>Ga0299906_10000033_pt1 | contig 137417 bp, 101 predicted proteins | sample RVTome_14_FD_200259 | JGI IMG/M metagenome (GOLD analysis project Ga0299906, IMG submission 200259) | Soil microbial communities from uranium-contaminated site in the Upper Colorado River Basin, Wyoming, United States - RVT145D125 (version 2) ...
GGGGACGATTATTCAGAGTCTTCCTTGCGGGTCGTTCCGAACGGGTCTGTCCGGAGATTGGCACTTCGGATGCGTCGAAGCATTCGGACATCCCGGCCTGCCGGGACTCCTTAACACTATTCTATCGAGTGATACGTTGATGACTGTTGACAACCCGATGAAATGCAGTATCATAGTGACTGGCTATCCAGCCTTTTCCCTACAAGGGCGCCGTTCGGGATTTGCCACCCCGAAGACAACGAAAGGCCTGTGCTTATCAGCATCTGATGTGACCGAGTGGGTGAGTGACAGCGGAAGACAGTGCCGTTTCCGTCGAGACACACGCTCAAGCAAACAGGCGAGTTGGACAGTTCAGCTACCGCGTAGCAGCTACGTTTTCAGGCGCCCCTTGCTGACGAGACAAGATGTTGGACGAGTGGTCCCGAGCAACGCATGCCGCGCACAACTTGCGTCAGGTGCGTCATGTTCGGCGATCACGATTAACGACGGAATCAACGCGTGAAAATCCATATGCAAACTGACTCCCCAAGGAGGACTGAGGGTATGAAACGATTTCTCATCTGGCTGTGTGCGTGCAGTCTAATTGTGCTGTGTACGCCGCTGGCGCATGCGGTCAACAGAATCGAGGTCGAATCCAAGCAGGTCAACGCCGGCGATGCGGGAGTGACCCTCGATGTCGACGTGCAAAATGACGTCACGATGTTTGGGTTCGTGATGCCATTTGAATTCCGCTCCATGACCGGCGGCGCGTTTTACGACGCCAACTTCAGTTTTGTCGCGGCCGGCCGGTTTAACATCGGCGGCTTCGTCAACCAGATTTACTATGGAGTCAAGCAGGTCAATCCGGGCGGCTGCGAAAATCTGCCTTCCTACTCCGGCAATGCCACCAGCGCCGCCACCGCGACCGATTTTTACACATCCCCGGACGCGACGATGTGGAGTGGTATTGTCACGGCGGGCAACTACGCCGTCGGCGACGACTTTACATCCGGAACTGCATCGTTCGTCTACACGTTTGATGTCGACACGCTGTGCGGGACGTTCGAGGTCGATACGACCTGTTCGACCCCCGGCAATCACCTCAACGGCGTGGACGCTACCACGTTCGGGCCGGTCAATTTCGCATTCACGAAGGGCACCGTCACCGTCTGCGAGCCGGCCGGGAATGTCCCGCCGGTCGCAGTGTGTCTCGCCGACAGTCTGGACTTTGAAGTCGATTCGCTCTGCAATGCCACCGTCACTCCGGGCGACCTGGACAACGGCTCGTTTGATCCTGATGGGATCACGGTCGATCTGTCGCTCAATCCTCCCGGCCCGTTCGGGCTCGGCTGCCATGATGTCTGGCTCGTAGTGACCGACATCGCCGGCGACAAGGATTCGTGCCTGACGAAGGTGTGCATCGTCGACACCACGCCGCCGGAGGCGAAATGCCCCGCCGACATCATCGTGAGTAACGACCCCGACAGTTGCGGCGCGATCGTCAATTTCAGCGTCGACGGCAATGACAATTGTAGCATCGACAGTATCAGCTTCTCACACCTTCCCGGCGACTTTTACCCGGTCGGCACGACGACGGTCACCATCGTGGTGTGGGACGGCTCGGGCAATGCCGACACCTGCTCATTCGACGTGACCGTCAATGACGCGCAGGCGCCGGTCGCCAAGTGTCCGGCCGACATCGTCGTGTCGAACGATCCGGACAGCTGCAGCGCGGTCGTTAATTACAACGTGACAGGCAACGACAACTGCGGCATCAACAATGTGACTTATGACATCTCCCCCGGATCATCCTTCAATGTCGGTACGACAACCGTCACGGCGACGGTCTGGGACGACGCGGGCAACGGCGACACATGCTCGTTCGACGTGACCGTCGAGGACACTGAACCGCCGTCGATCACGTGCCCCGCCGATATGATTCTCCCGAATGATCTGGATGCCTGTACCACGCGCGTTTTCTTCTTTGCTTCAGCGCGGGACAACTGCGGCATTGACAGCGTCACATACGACCATGCGTCCGGATCGTTCTTCCCGATCGGCACGACGACCGTCACCGCGACGGCGTGGGATGCGGCGGTAAATTCCTCAAGTTGTCAGTTCGACGTGATCATCGAGGACACGCAAGCGCCCGAGGCCAAGTGCCCCGGCGATATTTTCGTCCAGGTCGGCCCAACGACGAACGACACGGTCGTGACGTGGCTGGCCTTCATCAACGATAATTGTGACAGCGGCACGGTCGTCTGCACGCCGCCGTCCGGTTCGACTTTTGGATTGGGCGCGACGCGCGTTTGCTGCGTTGCGACCGATGCGGCCGGCAATGAATCGGATTCCTGCTGCTTCGATGTGATCGTGTCGCAGGAGCCGCTGGATGCGCCGCCGGTCGCGCAGTGTCTCGCCGACAGCACCAGCTTCTATGTTGATACGCTTTGCGAAGTGACCGTCACGCCCGCCGATCTGGACAACGGGTCGTTTGACCCCGACAGCGGATTGGTCGATCTGGCGCTGAATCCCCCCGGTCCGTTCGCACTGGGCTGCCATGATGTCTGGCTCGTCGTGACCGATGACGAGGGCGACAAGGACTCGTGCCTGATGAGAGTCTGCATCGAAGACACGATTTCGCCGACGATCGAGTGCAAGGGCGATACAACAGTTTATGTGGAGTTCGACAAATGCTACTTCGAGTGGGATGCCTACGCCTGGTCCACGTACAGCGACAACTGCGCGCTGGATTTTGTGAATTGCTACTTCGAGGCCCCGGGCAAAGGCATTCCGGAAACGCTCAATCCGGGCATTTACACGTTCTGGTGTGTGGCGGTGGACGAGTCCGGCAACTCAGATTCGTGCAGCTACACGCTCACGGTGCTCGACACGATCCCCCCGGAGATCAGTTGCCCGCAGATCGATATTCAGGTCGACAATGATTCCGGGCAGTGCGGCGCTGTTGTCACGTTTGAGCGTCCGGCCACCGACAACTGCGAGATCGATTCCGTCATCTGCGTGCCGCCGTCGGGCAGCTTCTTCCCGGTCGGCGTGACGCCGGTCGTGTGCACTGCGTACGATATCCATGGCAACCAAAGTGAGTGCCGTTTCAACGTGAGAGTCAATGACACCGAGCCGCCGACAATCACATGTCCGGAAGTCGACACGATCTACACCGAGCCGGACGTCTGCTACGCGATTTTTGATCCTTACAGCGGCGCATCGGCGACCGACAACTGCGGCATCGCATCATTCATCTGCGACTTCGACAAGGACGGCAATGAGGCGGCGATTCCAGGTGAACAACTGCAGCCGGGAGTCCACTACTTCTGCTGTGAGGCCTGGGACGATGCGAATAATTATGCGTTCTGCTGCTATCAGGTCGTCGTCGTCGACAACGAGGCGCCGGAGCTCAAGTGCCCCGACGACATCTACAAGACCATCTGCAATCCGCAGGGCGACACAGTGCAGTTCACGGTCGAAGTGAACGACAACTGCGGCGCGCAGTTCGGCTGCAACTACACCTCCGGCTCGTTTTTCCCGGTGGGCGAGACCGAAGTCGTCTGCTGGGCATTAGACGACGCCGGCAATTTCGACACTTGCCGCTTCAAAGTTGTCATTATCGAGGAGACCTTCCGCTGGGATGTCCTGCCCGACTCGCTCTGCTTCGAGGCCGATTGCGGCGTCGATCCCGAGCCGATGTGCGCCTATGTCAGTCTGATCGATCCGTGCTTCTTCAAGGACCAACAGGGCTGGGTGTGGGAAGCGTTCCTCAACGGCGACAACTGGCTGCGCATCGAACCGACAACCGGCTTTGAAGGCGACACCTTCTGTGTCTATATCGACGTCGACTCGCTGGAGCCGGGGCATTATGAAGCATGGGTCTGGGTCTGCACGTCCACCACGTCCACCAAGACCAATTTCCCTGAGTGCGACTCCGTGCTGGTCAAGCTTGATGTCCGCGATCCGGAGATCGGCGACATCGTGGCCAACCCCGACACGCTCTGCTTCACCTTCACCGGCGAGTGGAAGTGCGATACCCTGATCAATTGCGATGGGAAGAGCGATCCGGTCGGTGAGTGCGACACGAACATCAACTGCAACTTCGCCGATCAGTTGTGTCAGTGGGTCTATCTCGAGCACAACGGCTGCGGCGAGATCTGCTGGTACTGGTATGAGGCGTTTGAGGCCGCACCATGGATCAGCGTCATCGAACCAGACAGCGGCACGACTCCCGATTCCGTCCTGATCTGTGTCGATCCGTGCGGTCTGCCGGCGGGCAAGTACTATGACACGCTGATATTCTGTCCGTGCATTGAGATCAAGGACGACGAAGCGTTCGGTTGCGATGCCGTTGTGATCAAGCTGGTGATCGAGAATCCGCCGATCCTCGCGCTCGATCCGACTGGTGTGAAGTTTGACATGGGCACACCCGACGCCGACACCATGGTGTATGTCAATGTGGTCAACCTCGGCGGCGGCGAACTGTGCTGGACCGCGTGGAACAACGCGAGCTGGCTGGACATCGACCCATACCTGGAGTTGAGAATCGGCGACGGTCAGATTTGCGTGTCGGTCGATACGACCGGGCTGGTCGGGCCCGACACGCTGGTCGACACGATCTATGTCGATGCCCGTTGCGCGCTGCTGAGTCCGGGATACGTGATTGTCACGCTGTGCCTCCCACCGCCCCCGTGCGGAGGCATCTGCGGGCATGTCGTCGAGGAGTGCGACGTGTTTAACGCCAATTGCGAAGGGGCCATCCTCGACGCGTGCGTGCAGGCATGGACGTCCTACCCCGACGGCACAATCGTCGACAGCGCCCGCACCGACGAGTGCGGCCGCTTCTGCCTCGATGAACTGGCTGAGGGAATCTACGACATCCGTGTCTACGCCGAGGGCTACTGCGGCGACGTGATTGAAGACGTCGAGTGCGGCGTCGTGGAGTTGTGTGTGGAGCTGGATTCGATTCCGTTCCAGCCGAACCCGGCATGGCCGTATTTCTGCGACTACTATTCGATCGATGCCCGACTCGAGGGCGTCCCGCTCATACCGGGGGATGTCATCCTCGCGGTCGATCCCGATGGCGTCTATTGCGGTGTCACGGTCGTAGAGAATCCGGGCGAGTATCTGATTCACGTGCTCGGTGATGATCCCGGGACTCCGGGTGACGAAGGCGCCGAGGAAGGCGACAAGATCACGTTGCTTCTGAACTGCGTGTGCCCGGCGATGCCCGACAGTCTGTGGACACAGCAGGGCAGCTTCCAGTACGACGTCGACTTCGACTGCGGCACGATCACGATCTGCTGCGATCTGTGCTACCCGTTCAATCTGCTCTCGATCAACGTGATCCCGTTGGATGCCACGCTGCCGGACGTGTTCAGCTCGATCGAACCGGACTTCACGCGCGTCTGGAGCGCGACTTGTGCAGACGGCGATCTCTCGTGGGAACGTGACCGCCCGATCAACGATCTTAACTCGATCGATCCGTTGCACGGGTTTGGTCTGAAGGTCACCGAGGAAGGCCTGACGCTCTGCATCACCGGCGTTCCGATTCCCGCGAACACCCCGATCGGGCTGTGTTCGGGTTGGAACTTCGTCAGTTATCTGCCGATGGAGAACGACGATCTGGAACATGCGCTCCAGAGCATCGACGGTCTCTACACCCGCGTCCTCGGGTACGATTGCGACGGCTGGCACACATACGAGAGCGGCCGTGGCATCAATGATCTGCTTTGCATGGACACGTGTCTCGGCTACTGGATCTACATGGAAGACGAAGGCACGCTGGTGTATCCGCTGAGCGGATACGAGTGCAATGATGCCGTCGAGCCGGGAACCGGTAAGGTTGTGGGCGGCGGTAGTTTGTTGCAGCCCTCCATGTACTTTGCCGATTACTGGTCTGTCGGTGATCCGACCCTCGCCGGCCTGCAGCCCGGTGACGTGATTACTGCCAGGACGACTGATGGCGTTGCCTGCGGCGAGGTCGTGGCCGGAGTCTCCGGCGCGTTCCTAATGCACGTCTACGGTGACGACCCCAGCACGCCGGAGGTCGAGGGTGCGCAGCCGGGCGAAGTCGTCGAGTTCTTCGTCAACAGTCGTGCGGCATCCGTGGCGTCTGGCTCATCGCGTTGGAGTGATCGCGGTTCCAGCGAGATCGCTCTGGTCGTCGGCGAGGCCGCCACAGTTCCCGGCGACTACCGTCTGGATCAGAACTATCCCAATCCGTTTAACCCGTCGACGGCGATCAGCTTTGCGCTGAAGCACGATGCCGATGTCAAGCTGATGATCTACAACGTGTTGGGCCAGAAGGTCCGGATGTTGCAGAATGGCTTCTTGTCCGCCGGCACACATACCCTGACTTGGGATGGTCGGACGGATCTGGGCGACATCGCCCAAAGCGGCATATACTTCTATCGGATCGAGACACCCGAGTGGTCCGATGTGAAGAAGATGACGTTCCTGAAGTAATCAATGCTGATGACGGCCCCGTACGGCCAAAGGAGCTGTACGGGGCTTGTCATGACAGGAGTTCTTAACAGGATTCAAACAACGTGATTCGGCCCGCCAGCGTCTCACCCGCTGTGAGAGCCCGGTTGGTCACCGAATCCCCGAATGAGGTGATCACAGTGAACAAGGCGAAGGGAAGATGGTGTTTCAGGGGCGCCTTGACTCTGGGTCTGTTCTGCCTCGGCGTGACAACTGTGTCGGCCCAGGTCGCAGGACGCGTCGTCAATGCCAGTACGGAGACGCCGCTGTCCGGAGCCACGGTGCAAGTCTGGGACTCCTACCCCGGAGGATCGGTGTTATTGTCCGGGACGACCAACGGCAGCGGTGCATTCGCGCTGGGAGACCCGGGTGTCGGCTCATTTGATGTGCGCGTCTACAGGTCGGGGTACTATCCGACGGTCGTGCGCGACTTGCCGAACCCGACCGACAACGCACTCATACGACTGACGCCGACCGCGGAGGAAACCGATACCGATCCGATGATGTTTCCGACCGACGTCTCGGGCGTGGCTGCCTACAACGGCACACTCCTCAAAGTCGGTGACATCATCGAAGCGATCGATCCGGATGGCGTCAGCGCGGGTGTAGGGCCCGCCGCGTTCAACTCATCCACCGGCGCGTATCTGCTTCATGTTCACGGTGACATTCCCGGTACTCCGGGCGTGGACGAGGGCGCCGAAACAAATGACGCGCTGGATTTCTCCTTGAACGGGCTCCCGGCGACAATCGATCCATCGCCCTATCTCTGGGTTATGGGAAGCAGTACGAATGGTTTGGATATAACGGTCGCCTCCTCGATTGTTCCCGGCGCCACGACGACCGGTCCCTCCGACATCGTCGGGCAGGCCGGCAAGACGGCCGGAATGGTTGTCGCGTTGACCAACTCCGGGCAGACAAATGAGACATTTACCGTCTGGGCGGAGAACGACGAGGGCTGGACGACGACAGTGAATTCGGTCAAAGGACTCGGTGTCGCGCTCAACACCGGTCAGTCGGCTCAGCTAGTCGTCGAAGTCCAGATTCCACCGGCGACGCCGAACATGACGACCGAGGTCCGCCTGTTTGCCGAAGTCGACGGCTATGCCCCCGGCAACTGCGGCATCTTCACCGAATTGGAAGTCACAACGATTCTGGGCATCGGCGATGACCGGGGCGGATTGCTTCCGGATCAATTCTCGCTGGCGCAGAACTATCCGAATCCGTTCAACCCGTCGACGACGATCGCGTACAATCTGAATAACACCGGCCGCGCGCGTCTGGAGATCATCAATATCATCGGCCAGCCGATCCGCACGCTCTTCGATGAAGTTCGATTCGCCGGAATCGGGCACGCAGTATGGGATGGACGCAACGAACGCGGGGAGGTTGTACCGACCGGAATCTATTTCTATCGCCTCACACAGGAGACCGACACGCAGATTCGTAAAATGGTCCTGTTGAAGTGATGTCTGTACTCATTGAGACGTATCTCAATCCCCCCGCGCGGACGCGGGGGGATTTTTGTTGGCCGCAGAAACTGCGACGCATGAATTATATTCTCTCCTGAAGTTCGAATCCTCCGTTGCGATGGACTTTAGCTCATGCCGGAATTGCCCGACATTACGGTCTACATCGAGTGCCTGAAAGAGCGGATTCTGGGTCGAACAATCGAGCGCATCGACATCCGCAACCTGTTTGTGCTCCGTACGACTGACCCGGCGATCTCTGATGCTCAGGGAAAGCGGGTCATTGAGATCAGACGCATCGGTAAGCGCATTGTATTGGGATTTGAAGGTGGTTTGCATCTGGTCATCCACCTGATGATCGCCGGGCGGCTGCATTGGCGCGGGCCCGGAGAGAAGCTGCCCGGCGGCAGGATCGCGTTGGCGAGTGTCACATTTCCGGATGGAACGCTGATACTGACGGAAGCCGGGTCCAAACGGCGCGCTTCCATCCACATGGTGTCGGCAGCGGAGTCGCTCCACGCCTTTGACCGCGGCGGAATTGAAGTCCTCGAGACAACACCGGAGGAGTTCGCAGCGCGGCTGCGGCTGGAAAATCATACGCTCAAACGCGCATTGACCGATCCGCGACTGTTCAGCGGCATCGGCAATGCCTACTCCGATGAAATCCTGCACCGCGCGCGCCTCTCGCCGATGCTCCTGACGGTCAAGCTGAGCGCGGAAGAGACTGCGCGGCTGTATCACGCGGTGCGCGACACGCTGACGGATTGGACCAACCGGCTGCTCGCAGATGCCGGCAGTGCATTTCCCAAGCACGTGACGGCCTTTCATGCGTCGATGGCGGTGCACGGCCGTTTTGGGCAGCCGTGTCCCGTGTGCCACAGCCCGATACAGCGTATTCGATACGCGGACAATGAGACAAACTACTGTGCACGGTGCCAGACCGGAGGACGTCTGCTGGCCGATCGCGCCCTGTCGCGATTGCTGAAGAAGGACTGGCCGCGAACAATCGATGAATGGGAAACCTGATGGGTGCGTGTTGGTGGGAATCGCAGGGTCAGATGCGCGTTTCCTTCCACTTCCCGCGACGGAACAGCCAAATCCCGACCAGGGCCGCCGCCGATTCGGCGACGACAATCGACCAATATACACCGTTTTGCTGCGCACCCAGCTTCATCGACAGTACGTATGCCAGGGGAATCTCCAGCAGCCAGAAGCAGAAGAAGTTGATTTTGGTCGGCGTTATGGTGTCGCCGGCGCCGTTGAACGCTTGCGGCATCACCAGCCCCCACGCGTAAAACAGATACCCATACGATACGATGCGCAGGCAGTCGGCGCCGATTGCGACGACTCTCGCTTCGGAGGTAAAAAACCGGATCAGTGATTCATTGAACAGCAGATAAACGCTCGACACCGAGAGCATGAAGACCATCGTGGCCAAACCGGTGAACCAGACAGAGCGCTCCGCGCGCTCCGGCTGATTGGCGCCGAGATTTTGCCCCACCAACGTGGCGGCGGCATTCGACAGTCCCCACGCCGGCAGGAATGTAAACACGAAGATGCGCAAGGCGATGGTATATCCCGCGACCGCTTCGCTGCCGAACACCGAGACGATTCGCACGAGTCCGATCCAGGAGGATGTCGCGATGACGAACTGCCCGATTCCTCCCAGGGACGTGCGCACCAGCCGCCTCATGACGTCCGCTTGCGGCCGTATCTGCGAGAGCAGCACGCGGATATGTTTGGCCCCTCGCAACAAGACCCAGAGCTGGACGCAGACTCCGACACCACGTCCGATGTTGGTGGCGATGGCCGCACCTTCGATACCCAACGTGGGAAACGGTCCCCATCCTAAAATGAGCGCCGGATCGAGCACGATGTTGATGCCGTTGGCAATCCACAGCACACGCATCGCCATCGCGGCATCTCCGGCGCCTCGAAATACGGCATTGATGACGAAGATCAGCATGATCACGGCATTGCCGCCGAGCATCCACGCCGTGTACCGGTAACCGTGCTCGATGCTCCAGGCATCAGCCCCCATCAGCGCAAGTATCTCTTTGGCGAAGATGATGCCGGTGACCGCAAACGGCACCGCGGCGATCGCCGCCACGATGATCGCCTGCACCGCGGCGTCAGCGGCTTCTCGGTGACGTTTCTCGCCGATGCGTCGCGCCACCAGAGCGGTCGTCCCCATCGAGAGTCCGATGGAGACCGCGTATACGAGCGTGAGCACTGACTCAGTCAGCCCGACGGTGGCGATGGCCGATGACCCCAGCGATGAGACGAAGTAGACATCGACGACGGCAAAGACCGACTCCATGACCATCTCCAGCATCATGGGGATGGCCAGAAGCACGATTGCGCGTCCGAGGCCGCCCTGCGTGTAGTCCTGCTCGGTCCCGCGAATGGCGTCGGCCAGATCACGAATGAGTTGTCGCGCGCGGGACATCGGCGTCTGTTCCGGGTGCGTGTGGCTGTCCGGGGATGACTTCCAGAGGCAAGATCAGTCTTTCCGTATCACGGTCGCAAGCGAGAGAAAAGTGGCTTGATTGCTTCCCGGACGGGGGTATCTTCCGGGCGTACCAACTGCCATTCGCAATGGATTCAATCAATCAGGAGGGTTCGCATGAGACTTCCGAACAGTTGGCGTCGCTTTGCGGTCCTGCTGGTCGTTGCTGCCTACGGCATGTGGGGTGCCGGCAGCGCGATGGCCGATGTCACCATCAAGCAGACGATCCGCAGCGAAGGCATGGGCGGCCTCTTCAATACGGAGATCAGCACCGAAACTTACATTCAGGCCGACAAGCAGTGCACCGTGACCGAAACCGACATGAAGAGCAAGATTTTGGGCGGCCTCGTCGGCGGCGGCAAGCCGGTTAAAACGACGCGCATTGAACGTCTGGATGAGGGCAACGTCTACGATATCGACCATGAACGAAAGACCGTGCGCGTGACCCCCATCTCCGAAATCAAAGAGAACAAGTCGAGTCTCTTCGGCGGCCAGGGAATGGGCGAAGACGGAAAGTCTGACGATCAGGGTTTTGATACCAGCAAGTTCAAGATGGAGAAGCCCAAGCTCACGGTCGCCAAGACGGGGAAGACCGGAACGTACGCCGGGTACGACTGCACCGAAAGCCGCGTGGAGATGGAAGTCAATGGCGTGAACACCGAGACGGGCGGCAAGGTGAAGTTTCGCGTGGTCATGGACCTGATGCTCTCCGAAGACGTTCCGGGGATGGATGAGCAAGCCGCCTTTGCACGCGCCTACGCTGAGGCCACGGGTTTGGAGGAGTATTCCGGCGCCAACTCGGCCGAGGTGATGGCCGAAGCGCTCACACAGTATGGATTCGAATCCGACGAATTCGCGAAGTTCGCCGCGGACCTGAAGGGATCGCCCTTGCACACGCGCATGAATCTTTTCGCGGAGGGCGAAGGCATGGGCATGTCCGGCGAAGACGGCGACGCTGAGCAGGATGCCAAAATGGCCGAAGCCATGAAAATGATGGAGAAGTTCATGGGCGGAGACGACAAGTCCGACAAAAAGTCAGACGACGAGACGGAGCCGCAATCCGGCGATGAGGGCGCGATGATGACGTTCATCGCGGAAGTGACAGAGATCTCCACCGGCGGCATCACGCCCGACCACTTCACGCCCGATTCCAAACTCAAGAAAGTCAAGTGACGGGCGCCCCCGGCGCCGCAGGGCGCCGGCCACGGTTGACTCCCGCAAGTCTGACGGCGGCTTCGGAATCGAGCCGCCGTCTTTGTTTTCCTCATTCTCTGTGCCGCCCGAACAAATGAGGTGTTGAAGACGTAGACCCCAGTGCGGACGGAGCACTATTTTACGTGTGACTATGAGGCGGGTTCTCGATCAACGCTTCGAGATTTTGGTTGAGCTTCATTCCGGCTCGGGCGGACGTCTGTTTTACGCGTGGGACAGACTGCATCAGCGCGCGGCCGCCGTGCGTGAGATGCGCACCTCCGATTCCGCCTCTCCGGGGCAGGATTGGCTTCGTGTCGCACGTCAGGCCGCCCTTCTCGCGCATCCGTCGGTCGTGCCGACATACGCGCTAAGTCGGGACGCCCATGGTGCCCACTACATCGTCACGTCATTCGTTGACGGGTTAGACATCCGTTCCGTCCTCGACCGGCTGGCGGCGCTCTCGAAGAGACTCCCGGAGATGCTGGTCTGGTATCTTGTCGACCATGTGCTCGATGCGCTTGTTGTTGCGCACGGCTCATCCACGTCCACATCGAAGCGTCCGGCCCTCATCCACGGCATGCTGGATGCCGAGCGCGTGCTGGTCGACGCCACCGGGCGCGTTCTCGTCGCCGATTTCGTGACACCGCAGGTGCGTCGGTCTCTTGGGCGGACGATGCACGCGGCATCACAGCGATGGGGAGAAGCTGCCGAGGCGAGTGATCGCGATCCGACACGACGGCTACCGGATCCAACCGATGATCTGACCGGCATATCGTGGCTCATCTACGAGGCGATGACCGGCGACCAATCGCCGGCGTCCGGCCGTGAGTTCCGCCGCATCGGCAGCACCGGCTTGTCCGAAGAGGCCGAGCGGGCATTCGGCGTCGCGCGTTTTTCGCCGGAGATGCAGGGTTTTCTGGCCAGGGCGTTTGCACCGAGTCGCGCGCGGCGCTTTGCCTCGGCCACCGTCATGCGCGACGAGCTGCGTCGAAGCGCAGGTCCGATCGACACTGAACGCTGCCGTGCCGAATGGTCCCTGGTCGTGCAGGGACTGCTCAGCCCATCAGAAGCGGAGCAGCGCCGTCGTCTCGTGATGTTGCGCGGAGGATCAGGCGGCGCCGTCGAAGACATTGCCACGACTGATTTGTTGATATCCGAGATTCCCGTCGACCCCGAAACTCCGACTGAGGCCGTCGCGCCGGACGATATGCCGACCCGCAGGTTTTCCGTCACGGTCCCGATGGCGCATCGGACCGAGCCCTCGCCGGCGTATCCGCGCGAGCGGCCGTCAGAAGCTCTTCCCTCACAACCGAGGGGGGGGCGCCCTCGGCGTTTACGGAGGCGGGTCGCAATCGGGGGGCTGATTGCCATCCTGGCGCTTGCCGCGTGGTATCTCCTCGATCGCAGCATTAACAGAATGGCCGGGGCGCCCAGCAGCGTTTTTAACGATTCCTTGTATTTGCAGACTGTGCCTCCGGGAGCGAGCGTCCGGATCAACGGCGATTCGGTCGGGATCACTCCGTGGCCATACGGACGGTTGGAGCCGGGACCATTGCGGCTGGAATTCGTCTATGCGGGATTCGCGCCGATTGAGACGGTGCTCGTCATTCGGGAGACCGATGCGCTGTCGCAGATGCCGGACTTCGTGTTTACTACATCAATGACATTCAGCACGCTTCCCGCCGGAGGGCGTCCCATCGTCGATGGCCGGCCCTTGCGCGATCGCGAGGCGGTCGGGTATATACTCGCCGCCGATGACACAATCACCGTTGAGTTCGAGTTTCGCGGGCAGGGTTCCTTGGGGGGTCGTCCCTCGGCGCGACTCAACCCCGTTGTGGGGTTGTTGCCACCGACCGATACCGTGATGTGGCGCTGGGAACCCTCGCGTGAGGGCGCGATCGCGGTACTCACCGGATTGTTCGTACGGACAGTTCGCCTTGTCTCTGAACCGCCCGGGGCGCTCATCTTCCTGGATGGCGACCTGCAGCCGGTCGGTACGACGAATTCGTTCATCGAATTCCCCTACGGTGAGCACACGGTCCACCTGCAGCGGCCGCCGTTTCTCGACTACCAATTCTCGCTGGACGTCGGTGAGCAGACGCCGTCGGTGTACGCGGCGGTGCTGCGGCGGACCGTGCGCATTAACGCCGTCAACGCGCGGCGTCGGAGTGAAGAGGTGACCGCCGCGATCGCATGGATTCGTGTCGGCGACCAGTATGTGCGCTCGCCCGACGACGGTCTCTCCACGCCGTACTCGCTGACCCTCGACGGACGTCCGCATGATATCTACCTGACGGCGGATGGCTTTGCCGATACGACGGTACTTCTCGATGCCGAGTCGATGCAATTGACCGTGGCGATGCGCGAGGCCGAAAGATCAACGTTGCGTCAGACAGCGGACGAGTCTGAATCGGAATCGTGGGTACGGTTTATCGTGCGGGATGGCCGCACCCCGGTTGCCGGGGCCGAAGTGATTGGGATTGAAAAAGCCTCCGGGGAGATCGTACGTTACGGACTGACCGACCCCGACGGGGAACTGACGACACAGGTTCCGATCGGCGACTACGATTGGCAGGCGTCCAAGTACGGATTTGAGGGCAAGATCAACGGCGAACGTATTTCGCCCAGCAACAGAACCAAGAAGATTACATTGAGTCTGAGACCGTTGTAACCGAAACCCAATCGTCGGTTCAATCCTCCATGCCTCGGTTTGAGATCGCTCATCAGGGACGCACCGTACAAGAGGTCTCCCTGGATCAGGAACGCATTGAACTGGGTTCGGCCAAGACCAGCGCTTTGTATATCAACGACCTGCTGATTGCACTCCAACAAGCGGCCTTCGTCAAAGACCAGCCGCAGGGGCGCTATTCACTGCACCCACGCACTCCCGTTCCGCCGATGACCGTGAACGGTGAGACGGTATCGGTGCCGACGCCCGTGGACGAGGGAGCGATCGTCTCAGTCGAGGGATACGAAATCAAAGTCAGCTACGGCGGTGCCGCCGTCGGATCGCTCAGAGCGCAAGAGCCGGAGAAGCCCTCAGCGCGGGTGCAGGATGAAGTCCCGTTGCCGCCGCCGCTGGAGCCGGATTTGCCTCCGCCGCTGGATGACACACCGCCGCCTCCCAGACGAGTGACTCCTGCCCCTGCCGCGCCCAAGTCGAGCCAGATAGCGCCCGCACCGACGCGCGATGCGGAACGGACAGTCTTCATACAGAAGATCGGACGGCTGGTGGCGATCGGCGGACCACTGCAGGGGCAATCATGGGAGCTCGTTCCGGGCGAGACCGCTATCGGACGCGACCCTTCCCAGAACCGCGTCGTGGTCCGTCTTGACGAAAAGGGGGAAGTAGACACAAGCGTGTCACGGCGGCATGCCACTGTCCATGTCGAAGGGAAATCGATATCTGTCGAGGATTGCGGCAGCGCGGCGGGGACGTTCGTCAACGACACTCAGGTCGTGCCAGGAGGACCCATCCAATTGAACCACAACGACATAATCGAGATTCGCTCGGCGCGTAAGAGTACGTTGCTGAGAGTTGAGCTCTTCGGAGCGCAGCAAGCTTCCGGGCCGGCGGCGTCTCCGCCGCAACCCGCCGCGCCCCGGCCGATTCGAGAGGCCGTGTCCCTGTCACTCGACGAGCCGCCTGCCCAGCCCAGACCGCCCGGCCCTTTCGATCCTTTTGCTGACCCCTCCGCATTGGACCCCCTGGGAGCGTCCGTTAAGCTGCCTGCCGCGAAGCCGCAAAAACAAGATGCCGCGCCGCCTGGGGGCTTAGATGAGAACCCGTTTCTGCCGATTGATGACAAAAGAGGCGGTGGTCGACGGCCCCCCTGGATGTGGGCGGCGATCATCGTGGCGATCGTCTTTGTCGTCGGGTTTTTGTTCTTGTGGCTGATGTAGTTAGCCCCGGCGCAATTCCGAATCCGCTGCCTCTAATCGTTGCCTGAGGGGGTCAGCGACCGTTATGTTTGAGAGTCTGGGATCGACGCCGGGCCGTCATGAGGTGATGCCCCAGCGGCTCGTGGTGAGCAACCTGTCCCACCTGTCCCGAGCGGAGTCGAGGGAAGCGGAGTCGAGGGAAGCGAACCCAGACGATGTCGAAAACCGTCGGGACTCCGCGCATTCATTTCCCATGAAAGTTGAGTTGCTCGCAGAGACCGATATCGGCCAGGTCCGACGTATCAACGAGGACAGCTATCGGCTGATCCCGGCGCAGCAGGTGGCCATCGTGTGCGACGGCATGGGCGGCCACGCGGCGGGGGAAGTCGCATCGCGCTGTGCGGTCGAGACGGTCGAGGCGTATCTCACCCGCGATGCGAGCATGCCTGTTGTGGCGCAGCCCGATTGGGACGAGCCGCAGTTGGCCCACGAAGCTCGTGAGTTGGTCTGGGCGATCCGGCTGGCCAACCGGCGTGTCTTCCTCGCTGCGCAGTCGCAACAGCAGATGGCCGGCATGGGAACCACGCTGGTCGCATTGCGTGTCGCGTCGGGCACGGTCACAGTCTGCCATGTCGGCGATTCCCGCGCGTACCGTTGGCACGCCGGCGAATTGGAGCCGGTCACGGTCGATCACTCGCTGGTGGCGGAATTGGTCGCGCGCAATGAAATCACCGCCGAACAGGCCGAGTCCTTCGCCGACCGCAATATCATTACGCGCGCGCTGGGGACACGGCCCGCCGTGGCAGTCGATGTCAATGTGATCCCCGCGAAGACCGGCGACTGGTATCTGCTCTGCTCCGATGGACTCTCCGGCGTGCTCACCGACGGCGACATCGCCGACACGATCCGCCGCAACAGCAACGATCCCGCGCAGGTGATTCGCGAGTTGATCGAGCGCGCCAACGACCGCGGCGGACCCGACAACATCACCGCAGCGATCGCGGTCGTGCGCGACGCCGACCATCCGGAATCGCTGCAGAGCGAGAGCGGCACCGTTCCCGAGTCCCCCGCCGAGATCGGCGACAAGGAAGACGCCTATCTCGACATGATGTTCGGCTCCGGCGACGCCGACAGCATCGATCTGACCGAAGAACGCACAGACCGCATTCCCCTGAATCTCTCACGCCAGCAACGCCCGCCGGAGTAGCGTCGAGATGTCGGGCAGTATTCTGTCATAGGTGTACGATTTTACTCTTTCAGCATCTTGGCTGCCCGAGAATGGGGGGAGAGGATCGGGATCAGTAATTGGTATGAGTGGCAAATGCTGCGCTGAATCTTTTCCGGCTCACGCTCATGCAACCGCGTGAGATCTCACCCATTCGTCCGCCGACACGCTGTGCACTTGCGAATTGGTAGGATCAAAGGCAAGTATCCTGATCTGTCCGTTTTCTGCTGCCACAAGTCGGATCGTTTCAGAGTGGCAAGTGAATACAATAACTTGGTTTTCCCTCGACAGATTCAAGACAGCCTTCACGGCAGCACGCTGTCTCGCTTGATCGAAATTCACAAACACGTCGTCCAAGACCACCGGAAGTGGTTCTTGCTTGCGGCAGAATTCACGAATCAAACCCAAGCGTAATGCGAAATATAACTGCTCCCGCGTGGCTGAACTCAGAGCGTCAACCGACTTTCGGGTGTCATCCCGATCGATCACCTGAAACCCTGATTCCCCGGGTACGGCCACGATTCGCTTATAGCGCCCCCCGGTCATTGGACCAAAGAACCCCGTCGCATCTCTAATGACACCAGGCTGGCGCTCTCTTTCGTATTCATCCCTCGTCTTTGCAAGCAGATGCTGCGCCAGCGCCAGGATAAACCATCTCTGGGAATCCTGATGAAGTTTCTCCAGCAGAGATTGTTCGTTCAGTCGAAGGTCACTGGTCTCCGTGCTGCTCTCGATGACTCGGATCTTCTCTTGCGCCTCCCCTAAGAGACGAGAGACGCGTTCGATCTCCTCGTCAAGCTCCGTGAGTCGAGTGTCGGTCTCGGCCTTCCGATTTTGCTGCTCAGCCAAATCCGCTGACCGGAGGAACTCGATGAACTCTTCGCCCGACGGGCCCACACCTCCAATCTTCTCAATGGATTTCCTGCGCTCACTACAGGTCAACTCGAGCTGCGCCCGTTCGCTCCACGTTTGCCCCATGTTCCTGAATTCCTCCACTGATGTGGCCTCGGCTTCGTCCAAAAGTGCTTTCTTCTCTCTCTCAACTGCATCCCGCTTCGATGCAAGGACGTGGCGCTGCTTCATCTGGAGTGCCAGTTTCTCTTCCATACCATTGCGTTCGTGCAGCGCCGTTCTCTCATTCAGGAGCTGCGAAGCCAGTGCGTCCACCACGCTCCCGGGGTTCTTTGTGGTTACGTGCTCGTGACCGCATCCCTTGGCGCACGCAATCACTTGGTCAGAGTACTTTTCCGTGTACGCCCTGATTCGGCCAATCCGTTCCTCGAGCCCCTTCACCCGTCGCCTCGCTTCCTTGACCGACTCAATCTTCGTTACCATGTCAAGGGCGCCATCAGACGACACCGATATCGGGAGTCCGACGGAGGCAAGCCACTGCTGCCTTTCCTTTTGGACTTCCGATAACCGCTCCTCGGCAGCCACAAGCCCTCCATTTGCGAGGTCGAGCTCCTCATCGCACAGACTGACCTCGCCCGTCAACTCCTCCACGCGCGTCTTGGCGTCCGCCCATCCGCGTTCCACGTCCAACTGATCGTCAACGGCCTGAATGTAACCATCGACATCTGGCGAGGAGTGCGGCACCGCGACCGCGGCTTCCAAGCACTTGGCGCCTAACGTCTTGTCCAGCGATTCAAGTGATGCTACGATTTCTAATTTTCTCTGGGATGCTTTGGACTCTCGTGATCTTATCTCCGCCAGCCTCCCCGTCTGCTCCCGACGCTCACGAGCCATACTCCTTACAGATATTCTGAACCATAAGGCGGCAGTAAGCGCTAACCCAGCGAGCACGAGCGAAAACGCTCTCTGTTGGACCCACCACAGAGCACCAGCGAACAAGAAAGCGATGACTATGAACGCGATCGCAACCCAATTTGTAGTCCCGCCACGGGCCGAACGCTGGCTGACTTCGTAAACTCCTCCTTGGGCAGCGAGGTCAGCAATTCGATCAGCGAGCATTGTCTGTTCGTCCGTTAGCCGCATCCGCTCCAGAACCAAGACAGATACTTGACGAAGTGCTAACGCCCGTTCCTTCAACAACGCCCTATCTTCAACCGCCGGTCGCGGCTGGCTTTCCAGCTTTACGCGGGCAGAATTCAACTTGTCTTTCGCTCTGTCACACGATAGTTTAGCCTGCTCTGCCCGGTTCCTCGCCCTGATGATCTCGGATTCAGCGCTTCTGACCTGCTCTTGGAAAGTCCTAATCGTCTCGCGCGCCGGTATTGAGTCGTCGAAAGCTTCTGCTCGGGAAGCGTCCCAGTCCAAACCGAGACGTTTCAGTAGACCACTGACCTCGTCTCGAGCGGTGTTCAATTCCGCTTCCAGACGAGGTAGGTCATCCGTGGCACTCTCGAACTTTTCTCTGCCACGTACAAGGGTCTCGATTTCGACTGCTGAATCTAACAACGCGGCCTTGATTCGGATAGAATCGCGCTTCGCTTTTATTTCGTCAATCTCGGCGTCAACTCCGGCGATCTCAGCTACTAAGCCATTCAGTCTTTCCTCCAAGACATCAAGCCTTGTCAAGCCCCCTCTCGGGAAGCTCTCGACGATCGACAAAGCCGACAGTGATTTCGCCGTGGCAAGATACTCTACCCAATCATCCCAGACATTCAGCACGCGACACGCGAGGTCGTTCTGCCCTCGAACCAATTTCTTCTCTATTCTGAGGCCATCCAATTGCGATTCGTACCTGAGAAGCGACACTTGTAGCGAATCATACGATGCCGTGTCCCTGGATTTCTCTCTGATCTGCCCCCGTACCTCCTCCAATTCCCTCAGAGTTTGATTGATGACGGGTTTCTGCCCGCCGGACTTGAAGAGACTCGCCCCTTCCTGCGCAAGTCTGGATTCAATCTCAGGCAACGAGACACGAATCCCAAGCCCAGCGCCGTAGATCGTCGCTTTCACTGTGTCATCATCGAGCGCCTCAAGCCTTTGAAGCTCTGAATGACTGAAGCCGAATATGTTATTGTAAACGTCCCTTGTCGCAAGACCACGAAGCCGCCTGAGCGTGTCCTCTCCGTGAACTGTGCCATCGGGTGAGGTCACCGTCAAAACCCCGCCCCTTCCTCCCGAAAAGCGTTCAATGGTGTACCGATTCCCCTGCAGTACGGAGATGTCTATCCGACCTCCATGCCGCCCACCTACAAGCGGTTGGTAAGGATTCTGATTGCTCCGGCCTGACGGAAACCCAAACAGGATGGCACGAACGAATGAGAGCAGTGTCGTCTTGCCAGCCTCGTTCTCGCCGTAGAGGACGCACATCCCGGGCGGGATGGAGTTTACATCGAGGTTATGGAAGATCCCAAAGCCGTCGATGTATATCCTGTCGATTCTCATTGGCTGGAATCATCAAGCAATCTGTCAAGGCAAACGGCTTCGGCGTCGTCCAACAGGGAGCGCAACTCGTCCTTGGACGGTGTACTAAGCAGTTTCCTCAGTCGCCTGTCCTCGAGCACAGGATTCAGCACATTTTCCAGTTCAGTCAGCCTATTTTCGTCCGATCTCAATTCATCCGTTAGACGCAGTAGATCCCCGAGCAAATCCTTTGCCTCACGCCGAGTTGAAATGTCGATGTCACTCCTCGTCCTGTCCGATAAACTCGTCGTCCACACGAAAGGATCCGAGCCACTTCCGGACCCCCGCAACTGGCTCACGAGATCCTCGATGTATCCACTTCTCGCGAGCACGCTATGGAGCCCGGTTCGCCCCGTTACGGCGATACGCACCAGAACCGGTCTTCCTTCGCCATCCTGACCGCAGGATTCGAGCATTGATTCCAACTCATCCAAGAGCGCTTGCTCTGTGTCCACTCCGCTTGCATCGAGGTGTCTGTCGAACCAGCGCACTCTGTCGGTGGCGACGAACTCGAGTGCTACGTGGCCATCGCCCGCGACTTGAACCAAGTAGCAACCTCGCGGACCCGGTTCTTTCACGTGGCGGCCCTGCGGGTTGCCGGGGTAGACCACCGCAGGCGAGTTATCCATGAGCACGTTCCTGGCGTGAACGTGACCGAGCGCCCAATAATCGAGCCCTGATGCGATCAAGTCATCGACGGAGCACGGTGCGTATGGCTCGTGGCCCGTTTCAGATCCGACGTTGCAGTGGAGAAGCCCAATCTGGAAATCACCATCCGGCGCTCTCTTGAATTCCTTCGCAAGGTTTTCCCATACATCGCGGTGGAGATAACTTCTGCCGTGAATCATAACCCGAAGGCCGCTCCGGCACTCATGAGTAACTGATGCAACGACATCGCCTGGGAATACATGCGCCGAATCGGGCCATTTTAGGGTCGAACTCCAGTCACCCACGGGATCATGATTTCCATGGACGACATACGACTGGATTCCGGCTTCATCGAGTTGTTCAAGACCCATTCGGAACGCCAGCTGCGCCCTCAAGCTTCGTGTAGCACTGTCGTAAACGTCGCCAGCGATCAGAAGAAAGTCCACGTTTCGGTCAAGGCAGAGCTGAACGATATTCTTAAAGGCGTCAAATGTTGCCTCCCGGCACAGACTTGCGATCTCAGGGTCGAGCTGGGAAAGCCCTGCGAACGGACTGTCCAGATGAAGATCTGCAGCGTGTACAAATCTGAATCCCACTCGGACTACTCCCCGTACGAATTCAAGCCTTGATTTTCGTTGGTCCCGAATTGCACCCGAGGGACAGCCGGAAGTAACGCTTCGAACGAAGAATCCTCAAATCTCCGGCTTTACGTCATGTGCGCAACGGCTAACATACCACGTCTCCTACCGCCAGCCCATTCACTTCGATAAGTACGCGCCAATTCGCTGCGCTCACAACGCGCACGGATCGCAGAACACCGTCGCCGGGTCGCCGCTGCGGAAGGCGACGTCGACTAAGCCTACGACATCGAAAACGTTGGTCACATCGTCGCAGTTGATGTCGGTGGTCTGCCGCGAGCAGAGCGGGTTCGGGTCGGGATCGGGGGGAACGGAACGAAAGCCGACATCGACCGCTTTGACGACATCGAAGACATTCGTGACCAGATCACAGAGCGGATCGGCGTGGCAGTCGCAGCCGCACGGCGGGCCGGTCAGCGTGACGACCGCCGGATACGAAACCGGCTCGAATGAGGTCGTGATCGTCTGATGCTCCAGCGCGATACCCTCCAACGGGGCGAAAGTCAGCGCGATCGTGTCGCCGGGCAGTGCCGCCGGTTTGGTCGTCATCCAAATGCGCGCGATCGGCCCGCTGCCGGGGGGCAACGGCACGGAGCCGCCGCCGTTGTCGGCGCGCAGCAGCACGGCGAGTTGTCCGAAGAGTGCGTTGTTGAAGACGTTTTGCTTCAACTCGAAGTATTCGGTCCGCGTGCCGACACGGCTGACCGAGTCGAGCTTGATCACGGCCGGGACATTCGTCAGCGAGACCGGGATCACGAATTCTTCGATGGGCACGCCGTTGGTGGCGTGAATCTCCCAGTAAAAGCTGCCGGTGTCGTAGGGGACCGTCATGTCGGCAGGGTCGACCGTATCGGCCCACGCCGTGACATAGTTGCGCTTGATGACAAAGCGCGTTCCCAGCTCGGTGTCGATTTCCAACTCCACGTCGTAGAGGCCGGGTCCGAATGTGTGCTGCGGGTTGGGAATGGTGTCGACATCGCCGTCGCCGAAGTCCCAGTCCCACGAATATGTCTCGTACAGCGAGTCGAATGTGAAGTCGACCGTCAACGGTGCCGGTCCCATGAGCGGTGTCCCGCTGAAGCTGCCGGCGATCAGTGAATTGTCGAGCGTGCCGCGCTCCAGCGTGCTGTAGTTCCAGTCGAGCTGCTGTTGGTCCATGATGTCCAAGGCACGGTCGATCTGCGCCTGGCTGGGGGGCTGGTTGTTCGGATGAATCATCGTCCAGGCGCAGCGAAAATCCTTCTGCGCGTCCGTCGAGTTGGGAATGCGTTGTCCATTGGTGGCGACGATGTGGGCGGAGTTCATGTTGAAAATGGGCCCGACGTACGGTGAACTGCAACTGTTGTCCATGAAGCGCAGCTCGGAATTGCCGGCGTCCATCTCGGCGGGGCTGACATAGCCCATCAAATACAGATCCGTGTAGCTGAACACGCCGCCGGGGATGTCGGTGTTAAACGTCAGCGTGCCGGGCACACGGGTGGCGGGATTGGTCCCGGTCCATTCACGAATCTCCATGCCGGAGCCCTGGCCGTCGACACGGAAACTCCAGTGGGCGCTGCGTCCGCAGCCGGCGTCGTCGCCCTGCATCGCCCGGCCGCCGTTGATCGGGTTGAGGAACATCGCCCAGCGATGCTCAAACTCCTGGGCCAGGACCAGACGTGTGAAACCGGCCGGGCCGCCGCTGCCCGGCTGCCAGTCGTTGACCTCCCACATCATGACATAGCCGTAGGCGACATTCGAGTTCAGCCCGTAAGCGTTGCGGAAATTGAAGAACCCGTCGCCGATCCCGGCGACGTCGTTGAAGATCGGCAGATAGAAGGCGGCGCCGATCTGATGATCCGGGTTGGCGCTGACGAAGAAGGCGAAATAGTCGAACTGATCACCATGCTCGGCGATCACCGCGTTGGCGGCCTGCGTCATCAGGTTGAAGAGGGCGCCATCGCTGAAGTTCGACTGCAACAGGTTGCTTCCGTCCTCGAAGATGAACAAGTCGGCGTCAGACAAAGCACTGATGCCCTTTTGTCCGGTTCTGATGGCCGGCGGCTTGGGCATCGCGCCCTTCAGCTCCGGATCGGGATACTCGCCGCGCTCGATCCCCTCGCTGAACTTCTCAAACGCCTCACCGGACTTTTGATATCCGCAGTCGAAGGCGCTGCCGGCGCTCGCCACATCGACCGGCGGGTCCGGCTGGGCCTGGGAGGTTTCGCTTTGCGGCGTTCGGTCGGCGTTGCCGACGGTCGCAGTCAGCAGGAGAAAGAGTGAGGGCGCGATGATGACGGCGGCGATGAGCAGACGACGATGGCGCATGTGATGTCTCCGTGGCGGGAACAGGGTTCGGTGTAATCTCATAGCCAGTGTGATTTCTATTCGATGAAACGGTTGCTCCGGCAGATGACGTCGGCCGGTTGACCACCGACGCTGACCAAAAAGAGCAACTGGACGATCGAGTTGATGGATGCTTCGACATCGGGATCGCTGAAGATCGACGGTTCGTAGGGCCCGAACAGAATGCCCCGCGTCGATGGGTAGCATGCGACCGACTTGCCCCACGCATAGATCTGCTGTGCGGTGATCGGTCCACCGCCGTTGGCGGTCTGGGCATCGAAGTAATAGATCGTGCTGAGACTGTTTTTTTCGGCCAGCGCGCGCACTTGTTCGCGCCAGGCGCCGAACGATCCCGAATCGGTCGTGTACTTGGACAATACGAATCTCAAATCCGACCAGGGTCCGCCCTGATCGAGGTATGCGGCCGATGCGCCGACACCGACGTCGACTGACGGAAAGAGACTCTTGCTGTAAGTCGCGGCGGCGGCGATATCGGTCAGCGGGATCGGCTCACCGCCCCACTGTGCCGGATCGTCGGCATCCTCGAACATGATGTGACCGCGGAGTGTGCCGGAGGCGACGTAGGGGGCAAAGCCGACCGAGGCATACTCATCGAGCCGGTCCATAAAACACGACAGACAGAAGGTCCCGTCGGGGTTGCGAAAGTTGTCCGGCAGACCGGCGAGGTTGACGAACAAGTCGAATCCGGTCAGCCACGCCGTGTCGAGAATCGCTTCAGCGCTGTCGGGAATCAGAAAACGATACGTTCCGGTGTAGGGCGACGCGAACAACGATTCCGGCAGCACGGTGGGCCCCACCGGCTGCCCCAGCGGGTGCTTGCGCACGGTGTTGACGAAGATCGGCGTGTTGTTCACCGTCGGCACCTCCGTCGCCCCGCCGGTCGGCCCCTGGGCATCACAGGTGGTCAGCAACAATGACACGATGACAAAAGCGACGACGTACCGGCAACACAAGCCGTTTAGTCCTTTGACGGCGCTTGGCGAAGACATCAGTTTTGATCGATCAGTCGACCTGGCCACCAGACGGCGAATGCAGTACAGTCGTGCACCATGCACAAGATAACACTGACCGCGACTTTTCATTGAAGTTTCCTGGCGGAGAATCCCGTGCGGCCTGTTGGGTGTACCTCAGTAAGTCATTGCCGTACAACGTCATTTGCCACGTTTCGCGTGTGAGGGCTGCCCTGCTCCGCCGTCACGTCGATGGCGATGCCGCCGCGGACATTGAAGTGTCCGGTGATGCGCATCCAGCGCGGGGCGATGGCGGCAGTCAGCGCATCGAGGAGTTCGTTGACCAGTTGTTCATGGAAGATGCCGACTTCGCGGTAGGTCCAGAGGTAGAGCTTCAGCGACTTGCTCTCGAGAACACGACGGTCGGGGATGTAGGAAATCTCAAGTGTCGCGAAGTCGGGCTGGCCGGTGATCGGGCAGAGGCAGGTGAACTCGGTGCAGCGAAAAGTGACGACCGTGTCGCGCTCGGGATGCGAATTGGGAAAAGTCTCCAACTGGCGCGTCGGTTTGGTTGCGCCGCGTCCCAACAGCGTCAGTCCCGTTGCTGCCCGCCGCCTGCGTGTCGGTTTCTTTCTTCGTGCCGGCATTTGCGCTCCTAATCTCCGGTGTAATGGCACGCCGTCGTACAGGTTTCGCGCACGATGACTTCATGTGGCCGGCAGCGCGCGGCGGCCAGTTTGCTCCACAACCAACGGGCGAAGATTTCCGATGTGGGATTCTCCAGCTCCGGGACATCATTGAGACACCGGTGATCGAGATGTGGGTACAAGTGCTCCAATGCCGACAATGTGCGGTAGTCATCCGGTGTCGCGACTGTCACCTCAAAGCTGTGTCCGTGCAGACGATGACACCTGTGTGATTGCGGCAGGCGCGGCAGATAGTGGGCGGCCGCGAAGCCGAACGTGATGCGGCTGATCGAATCGTCGCCATCGCCGCGCGTCACTATCGGCGCGTAGGCGGTAGCCCCCACGATCCTGACGTCGCAGCCAATCCCAGCGCTAAGCAGACTCTCCGCGACTTGCCTCCTGATCCAATCGGCGAGCCCGGTGAGGGTTGTGACTTTGAGTCCCTCAATCTCGTTGAGACAGTAGTGATCCAGTTGGTTGATCACCGCGTTGCCCGTCGCCTTCAAATCACCGAAGTCCAAAAGCCAACCCATCTTCTCGTCCAGCGGGCCGGTGGCAGAGATCAGCGCTTCATACGTGTGCCCGTGCATGCGTGCGCGGATATCCGCCTCGGCGACATGCGTGTTGCGATGCGCGGCGTCGAACTGAAAGCGGCGGGAGAGTGTGAGGGTCATCGTACCGCGACGGTATTGGTTTCGTACGTAACAGGATCGGTCAGTCCGGCGGCATCGAATGCCCGCAGGCGAATCCTGCAGGCATCGCAGCGTCCGCAGGCGGCGCCGGACTTCGACGGCTGATAACAACTGCGGGTCAGCGCGAAGGGGACGCACAGTTCGGCGCCACGCTGCACGATCTCAGTCTTCATCATCCTCAACAAGGGGGCGTGGATGCGCCATCGCGAGGATTCCTCCACGCCCGCCTTCGTTGCGAGCGTGGCCAATTGTTCAAACGCGCTGAAATACTCCGGGCGGCAGTCGGGGTATCCCGAATAGTCCAAAGAGTGCGCGCCGATGTAGATGTCGCCGGTACCGAGTGTCTCGGCCCATCCCATCGCCAGCGCGAGGAAGATCGTGTTACGCGCCGGGACATAGGTAATCGGGATATCCGAACCGATCTGCTGTGCCGTGCGATCGGTCGGCACAGGTTCTGATCCGGTGAGCGCCGAACCGCCCCAGCGCGTCAGATCGACCGGCAGCACGAGGTGGCGCTCGACGTGCACGGCGCCGGCGATGTTGGTGGCGGCGTCCAATTCGGCGCGATGGCGCTGTCCGTAATCCACCGTCAGGGCGTAGAGTGCAAGCCCCTCATGGCGCGCAATACTCGCGCATACAGCGGAGTCCAATCCGCCGCTCAGGAGCACGACGGCTCGACGCTGGCTGCTCACACCGACCTCGCTGCCGGGTCCCAGATGTATTTGTGCATTTGCAATTGCAGCCGGACGTCGAGTTTGTCTGCCAGGATCCATTCGGTCAGCGTGCCCGGATCGAGCTTTCCGAAGACAGTCGAGAAGAGTACCGTGCACCGGCCGGACAGTCGGTGATGGGATACGGCATGGACGGCCCAGTCGTAGTCGGCGCGATCACCGATCACAAATTTGACCTCATCACGCGCTGTCAGGTGCGCAATGTTCTCCCAACGGTTCTGTTCGCACTCTCCGGATGAGGGGCATTTCAAATCCATGATGCGAATGACGCCTTGGGGGAGCACATCGATGGGACGCTCGCCGGAGGTCTCGACCAGAACGGTCTTCCCCTTCTGGAGCAGTCGCTTGGACAAAATGGGACATCCCGGCTGCAGCAACGGTTCGCCGCCGGTGATTTCGACCAGATCGATTTGATGCCGCAGCACTGCGTCCACCACGTCATCGATACTCATTCTTGTGCCTTCATAGAAGGCATACTCAGTGTCGCAATAAGTGCAGCGGAGATTGCAGCCGGTCAGCCGCACGAAGACGCATGGCCTGCCCGCCCAGGTCGACTCGCCCTGAATGCTGGCGTAGATTTCGTTGATGAGCAGTCCCGGCGGCGCTGTTTCCATTCCGTAAACATACTGATTCGCGCGGCGCCGGTGCAACCGGCTCGGACGGGCCACAACGTCGGATGCGCCTTGTATCGCATCGCAGGCACGCATTAGTTGATGCGCATGGCCAAGCCGCAGGTCCGGTCGGGGGGAGGATTCCGGGCGATCGCCTATGTGCTGCGCAAGGGGCGCGAGGCGGGTGGCCTACTGTCGCTGTACCGGCGGCTGCGTTCCCGTAACACCTGCAAGACCTGCGCCTTGGGAATGGGCGGCCAGCGCGGGGGGATGGTCAACGAGGCAGGGATTTTCCCGGAGGTCTGCAAAAAGTCGGTACAAGCGCAGGCCGGGGACATGGCGGGGTCGATCAGTGAGGAGTTTTTCGCCGGCAATTCGTTCGACCACTTGTCCCAACTGACGTCGGCTCAACTGGAACGGCTGGGGCGCCTCGCCTTTCCCATCGTCGCCGCGCCGGGCGATAATCATTACCGTCGCATCGCCTGGGAAGAGGCGATGCAGCGTTCGGCGGAGGCGCTGAAAGCGGCACCTCCGACGGAGACGTTTTTCTATTCCTCGGGACGCTCCAGCAATGAGGCGGCATTTCTGCTCCAGCTGGTCGCGCGTGCCTACGGCACGGCAAACATTCACAACTGCTCATACTACTGCCATGCGGCTTCCGGCGTGGCGCTCAGCGCGGCCATCGGCACCGGCACGGCAACCGTCGTGCTCGATGATCTGGCCAAGGCCGATCTGGCGCTGGTCGCCGGCGCCAACCCAGCATCGAACCATCCGCGGCTGATCACGCAACTGGTCAATCTCCGTCGGCGCGGCGGCACGGTCATCGTCGTCAATCCAATCCGTGAGGTGGGATTAGTGCGTTTCCGTATCCCCTCGGACTGGCGGAGTCTGCTCTTTGGTTCCGACGTCTCAGATATCTACTTGCAGCCCCACGCCGGAGGGGACGCGGCACTCTTTGCGGCAGTGCTCAAGGGAGTCATCGAGCAGCGGGGAATCGACCAGTCGTTTGTCTCGGAGCATGCGGAAGGATGGGATGAACTGCGCGTGCACATCGAGGGTCTTTCGTGGGATGAGTTGATTGACGCCTCGGGCGTATCGCGCGATCTGATTGGCCGCACGGTGGCCGCGATCATGCGGGCCAGGCGGGGCATTTTCCTCTGGGCGATGGGACTGACCCACCACGAGCATGGTGTCGACAACATCCTGTCGTTGATCAACCTCGGCCTGGCGCGTGGATGGGTCGGACGGCCCGGATGCGGATTTCTGCCGATTCGCGGCCATTCCAATGTGCAGGGGGTGGGGTCGGTCGGCGTCACGCCCACGCTGAAAGCCGCGTTCGCCGAGAAGATGGGGGAACTCTATGGAATCGCACTTCCGCGCGAGCCGGGACAGGACACGTATGCGTCGGTGGCCGCCGCGTCGGAGGGACACATACGCGCTTGCGTTCTGCTGGGCGGCAATCTATTTGCCAGCAACCCGGATCGTGCCTGGGCGGCAACTTCGTTGCAACGAATCGGCACGAGCATCGCGCTGACGACCAAGCTGAATGAGGGACACATCCACGGACGCGGCCAAACCTCGATCGTTCTGCCGGTATTGGCACGCGATGAGGAATCCCAGTCGACGACCCAGGAGTCGATGTTCAACTATGTGCGTTTCTCCGACGGCGGACAACCGGCGGTCGAAGGACACATGCGCTCCGAAGTCGCGATCATCGCCGAACTGGCTCAGCGCATCCTGCCCGAAGGCCGCTTCGACTGGACGGCGCTGCGTTCGCATCAGCACTTGCGACATCAAATCGCGCGCGTTGTCCCCGGATACAGCGCCATCGAGACGGTCGACAATGGCGGCGGTGAGTTTCAGATCGCCGGGCGGACCATTCACGATGGCCAATTCCCGACGTCGACCGGCAGAGCGAAGTTCCATGTCATTGCCGTGCGGGCGGCGGATCGATCTGTGTATCCGTTTCAACTACTGACATTACGTTCGGAAGGGCAGTTCAATACGGTCGTCTACGAAGAAGAGGACCTGTACCGGGGGAATCGTCGCCGTGACGTGGTCATGATGTCATCCGACGATGCGCGTAAACTGCATCTCAATGAAGCCGACCGCGTGACGGTCGAGACAGAAGTCGGTCGGATGGCTGCCTCGGTGGCGCTGATCGACATCCGACCCGGCAATCTGGCCATGTACTATCCCGAAGCCAACGCCATCGTACCGCGCCGCCTCGACAATCGCTCCAAGACGCCCGCCTTCAAATCGATTCCGGCGCGGATCGTCGTGCCAGACGGGCCATAAGTCCTCTCAAGAATCGCTCGCGATCATCCGTATCAATCTATCGGGTGATGGTGTGGACGCATCTGTGACGAATACTGTGGTCGAAACGAAGTATTGGCATGCCCTTGACGACGGGCGTGTCCAGTGCGACGTCTGCCCGCGGTACTGCAAGCTCCACGAGGGACAGCGGGGGCTGTGCTTCGTCCGCGCGCGACAGAACGACCGTATCGTCCTGACGACCTATGGTCGTTCCAGCGGATTTTGCGTCGATCCCATCGAAAAAAAGCCGCTCAATCATTTCCTCCCCGGCACGGCGGCACTCTCCTTCGGGACCGCGGGATGCAATTTGACCTGCCAGTTCTGTCAGAATTGGGACATCAGCAAGTCGCGGGAAATCGACACGCTGGCCGATAGTGCCTCACCGGGGCTGTTGGCGCACGCGGCGCGCGCGCTGGGATGCCGTAGCGTCGCCTTCACCTATAACGACCCGGTCATCTTCATGGAGTATGCCATCGACGTGGCGGCGGCGTGCCGTGCGGAGGGAATCCAGACCGTTGCCGTGACCGCGGGATACATCGCCCCGGAGCCGCGTGAAGAGTTTTACCGATATATGGATGCGGCCAATGTCGACCTGAAGGGATTCACCGAGGAGTTTTACAAGAACATCTGCGGCGGACATCTGGAATCGGTGCTTGAGACGCTGGTCTATCTGAAAACGCAGACTGATGTCTGGTTCGAGATCACTAATCTGCTGATTCCCGACTGCAACGATTCGATCAAAGAGATCGACGCAATGACCCGCTGGATCGCCGATCATCTCGGTGTCGAGATCCCGCTGCATTTCACCGCGTTTCATCCCGATTTCAAAATGCTCGACCGGCCGCCGACCTCGCCTTCGACGCTGACACGTGCCCGTCACATCGCTGTTCGCAATGGACTGCGCTATGTCTACACGGGCAATGTCCACGACGAATCGGGGGGCTCGACGTACTGCCACGCCTGCGGGCAGCGGCTCATCGGCCGCGATTGGTACAAGCTCACGGCGTGGAACCTGACCGACGAGGGTCGTTGCTGCGGCTGCGGCACACAATGTAACGGAGTCTTCGATGGTCCGCCGGGAGATTGGGGGCCCAAGCGCCTGCCGGTGAGACTTTCTGACTTTGCGTGATCGATCCGGATGGACTTCGCCCCGCCGGAATCTCCGCATTCAGGCGGGGCGTGCTGGTTTCTATCGAGCTGCGCGCAAAGGCATCGGTGGACAGCCCGACGGGTAGGGGCTGCACTCACACGGATTGCAAAACATCTCGGGCGGACCGCTGCGGAAGGCGACATCGACAAAGCGCACGACGTCGAAGACATTCGTCGTGCCGTTACAGTCAACGTCGGTTGCACCGCCGGGAGCGTGCGGACAGTCGCCGTGAATGATCGCCGGTTCGGCCCGGAACGCAATGTCGACAGCGGCGACGATGTCAAAAACATCGGTCACGTCGTCGGCGACCGGATCCGCGTGATGGGCGCACGCGTCCTGGCCCGGATCGGGGAACTCAGGGCAATCGTCGCACACATCACCGACGTCGTCGGCATCACCGTCTTCCTGCAGGGGGTTGGCCACGGACGGGCAGTTGTCGCAGTCGTCGCCGACATCGTCGGCATCACCGTCACTCTGTGACAGATTGGCGACCGTCGGGCAGTTGTCGCAGGCATCGCCGAACGTGTCGGTATCGGTGTCGGTCTGGTTGGCATTGGCCACCGACGGACAATTGTCGCACGCGTCGCCGATGTCGTCTGAGTCAGCGTCTTCCTGTCCGGGGTTGTCGACATTCGGGCAGTTGTCGTCGGCATCGCAGATGCCGTCGCTGTCCGCATCGGGGCAGGCGCAGGACTGCGCGTTGGAGAAGTTGCTTTCGACAAAGTCGGCCGGCAGGCCGGCGCCATTCGAGAGTCCGACAATGCCGTCGGACGCGTCCATCGACAGTTGTGTGATGGTGATCGTGCCGTCGAAGAACAACTCAATCTGCATGTTGTTGACGTTGCCTTCGTTGTACTCAGTGACATTCTGCCAGGTGACGGCCACGCGGTCGGCCAGTTGCCGATGGGAGACCGTACCGCCCGCGGCGGGATTCAGGTCATCGTACAACGCCGCGACCCGTCGCAGCAAGAAGTGCTCTTCAAGTGTTTCACTGAAGTCACTGCTGCCCTGTCCGAAGGTCACGTAGCCGTTGGAACCAACGAAGTACGATGAGTATGCCGTCCCATAGATCGACACTTGATTCCCGCCCGTCACGTTGACCTGGAGATTGGAGTCATCGCTCATCGACAGTGTCGTGCCGCCGGTCGGATCGGTCGGGAACGCGGTCGCATCCTCGCGGCAGACCGCATAGAAGTCCGGCGAGCCGTTGGGGGCAAATTTCAGCGTCGAGTTTTCCAGATCAAGCTCGGCCTCGTTAAAATGCTCGGTGAAGTAGTCGGCTTGATCTTCGGTCGTAAACGTATAGCAACCACCGCCGTTATCATCGGTGGCGGAATTGCCGGCTGCATCCTCGGCATCGACGGCGAAATAGTAATCCGACAACGGCAACAGGCCAGTCAGTACGACCGTGTGCGCGGTTTGTCCCGAAGCGCCGGTCTGTGCGCCTGTCAGCGAACCGCACGACGGGCCGAAGCGGACTGTGCCGCCGGCCGGCTCGTCGGTGTTGAAGGTGATGGTCACTTGCGTGCCGTCGATATCCTGCACGACTACATTCGAAATCACCGGCGGGTTGCAGTCCACATCGGCGATGTCCTCGACGGTCGCCGGGCTGCCCGTTCCGTCATCGGCATCGTCGTATGTGGCGGTGAGCTGGTCGCCGTCGGAGACTTCCAGTGTCCCGCTGGATGCCACCGGCGCGCCGGGGGCGGTCGGGATCGTCCCCAGAAAGATCCCCGACCCCGGGGTCGTCTCGGTGAGCGTAACCGATTCATCATCACCGGCATCCGATGTCACATCGACCGCGTAGCTTCCCAATCCAGCCAGATCAAGGTCGCGCATCTCCACGGTGACCATGTCGGCGCACAAATAAGGATCTCCGATGAATTTAATTTCGCCAGCGGATGTCACCAGCGGCGGAACCGAGGCGGCGAACGACGTGGTCTTGCTGACCTCTTCGAACTGCAGACCGCCGCCGGTGTTGCCGGTGTTCGGAACCACGTTCGAACGCGTGCAGGAACCGCCGGCATCGAAGACGAAATCGGGGGCGCCGCGGACGAGAATGCCCTCGACCTCATAGCTGTTCAGGTTAAAGACCGGCGAGCCGGAATTGCCGCCATACGTGTCCAGATTGGCCTGAAAGTAATCGAGCGCGGGCTGGTTGTTCTTCACTTCGGCGCCGTCGGCTTCTTTCATGGGCAGCACAATCCCGTGTCCAATGACCGTTAGCGGTTCGCTGTTTGGAACTATCCCCGTGCGGCGAATCGGCACCGGACTGCGACCGGTCACTGCGCGGTCAACTTGCAACACGCAGTGGTCCTGGTCGCCTGCCAACACGCGGTCGATGATGCCAGTACAGAAGTAGACGTTGGCGGCTGGAATAACGGTCGGCGCCGCCGTCATCGAATCGGGTTTCTTCCAGTCGAACACAAATGCGGTAATCCCGCAGTCGCCGGCGCTGACGCAGTGACCTGCCGTGGCGATGATGTCGTCGCCCACGAGAAACCCAGTGCAGAATCCGGCCTGTTGCTGCCCAATGAAGCGCTCATCGGGGCATAACGGGCTGCCGCTCTGAAAGGTCCATGACGACGTCGACAGCGTGTAGGTGCCGTTGCCGTTGTCCGTCAGTTCACTTTCGACGACGACCACGCAAACGGCCTCTGCGACGACTTGCAGATTTGGATTGATAATATCGTACACTTCGCGACGATTGTCCGCGCCATAGATGACTTCGATTTCGGCGGGCCCGGGAACAAGTCCTTCGGGGGCCGAACGAACGTCACCGTAAACCGAATCGGCATGTGCGCGCCGAGGCGCGACGCCGGTCTCGATTGGAGTGACGATCTCCGGCTTTGGCGACACGCTGCGGTTTCCGGGACCGGCTGCGTCCGGGCTGTTTGTTTGCCAAAACGGAACGGACACGAGTGTCGCGGCCACGAAAACGACGGACAGAGCGCTGCGAATTGTCATCACACTCCTCGGACGAAATTAACGGGATAGGGGGTTCGGCCACATCGATGAATCGGCCAACTTAAAGATACCCCCGGGGTCCGACGCTTGCAACGGCATTTGCGGCGTCCGCATAAGGTTTTCGGCCAATCACGCTCGCCCGTATATCCGCCGTTTATTCCGCCCCCTATCTATGTAATCGGCCCGTTGAGGGGCTGCCTTGGGCCGCCATCTGTCTCCATCGGGATGGGCCGGTTGCCTGCCATCGCCGTCACAAGACCGCCCGCGAGGGACGGGCATCGCGGAGATCGGCTTAGGTCTACAGGTCGGTAGAGAACTGGAGAGCGACGATCTCGTCGTCGAGATCGAGACCGTCCGGGAGATCGGAGAACCGCACAATCTGAGTCACGAGCTTGATCCGCGACTTTTCATTGAGTCGGCGTCCCAGGCCCGCTTCGAACCGCTGCATCGGGTAGTCCCAGCGGGCGCCATCGGCTTCTGCATCGGCCAGTTCTGAGAAGGTGAGGAAGTCGGCCCTGCCGGCGATATACCACCAAGTCGCCAGCGAGTATTTCACGTCGACATACCCGCCCACGCTCTCCAGGTCGCCCAGCGTCGGATGTTCGAATCGATTCACGAGGGCCTCGGCATAGGCGTCCCAGTGGCCCGAGGACGCATGAACGAGCCCGCCGCCCGTCAACTGCTGGTAGTCTTCCAGTCGATTCCCGTCCGGCAGCGATCCGTTGAGTTTGGGGCTCAAATACGGACCCATCGCTCCCCAGATTCCGACCGTCAATTCCGGTGCGGGAGTAACGCTCAGATGCGCGGCGATGTTCGGATACTCGTAGATGATCGCGCGAGCCGGCTGTCCGAGGGAGCCATTGGTCAGAGCCACGCCGCAATCGACCTGGCCCAGGGTCGCATACGCATGGACGCCCGTGTTCCAGCAAAAGTCGTATACGATGGGCGTGTATTCCGACGTTCCGCGATATGCGAGCAAATCTTCGACGCTCTGGAGCGCTCCGGGATTCAGTGAGGTCTTGTAGTGAAAGATCGCGGGCACCGCCACCAGCGGGTTTTTGTCGTCGTATGTTCTCTGTCCCCAGAGCCCGACTGGAGTCGGGATCAATCCCGCTTCAAGATGCACCCGCGGTGTGTGATCGTACCGGATGTAGGCGCCATACTGCGAGAAATTATAGGAGGTTGAATTCATGAATATCTGAACAAATCCGGAGAGCCGTTCTGTGATCGTTGCATCGAGGAACACACGTGCGCGAAAGGTGTCGAACGGCGAATATCCGGCATTGGAGAGGTTGAACCAATCGTCGGTCTTGTTGCGCGCCACGGCGGCAAACTGGCCCGAGACAAAGAACTCGGACCGCGCCGGTTGGGCCGATGCCAGGATGGCCAGCGCGAGCGTCAGTTCAGGCAGCCACTTGTTCATTCTCAGACACCCCTGATTCGGCATGCTGTGTTTCTCTCTCCGCGGTCTTGCCGTTCGTCGCGAGCGGCAGCGCGATGATGAAGGTCGTCCCCTCGCCCGCCGCCGACTCGACGCGGATCGTGCCGCCGTGATCGTCGACCGCCTTCTTGGCTACGGCCAGACCCAATCCCGTACCCTTGGTCTTGCCGAACGTGGCGAACGGCTCGAAGATGCGCTGATGCAACTCGGCGGGAATCCCGGGCCCACAATCGGCAATGCTGATTTGGGCGACGCCCCCGTTCGCGCGCGATCGGATTGAGATGACACCGCCCTCTGTCAGAACGTCCAGGGCATTGCTCACGATGTTGTCGAGCGCGCGCCGAATCTTGTCTTTGTCGATGCCGGCGATCGTATCGGCCTGGCCGGAGAACTCGATTTTGATGCCGCGCGATTCGGCAATGTGATTCCAGGCGTCGACCGCCTCGGCGAGGAAGGCGTCGACGTTGGTCGGACGGCGCGCCATGCGCGTCTCGCCGCGCGCGAAGTCCAGCAGATCCTGCGTCATGCCCATCATTCGCTCCAGCTCGAAATGGACCATCGCCGCATAGCGTGCGCGCTTGTCCGCGGGCATCTCACGGTCGGTTGTCAGGTCGAGCACGCCCCGGATCACCTGCATCGGCGTCTTGAAGTCGTGGATGATGCTGGATGCCATCTTGCCGATGACCGCGAGCCGCTCGGCGTCGAGCTTCTCCGCGTTGGCTTTACGGATCGCTTCCATCTGGGCCGCCAGTTCATGGCGCATGCTGTCGACTGCGTCGGCAACCATCCTGAACTCGTCGTGCCCTTTGTGTGTGACTTCATGCCCGTAGTCTCCACGGGCCACCGCCTCCACGGCCGCGACCAGTTGTGGAACCCGCGCCGTTACTCGCCGTGCGACGGTCAGCGACACCGCGACAGCCAACGCCAGTGCCAGCGTGCCCAGCCACAGCATCGTGGCGCGCAGGTCGGCCACCGGCGCTTTCAGCCGTTGATCCAATGACATCAGAATGGCATACCGTGCCGGTGCATTGGCGTGCAGCAGTCCGGAGCGAAACAGAAAGCGCTCACCCTCGACCGTGACCGTTTGCGCCGATCCCGATTCCGCGTATTCCGACGATTGTGCCCGGATTTCTGCGATCAGCTTATTGGAGCGCGGGTCGGCCAGCGTCGAACCGAAGACGAGCGCGTCGTCGTGGAAGATGACATCGGCTCCCGCGACCCGTCCCATGCTCGCCGCCAGTCCGGCATCGACACGACGACCCAGCGCGACATACCCCATCGTCTCGGAGCCGACCATGACCGCCTGCGATGAGAGCAGGTACAAACCGTCGTCCAACCTCAGATAGGTGCCTTTCGGAGGGATCGAATCCGGCCAGTCGAGCGAAAGCACTCCCTCCTGCGAGTCGAGGTGCGCCAACTTGTCTCCCCGTGCATCGCAGACCAGGAAGAGCTGGCTGCCGGAGAGGCGCTGGAATTGACGTGCGACCGGGATGGCCGTATTGGGATCGGATTCGGCGACTGCGGCAAAGAAACGTGGATCGTTGGCGACGATGCGTGCCTCGGCACTGAGGTATTCCTGGCTCTCGCGCCGCCACTCGGTGAAGGTCGATTCAGCGCTGATCAGTTGCTCGGCGATCTGACGGACAAGGTCGCGTTCCAACTGGTAGCTGAGCGCCACCAACGCGGAACCCAGCGCGATGATCGACACGCTCCCGGCGACGAGAATGAATTTGACTCGCAGCGTCAGATGCATTGAGACCCACTACTCCAACGTCATGGCAATCGCCCGCGCCGACTGTTCGCCAACCGTAATCTCTTGTGCGCCGCGGCGTCCCCGTGCGTCGATCGCCAGGAGCCGATACCGTCCGGGCTCAACATCGGTGAACACGAACTCCGACCCGGCCGGGACGATCTGTGAACGATTCGTATTGACGACGGCAATACTGGCGAACATCGACGCGTGGATTTCGCAGAACAGACGGACAATTCCCGACATCTCAAAAGTGACGGTCCGAGTTTCGCCCTTCGGGTAACGCCCCAGGTCGAAGTTGCGCGGCGGCGAGTAGGAGAAGACGTTGTGAAAGAACGCGTCACGGTTTGGAAACGTCACCGTCGCGCCGACCGGTACGACCATCAGGTCGGGCACGAACGCCGTGTTCTCCTGCGCCATGACAAAAGGCGTGTCGGGGACGATGAGCGGAGTCGGATGGTCGAGTGACTCCAACGCCACGGCCACCATCGCCGAGCCGCCATCCGTCGACGGCGCTTCGGTTGCCGCACCTCGGGTCACATAGCGTGATGGCTTTTTTGACAACGACCCCGATGCAGAGACCGTTCCGCGAACCTCGGCCGCCAGACCCGTGCTGGCCATCACCAGCAGGGCCGGGAGCAGACACACGACAATTCTGGTAAGGCGTTCTCGCATCATTATTTGTATCGGATGTGTCCAGGGGGGCCAACATGGGTGGACCCGCCGATTTAGTCCGGCTTTGAAAAAGAGGGGTGCCCCGGTCGTCGAGGCGACTTATAGCATTGTCCGGCATAATGTTACACCGGACCCGGGTTGCGGGAAACCGTGGAATTGATTGGCTGGGCGGCTACTACTCTGAGTCAATCCTGTAGATCTTGCCGTCAAAGGCGCAGAGGTACAACTCGTTGTGCGCATCGATTCCGAACGATGAAATGTTTTTGGGCTGCAGGAGAAGCGTTTTGTTCTCAACGATCTCGCCGACCTCGTACCGCAGCGCCCAAATCGTGCCGGTGACGAAATCGGCGTAAATGTACGCACCGTAGAGGTCTTTCAATCGTGATCCGCGATACACATACCCGCCCGTGATCGAGGCGCCTTGCGAGTGATCGTATTCATAGATCGGGTCGATGAGCGGTGCTGTGGTTTCGGCAGGTTTATACGGGTGGGCGCCCTCACGGATGTTCCAGCCGTAGTTGCCGCCCTTGACGATAAGGTCGATCTCTTCCCACAGATTCTGCCCGACGTCGGCGGCCCACAGCTCGCCGCTCATCGAGTCGAAGCTCATGCGCCAGACATTGCGCAGCCCGTAGGCCCAGATTTCACCGCGCGCGCCGACGCTGTCGACGAAGGGGTTGTCGGACGGGATTGCGTACGCCAGTCCCTTTCCGCCCTGATCGACATCAATGCGGAGGATCGACCCCAACAGCGTCCCAAGATTCTGTCCGTGCCCATGCGGGTCACCCGCCGAGCCGCCGTCACCCAGACTCATGTACAGAAAGTCATCCGGGCCGAATACGAGAGTCGAACCATTGTGGTTCCCGTACGGTTGCTCGATTTCCAGCATGACCGTTTCACTGGTGGGGTCCGCGTGGTTGTGATCGTCTGTCGACACGCGAAACCGGGAGAGCACGCCCCGACGCGGATCGGAGGCGCTGTAGTACACGAAGAACAATCCGTTGTCGGCGTATTTCGGATGAAATGCCAGCGCCAACATTCCTTCTTCGGTGTGCGATGTGCGGACTTTGGTGTGCAGGTCCAGAAACGTCGTCATCGACTCGACTGAGGGATCGTTTTCGAACACCCGGATCAGGCCCGCCTGCTCGACTACGAACAGCCGATCGGAGCCGTCACCGGCGTGACCGATCCACAAGGGACGGTCGAACGTCAAACCGGGAAACGCCGACATCAGGTCCGTCTCCGCATTGGTGCCGGTCCCGCTGCAGGAGGCGATCGCCAGCAAGGCAATCGCCGCCAAGTGCGTTGCTCCACGCAATCGTGTCACCGCTTCTCCTTACAAAGCAAAGCTCAGTTTGAAGACGTAGCGGCGCGCGCCGGCGTTATCCGTGGCGTCGCCGCCAGTCTCATAGGAGAAATGATAATACAATTCGGCCAATGCCGCACCGACTGCCGCGCCGACGGCGACGTCGGTAAAGTAATGACGGTCGGCATGCAAACGCGACAGCGCGACGATGCCCGCCCAGCCGAATGAAATGGCCGGTGAGAGCCAACGGCCGGTCTCATACTCGTCGCGTCTCCACTCACTGCGCATGTGGCGGCGGAACCGCTTGTTAAAAAAAGCCGCCGCGAAGAACGCCGTGGACGAATGGCCGGAGAAAAACGAGCGCCGGTGGTCAGGATCCCCTGGTTCCAAACCCGGCGGGAATTCAGCGCCGGCCGCGCGGTAGGGGCGTTCCCGTCGCACGAACGACTTGCCGATGCGAGTCAGTCCCGCCGTTGCCGCCCAACCCGATAAAAACATCGGGATGTCGCGGGAGAATTCGCGTCGGTCCGCATCGATTGCCGCCACTCCGATCGCAGCCATGGTGGGGGTCAGGACGCTGCCGAAACGGTTATCCAGAAAGTTGGAGCGCCATTCGTCGCCGGGGTGAATCGCGTTTCGCATGATTCGGTCGAGCGGGTTGAGTCGGAACTCCGACGCCGATTCGATCGCCGTTTCCGACCGTGGCAGGAAGTACCCCAGGAGGCAAACCGAGGCCGACGCGCCGATGATCAGCGCTTCCTCGCCATCACTCAGATCGCGCAGGTTGCTCTCTGCGTGAGCGAGCGGAGCGCTCGCCATCACGATGGCAAGCAGCCATACGGCGGGGCCACGCCCGGACAGGCAGCGAGCGGGCATCGTGGGCGGTAAGCACATGCGGCATCCGGAAAGCGATCCGGAAGGCGACAATCGCGACAAGGACCCCTGGATGCAAAGGAATTGTACAGCAGAACCCGCCCGCGGTATATTAGATCGTTTCCTCACGATGCCGGATCAACTCCCCGCCGCGCCACCTTCCAGACTATGTCATCCTGGTTGAAAGGGTTCCTCGACGTCCGGGAGGGAGAGCGTGCCGGCACGGCGGCGATGTTCGTGTACATCCTCCTGGTGATTGCGGTCCTGGTGATCGTCAAGTCGGTCCGCCAGGCGCTGTTCCTGCAGAGCTTCGGCGCCGCCAGTCTGCCGTATGTCTACCTGTTGATCGCCTTCGTGGCCGGGGGTGTGGCGGCGTTGTACCAGCGCTTTTCGCGCAATGTCGCCGTCGGACGGCTGATCGTCGGCACGATGCTCGTGTTGGTCGCCAACCTGGTTGTGTTTCGCTGGCTGGTCTCCTATGAGTGGGGTGCGCTGGCTTATGTGCTCTATGTATGGGTCGGCGTCTACGGGATTCTCGCGACCGCGCAATTCTGGATGCTCGCCAACTACGTATATGACCCGCGTCAGGCGAAGCGTCTGTTCGCCTATCTCGGAGTTGGCGCAACGCTCGGCGGCATTGTTGGCGGCTACGTCACCCAATACGGCGCGGGACTGGTCGGCACCGAGAATCTGCTGTTGATCGGGGCCGCGCTGCTGGGCGGATGTGCCGCGTTGGGCGTCTATCTCGCCGCCAGCCAAAAGAAGGCCATTGTCGAAGCGGCGCGCGCCAAACGATTCAAATCATCTTCGGTGGAGCAGACCGCCGGAGGGTTCCGGCTGATTTGGCAGTCGCGATATCTGAAACTGGTGATGGTGATCATCACGCTGAGCATCATCATCGCCACCGTCGTCGACAACCAATTCTCGTTCGTTGTCGAGGAGCATATTCCCACCAAGGACGGCAAGACCGCATTCTTCGGGCAGTTTTTCACGTGGCTGGGATGGATTGCGTTTCTCACCCAGTTTTTCCTGACCGGACGGCTGTTGCGTCGCTTCGGCGTCGGCCTGACAATGGCCATACTGCCATGGGCGATGTTCCTCTCCTCGGGCGCATTCGTTCTGTTCCCGATGATGGCAACCGGTGTGGCGATCAAACTGGCCGATGGCACCTTTCGTTACACGACGCACAAGGGATCGTTGGAACTCTTGTATCTTCCCATCCCCATCGCGGTTAAGAACAAGACCAAAGCGTTCATCGACATGTTCACCGACCGCTTTTCCAAGGGAATTGCGGCGCTCCTGGTGCTGCTGATGACATCGGCGCTGGGTTTTCACTATGGCGCTCTCTCGTGGGTACTGATGGGATTGTCACTTGTCTGGGTGGGCGTGACCATTCTGGCGCGGCGCGAATACGTTGCGGCGTTTCGCGACTCGCTGCTGCGTCGACGCATCGACGAGGACGCGCTCATCATCTCGCGGACCGACGCGGCAACGGTTGGCGCGCTGGCCGAATCGCTCGACCGCGCACAGGGTGCCTCACTGTCCCGTGCCCTCGACCTGGTGACCGGCGTGCGCTCGTCGCTGCTCATTGCGCCCTTGATCCGCATCGCTCACGCATCCGACTCCGCCGTCGCCTGTCGAGCGCTGGATCTGCTGGCCGAGCAGGAGGGTGACATTCCCGTCGATCAATTGCGCGATCTGCTTGATTCCGACGAAGTGGAAGTCGTCGGGCGGGTCCTGCGCTTGTCGTGCCGCGACGCGGGCGATGTTTCACCCTTGAAACTGGGGCTCTATTTCGCCGACGAGCGGCCGCAGGTTCGTCTGGGCGCGATCATGTGTTCGCTGGTCTGGGGCGGCGCCGCCGGCGACATGATCGATCCCGAAGCATTGGAGCAGTTTCTGCTGGATTCGGCGACACCGCAGCAAGCCGGGCAGATGGAGCGGATGCTCGCCAAGTTGCTGCGGGTCCTGCCGGTTGCCGATGGGACCGGCGAACGGTACATCCTGCGGTTCCTGAAGAGCGACGATCCGGCGCTGCGAGGCGAAGCGATCGCGGCGGCGGGGCGCCTGAAACCCCGCTCCCTGGTCGAACCGCTGATTGCCGTCTGTGCGGATCGTCGTGTGCGGCATCGCGTCCGCGATGCGCTGGCTGCCTATGGAGAGGCCGCGTTGGGCACGCTGGAAGACTATCTGCGAGATGAGGCGACGGACCGGCGCGTACGGCAATACATTCCACGGATTCTCGAACGCATCCCCGTGCAGCGCTCGGTCGATTCGCTGGCGGCCATGCTCGAGGATCCCGATGAACGCGTCCGCTTCTCGGCGCTGCGAGCGCTGGGGCGACTGCGCGCGTCTCACTCCGAACTGGATTACGCCAATGAGCGCGTCGAGCGACGGCTCGGTGAGGAAATCCGCAAGGCGTATCGTTACCAGGGGTGGTTGTTGGCCAGCGCGGACGGCGAGCGGAGTTTGCTCTTGCGCAAGACACTCCGTGAGAAGTCGCACAAAACGCAGGATCGTGTCTTTCGCCTCCTGGCCATGAAGCATCCGCCGGCCGAAGTGTACGCGGCGTCGCGGGGGCTGCTCTCGCCCAATGCCCGCATCCGTGCCAATGCCGTGGAGTATCTCGACAACTTGCTGGTTGCGCCGCAAAAGCGTTGGGTCTTAGGGCTGGTCGAAGACCGCCCGTCACGCGACGCGGTGTCGCGCGCACTGCGGGAATTCGGCGAGACTCTGGACGACCGTCGGGAGGCGTTGACACGGCAGGCATCGGGCGACGATGACTGGCTGGCGGCATGCGCGCTGTATTCGATCTGGGAGGAACACGAGCGCTCGTTGTATCATCTGATTACCCGCGATGTTGCCTTGCTGCCCGCCGGGCGCTTTGCCCTCACGCGGGAGACGATGCAGGCGCTGCGCGGACGTGTCGCAGCCGAATGATTGCCGTCTCTGATTGACGGGCACCGATCCCGACAGGTGAACCTTGGCCCCAGGACCATCCCAATGCTGACGACCATCGAACGAGTTCTCGCCCTGCAAAAGAATGAGATCTTTGCCGAGGTTTCGACCGAAGGACTGGCGCATTTGGCGGCGATCGCGCACGAGGTCGAGTTTCAGCCCGCAGAATGGTTGTTTCACGATGGGGAAATCCCCGACGCCTGCTACCTGATTCTGGCCGGCACCGTAAGCATGACACGTGCCGGACAGACGGAGCTGTCCGTCGGCCCCGGCGAGGATATCGGTGTGTGGGCGCTGTTTGACGGCGAACCGCGCGTGTTTGCAGCGCGCGCCGCATCGAATACACACGCGTTGAAAATCGAACGTGAAGACTTTTATGATCTGCTGGCTGATCACACGGATATCATCCAGACGCTCTTTCGCACCATTGTGCGCCGCATCCGTCGTCTGCTCGAGGAACGCGGCGTCGTTGCCGGGCCCGGGTGATAGGACGATGGCATCAATGTCCTGATGCATACCATGTTTCAACGTCTGCTGTCGCGACTCAATCTGTACGCCCCGCATCGCGCCGAACGCGATCCGGGGTTCGCGCAGTACCTCGCGGAAACCACGCGCCGAGGCATGCGTCTGGGTGGTGTCCTGGGGATGATCGGCCCGCCCATCTACGCCTTTGGGACGGCACTTGCCCTGCATTGGGACATGACCATGTCGGTCGATGCCAGGAGCGGCACGCTGGCTGTGTGGGTCCCGTTGAGTGCCAGCGCGGTCGGCATCGCGATTCAGGGGCTGTCGTTCTGGCCGCGCGCGGTCCGATGGGGGCGACCGATCGTGGGCGTCGCGCTGATGGCGATCGCGTACCTGTCGAGTCTGGAATTTGCCGCAGCGGGTGTGCACCATCCTTCGAAGTTTGGCATCCTGAGTCTGCTGATGCTCGTCGGCATCAGCACGATGCCCTTTCGCGCCTGGCAGACGACGATCCTGGGGTTTCTCCTGATGATGACGTACGGCCTGACCGCGCTGGTTATTCCCGGGCAGCACGGACATAACCCGCTGGACGTTTTTCCCGAACTCCCCGTCTTCATGTTGACGCTGACGGTTATGTGCGCCGGGATCAGCGCCCTGCTGTACAGCATCCGACACCGCGACTATGCGGTGCGCCGTGAGGAGGAGTCGCTGCGCCATAAGTTGCAGGATTCCGAGCGGCGGTATCGTTCCATTTTCGAGGATTCGTCCGACGGGTTGTTCGTTTACAGCGAGGCGACATCGGGGTTCCCGCTGGTCAACGCCGTGACCGAACACATCCTGGGACGGTCCGCGGAGGAGCTGGCGGCCACGCACTTTTCCAAGGTGATTCATCCCGACGATTTGGCACGTGTTGCGGGGATTCACGCGGCGCGCGTGCGGGGTGAGCCGGCGCCCTCGCGCTACCGGCTCAAACTCAAACGCCCCGATGACGACGCGCCGGTCATCTGCGAGATGACCATCCACACGACCGGCGATCCCTCGATCACCGCCGGGGCGCTGCGCGACATCACCGCCCAGGTCAAACTGGAAGAGGAAAACGCGCAGTTGGCGCAGCTTTCGGAGACCAACCCGTTTCCGGTGCTGCGCTTCGACGACATCGGGGGCCTGCTGTACATGAATCCCGCCGCCCGCCGGTTCCCTTCGGAGATCGGGCATCCGGAAGCATTGATCACCGATCTATTGCCGCCCGACTTTGAGCGGCGCATCGCGCGGTTGATCGAGTCGGACACGACAGTGATCGATGCGCGCCACGACTTCGACGACCGGGTCTTTTCGATCACATATCGGCCGCTGCCGGCGACGCGGGAGATATTCGTCTGGATCGTCGACGCGACCGAGCGCACTCGCGCCGAGGAGCAAATCCGCGCGTATGCCTTCCAACTGGAGCAGGCCAATCAGGAGTTGCGTGAAGCACAGGCGCAACTGGTCCAGTCGGAGAAGATGGCGGCGCTGGGCAATCTCGTGGCGGGCGTCGCCCATGAGATCAACACGCCGCTGGGTTCGATCCATGCCAATGCCGACGTGTCGCGTCGTGCGCTGGAACTGCTGGCCGCGGTCGACTCAGGCGGCGGCGACAACCAGCGAATGGCGCAGGCCGTGCGTATCCTGACGGAGTCGAACGAGACGACACGCACAGCCAGCGAAAGGATCATCCGAATCGTCCGGTCGCTGCGCAATTTCGCGCGTCTGGATGAAGCCGAATTCAAGGACGTCGATCTGCACGAGGGCATCGAATCCACCCTCACGTTGGCGCATCACGAATACAAGAATCGCATCGAAATCGTCAAGGAATACGGGTCGCTGCCGCCGGTCCGCTGCAATCCCAACCAGATCAATCAGGTCATTATGAATATCCTGGTGAATGCGATTCACGCCATCCATGACAAGGGGACGATTACGATCCGGACGTCCGCCGATTCCGACGGTGTCCATGTTGCCATCAGCGACACCGGGGTCGGGATTCGTCCCGAATATCTGCCGCGCATCTTCGACCCGGGATTCACCACCAAGGGCGTCGGCGTCGGCACCGGTCTGGGACTGTCGATAGTTTACAAGATCGTTCAGTCGCATGGCGGCAAAATCGATGTGAAAAGCCGGCCGGGAGCCGGGAGCACCTTCACGCTCACCCTCCCGGTGGGTTCGGCGAAGCGATCCACCGACGGAGAGGGAACTTGAGCGGCAAAGACCGGCGGCCCTCAGCGGTCATGATTCTCGATGACGAGGAGATCGTCACGCGTTCGATCGCCAATCTGCTGGCACTGGAGACCGACTACAAGACGCTGCCGTTCCAGCAACCCCGCGAAGCGTTGGACGCTGTGCGACGCGAACGGATCGACTGCGTCATCACGGACTTCCTGATGCCGGAGATGGATGGGCTGGAGTTTTTGCGTCGGCTGCGCCGGATGGCGCCGGACGTGCCGGCGATCATGCTGACCGGATATGCCGACAAGGAAAGCGCCATTGCGGCGGTCAATGAGGTCAATCTCTACCAGTATCTGGAAAAGCCCTGGGACAACGATCATCTGCAACTGGTGATCCGCAACGCGGTCAGCCACCGGACGCTCCAGCAGGAGCTGGTCGAGCGCCTGCGTGAATTGGATTCGGTCCTCAAGGATCGGGACACGTTGCGGCTGACGACGGAACACATCGAACAAGAGCTGGCGCTCGCGCAACAGGTGCAGCAGTCGATTCTGCCGCGTGACCTCGACGGCGCCGGAGCGGTCCGGTTCTACCACCGTTACTACCCCACCGGACGGCTTGGCGGCGATTACTTCGATGTCATCTTCACGGGTGAGAATCGCTTCAATGCCATTGTCAGCGACGTGGCGGGCCATGGGGTCGCTGCGGCCTTGGGGACAATGCTGGTCAAAGTGATTTTCGCCGACGCCTCGCAGCGTGGCCTCGGCTGCTCCGAAATGCTCATCGAGATGAACGACCGTCTCGTGCGATTCCTCCCGCAACAGCAGTTCGTCACCGCCTTCGTTCTGCAGGTTGATCTGGACGCCGGTATCGTCTCCGCCGCATCGGCGGGTGGGCCGCATCCGATCATCCTGGGCTCCGGGAACGGCGTCCCGGTCGAACAGTGGCATCTCAACGGTCTGCCGCTGGGCGCTTTCAACCGAGACATTTTCCGCGAGCCGGAGGCGCAATCACGACCGTTGCGGAGCGGCGATCGCATACTTCTCTATACCGACGGTTTGCTGGATGTCGAGATCGAATCGGGGCAGTCGCGCGAGCCGCACGAAATCGCCGCCTTTGTGGACGGCTTGCGGAATCATCGCGGTGAGGAGTTTTTGGAGCGGCTGGTGGACCGTTGCGGCGCTCGACGGTCCATGCTTCCCGATGACATCAATCTGCTGCTGATCGAGGCATAGGATCGTCCGCGATGAGTCCGGCGGCCGTTGACTCCCGGTCATCGTTCGACTATCTTCGTTCGCGATTTCGATATTGACATCCTGTGCGCCAAGAGAGAATTCACAATGGACATCAGCACAAATGACCACCGTGTCGTCGCCGTCGTCGACGATGAGCCGATGGTCCTGCAGAGCATCAAGAACTTCCTGAATCTGGAAACCGACTACGAAGTGCTCACGTACACATCGCCGAAGTCGGCAATCGACGGGCTCCGCGAGCAGCCCGTGGATGTCATCATCTCCGACTATCTCATGCCGGAGATCAACGGGATTGAGTTTTTGTTGCAGATGAAGGAAATGCAGCCGCAAGCGACGCGCGTCCTGCTCACCGGCTATGCCGACAAGGAAAACGCAATCAAGGCCATCAACGACGTCGGACTGTATCAGTACATCGAAAAGCCCTGGGAAAACGAGGACTTGCGCCTGGTCATCCGCAACGCGATCGAAAAGCGCATGCTGCTGAAACGCCTCTCCGAAAAAGTCGCCGAACTGGACCGCGCCTCGGCCGCCTTAAAGGGTGTCTATTCCGACCTGATGAAGGCCTTCAAGTAGCTTCGCTCTATGGGTCTGTTCCGGCGCGCACGTCGTTCGCACGGTCACCCGGTTCTGTGGCCGTTGTTGGCTGTTTTGTTCGTCTCATTCACTCCGGAACTTGCGACTTCAGCCGGCGAGACGGATTCGTCACGCACGTCAGGAGCATCGCGCCCCCGGCACGACGCGCTCGACTATGTCTTTGCCGTCCCCAGTTTTGCCCTGCAGCTTCCCTTCCGGGTGCTCGGAGTCGTGGTTTCCGGGCCGGTCAAGCTCGTCGAGGACCAGGACTTTCTCGAATCGCTGAAGTCGGTTTTCTCCTTCGACGTGCCCTTCGGCCTCCGACCCGTAGTCGGATCGTCATCGCGCACCGGACTGCGCGGCGGGCTTCAGTACCGGGCACGCAGCGCGCTGGCCACCGGTGTTCCGCTGCGTCTCAAGGGGACTATCTCGACGAATCGATACGAGTTTTTGTCGCTGCGAATCGGCGGCCCGAGTCTGTTCGAGTCGCCGTTCGGAATGCAAGGGGAGATCGGAGCACGACGCGACACGCGCGAGCGCTACTACGGTTACGGACCGTCGTCCTCGGCCGACGATGAATCCAACTACGAACGGCGGGGCGGCTTCGGCAATGTGCGCGGTTTCTGGCAGATTACCGATGCGCTGGCGGCTGAAGGATTCGGTGAATACCGTCATGTGACCCCCGGCGACGGGCGCGGAAGGACAACGATCGGAGAACGCGATTCGATCGTTGCCCGCTTTCCCGACGACGACCTTTTCGGACTGTATGCCACGCTCGACCTCCACGAATTCGGCGGCGCGGTCGTGCTCGACTGGCGCGATATCAAGGGCTCGCCGCGTCGCGGCGGGCGCGGTGAACTGCGAGTTTCCTACGTCGGCGGTGATGGCCCCGGCGACACGACCGTCGGGTTTTGGCGCATTCGCGGTGAGGTCTCCCAGTACATCGAGTTGTGGCGCGGGCGCGTATTCGGTCTGCGCGCGGCCGCACAGCATCTGGAACCGGGCAACGGCACCCGAATTCCGTTTTACGAACTCTCACGGTTGGGCGGCTCCAACTCTCTGCGCGCCTACCGCAGCGGACGTTTTACGGGGCGGGACATGGTGCTCTTCTCCGCCGAGTACCGATGGCCAGTGTGGCGGGCGATCGACGCCTTTCTGTTTACCGATCAGGGACGTGTCTTCGACGATATCTCCGAGGATTTTGAGTTTTCCGGTTTCCGCTCCGCCTACGGCGGCGGGCTGCGCGTATGGAATACAGGCGGCCATCTGGAGTTGACGCTCGCCAAGGGACGTGAGCAGTTTCGTTTTTACCTCGCAGCGGGAGAGGAGTTTTGATGAGACAGGCCGCGCATCGCTTCGGAGTCGTAGCCGGAGGGATTGTGTCCGCCGGCATTCTCCTGGGCGGCTGCGCGTCGAGTCGGCCTTGGAGTCTGGAGCCGCCCCCTGCCGAGCTGACCGAGATGCGGCCATTGCCGTCGGAACCGTCGGAACGCGATCCGAGTCTCTATTGGGACGCGGTCAACCAAAGCTCGTTTTACCTGGTCGAAAACTCGCTGAACCTGGGCCGCCAGACCCGCAAACTCACCGGAAGTACGAAGGACGCGCACAATGCCGATTCGTGGGGCAATGTCCCCAACTCCGCCTGGTTTACCAATCGTCATGGCTCCAAACGCATGACACCCGATGAAATCCTGCGCGGCCCCAACACCATCGATGGTCCCGATACGACCCACCCGTGGATGATCACCCGCGCCAAGACCGAAGGCGTAACCCCGGGGTTCTTCGCGCAGGACTCAAACGGCGTAACGTTCATCATCAAGTTCGACCCTGATGGACATCCCGAACTGGCGACCGGGGCGGAAATGATCTCGACAAAGTTTTTCCATGCCTGCGGCTACAATGTCCCGGAGAATTACATTTCAGTTCTCGATCCGAACACGATACGCTTCAAAGAGGGTCTCGAGTATGCCGACCAAGGGGGCAATCGCAAGCCATTCACGCGCGATGTCTTAAACGAGGTTCTGCAGAAAGTCGCCCGGCGCCCCGATGGCAAGGTGCGGGTCGTGGCCAGCCGGTTTCTGCCGGGAACGCCGATTGGCCCATTCTCGTACAAAGGCACGCGCAAAGACGACCCCAATGATTTCATCAATCATCAGCACCGGCGCGAATTGCGTGGTTTGAAGGTTTTGGCACAACTGGTCAACCACTACGACACCAAGGACCACAACACGCTGGATATCATCGCCGACGACGGCAACGGGCCGTACGTGCGTCACTACCTGATCGATTTCGGCTCGACGCTCGGTTCCGATGCCGACGAGCCCAAGCCTCATTACAAAGGTTACGCCTACACCCTCGACCTGGAGCAAGCGGTCGTCTCGCTCTTCACGCTTGGGCTGCGCCAGTGGTCCTGGGAGGGGGCATCATCGAAGGGGATGCCGCCGGCGGTCGGGTATTTCGAGAGCGAACGCTTCACACCGCCCGGATGGAAGCCGCTGCACGCCAATCCCGCATTCGACAATATCGACGACGAGGATGCCTATTGGGGCGCGCGCATCGTCGGTGCGTTTACCGAGGACGATCTTCGCGCCTGCGTCGAAGCGGCTGAGTACAGCGATCCGGCGGCGGAAGAGTATCTCGTGAAGACATTGATGGAGCGCCGCCGCAAGATTCTCGACTACTACTACGGCAATGTCAGTCCGCTCGACGCGTTTGCCATATCGCAAGAGGGTGGCGCGCTGGCTTTGTCGTTTGTCGATCGGTTCATCACCGACGGCCTGACGTCGGAGAGCGCAGAATTCCGATACCGCGTCGGACACAAAACCGGGTCGTGGGGATCGTACATATCGTTGTTGTCGGGTACATCGCTCACCCTCGACCAGAGCGCCGAACGGAAGATCGCCAATGCGCTGCAGTCCGCGCAGACACCAGATGACCGCGTGTTCAACATTACGCTCCAAGCCCGTCATAACGGCCGTTGGCACAAGCCGGTTCGCGTCTACTTCTACTACGACGGGACGCCTGCGTCGGCACGTCTTGTCGGCATCGACTGGGACGCATAGAGTAACGGCGCAGGAGCAAGTCCGCCGCGCTTGACATCTCTGTTTTTCACCCTACAATGTGAGTTGGTGTCGTATCTTCGAATTGAGGTCTGCGATGGACAAGCATCTGTCTCCCAACATGGAAATGTACTTAAAGACGATTCTCCGCCTGGGTGTGGATGGTGAGCCGGTCCGGGTCAAAGCGATTGCCGAATCGTTGCGTGTGACCATGCCGAGCGTCTCCGGTGCGTTGGGATCGCTGAAGTCCAAAGGGCTGGTCCTGCACGACACCTATGGCGCTGTGCGGCTCTCGAGCAGGGGTCACCGTGCCGCGACCGAGGTGAACCATCGATTTGAAGCGCTCAAGCGTTTTCTCCACGATGTCCTTGGAGTCGATGAAGAGACCGCCGCGCGCGATGCCTGCGAGATTGAACACGTGGTCGGCAAGGAAACACTCACCCGGCTGGATTCGTTTTTGTCGTTCATGACGCGCTGCGGCAAGGATGTCCATTCTGTGATTTCTCATTTCCACGAGTACCTCTCACTGCGGGACGCCGGCGATTTTTGCCACGAGTGCGAATTGGGCAAAACACCGCAGAGCGCCGACACAGACCGGGCGGTGTGAGGCGATGACGGTGGCAGCGGCCCCGGTGACGTCGACGGCCGCACGGCACGGTTATCCCGCGCGCATCTGCTGTCTCACTGAAGAAACCACAGAGATTCTCTATTCCATCGGCGCGGGCGACCTGGTCGTCGGTGTCTCGGGATACACCGTGCGCCCCCCGGAGGCGCGCCGGAAACCGAAGGTTTCGGCTTTCACCTCGGCGCGCATCGACAGGATTCTCGCGATACGGCCCGATGTCGTATTCGCATTCAGCGACTTGCAGGCCGATATCACCCGTGAGCTGATCCGGCAGGGGTTGTCGGTCTTTACCTTCAACCAGCGGTCCATCTCAGAAATCCTCAGTACGATTCGCGTCGTCGGGTCGATTGTCGGCTATCATGGCGCGGCCGATGCCCTCGCGGCGCGTCTGGCCGGACGGGTCGATCAGGCGCGCGAGCGGGCATTACGATTGCCGCGACATCCAAGAGTCTATTTCGAGGAATGGGATGATCCGATGATCTCGGGCATCCGCTGGGTTGCCGAGCTGGTCGAAGCCGCCGGGGGAGAGGACATCTTCCCGGAGCTGAAATCGGAGCCGATCGCCTCCGGACGGATCGTTTCGCCTGATGAGATAGTCCGCCGCAATCCCGAAGTCATCATCGGATCGTGGTGCGGCCGGAAGTTCCGCCCCGAAACAGTTGCGGCGCGTCCCGGATTCAACCGCGTCGCCGCCGTCCAGAACGGCTGTCTTTGTGAGGTCAAAAGCACGATAATCCTGCAGCCGGGCCCGGCGGCATTGACCGACGGGCTGGAGGCATTGGAACGAATCATTACAGCAGCGTGCCATTGATCGATCAGTGATTGAAGGACGAGCAGATGGGACAAACAGTCGCGCACAAGCTGATCCGTTCGCACCTGATCGCAGGCGAGATGACGGTCGGCAGCGAGATGGGCATCCGAATCGACCAGACGCTGACACAGGATGCCACCGGCACATTGGTCATGCTCGAATTGGAAGCGATGGGGCTGGAGCGCGCCCAGACCGAGCTGTCGTGCCAGTATGTCGATCACAACCTGATTCAGGAAGACCACAAGAACGCCGACGATCACTTGTTTCTGCGCAGTGCGTGCCAACGGTTCGGTTTGTGGTACAGCCGCGCGGGCAATGGCGTCAGTCACCCGGTGCATCAGGACCGTTTCGGCAAACCCGGACGCACTATGCTCGGCTCCGACAGCCACACCTGTTCGGCGGGGGCGATCGGCATGCTGGCGATCGGGGCCGGCGGTCTCGAAGTCGCCATGGCGATTGCGGGCGAGCCGTTTCACTTCCCGATGCCGAAGATCTGGGGCGTCAAGCTCATCGGGCGGCTGCCTGACTGGGTCAGCGCCAAGGATGTCATACTCGAATTGTTGCGACGGCACGATGTCAAAGGCGGTGTCGGACGCATCATCGAATACTGCGGACCCGGATTGTCGGAATTGACGGTGATGGATCGCCATGTGATCTGCAACATGGGCGCCGAGCTCGGCGCGACGACCAGCGTGTTCCCGGCGGACAACGAAGTCCGCCGCTATCTCACACAGCAGGGACGGCCCGAAGATTTTACCGAACTGCGGGCCGAATCCGATGCGCGCTATGACATCGACGAAGAGATCGACCTCTCAAAGTTGGAGCCGTTGATCGCGATGCCGTCGAGTCCGGGGAATGTCAAACCGGTGCGCGAAGTCGCCGGTGAGGAGATTTATCAGGCATATGTCGGCTCGTCAGCCAATCCGGGATACCGTGATATCGCAATCGTGGCGGAGATGGTCAAAGACCAACCACTGCCGACCCACGTCTCGCTGGACATCAATCCCGCTTCGCGGCAAATCCTCGAAAACCTCATTCGCGATGGGCACATCGGCACGTTGATCCGCTCCGGGGCGCGTTTACATCAGGCCGGGTGCAACGGCTGCATCGGAATGGGTCAGGCCCCGGCAACGCACAAGATCAGTCTGCGGACCGTCCCGCGTAATTTCCCCGGACGCTCCGGGACCATCGAAGACAGGGTGTGCCTGGTCAGCCCGGAGACAGCGGCCGCCTCCGCCCTGAAAGGCGTGATCACCGATCCGCGCACGCTCGGAATGTCCTATCCGCATGTGACGGAGCCGGCAGACATGATCATCAACACCGCGATGTTGCAGCCGCCGCTGCCATTAGAAGCGGCGCGACAGGTCGCACTCGAGAAGGGACCGAACATAGCCTCACTGCCGGAACTGGATCCGATCCCCGACTCGCTGACGCTCCCGGTCATTCTGAAAATGGGAGACAAGATCTCCACTGACGATATCCTGCCGGCGGGCGCGCGCGTGTTGCCGTTTCGCAGCAATATCCCGAAGATCGCCGAATTCTGCTTCGACATCATCGATCCGACCTACCACGACCGCGCCATGGCGGTCAGAGACCATGGCGGGCACTGCGTGGTCGGCGGCGCGACGTATGGCCAGGGTTCCAGCCGCGAGCATGCGGCGCTGGCGCCGCGTTACCTCGGATTGCGCGCGGTGATCGTGAAGGACTTCGCGCGCATACACTGGCAGAATCTCGTCAACTTCGGTGTATTGCCGCTGACCTTTGCCGATTCGAACGATTACGCCCGTGTCCACCAAGGCGACGTGCTGCGGTTCGACGACATCCATGCCGCGATCCGTGGCGGCCCCGGTGTGCGCGCTACCTTGGTCGGAAGCGGCACCGTATTCGCGCTGAAGCATTCCCTTTCATCCCGGCAAGTCGACATCCTGTTAGCGGGCGGCCTGATCAACCACATGCGCCGAAAGCTGACCGGTGCTGCGGCGGGATGATGGACGGTTCGGACATTGAATCAAACCTGCCGCCACGCTACACGACTCGACTTTTTCCCGCATACCGTTTTGTTCCGGGGCAGAAACCGCACCCGCGACGCGATCCTGCCGGGCATTCCTACGGTCTACCCGAGCCCCAGCCCGATTTGGCGACGCTGGCACCGGAAAAATGGCGCGATTGCGAGTTGTATCTCTACGGAATCGACCTGTACAACCACGGTTATTGGTGGGAATGTCACGAGGAACTGGAGGCGATCTGGCATCGTGTCCAGTCAAACCATGTGCAGTCGGAGTTTCTCAAGGGGATCATCCAAATCGCCGCGGCCAACCTCAGACGATTCATGAATTCGCAGGTCCAGAGTGAGACGCCGGGCGCATCATTAGCCACGAAGGCGCTGGAGCATCTGGAGATCGTGCCGGCGACGTATATGGGGGTCGATGTGGACCAGTTTCGCGATGATGTGCTCTGGTACTTCGGCGGAAAGTCCGACACACCCGCGATTATCAGACTGCAATTCGATTAGAAGAGAATTCGGGCACCGAAGCGAATCTCGCGACCGATGTCGTAGTTTGGTTCCAGACCCTCACGCAGCCGGTACTTTTGCTCACCGTTGAGCAACGACGCATCGTCGATGGGTGAGTGTGCGTCTGAGAACTCCTGCCCCGATGGCGTGTCAAGCCAGCCGGTCTCATCGGCGCTGCCTGAGCCCTCAAAAACATAGAGTGCATTGTCGCGGTCGAGCAGATTGAGAACCCAGAGATAAATCTCCAGGCCGACATGGTTCATGCGAATCTCCTTGCGCGCTTTCAGGTCGACGCGGTAGTACGCAGGTGTTCGCTCGGAGTTGATATCACCCTTCGCGTTCGGGGACAGGGCTCCGAGAGAGATCGCATTGTAAACTGTGACCGGCGTATACGGGAATCCGCTCCCCGCTGTAACGAGCGCGCTGATACCCGAGTGCGCGAAGGGATGCCAATCGCCCACGGCGGGGCCGTCCTCAAACGACCGGAGGTCGACAATCGCGACCAAGCGGTGCGACTGGTCATGATGGAGGATGGCGTCCGTTGCCGGTGGGGCATCCGATGTCCAGGCGGTGTTTCCGGTCGTGAAGCCCGCGGTGCCAGTCGCTTTCTGAATTGTGTAGCCGAGCAAGGTCGACACGGCCTGTGTCGGTTGCCACTGAAACTGAGATTCCAGTCCTCTGGCGGACGCAGTACCGTCGGAACGATAGGTATCAAACCCGTTCGGTTCTGACGATTGGCTGACGACATAAGGGACGTTACTCATGTCGCTCGTGAATGCCGTCACGCTGGCTGTGGCGTTGTCCGTGAGACGCTGGCGAATTCCGGCCTCGAACGACCATGTCTCCTGCGGCTCTAACGCGGGATTGCCGAACGCGACCGAGTACCCTCCGGTGCGGATCTTGTACTCAAGAAACTCGTAATCCACGAGCAGGTTCTCGAAGGCGGGACGCTGGACATACCGCCCAAACGAAGAGTGAAGGTATGTGTTCTCACCCGCCGCGAGCCCGGCGCTCACTCGCGGGGAGAGCCTTGTGTGCGGTTCCGCCTCATTCAAATCCGATTCAGTGAGTGTCTGTCCGTCAATCAATTCGTCCATTGTCGGTTCAGGAGTAATCTCGGGATCAAGGTAGCCGTTCGGATCGAATGGATGGTCGGGGTCGCGGAAAACGTAGGAGTCATAGTCGAAGCGATCGAGTCGAACACCACCGCGGATCGTCAAATCATCCCATCGGAATTCATCTTGCAGGTACAGCGCCAGATCGACCGGGTGTTTCAGTCCGTTCAAGACGTTTTCGTCGTCAATGGGATTGCCAAGAAGGTCGTAACCATACCGGTTGGCGTCGTCGAATCCGCCATTTGTACCGAGATAGATTTGCGTCGGGAAGTAGTGCTGGTACATACGGACCGTGTGCCGCTTAAGTTCCGCCCCTGCCAGGACTTCATTGCCACGCATGGGGTGAATCGACAAATCGAACCGTCCACCGATGTATGAATTCTCACGTGTAAAGTAATCATCGTGTACGTGCGATTCATCGCCGGAGGCGACAAAGTCGCGCTCGATTGTCGTTCCGTCCGGCAATTCGACTTGCCGGCTCTCGAACATCGTTTCGGTGTGCAATGGGATCAGCACGCCAACCGCCTGGCTATCGGGATCGAGATTCGAATCGTCCCAACTTCGGAACAAAGCTTCCTCATCGTTGCGCGGGTTCCCATTTGGCCGGCCGTAGGCGAGGAGATCATCGAAGTAGACGCCGTCGCCGGATTCCGATTCAGCCGAAAACCACCGTATTTCAGTCTGCATGTGCACGCACTCATTCGGATTGAATTGCACCCGCCCCCAGACCGAATGGTGCTTGTCGATCGAACGCGGCGCATGGGTCGCGTCGTAGTAGTACGCCGGGGGTATCCAGTGCCGATCCCGCTCATCGCCGATGGTACCGGCTGCCAGTGCGAATCGGGAATCAGGCGTCCAGCGAAGATTGGCCCGCCAGTTCCAGCGCCAATTCCACGGATTAGGACCTCCGGGATTGCGCTCGCCCGACGTGTTTCGCTCGAAATCTCCGGAATACGTTAGTCTGCTTCCCGGGTCGATTGAACCGTGCGCGGCCATGCTGAAAAGATGAAAACCGAGATCGCCGCCGTCGAGATTGTCGGTCAGTGTCTCGATCGCGCCATTGAGGTATCCGCCGCCGCTTCGCATCTCCGACAGGGCGAGCCCCGACATCACACTGCCGCGGTCGACCTCAAATGATCCGGAATACAAAGTGGCCGCCATCAGGGAGTTGTTGTTCGCAAACGAAATCGATCTGTTCGTGAATGGGTCCTGCAGCGACACTCCGTCGACATAGTATTCCAACTGATCGTCTGTACTGCCGCGCAGGTAGATGGGGTTTCCGTAGCCTCGCTGCGCGACGCCGGGCTGTAGCGCGATCAGATCGACAACACCCCGAGTCGGAAAGCCGACAATTGGTGCCTGCCAAAAACCGGGATTGCCCGTCTGTCCGACCGAGTACACGGTTCCAGCAGTGGCTTCGGTACTGTCCAGCGTTGAATCGGGCTCGTCAGCGTAGCTAAGTGATATGGATAGTGAAGATTGAAGTGCCGTCGCGAGGATTGCCCAACGAATTGACCGTCGTCTCATCTGCGAGATCATTACGCTCTCCGACGTATCGGTGTTGTCACCATCAGCATAACGGCGGATTCGTGAGGATTCAATAGCAAAGACCGCCCGCGTTGGTCAAAGTGACAACAGCCGGCGGGACAGCCACGAGTGATTTTGGCTTGCCCAAAGCTCTTAATGGCCGCTTAACTGAGGCCGGAGTTGACTCATGAACCTCCCTCTAATCGCATTTGTCTTCATCGTCCTGCTGGGTCTCGCCTATCGCTTCTATGGCCGTTGGGTGGCACGGCAGGTGGCGCTCGATGATTCCCGTACGACCCCCGCAACCGAGATCAACGACGGCATCGACTTTGTCCCCGTAAAACCATTCTATTTGTTCGCGCAACACTTCTCCGCCATCGCCGCAGCCGGACCGATTGCGGGACCGATCCTGGCGGCACAGACTTTCGGCTGGCTGCCCTGCCTGCTCTGGATCGGACTGGGAGTCGTGTTCATCGGCGCCGTGCACGACTTCGCAGCACTGGCGGCATCGGTTCGTCATCGCGCCTGCTCCATTGCCGAGATCACGCGCGAGCATCTCGGCCCCAAAGCGGGAGTCGCCATTCTCGTGTTTATCTGGATTGCGCTGATCTATGTCATTGTCGCCTTTACCGACATCACCGCCGGGACATTCGTGCATCGCGGCGAGTCATTCGAGGGGCTGATGGTCGATTTCAATCCAGGTGGAGCGGTCGCGGCTGCCAGCGTGATGTATCTTGTCCTTTCGGTCGTGATGGGCATGGTGCAACGGTTTCTGCGGCCGCCGCTCTGGCTCATTACATTGATCTTCGTTCCCGCGTCGCTGGGAGTGGCATGGCTGGGAACGCATATCTCGAATCTGCTGATTCTCGATGCGCGCACATGGGGAGTGTTGATCTTGCTGTACTGCGGCATTGCATCGGTAGTGCCGGTATGGTCGCTGCTTCAGCCACGCGGATACCTCGGTGGGTTCATTTTGTTTTTGGCACTGGGGCTCGGTGTGATCGGCATGTTCTTCGGAGGGTATGAGATCCAGCAGCCCGCGTTTATCACATGGGACACCGGCGCCATGACCGGCACACTCTTCCCATTCCTCTTTGTCACGATTGCCTGCGGCGCATGTTCCGGATTCCATGGGCTGGTCTGCTCGGGAACGACATCGAAGCAAATTGAGCGCGAGTCGCACATTCGTCCGGTCGGCTTCGGCGCGATGCTGGCCGAGGGGTTTGTCGCGTTGATTGCATTGGTGACGATTATGATCTTTGCACGTGAGCAGGTCGCCGATCTGAAGCCGGGCACGATCTACGGCAACGGCATCGGCAGTTTTCTGACGCTGTTGATCGGACGCGACAACCTGCCGTTTGCGATCACATTCGGCGCGATGGCGTTTTCGACTTTCGTCTTCGACACGCTCGATGTCTGCACGCGACTGGCGCGGTATATCATTCAGGAGCTAATCGGCGCGCGCAACCTACTCAGCGGGTTGATTGCCACCGGCGTGACCTTGGCCATACCGGTCTTTCTGCTATGGGGCGCCGGTGAAGGGTCTTGGATCAAGTTCTGGACCTTGTTCGGGGCGTCGAATCAGTTGCTGGCCGCGCTGACGCTTCTGACAATAACCGTCTGGTTGTACCGCTCACGTCGCCGCATCATGTTTACTTTGCTGCCGATGCTGTTTGTGTTGTCGATCACGCTGTGGTCGCTCCTCGCGCTCGTCATCGGAAACTGTCGTGCGGCCCAGGGGTTTGATTTGGCGCTGGTCAACGCTACCGCCGCGCTCGCCTTGATCATTCTGGCGCTATATCTTGTGGGGGCAGGATTAATCAAGTGGCTGCGTTCGGAACGACTGCCGGAAAGCCCAGTTGTCACCACAAGCGGCCAATGAGACAACGACAAACGAGCACCGCGATTTGGATCAACTCATAAAAACGTCGCAGCGAGAGCACACAGCCCGTCTCACCCTCGCCTGTCCGCCGCTCAATGTGCTGAACATCGCCATGCTGACCGAGGTCAACGCATATCTGGAAACGTTGATCGGGCGCACTGATCTGTGTGCGCTGGTGATCGATGCCGAAGGGAAAGACTTCTCGGCGGGTGTCGACATTCCCGAGCACCGAGCGGACACCGTCGAATCGATGCTCGAGACATTTCACCACACATTTCGCCTCTTACACCAACTGCCGATGCCGACCGTGTGCGCGATCCACGGAGGCTGTTATGGCGGCGCGATGGAACTGGCGATCTTTTGCGACATCACACTCGCCGCCGATGAATTGAGGATTGGCGTGCCCGAGATCACGCTTGGCGTGTTTCCGCCGCTGGCGGTCGCGCACCTGGCGCACATTGTCGGAATCAAGAAGGCGGCAGAGTTGATTTACACCGGCGCCGCAGTCGATGCGACGGAGGCGCTGCGGCTGGGGCTTGTCAATCATGTCTATCCGGCGCGGGAGTTTGCCGCGCACGTCGAACAGTTTCTGACGCGGTTGACGCGTCTGTCGGCGTTTTCGCTGCGGCAGGTTAAGGCGGCATTTCGGCGCGCGGTGTTGTCCGATTTCGAGCGCGCGCTCGCTGAATCCGAGTCTGTCTACCTTCGGGATTTGATGGCGGGCACGGATCCCGCTGAAGGGATCAGCGCATTCAACGAGAAGCGCAAGCCGGCGTGGAAGAATCAGTAGCGCTAAGCCATTCTCTCATCACGGCGCCGCCTTCGGGTGCCGCTCAATTGGAAGAATTCTTCGCACAATGCTCGAGGCGGCGTTCAGCGCTGCGCCATCGACGACAACCTCCGCCCCGACGGATCGCAAAGTAGAAATGAGCGTTTCGGTCGCGATGTTCCCCGACGCTCCGGGGGCATAGGGACAGCCGCCGATCCCGGCGACACTCGAATCGTACGACGTAATGCCCAGTTCGTATGACGTGAGCACATTCGCGGCGGCGCGCCCATACGTGTCGTGGAAGTGCATCGCGACGCGTGACGGCTCCACGATCGTCAACAATTGATTCAGCAGGGCCCGGACTTCGTCCGGCTGTGCCATCCCGATCGTATCACCGATCGACAACTCATCGACACCGAGATCGAGCAGGCGCTGCGCGACATCGATTGTCTGCCCCGGTTTGATCTTCCCCTCGTACGGACACCAAAACGCAGTGGATATGTAACCGCGCACCGGAATGTTGTTCGATCGGGCGCGGGTTAAGACCGGCTTGAAGCGCCCGAGCGATTCTGCGATGGAGGCGTTGATGTTGTGTTGGTTGAATGATTCGCTCGCCGCCGTGAAGACAGCAATTTTGTCGACTGTTGCCGCCAATGCACGGTCCAGACCGCGTTCGTTGGGAACGAGTGCCGAATATGTCACTCTGGGATTGCGCGTGATCTGTGCAAACACTTCTTCCGCGTCCGCGAGTTGCGGAATCCACTTCGGCGATACAAAAGCGGACACTTCGATCTCACTGATTCCTGTCGGTGACAAGGCATCGACCAACGCAACCTTGTCGGCCGTCACGATGATGGCTGGTTCGTTCTGCAGACCGTCGCGCGGCCCGACCTCGACGATGCGGATCATTTCGATTGTGTCAAGGTAACGAGTGAGGCGCCCAAGTCGACCAGTTCTCCTTCGGCACAGTGAACCGCCTCAACAATGCCGTCGTGCGGGGCGGTTAGCCGATATTCCATTTTCATCGCCTCGAGAACGACCAGCAAATCACCCTTGGCGACTCTGGCGCCGCCCTTGGCGGCGACCGTGATGACCCGTCCGGTCATCGGTGCGCGCACGTCATCGTGCCGGTGCGCAATGTTCGTATGGTTGTCGACACCGGAGATCAGATCGCCACGGCCGGGCCAGCCGACCCAGACACCGCGCGGTGTGCACACCACGGCAAAGCGACTTCTCTTGCCGCCGCGCTCGATGATGACCCAGCTCATTGGCTCATCCGGAAGCGACCCAGACTCTGCCACGGTGAGTGAACATCCCCGGCACCGGCAGACATCGCAGGCGTTCGTGTTGACGCTTTCGCGACAATTTCATCAAGGCAGTCCGGCGGTGGCGGCTCAGTCCATTGTCGGCCGGACAATGTCGATGTGAAAGTTTCGCCCTGTGCAAAGAACTCGCTGTCGAGAATGTCGAGGAGGAACGACTGGTTGGTTTTGATGCCGAGAACGACGGACGCCAGAAGTCCGGCGCGCAGGCGCCGGGTTGCCTGCTTGCGGGTATTTCCCCATGCAACGAGCTTGGCCAACAGCGGGTCATAGAATGGGTGGACCCTGTCGCCTTCACGGATCCCGGTATCGATGCGCACGCAGGGATGCGAGGGCCACTCCAGCATCAGCACCCCGCCGGATTGCGGCAGGTAGCCGTTGTAGGGATCTTCGGCGTAGAGCCGCGCTTCGATCGCATGCCCGCGCGCCGTCGGCGGATCGGAGAGCGGTTCTCCGCGCGCGATGCGAATCTGCTCTTGCACCAGGTCTATTCCGGTCAGCATTTCGGTCACCGGGTGCTCGACCTGCAGGCGCGTGTTGACCTCCAAAAAGTAGAACTGCCCATCCGGACCAACGAGGAACTCCACTGTGCCGGCATTGGCATATCCTGCGACCGTTGCGATGCGCACAGCGGCATCGCGCAATGCGTCGCGCGTGGCCTGCGTGATTCCCGGCGATGGAGATTCCTCGATCACTTTCTGATACCGCCGCTGCAGACTGCATTCGCGCTCGCCCAGGGCGATCACGCGTTTTCCGTCGCCAAGAATCTGCACTTCGATGTGGCGCGCCGGATGGATATATTTCTCGATGAGCAATCGAACATCGCCGAATGCCGACTGCGCTTCGTGCCGCGCGCCGGCGAAGGCCGATTCCATCTCGGCGGCGTCACTGACCAGCCGCATTCCCTTGCCGCCACCGCCGCCGGCTGCTTTCAGCAGCAACGGATAGCCGATGTGCGCGGAAGCCGACCTGGCTTCGTCAAGTGTGTTGATATCGCGTGCTCCGGGGACTGTCGGGACGCCGACTTTTTCCGCAATGACATGTGCCGCGCGTTTGTCGCCGAGTTGTTCCATTGTTTCCGGTGAGGGCCCGATGAAAGTGATGTCGGCCTCACGGCACGCGCGCGCGAATCGGGCACTCTCGGCGAGGAAGCCGTATCCGGGATGAATCGCCGTTGCACCCGACGACTGTGCCGCGCCGATGATCGTGTCGATGTTCAGATACTGGTCGTGCTCCCCCAAATCGACCGTCTCGTCGGCGAGCCACACGTGCGGCGCGTCGGCATCGGGACGCGTGCACACCGCGACCGATGCGATTCCCAATTCGCGCAAAGTGTGCATCACCCGGCAGGCGATTTCGCCCCGGTTGGCGACGAGGATCTTCACTGGGTGTCGGCCGAGAGCCAGCGCGGATTGCGCTTTTCCAAGAACGCGCCCAGTCCCTCCTGTCCTTCCGGCGATGTCCGGGCCCGCGCCGTCGTTTCGACGGTGTGCCGGTGGGCCGTTACTGCGTCCATCGCTGGTACCTCGCGGATTAGCTGCTTGGCCACCGTCACCGCATTTGGACCGCATTTGAGCAAAGCGTGCGTGATCGCCTCCGTTGCCGTGTCCAGGGCGCCGGCGGCGGCGACCGCGTGCACCAAGCCCAGGCCATGTGCGGTTGCAGCGTCGAATCGCTCGCCGGTCAGGAAGTAGCGGCGCGCCGCGCGCGTGCCGATCGCGCGCAGGGCAAACGGTGAAATCACGGCGGGTACGATACCCAATCGCACCTCGGTGAATCCGAAGAGTGCCGTGTCGACTGCCAAGGCGACGTCGCAGCAGGCGACCAATCCCATCCCGCCGCCCAGGGCGTGACCGTTGATCCGTCCCACGACCGGCTTCGGGCACTCGTCGATCGCGCGAAACATGCGCGCCATCGCGTCGGCATCGCGAGCGTTTTGCTCCTGCGTATCGCTGATGCTTTTCTTCATCCAGTTGATGTCGGCACCGGCGCAGAACACGTTACCGTTGCCGGTCAGGATGACCACACGGCAATGCTCGCCAATCGAGGAGAAGGCCCCGGTCAGTTCCGCAATCAGGGTTTCATTGAAGGCGTTGCGCACTTTGGGACGGTCCAGCGTCACCGTCGTGATCGGTCCTTCCCGGGATATGCGAATGGCGTCCATGGGTTACGATACTACATGCGGAAGACCGGTGCGTCGGTTCGCGGAATCGGCGCATTCAGCGATGCCGAGAGCGCCAGTGCGACAATCTGTCGCGTCTCGGCGGGATCGATGATGCCGTCATCCCACAGCCGCGCGGTGCCGTAATAGGGATCGCCTTCACGTTCATACTTCTCGCGGACCGGATCGCCGATCTTCGCCGCTTCCGCATCGGAAAGCGTCTTCCCTTCGCGTTCGAGTTGCTCGCGCTTGATTTGCACCAGGACGCTGGCGGCCTGATCGGCGCCCATCACCGACACGCGCGCGTTGGGCCATGTGAAGAGGAATCGCGGTTTATAGCCGCGTCCGCACATGGCGTAGTTGCCGGCGCCGTGTGATGCGCCGATGATCACGGTGATGCGCGGCACCGCCGCGGTTGCCACTGCCTGCACCATTTTGGCGCCGTCTTTGGCGATGCCGCCCTGCTCGTAGCGTTTGCCGACCATAAAGCCGGTGATGTTTTGCAGAAAGACCAGCGGCGTGCCGCGTTGCGCGCACAGTTGAACAAAGTGTGCGCCCTTGACCGCGCTTTCGCTGAAGAGCACGCCGTTGCTGGCGACGATCCCGACGGGATATCCCATCCAGCGCGCAAAGCCGCAGACCAGCGTGGCTCCGTATCCGGTTTTGAATTCATGGAAGCGGCTGCCGTCGACGAGGCGGGCGATCACCTCATGAACATCATACGGATGCCGCGCATCGGCGGGCAGGATGCCATACAGTTCGGCCGTGGGGTAGCGCGGGTCCTCCGGGTCACGGACATCCACATCGACTCGCTTGGTGCGATTGAGATTCTCGACCATGTTGCGGCACATGCGCAGGGCGTGCGCTTCGTCGTCGGCCAAATGATCGGTGACGCCGGAGACCCGCGAGTGCATCTCACCGCCGCCGAGTTCCTCCGTTGACACCTCTTCGCCGGTGGCGGCTTTGACCAATGGCGGTCCGGCGAGGTAGATTGTGCCCTGCTTTTTGACGATGATGTTTTCATCGGACATCGCCGGGACATACGCTCCGCCTGCCGTGCACAATCCGAGCACGACCGCCAACTGCGGAATGCCCAGTGACGACATCTGCGCCTGATTGTAAAAGATCCGTCCGAAGTGCTCCTTATCGGGAAATACATCCGCCTGCAACGGCAGGAAGACGCCGCCGGAGTCGACCAGATAGACCGCCGGCAGACGGTTTTCGAGAGCGATTTCCTGCGCGCGGATGTGCTTGCGGATGGTCTCGGGGAAATACGTCCCTCCTTTGACCGAGGCATCATTCGCCACGATCACGCACTCAACACCAGCCACACGGCCGATTCCGGTGACAACGCCGGCCGACGGCACCTCGCCGTTGTGGTTGTCCCATGCCGCCAGTGCCGAGAGTTCCAGAAACGGCGTGTCCGGATCAAGCAGCTTGTCGATGCGCTCGCGCGCCAGCAGCTTGCCCCGTTTGCGCTGCGTTTCGATAGCGGAATCCGATCCGCCTTTGCGCACCTGCGCGAGCCGGTCGCGCAGCAATTGTGACAGGCCGCGATGATGTTGATCCCGATTCCGAAACTCCTCGGAACGTGGATCGATGGCGCTGCGGAGAATGTCCATGGTGATGCGGCATCAGACGATGCGCAGAATGTGAGTATGGCCACCGGTGGGCATCGTCGGCAAGCGAAATCCCGCCGCCTACCGCCTGCGCAGGATCGCCCTCACCGGCGACGCATCCATTCCGGCCAGCTTCAGCGGCAGCGCGATCAGTTCGTAGTGCCCTTCGGCGACATGACCCAGCGACAAGTTCTCGAGAATGGCAGCCCCCGCTGACGCGAAGACTTTGTGCGCATCCAGAGTTTTGGAGTCGGCGCGATCGACCGAGGGCGTGTCGATTCCAACCAAGATCACGCCGCGATCCATCAGCAGTCTCGCTGCCTCGGCCGTAAATGACGCGAAATCGTCGCCGAATCGCGTTGCACTGGCCGTGCCGGTCTTAAACAGCACACGCTCGACTGTGCGCTGACCGAGTTTCCCGATGGCATGCCGGTCGAGCTCCCGCACTCCGGCGCAGTCGAGCACATAGACATCGCCGATGTACGGCGTCAGATCGGCATCGACCGGCGATCCGCCGTCAGATAAGAAGTGCAACGGCGCATCGGCATGCGTCCCCGTGTGCAGACTCATCGTGACGCTGCCGACATTGCAGGCATCGCCTTTGCCCATCTGCATAACCCAAAAGGTCTCAAAAGCGGTGTCTCCGGGCCAGACCGCGATCCCCGTCTCCAGCTTCTGTGAGATGTCGATGATCTGCGGCATAAGTCTATGTCACCACACGCTGGTGCGTTGCTTGCCGTTCATAGCTGCGATCAGACAGCATCGACGCGATTTCGGCGATGACCGCATCGATATCGTCATCGGTGGTGTAGAAATGCGGCGCGATCCGGATCCCTGCCCCCGGCCGATAATCGACCAGAAAGTCGCGCGCCGTCAACTCCGCGGCGACCGGAGATGCATCGGGGATATCGATCGACACGGTCCCCGCCCGGGCTGAAGGATCCTCCGGCGTCATCACGGTCCAGCCGTGTGAACGGGCTAAATCGTAGAGCCGCGCCGTCATTTCCATCGAACGCCGCCGAATCGCCGTCGGACCGATTTCGGCCGCAATCTCCAGTCCCGGCCCGCACGCGTACAGCGCCGGGATGTTCGGCGTGCCGTTGATGAATCGATAGGCGCCCTGTGAACGCCGCAACGGCGGTTGGGCAAACGCGAACGGGTTGTCGTGCGACATCCATCCGGTCAGGCGCGGTTTGAGGTCCAGCGCCAAGTCGGGTCGAACGTAGAGAAAGCAGGCGCCCGGACCCCCGCACAGCCACTTCAGGCAGCCGCCGACCGCGAAGTCGACACCCAGTTCGGTCACATCAAACGGCAGGACACCTGTTGAATGGAACGTATCGAGCACGACCAGGGCGCCGACACGGTGCGCGCGCTCGATGACCGCTTTCGCATCGACAATCGCCGATGAGAGAAAAAGCACGTGAGAGATCGGCACAAGCAACGTCGTCTCATCGATCGCCTCGAGCAGATGTTCCGTCGGGACCGCAATCCCATCCGGGCACGGTACGATCCGGACGTGTCCCGCATCACGCAGCCATTCGTGATAGAGGTACTGCAGCGATGGAAACTCCATCTCGACCATCACGACTTTGTTGCGCGGCGGAGCCACATCGAAACACGACAGTACGGTCGCAGACGCCGAGGTGACATTCGGATGCATCGAGACGCTGTCGGGGGCACCGCCGATCAACGATGCGATACGGTCCCCGACCTGGCGGGACATCATCCACCATGTCTCTTCCCAGGCCCGGACACCGCGCCTTTTCCAGGCCGCCGCATAATCCGCCAATGCCGTGGCCGCGCGATTTGGCATCGCACCCAGAGAGTTGGAAATCAGGTAACGGCAGTTACGGACCGAGTCAAACTCGTCGCGATAGGACAGCAAATCTCGCTGCACGGCGGCGATCCCGGATGGCATGCTGACAAGATACCCGAACCGTGCCAACCGGGCAACCCGACCTGAGAACGGCGGGAAACTGTCGTCGAGTGCAGAATCTTACGGGCCCGATCGCTCGGGCTCAAAATCGCGGCCCTGTGCAACGGGCTCGTCGCTGAGCCCGAACAAACGGCGGACGGAGCTGACCAGTTCGATGGCGTACGAGAAGACTAAGGGAGTCAAGACAAGGGTGATTACCGTCGATACCGCCAACCCGCCAACCACGACCGCGCCAATGCCGCGATACAATTCCGAGCCGGCGCCGGGCATGACGATCAGCGGCAACATCCCGAAGACCGTCGTGCCGGTGGACATGAGGATCGGGCGCACGCGGATGCGGACCGACTCCTTGACCGCGCTGCGCGCATCCATGCCTTCCCGCATCGATTGCAGGGCCTGATAGACGATTAGGATTGCATTGTTGACGACGGTGCCGACCAGGATGACGAAGCCAAGCATGGTCAGTACATCCAATTGCTGTCCGGAGTCGGCCAACTGAACAATACGCAGCCCCAACACTCCGCCGAAGGTGGCCAACGGTACGGTGAACATGATAACAAGCGGATAGACAAACGACTGGAAGAGTGCCGCCAGCAGCAAAAATGTCAGAATCACCGCGATATTAAATCCCGCAAATAGCTCGGTTCTGAGTCGCGACAGATCATCGGCTGTCCCGGAGAAGAACACATCGACCGATCCGCCGATGGTACCGTCCTCCCGCAGTGGTTTCATCACCTGGTTCTGCAGCAGGGCGATGGCGGCTTCCAGCGGAATGTCGTCGGGAAGCGTTGTCTCTATCGAGACCACTCGCTGCCGCTCGATATGATTGATCTGCACCGGCCCCTGACGCATTTCAACGTCGGCGACATCGCCGACCGTGATAATTCGACCGGAGGGCGTGGCCAACGGCAACTGCGCAACGTCCTGCGTGTGGCGGGTCCAGGAATCGGATCCCTTGATCAGCAAATCCAGTTCCCGCCCCTGGTACCAAAACTCGCTGACACGGGCGCCGTCGACCATGGCATTGACCGCATTGCCGATTTCGCTGGCAGTCAGACCCGCGTCGGCCGCGCGCACGCGGTCGGGGATGACGCGCACTTCGGGATTGCCCAAATCGAGCGCCGGGATCGGCCGCGAATTCGAGCCCGGCAGAACCTCGCCGATCTGGCCGAAGATGCGCCCGGCGACGGGGAGAATCTGGTTGATGTCCGCGCCCGTTACATCGACGCGCACCGATCGTGTCCCCGCAAACCCGCGTTCAAACAGGGACGCCTGATTCGCCAGCCCGAATGCCCCCGGCACCGAGAAGAGAATGCCGTTGGCGATGGGAAGCAGTTCCCGGACACGGCCGTCTTCGTTGGCGCGGATGCCGAAGAAGGCCTGGCCCGCAAACGCCACGAAGAAAAAGTTGTCGATCCCCCCTCCGGGAAGGTCTTGTGCCTTATCGAGCGGAGTCTCCCATAAGTGGCGCAATCCGGCCTCGACGTTTTCGCCGAGTTTCACCATCTCTTCAAGGTTGTATCCGGGCGGGGGCAGCATGAAGCCGAAGACAAAGTTCTGGTTCCCATTGGGCAGATACTCGGCCGGGGGTATCAATAGTACCGTCAGACCCATCGCGACCACGACAATGCCCGCAATCGAACCCAATCGCCGCTTGTTGTTGGCATTGATATAATCGACGTAGCGCGCCAGGCGCGCGGCGAACCGTCCCAGCCACGTTTCATGTCCGGAGTTACCCTTCAGTTTGTGCGAGACGCGGAGGATTCGTGCCGAGGCGCTGGGAATGACCGTCAGCGCGACGATCATCGACAGGATGATCGCCGTGCAGATGGCGATGGCGATGTCGCGAAAAAGCTGCCCGGCGCGCTCCTGAATGAAGACCACCGGCAGGAAGACCGCGACCGTCGTCACCGTCGAGGACAATAGCGCACCCCAGACTTCCCGCGTGCCGATATACGCTGCCTGCCAACGGTCCTTGCCCAACTGCATGTGGCGATAGGTGTTCTCGAGGACGACAATGGCGCTGTCGACCACCATCCCAACCGCGAACGCCATCCCCGCCAGTGAGATGACATTGATGGTGCGGCCGAACAGGAACATGGTCAAAAACGTGCTGATGATCGAAATCGGTATCGCGATCCCGATGACGAGAATCGCCGAGACCGAACGCAGGAAGAAAAAGAGCGCGACAATGGCGAGCAGCCCGCCCAGGTAGATGTTGTTGAGGACCAGATCGATCGCTGAGTCGATGTAGATCGTCTCGCGGTAGACATTCTGCACCGACATGCCGCGTGGGTTGAGAATGTCGCGGTTGACGCCTTCCAACTCGGCCAACAGTCCTTCGGTCACTTCCATCACGTTGGCCCCGACCTGCCGTTGCGCATTAAACGCGATCGACGGATGGCCGAAGTGGCGCACCTGTGCAACCGGTTTTTGATGCGCCATGCGCACGTCGGCCAAGTCGCGCACATAAATCGGGGTTCCATTGCGGGTCGTGACGACGGTATTGGCGACTTGGTCGGTACGCTCGTAGCGCGAGGTCGTGCGCACGATGTAGCGGCGCTTGCCTTCACTAAAATCGCCGCCGGAGATGTCGCGGTTTTCAGCGCGCAGCGCGGCGGTCAACTGCGCAATGGTGATCCCCATCGACGCGAGCCGGTCGGGATCGAACTCGACATGCAACTCATCGTCGACGCCGCCGAAGAGGTTGATCGCGGCCACGCCGGGGACACGCTCCAGCCGCGGCTTGACCATGTCTTCAATCAGCCGCTGCATGTGGGGCACGTAGACCGACGAATCGCCCTTGACCACAAACCAGGCGATCGCGCCCTCGAACGGACCCGAGGCGGTGACGATGGGGCGGTCGGCAGTTTCCGGGTAGTCGGGCACCTCGTTGAGCTTGTTGGTGACTTTCACCAGCGCACCGGTGATGTCGGTGCCGACCGCAAATTGCAGCAAGACCTGCCCGTAGCCGTCGTGCGATTCGGAGTGCATCTCCTCCAGTCCTTCGACCGACTTGAGGAATTCCTCCTGCTCCTCGATAATCTCCTTTTCGATCTCCTCAGGGGAGGCGCCGAACCAGTTCGTGGTGACCGTGATCTGCGGCCGTTCGACTTCGGGCGTCAGTTGCACCGGCACGCTGGTCAACGCGACAATGCCGCCCATCACCAGGATGAGCACGCCGACAATGACGGTAACGGGGTAGCGGATGGAGGCCTGAATAAGATTCACGCGAAATCCTTCAACGGACCGGGCGCGCATCGGCGCGCTACGGTGACGCCGACGCGCCGTCGGCGGGCGGCGCGGCGGGCGCGGTACTCTCTTCTGTGCGAACCGGGCTGCCCGGGAATATGCGCTCGTTGCCTCGGACGACAATCGGCATGCCAACCTGCAATCCGTCGCCGGAGACCGCGACCATCGAGCCACTTGATGCCGACGTCATCACCGGGATCGGCGCCGCCAGGCCCTCGTTAATCGTGTACACGAGGGATTGCATCCCCTGACGGACCACCGCGTCCTTCGGGACCGCCAAACTGGAGAACCGTTCCTTCATCGACAGGGTGGCGCGAACCAGCGCGCCGCCTCCCAGCCGTCCTTCACGGTTGTCGACTTTAATAATCACCGGGTACGTATGGGTTTCCCCGGAGGCATTCGGCGCAAACCCGGTCACGCGACCTGTCAACGGCTCCTGCTCATCTCCCGATGCTATGATGAAGACGGAACTGCCGATCTCAAGGTGCCCGAATTTGCGCTCCGGCAGATCGACGACCACTGTGAGCTCTGACAGATCGACCATATCGTAAACCGGATCCCCCACGCTGACCCATTCACCCGCATCGAGATGCCGGCGCAGCGTGTATCCCGAATACGGCGCTTTGATGCGGCAGCTTTCATAGTCGATGGCCGCGCGGTCGCGCAGGGCCTCGGCGCGCATGACTTGTGCTTCGGCGCTTGTGATCCAGGCCTCGGCGCTGTCGAGCGTGATCTGTCGGACCAATTCCCTGGCGAAGAGTTCTTCCGTCCGCTTCCGGTGTGATCGCGCCAATTGCAATTGCGCCTCCGCCTGCTTTAAGTCGGCCGTTCGCGACTGCAGGTCGAGACGGACGCGTTCCCCGTCCAGTGCGACAAGGACCGTACCGCGCGTCACCCACACGCCTTCCCCAGTCACGATCGAGTCGACAGCTCCGTCCACTTCGGATACGATAGAGCTGGTCGCTCGCGCTTCCGTGCGGCCGATCAGTGTGAGCTGCTCGTTGAACTCCAGCATGCGGACTGTGTCGGTCGCGACCAACATCGGCGGCATGCCTTGTGCCGGCACTTCGACAGGTCCCGATACGGCGGTCACTGCCGCCAACGCGACCCCCCGGAGCAGGTGTTTTGCGATAGCTGTCTTCATTGAGTCGGGTACCCGGAATCGATGAGTTAGTGATAGGCCCATGTCGACTGGCGCAGTATCAATCATACGAATATACACCGTCACAGTTTGCCCGTAGGCCCATTTGTGATATCACTTTGGGGTCCCCGTTAGAACCATCTGCCTGCATCGGTGTTCCCGCATCCAGTTAACGATCGCTTAAGACTCCCCGGCTGTTCTATGACCTTCACTAATCCACCGTTTGCGTCGGACACAACGGGATGCTTCCTTGCGGTCCACGCTATGGAGAAACACACAATCCTGGTCATCGAGGACGAGCCGGATATTCTCGACGTCATCGACTACAACCTGAAACGTGATGGGTTCGCGGTTGTCACGTCTCCGGACGGGGAGCAGGGGCTCAGCGAAGCCCAAAAGACCCCTCCGGATCTGATTCTGCTGGATTTGATGTTGCCCGGTCGCGACGGTCTGGAGGTGTGTCGCCGGCTTAAAGCGAACCCCTCGACCCGCTCCATCCCGATTATCATGGTCACGGCAAAGGGTGAGGAGGGCGATATCGTGTTGGGGCTGGGAATCGGGGCCGACGATTACATCACCAAGCCGTTTTCGGTCCGTGAGCTGATGGCGCGCGTCAAGACCGTTCTGCGTCGAGGCCCGTTAACCGACGTCGGGCGCAGCCGGGATCGGATCGCCCGCGATGCTCTCTTGATCGATAAAGCGCGCCACGAGGTGCGCGTGGCGGGAGAGTCGATCGTCTTCACCGCGACCGAGTTTCGTCTTCTGCACTTTCTGGCGGCCAATCCCGGACGCGTTTTCACACGTAACCAATTGTTGGATCGTGTGATCGGAGAGGAATCCGATGTCATCGACCGAAACATCGATGTTCACATTCGCGCCATCCGCAAAAAGTTGGGGGATTCGGCCGACCTGATTCAAACGATCCGTGGCGTTGGATACCGCTTCCGCGACGAGGAAGAATAAGCCGTGCGTCGCGCCCCGTTCTTCTGGAAAGTCTACATTGCCTGTCTGCTGTGCGTCGGCGCCGTGGTCCTCCTTGGGGCGCTACTCGAGGATTCCGGACGCTCGCTGTGGGTGGCGCTGGCTGCGGGCGCGATCGTGGCGCTCGTAGTCACCGTACTTCTGGCAAGACCGGCGATCGGGCGTCTGCGAACGATTTCGACGGCGCTGCGAAAACTGGCCGCCGCCGAATTCGGCCATCGAGTCGAAGTCGACCGCCACGACGAGATCGGCGGACTGGCGCATGACTTTAATGTCGCGGCCGGGGGATTGCATGAGCGCTTTTCGGCCATCTCCGGGGACCGGGCCAAAATGGCCTCGATCTTGTCGGGGATGATCGATGGCGTGGTTGCTGTCGATGCCGACGCACGGGTCATCCACATCAATCAGACCGCCAGCCGTCTGCTGGGTGCCCCGGCCATCGAGAGTCTGGGCCGCCCGGTCTGGGAGATCACTCGGATCACCGCGCTGGCGGAATTGTTGGCTGATGTGCTGGCCACGGGACTGCCGCGGGACCATGAAGCACGGATCGTCGAGAAGCCGCGCGATCGGCATGTCGCGCTCTACGCCTCGCCGCTGCTGGACGAGGCCGGGCATAACGCCGGCGCGGTGGCCGTTCTCCACGATGTCTCCGAGCTGCGGCGACTCGAGCAAGTGCGCCGCGACTTCGTGGCCAACGTTTCCCATGAACTGAAGACGCCGATCACGGCGATTCAGGGGTTGGTGGAAACACTTCTGGACGACTCAGGCACGGATGGGCCGACGCGACAGAAGTTCCTCGAACGGGTCAGGCATCAATCGGAACGGCTGTCGAACCTGGCGACCGATCTGTTGTCGCTGTCGCGACTGGAGGCCGATCACTCACTGCTGGAGCCGCTGTCACTGGACTGGCGTTCGGTCATCACCGAGTCAATCACGGCCCTCGGTCCTTTGAGCCAGAAACGAGGCGTGCTGATACGATCAGTGTTGAATCCGCTGCCTGTTGAGGTGATCGGAGACCGCGAGACTTTGCGGCAGGTCATCGACAATCTGCTTGATAACGCCATCAAGCACACACCGTCGGGCGGACAGGTCACGGTCTCACTGTCCGGCGACCGAAACCGCGCGACCCTCGAAGTGACCGACACCGGGATCGGGATCGATCCTGTGCATCAGGAACGGATCTTCGAGCGGTTCTACCGGGTGGACACTGCACGGTCGCGTGAGATGGGAGGGACCGGATTGGGTTTGGCTATTGTCAAGCATGTCGTCCTGGCCCATTCCGGCACCGTCACCGTCGACAGCACCCCCGGCCACGGGAGTACTTTTCGGGTCACGTTGCCTCTTGCGAGCGCGGAACCTCCGGGGCGTTAATTTTAGAAAAATTCTCTGCCTTAACCATTTCTTCATTTGCGAACACCACTCTCGAGAAGCTCGACCGGGCTGGGGTCGGCAATGGCGTCATCACGCAGATCAAAGAGGAGGGTCGCATGCGCGTGAGGAAAGGCGTTGGGAGTGGGATTGTTCTGATCACCATGCTTTGGGCTTGGCCGAGCATTGGGCTCGGCTTTGAGAGACAGATCAAAATTGGCGGGCTGATTCAAAACGACTGGTCGGCCGGTGAAGGCGACGATGGCTTGCGAGCGCTCGTTGGTGAACTGGAGGATGGCACGGAATTCCGTCGCGCCCGGCTCTGGGTCTCCGGCAAAGTGCACGAGCGGATCGCCTACAAGGCGCAGTACGATTTTGCCTCCGGCGTGCCGTCGTTTAAGGATGTCTATATCGAACTGATCGGCATCCCCGCGCTCGGCGGTCTCCGGGTCGGTCAGTTCAAGGAACCATTCAGCTTTGAGGAACTGATCAGCGGCTCCCAAATCTCAGTTTTGGAACATTCAGTCGCGCACGCGTTCACACCCTCCCACAACACCGGCATCGCCCTGTTCAACACATGGGAAGACCAACGCATTACCGCGACAGCCGGAGTGTTTCGTGAAGACGATGGGTTCGGCAAATCGACCGGTGACGGCGAATACAACTTCACCGCTCGTTTGACCGGGTTGCCGTGGTTCGACGATGGCAAGGGACTGGTTCACTTCGGCGCGGCTGTCAGCCGTCGGGATCCGGCCGACGACATGGTCCGGTATTCCCAACGCCCATCACAGCACCTGGCTCCCCGATTTGTCGACACCAGGGCAATCGCTGGAGTCGACGCGGCCGTGCTGGCCGGGTTCGAGTTTGCCGCGGTCTATGGTCCGGTGCCGATTCAGGCGGAGTACCTCAGTTCACACCTCGATGCCCCGTCGGTCGATGACCCGAGCTTCAACGGCTATTACATCCAGATTGGCGCGTATCTGACCGGCGAGCATCAGGCCTACAAGAAGTCCGCGGCGGTATTTGATCGAACTCAGCCACGATCCGACTGGGCTTCCGAGAACAACGGAGTGGGCGCGATCCAAGTCATCGCACGGTTCTCGCGGGTCGACTTAAGCGACGGCATCGTCACCGGTGGCGAGATGGAGGATATTGTATTTGGGTTAAACTGGCTCCTCAACCCGTATGCCCGGATCATGGTTAATTATATGCATGCCAATCTCTTAGGTGTTGGCAATGCCGATGGGGTCTCGACGAGGATCCAAGTCGACTTTTGAGTGATAAACATAGGTTCTTTAATGCCTCTTAACATTGCGAGAACAAACTATCTCACTTGTGTCGCATTGTAATGCGGTCTAAGCGTCGTCCATACGGAGGGGTGATCATGCCATCACGGATTGTCGTCGCTTTACTCATCATCTGCACTGCAATTGCCGGCTGCGGGTCGGGCAACGGCGAGCCAAAGTCAACGGGGATGACCGGAACGGTCACTGTTGACGGTTCCAGCACGGTCTTTCCGATCACGGAAGCGGTGGCCGAAGAATTCCAGAAGGTGCAAACGGGTGTTCGTGTCACAGTCGGCATCTCGGGCACCGGAGGCGGTTTTAAGAAGTTCACATCGGGTGAGACAGACATCAGCGACGCCTCGCGACCCATCAAGCCCGAGGAAGTGGCGCGCGCGGCCGAGCATGGTATCGAGTATGTCGAGTTGCCGGTGGCCTTCGATGGGTTGTCGGTCATCGTCAACCCGGACAACACATTCGTCAACTCGTTGACGGTGGCCGAGCTCAAGCGCATCTGGGAGCCGGGCAGCACGGTGAAATTGTGGAGTGACGTGCGGCCGGAGTGGCCCAAACGGGAGATTCGCCTTTATGGCCCGGGTACCGATTCGGGAACGTTCGACTACTTCACCGAGGCGATCAACGGCAAGTCGCAGTCCTGCCGGGCTGATTTTACCGCCAGCGAGGATGACAACGTCTTGGTGCAGGGCATTGCCGGCGACCCCGATGCACTCGGGTTCTTTGGATTCGCCTACTATATCGAAAACCAGGACAAGCTCAAACTGGTCCCCATCGACGACGGCAATGGGCCGATCGCCCCATCGGAGGAGACCATCAACAACGGGACCTACGCGCCGCTGTCGCGCCCGATTTTTATCTACGTCGGCACAAAGGCCGCGCAGCGTCCGGAAGTCGGGGCGTTTGTCGACTTCTATCTGGAGCATGCCCCGGTGTTGGTCGGAGAGGTGGGGTATATTTCATTGCCGCAGGCCGCGTATGCGCTCGCCAAGGATCGGTTTGCGCGCCGTGTGACCGGGTCGGTATTCGAGGGACGATCCACCACACGAATCAAGCTGGAAGACTTGCTCTCCGCCGAATCGGCGGGAACGTGATCAGTTGAGCCGGTGAATCATACGGCAACGGCACTACCGCCCAAAAGGCGCCGCTGGTCGGAGGAAGCGATCCGCGGCGGCCTTCTTGTGTGCGCGCTGCTGTCGATCGCGACGACGATCGGGATCATCGCTGTCCTCGCGAGCGAGACCTACTCATTTTTCAAACACATTCCGCTCTTCGAGTTTCTGTTCGGCACCCGCTGGACGCCGCTGTTGGAGCCGAAATCGTTCGGCGTGCTCCCGTTGATCAACGGCACTTTTCTGGTGGTTGTCGGGGCGGCGTTGGTCGCCATTCCCGTTGGGCTCACGGCGGCGATCTACCTCAGTGAATATGCCCCCGACCGCGTGCGCTCCATACTCAAGCCGACGCTGGAGGTATTAGCTGGAATCCCGACGGTCGTGTACGGATACTTCGCTCTGACGTTCGTCACCCCGCTGTTGCAATTGATCATTCCGTCGACGCAGGTGTTCAACGCCGCCAGCGCGTCGGTCGTTGTCGGAATCATGATCCTGCCGATGGTCGCATCGCTTTGTGACGATGCCTTGCGGGCCGTGCCGCACTCCCTGCGCCAGGGTGCATATGCACTCGGCGCCACGTCGTTCGAAACCACGACACGTGTCGTCGTACCGGCGGCGCTCTCGGGGGTGATGGCGTCGTTCGTTCTCGCCGTTTCACGTGCCATGGGCGAGACCATGGCAGTGACGCTGGCGGCGGGCGCCTCTCCGAAGATGACACTCAACGTCTTAGAAAGCATCCAGACGATGACGGCGTATATCGTCCAGATCAGTCTCGGCGACACACCTGCGGGCACGATCGAGTATCAGACGATCTTCACGGTCGGCTCGTTGCTCTTTGCGATCACGCTGGTGATGAACGTGATTGCCAACCGGGTGCTGCGCCGGTTCCGCGAGGTATACGAGTGACGATGGCACATCCCGCCAAAGCGGGCGCGCTCGGCGCGCGCCGCAGACGGGCCGCGCTCTTTGTCGCGACATGCCGTCTGTTCACCTGGCTCGCCGTGGTGTTGCTGGGAGTTTTGATTCTTCATGTCACGCGCGAAGGGATCGGCTGGCTCGATGGGGGCTTCCTGTCGAGCTATCCGTCACGATTCGCGGAGAAGGCGGGCATCAAATCGGCGCTCTTCGGGACGTTGTGGCTGACATCGCTGACAGCGCTGTTCTCAATACCGGTGGGAGTAGCGGCGGCCATCTACCTTGAGGAATTCGGCGGCCGCGGAAAACTCAGTGCGTTTATCGACATCAACATCGCCAATCTCGCCGGTGTACCGTCGATCGTGTACGGCATCCTGGGGTTGGCGATCTTTGTGCGGTGGTTTTCGCTGCAACGCAGTGTGCTGGCCGGTGCGCTCACCATGAGTTTGCTCATCCTGCCGGTGATCATCATGTCTTCACGCGAAGCCATTCGCGCGGTCCCGCACTCGATCCGCCAGGCTGCACTGGCGTTGGGCGCCACACCGTGGCAGACTGTTCGTTACCATGTCCTCCCGGCGGCGCTGCCGGGCATCCTGACGGGCCTCATATTGGCACTCTCACGCGCCATCGGCGAGACCGCGCCGCTCATCATGATCGGCGCACTCACATATGTCGCTTTCGTTCCTTCCGGGCCGATGGACGCGTTCACCGCGCTCCCCATACAGATTTTTAACTGGGCGTCGCGGCCGCAGGCTGAGTTTCATCAGTTGGCGGCGGCCGGTATCGTCGTCCTTCTGGCCGTATTGCTGATTATGAATGCCGCGGCGATCATCATCCGTCATCGCTCACAGCGAGACCGCGCATGGTAACTCCCAGCCCGCAGCCGACCGCCAGAGCCGCCGACGCCGCCGGCTCGCCGACGATCATCCAGGCGCACGATCTCTCGATCAGCTACGGAACCGCGCCGGCGATCCGAAATCTGAGTCTGGAGATCTCCGAGAATCGCATCACCTCGATCATCGGCCCGTCGGGATGCGGCAAAAGCACTCTGATTCGCGCATTCAATCGCATGAACGACTTTATCCCCAACGTGCGGATGGAGGGCGTCATCGAGTATCGCGGCGCCAATCTCTATGGCCCCGGTGTCGATCCCGTGGATGTCCGCCTGCGCATCGGGATGGTCTTCCAGAAGCCGAATCCATTCCCCAAGTCCATCTTCAAGAATGTATCATGGGGGCCCTCGATCAACGGACACAGATCCGATGTCGACGGTTTGGTCGAGGAGTCGCTGCGCCGCGCCGCACTGTGGGATGAGGTCAAAGACCGGCTGCGCGACAGCGCCCTGGGACTGTCCGGCGGGCAGCAGCAGCGGTTGTGCATCGCGCGCGCCCTGGCGATGCAGCCCGACGTCATCCTGATGGATGAGCCCTGCTCCGCGCTCGATCCGGTCTCCACCTCCCGGATCGAGGACCTGCTGTTTGAACTGAAAAAACAGTACACAATCGTGATTGTCACCCATAACATGCAGCAGGCGGCGCGTGTCTCCGACTTTACGGCCTTTCTGGACGCGGGCAAGTTGATCGAGTTCGGCGACACCGAGACACTGTTTACGCGACCCAAAGAAAAACGGACCGGTGACTATGTCATGGGGCGGTTCGGTTAACGCAAGGACGGGCGCATGTCGAAACACCTGTTGCGCGACCTGGACATCCTCAAGCGGGAAATCCTTACCATGGGATCGCTCGTCGAGGAGCAGATCAACAAGGCGATCCGCGCGCTGGTCGATCGGCGTCCTGATTTGATCGCGGAGGTTCTCGACGGCGACGAAAAGATCGACCAGACCGAAGTCGCAGTCGAGGAGTCCTGCCTGAAAATCCTCGCGCTGCACCAGCCGGTCGCCCAGGATCTGCGGTTTATCATCACCGTGTTGAAGGTCAACAACGATCTGGAACGGATCGGCGATCTGGCGATCAATATCGCCAAGCGCGCGAAGTATCTCTGCGCACACGAGCCGCTGCCGATGCCGATTAAAATCGCCGATATCGCCGAAACGGTCAGCGCGATGGTGAGGTCCAGTCTCGATGCGCTGGTCAACGGCGACACCAAGACCGCCATGTGGGTCTGCCAAATCGACGATCAGGTCGACGATCTGAACAAGAAAATGTTTATCGGGCTGCAGAGCCTGATGCAGAAGGATTCCAAGACGATCCCCCGGGCGATCAATGCGCTGTCGGCCTCCCGCCATCTGGAGCGCATCGCCGATCAAGCCACCAACATCGCCGAGGACGTGATCTTCCTTGTCGAGGGAGAGATCGTCCGGCACCGCATGGATGACTTGATGGAAACCGTCAACGGCGCCCCGTAGTCCCGTTTGCTTAGCACTACAGCTTGCGAATCAGTACGTCGTCGCACGGTATGCCGAGGCGTTCGAGGGACGCAAAGAAGTGGCCGAGCGTCAGAAGGTACGCGTTCGAGCCGACGGCGATGTCCTCCCGCACCGTCGGGGATATGTTGCTGTAAAAGTAGTGGCCGGATTGGGCGTTGACTTCCCGGATGCGCGGGCGGTCTTCCATGCGGTCGATGAAGAACGCTCCTGCTGTCAGGACCGGTTCCCCCGGAAACAGGAAGGCGTGGTTGGCGCGGGGGACTTTGCGTCCGGTCTCTTGCTCCATCCGGTCGACGTCCTCGCGCAACAGTTCGCGCCCAAAGCGAACTGTACCGTCGACCCCGACCGCGAAGAAGTATTCCCCGGCCGCCAGCGTATCGAATCCGGCGCGGGTCAATGTCGAGAGCACACGCATGTCACCCCCCCTGTCGACGAACTGACGGAATTCGCGTTGGAGCATGGGCCGCTCTTTATTGGGGTACGCAACCGGCCGGGCACTGTCGATCATCGCCCCCCGCAGAGAGTCGGTTGGTATGAAGCCGCGGATGCCGTGCGCGAAGTCGGTCGATATGCCTTCATGGTCGTGAAGGTACTCTTTGTAGTTGGCGTAGCCCTCGATTACGTACCCCGGCGGTTCGGCATAGAAGTCCTCTCGCTCGGGAAGTCCGAAGTCGATTGCCCGAGGAGGGCTCGCATCGGGCAATCCGGAATCAATCTGTTGCAGGTAGTCGGAGACAGCCGCCGCGTACCGCCGCCGCCGGTCGATCACATCGTTGTTCGCCGCGATCAGTGACCGCTGCCAGATCAACCAGCGCAACTGCTGGATTGCGCCAAACCAGATCGTGTCCGCATGGGAGTCCGCCATCACCGTGCCCGCTGCCCAGGGCAAGGGCGCAGGGTCTCTGGCGATACGGAAGCCGAGTTTGCCCTGCAAAGGAGCCGCCGCCGAATCACAGATGGCCGCTGAGAAACAGACAACGCGGATGTATCGCAGGCGCGTAGACAGCCAGGCATCACCCTCATACGATGGGTCCAGTGGCCCGCGGACGAGAACGTCGGCTCGATTGCCCAACTCGCCGGTCAGCCATGCGTGCAAGTCGCTGCCCACCCACGCGGTCAGGGCGTCGAAGGCGTTCCCGGTAATCGGCTCATCTGCTCGTGCGAGGGCGGCAAGACTCAGGCACAGCGCCAGAGTTATGCCGTACACAGGGCGTCGAACGGACGCGGTCGGACGATTCATGTGCGTTGCTTGTGGATTACTTTCCGGAGGTGGCGAAGAGGCGAACCTCGATCAGAATCTCTTCACCGACCTGCGACCCGATGATCCCCGCCCCGCGCGGGCCGGTGATTCCGTAATCGGCCAGTTTCAATGTGAAGGCCGCGTGTGCGGCCAGGAGCGAGCCGGTCAGCTTCTTGTCGGCGCGGGCGGCATCCGGCATGAAAGTCACTGTTGCCGGAAATTCGACCGTGTGAACAGAGTCGTACAGCGCGAACTCTCCCACGATCGTCATATCGTAGGTAGCCGCATCGTCGATTCGCTTCGACAGGTCGACACCTTTGGTACCTGATATTGCGAGTCGGATCTCCGGATGCTGCTCCGCGTCGAGCCAGTCAGAACTACGCAGATGCTCATCACGCTTCGGGATTCCGGTGCGCAGGTTGCCGACTTTGACGACAATCTCCCCAGTGCCCCCAGCGTCCGGCCGAGCCGGGTCGAACGTGACCGAACCGTAGACCTCTTCCGCTTTGCCGACAATGTCTTCAAGGGGCGCTTTGCTTTTGAACACGACAGAATTGCGGCCGTATGACGGGTCGATCCAAAATACGACGCCGTCGGCCGCCGCGGAGTCGCTGATCGGCTGTTGCTCTTGGGCGTACGTGGCCGCGGTTCCTGCCCATATTGTCAGCATGGCGGCAATCGTCACGTACTGCATGGTCCGTTGAGATTGGATCACTTGCTGTGTCGCTTTCGAGTTCTCCACAAGGTCAGAGCCGCGACTGCGGCCCAGTATGGTACCACAATGGTCACGACCGAGACGACGTGTTTGTCGAGCAGAGCGGGCGCGCCGGGCAGCAGGCCGAATCGGAATGCGTCGCGACGGGTGTGTTGCGTCGCATTGTCATCGTAGAAGCCGGCCGCCGCCAACGGATCGTCGGGTTCGAGTTCGATGGGTACTTCCTCAATGACCTCATATTTGGTGTAGTAATCGCCCCCGGTGCTCTGCCACAGGACCAGCAAACCTGCCGTCACCACAATCGCTGTCAGGATTCCGCGGCTCATCGACGATCCAGCCCACCCATTGATACCCGATCCGGGCGGATTTCGGGACTGTAATCAGCGATGGAGCAAGCTTGCCGGCTTCCGGCCATGTCCCGTGATTGCCTTAACCACTTGGGGGTGTTGGCCTTCGGGACGCGCCCCCTGCCGGCTTTGGGCCGGTTCTGCAGAAGCTTCCCGTTTGGGTAGAATAGGCAGGACATCGAGTGCGAGTCACGTCCGCTTCCTGTCCTTTGCGCGTTGCGCCACGCGTGCGAATTGTGTAATGTTCGGTCATTCAGTGTTGCGTGCGGGCATTGTCCCGTTGCGCGGGACCGCGAATTGAATTCGTGGCCGCCCCGTCGCTTGCAGGGCATCCCGGCTCGTCACACGCCAGGAGGCACTGATACGAGCAGTAAATGATCAGAATTCTGATTGTATTGGTTCTTGACAGGGAGGACATAATGAGTATCGAATCATCGTCCCATAAGCTACGCGTTAATCCGATTGCACGTTACAAAATCCTTAAGTCCACGTTGATTGCCCTGGCTTTCATCTTCCCCTGTGTGGTCGCAAGCGCGACAGCCGATTCAGGTCAAACCCGCGATGCTGCGCTGTCAGAGATGCGGAGTAAGTACTCTGTCTCGCTGGATCGCGAGGGATTGATATCATCCGTTGAAGGTGATTTCGGCGTTGATGTTCCCTCGGGCAGCCATGAAGACAGAGTGAGAGCGTTCCTCGAGAAGTACAGGGAAGCCTACGGAATCGACGATGTAGATGGCGAACTTCGACTGGTCAGCGATCGGATTCACGAGATGCCCGTCGTCCCTGAAAGACCGCCAGCCCCAGGTCAGCGGATACTGACGTTTGAGCAAGTGCACATGGGCATCCTGGTATGGGGTAAGCTGATTCGTGGCTACTTTACTGAGGAAGGTCACCTAAAGCGGATCGGGGGTACATTTCACCCGGAGGCGAGGATTAACACGAATCCCGGCATTACAGAGCAACTCGCGAAGGCTGCAGCCTGCACAAGAACTGACCCCGCTGTGGAACCGCAATTCACAGCGTCGGAACTGCGCATTAGACCGAATGAAACCCGACCTGAAACTTTTTACCTGGCCTGGCGCCTCAATTCCAACGTCGGCGAGTTCTATGTGGACGCCCAGTCAGGCGTGGTCAAACGATTTTACCTGCCATATATTCCAGAACCGAACACGCAGGTGACAAGGCCTCCGCTGCCGCCGCCAGCTCCACACCATCGAGATGATCTACGCAAAGCGAACAGAGAGACATCGCCCGGAATTCCGCCCCCGTCTCCTCCGGTGAAACTTATGCCAGTGGAGGTACATAGTTCCTCCGGACGCGACACGTTGCCGCGGTCGCCGGGCGAAGCCGATCCGCACCACGCCGATTCGGCTGTGAGACAAATTGAGAAGCCACGCATTCCCGGCTCGCCGAAGTTGCGGTCAGCGGTTGAGATAGTTCCAGAGACCAGTACACAATACGTCGAGGCCGAAGCTGTCAGTTCAATTCTAGAACGGCGGAACGCACGTCTCCTACAGGTACGTTCACCCTTAGAGCTCGTACTCATCACGGAGGAAGATTTCGAGGGGAGCTTCCCTCCCAATGGCTGGGGGGTCTATGCCAGTTCAGGTAGCCCGTCAGCCTGGGGCCCCGATGACTGTTACTCATACTCCGGCGGCACATCCGTCTGGTGTGCAGGTTGGGATGCAGACGGCTACGACGCGTGCATAGACAATTATCCGAACAGCATGCTCACGGATCTGAGGTTCGGGCCAGTCGACCTGAGTGACGCCACGTATGCGTGGGTGTGGTTTTATGCGTACAATAGAACCGAATACGATTTTGACTTCTTCTATTATGGTGCGTCGCATGAGCCCACCACCGGGTATAGTGATGAGTCCCTTACTGGTAGCAATGGAGGCTGGAGGTTCTATGAAATCGCATTGGATCCGTTTGTGGGTGATGAGTCAGTGTGGATATCATTCCTATTCACAAGTAGTGCGACCATCGTGGACCAGGGAACATTCATCGATCGTATAGAAGTCTACAAAATAGTGTTAACGGACTTGGTTTGCTACCAGCCGACCGGATGGGACAACAGCATCGTAGTGTCTCCAGTCGAGGGGACGCATACATCTGCTTCGACGTTCAATCAGGATGAGACGGTGTACATTGATTTGGCATGGATTAATAACTCCGAGAATCCCGCAGGAACTCACGTAGGTCGATTGTATGACAACGACGTACTGATCGGGACCACAAACCCAACGACCCTAGACGCCTATGAATGGGCCGGAGTAAGCGACTTCGCGTTCCTTTTCGCGGACGCAGGATGGCATACACTGCGGCTCGTGATCGATGAATTCGATGAAGTTGGTGAAACGAACGAGAGCAACAACTCTTGCCAGATTGAAGTACTGGTGAATTGTACTGATGGGCCTGCATACTTTGGTGATGGATGTTCTGTTGTGGGACCTGATGTATCTCCATTGAGGACATACTGTAGTGATGGGCAGTTCCAGTTACGCGGGCTTATATACGCGATCCCAGACGAGACATTTGTCAGGACCTTTCAGTTCTCGACCTTTGACCCCCTTCCCGGGACGATGCCGACTGACAGTGACAACCACTGGTTTGATCCATGGATATGCGATCATGTAGAGGGTCACGCTAATGCACTGATCACCCAGGAATACATGGCATATTATCTGAATCGGGAAAGCTTTGACGGGAACCGAAGCGACATGATCCAGACAGTTAATTATTCCGGTCCGACGGAGGGTAATCCAACAGGGCCCGACTGCGTCGATAACGCCTACTACTCTCCCGAGGCACAACAATGTCGTTTCTGTGTTGTTGACAATCCGAATCGCAACTCGACGGGTGTGGCTATAGATATAGTTGCCCACGAATGGGCACATGGGATATTGCATACCTCGCAAGGGAACCTCAACTATGAACGGGAATCCGGAGCTCTGAATGAAGGCTATGCCGATGCTTTTGGCGCGACGGTTCGCGCCTACGCAGAAGGCTACTTGCCAGACATTTGGCTCTTCGGGGAGGATAGCTTTAAGCCTGCTAACGTGGGAATCAGGTACTTGGCCGATCCTACCGTCGGAGGCCGTCCAGACTTCTATCTGGATGAGGGAGAAGGCTGGATCGATGTAAACGACTGCGATCCCACGCCAGCGAATGATTACTGCGGTGTGCATACCAACTCAGGAGTACCGAATAAGATGTTCTATTTGTTGTCAGACGGTGGTACACACTTCGGAATCACTGTAGACGGCATCGGGGTTTACGAAGCCTTCAACGTAATGTACGAGGCGTCACAGTCAGAGTGGGAGGAAGATGACGACTTTCTCAATGGTATGGAAGGAATGTGTCACGCTGCGGATGCTTTAGATCCGTCAGGCGGATACAAGAAGCAGTCAGGACTGGCTTGGGCGGCGGTAGGGGTATGCGATTGTCCCTCAATGGCTGACATTGATCATTCTGGAGTCATAAACGTATTCGACATCGTAAAAGTGGTAGGTAGGGCGTTTCGTCAGGATGCAGAGATTACAGATGACTGGTGCCCATTCGAAGCGACTGACGTCAATTGCAGCGGAATCACAGACGTATTTGACGTCGTTGCCGCTGTGGAGGTTGGATTCCGGAATGGCCTACCGACAACATACTTCTGCCATTGCGCGCTTTCTCTTGAGCTGCAATCGCCTGCTCTGGCTTTAAGTCATTCGAAATAGGAGGGATGAATGGACACTTTTCGTGCGATGTGCTTGGCGATAATCCTCGCGTCATACGCTGGCTCGATTGCGCTAGGAGCTAACATGGTGTCGATAGAGTCCAAGCAATTGCCAGCCGGGTCGTCGGAGGCATTGGTCGGGGTGTATATTGCAAACGACATGGACCTTTCAGGACTTGTCATACCATTGCGATATGTTGCGCTCGACTCGAACGCCTACATGTCAGAGTCATGGGATTTGACGGTGCAGGGAAGGCTCTCCGCTTGGGCGGAGCCGGGCGCTAGCTACACGGTCTCCGAGTTCTATACAGAGAAGCATTACAGTGCGTTTGACTGGCGAGGCGTGGCATGCGAGCAGGACAGTACCGGGCTCACTTGGAGCACACCGTCAGACACGTTTGACTTTGTTAGCCCCGATGCATCTGTCCTCATGATTATCGGAATCAATCCGCCGGTGCTGGAAGCAGGAGATGATGGCATTCCCGGTTCAGGAACACCTTCGATAGAGCTTATTTTCGGGATTGGGAATGTTCTTGGCTCAATGGAGATCGATACTGTATGTATCAGTCCGGCAAATAGGCTGGCATTCGTGGACGAGTTTTATGAACCAGTGCAGGGGGTCGATTTCTTGAAGTCGACAATCGAGATCTGCTGCGCCTGCGACTGCCACGCTGACCCGCAGTGTGACGGCGTGTACAATGTGTTTGACGTGGTCAAGATTAGCCAAGTGGTAAATCAAGGCTATCCGGAGCCGGCTGACCCGAATCCCTGCTGTCCATACAAGAAGACAGACGTGGACTGTGACGGAGACACTGATCAGACTGACTTAGACAAGATGGGGGCTGTCTGCTTCCAGTATGCCGACCCGGACACGACATTCTGCCGGCCATGTGAGTGAGTGATACCAAAGCCAGAGTGCGCCTCATGTGAACATGTGGCCGCGAATTCAATTCGCGGTCCCTCGCAGAAGGACAACACCCGCACGCGGCCGACCCGGGCACGACGTCTTGCCGGCCGTGCCGGCGTCCGAGCGGTCATCTGGGGCGCCGCGACGCACGGGCGGCGGCCGCAAGATTTTGCTTGACACGAATCGGCCCATGTGTTTGAATTGGGGCGTTGTCGGCAGGTAGTCCTTACGTAGCACTGCAGGAGAATACCTCGATCCAATCGTGACCCGCTTTTTGCCGGATACTGTGTAGTCCCGGCGCAACCGTACCAGACAGGGAAGTACTCGGCATTACCGGTTCATCGCGTCGCTCGCTGGTGATGGAACGCGGAATCTCGGCAATGTGACGCGTGGCATAGCCGCACGAGGCCGGAGGACCGGGCAATCGAGCGCAGTGCATTCGCGGGTGCTCGCATGATGTTGTCTGACGAAATCACATAGGAGGCGACACCCGTCGGAGTTGGAGCGACGGGGGCGGCGTCCTTGACGTCCGGGTCGCTGACGGGTGTCGCATCGAAAGTCTGCCGTGGCACGGATGCTGCCAGGTGTTGCGGCAGAGTCGCCGGCCGGATCGCTGCCTGATCCGGCCGTTCTTTTTTGTGCATTCCCTCAACGCGAGAAACAATCGCGTCGGCCGTCTGTTGACTTGAGCAGTTGCGCCTGTGCGCATTGTTGAGGAGCGCCGTATCATGTCCCTGTGCCTCGCACGTACAACCGGAGACTCCATACGCCCGAGTGCGTGGCGACTGTACGGCGTGGCGATCTTCGTCGCCTGCGCCGCCGGGTGCGGCGGGTCGGACAATGTTGATCACGGGCACAGCCGAAATGATGACGCTGACGAGACGATGGTGACCCAGGGCAACCGTCTGCGCGACGAAAAAAGCCCCTATCTGTTGCAGCATGCGGGCAACCCGGTGGACTGGCATCCCTGGGGGGAGGAGGCATTCGCGCGCGCCAATGAGCTGGATCGCCCGATTTTTCTGTCCGTGGGATATGCGACCTGCCACTGGTGCCACGTGATGGAGGAGGAGTCGTTTGAAGACTCCGCCGTCGCCGATCTGCTCAACGCACATTTCGTCGCGATCAAAGTCGATCGCGAGGAACGTCCCGATATTGACGAAATCTACATGAATGTCTGCCAGATGATGACCGGCAGCGGCGGCTGGCCGTTGACCGTCATCATGGCTCCCGACGGGCGGCCGTTTTTTGCGGGAACCTACATTCCCAAGGAGCCCCGTTATGGGCGAATGGGTCTACTGGACCTGCTGAATTTGATCGAGGAGAAGTGGCGTACCGAGCGCGCGAGTCTCAGCGAGTTGGGAGAACGCGTCACTTCGGCATTGCGCCAGGCAGGTGCCGGATCCGACGGCGTCATTCCCTCGCTGGGCACGCTGGAAGCGGCCGTGCTGACAATGCGCTCGCAATATGACGCGCGTTTCGGCGGATACGGCGGCGCCCCGAAGTTCCCGATGCCGCACCGGCTGACTGCAATGATTCGCTGGGTGCATCGCACCGGCGATGCCACCGTGCTGGGCCAGCTTGAGCACTCGCTGCGCGCGATGCGATGGGGCGGGATTTACGATCAACTCGGCTACGGATTCCATCGGTACTCGACCGATCCGCAATGGCTGGTGCCGCACTTCGAAAAAATGCTGTACGACAACGCGGGATTGGCGATCACGTACACCGAGATGTACCAACTGACGGGCAACGATGAGTGGCGCGCGGTCGCCGAGGAAATCTTCACCTATGTGCTTCGCGATATGACGTCACCGGACGGGGCGTTCTATTCTGCGGAAGACGCCGACTCCGAGGGCGAAGAGGGAACCTTCTATGTTTGGGAGCCCGATGGCTTCGACCAACCGCTCGGTCCCGATCGGGGCAATCTCGCGCGGCGATTCTGGGGTGTGACCGCCACGGGTAACTTCGAGGGCGGCCGGGCCATCCTGCATCAGGTGATGTCGCCCGATGTCCTCGCCGAAGCGGTCAACCGGCCCGTCGATGAGGTCAGGCGCGACATCGATGACGCGCGTCGCCGGCTGTTTGAGTTGCGGCAGCAGCGCGAACACCCGTTGAAGGATGATAAAGTCCTGATGTCCTGGAACGGTTTCATGATTGCCTCGCTGGCGAAGGCGAGCCAGGCATTCGACCAGCCGCGTTACGCCGACGCGGCTGCGCAGGCAGCGAGATTTGTGCTGAAGACCTTGCGCGATGACCGCGGACGGCTATTGCGGCGCTACCGTGACGGCAGCGCGGGGATTCCGGCATTCAGCGAGGACTACGCCTACCTCGTGTGGGGGCTGATCGAGTTGTACGAGGCAACATTTGACGCTCGCTACTTGCAGGAGGCACTTGCGCTCAATGATGAGATGCTGCGGCTCTTCTGGGACGACGCGGACGGCGGCCTGCACTTTACCGGGATCGATTCCGAGGAACTGCTGGTGCGTCCCAAAGAATACGGCGATGGCGCGATGCCGTCGGCGAACTCTGTCGCGGCGCTCAATCTGCTGCGCCTCGGACGAATGACGGGCAATACCGGGCTTGAAGCACGGGCGGATGCGATGCTGCGTTCATTCGGTTCCCGGTTTGCCCAGTCGCCGACCAACTATATGCAGGCCTGGTGGGCGCTCGATTTCGCCCACGGCCCCTCGTATGAGATCGTGCTGGCGGCCGACAATCCCGACGCAATCCATTCGGATATTGCCCAGGCGATCCGGTCGCGATACCTGCCGCGTAAGGTTTTGATGGCACGCTTCGGTGACAATCCGCCGGTAGCGAAACTCGCGCCGTATCTCGCAGCGATGAAGCCGGTCAACGGACAGCCGACAGTCTATGTCTGCCGCAACTACCAGTGCGAGCTGCCGGTCACCTCGACCGACGCGCTGAATCGGCTGCTGGCGGAGCAAGCGCCGACACGCTTGCCGTAGTATCGGGCAGGATCATTCTCACTTACATTTGACCGGCGGCATCTCAGCGGCTCGGGGTTGCTCAGCCGCTGTGATGAGTCGTCGTCGTTGTTGTATGGCCGCATGAACGGGCAAGCAGACAATATCCCGAAACCGGCGCGTCCGCTTTTGATCTGGGATGGCGACTGCGGTTTCTGCCGTTTCTGGATCATGCGCTGGCAGACGCTGACGTGCGGCCAAGTCGACTACGAACCGTATCAATCGGCAGCGGCCCGATTCCCTGCCATCCCAATCGAACAATTCAAACGATCGGTTGTTCACGTCGCGCCCGACGGCACCATTCGGGCCGGCGCACATGCCGTGCTGACGACATTGGCGGCCGCGCGCCACAGGCGGTGGCTGTTGGCGCTCTACGAACGCATCGCGCCGTTTCGCATCGCGGCCGAGTGGCTGTATAGAATTGTGGCGAAAAACCGTGCATTCCTATCCAAGCTCACGCGACTGATCTGGGGAGAGTACGACGAGAGTGCGAAACGATAGGTCATGATCAAGTCGGAGCGGCTCAAAGCTGTCAGGTATCGGACGGAGCTCCCTCGGGTCAGGAACTACCGGCGGACAGTATCCGCGGCGTAATGAAGATTAACAGATCGGTTTTCTGTTTCTGCGTTTTCCGATGCGTGAACAGCGCGCCCAGAATGGGAATGTCTCCGAGCAGGAAGACTTTTGACTTGGTGGTAAAGTCGGTCTCGCGCATGAGTCCGCCGATGACGAGCGTCTCATTGTCGGCGACGCGCACCGAAGTGGTCACGCGCCGGTTGGCCGTTATCGGGCGCTGATTGTCCGTTGGGCCCGAAAAGCCGGTGATCTCCTGCACAATCGGCTCGACGAACAGCGTCACCAGTCCGGAATCATTCAGGCGCGGCCGCACCTTCAGCGTGATGCCGACTTCGATGTCGATGAAGTCGACGATGTCCTGCGTCGCCGCGCCCTCGGTAAATCGGGTCACGGTTTGAACCGGAAAGGTCGTCGTGACACGAATCTCTGCCGTCTCATCCTCCAGCACCGTGACGCGGGGATCGGAGAGCAGATGCGACTTGCCGTTCTGATCGAGAAACTCGATGAAGCCGCTGAACTGATCGACGCTCAGGGTTCCGAAATTCCAGATCTTGCCGTCGGGAATGGGATACTCGGCCGACGGCGGCGTGCGCGTCTGGCCCCCACCCGTGGTGGTGCTCTGCACGGCGTCAAAGTCGGCCACGGTCGCGCCGATGCGCGTCGGCCAGCTCAGTCCGACTCCCTGCTGATCGTCGAGGGAGGTCTCGATGAATTTGACCGCGATTTCAAATTGCGGACGGGGCGTATCGAGTGAGTCGATCAGATCCAGGACCGCCTGCATCCGTGCCTGCTTTTCGGTGACGACAAGGATCGGGCGGCTGGATTGTCCCGTCGATCCCGAGGCCACAGTCGTTCCGGTCGGCGCCACGCCGCCCAACACATTGACGGACGCCCCCTCGGTCAGAACACCCGCCAGAACCGTCTGCACCGCCAGCGGATCGGCATGACGCAGAGAGACGACCCGATGCGCCATCGGTATGGCGGTCTGGTCGGAGGCGCTGGAAATCACGAGCACGTCGTCATTCCAGTAGTAACGCAGTCCATTGGCGGCGGCGATGGCATCGAGCGCGGTGCTCCAATCGACATCGGTCAGGTTGATATCACTTTCGCCCTCGACGCCGGGCGCAATGACCAGGTCAAATCCGACTTCCGTCGCCAGGGACGACAGCACAGTCGTGACCTTCGTCCGGGCAAAGCGCAGACTGATCGTCTGCGGCGCCGGGCGAGACCACGTTTCTGTCGTGAACAATCCTGCACAGAGGAGCACCAGGGCGAGTGCCGTCAGTTTTTTGGGCCGCGTCAGCATATGGGTTGTCCTGTCACAGAGTCAGTCGGACACGCGACTCGCCGCGCGTCATAACGACATCATCGTCGCCGATTCGTTCGATCTGCCAGCCGCGCACCGTCGCTTGCGCCGTATATGTCTGACCATCCAGGACACAAACCCGCTCGCTGCCGATGACCATGATGCCCTGCAGACGCACACCCGGACTCGGACGGGCGGATCGTGTTCCTGCGGCTGGCGTTGCCGATCGTTCCTCGGGTCGCCGAAACGGATCGTCGGGCCAATCGCCCGCCAGACTGACCGGAGCCATGTGCGCGGTTGCCGCAGTAAGGTCGGCCCCGGACGGAGTCGTTGCCGGTCCGTTGCCGAAACTGTCCGCGTCCGATTCGTGCGACGGCCGTTTCCAGGGCTGCACAATGAGTCCAAGGATGACCGTCAGGCCGAGGACGATTCCCAGGATGACCTTGCGTTTCGATTCCATCATAGACTCGCATCTGTTTGCTGTTTTGGATCCGGCAACGCGACGACGATCCAGAATGCGGCCCGTCCCGAAAACAGGATCAGCCGCTCGTCTTCGTCCTTGCGCCAGAGACAGGATCGCCACTGTTGGAAATCGGCACGTTTCTCTATTTCGTCCAGCCAGCCGCCGATGGGGGAAAACGCCCCTGCCGCGCTGAATTCGACTATCAAGGTGTCGAATGCGACTTTGGATCCGTTCTGATCGGTGACTCTCGTCAAGTCCAGAGTGCTTTCCAGACTGGGACGAGCGGTCGATTCGGAGACGTTGTGGCTGTCAGCCGCGGCGCGCAACTCACTCAACAGCCGCGTGATCGACCCCGTCGTCGCAAAACTGTCTGTGACCCATCGAATCGTGTCGGTCACTGCTTCCAACTGCGCCACGATCGCGGGGGCCGTCGCGACCATCTGCTCGGAGCGACCGCGTCGCGCGTCGATGTCCATGATTTGCGCTTCCAAACTGCGGCTGCGCCCGCGGAGCGGCCAGACGACGAAATACATCCAACAGGTCCAGATCCCCACGGTCAGAACGACCCATTTGATCCATGCCGGCGAGCGCTTCATGGCAGTCTCCCGTCCAACGTCGCCGGCTGTGTTTCAATATTGATGCTGAATGCCGAGCGGTGCCGCCCCTTCCAGAACAAGTCGCGCGTCTGCAAGTCGGGCCGCTCAGCGCTTTCCGACAGCCCCCGGAGCTGAGTCAGCCAATCGCGATAGATCAGCTCGTGCGGAAGCTCGCCGTCGGAGAGCAATCCGTCGATTCGTGCGTGTAACATCGGCGCCTCGTCCGGAGAAAGCCCCCAGCGTCGGATTATCTCGAATTCAGCGATTGACCCACTCTCCGGCAGTGTCGCCATCACCGTCTTGATCCAGGGCATCCATAGCTCGCGGCTGTTGCGCAGCATCCTGAGAGCGGCTGTCCGTGCCATTAATGAAGCCGATTGGCGTGACACTTCAGAAATCGCCGTCGACTGCTCGTACATGTCCAGTCGTTTCCGTGCCGATGCCAGTTCGCTGGCCTGTTGGCGAACCGAGTTCCATTGCAGAAGCGTGGACGCAATCACGATCCCCACCGAGACGAAGCAACTAAGCCGTGCGACCTGCTGAAGTCGAAGCAACTGACGTCGCCGCTTGATCGGTTGTGGCGTCAGATCGACCGTGGCCCGGCCGCATGCCGCCAGCACGGCGGGCGCGATCATGCCGATCCGGCGCTCCGACCAAACCCCGACATGATCGGGCATCAGGCTTCCCAGCGAGGTCAGGGGATTGACGACCGAGAGGACAGTGTCAAAGCGGCTGCCCCAGTTATCGAGCATCGGCGCGATCTCCCCGGGTGGTCCGATCAGCGCCATCGCTTTGGGGGTCTGGCTCGAACCCTTGCTCAGATAGAAATCGAAAGGATCGGCGATCGTCCCGCCCAACTCCCGGACCCAATCGCGCAGGGCCGCGGCCCTAATGTCGTCGCTGATGTCCCCCTCGAATTCCGGCGGCGCGGGCATCGCGCCGATGTCATAGTGGAATCGCAACGCTCCGCCGGCGAAGACGGAGAATGTTCCACGCTGTTCCGACCAGAAGACGACAGAATGCGGGGCGATCGATTCCAATTCGCCGTCGTTCCTGTCGGGGAGTCGCTGTGTCCCGACCAATGAGACTTCATGCAGTTGCCATCCCAGGATCGCGATCGCTTCGAGCATCAACTCGGCGTCCTCGCGCGGAATCGCTACGAGCGTCACCCACCAGCCGTCGTCGCCGTCGCGGACAAGCTTGGTGCCGGTCAGTGATTCGGATTCTTCGAGGGAAAAGGGGATCAGTTTCTGTCCTTCCCAGCGCGCAGCGGGTGTCAACTGGCGCTTGGGCAAGGGTGGCAAATGGAAATGACGGACGACGGCACGCGGGGCCGAGATGACCAGATCGACGATCGGGTCTCGTTCGGAGATCATCTCCCGCAGCGTCTTGGCCACCGTCGACGCATCCGGTGTTTCCTCCCATTCGCAGACGGAGAGGGCGTCGATGGCATGCCCGTCTCCGTGCGGGCGAACGCCCACAACAATGAGATTGCGACCGTCGAATTCGATGCCGATGCGCCGCCCGCGCGCCACCGGGGGTTGGCATTCCCAGTGGATCAAGCCGCGCGGCCTGGCGTTATCGGGCGACTCGACCAAACGAGAGTCGGCTGCAGGGCGCGCCTCCGCACGAGTCGCCTCGCTGTCGATTCTGTCCGTGGCTGATGTCCTGACGGTTGGTGATCCCATCTCCGTCTTCCGTGGCGGATCGCAGGGCGCACGCCCCGGTTACGGCGTCGTGAAACTGATCGACTCCCCGCTGCTGAATTCGATCGTGAATGTGACGCCCTCAACGCTCGTGTTGCTGCCGCCGGTCGGCGCGTTCTGAAAGTCCTGCACATTGATCGGGATGATGGCCCCCGCGTTGATGGATTGCGGACTGGTCAAAGGCGCTGTGTCGCCGCTACTCGCGCGCGGGTTGGTCTCGTTGAATACGCTTGTCCCATTCCAGCGGATGCGTCGATAGTGCACTGACGGTGAATAAGTCAGAACCATCCACTGAACGACGATGCCGGCGGAACTCGTGTTCGTGATGCTGAAATTGAGATCTTCATCACTGGAACCGCTTGTGGCCGCGGTGCCGGCGACATACTCAATCCCGCCGACGCCGCCGCCGGTCGGGGCGAAGACGGCCCCCGGCAGCCGCAGGCCAACGGTTGCTCCGCTGCGCGGCAAGACCGACGCGACCGCATAGACCGTGTCGTCGGTGGCACGGTAGACGGCGTGAACCTGGTGATTACCGACCGGAATCGTCGATAACGAGAAGCCGCCGCCGGCATTGGGATTGACCGTCGCGGTTGTGGTGCTGCCCGAACCGTTCGGGTAAGTGATTGTAATGGATACGGCGACCGATGAATCGCCGGGCGGATTACCGGCGGCGTCCGTGAGAGTCCCGGCGACCGGTGTTGTTGTCAGATCCGTCGACGCCGATGCGACATTCTTGGTCAGCGGCGTCACTCCGCCCCCCGTCGATGCAATCGTGATCCCGCCGGAGAACGTGTATGTATTGCCCCAGGCATCTTTCTTGTAGCCGTCGGGATCCTCCGTGAAACGCCGACCGATGTACGGTCCGTTCCAGGTGGAATAGCCCCCCGGATTGGTGACCAGATTGTCGAGTGCAACGGGCAAAGCGCCCACGTCGCCGACATACCCGAAGTCGGAGCGGAACCCGTTGGCATACAACTCGGGATTGCCCGCGATGGCGTGCGCCAGCGCCTGCATCTCGTCCTGGGTTTCATTGACCCGCGCGCTCTCCATGCTGTTTTGCACGGAGCGCAGCGCCACCGTCGAGAGAACCCCGATAATGACGACGACCATCAAAATCTCGATGAGGGTGAAGCCGGTCTGATTGCGCCGAACAATCATGGTCATCCTCGTCTCGCCGGATCGTCAAAACCCCAGCGTGATTGTGCCGCTGCCGCCGACGCTGGAAATCGTCCGGGACCCGGGCGCGTAAACGTATGCGGATCCCCACGCGTCGCTGAGATAGCTGTTGTCGGTTGCATCCACGTACGGCCCATTCCAGCCGATATGCTGGTATGCGTTCCACACCGGTACCGAATCCGGTTTGGCCACCAGATCGGCGAGTGCCGACGGCAGGAATCCGACATCGCCTTCAAAACCGTTGTCACGGTCATCTGTGGATCCCGCCAGCGCCCGCGCGATTCGTCGCAACTCATCTTTGGTCGCCGTTTCCTTGGACGAATTGATGATCGACCCGACAACCGGAATAGCGACCGCCGCCGTGATCGCCAACAGCACGATGACGATCACCAGCTCGATCAGCGTGAATCCCTTGTCGGCTTCCCCGGCACGTCTCATCGCAGTCGGTGATCCAATGAAAACCGCCCCGGCTTGACAACCGGGGCGGTGATGCTTGGTCAGCATGTTCGTTTCCGAGTTGAGTCGGCCCCGGAATCGCCTTTAGAATTGGTTTTCGCTGGCCACGTTGGTATTCGGCCAGACTTCCCCGGTCGTGGGTTTGTAGGCCCATCCGCCCCGGGTGCCGACTATCACGCCCTTGGTCACGCCGGTCACGATCGAGTCGGGCGCACTTGTGCTTACCTGGTACGGATTCGGCGGAATCGCCTGCATCAGAACCACACCGGGAGTGCGCAGCGAATCAATGGCCGGCCAGCCGGCGGTGCCGGTGGTCAACGCCTCGTTTCCATACCAGATGGAAATCGCCGAGCGCAAGCCACCCAGGGCTCCTTTGCACGATGACTTCTTCGCTTCGGAGACCATGTCGAAATAGCGCGGGATCGCCACGCCGGCAATGATACCGAGGATGACGATGATGATGACCAACTCGATCAAGGTGAACCCGGCACAGTCGCGGTTAAGATTCCTGAATCTGCGCATCGCTCGATCGCTCCTTACATTAGTCTTTGTCCGTTCAATCTCCGGCCAGTCGTCACTACTCATATCGGCACGGGTCCCGGAAACTTGCGCTTGAGAGTTTCATTTTGTGCAATCGGGGAACCGGGGCTAAGTCATTGGCGGAAAAGCGTGATGAGGTTCCACATCGGCAAGAGCACGGCGAGGGCCAGAATCAGCACACCCACTCCCAGCACGGCCAACAGGAGCGGCTTGATCCGATCGGTCAGGCGGCGAATGTCATAGTCGACTTCCTGATCGTAGTGGCGTGCGACTTCACCCATCATTCGTTCCACATCTCCCGATTCAAAACCGACACCGAGCATTTCGTAGACCAGTTCGGGCATCAATGCCTGCTCCGGAGGCGTTCCGACATCGGCGCCGGCGGTCAGTCGCCGGCGTATTTCGCGTACTTCGTCACCGACCGCCTGATTGCCGGCGCCGATGGCGACAATGTCCAACGCACTCGTTGCCGGAAGCCCCGCCGCATGCAGAACGCCGAACAGACGCGTGAAGCGGCTGACCGCGACCTTTAAGAAGAGCGAGCCCATGATGGGAAGTCGCAGCAGCATACGGTCACGCCACCGGCGTCCGGGCTCCGTTCTGGTCCAATGACGCCACACGAAGACGCCGACGATGGCAAGCACCGGAAAGAGCCACCACACATGCTCCAGCCAGCCGGCGACCGCAATGAGCATGCGCGTCGGCAGGGGTAGAGAGGCATTGAAATTTGAGTAAAACGCCAAAAACCGCGGCACGACGAACTTGAGAATGACAATGCTGGCGATGCTGATCGCGATCACGACCATGATCGGATACCGGACCGCCTCGCGAACACGGCGGCGTGTATCCATCTCGCGGTCCAGATAGTCCGCGGTCTGGGCCAGGACGGTATCCAGATGTCCGGTCGACTCTCCGGCTTTGACCGCTCCCAGATAGACCGCGTCGAATAGTCGCGGACATGTCGCCATCGCATCGTGCAACGTCTGGCCGTTGGCAACCCCCGCTGCGATCTGGCGGATCGACTCCCGAACGGTCGTGCCGGCCGTCTGGCGCGCGAGCATCTCCAGAATCGTCAACAGCGGGATTCCGGCTTTCATGAGCGAAGCGAATTTTTGAGTGAAGAGAATCTTCTCCTGGATGTCCCAAGCGCTGCCGCCGCGCTGCGCCCGCAGACGATCGATCAGACTCACGGACGGCCGGACATCGAGCGGGATCAGCCCGCTGGCATCGAGACGCTCACTGGCCAGCCCGGGCGTGTCGGCCTCCAGCGTGCCCCGTACTGTTCGCCCGTCGGATGTGGCGGCTTGGTAGCGAAAAAGCGGCATACGATATGTCTATCGGTCCGGCGGTTATCTCGTCGTCATCACACGATCACTTCAAGCAGTTCGGCACGTCTTGGAATGACGCGCAACGCCTCTTCGGGAGTGGTCCTGCCCTGGGAAATCAGTTCACGCGCCTGGTGTCGCAAGTCGTGCAGCCCGCGATGCGACACGTATTCGCGCAGTGCACCGGTACTGCAGTTTTCGGAGATCATACGACGGATCTCATCGTCGATGTTGAGAACCTCAAAGATGCCGATGCGTCCGCGATACCCCGTGCCCCGGCATTGACGGCATCCGACCGCGCGTCGCCACGAGCCGACCTCGCCGAGCATATCAAAACCCAATTGTTCCTTCATCAGCTCGGTCGGTTCCATTGGAACGGAGCAGTCGGGGCAGAGGCGACGGACCAGCCGCTGCGCGATCGCCGCGCGCAGCGCGGTCGCGACCAGAAACGGTTCGACGCCCATGTCGATGAGTCGATGCGGCACGGCGGCGGCGTCAATCGTGTGGATCGTCGACAGCACCAGATGCCCGGTCATGGCCGCCCGCGTGGCGATCTGCGCCGTCGGTGTATCACGCACCTCGCCGACCATGATGACGTCCGGGTTTTGACGCATAAAGGCCCGCAGCGCCGTCGCGAACGACAGCCCGGCGCGTTCGTTCACCTGCACCTGATTGACATGCGGCAGTGCGTACTCCACGGGATCTTCGACCGTCACGATATTCTTCTCCGGCGTCGTGATTTCGGCCAGAGCGGCATAGAGCGTCGTCGTCTTTCCGCTCGACGTCGGCCCGCAAATGAGGATCATTCCTTCGGTCGCCGCGAACTCTTCCGCGAGGCGTCGCTGCTGATCTTTCGACAACCCGATGGCGGCCAATCGCAGGTCCAGACCATGGCGTCCCAGGAGCCGCACGACGACCTTTTCGCCATAGATGGTCGGTATGGTCGAGACGCGCATATCGACTGTGTCACGTCCGCTGCCTACGCCAAAGCGCCCGTCCTGCGGAATGCGTTTCTCCGAAACATCCATGCCCGCCATGACCTTGATGCGCGAGACGATCGCCGGATGCAGCCGCACCGGCGGGTGCGCTTCTTCGCGGAGGATGCCGTCCACGCGGAAGCGTACGCGGAGCGAGTCTTCGAGCGGTTCGATGTGCATATCGGAGGCCTGCTGTTTGACCGCTTCGGACAACAGCACGTCGACCAACTGGATGATCGGCGCGTCGGATTCGCCGGTTTCGCGTCCCTGGGAACGGGCTCCGGCATCGCTGATCACGCGCTCGACGTTTTCGGCGACAGAGTAGAAGTGCGCGATGGCGGCTTCGATGTCCGATGGCGTCGATATGACGCGGTTGACCTTCAGCCCGGTCTGGAAGCGGATTTCGTCGATGGCGACCATGTCCAGCGGGTCGGCCATCGCGACCGTCAGCATGTCGTTGATCTTGAATAGCGCAACCGCCAGATGCTTCTTGGCGATGCGCAGGGGGATTGTGTGCACGACCTCCGGGTCGGCCGTAATTCCGGCGATGCTGATTTTGGGGATTCCCAGTCGCTCGCTGAGGACATCCACCAGATCATTCGGCGATATCAGTCCCTGCTCGGTGAGGATGTCGCCGAGCCGTTTGTTGCTGTCCTTCTGCTCACGCAGCGCCTGGGCGAGCTGCTCTTCGGAAATCAGGCCGCGCGCAACCAGCAGGTCGCCCAAACGGGGATAAATCGACTTGGATGTGGCCATAGCGATGCCGCCTCCGAACGGGCCATCTCCGGTCGGAAGTCACCTGTTCTTCATTATCGACGGATTCCGAATTCCCTTTTGGGTCGACACCAGACGCCAGTGCCGAGCTCCATGTTGAAAGGATGGAGGATATGGATAAACCGCATATGATATCCCTGACCGGATATCAGGAGTACCCGCCCGCCGAGATGTCGCGCCGGTCCGCAGCTTTTCGCTCCGAAATCAGCCATCGCCGGACCGTGCGACACTTTTCGGGTCGGCCGGTCAATCGGCGCATCATTGAAGACTGCATTGCATCCGCAGGGTCGGCTCCCAGTGGCGCCAACATGCAACCGTGGCACTTCGTGGTTGTCTGCGATTCCGGGCTGAAGCGCGAAATCCGCAAGGCAGCGGAAGCTGAGGAGCGCGAATTCTACGAGCATCGCGCGCCGAAAGAGTGGCTCGATGCACTGGCGCCGCTGGGAACCGACCATAACAAGCCGTTTCTCGAAACGGCACCGTACTTGATCTGCATCTTCATGCAGGTTTACGGATATCTGCCCGATCGCCGCAAGGTGAAACACTACTACGGCAGTGAATCAGTCGGCATCGCAACGGGAATACTAATCACCGCGCTGCACCACGCCGGGCTGGCCACTCTCACACACACGCCCAGTCCGATGCGGTTTCTCAACCGCTTGTGTCGTCGGCCCGACAACGAACGGCCGTATCTGATTCTTGTCGTTGGGCATCCCCAGGAGGGCGCGATGGTTCCCGATATCAGCCGCAAACCCTTGGGTGATATCTGTACGTTTCTTTGACTGCCGGTTTGAATACAGGGGAATCAACTTCAGCGGGAGACCGCAATAGCGACCTCCCGTGACGTTCGATGATTCAGAGACTCAGCCCCGCAGCGGCTTATAGAGACCAATAGCGACACCGTCGGGATCGGCTAACCAGGCACAACTTCCGACGCCGGGTATCGGCGTCGGCGGCATCAACGTCTTGCCGCTGAGTTTCTCGGCGCTGTCGAGGGACTTTTGCAGATCGTCAACCTGCACATAGACGGTGACATACGGCGCCATGCCTTCGGGCAACGGGCCGATGCCGCCGCCGATACTCCCTTCGCAACCCGGGGCCACCATGCCATAGGGCATGCCTTCGGCCTTCTGGATCTCCCAGTTGAAGAGCTTTTTGTAGAAATCACACGCTCTATCCATGTCGCGGGCGCCGATTTCAAAGTGGACGACTGGTTGTGCCATGATGCACTCCTTTCGGTGTGAAACTTCATGCGGTGTCATTCGTTTTAGATTTCGGCGCGCTTCGAAAAACGGCCGGATCGCTGTCACACCTCCGAGGACTTCCCCCATCGTGGAAGTCGTGTACGACCAGTTGGCGCCGCCGAGTTTGAGTCGTCCGACGGCTTGCAGTACGTGCGGAAATCCTTCGCCGCCGTGGGGGTTGATGGACTGTGTCTTCATGGCAACCGAGGAGTGGCCGTAGCCATTGCATCCAAAGGTCGCGCCGGCGATTGCCGGATGTCAATCAGCGGTGCAAAGGGCAATTGATTCAAACGCTCTGGTTGGCGTTCTTCCCGCCGAGCTTCGTATGCCCGACCCGACACAACTGAAGAGCCCGCCCGCCACGGAGCCGTCGGGGTCCGAGTCCCCCGGATCGCTGCGCCGGGTGCTGACCATGTGGGACGCGGCCGCGCTGATGGTCGGCATCGTTATTGGATCGGGGATCTTTGCCACACCGCCGTCGATTGCCGTGTCGTTGGATCGGTTCGGGCCGATGATCTCCGTCTGGCTGGTCGGCGGTCTGCTGGCGCTCTGCGGTGCGCTCACCTATGCCGAGCTGGCGGCGATGTTTCCCCGTACTGGGGGAGCGTATATCTTTCTGCGCGAAACCTACGGGCGCGCTCCGGCCTTTATCTATGGCTGGTCGGCGCTGCTGATCACTTACCCGGCGTCGATCGCGGCGGTCGCGGTGGTCTTCGCGGCGTACTTAAACCGTCTCGTCCCTCTGCATCCCGTTCCGCAGTCCGTTGTCGCGGCCGCGATGGCGGTGCTCATGTGTGGGATGAACATGCTGGGAGTCGTCCTCGGTGCGCGTGTCCAGCGCACGTTTACGGCGGCCAAGGTTGTCGCCCTGGTCGTTCTGGGCGGTTCCGCCGTCTTTGCCACGGCTGGGCAATGGTCCCACCTGACTCCGGTCTGGGCGGCCCCGTCGGGCGGATGGAGCATGACGGCATGGGTGTTGGCGATGGCGGCGGTGATGTGGACCTTCGAGGGATGGGCCGATGGTCCGACGCTCTCTGGCGAAGTACGGGACAAGAAACGCGATCTCCCGCGCGCACTGCTGATGTCCACTCTGTTGGTGACTGTCGTCTATGTCCTGGTCAATGCGGCCTATGTCTATGTTCTCTCGATTCCGACGATTGCCGCGAGCGATTCGGTCGCGGTCGATCTGGCACAGACCACATTTGGATCGAAGGGCGCCATTGTGGTCACGCTGCTGGTGCTGGTCTCGACGGTGGGAAGTGTCAATGGAATGACCATCGCCGGCTCCCGCGTGTTTTTTGCGATGGCACGCGACGGATTGTTTTTCGAGTCAGTGGGTCGCGTTCAACCGCGATTCAAGACGCCGGCGAATTCACTGGCCATCCTGGCGGTTACGTCGGCGGCGTATTGTTTGTTCGGGACATTCGAACAGATCATCCGCTATTTCGTTTTTGTGGCGATGATTTGGTTCGTGCTGGTCGTGCTGTCCGTATTCCTGCTGCGCAGACGTCGCCCGGATGCCGAGCGCCCCTACCGCGTACCCTTTTATCCGATCACGCCCGCGGTGTTTCTGCTGGTCGCTGTCGGACTGATGATCCAATTGTATCTGGCCAATATGCGCGATGCGACCATCGGGCTTGTAGTGTTGGCCGCGAGTCTGCCGACCTACTTTGCCTGGCGACGCTGGCATGGTATTCGGCGCCAGGGAACACACAGTTCATAACACCCATCACAACCGGGTCGGCGCTGTCGCCGGATTGGACGGGCCAGACGCCCATCCCTGGCTCACCAGCCACTGTCCCACCCGCTCGGCGTGTTCCGACAGTGTCAGCAAGGTTAGTACATCCCCCTTTCTGACGGTGATTGCTTCATGGAATGGAGTCGGTCTGCCGTTCCGTGTCAGGACCAGGGGCAATATGACGTTTTCCGGCACATCCGGAATCCTGCTTCCGGCCGGCCATTGTCTCCCGTCGGCTCGTACGCATGTCCAGCGTTGTTCGACCGTGATCCGACGTCGCAGCCGGACACACCACAAACCGATGTCCTGCGATTCTCCGAACAAGATGTGGGCAGCGCTCTCACGTATCATGTCCCCGGTGACTGAACCGCTGCGGACGATATAGGATCGCGGCACTTTGAAGTCGCGTCGTACGCGCCGAACGACCAACAGGTTGACTTCCTCGTTGGCAGTGAGCGCGACGCATGCTTCGGCGTCTTCCATCGACGCACGTTGAAGCGTACTTTCTTCCAGCGCATTGCCATACACAACGCGGAAGCCATCGCGTTGCGCGGTGCGGACTGCGTCCGCGTTCGATTCCAAAAAGACGACCTCCTGGCCGGCGTCATGAAGGAGGCGTCCCAGGAGCCGGCCGACTTCATTGGCGCCAAGGATGGCGTACCCGGCCCGGCGGGCGCGCCGAACACCCAGCCATCGCGCAACGGCCCCGCCGGTCAGTCCCTGAACGGTCACCGTCACGGCGATCACGAGAAAGACCATCGCCTGCAGCATCTCACCGCCCGGCATTCCATGGGTGGCCATCGATTCGGCAAAAAACGTGGCCACCGCCGCGGCTACGATCCCACGGGGGGACAGCCACATCAGAAACAAGCGCTCGCGCCAATTGAGGGTCGAGCCCGCCGTCGACAGCGCAATGGTTAATGGGCGTACCACAAACATGAGCAGCGCCACGGTCAGCAGACCCGGCCACCCGAGCTCCCGCAGCTCGGCAATTCGGAGGTCGGCAGCCAACAGGACAAAGAGCATTCCGATCAGCAGGAGCGTCATGCCCTCCTTAAATTCCATCAACCCACGAAGTGCACGCGACCGAATGTTGCCGACCACCAGACCGGCGGCCGTGGCCGCCATAATGCCGCTTTCGGACTGGACGGCATCGGCGACGTGAAAGACCGCCCACACCGCTCCAAGGGTGAACACGTTTTCCAGACCCTGCGGGATCAATCGCGCCGGGCGCAGCAGGAGTGCGATCAGCAGCCCCCCCATGGCGCCTATGGCGATGCCAAGCCCGAGTTTGGCCGCACCACCCCATAGCGCCGAAACAAATGAGCCGGTATCCTGGCTGAGCATGACCTCGAGGGTGACCACGGCGATAATCGCGCCGATCGGGTCGATCAGCACGCCCTCCGCCTCCAGAATGGTGTGAAGCTTTCGGTCAATCTTGATGCGACGCAACAGCGGAGTCACCACGGTTGGGCCGGTCACGATCACCAGTGTTCCGAACAGGACCGATGTTCGCCAATCCCATTGCAGTGCAAAGTGCGCCGCCGTGGCCGCACCGAGCGCTGTGGCCAGTCCACCGACCGTAATGAGCATCTGAATGACACCGGATTCGTGCCGCAGGCGCGACCACGTCAGATTCAGGCCCCCTTCAAAGAGGATGACGGCAACGGCATAGCCGATGAGCGCGTGAAGAGCCCCACTCACCGACCCCGGGTCGATCAATCCCAAACCATCCGGACCCAATGTGGCCCCAGCGGCCAACAGAAGAACGATTCCCGGGATGCGAAGATGGTGGGCAACTGTCTGCGCGAGGATTCCCGCCATCAACGCCAGTGCGATTGTAAGTGGTGCGAGTGTCATCGTTATGCCAGACGTGCGTTGCCACAGACCGCTGTAGCGGCCCACACGGAGCCGTAAGATCACCAACGATACGCCGGCACACTATAGCGTTCGGCGCATGCCGTCAACCGATCGGTCCCCCTAAAGTGTTGCCGAGTCACCCCTACACTATGGGAGCATCCCAAGGGATTCTGCCTCCTCGCTTGAGTAGAGTTGCTCAGACTTTGAACATGCCACGGGAGGCATCATACGGAACGCATTGACCGGCAACATCATGACGTGCTGTTCAAGTCTGTGTGCCGGTGGGCAGCACAGTTGCACCGACTAAAGCGGTCCTGAATCGGCGGGAGATCGACGGGACCCTATGAATGGTGAAACGAATGGAGGTTGATGTGAGCTGGATGCGACGACTGACCTTGGCCGCGACATTCGTCACGTGCCTGGCGGCGATCATCCTGATCTTCGCCGGATGCGGCCAGAATGGTCTGGCACCGACCGCGAACAACGACAGTCTTGGCAGTATTACGACGGCCGACAGCCAACTGGAGCATCTCATTGGCGGCGGCGGCGGTGATGATGGCGATCAGCCCGAACAATTGCTGGGCTTTTTCTTCGACCTGCTCGGCAATATCGTCTCCATCGGGTCCGACGGCGGGCTGATCGAACTGGAACTGGGTGACCTCAGCAGCGTCTTGATCGTGCCGCCGGGCGCTCTCGAATACACCGTGGCGATCGAGCTTCGTGCGGTGCAGGTGAACACACCGTGGGGCGTGGCGACTGTCTATGATTGCAGTCCGGACGGGCTGGAGTTCAACATACCCGCCACACTGACGCAGGAGTGCCATGACCCTGATGGGACGGTCAAGACACTGTGGTGGTACAATCCCAACAAAAGCCGCTGGCAGGTCGAAGGGACGGCCGAGGTCCAGAACGGCTCCGTCTCCTTCGAGATTCATCATTTCTCAAAGTATGGGATCAACTGATCGCTGAATTGAGTTTCGCCGCTGCGTTTTACACCCGAGAGCCCCTGTCGCATTGTCTGGCGGGGGCTTTCGGCATTTTGGGAATCATGTTCGGCGCGCTCGGTCAAAGCGTGAGATCGGGCATGTCGGCTGTGTGCGATCGGGCGATGTCCGGACGGTCTGTATCATCGATAATTCTGTTGACAGTCAATACCACCGGCAATCGGTCGAACTGCCCACGCACGGATGTCTCGCCGATCGTCCGACGAATCTGGTCGATCAGTCGTACGGCCCTCTTCAATGTCGTGCCTGCGTTTTTTGTGCGTCGGTGCGTGGCGCTTACGTGTGATTGTGTGCGCGCATTGATGACGGCAAAGCGCAGTTCCCACCAGGTGTACCCTGCGCGATGCGCGTCCCGTGACCCGGCTTGGGCGATTTCCCCGGCCTCGATTAGACGGTCCCCGGATAGAGCGCAGTGAGCGCGTCCGTACTGCGCCCAGAGCCGGTAGAACAAAAGGCCGGTTTCCGTCGAATCGTCAGCGGCTCGCTCATACTCGTGGAGCGCGTCGGCGTGCTTTCCATCACTGGTTGTCAAGTCCGCCGCGAGCAGCCGTGCCCGCAACAGGAATTCCTGCGACCGCGCCTGTGTCGCCGCCTGATGTGATTCTCGGATGAAACGGCGCGCCTGATCCGCGCGTCCGGCGGCCAAATGCACCGAGGCCACACGGGCACAGCTCTCTGCAACGAGCTCCAGATCGCCCACTGAAACGGCGAACTCCAATGTGCGCTGATACAATGACAACGCCTGTTGAGCATTGCCGAAGTCGAACGCCAAATCGCCCAGATTGCCCGTCGTATATGCGGCGGCGTGCTGTTCGCCGATGGCACGGAACTCGTGCTGCGCTTCCTCATACGCATTGCGCGCATGTTCATACCGGGCGGCGTGACGATGGAGATTTCCGAGATTGCCCAGACAGTAGGAACGATTACGAGTGTGTCCGAGGCGGTCGAAGATGCGGAAGGCGCGTTCATAGTATCGCCGCGCGACGGTCAGTCGCCCCGCCTCTTCGAACAGCAGCCCCAGATTATTGGCGACGCGTCCGCGCTTGAGCGGACCGGAGCGCCCGGACATGCGCGACATCGCGTCCTGAAAACACTCACGCGCCGTCTCCAGTTGGCCCGCGTTCCACTCGACCAGGCCGAGTGCATTTTGCGCATCGGCCCATGCCTCGTCGTCTCGCCCACGCCGGTACACGGCAATGGCCCGATGCAGCGCATCGCGGGCTTTGACAAGTCGTCCGGTTCTGCGAAACGTATCCGCCAGGATCGAGAGCGCATGGGCTTCCAATGTCTGATTGCGACTGCGGGCCGCGCTCTTCTGCACGGACGCGGCGACACGTTCCGCGATGGCGTAACGGCCGCTCAACCACGCCACACGCGCCATCGACAGACGATACGCTCCTGTTTGCGCCCTGGCGCGTCGCGATCGTGCGTCGCGAGCCAGTCGATCGTAGAGCCGGATCGAATCGACATACTGACCGGACTGCTGCAGCACATCGGCGAATTCATTGAGTACGGCGTGGTGAACGTCGCTTAGGGATGCCGGCATCGGCGGCAATCCGCTCCCGGTCCCGTCATCAAAACGCCGATCCAGCGCCAACAGCGCCCAGCGATAGAATCGGGCCGCGCGGTCCAATGCCCACAGCCGTCGTGCACGTCGTGCCGAGGCCAGCAAAGGCGGGTGCGCTTTGGGATCGCGCGACCAGAACAGATGCTCGGCCACCTCGTTGCGGCCACGCACCTTTTGACGGCGCCAATAGGCCACGGCCCGACGATGCAGCGCTTCACGGCCCGCATACGACATGGTCTCGTAGACAGCGTCGCGACACGCCGGCTCAATAAATTCAACCGTCCGTTGCGGTGCTGTGTCGGCCGTCACCAATCCCGCCCGATGCAATTCTTCGATCGCACGTGCGCAATCCGGCTCGCCGGAAACCGCCCGCAGCCCGGACTCGGAGATACTGCCGCCCAGGACCGCCAGCGTGCGGGCGAACAAGTTCGCCTGCGGGGACAGTGCGTCGACACGCTGGATGTAATGCGCGCGAAGGTCCGTCGGGAGGGAGGCATCATCCAATGCCAGCAGCCGCCATGAGTCGTTCGGCTTTCGGGGTGGGCGCAGGTGTCCGCCGGTCAGAAGTCCCGTCACGAAGAGACGCGCAATGCGCGGCAGCCCGCGTGACTTCGCTTGCACGAACCCTACGAGACGATTCGGAATGGCGGCGTGTCCCAATGTCTCGCCGATGACCGTACGCATCTCCTGTTGGGACAATGCCGCCAGCCGGACCGCACTGTCGTCGGCTGTCTCCGGTGACGTACCATGCTCCCGCCGGAGCAGCACCAACTGCCAGCGCTGGCCGTGAAGGCGGCGCAGTGACTCGAAGACTGCGCGATCGATCGCCGAGAGTGACTGTGCCTCTTCGAGCAGGTGCAGTGTGTGGTCATGACCTGTGGACACCAGGACCGGATGCGTTGCGACATAGCGGGCGACGCGTTCCGCCCATGCCCCGGCACCGACCCGACTGATCGATCGGGTGAAGGCCGATTCGTTGCGCAACGCCGCTTCCACGGCATGTTCCGTTGCTGTACGCGCGCCATTGTGCTGCTCGCTGTCGATTGGGGCGCTGTGCCCCAGCGATTTCAGCCAATCGGTCAGTCCTGAATGAGGGTGTGATTCCGTCTGCGGACGGAATCGATGGCGCATGATGAAACAATCGTCATGCCCGAGGCGATCGGCGAGTTGTCGAGCAAATCGGCCCGGATCGGTGTCGGCGGCAGCGACAACTTCGATCGACCTTCGCGGCACTTCCTGCAATAATGACAATGCGCGCTTCATGGCGAAGGGGTGCTCAACTACGGCGTCATCGTCAGTTGCCGCCTCTTCCGCCAATCTCTCAATCGGACACAGAACCGGCACCGACCGGGCCACGCCCTTCAGTCGCAACGACGGTCCCGGCCGGAATCGCCAGCGGCCCGACTGCGAGGCGGTCTGCGCATCGACATAAACTGCGCCCGATGGTGCTTTCGACGCCAATCGTGCCGCGAGATTGACCGCATCACCCATGGCCGTGAACTCGTAACGTCCGGGCGCGCCGACATACCCGGTATAGACGCTGCCGACTGTCAGACCGATTCCAAAGCGGACGCGCCGATGACTTGTTTGCAGCGCCGTGAATCGGTCACACAGGTCGGCCGCACAGCACAGCGCGCGGTCGACATCATCGGCGGCTGCGACCGGCGCCCCAAACAGGATGAGGGTCTTTTGATACGGTCCGCCGGGATCACTGCGTGCCCACAGTCCGGTATGGGTCTGTGCCGCATCGCTTACGCACCGGTGCACGTCGTCCCAGATCGTCGAATGCCGGTCCGATGCCACCGTTGACAATTCGGAGTGCTTCCAAAACAGAAAGAGGGTGCAGACCCGCCGGTGTTCGCCGGCGTCCAGCGGCACAAACTGCTCATCGGAGAGACGGGACCGAAGCAGGGTCGGGATGAAGTCGGACAAGTTGTCGGCCAGAGGGCCCGCGGATTTCGAGACTGGGGTGGGGTGGCCCCACGGACGTTTCGGCGGTACAACGGTCCAGCGCCCACGACCCGCAGCGGTCAATCGCACGTGCTCTTGTCTGGGGAGCAGTGGTCGTGATGCGCGAATCAGACATCCGCGCTGAACCGCCTCACCGGAGGCGTCGATCGCGTCTGCGATCGCGGCCCCATCGACAAAGTGCTCGCGCCGCCCGCCCACGGCGCCGACGATGGCTTCCTGCCACCCGCCATACGACATGCCGACTCGTAACGACAGCGAGCCGCCGGACACAGAGTGTCGGCCTCGCCGGAATAGTCGCTGCAGACGGTCGGCACACCACAACGGAGCAGACCAGCGATCATGCGGAGACCGTTGATCGTCGAAGGCCACCAACAGCGCATCGCCGCCGAACTTGAGGACATCGCCGCCCGCCGTGGCGACGACATCGACCATCGACTTAAACACGATATTCAACCGCTGCGTGAGCACCTCAATACCGCGCTCGCCGTGACGACGCCGCGCGCGTTCGGTCATCGCCGTAAACCCGGCGATATCGGCGAACAACACCACGCCCGAAGAGCGTTGCAGAGAGGATGGCCCCTGAAGGGTCCACAACCGACGGGGCACCAGGCACGCAGCGCGCGCCGACAGCGTTGTCAGCTTTGTCACATCAGCAGCCATCGCATCGCGAACAGTTGAAGCACATGCAGGGTTTGATCGACGTAGAACGCCTGCCGTGAATGAAAGTAACGCGACTTGATGAAATCCTGCGCCCAGTGTACGCTGAAGAGCAGCGCCAACAGCAGACCGGTCAGCGCTGTCCCGGCACCCCAGACACCCACGCACAGGCGGAAACCGTACAGCCCGACTGCGATGCACAGGGTGTACACGATGACGTGAGCGGTGAGGACCGCGATGGACGTTCCTTTGCGTTGCGCCATGTGGTCAGACTGCAGCGCGAAATCCCCGGTCAGATGCCCCAGCAACAGAAACCACATGAGATCCATGATGCGCCTGCTCAGGAATTCGCCTGGGACACGGGGAACGAGAGCACAAACTCCGCACCGCCTCCGGCGCGCGTACCGGCTTGAATCGAACCGCCGTGCTCGGCGACAATACGTGCAACGGTCAGGGTTCCGAATCCGTGGCCGGTCGGTTTGGACGATACGCGTTCCTTGAACAAGAGGCGCGCAATGTCGGGTGGGATGCCGGGACCGTTGTCGGCGACGCTTAGCACCAGCCGCTGCCCGGCCGTGTCATGGCTCGTGGCCAGGTGGATCGTCGGGGACGACGTGGCGGCGGCCCGCATGGCATCGGTCGAATTCAGCACGAGATTGTAGAGCGCCTGCTGCAGTCCGGCGGCGTCGCAGACCAGGAGTGGGACATTCTGCCCGAGATTAGTCCGAAAATCGATCCCCTTAAATCTCCTCTGCGGCTGGAGAAATGCGATCTGACCTTCCAGAAAGGCATTGAGATCGAGCGGACAGCGCTCCCCGGAGGGGTGCCGTGAGTGCAACAGGCTTTCGACAAAGACGCGCATCTGGCCGACGGTCTGATGAACGGCGCCGAGCGAGGCCTGAATGCCATTGAGGTCTTCACGGTTGAAGCGAACCTCCATGAGGTCGGTATGGCCGGACAGAACCATTAGATAGTTTTTCAACTCATGGGCAATCTCGGAGGCCATCTCGCCTTTCATCGCGAGTCGCTCATGCTCCGCGGCCTGTCTCTCCAACACCCGGACCTCGGTCAAGTCTTCGAAGACCCAAAGTCGTCCAGGGGTACCATCGCCGGTGTCGGAAATGGGGGTGGCGTTCACTTTGCACAGCAGCACCTGCGCGTCGGGACCGTCGATTTCCATCTCGCCGCGCCATGCGGCCATCGACGTCTCCGCGGTGTCGGCCTGGTGTCGCAGTTTCACATCGCGGACATTGATCCACTGCCACAATCCCCGGCCCGCCTGCAGCCCGAAAGCTGAGACCGCCGCCGGATTGGAAAACAACACCTCGCGTTGCGGATTGGTCACGACGATCGGATACGGAGCCACATGCAGAATCTGCTGGCGAATCCGCAGCGCGGTCTCCAGACGCTGATGCGCCTGCCGCAGGTCGCGGTTGCTGGATTCCAGCTCGCGCAGGCGTGTTGTGTCCGCTTCGCGCACACGCGCCGTGAGAACATGCAGAATTCGCTCGGCCACGAGCGGATGGGAGGAGAGCATCTTGAAGAAATGCGACCGCGAGAGGACAAAGAGTGACGTATCTTCGATGCATTGCGCGCTGGCGAAACGCGGACTCGCATCGATCAGCGCCATCTCGCCGATGATTTCACCGGGACCTCGCTGCGCCAGTTCAACGGTGGTGTCGTCCTGCTCCTTGAGAATCCGCACCAATCCCTGGCGAACGACGAAGACGCTGTCGCCGCTGTCACCCTCGCGGAACAGAACTGTGCCCGCCGGAACGTCGCGCGCCTCCATAAACGCACGCACCGATATCAGGGCGTCAGACGGCAGACCGGCGAAGATGCCGGTCTTCTCAAGTATGATTCGCGAGGTATCGGTTAACGGGACGTTCATTTGAACACGATCCCACAACGCCACATCGCCGGGCCGCGTGAGGCGAGCCGGACCCCTCCATTCAGGTTATCGGAATGTGCGAGAATCGGTTGAGGGACTATCGGTGCAGCCAATCGACGAATCTGCAGCGGGCTGCTCTAACCCGAACATGTCTTGACGCGCACACAGGTGACACGTACGCTCATGCGATGAAGCCGGGCAGCTTCTGGCTCACTATGTGGTTACCGGATAAAAGGATGCGAATGGATAACGCTCACCCGACGCCGACCGACCGACCAAAGCAGGGCTGGCGTTCGATCCTTCGCCTGACGCTGACACTCGTCCTCGTCGGTGTCGTCGCGTTTGTGATTGGGCGTTCTATCTGGTCCGGCTGGGATGCCGTTGTCGCCCAAGACTGGACTGTACGACCACTTTGGCTCTCCGCGTCGGTCATCGTCGGGTGGCTGAGCTTTGCATCGCTCGTTCAATTGTGGCGGCTGCTGTTGACCGCGATTTCACGGCGCACGATCAGCTACGCGCGCGCGTACCGTGCGACAGCGCTCGCCAACCTTGGCAAATACGTGCCGGGAAAAGTCTGGAGCGTGATGGGGTTGGTTTACTTTCTCAGGGAGGATGGGTTTGCGCCTGCCGTCTCGCTTGCGGCAACGATCCTCCATCAAGCCTACACCGTTGTTTCCGGAGCGATCTTCATCGTCGCGATCCTCGGCACGCTCATCGTGCGCGACCTGCCGATCGTCGTCGTCATTGCCGTGCTCGCCGGTTGCACGATCCTCTTGTACCCGCCGATTTTCTCTCGACTGGTCAACCGGGGCATGCGGCTGCTGAAGCGCGATCCGATTGTCGTTGCCATACCGTTCCTGCGGGCGGTGGCTTTCTTTTTCGGCTACCTTGCCGCGTGGACCTGCTATGGCGCGACCTTTTGGCTGCTGTTGAATGCCATCGGAATCGAAGGGCAGCCCTTTTGGAGCACCGCAGCCGCTTTTGTCGCGGCCTACCTCCTGGGATTCCTTGCGCTCTTCTCGCCCGGTGGATTGGGTGTCCGCGAGGGCGTATTGGCGTGGCTCTTGTCGCCGGCGTTGGGCGCCGGCGTCGCCGGTGTGCTGGCCGTCATAACGCGTATCTGGGCGACTGTGCTGGAACTGTTGCAATTGTTGCCGATTGTGTTCTTCCGGCGGATGCGACCGTAATTCAGCGGGATCGTGACGCAGCGAGCTTAAGTCTGTCGGTCCGGGAAACGCGATAATTCCAAACGAAACGCGGGCAACTGTTCCTTCAGATCCATCCATTTCCCGAAGAAGCAATTGAGCGCCGCGGCGCCCTCTCGCAGGAGGGCCAGGCGGAACTGCGCATAGGGAGGTTCCCTCAGCAGCGTCGCGTTTTCGGACCTGGCGATGAAGGCGTCCAACGCGTACACCGATTCATCCCGGTCGTGCCACAATCCCAGCGCCCGATGCACATCGCGCAGTGCGATCCCGAGGCGATCGAAGACCTCCAGCGAGACCACGCAGTCGCGCACGAACTCGATTCGGTATCGTGTTTCCTTCGCCAGAATTCGCACGGTGTGAAAGTTGATCTCCGTGGAGTTCAAATCGGCCCCCACCAACAAGTCGAGCAGCGACAGGATGCTGTGCACCGACCGCTGCGCCAAATCATCGCCGTTTCGACGCTCGAATTCGCGCATCATCCGTTCGGAGATGCTCTGGAACATGCGCGCCTCGTGTGCGCGCGCGACGCGGTCGTAACGGCGTCGGGCCACCGCCTCCTGTGCGGTCAGATCATTGAAATACTCACTCAGAGAATCGGGGGAGAGCTCCCAATGCCGAATGATGCGCTGTTTGCGGACATGGCAGTTGCGGACCCGTCCGGCGGCCCGGAAGAGACGTCTCAGCAGGCGCCGGGGCGGATCGGTTTGATTTGTGTTTCCCGTGTCGCGGGCATGGGCCGCAAGGGCCCTCAGGCGCTTGATCGCGACGCGTAATCGATGGAAATCATCGGCGGCACCGTCCCGTCGGGCCGAGCGTGTAAGCTGACGAATAGTCTCGGACAGTTCTCCGATGAAGACCGCGATCGTCGTACGTGGGGTCGTGAGCAACTCCATGGAACTGCTCCGCACGATGCACGGGCCGGGCCGAACATCGCTTGTGATGCGGCGTCACGCTCGTGCCGGGGCGTCGCTGGTCGCGGCGGTATGACGCGCGTACAACTGACGAATGAGGCCATCCGCCAATCCGACCTGGGGCACGAGCATCTTGGAGATGCGCGCCCATTTCATGACCGACAGCACGATATCGCCGGCATGCACGATCACATCGGCGCGATCGGGCCGCATGCTCAGTTGCAGAATGCGTTCCTCGTACGAATACGAGGCAATGACGCGCGCCAGTTCCTTCAACTGCTTGTAGGTCACCGGGCGTCCCTCTTTGACCTGCGACATGCGGAACAGCTTGTTGAGGCTGCCGCCGCTGCCCAGAGCGATGATGCGCTCGTGCGTGCGCGCCAGGTGCCGCAGCCAGTCCTTCAAGGCGCCCCACTCCTCATCGGCCACCTTATGTTTGAGCAGGCGCACGGTGCCGATCCGAAACGAGCGGCTGTCGGCGCGTTCGCCGCCATCAAAGAGCGTCAGTTCGATGCTGCCGCCCCCGATGTCCAGGTGCAAGAGCGGACGATCGAGGTCGGCGCTGCTCCCATAGACATTCGCGGCGATCAACTCGGCTTCGCGGGCGCCGTCGATAATCTCCAGATCGATTCCGCTCTCTGCGCGAATCGCCTCGACGAGATCGGGGCCGTTTCTGGCCTCGCGCATCGCCGACGTGGCGCAGGCGGCGACATCGACGGGCTCATAGGCCGTGATCAAGTGCTGAAAACCCCGCATGGTTTCCGACAGGGTGCGGATCGTCTGCTTCGAGATCGGTCGGCCGGAAAATACATCCTCACCGAGGCGAATCGGGATACGGATTAACGACTCTTTCTTCACCACGGGCGCGCCGTTGTTGCCGATGACGCGCGCGAGCATCAGCCGGACGCCGTTGGAGCCGACATCGACGGCCGCAAACTTGATTCCGGGCGGCGCGTGCGTCCCGCCGTTACTCGACCGCTTGCGTTTTGAGGTAGTCATAGATGGACTGCTGTGCGCGCACGGACGGCCCGCCGGTTCCGTTGCGGATTCGGTTGGTCAGTGCACTGTCCAGAACTCGCGATTTGACGTTGTCCGCCCATTGGATGTCGAGGAACCGCTGCAGTTCCTTTTGGAGTGACGCATCGTAGATCGGGCAGACGACCTCCAGTCGACGATCGAGGTTCCGTTGCATCAGATCGGCCGATGAGATGAAGTATTGAGGGTGCCCCGCGCCGCCGAACACGAAGATGCGCGTATGCTCCAGGAAGCGATCCACGATGCCGACGGCCTGGATATTCTCGCTGAGTCCCTCGCGTCCGGGAATGAGCGACATCATCGATCGGACAATCAGCCGAACCTGGACGCCTTCCTGGGCGGCGCGGTAGAGCGCGCGGACCACCTCGCCCTCGGCGAGGTTGTTGACCTTGATCATGATGAATGCTTCGCGGCCCTTGCGCGCAGTGCGTATCTCCTCATGGATGTGGCGCAGCAGCTTCTTGCGCATGTCGAAGGGCGCGACCCAGAGGTGCCGAAATCTCGGGGCACGGAATGTGCTCTCGCAAAACTGGAAGACTTGCGCCACTTCAGCGGTCAGTCGTTTGTCCGCTGTGAACAGGCAGTGGTCGCTGTACGTCCGGACTGTTTCCTCGTTGAAATTGCCGGTGCCGATGATGGCGTATCGGACCGAGGATTTTTTCTCCTGCCTCGTGATCTGACAGAGTTTGGCGTGGACTTTGAGCCCCGGAATTCCGTGCAGGACACGCACGCCCTCCTCCTGCAGACGGTTGGACCAGTAGATGTTGTTCTCTTCGTCGAAGCGCGCCTGCAGTTCCAGCACGACCGTCACGCGTTTGCCGTTGCGGGCCGCATTGATCAACGCATTGGCGACCGATGAGACCCTGGCGATCCGATACAGCATGCATTTGATCGACCGGACCTGCGGGTCGATCGACGCTTCACGGAGAAAGTCGACGACGTATTGGAACGTCTGATACGGATAGTGGACCAGGATGTCGCGTTTCGCGATCGAATCGGTCAGTTGCCGTCGTCGGTCCACGCTGGCCGGGAACAGCGGCTTCATCGGCTCGTAGCGCCCGTTGCCCAACTCCAGCTCGGGGAATACCATGAAGTCGCGGAAGTTGTGATATCGCCCGCCGGGAATCAACGGATCGTCCTTGGTCAGACGCAGTTTCTTGACGAGAACTTGTAACAGCGACGGGGGAATCCTCGCGTCGTACACAAAGCGGACCGGGATGCCGGCCTTGCGATGCTTCAGGCTGCGCGAGACGCGCTTGATGTAACTGTCCCAGACGTCGTCATCGAAGTCGAGTTCTGCGTCGCGTGTGAACTTGATTGCGTACGCCTCGTACGTCGTAAAGTGCAGCACGCGGAAGATGTGCTTGAGGCCGAAACGGACGACATCGTCGAGAAACATGACGTATCGCTTTTTCCCCTCCGCGGGCAGCAACAAAAAGCGCGGCAGCACGCCCGTAGGGACCTCGATCAACGCGTGTTTGGGCGATGATTTGCCCGCCCCGTTGCGGAGGATGACCGCCAGATAGGTGGCATCGTCACGCAGATCGGGCAGCTTGGACAGTTGATCGATCAGCAACGGGCTGATGCGAGGGCGTACGGCGCTGTGGAAGTACGATTTGAGAAACTCCATCTGGTCGTCGGTCAATTCTGTTTCGGTGACGAAGTGGATATCGCGTTCCGCCAGCACCCTGAGGATCTCCTCGTACACCTGGTCGAACCGCTGATACTGGCGGAGCGCGATATCCTGCACATCCTTCAGCACTTTCTTGGGATTGTGGCCCTCGCTCGTTTTGGCCTGTTTGCCCAGACGGGCGAGCCGCTGCAGGGTCGCCACTCGCACGCGGAAGAACTCGTCGAGGTTCGCGGAGAATATCCCCATGAAGCGTATCCGCTCCATCAGGGGAACCGACGGATCGGAAGCTTCCTGCAGGACGCGTTCGTTAAACGACAGCCAACTGACTTCTTTGCTGGCGAAGGGTGTGCTCACCGGCTATTGATACCTCTCACAAGATGTACGTTTCAGTCGCCCAGTTGTGTTGCCCGTCTCGCGCGTCGGCTTGGGCGGCAGATCGGCGGCACGCGTGTTGCCGTGCGCCGGCTCAGGCAGACGCCGTTGTTGCGGCGTCTTTGGGCGGGGTCGCGGGAGTCACGATTATCGGCATCAGCGCCGCGTGCCCGGCTGTCAGGACAAACCTGCTTGCCACCCGCCGGCATGCTTTGGTCGTGTAATCGCGAATCGCTTTCGCCGCGATCGGGTCGACGGAATCGAGCACGGTAAGCAGCTCAGCGACCATGCTCTCGGTCAGCCGGCGGCGAAGCACTTTGTGTCTCTTTTGCAGTTCGGTTTTGGACATGGGATAGTCGTACAGAATGAAGCGTCCCCTGCCGGGCATCACCGATGCCCACCCGTTGCCCTCGACCGACATCCCCACGACGGCGCCTTTGGGCAATGATTCGTCGAATCCTTCGATCAACGCACCGGCTGCCTCCGTGAACAGTGGGTCGTGACCGCACAGCAAGGCGGACTCGACGCTCTCGTCGAGTCCGCGCAAAACTTCCAGAAGCGTCGGAATGCGTTGGTCGTCATAGAGCGCCGATTTCAGGACGACTTGCTCGAGGGGATACTCGAATGTCTTCGCGAAGATGTGCGTCGTCTCCAGCGCGCGATTGGCCGGACTCGACACGATCTGATCGGGCCGGATGTCACGTTTGGCCAGACGGCGTGCGACTGCGCGCACCGACTTGATTCCTTTGGGCGTCAGCGAACGCTCGAAATCGGGAATCGCATTCCCTTTTCCGACCGCTTCAGCGTGCCGAACAAGGTACAGCGTCTTCATGTTTTCCTCTCAATGTGCCCCGTTGATTGAAGTAATACTACAACGACGGCCATCGACGAATCAACCGGCTCCTTGCGACCGGGAAAATCTTAACAAACCGCAGGAACAACCAGCCAAGGGGAACGCACGGCCCTGGGGACGATTCTGACCGGATTTGTATGGGACGGTACTGCCCGAAATGAGTCAGGAATCGACGCCGTTTGCCCAATCGGCCAGGAGACGTGTCGCCTTCATCACGTTGAGACAGAGCAATTCGACGAAATCGTCGGACAGCGGCTGATCGAGGGGAACCGTCTCACTGGCGGCCATCGCCTTTGCTCCATCGAAATCGACATAGGCCAATCGCGCCGTCAATTCGCGGGGGGGGCGTCCGAAGGCGTTTCCCGGCAAAACAGCGACACCGGTCTCTTCCAGCAGTCTTGAACAGAGTGCATCGCTCGTCCGGATTCCGCGCCTGGCCAGATGGTCGGTCAGCGGAGTGAAGTCTAAGAAGAGATAGAATGCGCCCACGGGCGGAGTCACGCTGATATGCGATCGGGTCAGCGTGGCCACGCATTGTTGTCCGAGACCTGAGAGGATCCGACGCGCATGGCACAGATACTGTTCGATCGCTGTCCCGCCCTCGAAGGCACGGACAGCCGCATACTGAATCGGTGCACTGACCGAAGTGTAGGTCTCGCTGGCGACGGCGGCCATCTTCGCATGCAGCCAATCCAGAGAGCTGGGAAACGCAAACGTTCCCAGCCGCCACCCGCCGGCGCCACACCACTTCGACAACCCCGAACTGATGATCGTCCCCTCGGGATAGTAGCGCGCGATCGAGACGTGCTCACCCCGATGGTGCAGGGGGCCGTAGATTTCATCGGAGAGCACGATGACTTGGAATTTGCGGGCGACGCCTGCCAGTTCTTTCAGTTCATCGGTCGTGTATGAGCTTCCGACCGGGTTGCTGGGATAGTTGAGGACCAGGATACGCGGTCGGTAGTCATCGCGTTCAAGCTCGCAGAGACTGATGAGACTCTCGGCCGTCATGTGCCAGCCATCGTCCGCCGAGGTTGGGACGAGACTTACGTGTCGTCCCAGGATCGCCGCCTGCGGCACATACGAGACCCAGCACGGAGTCGGCACGATCAACTCTCCGTAATAGACTAACTGCAAGAGAAACATCAGTTCCTTGGAGCCGGGCCCGACCAGTACGTCCCTCGGACGTATCTCGACGCCATCGCGACGCCGATGGTGGTCGGCGACCGCCTGGCACAGCGCCGGGAGTCCGGCTGCGGGGAGGTAATCCTTCTCGTGGGCGTTCGCCTTGAGCGCTTCCACTACCGGTTGTGGTACTGGAAAGGGGGACTGTCCCAATCCCAGCCGGTACACCGTGTGTCCTTCGGCGCTCAACTTGCGACTGATGTCGTTGATCGCCAGCGTGGCAGACTGCCCCAGGGCGCGGACATTCATGTTGAGACTGACTGGTTTGTCGATTCTCACATCAGCTCCCGCGGGAAGGTGCATGGCGCCGCCATCATAGGCCGACCCCAGTGCCCGCGCCACGAACATTTTTCAGGATCAGACAGGACCATGCACATTCAAAACGGGCGGCCTACATCGGCCGCCCGTGTGATGTCTTGATGAGTTTGTCACGCCACGGCGTGGAACTGATCGGCTTTCGAGTAGTACTCGTTGACGTACCCCGGCAGCGGTCGGAGCTGATCGAGCCAGAATGCATCGTCGTTGCGCTCGCACGCGATGAAGCGCTGTTCGTCCTCAGCGTTCCTGGCGCGATGGTAGCGCAGGTAAACGTGTTCCGCGTCGACCGCAAGGATCTCGATCTTTCCGGACTCGTGCGACATAACGTACTTGATGCGCTTGGCGAGTCCCGAGCAACGGCGTTTGGCCTCTTCGATATTGAAATATGCTTCGGTGATCGGCAGTTCGAAGGCCGAGTTGCCCGCGGTCGGGCGGCATTGAAAAATGTAGTAAGGCGTCACCCCAAGATACGATAACTCGTTCCAGAGCGCCGAGAGCACGTCCGGGTCGTCGGAGATGCCGCGGATGATCGGGCACTGGTTGACACAGATGACTCCCGCCTCCTGCACCAGTCGTAGCGCCTCACGGCTTTCCTCGGTGAGCTCGACCGGGTGATCGAAATGGCAGATCAGATAGATGCGGCGGTCGCGTTGCGAATGCTTGCGGAAGATGGCGAGCAGTTCGGGATCGTGGAAGCGAAACGGATTGAAGGCGGGCGTCTTGCTGCCGATGCGGATGATTCGGACATGGTCGATTTCCCGCAGCGCCGAAAGCACGCCGTCGAGGCGCCGATTCGACAACAGCATCGGATCGCCACCGGTCAGCAGGACATTGTCGACTTCGGCGTGTTCGCGAATGTATTCAATGCCGGCGGAGACATCGTTGATCGTTTCGTCGTTGTCATTGGTGAAGAGCCGCTTGCGGAAACAATAGCGGCAGTAAGCGTCGCATACCTCATTGACCAGCAGCAGAACCGTTGTTCCGTATTTGTGCTGCACGCCGTGCTGTACGGTGATCGCCGATTCATTGGAGGCATCCCAATTACCGAACTCAAATGCTTCCTGCGCATGGGGAATCACAAGGCGGCGTATCGGATCATTGGGGTCGTCCCAGTTGATCAGATTGAGGTAGTAGTCATTCGCTCGAAAAGCAAAGCGCTCGGTCACCGGCTTGAGGGCGAGCCGTTCTCGTTCCGAGAGTTCGGTCACGCGGTCCAGATGGGTGACGTACTTGGCGCGCCGCCTCCTGGCGGTCGGCCCGGTGGTTGTCTGCGTCATAGCTTCCTCCTTCACGGTGTCCCCTGCCGGGGCTGTGTGAGGCGGAGATTGTGGCTTGCCCCAACTTCCGGGATCATCCGACGCTCTGACGATCCCTTCGGTCAAGCCGTCCGCGTTGACTGTTTTTATCCGAACATTCTTGGCCGTCGCTTTTATGCGCCGGGATATACCGTGCGCGAATCCAGAGTCTTAAGTTGTGCGACCGGGAATGGAAGTCGCCGCAAGCTATACTGGCGATCCCGGAACCACTACCGAGGTACTTACGCTATCCCTATAGATAATACGAGGTTCGGAGCACTTTCGCTAATGAAATCCGGAGGCAATCGCGATTGTACGTGATTTCTATGATATTGCTATATAACGAGTTGTCAAAGTCCCAGAGATTTTTGTGCCGCACGGTGGCCGATGACGTCAGATCAGCGGAAAACCCTCGTATCAGCTTGTTATATCATAGCTTATCCATTTCGTCCGCCGACTGGGACGAAGAAGGGCCGCTACATTACTGATTGCTCACGAAGTCGCCTCGCGAGCGTCGGGCGGGGATTCGTGCCTTGAACGAACCCGGGCAGACTGCTTCCTTGGCGACCGCGATGTCACACGACAAAACAGAACTCAAACAACTCGCAGCCCGGCACGCGACCGCCATGGTTGAATCCGGCATGACCGTTGGACTCGGGCATGGCAGCACATCGCTTATGGCAGTCCGTGAACTGGCGCGACATTTGAAAGACGGTCGCCTCACGCGGATTGTCGGTATCCCCTGCTCAAAGGAGATCGAAGCCGAAGCCCGTTCGCTGGGGATCCCGCTGTCAACACTCGAAGAGAATCCGGTGATCGACATCACGCTGGACGGCGCCGACGAGGTCGATCCGCAGCTCAACCTGATTAAGGGGGGAGGCGGGGCGCTGCTGCGCGAGAAGATCGTGGCCCAGGCATCGCGCCGCGAGGTGATCATGATTGACGATTCCAAGATGTCTGATGTTTTGGGAACGAAGTGGGCGGTGCCGGTCGAGGTTGTCCCGTTTGGCTGGCGTACCCAGGCGCAGTTTATCGAGTCGCTCGGTGCGGTGGTCTCTGTCCGTATGAAAGGGACTGAGCCATTCCGCACCGATCATGGAAACATGATTCTCGATTGCAACTTTGGGCCGATCACGGACGCGTCCGCGTTGGCCGACCGGCTCTGCCAACGAGTCGGCATCGTCGAGCACGGCTTGTTTCTGGGACTGGCGACGGCGGTCATCGTGGCAGGACCGGCAGGAGTCCGCGTGCTCACGCCCTGACACACGTCCCACGAGTCTGTGGGAAACCTCCAGGCCAATCTCCCCTTAATCGATCCTTAACGGGTTCTCCATACTCACATAACGGTCTGAGTGTCGATTGCGCCCTGTAATGGAAGGGTCGGTCTCTCGGTGTGTTCAAGCGTACGCTGGGAATGATCCTGACTCCCCGTGTGCGATGTCCACGAACTCTCGTTGTCCAATCTGATTCGAATCCCATGCGGGCATTGCCAAGGATGCGCAGAAATCCGCAGATGATCAGTCTGAATCCCAAGCGAGGTGTCTTGTGAATAGAGTCGCAATCATGGCGATTGCCATCGCGACGTACATGCCCGTGTCATCGGCAGCCGGCGCCAATACCGGCATGATTGCCGGTGTCGTGCTTGATGAATCCTCCGGGCGTCCCGTCATCGGAGCGAGTGTTCTCGTCGAGGGGACGAGTACCGGCGCCGCCTGTGATTTGGAAGGGCGGTATTACATTCGGGATGTTCCGGCGGGTGAGCACGCCGTCGTGGTCGCGAGTGTCGGATTCAGCAAGAGGGTGATCACCGGCGTGAAAGTCCAATCCGGCCAGACGACGACACTGGATGCCTCCCTGTCGACTCAGGCCACCGAGATCGAGAAGATCGAAGTCACCGCCGAACGCGCCAGGGCGACCGAAGATGCCGTACTGATCAAGCGGCGGTCGGCCGCGAGCGTCACCGACGGGATTTCCGCGGAAACGATTCGGCGCAGCGGTGACAGCCATGCCGGCGAAGCGATCCAGCGCATCGTCGGTGTCACTGCCGTCGACGACAAGAGACTGGTGGTGCGCGGCATGGCGGGACGCTACTCCACTGTCCAGCTCAACGGCTCGCCGCTTCCCAGTCCCGAGCCGGAATCGCGTGAGGTACCGCTGGATATGTTCCCCGGGGGAATGATTCAGGAACTCATCACTTCAAAGACTTTCACGCCGGACAAACCCGCCAGTTTCACCGGGGGCTCGGTCGATCTGGTGACGAAGGAATATCCCTCGCAGTTTACGCTGAGCTTCTCTGGCTCGGGTACCTACAACAGCGCAACGACCGGGAGCGCCCGCTTGACGTTCGATCGCACGCTGGATGGAATTCCTGTCGAAGTCGCCGATGCCGATCTCAATGATCCGGAGCAGAAGGAATCCGCCGGCGAAGCGTTGGCGCTGCACCAGTGGACACCCACCAATGGTACGAATGCTCCCGCGAACACGTCGTACAGCGTCAGCCTGGGCAATCGATTCGAGCTGGGCGATTTCGGACAGTCGTTCGGGTTCATGGGCTCTTACACGCAGAGCCACTCGAACACCACTGAGATGGGACGTTACGGCGAGTACCGCAACGGCGGGCAATCACTCTATCTCTCCTACGATACTGAAGAGACGGTCATCAGCGATGTCAGGGGGGCGCTCGTCAACGGGACGTTGGCGCTCAGCCCGGGCCATCAGGTCTCCGCCAAAGTGTTCTACAACAGCCGGGGCGATGACGAGGCGCGGATCGCCACGGGCTGGACGGACCAATCGGACAGTGTCATGGAGACGCGCGTCCGTTACGTCGAACGTGAGATCAGCTCTCTGCAGTTGTCCGGGGGGCACAGCCTCACCGGGCTGTTCGGTTCCAAGCTTGAGTGGCGGGCGGCTACGTCAAACGCAACCCGCAGCGAACCGGTCGCGCGCAGCAACGCATACTCGATTTTCAGCATCGACGGGAATCGATTTCTCCAATTCATCGAGGGCGGCATGTCGGGCGCCAACGTGTTCACGAATCTCGATGACAACGATGCCCATATGGCGGTTGACTGGACGTTGCCGATCGCCAAGGGCGGCGCCGAATTTAAAATCGGTGGGCTCCATCAAACGAAAAACCGCCACTTCGCGGCGACGCGTCTCATTTTCGCCTCGCAGGGGGGGCGGCCGCCAAAGAACGGGCTGGCCGATTCGATCTTCACGGTAGAGACGATCGGTCCCGGACGCCAACAGTGGGGGCTGAAGAGCGCCACCAAAGCGGGAGACCGATACGACGTCAATGATCACAACTCGGCGTTTTACGGCATGGCAACCGTCCCGTTCCTGAAGCGATTCCGCGCCATCGGCGGCGTGCGATTTGAAGACAACGAAATGACATTGCACACAGACCCGCGCCAGGCGATCGGATTCGACGGCTCAACGCGTTTGAAAACGGTCGATTGGTTCCCGATGGGAAGTGTCGTATGGCGGGCCACAGAGCAGATGAACGTCCGCGTCGTCGCCAGCCGGACGCTGGCCCGTCCCGAATACCGCGAAATCGCGCCGTTCGATTATCAGGATTACGTCGGCGGTCGCCTGGTCCGGGGCAATCCTGAGCTGGAGACATGCTACATCGACAACTACGACGTGCGTTGGGAGTACTTCCCGCGTCAGGGCGAAATCCTGGCATTCAGCATCTTCCGCAAGGACTTCGACCGCCCGATCGAGTTTTTCACCGACCCGAATTTTGGCGGCGAGTCCCATGCTCCGGTGACATGGAAGAATGCGGCCGAAGCGCAATCGACCGGCGTCGAGTTCGAGGCGCGAAAGTCGCTGGACTTCATCGCCGACGACCTGCAAGGATTCATTCTGGGCGGTAGCCTGGCTCTGATCGACTCGGAGGTCCAGGACTCGCTGTCGGTCGCCGGAGGCGAAGGTTCCGGCCGCATCTCCGCCCACCGACCGTTGACCGGGGAGTCGCCCTATGTCGTCAATCTGATCCTGTCCTATGCCAGGCCGCAGTCAGGGACCGAAACTACTCTCCTGTACAACGCGTTCGGAGACCGTCTCGTCGAGTTGGGTGTCTTCGTGACCGATGCGCCGTACTACGAACAGACACGCCATGTCCTCGATTTCACAGTGTCTCAGAGAGTGTGGAAATACATGACTTTCAAGTTTGCGGCTAAGAACATCCTCGACGAGGATTATCTCAAATCGCAAAGCGTCGATGTAATCCGTGACGGCCAGCAGGTCACGACCAATGTCATCGAGCAGTATGAAATCGGCCGCAGCTTCAGCGCCGGGTTGACCTGGAGTTTGTAGGGGTCATCTCTCCGACAGATCTCACCCCAGAGCGCATTGGCATGAGCCGGTCTCAGACCCGAGACCGGCTCGTTCTTTGTCGGGATGCTCCGTTTGCTTACATTAAACTCATGGGGCAACATGACCGCTTGGATTCAGCCGGCAAGGTATCATCGGAGTTTTTCGAGCGCGTGATTCGGCCGCGTTGCGGGCGACCGCGACGTGGGGTGATTGTCGGCCCGCAGTCGGGCATTGATGTCGGCGTCGTGGGAATCGGCCATGATCAAGTCGCCGTGCTGACCACAGATCCCCTGTACATCTTCCCGCCGTTTGGCTGGGAGCGGGCGGCATGGTTTGCCGTTCACATCGTCGCCTCCGATGCCTTCACCTCCGGAATCGCCCCAAAATACGCATCGATCGATCTGAATCTCCCGCTGGAGATCGACGACGCGATGTTGGAGACGATCTGGACCGCCATTCACGACACCTGCGACGAACTCGGCATCGCCGTTGTGACCGGGCACACCGGCCGTTATGAGGGATGCCGATTTCCCATTGTGGGTGCGGTGACCCTGATCGGAATCGGTCGCTCCAGCGACTACGTAGTCCCCTCAATGGCCCAGTTGGGCGACGAAGTCATCGTGACCAAGGGACCGGCTATTGAGACGACGGCAACGATTGCGGCCGCATGCCCGCGATTGGTCGCGAAGCGTTGCGGGAGGGACCGTTTGAGCGAAGCGGAGGCGCTGTTTCGACAGATGTCGGTTGTTGAGGACGCACGGACGGCGGCCGGAGTCGGCGTACGCGATGCCGGAGTCACATCGATGCACGACGCCACGGAGGGCGGGCTTTGGAATGCCCTCAACGAAGTCTCTCAAGCTTGCGGCTGCGCCATGCGGATCGAGCAGGCGCGTATCCCGATGCCGGAGTCGGTTCGTGCGGTCTGCGAGGCGTTCGGGATCGACCCGTTTTGCGCCGGCAGCGAGGGGACGCTGGTCATCACATGCCGACCATCTCAGTCAGCAGAAGTCGTGAAGCGGCTGCGCGCCTCCGGCATCGAAGCCGCTGTAATCGGAGAGCTGAGCGGCAAAGGAAGCGGGGTGACGGTCACGACTGACGGCTCGCAAACGACGATTCCCCCGACGGTTTCCGATGGGTTTTGGCGCGCGCTGCAGAAGGCGACTGGCGATGAGGCCGCAATGCGGTGAGTTCCTGCAGGTCAGTCCTGGATGCTGATCAACTTGAAGTTTCCGTTGTCTTCCAGCACCGATCCGACAATCGGCAGCTCGAATTCGGTCCCCGCCGAATCCTTCACCAGCACACGCGTGCCGCGATGGATGATGAGCGACCCGTGGATGCGCTCGGGTTCCGTGAACCGCACGCTGACGAACTCCAATTGCAGCCCGCCGTAGTCCCCCATCGCTCGTCGTACACCTTTGGCGTTGTTCTGCTGGTGGAGATAGCCAGCGAAGTTCAGGTCCGTCTGATCCGGATTCTGAGAGATCGGCAGTTGCGGAACGAGGATTGAGTCGTGTTCGAATCGCGTCAGCCGCAGGCTGTCGAGCGTCGGAAGATCCTCATTGTTCAAAGCGTCCAGCACGCGACGGCAGGCTTCCTCCGGTGATGCCGACGCGTAAGTCAAACGGGTCGGCCCCGGAGTTCGATCTCCACCGCAGGCGCCCAGTGAGAAAATCACGAGCATCAGTACCAATTGTGACAATCGATTCAGCATACTCAAGATCCGTCCGAATTGAATCCCGCTGCCCTCACATTGTCTCGCCAAAGAAACACAACATCATTCCTCCGGTCGAGCCCTGAATCCAAAACCGCTCCCCGATCGTCGACCGGGGAGCGGTTCTTTGTAATTCATGTTCTGCGCACCGCTGTGTTGCGGTCAGTGCGCGTCGCCAAATATTAGAACTGTGAGAAATCACACCACGGCTCGTACCACGGATCCGGGTCGCTCGCATCCATGGCGCCAATGTGACAGGCGGTCGTGTCGAAGCACGGCCAGCCGGCGACGATGGCGTCGAGGATGGCGATGTCGCCCGCCTGACCGCCCACACCGTCACCGTCCCAATCCTGATCGATCAGGTGGGCACACATGCCGTCCAGCCCGATCGGGTTGGCCGGGGAGATCGGACGAAAATCCGGCGGCGTGCCGGCGAATGTGGTGTAATCGACGTTCGTGAAAATCTCCGCCAGCGGCGGGTTGGCGAATGCATTGAAGAACACCTGATTGCTCGATTCCACATCCTCAATCACCTGGTACTCGAACACGTCATTGTCCTGCGCCGTGTCGGCAACATCGTACCAGATCGACTGGGCTATGACCAGTGAGTCGTTATCGACCAGCCGCTGCGCCGGCGGATTGTGATCGATGTCGAGGGCCGCACGGAACTTGGTCCACACCGTGTTGTAAATCCAGGCGGCTCCGCCGTGGCGAATGTGTGCGCCCGCGTGTAATGATGTCCCGGTGTAATCGTGCGCCTGACCGACGATCGTCATGTGGCTCACGATCGGATGGGCGCGGGGGAGGCTGTCGAGATCGGAGGGATGGTTGTCCCACTCGATACCGTTGTGATTGGAAGATGACGACTTCGTCGGGTCCTGAATCACGATCAGGTACTGCCCGCACCAGCGGGCGCCCAGATCGGAGTCGAAGCCGTCGTCATCGCACCCCGACAGCACCGTGTTGCGTACGTTGCACGTCCCGCCGAACCACTCGACGCCGTCATCGGCATTCTGGTTGATCTGAATGTACTCAAAAACAGTTCCGTCGCCGACGCCGTTGAGCGTGATACCGTTGAGCTCATTATCGGGAGTGAATTCGCGTCCGGCAAACTCAACAACCAGGTACTTGTAGCAGCCGCTGTTGTCGTTGTCGTCGAGACCGCCGCCCAATCCACCGTCGCCCTCGGCCTGATTGAGACCGCTGACGTTGTTGTTGGTGGCGCAACCGTTGATCACGAAACCGCCCCAGTCGCCGCGGTCACGTGCACCGGGCGCCAGCATGGACGTAAACGTGATGGGGTTGGTGCGCGATCCGACGATCTGCGCATATCCCGAGCGACGGACGATAAATGCCGCAGGAGTCGCAGACGACGTGTCGCCTTCAACCGTCACCCCGACTTGAACGATCAGGGTATCGGTCTTGTCCGGGCACGTCGTTCCCAGCTCGGCGCGATTTTCGCCGACGCTGGCAATACCGACCACACGATATCTCAATGAATCATCACAGATCAGCCAGCGTGTTCCCGCGCCCAGCCGCCCGGTGAGTGCATAGACACGGTTGGGGAATGCCGCCTGGCCATTACGGAACGCGATGTCCACGAACTTCACCACATCGAAGACATTGACGACGTTGTCGCCGGTGGCATCGTCGGCTCCCAGTCGGCGTGACCGGGGACCATTGCGAAAGGCGATATCGACTGAGCCAACCACGTCAAACACGTTGATGATGCCGTCACCGGTCAGATCACCAATCTTCGTTTTGGGAACCGTGTCGCAATCCGGGCACACCTGTGCATCAGCGGATTGAGGCGGGACCATAAGTGCCGCTGCTGCAAGTGCTCCCAGGGCGATCGTTCTCCAGTTGCGATACATTTCTCCTCCTTGGGCAAATGCCCGTTGTCCAAAAGCCGCCGACCCTTCGGGCCGGACTGTCGATTAGTTGCTTGTGACTGCCTGGCACAGTCTGACGCGCCTCGAGATGGAGGCCGTCGGCGGCGAATCTGGGTGTGCGGAGTGAAGGACAAATTGTCGGCGCGTAAATATGCGGTAAACCGCCGATCGGGCACTCCTTCGGGCTGGCATGCAGGATGTTCCAACGTCATCGGTGGGACGGAATTTCATGACCGCTTTACACGTTCTTTGCAACATCGGGGCAGTGTGAATCGGTGCGTATGGTTTCGTGCGACCTGAACACGGCATGGGGCGTATGAGTCGATGAACGGGGCAACAGTGTTAGTCGTCGAGGATGAGCGCGATATCCTCGAAGTTATCCGCCACAATCTGGCGCGCGAGGGGTATCGGGTTTTGGAAGCGACCGACGGGGACGAAGGCCTGCGCAGCGCCCTGGATCACGGCCCCGACTTGGTGGTATTGGACATCATGCTGCCGTCGGTGGATGGAATCGAAGTTTGTCGCCAATTGAAATCCGACTCGGTAACCGCCTCGATCCCCATCATCATGGTCACAGCGCGCTCTGATGACACCGACATCGTCTTGGGTTTGATGACAGGGGCCGATGATTACCTCACCAAGCCGTTTTCTCCCAAGGAATTGGTGGCACGGGTGCGGGCGGTGCTGCGACGCGGCCGGCCGTCGCTTCCCGAGGCGGGACAGTCTCGCGTATTGCGCAAGGGATTGTCGGTCGACCCCGACCGGCACGAGGTTAAAGTCGATGGACGATCGGTTGCGCTGACCGCGACCGAGTTTCGGTTGTTGCACTTCTTGTCCACCAACCCCGGCCGCGTGTTCTCCCGCGAGCAGCTTCTGCACCGCGCGATCGGTTCGGACGCCGTGGTGATCAAGCGCAACATCGACGTACACATTCGCGGCATTCGCAAAAAACTCGGCGACTACGCAGAGTTTGTCGAGACGATTCGCGGTGTCGGATACCGCTTTCGCGACAACGGCACCTCCTGACAGGCGGCTTCGCATCGGAATGCGCTCCCGACACGAATTGCCGTAGTAGTCCGTTCATTGCACTTGCCGCAACGGATCGCACCTGCAACACGGCAATCGGTGTCACATTCAGCGTGTACCGGCCGATAGTACATACGGATGGCACTCAAGAGAGTCGCGTTTCAGGGCGAGCGTGGCGCGTTTTCCGAAACGGCAGTTTCGACACTCATCGGCGGGCGTTTCACGCCCGTGCCATGTCCCACATTCGAAGATGTGTTCGCCAGTGTCGCCAACCGTCGCGCCGACCGGGCGGTGATCCCGATTGAAAACTCACTCGCGGGATCGGTGATTGCCAACTACGATCTGCTTGTCCGTCACAGCCTGCACATCATCGGTGAATCACAACTTCGTGTCGTGCATTGTCTGATGGCAAAGCCGGAAGCAGAGCGGCGGCGGATTGTGCAAGTCTACTCTCATCCGGTGGCATTGGAGCAATGCCGGCGGTTTTTGCGGCGTTACAGGAGGATGAAGCCGATTCCGTACTACGACACCGCCGGTGCGGCACGATTGGTCGCCGAATCGGATGACGACAATATCGCTGCCATTGCCGGGCCACTCGCGGCCGCAGCGTATGGACTGCGGATTCTGCGCCGATCCATCGAAGATGACCCGACCAACAGCACGCGCTTTCTGCTATTGGCAAGGCGGCGCTCAGAAGTACGCGGCCGTGCCAAGACGTCGCTCGTATTTGCACTACCCCACGAGCCGGGGGCGCTCTTTAAGGCGCTGTCGGTGTTCGCATTGCGGGACATCAATCTCACCAAGCTCGAATCGCGCCCGTCGCGCTCGCGACGCTGGACGTATCATTTCCATGTCGACATCGAAGGCAACGCGAACGACAAAAACATCCGCAACGCCTTATCCCACCTGCAGGAGACCGCGCCGTTTCTGAAAGTGCTGGGGAGTTATCCGATGCGGGTGCGGGGCAGCCGAGGTGAGTGAATAGTGTGATTGTTCTGAAGTCAGTTTTATAACCCAAAATCTGGCGTCGCCCTCGGCTGACACCTCTTCTCTCCACGCGGGAGCACGTGGCGGGCGCATACAAGTGCGTGGAAGCAGGGCTAGGGAACTGTTTCTATGAAGCGGACTTACAACTCCAGGCGATCCGCAATCTGAGCCATCGCATCGCGGACGCAGGCGATGTGTTCGTCGAGATCGACGCCCAGTGCTGCCGCGCCGTTGACGATGTCGTCGCGGGAGACTTGCGCGGCGAACGACTTCTGTTTGAGCTTCTTCTTCACCGACGACACCTCGACCGACGCAATCTTCTTGTCAGGACGCACGAGTGCGCACGCGGTCAGAAATCCGGTCAGTTCGTCGCAGGCGAAGAGTGCTTTGTCTCGCGGCGTCGTGCGCGGCACACCGGTATAGTCCGCATGCGACATGATCGTTGTGATCCAATCCTCAGTAATTCCCTTGCTCCTCAGAATCTCCGCGCCGCGAAACGGATGATCTTCGCGCGACGGCCAGCGCTCGTAATCGAAATCGTGCAAAAGGCCGATCGTGCCCCAAGACTCCTCGTCGGCTCCGAAACGGCGCGCATAAGCGCGCATCGACGCCTCAACAGACAGCATGTGTTTGATGAGCGACGGGTTGTTCGTGTATTCGTTTAGCAGCTTCCAAGCCGTGTCGCGGTCCATGGCGTCGCCCGCCCCCCCCGGAACATCTGCCTCATTGTAGCCGGAGGGAGGGGAGTATTCAACGTCGGATTGCGGGGAGACTGGTAAGACGCCGGAAGCCCTTGACTTAGGCGCCCCAACCGCGTTTGATAATGTTCTGGCCGCGGGGTGGAGCAGTCTGGTAGCTCGTCGGGCTCATAACCCGAAGGTCGCAGGTTCAAATCCTGCCCCCGCTACCAAAATCACGACATCAGCGTTGACTAAGGAGCTGACGGGCTCATAATCCGCCGCGGCGGATCGCAGGTTTCCCTCGACTTTGCTCGGGGCTGCGCCTCGCGCTGCGCGCGCGGCCTGCAAATCCTGCCCCCGCTACCAAACTTCACTCCTTGAAGTGGCAACACTGGGGAGTTTTCATCCTTTGAGAATTCGCCTCAAAATGGCCGTTTTCTAGCGGTTTCCTTCTCTGTTCGCGATGTGTAATACATTGTTACCCGTTCATCTTGATGTCTGTGCTGCAATTTGCCTTCTGATTTCAGCTTCCCGATCGGCACGATACTCGGCGATCCGGTTCCGCTCAGCTTTGGCGAGCTCACGCCGCAGGGCGGTTGCATCAAGGTCCTGACAATAAGCCGGCGTTCCGGTCTGTTGCCGCCAAGAGTCACCCAGAGTACCGCTATCGACGGGGTCGAAGCCGAGATCGTCAACAAGCTGGAATACGACTGCCTTGGCTTCAGGTGAATCGCCGGCCACCGGTAGAGCAATCCGGCCCTTTGCACCCCTCGGCATACCTTTCTTGAGAAGGCTATCGGCGAGAATGTTGTTGAACGCCTTAATCACGGGATGCCCTACTTGCTCCGCGACCCATTGACTGTCGAGCATGCCTTGGTCGATCGCGTTAATGCGACCGTCTCGCAATTCTGGATGGTAATTGCCGATGTCGATCACAACGCAACTACTCGGGGCATCTGCGAACAGCCCATGCGGAAGATCGGGGAGAGCCCTTGTTGGGACCGCGAGGATGACGACATCCACTGCTCTGGCGGCATCGACGACAGTTACGGGTCGTGCGCCGATCTCGGTCGCCAACGCCGTCAGGCTCTGGGGACCTCTAGAGTTTGCGATTGAGACTCGATGACCAAGTGCGGCGAGGTGGCGCGCAAGTATTTGTCCCATGCTCCCCGCTCCGATGATTCCGATTTTCATGTAGATTGTCCCCTACTTTTGCTGACAGAGCCAGGCATTTCGAATCTTGCATTTGTAGAGTGTCACCGGTACAGCCATTCCTTACCATGTCGGGTTCGCATCAATCGCAAATTCTTCAACCGGTCCGCCGGGGGACAGATTGGGTCCAGCTCGCAGGATCCATCACCTTCCTACGAAACAGAGGTCTGATCCGTACATCAACTCGACAGTTTAGTGCCGCAGCAATCCGCTGCAGCATCGACAACGAATGCCCCTGATAATCCGAATCCTCCAGCTGGCAGATCACAGACGCCGTCGTGCCGACCAATTTCGCCAGTTCTCGCTGTGTCAGGCCCGCTTTGGTGCGGAGATCGTAGATCGCTTGAGCGATATCGGCGTTCACTCGCTCAACCTCAAGCGAAGCGAGTCGTTCGGGATCGTTGCCGATGTACCGTTTATGGAGATATTCAAGCATACGCGATCTTGTTTTTCTCGTTTTCATTCTCCTACTCCAATTTAGCCTGGTGCCTTGTGGGTGCCGCGCGAAATTCTCTCATGCGTCGAGTCGCCATTTCTATCTCCTGTTTCGGCACTTTGGATTGCTGTTTCGAGAAGCCGTGCGACACGATCACAGCTTTGGTACCGTGAAAAAAATACAGCATGCGGTAGTTGACTCCAAGGTGCTTGGCGCGCAGTTCATATATGTCCTCGCCGAGATAATCCGCATGAGGTCTGCGCAACTCTTGCCCTGCTTCCTCCAATCGCTCCAGTCGCTCGAGACATTTGTCGCTGGCCTTCGGCAGAAGCTCATCGAGCCACTCTACCAACGGGACTGTGCCGTCAGTCTCTCGGAAGAGGATCAGGTCAACATTTGGCACTCGCCCTCTTCCCTGTTCGTAATATTACGAACAAGCTCGGTCCTCCGTTTGGCTTTTTCTTTCTAACACCTTTCTAACAAAGCGTCCCAAACTGTTAGAAAAAACCACAAACCACCAGACAAGTGCAACCCGGCTAACTCTTTGCCGGAATTGCCCTTTGGTGTCTGGTGGTGTTTGCTGGCTTACGGCCGAGAGCGGCTCATACTCCGAAGGTCGGAGGTTTCCTTCGACTCCGCTCAGGACTTCGGAAATCCTGCCCCCACTACCATTTCTGAAGACAATCCCTCTGTAGTGTGCTCCGAAATCCAATTCCGCCGTAACCGGATGGGGCATCCGACGCTTGGCATACGAAACCGCTACTGTAGCCGCCGGATCTAAGTCGGGTGCGTGGCGCTGGCGCGTCGAAACAACACCGCAGATAAGCCAAACAAGGCGACGAAGTACGTATTCAGAATTAACACGCCCACCACACCCATAAGTGCTTCCGTGGAGTTGACTGCGGGCTTCTTGATAATCATCGCAATCACGGGGACCAGCGCTTGAGCGAGCGCCGTTGCAAACAACGCGCGTGCCATTCCATTCGGCCGGAAACGCGCGATGAGGGCGCCGAAGAATCCGACGAGGGGCACGGCGAAATACATCGTGTTGACGGGGTTGTCCTCCGACCCGATCAGCCCGACGGCCAGATTCAGCCAGAAGAGGATGAGTGCTGTCACAACCGCAACACCAACGGCGGCCCGGTACACGCTATTGCCTGTCATTCTTGCTCCCAGCTCATACGCGAGGCCAGTGCCGGCCAGGAGGACGCCAGCGACAACGAAATCAAAGAGGGTCCAGTCCACTTCATCGGTGAACTGCATCGCGATCAAAGGCACGAGCAGAATGGCCGTTATCGCGAGCACAATGCCGATGAGTCTTTTGTTTCGCATTGTAGTAACCGTCATCCTTTCTCGAATCATTCCTGCGGACGTTTCGACGAACATCCAGAGCGCGCAGCCGAACAATCCTCTTTCTTCCTCTGCACGTTCTCGAAGAAGATCGTTGAAGGTTTGTTCAATGCCCTCGCCGAAGCGCACGCGGTACGGCTTTGGGTAGAGGCGAAGCAGTTTCGCATACCAGTTTCGGTATCGACGTATTGACTGTTCAGATGCCATAGGCGATTGCGTTTGGCGAAAACCGTTCTTGTTTGGCAACTGCAACGACCTCGCGGTAACGCTCCAACTCAGCCGCGAGCACTTTCCGGCCGAGGCCGGTGATTTTATAGTACACTCGCCGTTCATCGTCCATGTCGGGGTCTATTTTCTTCTCGCTCTCGCAGATCAAGCCGGCCACGAGCATGCGACCCAGCGAGCCGTAGAGCGTTCCCGGTCCCATCTTTACTCTTCCCTGCGAATCGGCTCTCACTCGCTTCATGATTCCGTAGCCATGTCGCTCTCCTGTTGAGAGCGCGAGGAGGATATGAAGCACCGCCGGAGTGAGGGGCGCTCTGGCATTGTTCGTTGCCATCCTCCGAGAATATATCCGTAGCGGATACATTTCAAGCGATTCTTTCCAACACTCTGTTCTACTAAACACGCCAATACGTTGGAAAAAACACGAATGCACCAAACAGGGCAATCCCGGCTAAATCTTTGCCGGCATTGCCCTTTGGTATCTGGATCTGTTTGCTGGCTTACGGCCTGAGGCGGCTCAGAACCCGAAGGTCGCAGGTTTCCCTCGACAAGCTTGGGACTTCGCAAATCCTGCACTCGGCAACATCGTAGCGCAGGCATAGTGTAACCGCGACAATCGTTCGGGCCACACTTCAGGACTTACTTCTTAAGGGGCGTTCCCTGCCTCGCTGCCGCTCTCGATCGTACGCACTCCCCGGTTCACGACCGGCGCCGTCCGAGTCCCTTTCGGGCGCGGTTGCGGAGGCAGGCGCGGCAGATTCGGATTGAGTCGTAGGAGATTGACTCGCCGAGGTCATCGAAGAGCGGCTTGAGCCGTTCGATGCCGACTCGTTCGACTGCGGCGCGGACTTTGATGAAAGTTTGATCATCGACCCAGGGGGATGGTGAATCGATCCGATTGCGGTTGATGTAATCGTCGAGATAACCGGCGACCGTTGCCGAAGCCCGACCGACCTGTGCCGCAACATCTTCGAGCGCCAGCCCCTTCTCGAACAGCGCAAACGCCCGCCTTTGCGCATCGCTGGAGATCGGCTTCGGCGGTATGTCGACCCGCGAATCTGTCAACACCGGCTTTGACGTCAAATCGGTCGGCAATTTCTTGCGTTCGCACCACTGAACGATACACTGGAGAAACTGCCGTCCGAATTCCCGGCACTTTTTCTCACCCACACCACTGATCTTCAGAAACGCGGCCAATGTACCCGGACGCTTCAATGCGATGTCACGCAGCGTGGCATCGCTGAAAACGACGAATGCCGGGACATTGCGCTCGTCGGCCAAGGCACGTCGCAGCTTCCGAAGCGACTCAAACAACTCCCGGTCGACTCCGGACAATTCCTGTTGCGGGACGGCGGCGGATTGACCGGCCCTCAGAGGTGTCTGTCTGAGACGCGGCGAGTTCTGTCCGCGCAGCACCGACCAACCTTTATCGGTCACCTGCAGGATTCGCCCATCGGAATCGTGCTCCAGAAGTTTTTGCGCCTGCAACTGTTCAATCCAATCACGAACAGCGTGAACGTCTGCATCAGAAAGGATTCCGTATGTGCTCAGTCGATTATCGCCGGACTGCGCGATCTGCGGGTCCCGTGTACCAATCAAGACATTGGCGAGGTAATCGGGACTTTCCGGCCGGCGCAGCCGAACGACACACGAAAGAATCTTCTGTGCCGTGATCAGCGGATCGGCGAACGCGTCCTGTTCGCTCAAGCAGATGTCGCAGGCGCCGCAATTGGACGGTTCATAGTCCTGATCGAAATTTCTGACGAGCGCCTTGTGTCGGCACACCGAACTCTCGCAAAACCGCGACATCAATTTGAGTTTTTGCAGTGCCGCCGCCCGCACATCCGGAACCAGTTCATTCATCATGCGTTTCCAGAGAATAAAATCTCCCGGCGACCACAAGAGAACGCACTCTGACGGCAGGCCGTCGCGTCCGGACCGACCCGCTTCCTGCTGATAGTTTTCAAGCGTCTTGGGCGCCCCGGCGTGGATGACATAACGGACATTCGATTTGTCGATTCCCATCCCGAATGCGACCGTCGCAACAATGATGTCGGTCTCATCGCGAAGGAAGGCGTTTTGATTGCGTTGGCGATCGGTGTTCTCCAGCCCGGCATGGTAGGGCAGCGCACGACATCCCGCGTCACGCAGAGAGCCGCACAGATCATCGACGTTGCGGCGGCTGATGCAATAGATGATCCCCGACTCTCCAGGGTGCCGTTCGATGACCGAACAAATCTGATCCCACTTCTTGACGCGCCGCTCAACCCGATAGGTGAGATTGGGGCGATCGAAGGATCCGACCAGAACGGTGGGATCACGCAGTCCCAGTTGTGTGGCGATGTCCTGCCGCACCCGACGAGTCGCGGTGGCGGTGAAGGCGTGAATCCCGGCATCAGGAAACTCGCGACGCAGGAGCGCCAGTCTCCGATAGTCGGGGCGGAATTCATGACCCCAGGTGCTGATACAGTGCGCCTCGTCAATGGCGAAGAATGTCGGGTTCAGTGCGCGGAGCATGTTTGTGAATCCGCCCGCACCCAGCCGCTCCGGTGCGACATACAACAGCTTGACCCGTCCCGACTTCAGTTCATCGGCGACGCCACGTTGCTCCGGTGCGCTTTGCATGCTGTTCAAACACGCCGCCGGCACGCCGCACTCGCGCAACGCATCGGTCTGATCTTTCATCAAAGACAGAAGAGGCGAGACCACGACGGCGGTGCCGCGCATCGCCAAGATCGGTGCCTGGTAACAAAGCGATTTTCCGCCGCCGGTCGGGAGCACGACCAGTGAGTCGCGCCTTGTGAGAACGCTGTCAATGGCCTCGGCCTGCAATGGCCGGAACGAATCATAGCCCCAGTGTTTGCGCAGGATGGGAAGGACCGTATCGAGCATGGTTCCTGCCGGATGAAATCAAGGACCCGCAGTAAACACCGATTCAATCGGATTGGTCAATCATCATTCGGAGAAAGTGATATGGACCGTCCACGATGGAGCGGTGATGATTTTGCGGGTACGGTGTTGCGCAATTACCGACACGATCAGAACGTTCTGTCTGGGGCTCCCTTGCGAAACCCGAATTGAAAACCCCCCTGCCCCGTGTGAGATCACGGGGCAGGGGGTTGTGTTGTCGTACGCGGTGATGTGTGGCGCTACTTCATCAGCGTCATCTTGCGCGTGGCGACGAAGCCGCCCGATGAGATGCGGTAGAAGTACACACCCGACGCCACCGGCTGACCACGCTCGTCACGCCCGTCCCAACTGAGCTGCTGACGGCCCGCTTCCGAGTGGCCGGTGTAGCCACGGATCGACTGGCCCGCCACGTTGTACACCGTCACGCTCCAGTCTCCCGCCTCGGGCAGATCGAACGGTATCACCGTCCCCGCATTGAACGGGTTCGGATAATTCTGGCCCAGCGCGTACTGCGTCGGACGCTGGATCAACGCCGCCTGGCTGGTGATGGTCCGACCCTCGACGTCGGAAAGCTGATGGTCGGTCAAGGTGATCTCCGCGGTTGTGGCTACCGGCACGCTGAAGAGCGCCTGCGTTCCCCCGGTGATGCTGGAGGGACTGTCGGCATCGGGATAGATCAACACCCGCAGCTCACCATGGCGGGCGCGCGAACGGATGCGCATCCCCTCAGCGGCGGTGCTGAGTATGGGCTCACCAATCGTGCTGCCATCGTAGCGGAACACGAAGAGTCCGCCGCCCAAGCTGGCCGGGGAGGACGTGCTGATGGTCAGGTGCTCACCCTCCATACGGGTGGTGACGGTGGCCGAACCCGCATACGGACTCAGCTTCGCCTCGATGGTCGGACTGACCGCGCCGCTGATCACCCGGATCAGGTAGGTCAGATCCGCCACCGTCAGGGACACCCCGTCCCCGTTGACATCTCCCG
>Ga0299906_10000034_pt1 | contig 137158 bp, 89 predicted proteins | sample RVTome_14_FD_200259 | JGI IMG/M metagenome (GOLD analysis project Ga0299906, IMG submission 200259) | Soil microbial communities from uranium-contaminated site in the Upper Colorado River Basin, Wyoming, United States - RVT145D125 (version 2) ...
CTTGCGGCGCAGGAACGCGAGGAGCGTTTCCAGGCGCTCGCGCGGGGTCTCGAGACCGGCCGTGAGCTCGCGCGCCAGGGCGCGGACCGGCACGGCCTGACGGGGCACCGCGGCGAGCAGCTCCGTGTACCAGGCGCCGACCTGCCGCCAACCGCCCTCCGGGCCCCAGGCGTAGCGCAGGACCGGATAGACCGCGGCGCCGCCGGGACCGTAGTCCGGCACCTCGACGCCGGGCAGGCCGGCGGCGCGGATCCTGACGCCGCCGGGGAGCTCCTCGATCTCCAGGCCGTCGGCCGGGCCGTCGAGACGCCAGCGCCAGGCGTCGCCGCCGCCGCGGACCTCGACCTCGAGACGCTCCACGTCGTCGTCCCCGATCAGGACGATCTGATCGGCGGGGAAGTACGGCCGCACCTCGACCTCGTACTCCACCTCGAGCTCGGCCCCGACGGCGGGACGGGCGAAGTCCAGGAGGTGGAAGCGGGCCGACGAATGGGTGACGCCGCCCGAGTACTCCGTGGTGTCGCGGTCCCGGCGCCGGACCTTGACCTGCTCGCCGCCGGGCAGGACGGCGAAGGCTCGCACCGCGCCCAGGGACCGGTTCTCGTCGAGGTAGATGGGGTACACCGACCACGCGTCGACGTCCTCGGTCGACTCGAGCCGCACCCGCAGCCGCGTGCGCTCGTGCACGGAGCCGTCGGCGCCGAGGGTCACCAGGACGTTCTTCTCGACGATCGTCGCGCCGCCGGCGGCGGCCGGCGCCATCGCCCACGCTGACGCGGCCAGAATCACCGCCCTAGCGCCGTACCCACACCAGCTCTTGCGCATCGCTCTTCTCCGCCTCTCCGAACAGTTGACGCAGGGCCGCGTACTTGTCGCGGCCGCCGAAGACGCTGTCGTGGACGTCGAAACGCCGCCTGAACGTCAGCCGGCGCGACGCCTCGTCCACCTCGGCCGCCGCGGCGAAAGCGCCGACCTCGTGGTCGAAGCTCGCGGCGGACGGCACCACGTCGAGCTCCCAGCCCTCCGGCCATCTGACGGTGACCTCCACCTCGTCGCGGTCGCCGTAGGCGAACCAGACCGGCGTGAACCGGCTCTCGGGCGGCAGCGTGAAGGGCTGGCTCACCGGCCCGAGCGGGCGGCTCGCCCGCAAGCTGGTCTCGTCGCCGAGGACGTCCTCCTCGCGCTGGGCGAGCGTCCAGTCGACCCGCAGCTCCTGCTCGTCGACCGCCTCCTCCACCGCCACCTCGCCGACCTCGAAGCGCGAGAAATTCCGCTCGAGCCATTCCTGCCAGGCCTCGGCGGTGGCCTCCGCGTCGTCCTTCCAGCGCAGCCGCGGACGCGCGGAGTGGCCGGCCATCCGCAGGGAGCCCTTGCCGGTCAGGCGTCCCTCGTCGTCGAGCGTCAGGTCGAGGACGACGCGACGCAGGTTGTGGTCGAAGGGCTGGCGCGGCAGGGTGACGACCTCGGGCTTCTTCTTGTCGAAGAGCAGGGCCTCGGTGCTCTCGTAGTAGGGCGAAAGCCGGCCGAAGGCCAGGCCGCGGTCGTAGGGATCGAGGTAGACGTGCTCGCCGTCGACGTCGGCGCGCACGATCACCCTGTCGAACCAGTACGGGTTGGCGACGCTGAGATCGGCCATGCCTTCCCGGCGATCGGTGACCCAGACCAGCCGCGAGTCGATCTTGACGGCCGCGAGCATCGCGTGGAGCAGGATCGCCTTCTCCGCCGAGGATCCCTGGCCGGCCTCGAGCGTCCGGTCGGCGGTCGACTCACGGTCGATGAAGACGCCGCTGGAGTCGAGGGAGAGGATCTCGTCGCGCACGAAAGCGTGGAGCGCCGCGGCGCGCTCGCGCGCGGTCGCCGCCTTTTCCGTGAGGTCCTGCGCCTTTGTCGCGGCCTGGCGGGCCTTACGGCGGGCCTGGCCGTAGAAAGCCTGCTCGTCAATGGCCCGGCAGTAGCTCTTCCACGAGTCGAGCAGCGGCATCTTCTCGCCGCCGAGCACGACCGCTAACGGCACCACCATGAAACGTGACGAGAGGTCGCTGAAGGGGAAGCCATGGGGTTCGTCGGGCACCGGCGGCAGGTTCTCGAGCCAGACTCGCAGTCGAGTGCCGCGGGTGGTCTTGAGGACCTCGGACTGAAGCTCCTGCGGGCTGGTAACGCGGTGCCACGTCCCGATTCCCAGGTTGTCGGGCTTGTCGTAGGTGATCTCGGCCAGCAGGGTCGGTATCCGGTTGTGGAAGCGCCAGGGCTCGAGGTAGTAGACGTCGTCCCAGTGGAACGTATAGGTGAGGTCGAGGATGGCCCCCACCTCGACCGCGGGAAATGCCGCTTTGGTCACGAAGCTCTTACGCGATCGCGAGGTCCTCTCCTCGAAGACGCTGTCCTTGGGCAGCGGGATCTCGCGGTCGTCGGGCAGCACTGTGCGCCCCTCCAAGCCCGAGAGCCGCAGGTACCGACTGTGCGGAATCTCGACTTGGCCGAGCTCCTTGCCCTCCTCGGCGAGGATCTTGATGCGCCGGTGGACGTCCAGGCTCGACGAATTGTCCTGACCGATTTCCATGATCCGCAGCTCGGCCTTCTCGAAGAGCACCACGGCGGGCGAGTGGGGAAACCCCGGCGCCTGCGTGAGCGCGCGCTCAGTGTCGGTGATCGGCGGGAAGGAGGCCGCCGACGCGACCGCCGCTGGAATCGCCGCCAACAAACCACATACGAACCCGTAACGCATGGTCAGCCCTCCTATCGTCGTCCGAAGTCCCGATCCTACTGATGAGAGCCTTCAGGGGCTCGCGTTGTTTAGTCGCCGGCGAGAGAACAGCCTGCGTCAACTTCACAAGACAACGCGACGTTTCGCCGCCGAGAGGACCATCGCAGGTCTATAATCGTCTACAGGACGCCCTCGCCCCGCCTCACCAGGATCAAGGAACCGGATCAAGGAGACGCCATGCCGCAGCTCACCTTCACGCTCAACGGCGAAGCCGCCACCGTCGACTATGACGACGGCATGCACCTGCTCGAGGTGCTGCGCGAGGTCTGCGGCGTCACCTCCCTGAAGGACGGCTGCGCCCCCCAGGGCACCTGCGGCTGCTGCGCCCTGTTGCTCGACGGCCGCCCGACCCTGTCCTGCCTGCGCCCGGCCGCCGACGCCGCGGGACGCGAGGTCACCACCCTCGAGGGCCTTTCCGACCGGGAGCGCCGCGTTTTCGCCGAGGCCTTCGTCAAGGACGGCGCCATCCAGTGCGGCTACTGCATCCCCGGCATCGTCACCCGCTCCGCCGCCCTCGTGCGACAGGGCAAGAAGGACCGCGACGAGATCGCCCGCGGACTCTCCGGGCACCTGTGCCGCTGCACCGGCTACGCCCGCATCCTCGACGCCGTCGAGGCCGCCGCCGAAGCCCTCGACGGCGGCGGCGAGGTCCGCCACGAGCCGCGGCGCCCCGTGCTCTACGCCACCGGCGAGGCGGCGCCCCTCGGCGACGGCGTCGGCCGTTGCAGCGACCGCTACCGCGGCGACGAGCACGCCCTCGGCGAGAAGCCCTACGTCGCCGACATGACGGCCGAAGGCATGCTCCACGGCGCCGTCGTCCTCGCCGAGCACCCGCGCGCCCGCGTCCTCGGGATCGACGCCGCGCCCGCCCACGCCATGCCCGGCGTCGCGCGCGTGCTGAGCGCGGACGACGTCCCCGGCGAGCGCTTCGTGGGCCTCATCGTCAAGGACTGGCCCGTCTTCGTCGCCGTGGGCGAAACGACCCATGCGGTGGGCGACGTGCTCGCCCTCGTCGTCGCCGACACGCAGTTCCGCGCCCGCCAGGCCGCCGAGAAGGTCGCGGTGGGCTACGAGGTGCTGGAGCCGGTGACCGACGCTCTCCGCGCCCTCGAGCCCGACTCGCCCGTCGTCCACGAGACCATCACGGGCAACCTCCTCGACACCTGCAGGATCCGCCACGGCGACGCCACGGCGGCGCTGCGGACGTCGGCGCACGTGGTCGAGGCGACTTTCACCACCCAGCGCATCGAGCACGCCTTCCTCGAACCTGAAGCCTGCCTCGTCGTCCCCCAGGACGGCGGTCTCAAGGTCTACACCCAGGGCCAGGGCGTCCACGACGACCAGGCCCAGATCGCCGCGGTGCTCGGCGTCGAGCCGGCGCGCCTCGACGTCGAGCTGGTGACCAACGGCGGCGCCTTCGGCGGCAAGGAGGACCTCTCGATCCAGGCCCAGACGGCGCTCGCCGCCCAGCTCCTCGGACGTCCGGTGCGCACGGTGCTGACGCGCGAGCAGTCGATCCGCGTCCACCCCAAGCGCCACCCCATCACCCTCCTCTACACCGTGGGCGCCGACGCCGAAGGACGCCTGAGCGCCGTGCGCGCCCGCATCGTCGGCGACACCGGCGCCTACGCCTCGGTGGGCGCCAAGGTGCTCGAGCGCGCCGCCGGCCACTCGTGCGGGCCGTACAAGGTGCCCAACGTCGACGTCGAAGCGCGCACCGTCTACACCAACAACCCGCCCTGCGGCGCCATGCGCGGCTTCGGCGCCAACCAGGCGGCGTTCGCCATCGAGGGCGTGATGGACCTGCTCGCCGAGCGCGTCGGCGTCGACGGCTACGACATCCGCGAGCGCAACCTGCTGGGCCCGGGCGACGCCTTCGCCACCGGCCAGCGCATGACCGCGAGCTGCGGCGTGCGCCGGACGCTGGAAGCGGTGAAGGGCGTCTACAAGGCCCACGCCGGCCGCGCCGGCATCGCCTGCGGCATCAAGAACACCGGCATCGGCAACGGCATGGACGACAGCGGCCGCCTCAAAATCCGGGTCCGGGACGGGGGACGGCTCGAGATCGTCAGCGGCTACACCGAGATGGGCCAGGGCCTCTTCACCATCCTGCGCCAGGTGGTGTGCGAGGAGACGGGGCTCTCGCCCGCGCTGATGACGGTGCGCACGGCGGCCGATCCGGACGTGGTCTGCGGCATGACGACAGCGAGCCGCGCCACCGCCCTGCTGACGGCGGCCGGTCAGCAGGCGGCGCGCAAGCTCGCCGCCGACCTCAACGGCGGCGGCCTCGCCGCGCTTGCCGGCCGCGAGTACCACGGCGAGTGCGTGCTCGACTTCACCACCAAGCCCGGCGCCGGCGACGCGGACGATCCGAAGACGCACGTGACGTTCAGCTACGCGACCCAAGTGGTGATCGTGGGCGCCGACGGCAAGCTCGAGCGCGTGGTGGCGGCGCACGACGTGGGCCGGGCGATCAACCCGCTGCTGTGCGCCGGCCAGATCGAGGGCTCGGTGCACATGGGCCTGGGCTACGCCCTCTCCGAGGACCTCCCCTGCACCGGCGGCCGTCCCGATTCGCTGCTGCTGCGCGACCTCGGCATCCTGAAGGCCAAGGACACGCCGCCGATCGACGTGATCCTGGTCGAGGTGCCCGACGAGTACGGCGGCTACGGCTCCAAGGGCGTCGGCGAGATCGGGCTGGTGCCCACCGCCGGCGCGGTGGCCGGGGCCCTCTACGCGCACGACGGCGTCCGCCGCTTCTCGCTGCCGATGACGGACGCGCCGGCGGCGCGGGCGTCGGTGCCGAAGTCGCGGCGGAATGACGCCGATGTCCTCCGCTCTTCTGCCTCCCCGGCAGCGTCCTGACGCGCGCTTCAAGTACCGCGGTAGGCTGACGCCAATGCCCTCCGCTGACCGTTTCCCGCCCCGGCAGCGTCCTGACGCGCGCTTCCCGCGTTTCGGCGCCCGCCTCCTCACTCCGGTGGTCCGGCAGGGAGGCACCGCCAGCCTGCGAGTCACTGGCGACGTCGAGACGCCCGGCAATCTCGACGTCACCGCTCTCGCCGCGCTCGAACGCCGCCGCATGGTGAGCGACCTCCACTGCGTGACGACGTGGACCAAGCCGTCCCTCGAATGGGAAGGCGTCTCGTTCCGCCGCCTCTGGGAGGACGTCCTCGTTTCCCGCTTCCGGCCTCACCCCGACGTGGCCTGGATCACCTGCTTCGGCGACGACGGATACCGCGCGACGCTGGCCCTGGAGGATGCCCTCTCCGAAGACGTGCTGCTCGCCGATCAGCTCGACGGCGAGCCGCTCGGCGTCGTCCACGGCGCTGCGCTGCGGCTTGTGAGCCCCGCCCAGTACGGCTACAAGAGCGTCAAGCACGTCAGCGGGCTCGCCCTGCGGCGACGGCCGCCCGAGCGGCTGTCGTACGGGCTCGAGCATCCCCGCGGACGCGTGGACCGCGAGGAGCGCCACGCCTTCCTGCCCCCATGGCTGGTCCGTCTCCCGTACCGGTCGTTGATCGGACCGGTTTCCCGGAGGCAACGCCGCCCGCTCGCGCTCGGCGACTTCGCCGGACGTCCGACGCTTCTCGACGCGGTGATGCCGCGGTGGGACGTCCACGAGCTTCACGACGTCTGGATCGAGGCTGGCGTGGCCGACGTCTGGACGGCTCTCACGGCGACGACAGGACGCGAGGTCCGTCTCCTCGGACCGCTGATGGCGGTGCGTCGACTGCCCGCCCTTCTCCTTGGACGCGCGAGGATCGGGCAAGGTGACCGGCCGCTCTTCGAAGAGCTCGAGAAGGCGGGATTCGTGCGCCTGGCCGAGGAGCCCGGACGCGAGATCGTCTTCGGGGTCGCGGGGCGGTTCTGGTCCCTGGCGGGCAACGCTCCCGTCACTTCCTTTTCCGATCGCGACGGCTTCGAATCGTTCGCCGAGCCGGGCTACGTGAAGGCGTCGATGGGCTTTCTCGCCCGCCGCGAGGGCGGCGGCACACGGCTCCTCACCGAGACCCGGGTGGCCGGCACCGACGAGGTCGGACGCCGGCGCTTCGGACGTTATTGGCGCATCATCCGACCCGGCAGCGGCGCCATCCGCCGCAGTTGGCTCGCCGCCGTTCGCCGCCGGGTGGAGGGTCCCTGAGGGAAATTCGTGAGCAAGTCCGTCTAAGTATCAATGGCTGAGCCACTTTGCCGGAGCTGTCGGGGATGCTGAGCCCAAGTCAATACTACGTTCTGCTGGTGACGCTGCTCCAGCGTCTGCCCGGCAATCCCGGTCCGGCCATGGTGGCGCCCTACGTCGGCGCCGAGCTGACGCTCGAGATGCCGGTGGTCCAGAGCGTGCGAGACGCCGCCCGCTGGATTCTCGATCAGGTCCTGGCGCAGCCTCAGCCGCGGCTGCTCATCCGTCTCATCCGCATGGTCGACGACGGGGACGTGCGGATGGCGTCGCTCGTCGAGGTCGCCGAGAGCCTGGACGCGGATCCCGCCCGCTGGCGCTCGACGACGCCGACGGGAGAGGTCGACTGGAGCCCCCTGGGAGATCCGCTGCAGGTGCGCGACGGCCGGCCTTTCGTCGACCGGAACGGCTTTCGCGGCCTGATCCCACGGGTGGGCAGCCCCGAAAGCCCTCCATGCACCGTCGTCCTGGGTGACAGCGGCCACGGCAAGACGTACCTCTACGAATTCCTGAAACAGCTCGCCGACCAGTGGGGGCAGGACACGCTGCGCGTCGCCTATTCCGCCTGTCCGTCCAGCAACCCATCCGAGCTCGACGCGGAGATGATCGCCTTCGACCTCGCCCCGGATCTCCGGACCGATTTCAGCAAGAAGCCTCGCCGGCACGAGGACCCCCACCGCTACGCGCGCAACCTGGTCCACTGGATCTGCGACGCGACCCCGGCGGGTCCGCTGCCCTCGCTGGTGATCCTCGACGGCTTCGACCATCGCAGTCTCGGCGACGACGTGCATACCTTCATCGAAGGCCTGATCGAATCCGTCCAGACTGATCCGGACGTGACCGCGCGCCTGCGCGTCCTGCTCCTCGGCTACGACGTCGGCCGGCTCGAGAGCCGCGGCCTCGAGCTCACCAGCTCGGTCCTCGAATGGGTGGACGAAGGAGCCATCGCGCAATGGTTCCGCAAACGCTACCCGAACGAGCCCGAATACCGCTACAACGACACGGCCGCGCAGATCCACGAGATGCTCCCCGAGGAGGGATCTCTGCGCATGCGCAACTTGTGCAGCCTGGTGCGGATGATCGCGCGCCAGGGCTTCGAGGGGGCTTGATGGAATCCCGAGAGCTGCGGCTGTCGTCCCTTTTCTTGTCGCTCTTCTTCGAGAGCGGCGAGCTGTGGCGCTTCGCGCGCCATACGTTCGGCGAGTCGGTCGCCTTCGACCTCGATCCCAAGGGCCAGCTCACCGAGCAGGCGGAGCGCCTGGCACAGCGGGTCAGCACGCAAGGTCGGGTGGACCATGCGTTGTTCGACGCCCTTGTGAAGAGCCGGCCGGAGAACCGCGAGACCATCGAGCAGGTGCGCGAAGAGCTGCTCGGCGAGCAGCTCACCCGTGGCGCCAGCCGCGGGGTGTCCGAGGCGGAATCCGGGGGCGAGACGGCGGAGCCGATCTCCGACGATCGCCGCGCCTGGCGGCGACGCGTCGCCTCGCTGCTCGCGTCGGCCTCCCTCGAGCCGCCGGAGCCCGCCCCCGAATGGCTGGAGGCGGCCGCCGTGCTGGCGGGCTTCTCGCCCCTGGAGCTGCGCCCGGCGGGCGGCGCGGCCAAAGCACCCGGCGACCTGCTGGAGCGCCTGGCGGCGGTTTGCGACGTGCTGCCCGACGGCCGGCTGAGCCTGCGCCTCGAGAAGCGTCAGGAGGTTCTGGCCCGCCTGGTGCGCGAAGGACGCCTCGCGGCCGCCCTCGACGCCAATCCCGACGCCTCCGTCCACGGCCGGGTGCTGCGCCGGGCGGTCGAGGAGGGCCGGATCGAGCCGCGCGAGCTGCGCGGCCACGCGGAGCTGAAGGCGGCCCACGACGTCGCGGAATGGCTGGCGCGCAGCGGCTTCGAACCCTTCGACCGCGACCGCCTGGCCGCGCGGCTCGACCGCCAGCGCCGGATCGAGCCGCTGCGCCGGCTCATCGGCGAGCACTTCCGCGGACGCGAGGAGGAGCTCGCGAGCCTGCGCCGTCACTTCGCCGGCGAGCCCGGCCCTCCGATCCTGTCGCTGTGGGGGATCGGGGGCGTGGGCAAGTCGGCCCTGCTCGGCTACGTCCTGCTCGATCTGGAGCGGCGGCGAGTCCCCTGGGCGTACCTCGATTTCGACCACCCGGAGGTCGACCCGATGCAGCCGCGCCGCCTGGTCGAGCTGATCGCGCGTCAGCTCGCTCAGTTCTTCGACGACGCCGGCGCGGCGAGCTCCCTGCTCGCCCTCGAGTCCGCGGCGGCCGGCGACGACCTGTCCTTCACCCTCGACATCGATCGCGAGGCCGACGTCGAGACGTTCCTCGCCGCCATGGACGGAAGTCTCCGGGAGGTCTCGCCCGAGCCCCGGCTGATTCTCGTGCTCGACACCTTCGAGCAGGTGCAGGTGCGAGGCGCCCGCGCCGTCGAGGTGCTGCGCGGCCTGGTCGACGCCATCCTCGAGGCTATGCCCTACGCCCGCGTCGTGGTCTCGGGCCGCGCCGCGGCGCCCTGGGACGACGCCGGCGTCCTCGGGCTCGAAGACCTGGACGAGGAGAGCGCCGACGAGGTGCTCGCCGCCCTCGGCGTGGACGACGCGCGGCTGCGCGGCCTGGTCGTCGACCGGGTGGGCACCAGCCCGCTCAGCCTGCGCCTGGCCGCCGACGCGCTGGCGGCCGACCAGCTCGGGCCGAGCGACATGGAGCAGCTCGTGCTCCACGTCAGCGAGCTCGAGCGCCAGGGCCAGCTCTACACCCGCATCCTCGGCCACATCCGGGAAGGCGAGGTGCGCCGCCTGGCCCATCCGGGGCTGATCGTGCGGCGGGTGACGCCGACGGTGATCCGCGACGTGCTGGCCGAGGTCTGCGAGATCGACCCCGGCCGCGCCGAGGCCGTCTTCGACCGCCTCCCCGGCCACGTGACGCTGTTCGAGCCCGACGAGGCCGCCGCCGGGGAGGGCCGGGCCCTGCGCCATCGCCAGGACGTGCGCGAGAAGATGCTGCGGCTGATGATCCGCGACCCGCAATGGGTCGGCTCCATCGCGGAGATCCACCGCCGCGCCGTCGACCATTACGCCGGCCGCGACGACGACGTCGCCCGCGCCGAGGAGATCTACCACCGCCTGATGCGCGACGACGACCCGGAGCTCTTCGACCACCGTTGGGGGCCGGAGCTGGCGGTCAGCCTCGGCCGGTGCTGGGAGGAGCCGCTGCCCGACCGCGCCCGCGCCTGGCTGGGGCCGCGCATCGGCCAGACCCACGGCGACCTGGAGGCCTGGCGCACCCAGGATTGGGAGGTGTCGGCGGAGCGCGAGGCAAGGGCCCGCTTGCAGTCGGACGATCCGGAAGGGGCCCTGGCGGTGCTGCAAAAGCGCGAGGAGCGCACCCCCGGCAGCCCGCTGCACCGTCTGGAGGTCGAGGCGCTGACGCGGTTGCGGCGCTGGGACGAAGGCCGCGAGACGGTCGACCGCGCGCTCGCGAGCGCGTCCGAAGCCGGCCGCTTCGACGAGACCTTGCGGCTCCATCTGCTGGGCGCCGAGATCGCCCTGCACTGCGGCGACGTGGCGGGCCTCGACGCCCACCTGAGCCGCGCCCTCGAGAACGCCGAGCGCATGGGCGACGCCGGCGCCCAGATGGAGGTCTGGGAGCTGCGCCTGCGGGCGGCCCGGGAGCGCGGCGGCGACGAGCAGGCCATCCGCCGGCGGCTCGAGCAGGTCTTCCTCAAGGCTGAGGACGCCAAGCTGCGCCAGGACCCGGACCTGAGCCGGCGCCTCCTGCGCGAGCTCGGCGCCGTCTCGGCTCCGGTGCTGCGCAAGGCCGCCGCCGCCTTCGGCAACCGCGCCGATCAGACCGTCATCCGTCCCGACGCCTTCATGCTCGGCGACCTGCTGGAGCGCTTCAAAGCGTCGCCCGCGGGCAAGCAGGAATTGTCGCGGCTGGCCGGCGAGGTGGGCCTGTCGAAACGCCGCTTCAAGGTCAAAGACCTCGCCAGCCACGCGATCCGCTACGGCAAGCTCGGCGACGCGCTCGTCACGGTGCTCGATCATCGCGGCGGCGACGACGAGCTGCGGCTCGGCGCGGCGCGGATGTTCCGGGACTTGGGAGGTTGAATCCATGAGCGACTTCGACGGTTATCTGCGCGATCAGGACATGCAGCGGCTCCGGGACGCGGCGGTGAGCGCCGGGCTGGCGACCGACCGCATTCTGGACGCCCTGCTCGCCGGCCTGCCGCCGCTCTACGCCGGCAGCCTTCCTTCCGCTCCGACCGCCAACGCCCGGCTGTCGGTGGAGCTCCATCACATGAACCGGGTCCACAACCTGCGCAACGGCGACGTGCCCCTGGCGCAGTGGCTGCGCCAGGCCGTCTTCCTGGCGGGCGACAAGCCGGAGACCGACGTCTTCGAGGAGACCCTCGACCGGGTGACCAACCTCAAGGCACAGCCTCCCGCGTCCGCGACGCCCGCGACCCTGGCGCCGATCGCCGTCAATTTCGACGTCGAGCCCGAGGCCCTGGTGGCGGGGACGGACGACACGGTTCCGATCGCCTTCCTGGAAGGGGCCCTGGCCAGCGCCCGCTCGGTCGTCAAGCTCCTCGTCCACCGCCACGACGGCGGCGAAGGCGCCTTCCAGGAAGGCGACGAGAAATGGCTGGTCAACGGCACCGGCTGGTTCATCGGCCCGCGGCTGGTGATCACCAACCACCACGTGGTCAACGCCCGCCGCACGGCCCCGGTGCCGGAGCCCGACGCCTCGGCGGAGGACTTCGCGCTGCAGGCGGAGCACTCCTCGGTGCTCTTCGATTACCTGACGGACGACAGCCCGTCCGTCACCGTGGACACCCGCGCGGGCGCGCTCCTGGCCAGCGACAAGACCCTCGACTTCGCCATCCTCCGCCTGCCCGACGACGGTGAGACGCGAACGCCGCTGCGCCTGCGCCGCCGCGTCATCCGCAAGCGCCCCGAGCAGGCCCTGGGCACCCGCGTCAACCTGCTGCAACATCCCAACGGCCGCCCCATGCGCCTCGGTTTCCGCGACAACTTCGTGATCGTCGGCGACGAGACGGTGCTCACCTACGTCACCGACACCAGCTTCGGCTCCTCGGGCTCGCCGGTGTGCGACGACCGCTGGTCCGTGGCGGCGCTGCACTCCGGCTCCCGCAGCATCTCGGCGCAGGGAATCGAGATCCGCGGCCACAAGGTGCGGCGCGAGAACTACGGCATCCCCGTCGCCGCCATCCTCGAGCACCTGGAGACCCGTCATCCCGCTCTGCACCAGGAAATCCTGGACGTCCAGGAACAGCCCTGATTCATCCTCGACTGATTGGAGGTATCCGACATGGCCAAAGAAAACACCATCGAGCCGCGCCGCTGCGCGACCCACGACATGAGCATGGCCGACCGCCAGCGAATGGCAGGCATGGAGCGCTCGTACCTGGCGGCCACCCGCATCGCGGAGGCCGATCTGCGCATCGAGATCCCGGTCGCCTTCATCCACGTGGTGGACGGCCAGCGCGGCCGCATCACCGCCGCGCAGCGCGCCGAGCAGATCCAGGTGATGAACGATGCTTTCAGGTTCATCGGCATCAGCTTCTCCTACGACGAGGACGCGGTCGTCGAAGTGGACGACCCGGCCTTCTTCCGCATGGGCCACGGCTCGCTGCGCGAGCGCCAGTGCAAGTCGCAGAACCAGGCGCTCGATCCCCGCACCGGCCTGAACTTCTACACCGCCGAGCCCGGCGGCGGCCTCCTCGGCTGGGCCACCTTCCCGGTCGACATGGAGGGCGATCCGGACATGGACGGCGTGGTGATGCTGCACACCACCCTTCCCGGCGGCGATGGCGCTCCCTACAACCTGGGCGCCACCGGCGTCCACGAGGTCGGCCACTGGCTGGGCCTCTACCACACCTTCCAGGACGGCTGTTTCGGCCTCGGCGACGAGATCGACGACACGCCTTCCCACGACGGTCCGAACTTCGGCAAGCCCGGCGACGGCGATCAGCCGCACAACCTCTGCGGCTCCGCCCCGGCGGGCTCCCTGTGCCCGATCCACAACTACATGAACTACGTCGACGACGACTGGATGAACGAGCTCACGGCCGGCCAGAAGGAGCGGGTGTGGGCGCAGATCGGCATGTTCCGCATGGACCTGCTGTCGGGCCAAACCGACGAGGAGGCCGGCTTCAAGGAAGCCGGAGAAGCCGTGATCTGGTGATCGTCCATCTCCATCGCGACGGCCTGCTGGAGAGGTTCGGCCGCCCCGTGCCCGACGCGGTGGCCGTCGCCGCGGCGCTCCGTCGGCTCGATGCCCGCCTGCGCGGTGGTCCGCGGCGGGTGGACTTGGCGGTCGAATCGATCCGCTTCGCCGCGGCCGACCCGCCGGCGCCGGAGGGCGAGGTCGCGGGGCTGCCGGCGCGCCGCGTCGACGCCCCGGCCGCCTTGCCGGCGGCGAGCCTGCTCTTTACCGCCTCCCACAGCCGTTGCCGCGAGGCGGCGGAGGCGGGCCTCGCCGCCTACGTGGTCGGCCTCGGGGTGCCGGCGCAGGAGCGCGGGCTCGGCTTCACCGACGTGCCCCGGGTGGTCGAGGAGTCCCTGCGCCTGCCCACCGCGCGGCCGATGGCCGCCGGCGTGCGCACGGGCGGTCTGCTGGCGATCCCGGCCGCGGATCCGGGCGCGGCCCGCGCCCGGATCCTGGACGTGGTGCGCGTCGACGCCAACGCCGACTGGGTGACCCTCGGCGACGTCCTGGTCCTGTACACCGAGGAGCCGGACCTGGAGGACCGTCTCGCCGCCGAGGACGGAGTGGAGCGGCTCTCCTACGGCGTGAACCAGCAGCGCCTGGCCGTCGACCTCGATCGCGAAAGCCAAGGTGCTCCCGGAGAGAACGTGCTGCTGCGCCGGCCGGGTCTGGCTCTGCGAGAGGTCGACGGCGACGCCGCGGACACCGGCGGCGGCGCGTTGTCCTGGCAGCAGGCGCGGCGCCGCGTCTTCCGGGGTTCCGCGCCGCCTCCCGCTCCCGATTCTCCGCCCGTTCCGCCTTCGTCCGAGCATTATCGCGCCGCCTTGCGAAAGTACGAAGCGCTCCTGGCGGAGGCGGCGCGTGAGGCGGCGGACGAGCCGGCGCAGGCCATGCTGGCGGCGCTCCGGAAGCTGGCCGGTCCCGCCGCGGCGCCGGACCTGCTGCGCCGCGACGGTCAGCCCGCCGCCCTCGCCTGGACGACCCCGTACGAGTCCGAGGACGGCGGCCATCTCGCGGTCCTGATCCACGATCTTGCGCCCGGCCAGGCCCGGGCGGAGGACGCCCTGGCGTCCGCCGCCGCCGGCGCCCTCGCCGCCGCCGACGTGCTGCGCGAGCTCCCGGACGCCCCCGGCGTCCTCCACGCCATCCGCCTGCGGCCCGGCGCCTCGCCGGAGGAGATCTGGCGGCCGTTCCTCCTCGGGGATGAACGGGAGCGCGTGCGGGAGGTGGAAGTGTGTCCCGAGGACGTCGAACGGCGGATGGCCACCCTGGCCCGGGTGTCCCGAGCGTAGACGAGGCGGCGAGCAGCTCGGGACGAGGACGTGTTTCCGGCGCTTCGGTGTTACTGGCGCCTCATCCGACCAGGCGGCGGCGCCATCCGCCGCAGTTGGCTCGCCGCCGTCCGCCGGCGGGTGGCCCGTCTTCACTCTGCGGTTGCTGCGCTCGGGTCTTCTGGTTGCTCCTCTTCCGTCGGCCTGCTACCCTCCACCGGAGTCTCGGTTTCCCGCTCCGCGGGAGGTGGGGGGGACGCGGCTTGAGCCCCGTTGAGCTGGACCTCGCCACTGTCGTCGACGACGATGTTCAGCGTTTCGCCGGTCCGGGCATGGACGAGTCGATACTGACCCAAGTCCTCGAGCTCCAGGATCTGGCGATATTGCTCGAGCTTTTTCTCCGTGTTGCTGAGGGAGGCCTGTCTTGCCACGGGCCAGACCAAGAGCCCGACGCCGACGAGCACGGCGGTGATGTACTCCCACGCCCTTTCCGGTAGCTCGTCGCGGAGCTTCAGGACCATCACCACCACCACGAAGGCGCCGGAGAGGCTGATGATCACCAAGAGCAGTCCGAGGACCAAGCTCATCAGCTTTCTCCTTGCGTCTTGCCGCCGAAGTAGTAGCCGATGGCGCCGGAAACAAGGGCAATCAGCGGACCGAAGATGATGGTGAGCAGCTTCTCGAGGTCGCCGATCCCCGGCGGTGGGGAGATGAGCCAGAGCGTCAGAAAGGAGAACAGCACCACCACTGCAAGAATCGCGACGAGGGACCTGGCCACCTGGGCGCGGACGTTCTCGATCGTGATACTGAACTTCTCGAGCTTCAACTCGGGTTCGCTGAACTCCGGGACTCGATCATCCTCTTCGAGGTTGATCACGTCGTCGCCGTCTCCTCCCTGGCCACCGGCAGCCACGACGTCTCCACCTTCTGCCTGGGCAGGGTCGGGCGCCTCCCCTTCGGGGCTCCGTTCGTCGTTCATTGCTCAGACGCGGACGAGTTGCTTGAGGGTCTTGCCCTCTTTGATCAGGACTTCGTTGCCCTTCGACGTGGCCTCGTCGAGAAAGTCCTCCGTGGCGATGGCATGGCGCAGGACCTCGGCCATGGAGGTACCCCGTTTGCTGGCCAGCTTCTTCAATGCCTCAATGGACTTCTCAGAGAGGTAAACGGACGTCTTGACGGGTCCCATGTAGTGCCTCCTCTTGCGGTATGATAGCCACCCAGAAGCCACCTGTCAAGCGCCTTCGGCCGCTACCGGTGGCTGAGCTCAGCATCTCGTTATAAGCTCACCAAGCTGAACGACACGAGGAGATCCACGTGCAGAAGAAACCCCTGGCCCGCGTCGTCAACCTGGTCGATCCCGCCAGCCAGCAGATCCTCAACATGGTCGCCTCCGAGGCCGAACGCCGCCTCCTGGCCGACGATCCCGCCGCCGTCCTCGCCATCGCGGGCTCCTTCGCCCTGCTCGCCCGCGACGGCGAGCGCGTGGCCCTGGCGCGCAGCCTCGACCGGCCGCTGCGCTACTTCCTGGCCAAGGAGAAGGCCGGTCCCATGCTCGTCGTCGCCGAGCGTATCGACGAGATCCGCGAGCGTCTCGAGGCGGAGGGCTACGGCGACCAGTTCCACCCCACCTACACCCGCATGGTGCCGGCCCACCACGTGACGCACTTGCGGCTGATCGGCTGCCCCGACCCCAACCCCACCTACCGGCGCTTCTTCGCGCCGCCGCGCGCCGTGATGCCGCCGGATCTCGACGCCATCGGTGAGCGCTACGTGGGAGCCCTGCTCAAGGAGGTCCGCGCCTGGCTTCTCGCGATGCCGCGAGACGAGCCTCTGGGCGTGCTCTTCTCCGGCGGCGCCGACAGCGGCGCGGTGCTGCTGGCGGTACACCATCTCCTGCTCGAGCTCGGGCAGAGCCCGGCCCGCCTCAAAGCCTTCACCTTGAGCGTCGACGGCGGCGGCCGCGACGCCGAGCAGGCGCGCGAGCTCCTGCGTCGCACCGAGCTCGAGATGCTCGGCGAGACCGTGGACGTGACCGCCGGCGAGCTCGACCCGCTGCGCGCCGTCGAGGTCATCGAGGACTACAAGCCCCTGGACGTCGAGTGCGCGACGGTGGCGCTGGCGCTCCTCGGCGCCCTTCGCCGCCGCTACCCGGACTGGCGGCACCTCGTCGACGGCGACGGCGGCGACGAGAACCTCAAGGACTACCCGATCGAGGAGAACCCGGAGCTGACGATCCGCAGCGTGGTGTCCAACTCGATGCTCTACCAGGAGGGCTGGGGCGTCGACGCGATCAAGCACTCGCTGACCTACAGCGGCGGCATGAGCCGCGGCTGCGTGCGCACCTGGGCGCCGGCGCGTCACTACGGCTTCGCCGGCTTCAGCCCCTTCACGCGGCCGGCGGTGATCGCGGTGGCCGAGGCCATCCCCTTCGACGCGCTCACGGGCGGCGACCACGACAAGCTCTACGCCCTGAAGGGCGAGATCCTGGGCCGCGGCGTGCGCCGTCTCCTCGGCGTGGACCTGCCGGTCTTCCCCAAGCGCCGCTTCCAGCACGGCGCCCTCGACGCGGAGCTCTTCGCCGGCCGGTTCGCGGCCTCGCCCGCGCGCTACCGGAGCCATCTGCTCCGGCTGCACGCATGACCCGGCGCGGGGCGAAGCCGGGCGTCGAGGCGTGGCGCCCGGTCGACGTGCTGCTCGAGGATGAGCGCCAGCCCGGCGGGGGACGGGCAAGCGCCCTCACCGTCTTCCTGGCGGGGGCCGAGTGTCCGTTCACCTGCGTCTACTGCGACCTGTGGCGCCACACGCTCGACGGTCCGACGCCTCGCGGCGCCATCCCGGCCCAGATCCGCCAGGCGATCGAGCGCTTCGAGGCGCCACGCGCGAGCGTCCTCAAGCTCTACAACGCCAGCAACTTCTTCGACGACCGCGCCGTCCCGCCCGAGGATGACGACGAAATCCTGCGTCTCGCCGCGCCCTTCGCGCGCGTCGTCGTCGAGTGCCATCCGTGTCTTGTCCGCGGCCGGGCGATCGACTACGCCCGCCGTCTCGACGGCCGGCTGCAGGTCGCCATGGGGCTCGAGACCGTCCATCCCGAGGTGCTCCCTCGTCTGGCCAAGAAGATGACGCTGGACGACTTCGACGCCGCCGCCGCCACCCTCCGCGCCCACGGCGCCGGAGTGCGCGTCTTCGTCCTGGCGGGCGCGCCGTTCGTGCCGCCCGACGAATCCGCGACATGGACGGTCCGCTCGGTCGAGCACGCTTTGTCCCAGGGCGCCGAGCACGTGGCGATCATCCCTTTGCGTTCGGTCGACGAGGGATTCCGCGTGCCGTCGCTCGACGAGGTCGAGGACGCCGTCGACCGCTGCTGTGAGCTAGGTCTGGTCACCGTCGACCTCTGGGACGTCGAACGCCTCGCCGCCTGCCCCACCTGTTTCCCGCGGCGCCGCGCCCGCCTCGAACGTATGAACGCGAGCGGACGGCCCGAGCCCCGCGTCGTCTGCGCGGGCTGCCGAACCGGACGATCCGCCGCATGAAGAGCTATGACGTCGCCATCGTCGGCTCGGGCTTCGCCGGCTCCATCCTGGCGCGGCTGCTGCGCCGCCAGGGCCGCCGCGTGCTGCTGGTCGAAAAGGATCGTCATCCCCGCTTCGCCCTCGGCGAGTCGTCGACGCCGCTGGCTGGCTTCGCCCTGGAGCGCCTGGCAGCCCGCTACGACTTGCCCGATCTCCACCACCTCTCCACCTGGGGACGCTGGAGCCGTCATCTCCCGCAGCTCCGCCGCGGCCTCAAGCGCGGCTTCACCTTCTACCACCACCGGCGCGGCGAGCCCTACCGCAACGGCGCGGACAACGACGCGCGGCTGCTGGTGGCCGCCAGCCCGTCCGACGCCATCGCCGACGCTCATTGGGTGCGCGCCGACGTCGACCAGTTCCTCGTCGACCGGGCGGTCGAAGAAGGCGTCGACTACGTGGACGAGACCACCGTGGACGAGGTCGACCTCGGCAGCCGCGGCGCCCTCTTGCGCGCGCGGCGCAAGGGCGGGCGGACGGACTTCCGCGCCTCCTACCTGGTCGACGCGACCGGACCCGCGGGGCTGCTGGCGCGCGCCCTGCCGATCGCGCGCGAGCCGGCGCCCGTGTCGACCGGCCTCCTCTACGCCCACTTCGAGAGCCCACCGCCGTTCGTCGAGATCGCGCGCCGCGCCGGCGCCACGCTCGACGCCGGCCCCTATCCCGACGAGCGCGCCGCCGTCCACCACCTGCTCGACGGCGGCTGGGTCTACGCCCTGCCCTTCGACCACGGCGTCACCAGCGCCGGCCTGGTGCTGCGCCGGGAAACGATCGACGCGGACGCGGCGAGCCGCGATCCGGCGGCGGCGTGGCGGGAGCTCCTGGCGCCCTACCCGACTCTGGCCGAGCAGCTCGGGCAGGTGCGTCCGCTGTCGCCGATCCGCTTCGTCGAGCGTCTCCCCCACCGCCTCGAGCGTGCCGCCGGCGAGGGCTGGTTCATCCTTCCCCACGCCTTCGCCTTCTACGACCCGATGTTCTCGACCGGCATCGCCTGGAGCCTGCTCGCCGTCGAGCGTCTGGCGCTCATCTTCGCCGGCGTCGACGGCGACGCGTGGCGCTACGACTTCTTCCTGCGCCGCGAGGGCGACCGCATCGCCCAGCTCGTGGAGGCCGCCTGGCTGGCCATGGACGACTTCGAGCTCTTCGCCGCCGTGGCCCGTCTCTACTTCGTGACGGTGAGCTGGGCCGAGGCCCGCCAGCGGCTGCTCCCCGAGGGGGCGCCGCACGCGTGGGAGGGCTTCCTGGGCATGGGCGACCCGTGCTTCGACGACCTCTTCGACGACATGCTCGCGCGTCTGCGCATCCGCCAGTTCGAGTCCTTCGACCGCGCCGCCTTCCTGCGCCGCGTGCGCAGAGGCCTGGCCCCGCGCGACGTCGTGGGCCTCGACGACCCGGCGCGCCGCAACCTCTATCCGGTGGACCTGGGCGTCCTCGTCGAGCGCGCGGCCCTCCTCGGCCTCGAGCGCGAAGAGGTCGTGGCGGCGCTGCCGCGCTTGCGGGGAGATCCCCCCTGGCCTCAGAACGGCGACTCGTCCGCCGACGGTCCGTAGACCGCCGGCACCGGCACGTCGAGCAGCCGCAGGTAGACGCTGAGCTGACCGCGGTGGTGCACCATGTGGCTGATGCCCATGCCGCGCAGGACGCCGGCCCGCGGCTGCGCGAAGATCACCTGGTCGCCGTTGCGCAGCGTCCACGTCTGGCCGAGGGCCGCGTCGTCGACGTCGGCGACGGCGGCGTCGACCGCCTTCTTGTTCTCGTCGAAGCCACGCAGCAGCTCGTCACGGCTCACCGGCACCGTGCGCGGCGGCGGCGAGGCGGCGAGGTCGAACTCGTCCTGCTCGAGGATCAACCGCTGCCAGTAGAGGAGGTTCTGGAGGTGGGCGCACAGCTCGCCCAGGGTCCACGACTTCTCGTGGGGCTTCCAGCCGTAGTGCTCGTCCGGAGCGCGCTCGAGCACGCGGCGAGTGGTGGCGATCTCGTGGTCGAGGTCGCCGAGGATGGCTTGCTTCAAGGGGGTCGTCATCGTGCAGGTCCTCGTGTTGTCGAAAGAATCGTCGACCGTCATCTTATCTTCGTCCCGCAGGGACGGTGGAATGATAGCCAGTGATTTCAATCACTGGTGAGGTCGGTCGACCGGTTACGCTCCGGAGCCTCCGCCAGTGATTGAAATCACTGGCTATCTTCCCATCGTCCCTGCGGGACGTAGAGGCCCCAGGCGGTGTCCCTCCTCCCGAGATCACATCTGCTACGATCCTCGCGAACACTCAAGCAGGAGAAAGCCATGAAACGGAAAGCATCCGCCGTCTGGAAGGGCGGCTTGAAAGACGGAGCAGGCACGATCTCGACCGCCAGCGGCGCCCTGGAGGACACGCAGTACTCCTTCGGCACCCGCTTCGAGAACGGCGTCGGCACGAATCCCGAAGAGCTCATCGGCGCGGCCCACGCCGGCTGCTTCGCGATGGCGCTTTCGGGTCAGCTCGGCAACGCCGGGATCACGGCGCAGTCGATCGAGGCGGCGGCGGCGGTCACCCTGGAGAAGACGGACGCCGGTTTCACGATCACCGCGGTGCACCTCGACGTGGTCGTCAAGGCGCCGGGAGCGGACCGCCAGGCCTTCGAGACCGCGGCCGGCAACGCCAAGAGCGGGTGTCCGGTGTCGCGCGTGCTCAACGCGCAGATCACGATGGACGCCAGGCTCGAGGCATAAGGACGCCGGCAGAGCGGGCCAGGGGGGATTACTCCTGGCGCAGGGCCGCCAGCGGATCCACCGCCGACGCCCGACGCGCCGGCCACCAGGCGGCGGCGAGGGCGGCGGCGACGAGCAGCGACGCCACGGCGGCGAAGGCCCCCGGATCGGCGGTCCCGACGCCGAAGAGGAATCCCTCGAGCAGACGTCCGGCCGCCAGCGCCCCCACGCCGCCGGCGACCACGCCGGCGAGCGCCAGCGTGAGGGCGCGGGCCAACACCAGGCGCCGCACGTCGCCGCCGCGGGCGCCCAGGGCGATGCGAATCCCCAGCTCGCGGCGGCGACGGCTCACCGCGTAGCCGAGCACGCTCGCCACTCCCACCACCGCCAGCACGAGACCGAGCAGACCCAGCGCGGCGGTGTTCAGCGTGCGGATGCGCTCGAGCACGAGGTACTCCCAGCGAAGCTGAGCGTGGTTTCGCACCCGCTCGAGCGTCAGCGCGGGATCGAGGCGCCGGAGCTCCTCGCGCAAGGGACCGACGACGGCGGTCGGATCGCCGTCGCCGCGCAGGACCAGGCTGAGGTAGGGCCGGTGACGCTGGACGGCCGAGAAGTAGACGATGGGCTGCGACGCGGCGCGGAACGAGTCCTGGATCGTGTCGCCCACCACCCCGACGACCTCGTACTCCGGCCCCGGGTCTTCGGGCCGGAACCGGTTCACCAGCACCGTCCGGCCGAGCGGATCCTCGCCCGGCCACAGCGACTCGGCCAGCGACCGGCTCACCACCACCACGCCGCGGCCCCCGGCCGCGTCGCGGCCGTCGAAGAGGCGGCCGGCGAGGACCGGGATGCCCAGGGTCTCGAAGAAACCGGCGTCGACGAAGTTGAGACGCGCCCCTCGCGTCTCGTCGGGCCGCTCGGGGAGCTCGAGGTCCACCGTCACGTCGAGCAGCACCGGCGGCACCAGCAGGGCCAGACCGGCGGACCGGACCCCCGGCAGCGCTTCGGCGCGGTCGACGAGCTCGCGGTAGAGCGCCCGGCCCGCCTCGGCCTCGTACTGACCGCGGTCGAGCGACACGCTCGCCGCCAGCAGCCGATCGCCGTCGAAGCCGGGGTCGGCGCTCCACACGTTCCACATGCTGCGAGCGAGCAGCGCCGTCGCCACCAGCAGCACCATCGACAGGGCGACCTGGGCCACCACCAGCAGGTCGCCGGCCGTCCACCGGCGGCCGCTGCCGGCGCCCGGGGCGCTCTTGATCGCCGTCACCAGGTCGGCGCGCAGGGTGCGCCAGGCGGGAGCCACGGTGCAGAGCACGGCGCACAGGCCGCAGGCCAGCAGGTTGAGCCCGAGCACGCGGTAGTCGAGGCGCATGTCGGCGGCGAAGTCGACGTCGCTGCCGAAGCTGAGGGCGACGAGTCGCCGCGACCACAAGGCGACGACCAATCCTGTCAACCCACCGGCCGCCGCCAGCACCAGGCTCTCGCCGAAGAGCTCGCGCGCCAGCCGGCGCCGGCCGGCGCCGAGGGCCGCGCGCACCGCCAGCTCGCGGCTGCGCCCGGTCGTGCGGGCGAGCAGCAGGTTGCCCACGTTGGCGCAGGTGATCAGCAGCAACACCGCCACCGCGGCCAGCAGCAAGCGCAGCGTCGGCAGCAGGTTGTGGCGGTCGAGCGGGTGCATGAGGGTGGCCGGCGCCACCGTCACCTCGCGTGGCCGGTCGTCGGGGAAGGGGTGCTCCGCGTCGAGGCCGGCGGCGATCAGGCTCAGCTCCTCCTGCGCCTGATCCGCGCCGACGCCGGGGCGCAGGCGGCCGAGGATGCCCGTGGCGCCGCGCGTCCGCTCGCCGAGGGACTCGCGAAAGCCGGGCGCGTGCTCGGCGGGAAACCAGAGGTCGACCCGGAAGCCCGCGAGGGTGCCGTCGAAGCCGTCGGCGGCCACGCCGACCACCGTGAACGGCCGGCCGTCGAGGCGCACGGCGGCGCCGAGCGCGTCGGCGCGGGCGCCGAAGAGCCGTTCCCACAGCCGGTGGCCGAGCACCACCACCGCTTCGCCCTCGCCGTCGCCCGCGGCCAGCACCCGTCCGGCCCGGGCGTCCACCCCGAGCACTTCGAAGTAGTCGGACGACACCTGGCCGGCGTTCACCAGCTCCGTCACCTCGCCGGTATCGAGGCCCACGTCGGCGGTGGTCTCGGCGGCGAGCCCGGAAAACGACGCCGACCGCGCCCGGTAGTCATGGTAGTCGGCCCAGGAGGTGCCGCCGAAGGCGCCGATCCACTCCACGTAGCTGCGGGTGTGGACGCTCACCACCTCCCGCGGACGCTCGATCGCCGGCCGCCGCCAGGCCGTGAGGTTCAGGAGATCGAAGAGCGTGGTGTTGGCGCCGATGCCGAGGCCGAGGGTGAGCACCACGACCAGGGTGAAACCCGGGCGACGGGCCAGGGAGCGGAGGGTGTGGCGCAGCTCGTTCATGGTCGCCGAATGGTAGCAGACGTGGGCCGTGGCGGCACGGGCCTGAAGGCCCGTGCTATGAAGGGTAAGCCCGCTAAAGCGGGCTGCAGAGGACCCACGGCACCGTCCCCAGCCCCCTTCAGGGGGCTTGCCCTCAATAGCACGGGCCTTCAGGCCCGTGCGCGCCGTCGTGGAGTTGCTGATAGAGCCACAGTTGAGCGAACTCCCAGTCGCGCTTGACCGTCGCCGGAGCGATCCCCAGGACGTCGCCGGTCTCCTTGACCGACAGGCCGACGACGAAGCGCAGCTTGACGACCTCGGCCGCCCGCGGATCCCTGGCTTCGAGCCGTTCAAGTGCCTCGTGGAGCGCCACGACGTCGACGTCCGGTCCGGCCGCCGCGATCAGCTCGAGGTCTGCGCGGTCGAGCGCGACCGGCTCCTCGCGTTTCAGCCGATTGCGGAGCCGCGCCTGGTCGACCAGGATGCGGAACATGGTGTCCGCGGCGACGCCGAAGAAATGCCGGTGATTCTTCCAGCTCACCGACCGGCGCTTCAGGATGCGGACGAAAAACTCGTCGACGAGCGCCGTCGTCTGGAACACGCGGCGCGCCTGGTCGCGCCGCAGGTAGCGCCGCGCGATCTTGCGCAGGTCGTCCAGCACCAGCGGCACGAGCTCGTCCAAAGCCTCGCGGTCGCCGTCGCTCCAGGAGAGCAGCAGCCGGGTGACGCGGGGGGAGAGCTCTTCCGTCATCGTCGTCATTGTAGGTCAGGCTGCGCCTGACGATTCCCGGAACCCTCACCCCTGGCCGCTCTCCCCGGAACCCTCACCCCTGGCCCCTCTCCCAGGGGGAGAGGGGAACGAGGACCACGGACCGCGGATCAAGCCCCCTCTCCTCCTGGGAGAGGGGTTGGGGGTGAGGGTTCACCAGAGCTCGAGCCGCAGCGGCTCCGCCGACGCCGTCCACCGCACGAAGTACCGGCCCGCGGCGAGCTCCGCCGGCTCCCCCGCGCTCGCCTCGGCGACCAGCCGACCACCCGCGTCGTAGACGCTCACGCCGGCCGACGCCGAAAGCCGTCCCGCCGTCAGCGTGACGCCGACGACGTCCTCGCCGTCGCCGATCGACGCGACGGTCGCCGCGCCGCCCACTCCGAGCCGCAGCCGGCGGGCGCAGGTGAAGGTCGACAGCAGCTCCGGACGCTCGGCCCACGGGCACCAGGCGTTGAACCGCACCCTCCCGTCGCCGACCTCGATCACGCCGTGACCGGCGACCTCCCGCCACGCCGCGGACGCCGCCTCGCCGTTGCCGGGGGGCAGGATCAGCTCGTCCCACTCGTCCATGGGCTCGCGGGGACCGTCGTCGTCCTCGCCGTCCTTCAGAAGCCCGATTCCGGGGCTCCGGACGTGCCAGGCGGCGAGACGGAAGACGTCGTCCTTCGCCGCGACCTCCGCGAAATAGGTGCCGGGCACTACCACGCGGTGGACGTGGCGGCCGGCGATCGCCGGCAACGGCAGGTTGCTCGACAACTTACGGCAGCCGCGGCCGAGAAAGCGGACCACGCTGCCGGGGGCTTCGATCACCAGCAGGCCCGGCGAGACGATTTCCAGGGCATAGAGCGATGGACCGTAACCGTGGATAGACTGGTCGAGCGGCAGCGGCAAGGCGTTGTCGCACGGCGTCGCGGAAAGCGGGGCGACGAGCGGAACCAGGGCCAGAAACAAGAGGGAACTCAGACGTGACTTTCCAGACATGAGACAGTCCTCCGTCATTGGCGGGTCCGAGGGGACGCCACCGGGTTTTCAGGGACCCGAGGAGGAGGCCTCCTCCACGGTTGCGTGAGGGGATAACGAAGACCCGGAAGCGAAATGGCCGGGTTTCTGCGAGAATCGTCTCGATCCAGGAGGGACCCGTGACGCGAAAGCTCACCGAGCTCGTCCGCTCGCTCACACCGACGGGCGAGCCCACCGTCGAGGCCTTCGACGACGCATGGACCGAGCTGCGTCGCCTGCTGGCGCGCGAGCTCCGCCGCCGCGGCATCTGGGACGCCTCGCCGCGTCACCTCGGCGTGACCGGCTCACCCACCTGGACCACACCCGAGACCGCCGGCGCGCGCGGCGCCCCGACGTACACCCGCGACGCCCTCGACGAGCTCGCCGCCGACGCCTACGCCGAGCTCTTCGTCAACAAGCTCGCGAGCCTCGTCCGCTACGTCGACGCCGGCGACGACGTCGACGCCGTGGTCGTCCACGGCCTGCGCCAGCTCGTCCACGACCGCCAGCGGCACCACGACCGCCTCGGCTTCAACCTCTACCAGTGGCTGCGCGCCGCCCTCGAACGGGCCGTCAAGAGCCGCCGCCTGCTCTTCGTGGCGGGGGGACCGAAGATCGACAACCGCGCCGTCTTCGGCTTCCGTCGCGACGCCGAGCCCGCACCGGCCGACGCGCTGGCCGCGCACGTCCGGACCTGGAACGACGACCTCCTCGCCGACTGGACCGCCGCCGGCGGCAGCGCCGTCGCCCCCCTCGTCCTGCGTCTCGAGACCCGCTTGCTCGGCCTCGCCGACGCGGGCGTCGAAGCCTTCCGCTTCCAGGACCTGGTCGACGCCTTCAAGACGGACTTCCGCGCCCGCCTCGCCACCCTCTGGGAGACCGGCGAGGCCGCCGCCGCGGACGATCCCTTGCGCCGGCTCGTGGAGCGCGACCGCCTCGGCGAGCTCTCACGCTGCGTCGAGACCGGGATCGAGCGCCGGCCGGACCAACGCCGCGCCCGCGACCAGCTCAGCAGGCTGTGGCTCTTCCTCGTGGCCTTCGCCCGCTCGGCGGGCGGCGAAGCGCTCAAGCTGCCGTCGAACCGCGAGCTTTCGCGGCGTCTCGACATCCGGCACGACCGTTTCCCGGACCTGATGGCGCGTTTGAGAGAAGAGGTGGCGCGATGTGTCCGCGAAGAGAGAATCGCTGGTACTGTCCGATCAGGACCCGATCAGCCGGAGACCGACTTGAGCGAGGCCCGAGACCTGGGAAGCGAGCTGCGGCGGAGGACCGCCGAGGCTTACCGCCGCGCCGCGGTGCCCGCGGTGGACGGGCCGCGCCCCGGCGTGCTCTACGCCCTGGCGGCGTCGCCCGAGCCCGGCGTCGAATGGCTGGCGGTCCTGACGGAGGACGACGAATGTCTCCTCGTGCCGGCCGACACCGTCGGCTGGATCGGCACCGCCGACGTTCCCGCCGTCGATCCGGCGGCCGGCGCCCTCACCCTGCGTTGCGGTCATGGCGTCTGGCTCGACGCCGCCGTCCTCCGCGAAGCGAACGTCCGCGGCGTCCTCGCCGGCCAGATCGCCGAGTCCGCGCTGGCCCGCCGCCGGCAGCTCCTCGTCCGGGCGGAGTCAACCGAGGCCGAGCGCGAGATCGACGCCGATCCCGACTACCGCGACTGGTGCCGCTCCCTCGACACGGCGCGCGCCGCGGTCTGCCGCGTGCTCGGCGGACGCCTCGACGAGACGCCGAAGGTGGGCGAGATCGTGCCCTTCCCGCGTCCTCGCGTCTTCCCCCGTCTCGCCGTGGCCGCTTCCGTGGCCGCGGCGGTGGCCTCCGCCGTCCTCTTCACGCGACTCGTCGACCAGCGCCGGATCGGCCGGCTCGAAGACGAGAACGCGGTCCTCTCACGGCAGCTCGCCGAGCCCGAGGTCGGCATACCGTGGCTGTTGGCGCCGTCGACCTCGGTGCGCGGCGAGCCGGAGCGGCTCGTCGTCCCGCCCGGGACCCGCTCGCTCGCCCTGCTCGTCGACGCCGACGAGGGCGACCAGATCGAGATCCGCGACCAGGACGGCGAGCTTCTCCGCACGCACGTGATCCCGCCCCGCGAGTCGCGCAACGAAGTGATGGTGCGCTGGCCAGCGTCCCTCACGCCGCCGGGTGACTACGAGGTCACCCACCGCCGGCAGGACGGGTCGGAGGTACGGTTCACGATACGCATCGAGACGTCTGAACCATGAACGCGGAAACCGTGCCGGACTGGGAGAAGCTCAAGGGCGTCGTCGCCGAGGCCCTCGAACGTCCCGAGACCGAGCGCGCCGCCTGGCTCGACCGCGCCTGCGACGGCGACGACGCCCTGCGCCGTCAGGCCGCCGAGCTGCTCGGCCACGCTCCGGCGGCGTCCGGCTTCCTCGAACCACCGCCGGCGCCCGACGCTTCCCTCGCCGACGGGACGCGACTCGGTCCTTACCGCGTCCTGCGTCCCCTGGGCTCCGGCGGCATGGGCGACGTCTACCTCGGCGAGCGCGCCGACGGCGCCTTCGAGCAGCGGGTGGCGATCAAAGTGATTCGTGGGCTGCTGGCAGGCGAGCTCCGCGACCGCTTTCTCGCCGAGCGCCAGATCCTCGCCGAGCTCGACCATCCCCACGTCGCCCGCCTCCTCGACGGCGGCACCACCGCCGACGGACGCCCCTACCTGGTGATGGAGCACGTCGAGGGCGAGCCCATCGACGACTTCTGCGACCGCCGCGCACTGGCGGTCGATGCGCGCCTGCGTCTCTTTCTCAAGGTCTGCGAGGCCGTGCAGCACGCCCACCGCCACCTGGTGGTCCACCGCGACCTGAAGCCGTCGAACGTCCTCGTCACCGCGGACGGCGATCCCAAGCTCCTCGACTTCGGCGTCGCCAAGGACCTGGGACGCGGCAAGACTCCGCGGACGCGCCTCCTCCTGCCGGCGACGCCGGAATACGCGAGCCCGGAGCAGCTCACGGGCGGCCCGGTCACGACCGCGTCCGACGTCTACGCCCTGGGCGTGGTGCTCTACGAGCTCCTGACGGGCGAGAACCCGTTCGGCGACGCCGCCGACCCGATGGCCGGCCGCTCGCGCGCCGCGCCGCCGCCGCCGCCGAGCACGCGCGTCCGCCGGCTGTCGGGAGACCTCGACCACGTCGTCCTGCGCTCGCTCGCTCCGGACCCGCAAGAGCGTTACGCGTCCGTCGAGCCAATGGCCCGCGATCTCGACCGCTACCTCCGCGGCCTTCCGCTCGACGGCCGCGGCGGCGTCCTCTACCGGGCCGGCAAGCAGGCGCGACGCCACTGGAAGGGACTGGCGGCGGCCCTCGCCGTCCTGGCGCTCGCGGCGTTCTGGACGCGGGAGAGCCTGGAGCGTCGTCAGCTCGAGCACGAGACGCGCCGGGTCACCGTCCTCTCCGAGGACCTCGGCCAGTACTTGATCGACCTCTTCATCGAGGCGGACGCGGCGCGCACGGGCGAACGCAGCGAGGCCCTCGAGCGCATGCTCGACCGCGGCCGTGCCCTGCTCGACGCGGGTGCGTTCGTCGACGAGCCGCTGCTGCGCGCGTCGCTGCTGGGGGCCGTCGGCCAGGTCGAACGTCGCCTGGGACGCGTGAAGGAGGCGGAGGAGCTGCTGCGCGAGAGCCTGGAGCTGCGGCGTCGACACCTGCGTCCTGGCCACGAGCTCATTGGCGTCGGCTGCAACAACCTGGCGCTCGCGTTGCGCGAGCTCGGTCGCTACCCCGAGGCCCTGGACCTGCTGCGCGAGACGCGGAGCATCCTGGTCCGCAGCCGGCCGCCGGAACACCCCGAGATCGCCACCCTCCTCAACAACCTCGCCGGCCTTGAGAAGGAGCTCGGCCGGTTCGACGAGGCGATCGCGCACTACCGCGAGGCCCTGGAGATGAAGCGTCGCCTGGAGGACGAGTACGGCCCCGCCGAGATCGCCAACGCGGTCAAGAACTTGGGCGTCGGGCTTCTGGACGCAGGCCGTCTCGACGAGGCCGAGGAGGCGCTGCGCGACGCGCTGGCGCGGGCGTCCAGGCTGGACGCGCCGGACCCGCTGCTGCGGGCCGGCGTCGAGCATTACCTGGGGCGTCTGCTGCGCGAGCGGGGGGATGCCGCGGGCGCGCGGATGCTGCTGGCGTCGGCGTTCGCGACGCGTCGCGAGCTGCGGGGGGACGTCCATCGGCAGACGTTGGAGACGCTGTTGGAGCTGGCGTTCGTCGATCAGCTTGACGGAAAGCTGGACGAGGCGGAAGAGCGGTTGCGTCGGGTGGTCGCGGTGCGTCGGGAGAAGTTGGGAGACGAGCATCCCGACATCCGGCCCAACTTCGCGGATAGATTCTTAGATGAGTATCTCCGAGGGCGAGAGTATTTCCAAGCAGATGGCGCGATTTATGCGGCAGAGCATTGGGAGAAGATAGCTAAGGAAACGGAAGACTGGCGGCTTCGATGTTGGATGTGGCAACTCATCGGCAAAGCCTGGAACGTAAAGACCGAGAAGTCGAAAGCCCAGATCGCGTTCAATGCAGCAGTATCCGAAGCGCGTGATCAGTCGCACAAATCGCTTTTATGGAACACCATCGGAGAACAACACGAACGGCAAGGAGACCTCGAGCTGGCGCAGCAGGCGTACAGCAAGGCAGAGGAGCTTGGAAGAATGGCCGGAAGACAACGCAGCTTATTCCATGCTAAGTTACTCACGGATCTAGGCAAGGTAGCTTCTCTTCGAAACGACTACTCAAATGCAACAGAGTTCTATCAGCGTGCGCTCGATATCCAGCAAGTTCAGGCACCTGAGAGCCGCGTTGTGGCAATGAATTTGGGCAACCTGGGAAATATGGCATTTGAGCTGTGGGATCTTGATCGTGCAATGCTGTTGCAGAAACATGCACTGGAAATTCAGACAAAATGGGATCCGGAAGGTCTCGACGTTGCACACACCCTGGACAGCCTGGGACTCATGGCCTGGCAACGAGGCGATCTTAGTCAGGCGGAAGAGGTGCTTGCAAAAGCCCTGGACATTCGCATGAAATACTCCCCAGGCAGTCTCAATACAGCGTATACCATTCACACTCTGGGATTGGTGGCCACATATCGCGGTAACCTCGATCTGGCGAAAGCACTCTTTCAAGACGCTCTAGCCATACGAGAAGCGGAGGCACCGATCAGCCATTTTATGGCCGATAGCCTGGTGAGCCTCGGAAACTTGGCTTGGCGCCGCGGAGACTTGGACCGATCTGAAGCCTTGGCGCGACAGGCTCTGGAGATTCGCCAGAAACTGGCTCCGAATAGCTTGTCAGTCTCACGTAGCCTGGACAATATGGGGCTCATAGTTCGCGAGCGAGGTGATCTGAAAAACGCAATGGCCCTTCACCAGCGCGCTTTTGAGATCAAGGAGCTTCTAGTGCCGAACAGCCCCGACATCGCCCGTAGTCTCGTTAACATGGCCGAGATTGCTGATCGGGAGGGAGATCTAAAACACGCGCAGAGCCTTCTCCATCAAGCGCTGGAGATTCAGGAGAGGTTGGCCCCTGAGACCATAGACCTTGCATATTCTCTTAGCGACTTGGGTTCCGTAGCTCAAAGGCTCGGCGAAGAGCGGCAAGCAGAAGATCATTTCAACAAGGCTCTGGGAATCTTGCAACAGGTGGCACCGGACAGTATAAACCTCGTGATAACACTTCATTCGCTCGGTAATTTGCAGCATGACAGTTTTATCGCCGAACACTACTACATGCGCGCTCTGGACGCACTTGACAGGCAGCTCCGACACTTCGGAGGCTCACAGAATCAGCGAAGTGAGTTTCGCGCCCGGTATGGTGATCTCTATAGCGACACCATAGAGCTCCAGCTTGAGTTAAACCAAACGGCTGCCGCCTTCTTCACCCTCGAACGCTTCCGCGCCCGCACATTACTCGAGTACCTCGCCGAACGCGACATCGTATTCACTCCGGACATTCCTGAAGATATCGAGCACAAGCGCCGACACCTCGCGTCGCGTTTCGACCGCGCGCAACAACAGCTAGCCGGATTCAATCGTCGAGACCACAAGTACGAAATCGAAAAGCTCATAGCCGAGCTGCGTCGACTCTACGATGAGGCCGAAGATATCGAAGAACAGATCCGACACGAGTCGCCAAAGCTTGTCGATCTCAGATATCCAAATCCCCTCGACCTCGACGCCACTCGCGAAAGCCTTGACCGCGGGACTCTCCTTCTTTCTTTCAAAGTCGGCGAGGACTCGACGATCCTGTTCAGTGTCTCGAAAGATCTCGACCTCCGCGTCGACACTATCGCGTTCACTGAGGAAGAGCTTCGTGGACAGATTCAGGACTTTCGCCAGCATTTGGACCGCGCCCGCGATCCAGATTCCGCGTGGACATCGAGAACGGACGAGTTGGCACTGAGCCTTTACGCCGCCTTGCTCGAACCCATCGAAGGTCGAGTCAAATCAAGCGAGCGTCTCCTGATCCTCGCCGACGGCCCTCTTCACTATCTACCATGGGGAGCGCTCGTCCGCGACACTGGTATGGGGACCCAATATCTGGCGGAGTGGAAGCCGCACCACCTGGCATTCTCTGCCACCGTCTACGCCGAGCTTCGCAAGCAGCGCCGAGAAGGCGAAGGTCGCTCGACACCCGTCCAACTCGCAGCCTTCGGCGACCCCAGCTACCCTGACACGCAGGAGACCGCCGCCCGCCACGACGATGTCGTCGTGCGCTCCGTGGCCGAGCGAGCCTTCTTTAAGTGGGAGCCTCTCCCGTACTCCCGCCGTGAGGTCGAGGCCATCACCGAGGTTTTTCCGCCGAGCCACACTCGTGTCTATCTCGGCGCCGACGCCACCGAGGAACGAGCCAAAGCCCTCGGACGGGACGTCCGCATCGTACACTTCGCCACCCACGCTCACCTCGACGAACGCTTCCCCATGAGCTCCTTCCTGGCCCTCACCATCCCGGACAAGTACCGCGAGGGAGAGGACAACGGCCTCCTCCAAGTCTGGGAGATCTACGAGCGCCTGCGGATCGACGCCGATCTCGTGGTGCTATCGGCCTGCGAGTCGGCTCTCGGAGAGGAACGGCGAGGCGAGGGACTCATGGGGCTGACTCGCGCCTTCCAGTACGCCGGTGCCCGTACCGTGGCCGCCTCGCTCTGGCGCGTGGCCGACGAGGCCACCGCCGAGCTCATGGTGCGTTTCTACCGCCACCTTCGGGCGGGCAAGTCCAAGGATGAGGCTCTTCGGGCAGCCCAGATCGAGCTCATCCATGGTGACGACGAGCGGCTGAGGCTTCCCTACTACTGGGCGGCATTCCAGATCTACGGCGACTGGCGATGAAATCGCCCCACAGGGTTGAGCCCATTCCAGCCGATTCGGCGCGTTTGACTTCGTGAGGACGGAAGATCCCGATCCGGCCAAGATGCGGTGCCCTCCACGTCTTCGGACCGGGATGGGCTTTCGTGTACGCATACGGGGTGACTCCCCCGCCTAATGAGAGCGAGGTGGCTCAAGTGAGAATTCGAGCGGCAATGACCGTCGCCCTCCTCGGGGCGTTCCTTCCAGCGGTGGCTAGCCCGGTCCACGCCCAATGTCAGGATGGACACCACGATGCTTTTCAAGGATGCACTCTCGAAAGAAGCGAGACCTACGAGTGGCCCGATGGCCCTGGCCCGACAACTTGTCGGCAAAAGCTGGAGGCGCGCCTCTTCTATAGCCATCTCCCCTATCTTCAAGCCAAAACTGAAGTTGTGAGGCATGATATCGAATCGACCCTAGGGACCGTGGAGAAAGTTCAATTCTACATCGACGTCATGGCGGCGGTTGTTTCGGCTTATCGCGTTGGCAAGGGCGCCCGTGATCTGAACGATCATGCTATCGACCACGCAGATATTCAACTGCTCCTCGCCGAGACCAGCGCCGTTACACAGTTCATGGAGGACCACTTCAACATCCAACACGAGCTCACCGCAACGATGGTTCAGACGGCTATTGATTACGCGAGTGTGCTTGTTGAGATCTCGGTCAAGGGAGCGTTGGCAAAGGTAGCCATTCCAGCAGGGTTGATCGTGGCTGCGATAGACCTCGTCCCGGAACTGTTAGGTTCAATTGCGCTGGATTACCTTGCATCCCAGCTCAGTTCCTACCTGCTCGGCTGGTGGTACTTGGAGGATTTCTATCGTCTTGGTGGAACGTTCGATGGCAACGGCAGTGATGCACACGGGCTAGTCGCCGAAGAATACGGCTTGCCTTCATCCTCGGACGTCTATGCCGTGATTTCGAGGATTGCCGAGGAAAAAAACTATACGAGCAGAGGCTTCTTTACCTGGTTCTTCAACGATCCGTCTTACAACCTCGATCTTGCTGTAGGGTTTGCCGAGGACATCAAGGAGCGCGTAGCCATCCAACTCGAGACGAAGCTGACCATCCAGCCTTTCTGGATGGTCTTCACGCCCGGGGAGCTCTCCTTCGGTGCCGAGGCCGGTTCCACAGGGACTCTCGCGGTCTCGGTACATAATCTGCAGTCGGACCACCTGGCTTTCTGCCTGACGGCCCGGCACGGCACGATCTCGGGTAGCTTCGACGGTGGCTTCGTTTATCGGGCGCCGGATGGAATCATAGATGAGAGAGATCCCTATGCCAGCACTGAAGTCGTTACCGTGACCGTCGACAATGGGCTCCAGCAACTGCAAGAGACCAAGTCTTTCCGCCTCTCCAATCATCGAATCTTCCTCATCATCGAAAAAGATGAAGACTCGGATTCAAGTTCGCTCAGCGCCTATGACATCGAGTTCCGGTTGGACGGCGAAACGGGATGGAGAAATCTCGGAGAGCGGAATCAGCGCTACACGATTCCCGGGAGCCACACGATCGAGTTTCGGCCGATCGACGGCTTTTTGACGCCGCCACCTCAATCGTTCATCGCTCCCAATCAACAGACGCGCGATTACGCCTACGTGACCGTGCACTTCGAGCCCACCATCGCAAGTACCCTGCGAGGTGCCGTCAGGATCGATCTCAATCGGCCCGAGGGGCGCTGGCGAATCCGTGGCGAATCTGTGTGGCGCGCGAGTGGTAACGTAGCGACGGGACTTGCTTTCGGCGTCTACGACATCGAATTCAGCAGCATCTCCGGTTGGATACGGCCACCGCTGCTCCAGGCCATCGTCGACCGGGAGTCCGCCACAGTCCTGTCAGCCGCCTATCGGCCTGTGCCGGCCGCAAAAGGGAGCCTGGATCTGGCTTTGGTGGGGAACACCGACTTTTTGCGAAGCCAGGATACAGGTTTCTGGCGTGTGCAGGGCGACGATCTTTGGCGCCCACGGAGCTATCGTTACGAGCAGTTGCCCGTGGGACCTGCTACCGTGGAGCTCCGACGTTTCCTCGGCTGGCTGACACCCGCGGACCAGCATGTATCGATCGCGGCCGGCCTCAATCAGGCCACGGTCGAATATCTCAAGGATCCGGGAGCGGAGTTTCCAGTCGGTGGGTGGGTCAAGAACAACGCCGTAGGCGTCGAAGGGGTGACGATCTCCGGCTTTCCCGCCGGCCCCGCGGTGACCGATCGCTACGGCAGGTATCGAGTGAAGGTACCCGATGGCTGGGAAGGGACACTCACTGCTTCGAAGGCGGGCCTCCACTTCGAGCCCGCCAACATCCCTGTCGAGGTTCTTGGTACCTACGACATGAACAATTCTTTCCGCGTCGTGGACACTCCGCCGGTGCCGGATCGCACGGCGCCCGTCGTGAAGGTCTTGGCCCCTCAACGCAACGCGGTAGGGCGTTTCGGAGAGGTTCTTACCATCCGTTGGAGCGCCGAGGACGAGAGCGGACTCCTCGCGGACACCAAGGTGCAGTATCGTAGCGTAGTGACCAACCAGGTCTGGACCACCGTCGTGGAGAACCTCGACGACGTGACGGAATACGACTGGACGCTACCGGATCAGAAACCGACTCAAACCGAGGTTAGGATCCTCGCCGAGGATTTCTCCGGGAACGTGGGGCAGGCGATCAGCGCGCCATTCGAAGTTGGCGGTGGCGGGCTCTGCCGGAGCCCGGTTCGGGCACCGCGGCTCAAACCCTGGGTCTCAACGCCCTATGATTATTACGTCATCGATTGGTTGGACGTCACGAACGCCGAGTCTTACGTGCTCCAGGAAGACACCCATCCGGGTTTTTCTACTCCTGAGGAGTTCACGACCTTGGAGTCTTTCAGGTACTTCAGAGACCGAACCCGAGACACCTATTACTACCGCGTCAAGGCTGTCGGTTCCTGTGGTTCCTCACCCTGGAGCGCCTTCGAGGACTACGAGGTGCTGGCGAACAAGAACCCGATCCTGCCAGCCTCACCTGTCCCCGCCAACGGCCGCAGGGACGTAAGTCGAAACCTGCCGGAGGTATTATGGGACGCTGGCGACGTCGATGGCGACCAAGTGGAGTATGACGCCTACTTCGGCCGGTCCGAGCCGCTATCGAAGATCTGCAGCAAGACGACGAGCCAGTCGTGCGACGTGCCCGGTCCGCTCCTTTCTGGTACGGCCTATTTCTGGAAGGTCGTGGCCATCGACGAGCACGGAGGTCGGGCCACCGGACCCGTGTGGACCTTGACGACGGAGGCGGTCTTCCCAGACCTCGGAATCGTCGAGCTGACGGTCGACAACCCATCCCCACCCTTCGAAGGGACGGTGACGGCAACGGCCAGGATCTCCAACCGAGGCAACGACCCGGCGGAGGACACCTTTATCTTCTTCTACGTCGAATCGCTGGACGGCGCCACGAGTTACCAGGTCAAGAGGGTTTTCGTGCCCGCTCTGGGAATCGGTACCTCGACGACGATCGAGACCTCTCTGACCCTCCCGCCGAATTTCTTGGGTCCGCACCTGCTGCTGGCCCAGGTCAACAAGTACAACTCGGTTCGCGAACAGAACAGAATTGACAACGAAGCACGGCTCAACGTATCGATCACCGACTCCGCGGCACCGACCGTCGCCATCGTCCGGCCGCTGCCCGAACAAAGTTATCGCACCGGATTCGAGATGAAGATCCGCTGGAGCTACGACGACAACGAAGGCGTAGATCGCCATGACGTCCACTATTCGGCGGACGCAGGTCCCTGGCAGGAGATCGTGAGCGGTAACCAAAGCGGCTACGTCGACTGGTTGGTCCCGGAGATTCTCGAAGGAACTCAGGTACGGATCAAGGTCACGGTCTGGGATCACTCGGGCAACTCCACGGCGGCGGTCAGCGAGAGCGTCGCCATCATCACCGGTGTAGCGCCGGAGGTTACGATCCTTTCCCCGCTGGGCGGTGAGCAATTGCTTTCAGAGAATTCTTTTGAGCTTCGCTGGGAAGCGAGGTCCCCGGTAGGGATCCAGGAAGTCGATCTCGAGATCTGGCAGAACGGTTTCAAGATAGGTACGATCGCCTGGAATATATCGAATACTGGTTCCTACGTCTGGTCGCCGCCGTCCCATCTGATCAATCAAGACTACCATTTCGCGGTTGAAGCGGCGGGCAACAACGGAGTGGACACTCTCGTTTTTTCGCCCGGTACCTTTCGAGTTGTAGACAGCTTTCAAATTCCCTTGCCATGGCATACGCCTCAGGAAGTCTTTGCCCTGCCAAACCCGCCGCCGGTACCGCCTGACGCCTACAACTTCGGCCTGCCGCCGTTTTGGGAGCAGGGTTACTCTCAGCCCCGACTCGTCATCGACGCCGATGGCATCGTCCACTGCGTCGCCTTCTATTGGGAGGCCATTCGGATGCGCAAACCCGGCGCGAACTGGACCTACCGCATCGGCAATCAGGGAGTGCTCTACAGGATCTATGACGATGGGATCTTCGGCGCGCAGAGTAAGCAGATTTTCGTGACCTACGACGAATCTACGGGGGTGTCGCAGGACTTGGGCATCGGACGCCTGGTCGCTGATTCGGCAGGAACCTTACACTTGATACTGGTCATTCGGTCATTGATTCCCCATTTCGACGGCTCGTCTCCCGAGGTGGTGAACGAGGAAGTTTATCACACGTTGCGGACGACCGGTAACTGGTCAGCGCCGGTCAACGTATCACAGACTGCCAACGCCACTTCGGATTTCTCCACGATGGCGATCACGGCCGACGGCACCATCCACGTCGCATGGCGGGAGAAGGTCAGTGGGCATTCCCAGGTCTATTACCGGTCCAGGACCTCGGGCGGATCGTGGTCGCCCTCGGAAGTCGTCCTCGACCAGTCCTTTTTGCCCTACCTCCTTGCAGACGCGTCCGGCGGCTTGCTCCTCGCGGCTCAGCAATCGAGCCCTGTCTCCGAGCTCGTTCTCGTGCGTTACGACGGCGGGAGCTGGTCGGAGAGAGAGACCTTGTGGCCCGGAAACTCCGGCGGTCACACACCCAAGCTGGCGCTGGCCCCCGCCGGAGACGTTTATGCGTATCTGGCGCGTGGTGCCGGTATCGTGGTTGCGAAGGTCACGCCGGGCAACCGACAAGACTGGACCTTTCAGTTTCCCGACGCGGAGACCTTTACGGAGACCGCGATGTTCTTCGACGGGCTGGGATCGCCCCATCTCGGCTATCTCCAGCAGCAAACGGTTCGCAGTGTCTTCGTGGAGCGGCGCCTCTACGAGGACGGCTCCTACGGGCCGATCAACTTCGTCGACTCGACGGCAGGCGATGCGGGAGACATCCGCATGGCGTTCAGCCCCACGGGAATGGCCTACGCACTCTGGCAGGAGAGCCTGACCGCCAGCTACGAGCCTATTCTGCTGAATCACGCCGCCTTCACTGACGACCTCGAGGCGCCGACCGTCATCGTCCTGGAGCCCTCGTCCGGACAGGAGCTTGCTGGCGGTTCTTCCTACGACATCACGTGGAACGTCAGCGACAACGTCGGCGTCGCCTCCGTCAATCTCAAGATCTCGAGAGACGAAGGCTTGAGCTATGAAGCTATCGCGCTGGCGCAACCCAATTCCGGCCGATTCGCATGGACGGTACCCATGGAGGAAATGGCCACAGCCCTCATATCGGTGGAGGCCCGCGATGCCAACGGCAACGTCGGGATAGGTCTCTCGCAGACCTTTTCGGTGGCTTTGCCGGTGAGCGAGGTCACGCTGCTCTCACCCAACGGCTCCGAGCAATTATCCACCGATGCGACAGTGACGATCTCTTGGGAGGGGAGCCAAGGAGCCACCGTGGACATCGAGGTTTCCCTGGACGACGGAGTCCTGTGGTCGGAAATCGCCACGGGCCTCGTGGGGGAGAGCAGTCTTTCGTGGCAGGTGCCCGTCGCCAACACCAACCGCGCCCGCGTCAGGGTGATCGCGGACTTCGGCGACGGCGCGCTGCGCTCGGATGCGAGCGACGGGCCTTTCTCGATCCAGGAGCAGACAGGTCCTTTCGAGCCTCATGACCCTTACCCGCCCGTGGGCGCAGGCCATGTCGGCTCTGACAACTCGCTGACCTGGTCCGGCGGCCATTCCGACAACGCTGTGGCCGTAACCTATGAAGTCGAATTCGGTATCCAGGTCGACGCTCTTACGTCCTTGTGCACTACACAGGCGACATCGTGCTCGCTTCCTTCCGGCCTGGCGCAAAATGCGCAGTACTACTGGCAGGTCACAGCCACCGATGGCGTCGTCTCGTCGAGTAGTCCTATCTGGACCTTTCACACAGGAGATCCGAGCGGCCTCTTGCCACCGGAGAACCTCATCGCCGGCCAGGGCGCCGACGGATCAGTGGTGCTCGAGTGGAACGACGAGAACGCCGAGCCGGGAATTGAGCACCTCGTCGAGAAACAGTGGCCTGGTACCGCCACTTTTCAGCCCGTTGCTCAGCAGAGCGGCGCCCTCCTGACCTTCGAGGACTCCGCGGTCGAGGGCAGCCAGGACTATGTCTACAGAGTCCGGGCCATCCGCGTCAGCAAGGGCAAAGCGTTACAAACGTCCGGGGCGTCCAACGAAGAGCACATCGCGACGGACAACCAGCTACCCTACTCGCCCTCGTCGCCGGATCCGTCGAGCGGTCTCGAGGTGCCGACCCTGCAGCCTACTTTCTCGTGGAGCGGCGGCGATCCCGATGCCGAAGACGCCGTGACGTATGGGCTCGAGCTGTGGCCCTCCGAAGTCGGCGTGGAGAGCGTTCGGAGCCTATACCCCGACTTGGTCCAGACCACCTGGCCCCTACTCTCTCCGCTCCGTACCAACACGCTCTACTCATGGCAGGTCGCCGCAAGAGACGACCACGGAGCAGAAGCGCTCGGCCCCATTTGGGCCTTCGAGACCCCGGCTTCGGTGCCTATGAGCCCCACGGACGTCACGGCCTTCCAGGTTGACGACCGGGTCGTGCTGGCGTGGCGAGCAGATCCCCGGGCCGGCGAAGGGCTTTTCGTCGAACGGCGGCTGGCCTCCACGCTGCCTTTCGAGCTGATCGAGCACTGGACACCGCACGAATCCGCTTCGCTCCAAGGGTTTGCCGCCGACGGCGAAGCTTCGCGTCGCGTGGCAGAGATGACCAGCGATGCGGTCACATACCGGGTCGGCGTCTACAATGAAGAAGGGTATTACTCCTACTCGGAGCCGGTGGAGCTCGTGGTGACGCCTACCTATCCCGAAACGTTCACCCTGGCCTTGTCCAAAGGAGGCACGGGCCAAGGTACGGTGAGCAGCATGCCCGCCGGCATCGATTGCGGCAGCGATTGCACGGAGGACTATCCGCAGGACACTCTGGTGACTCTCACCGCGGCGCCGGAGGCCGGATCGACCTTCACCGATTGGAGCGGTGGCTGCACCGGGACCGGCTCCTGCGCGGTAACGATGGACGCCGCCAGGGCGGTGACCGCCGGCTTCGAGCTCGTGGCGCCGGAGGAGAGCCTGACCGTCACCATCACGGGCGCCGGGACCGGCACGGTCGCCAGCAGCCCTGAAGGCATTGCATGCGGTCCGGACTGTGTCGCGAGCTTCCCTCGCGGTACCGCCGTGACCTTGACAGCCAACGCCGGGTTCGGCTCCGTGCTCGCGGCCTGGAACGGCGGCGGCTGCTCCGACACGAATCCCTGTGAGGTGACGATGGACGGGCCAAGGTCCGTGACGGCCCGCTTCGAGCTCGCCGAGTACACCCTGACGGTCGCCAAGACCGGCGCCGGTGACGGCGTCGTGACCAGTGATCCGGCCGGCATCGACTGCGGAAGCGTCTGCTCGGCGGACTTTCTCTTCGGAACGGCGGCCACCCTTTTGGCCTTCCCGGACGTCGGCTCGAGCTTCGGCGGGTGGCACGGTATCGCCTGCAACGGAATCGTCGGGTGCACCTTCATCCTCACCCAGCCCGTCACCGTTACCGCCTCCTTCGCCGCCGCTTGCATCGACACCGTGGAGGCTCCCTCCGGGAGCTGGCAGACCGCCGCTGGCCCGGCCGACGCCGGGAACACCTCGCCGTGGGCGATCGTGACCAGCGACAGCTCGTCGCCGAGCCACGCTTGGTTCGCGGCGGACGAAAACCGGGTCAAGGACCAGCTCCTCGAACTGACCCAGGCAGTACCGGTTGTGGACGGCACCATGTTCAGATTCCGCCATCGTTTCGCAACCGAGACCGCCTACGACGGCGGCGTGTTGGAGTACTCGGTCGATGGTGGCATCCTCTGGCATGACGTCCTGGAGGGCGATGGCGGCGCTATCCCGGCCAACGCCAACCGCTTCGTCGACCACGGGTACAACGCCACGCTGAGCAACTGCTGCGCCAATCCGCTGGCTACCCTAAACGCTTGGTCCGGCGACAGCGGGGGATGGCTCGAAGTGACCGTCAATCTCTCGGACTTCGCCGACCATGAGGTCCTGCTCCGCTTCCGCATGGGAACGGATTCCCACATCGGAGCTGTGGGCTGGTGGATCGACGACCTCGCCTTCCGCTCCTTGGTCTGTCCTCTTGGGCTGATCTTTCAGGACGGCTTCGAGACAGGCGATTCCTCGCAGTGGTCTCGACGCCCATAGGAGGACGCTCGTCCGACGGTCCAGCTTCGAACCGGTTCGGCCGAGCCTTCCGGTAGTCGAGCTCGTACTCCGGGAGCAGATCGTCCGCGGGTTCTTCAGAGGATGCTCTCTTCATAGTCTTGGCGCTCTTTCTTCGTCGCCGGGCGGGCGCTGAAGATGCGAATCACGCGCTGCCGCCTCTCCGTGAAGCATACCAGAAGCAGGCGGACGGCAGTGCTGTGGCCTACGATGATCTCCCGTTGCTCACGTTCGGAGTGTCGGAGGGCAGGCACTCCACCGTCCCTGACGGGACGAAGAAGCGCGACCCGGTCCTGCGGCCGGGTCGGTCCAGTTCCTCCGCGTAGCGGAGTACGGAGCTTGCCACCCCGCTCGGGGCGCACACGTAACATCCCGCCGTCCACCCCGTAGTTATCGCCAGCCCCGGGTGCCTGGCGGCACCGGGCACCCCCGAAAGACGCAATGCTCCAGCTCACCCTCGAAAGCCCACCCGACGTCGAGCCCGCCTTCACGACGACGCTCGAGACGCTCCGGCACAAATACGCCACGCTCTGGCGCTCCACACCGGCGACGCCTCCGCCGCCCGTCGACGCCGACCGCCGGCGTCAACGCGCCACCGAGCGCGCGGCAGACCGCTTCGCTGACGAGATGGAGGACGAGCTCCGCTCGCCCTCCCCCAGCCGAGACCTGCGGCTGCGTCCCCCTGGGGGGATCGAGGGGGGAGATCTCCGTCGGCGCCTGCGCGACTTCGCCCGCGACGGCCTCGGGCTGCCCGCCGCGCACCGCGACGTCATCCTCTCCGACGTCTGGCTCGACGCCACGGCCGAGTTCGCCCGCCGCGCCCGCGCCTTCGACGACGGCCTCGAGCTCCTCGACCTCCTCCAGGCGCTGCGCAACGTCTGGATCATGAACGTCCTCCAGGCGCTCCTCGACCGGCCGGTGCGGCTCACGCCCGCCATGGTGGGCTACAGCCTCCTCTATCCCTACACCGACAACCGGCTCGACGAGCCCGACCTCCCGGCAGAGGGCAAGCGCGGCTTCTGCGACCGCCTCGAACGACGCCTGCGCGGCGAGCCGCTGTCCGCCGCGGACGACCACGAGCGCGCCGTCTTCGACCTGGTGGCGATGGTCGAGGAGCAGTACCGCCGCGAGGCGTACCCGGAGGTCTACCTCAGCCTCCTCGCCATCCACCGCGCCCAGGAACGGAGCTTGCGGCTGCAGCGTCCCCTTGGGGGGATCGAGGGGGGAGATCTGCAGTCGGCCGACCGTGACGAGGACGACGTGCTCGGCGCGAGCGTCGCCAAGGGCGGCGCCTCGGTGCTCGCCGACGGCTATCTCGTCGCCGGCGGGCTCGACGCCGACGAGGCCGACTTCTGCTTCGGCTACGGCGTCGTCCTCCAGCTCATGGACGACCTCCAGGACGTCGAGCAGGACCTCGACGCCGGCCACGTGACCCTCTTCACCCGCGGCGCCCGCCACGGCCAGCTCGACGACCTCGCCAGCCGCCTGCACAACTTCCTCGGGGCGGTGCTCGACGGCTCGACCCGGTTCGCCGGCGCGCGCTTCGACACGCTCAAGGACCTCATCCGCAGCCACTGCTCGCAGCTCATCGTGCAGTCGGCGGCCCAGCACCCGCGCTACTTCAGCCCCCGCTTCCTCGGACGGCTCGAAGGACGCTCGCCGGTGCGCTTCGTCTATGCCCGGTGGAAGCGCCAGGAGCTCCGGCGACGCCTCCACCAGCTCGACGCGACGCTGAAGCGGTCGGGACGGCTCGGCTCGCTCTTCGAGGCCTTCGCCGGCGAGGGTCTCCAAGGCCGAGCTGACGCTCCGAGGTGCGTTTCGGAGGAACTTTTGGCGAGACGTTTCGCTCGTACGTGAGCAATCGAGAGTCTCGATTGCTCTCGGAGGAGCGCGACGTGAGCAAAAGAGTTCCTCGATTGCTCACCAAACGGAAGAACGTCCGCAAAAAAGTTCCTCGGAAGCCGACGATCGGCGCGTTCGTGAGCAATCGAGGAGCTCTTTTGCTCACGAACGCGTCGATCGTCGCCATCAAAGTTCCTCCAAAGCAGGCCGACGGCGAGGGACCCCCGGTTGACAGCCGGGTCATGCTTCCCTACACTGCCCCCTAGACGCGACGACTCGGAGAGCGACTACGCAGTCCGACCGGAGGATCTCCATGCTCTACAACGCATGGCCTGAAGTGTTGCGCGCGTTCCGCCAGGCGCGAGGGCCCTCGCAAGAGGCGGCCGCCTTTTCGGCAGGGGTCACCACCACGACCTGGTACCGCTGGGAGAACGGGATCATCCACCCCAATCGCAGCAACTTCGAGTGCATCGCGGCGGGCCTCGGCTGTACTCCCGAGGAGCTCGGGAGTGCCTACGCCAAGGCGCTGGCCGACCACTACCTGCCGGCCGCCGAGGACGCCGGCGCCGAGTCGGGAGAAGCGGCGCCCGCCTCGCCGACGCCCGACGCGGACCGTGCCGCCCTACGCCAGGAGGAGCTCGACGCCGCCAGCCTCGAGCTCAACGACGTCGTGACCCGCACGGCGGCGCTGGCGCACGACCTGGCCTCGGGCAACGGCGGCCCGGGCCGCCTGGGCCGCATGGTGGAGGTGCTGCGGCACACCCGCTCCGCCGCCGTGAGGACCCACACGCTGCTCGGCGTGTTGGAAGAGATCTCGCGCGAAGCGGCGGCCGACGAGACGGTCCGCCGCCAGCCCGTCACCCGGGCCCGCAAGGGCGACGAAGACGCGGGCGGCTAGCGTCCGCTCCGCCGTCAGGCCCGCGACCCTGCGTCTCGCGCAGGCAGGCGCGCGCAGATTTACGGCAAATGACGAGAGATTTGTCACGAAACGCAGTTGACCGGCTTTTTGGGCGGTCTCAGTATCTGACCATGGCAACCCGCCGGCCGCGCGCGGCGGCAGGGTCGCCGGAAGGGCCGGGCGTTCCGGCCCGTGACCGCCAACCCGCATTGGAGGACAGTGATCATGTTCAACCAGGTCACCAGAAACCTGAGGTTCATCGACGACGTCGCGGCGTCGGTGAAGGAGTTCGGCCAGACCGTGGCGGCCTCCTTCGTCCGCCTGGTGTCGCCGTACCTCAAAGAGGGCGACGAGCTCTCCGCTGAAGACGTGACCCGCGTGCAGACCGGAATCGTCCGGCTGCTCGAGGGTCGCGAGGCGGAGGTGCGCGCCGCCGAGAAGGCCCACCGGATCGAGCTTCGCAAGGAGAAGACGATCCGTACCCGGCGAAACCGCGAGAAGAACCTGCTCTACAACGCGCTCCTCAAGCTGAGGAAGGTGTTCGAGGGCTTCGGCGCGGGAACGGCCGAGGCCGTCCTCGGTCTCGACCCGGGCATCGCCACCGCCAACGCCAAGGTGCTCTCGCGCTACGCGCGGGAGACCCTGGAAGTACTGTTCAAGCCCGACTTCGCGCTCCCCCCTGAAGCCGCCAGACCGGAGACCTTCAATCCCCTCGAGCACGCGGAGGAGATCGGACCGCTGGTGGACCAGCTCGAGCTGACCCTCACGGAGCTGGCGCGGCAGAAGCGGCGCAGCCAGGAGTGCCTGAAGGTCAAGACCCGGCTCCTGGAGGCGACGAAGACGCTCCTCGTCCACGGTTCGAGACTGCTCGAGGGTCTCTACGTGGTTTCGGGCGAGGAGTTCCACGCGGTGCGCCTGCGGCCCCGCCTGGGCGGACGCACGGGCTCGGACCCCGAGCCCGCGCCCGATCCTGACGATCCCGACGACGGCGAGCCGGACACGCCGGAGGAAACGTCTCCGCCGCAAGAGACGCCCTCGGCCCCGACCGCCTGAGTCGTTCCCCGCTTCAATGTCTTCCTCTTGGGCCGGCGTCGCGCCGGCCCTTTTTCTTGATCCCGCAACCCTGCGCTACCATCCCGACCATGGACCCGCAGAAAATCCTCGCCATCGAGCGTCCCCACCCCAACCTGATGAAGCTCTACTTCATCCACGGTTGCCTGCTCCCGCCGCTGTCGTTCGTCGCGCTGCTGCCGCTGTACTTCCGGTACCACACGATGCGCTACCACTTCGACGACGAGGGGGTGACGATGCGCTGGGGGATCCTCTTCCGGCGCGAGATCAGCCTGAGCTACGCCCGCATCCAGGACATCCACCTGACCTCGGGGATCTTCCAGCGCTGGCTCGGGCTCGCCGACGTCCACATCCAGACCGCCTCGGGCAGCGCCGCCGCCGAGATGAAGATCGAGGGGCTGAAGGAGTTCGCGGACGTGCGCGACTTCCTCTACGGCAAGATGCGCGGCGCCCGCAAGACGCCGACGCCGGCGGCGACGGCGGCCGCCGCGCCGGCGGCGACGCCCCACGCGGACGAGCTGGTGGCGACGCTGCGCGAGGTGACGGCCGAGCTGCGGGCCGCGCGCCTGGCCCTGGAACGCGCCCAGGGTGGCGCCGCCCAGCGTGGAGGCGCCGCCGATGTATGAGGGCGTCAAGGGCGCCTTGTTGCGGCTCCTCAAGGTGCCGCCCGAGCCCGACGATCCCCTCGGCGCCGGCGAGAGCCTGCTGGTCTTCCGCGCCGCGCCGGCCTACTTCTCGTACAAGCTCATCCTGTGGACGATCGGGCGCTTGTTGGTGATCCCGCTGTCGCTGGGAGCGCCGATCGCCCTCATCGTCGTCGGGCTCACCCGCGAGGGCTGCCTGATGGCGTTGCTGGTGGCCGTCGGCGTGCCGCTGCTGGCGGTGGGGGTGGCCTGGATCCCGCTGTCGTACATGATCCTGCGGATGGACTTCGAGATGCGCTGGTACAAGGTCACCGACAAGAGCCTGCGCATCCGCGAGGGCGTGGTCCACCTGCGCGAGATGACGATGACCTTCGCCAACATCCAGAACATCTCGATCACCCAGGGGCCTATCCAGCGCCTGCTGGGGATCGCCGATCTCAAGGTGCAGTCGGCGGGCGGCGGCGGCGGCTCGAAGCAGGAGCAGCAGGCGGCCGCCCTGGGACTGTCGATGCACACCGGCTACTTCCGCGGCGTCGACAACGCCGTGTACATCCGCGAGCTGATGCGCCAGCGGCTCAAGGCGTCGCGGGGATCAGGGCTGGGCGATCCCGACCAGCCGGAGGCGGCCGAGGAAGCGCCGGCCGCGACGCCGGACTTTGGCGAGGTCCTGGCCGGGCTGCGGGCCGAGGCCGCGGCGTTCCGCGCGGCGGCCGAGCACGTGGCGGGGCGGGCTTGACGGGCGGAGGTCGGGCAGCGTGCCGTAGACGAAGAGACGCGTCACGTCGTTGACTCTACCCCTATCGGGTGCTAGCTTGGGCTCGGAGCCCAATCTCTTTATCGAGGACGGAGGACCGATGACCAAGACGATTCTGCTCGCCGACGACAGCGTGACCATCCAGAAGGTGGTCGAGCTCACCTTCATGGACCAGGATTACCAGGTCATCGCCGTCAGCGACGGCAAGGCGGCGCTCGACCGGCTGGCGAAAATGCAGCCCGACCTGGTGATCGCCGACGTCCACATGCCGGAGGCCAACGGCTACGAGGTCTGCCGGCACGCCAAGAAGACCTATCCCGGCATCCCCGTGCTCCTCCTCGTCGGCACCTTCGAGCCGTTCGACCAGCAGCAGGCCAGTGCCGCGGGGGCCGACAGCCACCTGAAGAAGCCGTTCGACTCCCAGGACCTGCTGCGTCAGGTCGACAGCCTGATCAGCCAGACGGCGGCGCCGCCGGCGCCGGCCTCGGCGGCGGCCGCACCGCATCCGGCGGCGACACCGCCGGGAGCCCCGGCAGCGGCAGCCCAGCCGGCGGCACCCCAGCCGGCGGCACCCTGGGCCATGGCACCCCAGCCGGCGGCACCCCGGGCCGTGGCACCGCCTCCGGCGGCATCGGCGCCGCCGCCCGCTCCGGAGCCCCCGTTCTTCGACCTTCCCGAGCCCGAGCCGCTGGCATTCGAGCCCGAGCCCCCGCCCCGCGACACGGCGCCCGAGCCCCCGATCTTCGCGCCTGAGCCCGAGCCTTTCGAGCTCGAGCCGGAGCCTTTCGAGCTCGAGCCCGAGTTGCCGGAGCCCGAGCCCGCGGCCGTCGTCGAGCCGCCTCCTCCGGTCCGCGCCGCGCCGCGCCCGGCCGTGCCCGAGGCTCCGACCCGGCCGCCGGTGCCGGCCGCCGCGCCGGCCGCCGGCGTCGCGGCGTCCGCTGCCGGTGCGTCCGCTGCCGGTGACGCCGGCGCCGGCGAAGCCGGCGGCAATGGCACGCTGAGCGAGGAGGACGTGGAGCGCGTGGCCCGGCGCGTGGTGGAGCTGGTGAGCGACTCCGTGATCCGGCAGGTCGCCTGGGAAGTCGTGCCCGACCTCGCCGAGGTCGTGATCCGAGAACGGATCCGCGAGCTCGAAGGCCAGGTCGAGTAGACGCCGGCCGCCCAAGCTCCGCCGTCCGTGGCCGCATGAGTTTCGCGACGTTCTCCGCCGAGCTGCTCGACTGCCGGCCGCGTCGATCCGGGGGCCTGATCGCGGTGCGGCAGGTCGACTCGACCGAGTTGCTGGCGCGCCGCATCGTCGACGAATACGCCCGCGAGGGCGACGCGGTGCCCGACTCCGAGATCCTCGCCTGGCGCCAGATCGCCGGCCGCGGACGCCACGGCCGCCGCTGGTCGAGCCCGCCGGGCGGCGGCGTCTATGCCACGCTGATCCGTTCCCATCCTGACGCCGAATGGCTGCAACTGCTGCCGCTGCGCGCCGCCCTGGCGCTCTGCGACACCCTCAACCGCTATCTCGACGGCCGCTGCCGCGTGAAGTGGCCCAACGACCTCCTGGTCGGCCGCGGCAAGGTCGGCGGCCTCCTCGTCGACGCGGTCTTCCGCGGCCGCGACGCCGCGGTGGTCGCCACCATCAGCTTCGGGATCAACCACGGGGCGGACCTGGCGGCCCTCGGCGTGCCGCGGGCCACCTCGCTCCACCACGAGACCGCGGCCGCGGCGGACGCCGCGCCGCTGCCGACGCTGGCGCGGCTGGCGATCGAGCTCATCGCCGCGCTCGACGCCGAGCTGGCGCGCGCCGACGACGACGACGTCGTCGGGCGCTACCGCGAGCTGTCGGTACACGCGCCCGGCGAGGTGCTGCGCTGCCGGCTGGACGGCGAGGTCCTCGAGGGCCGCTTCCTCGGCTTCGACGAGCACGGTTTCCTGCGCCTCGAGGTCGACGGCGCGGAGCGCCAGGTCTCGGCCGGCGAGGTCCTGGGCGGTGACTGAGGCCGCTCCGGACGAGACCGGTCTGCCCTCGTCGGCCGAGCAGCTCTACTTCCTCGCCCTCGAGAAGGTCTTCATCGCCGAGCGCGGCTCACCGCTCTACCTCTCGCCCAAGGACTGGCACGTCGCCCTCGCCTGGTACGAGGCCGGCATCCCGCTCGAATGGGTCGAGCGCACGCTGCGCGAGATCTTCGAGCAGCGGCGCTCGCGCGGCACCGACGACAAGATCGTGAGCCTGGGCTACTGCCGGCGCAGCGTCGAGGCGGCCTGGAAGCGGCAGCAGAAGCTGGCCGCGCCGCCGGTCGAGACGCCGGCGATCGACGTCGCGGCGAGGCTGGCGGCCCTGGCCGCGGCGCTGCCCGAAGACCTCGCCGCGCGCGACGCCTGGGCGCGGCGCCTGACCGAGCTCGAGGGCACGGCCGAGGAGGTCGAGGCGCGGCTTCAGGAGCTCGACCGCGAGCTCCTGGAGGCGGCGAGCACGGTCGATCCGCAGACGCGCGCTCGCCTCGACGAGGACCTGCGCGGCGCCCTGGCCAACCTGGCGCGGCGGCTGCCCGCCGCCGAGCTCGAAGGCGTCGAGGCGCGGCTCGCCGAGCGCCTGCTGCGCGACCTCCTCGGCCTGCCCGTGCTGTCGCTCTTCGCGCCCGAGGCGGAGCCGGAAGACGCGTCCGAGGACGCACCGCCCGATCCGTAGCCGGACGGGCGCAAGGCCTTGCGCCCCTACACCCGAGTTCCGTTCCCGGCCGCGATCAGGTATATTGCGGCCAGGTGGTACACGTTTTGCTGAGATCTCTGGCGCCGGCGCCCTCACGGCCCGGCGCCGAGAGGTCTGAAATGAGTCGTCTTACGCGAACAGCAGCCATCGGGACGTACGCGCTCGTCCTGTGCGTCGCGGCCGCGTGGGCGCAGGCGCCCGCGGCGCCGACCTTCGCCGAGGCCGTCGAGGTGCGGGTGGTCAACCTCGAGGTCGTGGTCACCGCGGGCGGCGAGCGGGTCACCGGCCTCGGCCCCGGCGACTTCAAGCTCGAGGTCGACGGCCGCGAGGTGCCGATCGACTACTTCACCGAGGTCCGCGAGGGCCGGGCCGACGCGCCGGCCGCAGGCGTGACCGCGGTGCCGGCGGTCACGGCCGGCGAGGCCGTGGGGACGCGCTACCTCGTCTTCATCGACGACTTCTTCGCCGTGCCCACGCACCGCAACCAGGTGCTGCGCGCGTTGCGCGACGACTTGCCGCGGCTGGCGGAAGAGGACCGCATGGCGATCGTGGCCTTCGACGGCCGCGGGCTCGACCTGCTCTCGGGGTGGTCGGGCTCGCGGGAAGAGCTGGACGCGGCCCTCGGCCGTGCCATGGACCGCACCGCCTACGGCCTGCGGCGCCTGAGCGAGCTGCGGCGCTTCAGCTTCAGCGCCGCCCACGAGGGGCGGCGTCCGCACGGCGGTGCCTACTCGGCGCGCTCGAGCTTCTCCACGATCGGCTTCTTCGGCGCCGGCCGCGAGAGCGCCGCCCCGGACCTCCAACCCGTCCACGAGATCACCACCCAGGTGGGGCGCGCGGTGCGGGCGGCGGCGGCGGCGCTGCGGGGTTTCGCCACGGTGCCGGGCCGCCGCGTGATGCTGGTGCTCGCGGGCGGCTGGCCGGCGTTCAGCACTGAATGGGGCCACTCCCTGCCGGGCGACTCGGCGGCGGACCCGCGGGCGACCTCGCCGCGGGAGCGATACGAGGTCTTCGATCCCCTCGTCGACGCCGCCAACGGCCTGGGCTACACGCTCTACCCGGTCGACCTGCAGCCCTACGCGGGGCTGCGTTCCCGCGGCGCCGACGTCGGCTCGGCGGGCGAGGCCTACCTCGCCTCGGCGCAGCGCGACCGGCTCGATGCCGACAGCCGCGACGCCCTGGCCTATCTCGCCCGGGCGACCGGCGGGCGCGCCTTCGAGGGCTCCGCCGGCCGTTCGGCGCTCGAGCGTGTCGCCGAGGACGTCCGTTCCTACTACTGGCTCGGCTTCGCGCCATTCTGGCAGGGCGAGGGCGCCGCCCACCGGGTGAGGGTGGAGCCGCGCCGCAAGGGCCACCGGGCACGCAGCCGCAGGGGTTTCACGGACCTGCTCGACGAGCCGGCGACCGGCCAGCTCATGTCCGAGCGGCTGGAGCTCGAGCCGTGAGCCGCACCTTTTCCAGGACGACTTCAATCCCAACGACTCTGCCAATTCGCTCTGGCGGCGTCGGGCGCCGCCTCCGGAGATCCACGATGCAACCCACGATAGTCCCTTCCTTGCAACGAAAGATGGTCCGCTGCTTCCTGGGGCTCGCCCTGGCGTTGGGCCTCCTGGCGCCCGGCCAGGCGCAACAGGCGCCGGAGACTCCGGTGAGCCTGTTCGGCGAGGTGATCGACGTGCGGGTGGTCAACCTCGAGGTGGTCGTCACCCGCGGCGGCGAGCGCGTGACCGGGCTCGGCCCGCAAGACTTCGTCCTCAGCGTCGACGGCAAGGAAACGCCGATCGAGTACTTCACCGAGGTCCACGGCGGCACCGCGGCGGTACGCGGCGACGAGACCCAGGTCGCCACCATGCCGGCGCTCGCCCCGGGCACGCCGGTGTCGACGAGCTATCTGCTCTTCGTCGACGAGTACTTCACCGTCGCGCCGCACCGCAACCGGGTGCTGCGGGGGCTGGTCGAGCAGCTCCCGCAGCTCAACCCCGAGGACCGCATGGCGGTGGTCGCCTTCGACGGCAAGAAGCTCGAGATGCTCTCCACCTGGAGCCAGTCGATCGAGGCGCTGACGCGGGTGCTCGAGGCGGCCACCGAGCGGCCGGCCTACGGCCTGCAACGCCTCGCCGAGCAGCGCAGCTTCGAGGCCACGCGGGAGATCCTCGGGCGCCGCTCGGGCGTCCTCGACGGCGACCCGCGGCGCCTCGACCGCACCCGGCTCGACGTCGAGGAGGAGCAGCAGGCCGAGATCCTCGCCCGCCAGGTCAAGCGGGTCACGCTGGCGGCGTCGTCGGCCCTGCGCGGCTTCGCCAATCCGCCGGGCCGCAAGGTGCTGCTCCTGATGTCCGGCGGCTGGCCCTACAACCCGGCCTCGTGGGTGACCGGCGATCTGGCGCTCGCGGCCCTGGCGTCCAACGTGCCCTACGGCGAGGAGCTCTACGAGCCCCTGGTGGCGACCGCCAACCGGCTCAGCTACACCGTCTACCCCGTGGACGTGCAGAACGAGACCTACGATCCTACGGACGTCGAGCGCGCCTCGGTGGACCCGCAATTCGACCGCGACGTGCTCTTCAACCGTCTCCAGGACGAGCGCACGTCGCTCAACGTGATCGCCGAGGAGACCGGCGGCCAGGCGGTGCTCGGGGGCGCCCGCACCGCCGCCCTCGAGCGCGCGGCGGCGGATACGCGCACCTACTACTGGATCGGCTTCACCCCCGACTGGAAGGGCGACGACGCCTCCCACCGCGTCGACGTCAAGGCGCGCGACAGGAAGCTCAAGGTGCGCTCGCGCGAAGGCTTCACCGACCTGTCGCGGCAGACCGAGGTGTCGATGATGGTGGAGAGCTCGCTGCTCTTCGGCGGCGCTCCCGCCGCCAGCCCGCTCTTCGCCGAGGTCGGCGCCGCCGCCAAGGCGGGGCGCGGCAAGGTCCAGGTGCCGCTGACCGTGATCGTCCCGGTCTCGGAGCTCACGTTCCTGCCGCAGGAGGGCCGTTACCTGGCGGAGCTCGAGCTGCGCATCGCGGTCCAGGACGAGACCGGCAGCCTCTCCGACGTGCCGGTGGTGCCGATGACCGTGGCGCTCGACGAAAGCCCCAAGGAGGGCGAGCTGCGGCGCTACGAGACCGTCGTCAAGATGCGCCGCAAGAAGCACGACCTCGTGGTCTCGCTCTACGACGTGGCCTCGGGCAAGATCCTCTCCACGCGGCTCGAGGTCGATCCGAAAACGAACTGACGATCGCAGCGCGATCGATTCCGGAGATTTCATCATGCGGTCACGAGCTTTTTCCCTCCATCCCTTCCTGCGCCTGCTCCCGGTCACCTGCGTGCTGCTCGCCTTCGCCGCGCCGGCCACGGCTCAGGACGAGCCGGCCGACCTCTTCGGCGAGGTGATCGACGTGCGGGTGGTCAACCTCGAGGTGGTCGTCACCGACGGCGGCGAGCGGGTGACCGGCCTCGGGCCGGAGGACTTCCTGCTGACGGTCGACGGCGCCGAGGTGCCCATCGAGTACTTCACCGAGGTCTCCGGCGGCACCGCCCTCGCCGACGCCGGCGCCCAGGAGCTGGGCACGGTGCCGGCCCTGGCTCCCGGCGTGCCGGTGCCCACCAGCTTCCTGGTCTTCATCGACGAGTACTTCACCCTGGCGTCGCGGCGCAACCAGGTGCTGAGCCAACTGATCGAGCAACTGCCGATGCTCAACCCCGAGGACCGCATGGCGGTGGTGGCCTTCGACGGCAAGAAGCTCGACATGCTCACCAGTTGGAGCCAGTCGGTCGAGGCCTTGACGCGGGTCGTCGAACAGGCCAGGGAGCGCCCGACCTTCGGCGTCCATCGCTTTACGCGGGAGCGTCTCTTCGCGGGCGACGCGACGGCGGCGGCGGAGCGCGCGTCGCGCGCCGCGGATTTCGAGCGTCCGGAGCTCTTCGGCGCCGGGATCCGGGTCGGGTCCGACCTCCCGACGCTGGAGGAGGAGCAGCTCATCGGGATGCTCACCGACGACGTAGAGCTTGTCGTCATGGCGGCGGCGTCGACCCTGCGCAGCTTCGCCAACCCTCCCGGCCGCAAGGTGATGCTCCTGGTCGCCGGCGGCTGGCCCTACACGCCGGCGCAGTGGGTGGTGACCGATCCGGAGCGGGCGCTCTACACCACCGGCTACGGCTACGGCGACAACCTCTACGCGCCGCTGATCGAGACCGCCAACCGCCTCAGCTACACCCTCTATCCGATCGACGTCCCGTTCCAGGCCGACGCCGCGGCGAGCGCCGCGGCATTCGAAGCCACCGACTCCGAGTCGAAGCTCGGACAGCTCGGCGACAACGTGCAGGACCAGCGGGCGTCGCTGCGGCGCCTGGCCCGGGACACGGGCGGCCGGGCGCTCCTGGGCAGCGACACGCTGCGGGCCCTCGAAAAGGTGGTGACCGACACCCGTTCGTATTACTGGATCGGGTTCACGCCGAAGTGGCAAGGCGACGACCAGGCGCACCGCCTCGACGTCGCCGTGCGCCGTCCCGGGTTGCGGGCTCGCACCCGCCAGAGCTACTCCGACCTGTCGCGCCAGCGCGAGGTGACGATGATGGTCGAGAGCGCCCTGCGCCTGGGCGACGCCCCCACCATGACGCCGATGCCGGCCCGCGTCGGCGAGGTGAAGAAGGCGGGCGGCGGCAAGGTGGACGTGGAGATCCAGGTCCTGGTGCCGATGGGAGCGCTCACCTTCCTGCCGCACGAGCAGAAATACCTGGCGCAGGCCGAGCTGCGGGTCGCGGTGCAGGACGAGGAGGGCACCCTCCCCGAGATCCCGGTGGTGCCCATGAGCGTCACCCTCGACGGCCCGCCGAAGGAGGGCGAGATGCGCCGCTGGAGCACCCGCGTGACCCTGCGCAAGGCGCGGCACGACGTGGTGGTGTCGATCTACGACGTCGCCTCGGGCAACATCCTGTCGACGAAGCTCGAGGTGGACCCGCGGTAGCGCCAGGCCGCGGCGGCCCTGGTATGATCGCCCGCAGGGAGACGACGACATGCGACGACTGAGCCTCTTTCTCGCCCTCCTTCTGGGCGCCCCGGCCCTCGCCGCGGCGATCACCGCCGGACAGGTGGACGACTTCCAGGACGGGACCCTCCAGGGCTGGGGGTCCGGCCTCAGCAACCCGAACGGGCCGGCCAACGAGAACGGCCGGGGGCCCGGCGGCGAAGGCGACCGGGCCCTCGTGGCCACCGCCACCGGCGGCCCCGTCGCGGCCGGCGCCAAGATCGTGATCTTCAACCAGGCGCAATGGACCGGCAACTTCCTCGACGCCGGGGTCAACGCCTTGCGCGCGGACCTGCACAACCTGAGCGACGAGGACATGACGATCCGCGTCGCGCTGCGTGGCAGCGGCGGCGCTTTCGCGACCGTCCACGGCGTCGAGCTGCCGGATGGCGAGGAGGGCTTCGTCAGCGCCGCCTTCTCCCTCGCGCCGGAGGACCTGACCTGGGTCGGCGACGGCTCCAACGACGTCATGGCGACGCTCGGCAGCGTCACCGAGCTCCGCATCCTCCACACGACCGAGCCCGACCAGCGGGGCGACCCGGTGGAGGGCCAACTGGCCGTCGACAACGTCACCGCCCTCGACTGCGCGTCCGGCCTCGCGAAGGCCGACTCGCCCGCCGACTTCCTGCTGGTGCCGGCCTTCGAGGTCGACACCGCGGACCCCGGCGGCCTGACGACTTTCTTCGCCGTCCACAACCAGAGCGACCAGCCCCGGAGCGTCCTGGTGCGCTACTTCGACCGCGCGGGCAAGCAGCAGCGCAGCGACGAGCTCGCCCTCGCCGCGCGCCAGACCCGTTCCATCAACGTCCGTGGCGTCCAGGGCCTGGCGGCCGAGCCCGACGGATTCGCCCGCGGCTCGATCGAGGTCCGGGCCTGCTCCGCGGGCGGCGACGATCCGGCCGCCAGCCTCACGGGGGACTTCATCTACCTCGACGACGCGGGCAACTTCGCCACCGGCGACCAGTTGCTGCGCCGCGAGGACGTCTGCTCCAGGCTCCAGGTCCGTCTGCTCAACTTCGGCAGCGGCATCCGGCTGCGGCTCTACGCCGGCGATCCCCAGGGCCTGGTCGACCCGACGGCGACCTTCACCGTCTACAACGAGGCGGGCGCGGAGCTCGACAAGGGGGAGATCGTCACCTCCGACCAGGTTTCGGTCCTCGACTCCACGGAGCTGACGGCGACCCGTTTCGGCACCCTGGACGTCGAATTCGCCGAGGGCGGCGGAGCGCTCTCCGTCGAGTACAGCGCCTTCGGGCGCTTCTCCGTCGCCATGAACGCCACCTGCGTCGAGCCCTGAAGGTCTGACGCGTCTTACTTCTTCCGCTTCGGCTTGAAGAGCTCGATCACCGTCCCCTCGAACTCCTCCGCCGCGAACGCCAGCGTCTCCGACAGGGTCGGGTGCGGGTGGACGGTCAGTCCGAGGTCGCGGGCGTCGCAGCCCATCTCGATGGCGAGGGCGGCCTCGGCGATGAGGTCGCCGGCGTTGGGGCCGACGATTCCGGCGCCGAGCAGGCGGCCGCTGGCCTCGTCGAAGAGCAGCTTGGTGCGGCCCTCGCTGCGGCCGAGGGCCAGCGAGCGGCCGTTGGCCGCCCACGGAAAGATGCCCTTGCCGTAGGCGATCCCCTCCTTCTTCGCCTCGTCTTCGGTCATGCCCACCCAGGCGACCTCGGGGTCGGTGTAGGCGACGGAGGGGATCGCCAGGACGTCGAAGGAGCTCTTGAGGCCGGCGATCACCTCGGCCGCCACCCTGCCCTCGTGCGACGCCTTGTGCGCCAGCATCGGCGCGCCGGCGACGTCGCCGATGGCGAAGATGTGGGGCACGTTGGTGCGCAGCATGCGGTCGGTGGAGATGAAGCCGGCGTCGGTCACCCGCACGCCCGCGGCCTCGGCGCCGATCTCGCGGCCGTTGGGCTTGCGGCCAACGGCCACGAGCACCCGGCCGAAGAGGTCGGAGTCGGGCGCCTTGTCGCCGTCGAAGAAGACGCGCAGCCCCCCGTCCTCGGCCCTGACGCCGGTGACCTGGGTCTTGAGGAAGACGTTCTCGTAGCGCTCCTCGATCCATTTCTGGAACGGGCGCACCACGTCGCGGTCGGCGCCGAGCATGAGGCCGTCGAGCAGCTCGACGACGGTGATCCTCGCGCCCAGGGCATGGTAGACGGTGGCCATCTCGAGGCCGATGATGCCGCCGCCGATCACCAGCAGCCGCTCCGGCACTTCTTCGAGCTCGAGGGCCGAGGTCGAGTCCATGAGGCGGGGATCGTCGTAGGGCCAGCCGGAGACCGTCGATGGGCGGCTGCCGGCGGCGATGACCGCGGCGTCGAAGGACAGGGTCTTCTTGCCGTCGGCGGTCTCGACCGTCAGGGTGTGCTCCGACGCGAAGCGGCCCTTGCCCTCGATCACCCGCACTTTGCGCTGTTTGGCCATGTTGCCGACGCCGCCGACCAGGCGCTCGACGGTGGCGTCCTTCCAGGCGCGCAGCTTGTCGAGGTCGATCTTGGGCTCGCCGAAGTCGAGGCCGTGGCCGGCGAAGGCGCGCGCCTCGGTGATGACCTTGGCGGCGTGGAGCAGGGCCTTGGAGGGGATGCAGCCGACGTTCAGGCAGACGCCGCCGAGGGTGGGGTAGCGCTCGACCAGGGCGACTTGCTTGCCGAGGTCGGCGGCGCGGAAGGCGGCGGTGTAGCCGCCGGGTCCGGAGCCCAGGACGACGACCTCGACGTGCTCGCCGGCGTCTTTGGGTGGTCGACTGGCTTTCGGTCGCTCCGGCTTGTCGGACTTGTCGGACCTGTCGGACCTGTCGGACGGGTCAGACTTGACGGACTCTTTCTCCGGCTCGTCCTCGGCCTCGATCAGGGCGATGACGGCGCTCTCGCCCACCTCGTCGCCGACCTTGACCTTGACCTCCTTGACGACGCCGGCGCGGGTGGCGGGCACCTCCATCGACGCCTTGTCGCTCTCGAGGGTGACGAGACTGTCGTCGACCTTGACCTGGTCGCCGGCCTTGACCAGCACCTCGGCGACCGCGACCTTGTCGAAGTCGCCGATGTCGGGAATGCGCTCTTCTACGATGATGCCCATGGGAGTATTTCCTTCCGGTTCCCCCCTTTGAAAAAGGGGGGTCAGGGGGGATTCCTTAAAGCAGCAGGCGCCGGACATCGGCGAGCAGGTCGGCCAGGTGGACGATGAAGCGCGCGGCCATGGCGCCGTCGATCACCCGGTGGTCGTAGGAGAGCGACAGCGGCAGCATCAGCCGCGGCACGAATTCGCCGCCCTTCCAGACCGGCTTCCACGCGTTGCGCGAGGCGCCGAGGATGGCGACCTCGGGGGCGTTGACGATCGGGGTGAAGGCGGTGCCGCCGATGCCGCCGAGGCTCGAGATCGTGAACGTGGCGCCCTGGTAGTCCTTGGGCATGAGCTTGCCCTCGCGCGCCCGGCCGCTGACCTCGCCGAGCTCCTCGGCGAGGGTGAGGAGGCCCTTGTGGTCGACGTCGCGGATCACCGGCACCACCAGGCCCTCGGGCGTGTCCACGGCGACGCCGAGGTGGTAGTAGCGCTTGAGGATTAGCCGCTCGCCCGAGGGATCGAGGGAGGAGTTGAATTCGGGGAATTCCTTGAGCGCGGCGGCCGCCGCCTTGAGCAGGAAGGCCACCGGCGTGAGCTTGAAGCCGCGGCCCTTGGCCTGCTCGGCCTGCGCCTTGCGGAAGGCCTCGAGCTCGGTCACGTCGGCGTCCTCGTGCTGGGTCACGTGGGGCACGTGGAGCCAGCTCCGGTGGACGTTCCGGGCCGAGATCTTGCGGATGCGGCCGAGCTCGCGGGTCTCGATCGGGCCGAACTTCGAGAAGTCGACGGCCGGCATTTCCGGCAACGCCAGGCCGCCCCCGGCGCCGGCCTGGGCCAGCTCGAGCGCGCCCTTGACGTAGCCGCGCACGTCGTCGTGGGTGATGCGGCCCTTGCGGCCGGTGCCCTCGACGCGGCCGAGGTCGACGCCGAGCTCGCGAGCCAGGCGGCGCACGGACGGGCTGGCGTAGGCTTTGCGGAAGGCGTCCTCGTCCACCGAGCGGCCGAGCGACGGCGTTCGGCGCTGAGCCGGCTTCTCCTTCTTCGCCGGCTTCTTTTCGTCGTCCCCTTCGGGCTCCTCGTCCTTCTCGGGCTCCTCGTCCTTCTCGGGCTCCTTCTCCTTCTCGGGCTCCTTCTCCTTCTCGGGTTTCTCTTCGTCCTCGGGCTTCTCGTCGTCCTTTTCGCCTTCCTCCGCGGCCTCGAGGACGGCGATCACCATGTCCTCGCTGACCTCGTCGCCCACGGCGACCTTGACTTCTTTGACGGTGCCGGCGGCGGTCGACGGGACCTCCATCGACGCCTTGTCGCTTTCGAGGGTGATCAGGGAGTCCTCGACCTTGACCTCGTCACCCGGCTTGACGAGCACTTCGATCACGCTGACGCCGGTGGTGTCGCCGACGTCGGGCAATCGGACTTCTGTAAGCTGTCCCATTTCCCTGCTCCCTCCTACACCGTGGTCGGCTCGGGTTTGTCGGGGTCGATGCCGTAGCGCTCGATGGCCTCGGCGACCTTGGAGGCGGGCACGCGGCCGTCCTCGGCGAGGGTCTTCAGGGCGGCCAGCGCCACGTAGTGGCGGTCGACCTCGAAGAAGCGGCGCAGGTTGGCGCGGGTATCGCTGCGGCCGAAGCCGTCGGTGCCGAGCACCCGGTAGCGTCCCGGCACCCAGGCGCGGATCTGGTCGGCGAAGGCCTTCATGTAGTCGGTCGAGGCCACCACGGGGCCCTCGCGTGCGCCGAGGCAGTGCTCGACGTAGGAGACGCGGGGCTCTTCGGCGTCGGGATGGAGCAGGTTCCAGCGGTCGGCCGCGAGGCCGTCGCGGCGAAGCTCGGTGAAGCTGGTCACGCTCCACACGTCGGCGGCGACGTCGAAGTCCTCTTCGAGCAGCTCGGCGGCGGCGCGCACCTCGTTCAAGATGGCGCCGGAGCCGAGGAGCTGCACGCGCTTCTTCTGCGCCCGGCTCGCCGACTCGCGCAGCAGATACATGCCTTTGCGGATGCCGTCCTCGACGCCCTCGGGCATCTTCGGGTGCTCGTAGTTCTCGTTCAGGGTGGTGACGTAGTAGAAGACGTTCTCGTCGTCCTGGACCATGCGCCGCAGGCCGTCCTGGATGATGACCGCCAGCTCGTAGCCGAAGGTCGGGTCGTAGGCCACGCAGTTGGGCACGGTGGAGGCGTGCAGGTGGCTGTGGCCGTCCTCGTGCTGGAGGCCCTCGCCATTGAGCGTGGTGCGGCCCGAGGTGGCGCCGATCAGGAAGCCGCGCGAGCGCATGTCGGCCGCCGCCCAGATGAAGTCGCCGACGCGCTGGAAGCCGAACATCGAGTAGAAGATGAAGAAGGGGATCATGTGGACGCCGTGGTTGGAGTACGAGGTGCCGGCGGCGATCCACGAGGAGAGGCCGCCGGCCTCGGTGATGCCCTCCTGGAGGATCTGGCCTTTCTCGTCCTCCCGGTAATACATGAGCTGATCGGCGTCGACCGGGCGGTAGAGCTGGCCGAAGGGGGCGTAGATGGCGAGCTGGCGGAACATGCCCTCCATGCCGAAGGTGCGGGCCTCGTCGGCGACGATGGGCACCAGGTGCTTGCCGATCTTCTTGTCGCGCGCCAGGATGTTGAGCACGCGCACGAAGGCCATGGTGGTCGACAGCTCGCGGCCCTCGCTGCCGTCGGTGAGGACCTTGAAGGCGGCCAGCTCCGGCGCCGGCAGGGGCGGCGCCTGCCGGCGGCGCGCCGGCAGCGCTCCGCCGAGCTTGTCGCGGCGCTCCTTCAGGTATTGCATGAGCGGGGTCTCCTCCGCCGGCTTGTAAAACGGCGCTTCGGCGACCGCGTCGTCGGAGAGCGGGATGTTGAAGCGGTCGCGGAAGGCGATCAGGGCCTTCTCGCCCATCTTTTTCTGCTGGTGGGTGGGGTTCTGGCCCTCGCCGGCCTCGCCCATGCCGTAGCCTTTGACCGTCTTGGCCAGGATCACCGTCGGCTGACCCTGATGCTTCACGGCGGCGGCGTAGGCGGCGTAGACCTTGTCGGGGTCGTGGCCGCCGCGCTTCAGGCGCCAGAGGTCGTCGTCGGTCATGTCGGCCACCAGCTCGCGCAGCTCGGGGGAGTTGAAGAAGTGCTGGCGGATGAAGGAGCCGTCGGGGTTGGCGGCGTAGGCCTGGTAGTCGCCGTCCACGGCCTCTTCCATCCTCTCGATAAGGAGCCCCTTGTGGTCCTGGGCGAAGAGCGGGTCCCAGTCCTTGCCCCACACCACCTTGATCACGTTCCAGCCGGCGCCGCGGAAAACGCGCTCGAGCTCCTGGATGATCTTGCCGTTGCCGCGCACGGGCCCGTCGAGGCGCTGCAGGTTGCAGTTGATGACGAAGATCAGGTTGTCGAGGCGTTCGCGCACCGCCAGCGAGATGGCGCCGAGGGCCTCGGGCTCGTCCATCTCGCCGTCGCCGAGGAAGGCCCAGACCTTGCGGTCGCCGGCGTCGACGATCTCGCGCTGGTGGAGGTACTTCATGAAGCGCGCCTGGTAGATGGCCATCAGCGGCCCGAGGCCCATCGACACTGTGGCGAACTGCCAGAAGCCGGGCATCAGCCACGGGTGCGGGTAGGAGGAGAGACCGTCGCCGCCGGCCTCCTCGCGAAAGCGCTCGAGCTGCGCCTCGCTGAGCCGGCCCTCGAGGAACGCGCGGGCGTAGACGCCGGGGGCGGAGTGTCCCTGGAAGTAGACCAGGTCGCCGCCGTGGCCCTCGTGGGGGGCGCGGAAGAAGTGGTTGAAGCCGATCTCGAAGAGGTTGGCGGCCGACTGGTAGCTGGCGATGTGGCCGCCGAGGCCCGCGTGCTCGCGGTTGGCGCGCACTACCATGGCCATGGCGTTCCAGCGGATGATCGACTTGATGCGCCGCTCGAGCGCCGGGTCGCCCGGACGCTTGGCCTCGTTGGCCGGCGAGATGGTGTTGAGGTAGGCGGTGTTGGCCGAGTAGGGCAGGTAGGCGCCCGAGCGCCGCGCCTTTTCGACCAGCGCCTCGATCAGGAAGTGGGCGCGTTCTGGGCCGTCGTGCTCGAGCACGGCCGCCAGCGCGTCGAGCCACTCGCGGGTTTCATCGGGATCGACGTCGTCGGGGATCGTCCAGGGTTGATCTGCCATCGAATGGACCTCGAAAACTTGAGAGAGACGTTCGGGGAGAGGTTATCTCAGCTCGGCGGCGGACGCCACCGGCGTATCCATGCTATCGTTCACTGCAAGCGAAAGGAGGGTTGGCCGGGTCTGGTATCATCCGCGCCGGCTACCGTCTCCCCGTGGTCGATTCCGAGGTTTTCAACCCAGATGCACCCTTTAGGCGACTATCTACGTGATCTCGCCGCCATCCATGCCACCGGCGCGGCCGGCCCGGAGACTTCGTACTATGGCGCCCTCGAGACGCTGCTCAACGCTGCCGGCAAGCTGGTGAAGCCGCGGGTGCGTTGCGTGCTGAGCCCCGCGGACCGCGGTGCCGGCATCCCGGACGCCGGCCTCTTCACCGTCCGGCAGTTCGAGCGGGCCGCCGATGCCGAGCCGCTTCCGGGACAGATGCCGGAGCGCGGCGTCGTCGAGGCCAAGCCGCCGGCCTCGGACGTCCGGTCGATCGCGGCCGGCGAGCAGGTCGTGCGCTACGGCCGCGAGTATGGTCACGTCTTCGTAACGAACTACCGCGACTTCCTCCTCGTGGGCCATGACCTCGACGGCCGACCCGTCGAGCTCGAGAGCTTTACGCTGGCAGCGAGCGCAGAGGAACTCTGGCAGATCGCCCGCCACCCCGAGAAGGCCGGCACGGCCCATGCGGAGCGCTTCCTCGAATTTCTGAAGCGGGCTCTCCTCCACGCCGCCACGCTCGAAAAACCCAACGACGTGGCCTGGTTCCTGGCTTCTTACGCCCGCGATGCCCGGATCCGTATCGAGGGCGCCGAGATGCCGGCGCTCGCCGCCGTGCGGCAGGCCCTGGAAGATGCTCTCGGAGTGCGCTTCGAGGGGCCGCGGGGAGACCATTTCTTCCGTTCGACGCTCATCCAGACCCTGTTCTACGGCGTCTTCTCGGCCTGGGTCTTGTGGCACCGCCAGAGTCCTCCCAAGGGACAGCGCTTCGACTGGCGGCAGGCGGCATGGACCCTTCACGTCCCGATGATCCAAGCCCTCTTCGACCAGGTCGCGGCGCCGGCTCGTCTCAGACCTTTGGGGCTCGTCGAGCCTCTGGATTGGGCCGCTGCCGTCCTCGATCGGGTGGACGGTGACGCCTTCTTCTCCCGATTCGAGGAGGAGCACGCCGTCCAGTACTTCTACGAGCCCTTCCTCGAGGCCTTCGATCCGGAGCTGCGCCGGGAGCTGGGCGTCTGGTACACGCCGCCTGAGGTCGTCCGCTACATGGTGGCGCGGGTCGACGCGGCGCTCAGGAACGACCTCGGTATCGCCGCGGGCCTTGCCGATCCGCGGGTCTACGTGCTCGACCCGTGTTGCGGCACCGGCGCGTTTCTCGTGGAAACCCTGCGCACGATCGCGGACACCTTGGCCGGCGCGGGCGCCGACGCCCTGCTCGCCGCGGACGTCAGGCGGGCGGCCTGCGAGCGGGTCTTCGGCTTCGAGCTCTTGCCGGCACCGTTCGTGGTGGCTCACCTCCAGCTCGGGCTGTTGCTCAGGCGCCTCGGTTCGGCGCCCCAGGCCGCTCGCGGCGAGCGGCTGGGGGTTTTCCTCACCAACGCGCTGACCGGCTGGCAGCCGCCCGGCGAGTCGGGGCGCGGCCGCTTCGAGCAACTGAAGCTCAATTTCCCCGAGCTGGCCCAGGAGCGCGACGCCGCCAACGAGGTCAAGCGCGAGCGGCCGATCCTGGTGATCCTCGGCAATCCTCCCTACAACGGCTTCGCCGGCGTCGCCGTCGACGAGGAGCGCGAGCTGACCGAGGCTTACCGCACCACCGAGAAGGCGCCGTCCCCTCAGGGCCAGGGTCTGAACGATCTCTACGTGCGCTTCTACCGCATGGCCGAGCGCAAGATCGTCGAGGAATCGCGGAAAGGGGTGGTCGCGTTCATCTCCAACTACTCCTGGCTCGACGGACTCTCCCACACCGGCATGCGGGAACGGTTCCTCGACGTCTTCGACGAGATCCGGATCGACAACTTGAACGGCGACAAGTACAAGACCGGCAAGCTCACGCCGACCGGCGAGCCCGATCCGAGCGTCTTCTCGACCGAGTGGAACCGGGAGGGCATCCAGGTGGGCACTGCCATCGCACTGATGGTCCGCAAGGAGCGCCACGAGCCGGCGTCCCGCATTCGATTTCGTAATCGCTGGGGCAAGCACAAGCGTCAAGAGCTCGTCGATTCCCGTCTTGACGACGACGATTCTTTCTACGAGATCCTGGAACCGGTCCTCGACCTGGGGTTGCCTTTTCTGCCGGCCACTATGGCTCCGCACTTTCGCGAGTGGCCCCGTTTGCCCGAGCTCTTCCCGATGTCGTTTCCGGGCGTCAAGACCAGCCGGGACGACCTCCTGGTCGACATCGACCGTGGGCGGCTGGAAGAGCGGCTGCGCTGCTATTTCGATCCGGCCACGAGCCACGAAGAGATGGCCCGGATTTGCCCGGCAGCCTTGCGCGAGACGAAGCATTTTCCCGCACGAGAGGTACGGGAGACTCTGCAACGCCGCGGCTTCTTGCCTGGAAACGTAGTCCGCTACGTCTACAGACCGTTCGACCTGCGGTGGCTGTATTGGGAGCCGGAGACAAACCTATTGGACCGGAGGCGCCAGGAATACTGGCAGAACCTCTTCTCGGGCAATCTATGGCTCGAGGCACGGCAGAAGCTCGCAGTCTCCGTCTTCGATCGCGGCTACGTGACCCACCACCTGGCCGACAACTTCGGCAATGGGCTCTCGAGCTTCTTTCCGCTTTATCGTGTCCACGGCTGGAAGGGACTGTTCACCGCCGCGGAGAACGGTCCCGTCGCCAACGTTTCATCGTACGCCGAGAGAGTCTTGAAGGAGCTGGACCTGACGCCGGAGGACCTTTTCTTCCACACGGTGGCGGTGATTCACGCACCTTCCTATCGGCAGGAAAACGTTACGGCTCTCAGGCAGGATTGGCCGCGAGTCCCCCTCCCGCGCTCGCGCGACTCCTTCTTCGCCTCGGCTGAGCTCGGCCGGCGTGTCGCCCTCCTCCTCGATTCGGAGGCTTCAGTCCGCGGAGTGACAGTTGGTCCTCTCGACCCCGAACTCCAGGGGCTGGGCGTCTTCTCTCTCGTCCCTGGCCACGCCCTCGACGAAGAGCGCGACCTCGCGGTCACGGCCGGCTGGGGCCACCCTGGCAAGGGCGGCGTCGTCATGCCGGGCCGCGGCCGGATCCGGGAACGCGCCTTCACGCCCGACGAGCGTGAGGCCCTGAAGGCCGGTGCGAGCGGTCGCGGCCTCGCCGGCGCCGACGCGCGGACTCTCCTCGGCGAGAGGACCCTCGACGTCTATCTCAACGAGCGCGCCTTCTTCCGCAACGTGCCGGCGGGTGTCTGGAGCTACACCCTGGGCGGCTACCAGGTGATCAAGAAGTGGCTCTCCTACCGCGAGCTCGACTTCCTGGAGCGTCCGCTGACGAGCGAGGAAGCGCGTGCGGTGACCGCGCTCGTCCGGCGTATCGCCGCGCTGCTGCTCCTGCAGCCGAGCCTCGATGCGAACTACGTCGCCGTCCGCGACTCCTCGTGAGCCTGGCCGGGCAACGGGCGAGCCTCTGCTAGGATCCGTGCCGAGTGCGAGCTTACCTGACGACCGCTTTCAACAGGCTGAAAGCGCGGCCGCCCGGCCAACGCGGCCCGCGCGACGCCGTCGTCCTGCTCTTCATCCTGATGCTGGCCGCGACCGTGCGGCTCCTTCCGACGCGCGCCGGCCTGCCGTATCTCCACGAGTGGGACGAGCCGCAGATCGCTTCCACAGCGCTCAACATGATGAAGACCGGGGACCTCAATCCCCACTTCTTCCACTATGGCACGCTGACGATCTACGCGCAGCTCGGCGTCGACGTCGCCCACTTCTTCTTCCTGATGCGCGCGCATCCGCCGCCCTTCCCGGTGGAGCCCGGGCGCTTCATCGAGCATGGGGAGATCGACCTCGGCTCGATCGAGACCTTCTACGACACGGGCTTTCCCTGGGAGGTCTCGCACCCGTCGTTCTATCTCTGGAACCGCGCCTTCAACGCCCTGCTCGGCACCGCCACCGTCTTCGTCACCTTTCTGCTCGGACGCCTCCTCGCAGGGGCGACGGCCGGGCTGCTCGCCGCGGCGTTGATGGCGGTGCAGGGTTTTCACGTGGAGCTGTCGGCGGTCGTCAACCCCGACGTTGCGATGACGCTGTTCGCCCTGACCGCGATCTGGGCCTCGGTGGCTTTTTCCCAGAACGGGCTTGCGCGGTGGCTGGTCGCGGCCCTCGTCTGCTGCGGGCTGGCGGCGTCGGCCAAGTACAACGGCGCCTTTAGCGTCGTCGCGCCGATGGCGGCGCTCGCGGCCCGCCGCCGGTACGCCGCGCCGGCCTGGCTGTGGGTGGCGGTGCCGGTGGTGCCGGCCCTGGCCTTCCTCGCCGGCACGCCCTACGCCCTCCTCGACCTGCCGAGCTTCCTCTCCCAGGCCGGCTTCGAGCTCTACCATTACGCCGCCCGCGGGCATGGCGCCGTGCCCGTCGAGCCGGGGTGGGGTCACTTCGCGCTGCAGGTGCGGCGCGTGGCCGAGCACTTCGGCGTCGTACCGGCGCTGGTGGCGCTCGGCGGGCTCGCCCTGCTGGCGCGGCGCGCCGGCGGGCTCGTCGCCCTCGTTTATCCGGCCCTTTACTTCTGCTCCATGGCGACCACCCGGGCCCCGTTCCACCGCAACCTGCTCGTGGTCTACCCGCTGCTGGCGATCGCGGCGGCGGTCGCCGTCGTCTTCGTGCTGGCGCGGCTCCCGGCAACGCCGGCGTCGCGGTGGCGGCGCGCAAGCCGCGTCACGCTGGCCGTCGGCGTCCCGGTCTATCTCGGTTTCCTCGCCTTCGCCGCCGCGCGCTTGGGCTGGGAGCAGTGGGAGCGGCGGGAGACGCGGAGCCAGGCCGTCGACGCCGTGAACGCGATGACGCGGACCACGGCCGCCGCGCGGGTCGGCATCGCCGGCGAGCTGCGCGTCCACCGTCTCGACCTGGCGCGCCTCGCGGCGCCTTACGAGGTGAGGCCCCACCTGGACCTGGTGTGCGCCGCGGAGGTCTATGACGTGATCGTGACCGGCGCCCGCTACGCCGGCCTGTGGTCCGCCATGCCCGAGGCCAAACGCCAGGCCCGGCGGCTCAACGCCGCCCTGCTCGCGGAGCCGGAGCTGCTGATCGGCGGTCCCGTCGACGGCTCCAACGTCACCCGGCTCGACGCGCTGTCGCGCGAGCCGGCGGTGGCGGTCCACCGCGGCGGGAGGCAGGCGTCGCCGCGGCCCGAGGCGTGTGCGGAAAGGCCTACCTCAGGCGGCTGAAGAATCGCTCCCAGCGTGGCATGTAGTGCCGCTCCGGGTCGACGGAGAGGGCCACGGCCGTGGCCCGGCCGAGGATGGCGTCGCGGTGGACCGCTCCGAACCAGCGCGAGTCGCGGCTGTTGGAGCGGTTGTCGCCCATGACGAAGAAGTGGTCTTCGGGCACCCGATACTTCTCGAACCGGGGCGTGGAGCTGCCCACGGTCATCATGACCGGGTGCTCCTTGCCCGCGAAGCTCTCGCTGTGGAAGACGAAGTGGCTGCGGAGGTGGCGATCGATCTGGTTGATCACGTCGTCGTCGAGCCGCAGGTAGCTGGCCTCCTCGCCGTTGAGGAACAGCCGGCCGTCGCGCAGCACCTCCACCACGTCGTCCGGCAGCGCCACCACGCGCTTGACCAGGCGCTTGCCGTCCTCCGGCGAGCGCAGCACCACGATGTCGCCCCAGGTGGGATCGTCCCACTCGGCGAGGCGCCAGGTGGTGAACGGGAACTTCAGGTCGTAGGCAATCTTGTTGATGAAGATGCGATCGCCTTCGAGGATGGTCGGCTTCATCGAGCCGGTGGGAACGTCGTTCCAGTCGGCCACGGCGGAGCGGAACGAGAACATCACCACGGCGATGATCAGGAGCGGCCGGAACCACTCGCGCCAGAGCACGTCCCAGCGGCTTCGGGGCCGGCGCGCGCGCAGCATCTCGTCACCGGGCGTCGGCGCCGCCGCAGCCAGCGGGCTCGCCGCTGCGGGAAGGGGCTCGGTGGTGGGGACCGGAAAGACCTGATCATCCATGGGCGGCTCCTTGACGGGTGGTGCTTGACGGTGATCCTCGACGGTGATCCTCGTTGCTTCTCACGCCGGCGGCGGCTCGACCGTCCAGGTGTCGCCGGAGTGCAGGAGGTCGTGCAGGGTCTGCGCCCCCCGCCGGCCGACCTCGCCCTGGATCTGGGCGATCACGCCGGACTCGAAGCTCGGCACCTCGACGCAGCGCAGGACGCCGACCGGGGTCGGCAGGTCCGCCGGTCCGGTGCCCGCCATCTGCGCCATCATGAAGGCCAGGGCCGGGTTGGCCGGCGTCTCGTCCCAGACCACGCAGTCCTCCTCCGTGTACGAGCCGGCCGCGAGGTCCACGACCTCGAAGCCGAAGCCGTTCTGGCGCAGGCCCTTCTCGCTGCCCTTGGAGCCGAACGCCAGCGGCCTGCCGTGCTCGAGGTAGACGACGCCGTCGGTGCGGCTCGTCTTGTCCGTCACGTAGGAGAACGCCTGGTCGTTGAAGATGTTGCAGTTCTGGTAGATCTCGACGAAGGCGGTGCCCTTGTGCGCGGCGGCCCGGCGCAGGACGTCCTTCAGGTGGGCCTGGAAGATGTCGACGCTGCGGGCCACGAAGGTGGCGCCGGCGCCGAGCGCCAGGGCGAGCGGATTGAAGGGGTTGTCCACCGAGCCGAGCGGCGTCGACGAGGTGCGCTTGCCGACCTCGCTGGTGGGGGAGTACTGCCCCTTGGTCAACCCGTAGATGCGGTTGTTGAAGAGCAGGATCTTGATGCCCACGTTGCGGCGCAGGGCGTGGATCAGGTGGTTGCCGCCGATCGACAGGCCGTCGCCGTCGCCGGTGACCACCCACACATCGAGGTCGGGCCGGGTGACCTTGAGGCCGGTGGCGAAGCCCGGCGCCCGGCCGTGGATGCTGTGGAAGCCGAAGGTGGACATGTAGTACGGGAAGCGGCTCGAGCAGCCGATGCCGGAGACCACCACGAAGTTCTCGCGCGGGATGCCGAGCTCCGGGAAGACCGACTGCACCGACTTCAGGATCGCGTAGTCGCCGCACCCGGGGCACCAGCGGACCTCCTGGTCCGACTGGAAGTCCTTGGCGGTGAGGGTGGCTTCTGTCATGGGGGAGTCTCCGGTCAGCGAGCCGCCGGTCAACGAGCCGCGGCCAGCTCGACGATTTTCGCGTAGATCTCGCCGCGCGTGAACGGCCGTCCCTGGATCTTTGACAAGCTCTTGACGTCCTTCAGGTAGCGGCCGCGCAGCAAGAGCGCCAACTGGCCGCTGTTGAGCTCGGGGAGCAGCACCTGGTCGAACCGCGCCAGGACGTCGCCGAGGTCTTTGGGCAGGGGGTTCAGGTGGCGCAGGTGGACGCGGCTCACGCGATAGCCGTCGCGCCGCGCCTGGTTGACCGCGCCGGTGATCGCGCCGAGCGTGCTGCCCCAGCCGACCACCAGCAGGCCCTCGCCGTCGCCGACCACCTCGAGCGGCGGCAGCGAGTCGGCCACCCGCTCGACCTTGGCGGCCCGCAGCCGGATCATCTTCTCGTGGTTCAGCGGGTCGTAGGAGACCTCGCCGGTGACGTCGGCCTTGGAGAGACCGCCGATGCGGTGCTCGAGGCCGGGCGTGCCGGGGATCGCCCACGGCCGGGCCAGAGTCTCCTCGTCGCGGCGGTAGGGCTGGAAGGTCGCGGGATCGCTCGCGAACTCGACCCGCAGGTCGGGCAGATCCTCCACCGCCGGCAGCCGCCAGGGCTCGGCGCCGTTGGCCAGGTAGCCGTCGGAGAGCAGCACCACCGGCACCATGTGGCGCACGGCGATGCGGCACGCCTCGACCGCGGCGTCGAAACAGTCGGCGGGCGAGGACGGCGCCACGATCGGCACCGACGACTCGCCGTTGCGCCCGAACATGGCCTGCAGCAGGTCGGCCTGCTCGGTCTTGGTCGGCATGCCGGTCGAGGGGCCGGCGCGCTGGACGTTGCAGACCACCAGCGGCAGCTCCACCATCACGGCGAGGTTCATCGCCTCCGACTTCAGGGCGAAGCCCGGGCCGCTGGTGGCGGTCACGGCGAGCGCGCCGCCGAATGCCGCGCCGATCGCCGCGCACACCGCCGCGATCTCGTCCTCGGCCTGGAACGTGGTCACGCCGAAGTGCTTGTAGCGCGCCAGCTCGTGGAGCACGGTGGAGGCCGGGGTGATCGGGTAGGAGCCGAGGAAGAGCGGCAGGCCGCTGCGGCGGCTGGCCGCCACCAGGCCCAGGGCGAGGGCGGAGTTGCCGTTGACGTTGCGATAGGTGCCCGGCGCCAGCGGCGCCGGCTCGACCTCGTAGCGCACCTGGAAGAGGCCGGTGATGTCGCAGTAGTTCCAGCCCGCCTTGAGCGCCCGCACGTTGGCCTCGGCGATCTCCGGCTTGCGCTTGAACTTGACCTCCAGCCACTCGATGGTCGAGTCGAGCGGCCGCGAGAAGAGCCAGTACACCATGCCCAGGGCGAAGAAGTTCTTCGAGCGGTCCTGGCTGCGGTTGTCGAGCCCGAGCTCCTTCAGGGCCTCGCGGGTGAGCCGGGTGAGCTCGACCGGGAAGACGCGGTAGCCCGCCAGGCTGCCGTCCTCGAGCGGATTCGAGGCGTAGCGCGCCTTGACGAAGTTGCGGTCCTTGAACTCGTTGACGTTGACGATCACCACGCCGTTGGGCTTCAGCTCGCCGATGTTGGTCTTCAATGCCGCCGGGTTCATCGCCACCAGCACGTCGGGCAGGTCGCCCGGGGTGTGGATGTCGTAATCGGCGATGCGCACCTGAAAGGCGGAGACGCCGGGCAGCGTGCCGGCCGGGGCGCGGATCTCGGCCGGAAAGTCGGGCAGGGTCGACAGGTCGTTGCCCATCAGGGCCGAGGTGTTGGTGAATTGGGTGCCGGTGAGCTGCATGCCGTCGCCGCTGTCGCCCGCGAAGCGCACCACCACGTCCGAGACCTTCTCGGTGGCGGCGAGCGGGCGGCCGGCGACGTTCGCCTTCTCCGAAGGCGAGTCCGTAGCTGCAGGGCTGGTCATGGTCGTGAGAGCCTTTCTCGAGGCCGAGGACCCGGGGCGGGTCGGCTGTCTTGAGGTCTACGTGCGCAGGGTGGGGACCGGACTTCCATCACGTTGCCGCGGATGGGACGAACGAGCGATCCGCGCCCGCCAAGCGCCCGTCGTCCGATATGGTAACAGAGACCGGCGGGCATGTCACCGCTTGCGTTTCGTCGCCGATCTGGCGCCGCCCCCCGCGAGCCGGGCAACTTCGGACGCTCGGCGCCGGCCAGCAGGGCCGCCTCGACGTCGGTGCCGCCGCCGGCGCCGACCACCACGACGCTCGCCGGCGCGGGGTGGAAGAGGTAGGGCAGCAGGTATTGGTCGCGCAGATCCGCGGCGCGCCGGGCCGTCTTGGTAGGCGACGGGCGGAGACTAGCAGCTCGGGAGCGGGCCGCCGTCAGCCGAGGATCCGCTCGACGGCCCAGTAGAGACCGACCGCGGCGATCGCCAGCGACGCCGGGACCACCACCCGGCGCCGATAGCCGGCGCGGTGACGGAAGGCGCCGAGCGCGAGCAACGCCAGGAGGATGACGGCGAGCTGCCCGAGCTCGACGCCGGCGTTGAACGCCAGCAGCGCCGCCGCCAGCTCGCCGCGCGGCAGCCCGAGCTCGCCGAGGACGCCGGCGAAGCCCAGCCCGTGCAGCAGCCCGAAGGCGAAGACCACCCACACCCGCCACGGCTTGAGCTCCTCGGTGAAGACGTTCTCCACCGCCACGTAGGCGATCGACAGGGCGATCAACGGCTCGACGATCCGTGACGGCAGCGTGACGACGCCGTAGGTCGCCAGCGCCAGGGTCACCGTGTGCGCCGCCGTGAACGCCGAGACCTGCCACAGCAGCGGGCGCAGGCGCGCGCTGAGCAGGAAGAGGCCGAGCACGAAGAGGACGTGGTCCAGCCCCTCGGGCACGATGTGCCAGAAGCCGAGCACGAGGTAACGGCCCACGACCTCGCGGCGGCCGTCCGCGGTAGGGGGCTGGTCGAGGGCGTAGGGCGCGCTCGCGGTGCCCTGCTCGGGGAGGTCGCGCCAGGCCGCGTGGCCCTGGTGGAGCACGGTGAGGTGGACCGGGGGAAAGGCGCGCGAGGCGCGGAAGCTGAACGTCGCGGCGTCCTCCGGCACCCGGCCTTCGAGACGGGCGGTGAGCCCGAAGACGGTGGGGACCGGGGCCTCCTCGGCGATCGGCGTGCCGTGGTCCGGGAACGACACCGAGGGCGTCACGGGCTCGCCGTCGAAGAGCACGCGCACGCGGCGCTCGAAGTACTCGCGGAGGTGATCGAGACGCTCGCCTCGCTCTTCAGGGGTCAGCGAACGCAAGTGGGCGGCGAGCTCGGCCGAGTCGGCGCCGGGGCCGGCGCCGAGAGCGAGCGCGTCGAGGTCGCAGGTCACGTCGACCTGCCAGGTGCCGTCGGTCTTGAAGACCGCCAGCACGTCGGTGAGCTGAAAATCGTGGGCCGCCGCCGGCGCCGCCAGTAACACCAAGTGTAGCCACCATCCGCGCTTCGCCATGGAGCGTCTCCGCCGAGCGGGTAGAATGCCCGCGTGCCGGAGAACGATAGCCGACCCGATCCGTCTCTGAAAGAGCCCGCGCCGCCGCCCGCCGCGACGGCGCACTGGGCGGAGATCCTGCGCGACTGGCGCTGGCCGATCGCCTTCGTCCTGGTGGGCCTCTTCGCCTTCCTGGCCTACCGCGAGACGCTGGTGCAGGCGCGGCGCGCCGCCGGCGCGGCGGCGCGGGTGGTGGAGAAGGCGGCGCAGCGGCTGTGGAGCGGCAACGTCACCGAGACCTTCGTCTCGTCGATCCCCGAGTTCGACCCCGACGGCGCCGGCAACCTCGAAGTGGCCACGCTCACCGCCACCGAGATCTTCAGCCGTTCCGACGAGCGGAAGATCCTGGGCGACACGTTTTCTCTCGGCGTGACGACGACCGAGATCCGGGTGCCGGTCACCTACCGCTACCACCTGCGCCTCGACGATCCCTGGCACCTCGAGATCCGCGGCGGGGTGTGCTACGTGCGCGCGCCGCCGGTGCGCCCGAGCCTGCCGCCGGCGATCCACACCAACCGCATGGAGAAGCGCGCCGAGCAGAGCTGGCTGCGCTTCGACGCCGACGACCAGATGACGGCCCTCGAGCGCTCGATCACGCCCACGCTCGTCCTCTACGCCCGCGACGAGCGCCACCTCGGCTTGGTGCGCGACAACGCGCGGCGGGCGGTCGAGGACTTCGTCAGGATCTGGCTGCTGCGCGAGGACCAGTGGGGTCCCGACCGCGTCCGGATCGTGCGGGTCGTCTTCCCCGGCGAGGAGGGCTTCGGCCTCCAAGACTCTTCTGTAGAAGTGCCGCGTCCCGCGTCGTTGTCGAGGTCGGCGAGGTCGGTGCCGAAGCCCACGGGCAGGTAGGAGGCCTCGTAGAGGCCGGCGTGGCGGGTGTGGTAGGAGAAGAAGCCGGGGCCGTTCAGGTAGAGGGCGTTGGTTTCGTTGTTGAGGTTGGTCACGAAGAGGTCGAGGCGGCCGTCGCCGTCGACGTCGCCGGCATCGGTGCCCATGCCGGCCTCGGTCATGCCCTCCTCGTTGTGGCCGACGCCCCAGAAGACCGCCGTTTCCTCGAAGACGCCTTCGCCGCGGTTGCGGTAAAGGAAGTTCGGCGTCGAGTCGTTGGCCACATAGAGGTCGGTCCAGCCGTCGTCGTCGAGATCCGCGGCCACCACCCCGAGGCCCTTGCCGGTAGTGTCCGCGAGGCCGGCGGCGACCGTCGCCTCCGCGAAGGCGATCCCGCCCGCCGCGCCGCGGTTGCGGTAGAAGACGTCGGGGGCCATCGGGTAGACGTCGGGATGGCAGTAAGAGAGCAGACCTCGCGACGCGCGGCCGCACTCGACGTTGGCGGCGACGGTGAAGTCGAGGTAGTTGACCACGTAGAGGTCGAGCCAGCCGTCGCCGTCGGCGTCGAAGAAGGTGGCGCTCGAGCCCCACGGCGGACTGTCGACGCCGGCCTCGGCGGTGACGTCGGTGAAGGTGCCGTCGCCGTCGTTGGCGAGCAGCACGTCGGGGCCGAAGTTGACCACGTAGAGGTCGGCGTCGCCGTCGTTGTCGACGTCGGCGGCGACGGCGCCCATGCCGTAGCCGGCGGCGCCCGCGCCGGCCGCCTCGGTCACGTCCTCGAAGGTGACGCGGCCGTCCGCCCCGGCGCCGCGGTTGCGGTAGAGGCGGTTGCCGGCGGGGCGGCCGCCGGGCGGGCGCGTCTGCGCGGCGCCGGGCACGGGCCCGGACTGCACGAGGTAGAGGTCGAGCCAGCCGTCGCCGTCGTAGTCGAGGGCGCAGCTGCCGGCGCCCATGATCTCGGGGAGGTACTTCCTGCCGGTGCCGCCGTGGTCGTGCACGAAGTCGATCCCCGACGCCGCCGTGACGTCGCGGAAGAGCACGTCGGCGGCGGGCCTTCCGGCCTCGACGGCGCCGGCTTCCCGCTCGGCGGGGGGCGGCGCGCAGCCCAGGGCGGCGGCGAGAGCGAGGCCGGCCAGATCGGACGCCCGCCCTCTCATGGACGTTCTTCGAGCTGGCCGGCGAAGGCCGCGGCCTGGCGCGCGGGCTCGTCGCGGCCGAGGCGGGTGAACGTCCGCGCCAGCAGGCGGTAGGTCTCGGCGCGGCCCGGCTCGAGCCGGCGGGCTGCCAGGAGCTGCTCGAGCGCCTCTTCGGCGCTGCCGGCGTCGAGGAGCTTGGCCGCCACGGCGAGGCGGGCGTCGACGCGGGTGGGATTGCGCGCCACCGCCGCCAGCGCGAAATCGATCTCGTCGCGGCGGCGGCTCATCGCCGCGAGCTCGGCGAGCCGCTCCCGCGCCTCCTCCGTGCGGCCCAGCCGGCCCAGCACCCGGCCGAGGTTGTAGAGCGCTCCCACGTGCCCCGGCACCTGCGCCAGCACGGCCTCGAAATCCGCGGCGGCGGCCGTCAGGTCGCCGGTCTGGCTGGCGGCGAGACCGGCGCGGAAGCGGGCCTCGAGATGGGCGGGCCGCACCGCCAGACACCGGCGCAGGCTCTCGAGGCTGGCCGCGTACACGCCGCGGTCGATGAGCAGCCGGCCGAGCTGGTAGAGGGCCTCGGGATGGTCGGGCTCGCCCTCGAGGCACCGCCGCAGCGCCGTCTCGGCGACGTCGAGGTCGCCGGCATTGAGGGCGCACATGGCCTTGGCGAAGAAGTACTCGGGCCGCGGCTCGAGGGCGATGGCGCGGTCGAGCTCGGCGATGGCAGCGACGTTGCGCCCCTGCTCCTGGAGGGTCTTGGCCAGGGCGTGCCGCCAGGCGTGCTCGCCGGGGCTCGCGTCGACGGCCCGGCGCAGCTCGGCCTCCGCTTCCGGCCAGCGGTAGAGGCCCGTCAGGGTGAAGCCGAGAAGGTAGTGCCCGTAGGCCGACGGCCGCGCCGCCACCAGCACGCGCAGAGGCGCCTCGGCCTCAGCGTAGCGGCGCTGGCGGACCAGTTCCTCCAGGCGGCGAAGGTCACCTTCGGCCAGGGTCTGACCCGCGGCGGAAGACAGGCTCCACGCCGCGGCCAGCAAGGCGGCGCAGAGCCCCTTGAGACTCGCGGTTTCACGACGTCTGGCGATTCTAGCCCGGGTGCCTGCCGCGGCGCCACGACGAATCCGGTGTAGGGAGGACGAGTTGCCCTCGTCCGGCGTCCGATCGCGGTCGGTCAAGGTGCCGAAGGGCTCGTCTCCGTCTTCCGGACTCTCTCAAAGATCTTATCCGTCGCTTCAGGGGATGCCGAGATGTTAGACTTACTGCAAGGCGGCGACAGAGTCATCGAGGGAGAGCCAATGCCGACAACGAGAAGCGTCACGACCGAAGGTGCCCGGAGCATGCGCCGCCCACGGTTCAGCAAGGACGAGTTCATGAAGCGGGGCAGAGAGCTCTACGAGCGGATCCGCCCGCAGGTAGAGAAGGGCAATCGCGGAAAGATCGTCGCGATCGACCTCGAGACGGGCACGTTCGAGGTGGCAGCCGACACTCTCCGCGCGTCTGAACGACTCCTCGCTCGCTGCCCGCAAGCCCAGACCTGGTTCGTTCGCATTGGCTACGACGATCTCTTCCGCATCGGTCCTCGCAAGACGCTCGCCTCCGCATGATCACCGGAGTCTTCAGCGACTACGAGGCGAGGGTTTCCCTGCTGGTCCTCGGGCCGAACGGCGAGGAGCAGGGTGTAGCCGCCGTCATCGACACCGGCTTCTCCGGCTTTCTGAGCCTCCCCGCGGCGGTCGTCGAAGCCCTCGGGTTGCCCTGGCTCGGCCGAGGGCAAGCTCTCGTGGGAGACGGGTCCCATCAGGCGTTCGACCTCTACAGAGCGACGGTCGTTTGGGGCGACGAGCCACGACCGGTTCAAGTGGCCTCCACGGAGACCGAACCGCTACTGGGCGTCAGCATGCTCTACGGTCACGACCTCCGAATCCAGTTCATCGAAGACGGTGCCGTGGCGATTGAAGAGCTCGAGTACATGTAGCGCTCGCTTGACAGGAGCGCCGACCTTTGAGCTCGGCGCACCGGTGGCACGGGCAACTTGTCTGCCAGCGCTTTTCGGTAGGCGAGGAAGGCACTGGCGGACGAGCCGCCAGCGCCACTCGCGCATTAGCTCCGTCGCACCAGGATCTTGCCGGCGAGCTCGAGCGCCGCCGCGCCGGCCGCCTCCAGGAAGCTCGCGATCGACGCCGGCGAGCGCGCCAGGCCGTCGGCGAGGTTCAGCGCTTCCGTCAGCTCCGGATTGCCGTGGCGCAGCCGACCCACGGCGCGACCGTCGCGGTAGAGCACCGGACCGCCGGCATCCTCCGGGTCGACGGAGAAGCTCCGCGTCCGGTCCACCAGCGGCAGGAAGGCGGCGGCGAGCAGGGCCGTGTCGCGGTCGGTCAAGGTGCCGAAGGGCTCGTCGCCGTCCTCCGGATTCTCCCAAAAACGAAAGAGGCCGTAGCGCTCGTCGCCCAACGGGACGACGCGCCAGAAGCCGCCGGTCACCGCCTCGCCGGCGGTCACGGGGTCGTCGTGTTGGTCGAGCTGACGGAGGTAGGCGGGATGGAAGGCGTTGACGGGAGTAGAATCGTCGTGATCGGGCATGGGACTCTGTCTCCTTTGCCTGGTCGGGCTCGGGCGAGGTACCAGCTCGCTCGGGCCGTCTTGTTGATGGGCGGACGCTCTGTTACCGCCAAAGAATAGCGTCGAAGACGAGAGGAAGTCAAGCGAAAAGGCCGGATTCTCGAAGAAATCTCGCGCCTATTCCAAGGCGGCGGCGAGGTCGGCGACGGCGTTCGGAGGATAGCCCGCCTGCAGCCACTCGCGGGGGCTGAGGTCCCGAGCGAGCTCCTCTACACGAAGGTCGACGTTCGGCAGCGTGAAGAAGTTGTGGACGTCTACCGGGTGCAGGTCGGGGCTCAGCAGGGGCAGCACGTCGCCGATGGCGTGCGGCACGGCTACCGGATGTATACTGGCGAGGAAGGGAGACAAGATGACCGCCATCGCCGAAAGAATCACCGTCGACCCCGAGCAGTGCGGCGGCCGGCCCTGCATCCGGAGTATGCATCCGCGTCGTCGACGTGCTGGACCTCCTGGCGAACGGCCTGAGCCATCAGGAGGTCCTCGACGAGCTCCCGGACCCTGACCGAGGACGACATCGTCACCTGCCTCCGGTTCGCTCGCCAGGAAGGCGGTTCCCGATGCCCTCGGGCGATGCTCGCCTCGTGGTAGACCCATGATCGCAGCACCCGAAGACGTGGCACCGCTGCACGGAAGTCGGTGGTCGACCCGGGTTGCGGGAGTGAAAGCGCCTGGCCAGAGTGAAGGAGAAGCCTGTGAATGCAGCGAATGCAGCAGAGATCGTCAAAAGCTGGCTTGCCACATTCGATAAAGTAATCGACGCTCTTGCACTAGATCCGACTATTGTGAAGGGTGATAGTTTTCTGCGACGCTGTTTTGAATTGGCCTTCCCCCCACAGGGCCTTCCTGCCAAATTGACCTTTAAGCAAGAAGGTGGGGTAAGTTCTTTGAGAGCAGTCGAGGAGGCACACCGGCCCTATTACACAGCGAAGGCTACGGTAAGAGAGGTTTCTAAGAATGGAGATGTCAAAGTCACTTCGCAACTTGATCTGCGTCTAAAGGATGCGAGCGGTATCGTTCTCGTCTTGAGTCAGAACGACTTAATCCGGGACGAAGTCGAGATGGTTCAGAGGGCACTGAGTAAAGCTAAGTCTCGAAGGAGACCTAGCGAACACCGAAAGATAGCGAACCTGCTTAAGGTGCGCCACAGGCAGAAAGAGGAACTAGCGCAGTTAGAGTCCCTCTTGTCCGAAGCCAGGGAACAAGACGACAAGAGAATGGTGGATCAGTACGAAGAGCGCTACAGGGGGCTCCTACAGAGTATCCTAAATGACCAACAGATCGTGGATAAGCTGTGAAACCCGGTTGGTTTTGATGCGATACCGGACCTCTTTCCGGAGGTCGAAAGGGTCAATGAAGGGGTGGCCCGAAAGGGTCCGGTCCTAAGATTTCAACCTACCATTCTAGATTCTCGCCCTGTTGCACTATTTCATTTGTCCATGCCAGAGCTAAGCACAAACCGAGATTGCTGACGCTCCACTTCCTTTTTTCATTGCCTGCACTCACGTTGTACAAGCGTTGCATTTCGGTTTCGTAGTAATCTTCAAAGCCACCGTATGCGTTGGGATCCAAATGAAGGGAGAGATCGATATCATCCCCAGCTACTTCCTTCAGAAAGCGAAGGAGTCTCTTGCTCTCGATTGCCCTATGTACATCATCTATCGTGATGCCATCATACTTTCTGGAATCGATCAGGCTATTTATGTGCAGAATAAGCAGCGTAAGCGCAGAGACTTTCATGGGTCGCATCCTTTCTGTCGGGTTTCATCCTTGGTCCTTGGAAGGGTGATAAACTGCCGGCTTGGCGTAACATGATTCCCTCCTCGCTGTGATAGTTAATTTCCTTATCGGCTGAGTTTACTCCACACAAGTGAGATTCTACACAGAGCCTCGCCGGCCTGTCAAGGGGAGCTCACGGGGGCAGCACAGGCCAGCGGCTCACGTCTCCCGGCCACCGCTGACCACAAGCGGGAGACGCGCGGCACGCCTCCTCTCGACGCCGCGAGCGGCGTCGAGTTCGGTCTCGTCGCTGGCTCTGCGCTTCCCGACCACTGAAGGCGATCGACCGGGATCGTCCGGCGATCGACCGGGATCGTCAGGCAGAGCCTGACCTACGGTGACGGGGCGTCATGGACGCAAGTCTCGCTCGTCCGTCACGTTCCATCCTCTCTTGGGGACGATCGGGACGTCGTCAAGCCGCCCGGGACCGTCCCGCGGACGATTTGACGTCGACGAATCCCGTCCGGGACGCTCCTTTGCGCGATTCTTGTGCGAAAATCTCATAAGGGAGACTCCTTTGGACGATTTGTCGACGGCAAAAGGCTTACGGTAGTGACGGTTTCCCGATTTTCGCGCAGAAATCGCATTCTGGAGGTTCCTGGACGCGATTGGTCGTCGTCGAATGGCCTTCTTGTGGCACCATCACATGACGAGGTTCCGGGGCGCCCGCTATTGGCGGGCAACCTCACGCTGCCGTGCGAAATCGATGACTGATGGCGCGCCGGTGACGCCGGCCCGAGTACAATAGGCGACTCTCCTCTGACCTCGGCGTTTCCCGGGACGACACGCGATCCGCTCAAGGAGAAGGAAATGACGGCGAAAGCGCAGACCGAGCACCCCGGCGGCTCGCGGTGGCGGCGCCTCGTCACGGCTTTGCTGGCGCCCATGGACGCCGCCGGCCTGGCCTATTTCCGCATCGCCTTCTACGGCGTCCTGGTCTGGGAGGCATGGCGATTCCTCGATCACGGGTGGGTCGAGCGCTATTTCAGCGGCAGGGAGATGTACTTCAAGTTCTGGCCCTTCACCTTCGTCGAGCCGTTCTCGGCGGGGACGATGAAGGCGCTGATCGTGGTCATGGCGGTGGCCGCCGCCATGGCGCTCCTGGGGCTCTTCTACCGCCTGAGCGCGACGGCGCTCTTCGTGCTCATCACCTACTTCTTCCTGGTCGAGCAGGCGCGCTACCTGAACCACCTCTACCTGGTCTGCACCATCGCCTTCCTGATGATCTTCGTGCCGGCGCCCCGCTGCTGCTCCCTCGACGCCCTCCGGCGGCCCCGGCTGCGCGCCTCAGAGGTGCCCGGCTGGTCGATCTGGCTGCTGCGCTTCCAGGTCGGCGTGCCGTACTTCTTCGGCGGCGTGGCCAAGCTCAACGGCGACTGGCTGCGCGGCGAGCCGATTCGCGAGTGGCTCGCCGACCGCACCGAGTTCCCGGTGATCGGGGAGTACTTCACTGACGAGCCCGTGGTGTGGGCGGCGGCCTACGGCTCGCTGCTGCTCGACCTGACGGCGCCCTTCCTGCTCCTCAGCCGGCGCACCCGCGCCTTCGGCTTCCTCGCCGTCCTCACCTTCCACTTCATGAACTCGCGGCTCTTCGACATCGGCATCTTTCCGTGGACGATGATCGCCGGCTCGGTGATCTTCTTTCCCCCCGACTGGCCACGGCGGGTGTGGCGCGAGCTGAGGCGAGGCCATCCGCTGCGCGGCCCGGCGCTGTCGGCCGGCTGCGTGTTCGGCGGCTTCACCGGCGGCTTCCTTCCCAACGACTTCGCCTGGGTACACGTGGCGGTCGGAGCCCTCGGCGTGGGGCTCCTGGCCTTCCACCTCGACGAGCCGTTCCGCCGCGGCGACGACGAGGCCGCACAGGAGACGACGCCGGCGCACGAGCCGTCGCGCGGCGAGCGCCGAGCTCTGGCGCTGCTGGCGCTCTGGGGCGCCGTCAACGTGCTGGTGCCACTGCGCCACCTGGCGATCCCCGGCACCGTCCACTGGACGGAGGAGGGCCACAACTTCTCCTGGCACATGAAGCTGCGCGACAAGTCGGCGCGCGGCTACTTCGTGGTCACGGACCCGGCGAGCGGCAGGATGTGGAAGGTCAGCCCCAAGGACCACCTCTCGCGCTTCCAGCGCCGCAAGGTGCGCACCCGGCCGCACCTGATCGTGCAGTTCGCCCGCCACCTCGAGGAGCTCAAGCGCCGCGAGGGCTTCGCCGACGTGGAGGTGCGGGCCATCCTCGAAGCGTCGCTGAACGGCCGCAACTACCAGACCTTCGTCGACCCCGAGGTCGACCTCACCGCCGTGCCCTACCCCTGGTTCGGGCACGCCGAGTGGATCCTGCCGCTCACCGAGCCCCTGCGGCGTGACTGACGCCTGAAAGAAGATCCCGCCCGGCGGCGCCGGGCGGGATCCCCAGGAGGCCACGACAAAGACGGTCAATCAGTCGTCGTCGTCGTCGTCACCCCAGTGGTGGCCGTGGCCGTGGCCGCGGCCGCCCTCGTCGCCGCAACTGATGTCGTCGCCGAAGACGACGGAGGCGTCGCTGAGGTCGTTGGGATTGCCGACGCCGAAGATCTCGTACGTCGTGCCGGTGACCGAGAACGGGCCGTCCGCGGTCAGGTCGCTGCCGCCGTTGTCGGCGGCGCCGCCTCCCTCGGTGACGCCCGCCAGGCCGTCGACGGCCGAGATCGGGCCGTAGTCGAGGTTGACGTTGCCGTCGGCGTCGAACACCACGGAGAAGGTGTTGGCGCCGGTGGTGGTGAACTCCGGCACGTCGAGGAAAGAGATCTCGACGCAGTCGTCGCCTTCGTTGAAGACCACCAGGCCGGCGTTGTTCGGGCTCAGGTCGTCCCACAGCGGGGCGATCCGAGGCGCGTTGCCGAGCAGCTCAGGAAGGCTCTCCGAGAAGTCGGAGTCACCCGCGCCGAAGGTGACGTTGCCGTTCGAGTTGACGAAGGCGCTGGTGTAGGAGCCGCCCTGGAACGGGAAGGTGAAGCCGAAGCTCGCCTCGACGGAGTTGTCGTCGCCCAGGGTCAGGAGCTGGCCGTCGATGGCCTGGACGTCGAGCACGTAGCGGCCCTGGCCGAAGACCGGGTCGTCGTTGCCGTCGCCGGTGAAGTCGAAGTCCGGGAACGTCGACACGGCCACCACGTAGTCGCCGTTGGCGGGGATCTCGTAGACGACGCGCGAGAGGAAGCCGTTGCCGCCGTCGTCGTCGACGGCCACCAGCTCGCCGGTGCTGCGGTTGAAGACGCCCAGGACGCTGTCGATCTGACCCGTCACGGTCTCGGCGATCAGCGTCTGCCCGACCTTCAGGTTGCGCACCTTGAAGTAGTCGACGTCGTCGCCGGCCGGCGAGATCTCGGTGTAGTCGCGCTTGGTGTCGATGGTGTCGAAGGGCAGCGAGACCGTCTTGGCCCAGGAAAGCGAGTCGTTGTTCTCGTACCGGTCACGGAAAGCGCGGCCGACGTCCCAGAAGCGCTTGGTGGTGCCGGCGAGGTCGTTGTCGAGGTCGAAGAGCTCGAAGACCGCGGCGTCGAAGAGGAGCGTGATCGGGATGAAGAAGGGAATCCCGGTCAGGTCGACCTCGGTCTCGAAGCCGGAGGTCACGGCGGCGCCGCCGCTGACGCCCGCCAGGCCGTCGGTGATCCCCACGTCGCCGTAGGTGATCGTCACGTCGGGGAAGAGGAACTTTGTCGAGTCCTCCGGAGCGCTCTCGGCGTGGTGGCGGTGGCTGCGCTTGACGCAGTCCCGGTGGTTGTCGCGCAGCTTGATCTCGAAGGTGTTGGCGCCGGTGTTGAACCACTCGGGCACGTCGGTGTAGCTCACCGTGAAGGTGCTCGAGGTCTGGTCGAAGGTCACGACGCCGCCGGCGCTGGCGTTGAGGTCGTCCCACAGGCCGGCGATGCGCGGCGGCCCGGCGAGGAGCTCGGCCTCGCTCTCGGTGAAGTCGGCGTCGCCGGCGCCGAAGGTCAGGCTGCCGTTGGCGTTGACGAAGACCGAGTCGAAGGGCTGGCCGGTGATGCAGAAGGTGAACGGCAGGAAGAGCTGCACGAAGCCGTCGTCACCCACCGCCAGCGCGTCGCCGGGCGCCGGCTGGTTGAAGATCACGTCGACGTCGGTGAGCGGGATGCCGGCGGACGGGAACAGGCTCACCATGTCCGTCGGGTCGTCCGGCGGGTTGCTGCCGGCCTCGTTGGCGCCGTTGTGGAACTCCTCCGGCCCGGGCAGCGGCTGCAGGATCGGGTTGCTGAAGCGGCCGGCGAGCGCCGTCACCTCGTCGACGAAGAGCTTGTACTCGGCTCCCGGCGTCAGGCCGTTCAGGGTGAAGATGCCGACGTTGGGATCGGCCTGGGCGGTGTCGTCGGTGAAGGCGCCGGAGAACGTCGACACCGAGTCGACGAACGGATTCGCGACGTTGCGCGCGATGACGTTGACGCCGGAGAGGCGCGTCTCGCCGTCGGGCGCGTAGACGGTGCCCGAGATGCTGCCGGTGTTGGCGAAGAAGCCGGCCTCGGGATACAGCGCCGAGATGATGGCGACGTCGTCGGCGTGCGGCGTCAGGGTGCCGACCAGGGGCCCGAAGTAGAACGGGTACATGGTCTCGATCACCTCGGTGCCGACGAACGTCGGCACGCCGAAGGTCGTGTTGTCGGGCGACGGGCCCGAGTCGTCGCCGCCCTCGCCGAAGCTGACGAGCTGGCCGTTGAGCTCGACGTGGCCCAGGTTCGTGTAGTGGCCGAACTCGTGGGTCATCACGTCCTCGGCCGCGGTGAGATCGGTAAAGGCCGGGCCGTTCAGGAAGGAGACGCCTTCGGTGACCTCACAGGTCACCAGGTCGGCCCACTCGGGGCTGGCGAAGCCGAGGATGCCCGAGCCGGGGCCGAAGAGCAGGTCGAAGATCTGCCCGTCCTCGTCGAAGACGATGGCGCTGAAGCCGTCGGGCGCCACCGGGTTGAGCCAGGGCCCGAAGTTGGTGACGTCGACGTTGACCGGCAGCGGACCGGCGTTCAGGTAGCTCACCGACGAGGTGGTCAGGTCGGTCCAGTTGTCGAAGGACTGCTGCACCAGGGTCACGCCGGTGGTGTTGTCGATGATCGGCAGGGTGGACTTGAGGTTGCCCTGATCGGGGTTGAAGGGGATGTTGACGCCACCCGCGGGCCACAGGAAGGGCTCGCCGCTGTTGCAGATGAAGAGCGCGTCGCCGGCGAAGGCCGGCAGGGCGAGGAGCGCGGCCAGGGCCGAGACCGTGGCGAGGCGCAGGACGGGGAAGGCTCGATTCGTCGTCATGATCGTCTCCTTCTTCACTGCGCCATGGCGCTCTGGATCTCGTTGGCCAGCACGGCGTAGGTCACCGGACCGTCGAAGAGACCCTGGTTGTTGAGCTGGTTGACCGCCATCTCGGTCTTTTCCTCGGTGAAAATGCCGAAGGCACCCTGGCCGAGGCCGACCGTCGTCACCAGGCCGATGGAGCTCGGCTGGGTGGTCAGCAGGACGTAGGTCTTGCCCACCTCGAAGCGCGGCAGGTCCGGCACCGGCGAGAGGCGCTGCAGGTTGCCGACCCTGGCGGCGCCCATCTTCTCGGCTCCGAGCATCGTGACCTCGACGACGGTGACGCCGTCCTTGCCCGGCGGCATGGAGCCCTTGAAAACGTGCTCGACCTCGACCCGGTAGGTCACCGTGGGGAAGGTGACGCCGCCCGCGGCGACCGTGCCCGCGCTCTCCGCGATCACCCGGCCGCGGATGATCATGCCGGCCCGGTCGGTCATCTCGTTCAGGCTCATCTGCAGCACCGTGTAGCCGTAGAGCTGCGGCGCCAGGGTCAGCGCCAGAGCTCCGATCAACAGAATGGTTCGACGTTTGGACGGACGCATGAAAGATCTCCTACGTTGAGAGAGAGATTGGGAATCGTCGGGGCCGGATCCAAATGGGCAAAGGAATCCCATCTCGCGATCCGATCGATCCCGACGTACAAAAGCCGCCCCGCGCCACGGAGGCGGCGGAATGCCTACGCTCAAGGCGTGGCTCCGGGAATGCCCCGGCGTCTTCGGATCAGAATGACGACACGAATACCAATCCCGTCAGGTCAGTATTCCGACGGTGCCCGATAGAGGGGATGGTTCTTGACCGAACACGGAGAGAGGATTTGGCCCGATGGAGGAGAAAAAGAAAAGATCTCTCGTTCTCTCGAGACTTCCCTGCCTGCTAGAGACCTGCTAGTCGTCTTCCTCCTTGTTTTCCTTGCCACTACCGGACACGGCCGGAAACGACCCAGCCCGGACGACCCGCGCCCGGCGTCATGCCCGCCGCCCTGCGCATGCCGGGTGGGCATGTCGGGGGGCTGTAGTGGAATCTGTTCCGCGCCGTCAATATACACCCTTCGATATATGAGTGCAAGCGTATTCCCGAAAATCGCCGAACCTTCACGCCGGCGGCCGGCGGGCAGGAGCGCCGCCGAGGAAGGGCTGGACGAGGAAGGCAACCGCGAGGACCAGCGTGCAGCCGATGACGTTGTACCAGAGGTAGGCGAGGTCGAAGTAGCCGAGGACCGTGAGCAGGTGGAAGGCGAGCACCACGAGCTCGGCGGTGACGGCGCCGACGAAAACGGCCGCGCCGCCCAGCCGCCGGGTGTAGAAGGCCGCGAGGAAGATCCCCAGGATGGTGCCGTAGAACAGCGAGCCCACGATGTTGACCGCCTCGACCAGGGTCTGGTGGCCGCGGAAGAGCTCCGCGAAGCCGATCGCCACCAATCCCCACACCACCGTCGCCGCCTTCGAGGCCACGACGTAGTGCGCCTCGCTGGCGCGGCCACGGAACAGGCGGCGGTAGAGGTCGACCACGCTCGTCGAGGCCAGCGCGTTCAATTCCGACGCGGTCGACGACATCGACGCGAAGAGGATGGCGGCGATCAGCAGACCCACCACGCCCACTGGCAGGTAGCCCACGACGAAGCTCAGGAAGACGTAATTGGTGTCGCTCGCCATGCCGGGGTTGTTGGCGCGCAGCACCGCCACGGCGTCTTCGCGGATCGCGGCCATCCGCGCGTCGGCCTGGCGCAGCTCGGCCTCGGCCGCCGCCTGGCGCGCCGGATTGCCGCCGGAGCTCGCCGCGACCAGCTCCTCGACCTGCGCGAGCCGCTCTCCGAAGGCGCTCCGGTAGTCGTCCTCGAGGGCGGCGAAGCGCTCGGCGTGGGCCGAGAGCCTCACGCCGTCGACCTCGACCGGGTTGAAGAAGATCGGGGGCGCCGTGAACTGGTAGAAGACGAAGACCATGGCGCCCACGAAGAGGATGAAGAACTGCATCGGCACCTTCACGAGACCGTTCACGAGCAGGCCCATGCGGCTCTGGGTGACGCTGCGGCCGGTGAGGTAGCGGGCCACCTGCGACTGGTCGGTGCCGAAGTAGGAGAGCTGCAGGAAGCAGCCGGCGATGATCCCCGACCAGATGTTGTAGCGGTTGTCGAGGTCGAAGCGGAAGTCGATGGCGTTCATGCGCCCGAGGGTGCCGGCGACGCGGGTGGCGTCGATGAGGCCCACGCCCTCGGGCAGGCGCCAGAGGATGATCAGGAAGGCGAGGAACATGCCGCCCATGATGATCACCATCTGGTAGCCCTGGGTCCAGCTCACGGCGCGGGTGCCCCCCGCGGCGGTGTAGACGATCACCAGCACGCCCACGGCGACGTTGGTCGCCGTGAGGTCCCAGCCGAGGATCACCGAGAGCACCAGCGCCGGGGCGAAGATCGTCAGCCCCGCCGCCAGGCCGCGCTGGACCAGGAAGAGCAGCGCCGCGAGCGACCGGGTCTTCACGTCGAAACGGCCTTCGAGGTACTCGTAGGCGGTGTAGACCCGCAGCCGGTGGTAGAGCGGGACGGCGGTGATCGACAGGATCACGGCGGCGATCGGCAGCCCGAAGTAGAACTGCACGAAGCGCATGCCGTCGGCGTAGGCCTGGCCCGGCGTCGAGAGGAAGGTGATGGCGCTCGCCTGGGTGGCCATGATCGACAGCGCGATCGTCGCCCAGCCCATGTTGCGGTCGGAGAGCAGATAGCCCTTGAGGTCCTTCGAGCCGCGGCCCTTCCACACGCCGTAGACCACGATGAAGACCACCGCCACCACGAGGACGATCCAGTCGAGCCATCTCATTGGAAGGCCCGGGTGAAGAGGTAGAAGACGAGGATCCAGAAGGCGAGGTTGCCCAGCACCACGGCGTACACGCGCGGCCAGGTGCCGAGCGGCGGCGGCTCCTCGGGAGCTTCGGGCTCGACGGGGTCGTCGTGGGGCTCGGCGCTCATGGTGGCGTGATCCTATCCCGTCGTCCGCCGTGGCCGAGCATCGGGGCAATGCTGCTAGACTGGCGCCTGGTGCCTGGCGATCGGTAGCGAGATCATCCGTTGACCACTCAGGAAAGCCTGCCCCCGCCGCCCCAAGACCGCGAAGAGATCCTCGAGATCGTGGGGCCGCGGCGCGCGCGCATCTACGCCACGGTGCGCCAGGTCCTCGACGACTTCGAGCGCGTGGCCCGCTGGGAGCAGCTCTACTATCCGCCCGTCGAGGTCGAAGAGTTCCTGCGCGTGCAGACCGGCATCCTGGAGCTGATCGAGGAGATCCCCTACCGCATCTCCGAGATGTCGGTCACCGTCCTCGCCGAGGCGTTCGCCGACCTGCTGCGCACGTTTCCGGAAACCGTGGTCGACGACATGACGCGGCACATGGTCGCCGTGCTCCTCGACCCGAGCGCCGCCCGCGACGCCACGCGGTCGACGCGCCAGCTCGCCTGCGAAGCCGTCGCCCGCTTCCCGGACTCGGCGCTGCCCGAGGCCCAGAAGGCGCTCCTGCGGTGGATGATCGACCGCCACGCCCCGGAGCCCGCTCCGGAGCCCGCTCCGGAGCTCTCGGACGAGACCTACGAGGAAGCCATCCGGAGCTTCCCCGAGGAGGTCCTCGACAGCTCGATGCGGCAGATCCTCACCGACGTGCCGTTCTACTTCGAAGGCATCCACGCGATGACCACGGGCGACGTCGCCAAGCTCCGGCAGCGCATCGAGCTGTTCCGCAACGCCGAGGCCGCCGGCCTCACGGCCCAGGAGCGCGTCTTCACCTGCGAGATCAGCGCCGACCTCAAGGGCAAGTACACGAGCGCCATCATGGGCGCGGCGGCCAACCTGGTGGCCGAGGGCCACTGGAACGGCGCCGAGGTGGAGCCCGTGCTCTTCCCCGAAAAGGCCGAGGAGTTCGCCCGCAACGAGCAGCTCGTGGAGACCTTGAGGCAGGTGCTCGAGAGCATTCGCCGGCTCTCCGAGGAGGTGCCCCTGATCGAGCTGGTGGCGTGCTGGGAGACGCGGCGGCGCATCGACCGCTACGCGCTGACGCACCTCTACGGCTTTCTCGGCAACATCGGCAAGCTCATGAAGGAGTCGAGCCGCCGGGCGCTGTACTCGGGCGACTACCACCAGATCCAGCTTCGCGAGCACCGGCTCGGCACCCGCATCAACGAGCTCAACATGCTCCACAGCAAGACCTGGGAGGTGCTCGACGATACCGATCCCAACATCCAGGACGCCTACCCGCAGATGGTGGACAAGGCCGTGGAGCTGGCGGCGATCGTCGACGTCGAGCTGCTCAAGAAGATGATCGGCGAGGACAGCGTGCGGCTCCTCCTGCAGATCGTGTCGATCGAAGGCGGCAAGCGCCGCGAGCTGGACGTGCGGCTCGGCCACGAGCAGGCTTCGAGCTATCGCACGCCGCAGTCCCTCGCCCTGCGCCAGCGCCTCCCCGAGCGCCAGCACGCCCTCGTGGAGCTGCTCTACGACGAGGACCTGTACACCTTCCTCGAGCTGCTGCTGGGGTCGGTCCTGAAGCGCGCCTCGTTCACCGTTCGGCAGCGGCACCACCCCGCCGGAGGCGAATCCGGAGCGGCCGGCGGGCCGGCCGCGGACGCGACGCCGGAAGCCTACGTGCGCTTCGACGACCTGAGCGTGCTCGACGGCGAAGCGCGGCCCGCCGCGGCCGCCGCCGGCACGCCGGCCGCCGGCACGCCGGCCGCCGGCCAACGGAAAGACGACCGAGCCAAGCTCGCGGCGCTCGAGACGCTGCGCGAATCGCTCGAGGAGATCACGTCGATCGCCAATCCGCACCGCAAGTCCTTCGACCTCGTGCACCGCCTGCTGACCCAGAAAGGCATGATTCCGCCCGCGATGGTGCAGTCGATCCTGCCGTTTCTCGACAGCTTGACCGACCGCCTGGTACCGGAGCTGACGGCGGTCTCGGCGCAGGGCGACATTCCCATCACCTACCAGAGCGAGCTGATGCAGTACTGCCGCGACCTGTCGCGCCGCGACCTCACCCCGCTGGCGATGAAGACCGACGTGCTCAACTACATCGAGGGGCTGCAACGGCTGCTTGGCGACATCGAGGCCATCACCCTGGAGATGATCGACGCGCGCGGGCCCGCCCGCCGCGCCGCCGCCCCGGAGGGCGAGGTGCTGAGCGGGGTCGACGACTTCCTGAGCCCGTCCGATTCCTGAGCGGCGGGGTGCCCCCGGCAGCTTGCCTGCCCCCGCCTCTACGCTTTGGCGCCAAGGTGTGGTAGAACGGTACGGCGTTCGTAGAGCGCCCAAGGAGAACACAGTGAGCGATACGGCTTCTTCCCTCGATCCGGGCGGCGTGTTGCCCGTCCGCGAGCTGCCGGCGAGATTCTGGGGATCCGTGGGCGCCGGCGCGCTCGGCGCCGCCTGGCAGACGTTCAAGGACCTCGTCAAGCGGCCGTTCTACGAGATCTACCTGCGGCGCCTGCGGGCCCTGGCCCACACCTGGAGCCACCCGCGCCACCTCGGGATCATCATGGACGGCAACCGCCGCTTCGCGCGCCAGATCGGCTTCGCCAGCGCCCTGCTGGGACACCACCGCGGCGCCGAGAAGCTCAAGGAGGTCCTGCGCTGGTGCTCGGACTTGGGCGTGCCCGTGGTCACCGTATGGTGCTTCTCGATCGACAACTTCCAGCGCAGCACCGAGGAGGTCGAGGGCCTGCTGCGGCTCTTCGAGGACCAGGCGCGCGAGATGGCCGACAGCGACCAGGTCCACCGCCACCAGGTGCGGGTGCGCTTCATCGGCCGCCTCGAGCTGCTGCCGGAGAGCCTGCGCCAGGAGATCCGCCGCGTCGAGGACGCCACCGCCGGCTACGACAAGCTGCAGCTCAACGTCGCCATGGCCTACGGCGGCCGCGAGGAGATCGCCGACGCCTTCCGCCGCTACATGAAGGACCACCTGCGCCCCGGCGCCGACCTCGACGAGGTCCTGGGCGGCATCGACGGCGCCGCCCTCGACCCCTATCTCTACACCTCCGGCCAGCCCGAGCCGGACCTGATCCTGCGCACCAGCGGCGAGATCCGCCTGTCGGGCTTCCTGCTCTGGCAGAGCTGCCACTGCGAGTTCTACTTCTGCGACACCAACTGGCCGGCCTTCCGCGAGATCGACTTCCTGCGCGCTCTGCGCTCCTACGACGAGCGCCAGCGGCGCTTCGGACGCTGACCTCGACGTCGTCTGCGGCGAGCTCGGCCGCGCCAGCGTGAACCTGGAAGAGGTCGCGCGCCAGGCCAAGCTCGACGGCGACGCTCGGGTCATCGCGAATGTCTTGTCGTCCATGGTGGCGACGTCGATCCCCAAGTCCACGATCAATCCCCGGAGCGTGCCGCGCTTCAGGTCCCCCTTGTGCATCGGGATCACGACTCGCCTTCCGGTTTCTGCGTGCAAGTAGAGGGCGTGGCTCCCACGCTGACGGTCCAGTACGAACCCCAGCTTGCGCGCCACTCGAACTACGTCCTCAGGAGTGGCCGAGGGCAGCCGGCTCATCCCACTCCACCTCGGTCGAGGCGATCACGATCCCGGCGTCGACGGGTATTGGATCGCCGTGGGCGACCAGGCTCTCCACGTATAGCTCGATCGCCTCCCTGATGTTCCCGAGGCTCTCCTCGACGGTTTCTCCCTCGCTGTGGCAGCCCGGAAGGGCGGGACAGAAGACGTGGTAGCCGCCTTCGTCTTCCGGCTCGAGGATCACGGTGTACTTCTGTCTCATCGTGGGAGAAGGATAGCAGACAAGGGATCGACGCTGGGAGCGCTGGCGTCTCGCCTGCTCCGGAGCAGGCGGGACGCCTGCGCTCCCAGTGGTGACGGCTCAGATCCGCCGCACGAGGATCTTGCCGGCCAGCTCCACAGCCGCCGCACCGGCCGCCTCGAGGAAGCTGGCGATCGACGCCGGCGAGCGCGCCAGGCCGTCGGCCAGGTTCAGCGCCTCCGTCAGCTCCGGATTGCCGTGGCGCAGCCGGCCCACGGCTCGGCCGTCGCGGTAGAGGACGGGACCGCCTGGCTCGGCGTCCTCCGGGTCGACGGAGAAGCTCCGCGCGCGGTCCACCAGCGGCAGGAAGGCGGCGGCGAGCAGGGCCGTGTCGCGGTCGGTCAGGGTGCCGAAGGGCTCTCGCCCGCCTTGAGAAGACGGGCCAGGGCGCGGCTGTCGTCCTCGCGGCCGACGAAGAGGGGATTGCGGGCGAGCGGCATGCGCGAGCCCGGCGGCAGAGCTCCGGGCTCGGCACGGCGTCGAGCGGCAGGTCGGCGAGCCGCGCCGCGGCCTCCGTGAATCTGACGCAGAGCTCCTTCATCGTCCTCCCGACGTCGTCCATCGTCGCCGTCCGGCCCCAACCTATCAAAAAGTGATGGGCAACCGATCGTCCTGATCCCTTGTTTTCCCTTCGAGGCCGGCGTTCGCGCCGGCCTCTTTTCTCGAGCCCGGGCCGCGGCGAGCCCAAGTCCTCGAACCCGTTGTAGGATGGCTCCATGTCGACCCCAGGACCCGCAGCGGCCGACCGCGCTCCGGCAAACGGTGACGCGCTCGCTCCTCCGCCACGCTGGCTGCTGCTCTGCGAAGGGCGCGCCGTCTACGAGCTGGCGAGCCTATGGGCCGTCCGGCCCTTCCTCGACCTGCCGCGGGGCGACGGCCATCCCGTGCTGGTCTTTCCCGGCTTCATCGCCAGCGGTACCTCGACGCGGCCGTTGCGCCGCTTCCTGAAGGAGCAGGGCTACGCCGCCCACTGCTGGAAGCAGGGCCGCAACCTCGGCCTCCAGGCTGACCTCGAGCACCGCATGCAGGCGCGCGTCCACGAGATGCGCCGGCGCTACGGCCGCAAGGTCAGCCTCGTCGGCTGGAGCCTCGGCGGCGTCTTCGCGCGCGAGGTGGCGCGCGCCGTGCCCGACGACGTGCGGCTGGTGATCACCCTCGGCAGCCCCTTCGGCGCCCCCAAGGCCAACCATAGCTGGCGCCTCTACAACCTGCTCGCCGACACCCGCATCGAAGACCTCGACCCGGCGCACTTCGAGCGCATGCGCGAGCCGCCGCCGGTGCCGTCGACGGCGATCTACACGGAGAGCGACGGCATCACCGCCTGGCAGAGCTGCCTGGAGCGCCCGGGTCCGCTCTCGGAGTCGATCGCCGTGACCGGCAGCCACTGCGGGCTGGGCGTCAACCCGCTGGCCTACACCGCCATCGCCGACCGCCTGGCCCAGCCCGCGGGACGCTGGCGGCCGTTCCGTCGCAGCGGCCTGCGGCGCCACCTCTTCCGCCGCCCGCGCTATCACCTCGCCGGCTTCTGAGAGAGGCCGCGATGGAGCAGCTCTCCGGGATCGACGCCACCTTCCTCTACCTCGAGACGCCGAACGCGCCGATGCACATCGGCGGCGTGTCGATCCTCGATCCGCGCACTCCGAGCGGCGGCCGTCTCGGCCTCGACGACCTGCGGCGGCTGATGGCCGCGCGCCTCCACCTCTCGCGCACCTTCCGCCAGCGCCTGGTGGCGGTGCCGCTGGGGCTCGGACGTCCCTACTGGATCGACGACGACGCCTTCGACCTCGCGGCCCACGTCGAGCGCACCCGGTTGCCGGAGCCCGGCGGCTTCCGCGAGCTGGCCAAGCTCGCGGCCTGGGAATTCGCCCAGCCGCTGGACCGCGCCCGTCCGCTGTGGCACCTGCTGCTGGTCGAAGGGCTCGAACGCGTGCCGGGAGCGCCGCCGGGGTCGGTGGCGCTGATCACCCGCATCCACCACGCCGCCATCGACGGCATCTCGGGCACCGAGATCATGAACGCCCTCTACGACGCGACGCCCGAGCCCCGCGAGGTGCCGCCGCCGGAGGGCGCGCCCGAGGAAGCGGTGCCCGGCAAGCTCGAGTTGCTGCGGCGCACCGGAGGCCACGTCGGCGCGGCGGGCAAGGCCCTGGGCCGGACGGTGGCGGACACGGTCGGAGGAGCTCTGAAGGGCGGCGCCGCCTGGGGGCTGAAGCGGATCAAGCCGCCGCCCTTCCCGTTCACCGCGCCGCGCACCCGGCTCAACGCCCGGGTCGGCAAGCGTCGGGCGTGGTGGGCGGCGCGCCTCGACATCGAGCGCGTCAAGGAGGTCAAGCGGCGGTCGGGGACGACGGTGAACGACGTCGTGCTGGCGATCTGCGCCGGGGCCCTGCGCCGCTACCTGCTCGCCAAGGACGAGCTGCCCGCCGAGCCTCTGGTGGCCATGGTGCCGATCTCGATCCGCACCGAGGAGGAGCGCGGCGCCATGGGCAACCAGGTCTCGGCCATGCTGGTGTCGCTGGCCACCGACGAGGCCGACCCGGCGGCGCGTCTGGCGCGCATCCGCGAGAGCGCGCTGGCCTCGAAGCTCTACAACCAGGCGATCGGCGCCCGCACGCTCGGCGACTACGGCGAGGTGATCCCTTTCGGCCTCGCGGGGGTGGCGGCGCGGCTCTACACCCGCATGAACCTGGCCGAGCGTCACCGGCCGATCTTCAACTTGGTGATCACCAACGTGCCGGGGCCGCAGGTACCGCTCTACTGCGGCGGCGCCCGTCTGCTGGCGCACCTGGGCGCGGCGCCGATCTTCGACGGCATGGGGCTGATCATGCCGGTCTTCAGCTACGCCGGCACGCTCAGCATCGCCGCCCTCACCTGTCCGCAGATGATGCCCGACGTCGACGTCTTCGCCGGGTATCTCGAAGAGTCGCTGGCGGAGCTCGAAAGAGCTTGAGGCTATCCGAGTCTCGAACGTTCAGCTCAGCAGCCAGCGCAAGTCCTCGGACGTCAGGGTGCGGATCAGGCCGGCGTCGGCGGCGAGGATGGCGTCGGCGAGGTCGCGCTTCTTCTCCTGCAAGCGCAGAATCTTCTCCTCGACCGTGTCGCGGCTGATCAGGCGGTAGGCGAAGACCGGACGCTCTTGCCCGAAACGGTGGGCGCGGTCGATGGCCTGGGCCTCGACCGCCGGGTTCCACCACGGGTCGAGCAGGAAGACGTAGTCGGCCGCCGTCAGGTTGAGGCCCACGCCCCCGGCCTTGAGGCTGATCAGGAAGAGCTGGCAGCCCTCGTCGCGCTGGAAGCGGTCGACGCGCTCCTGGCGGTCGCGGGTGGCGCCGTCGAGGTATTCGTAGACGGCGCCGCGCGCGTCGAGGTGGGGGCGCAGGATGGCGAGGAAGCTGGTGAACTGCGAGAAGACGAGCGCCTTGTGGCCCTCGCGCACGAGCTCGTCCAAGTGGTCGAGCGCCACGCCCAACTTGGCGCTCTTCTCGCGCGTGCGCGCCGGGTCGATCAGGCCGGGGTGGCAGGCGGCCTGGCGCAGCCGCAGCAGCGCCTCCAAGACCTCGACCTTCGAGCGGTCGAGGCCGCGCTCTTCGAGCACGTGGGCGAGCGTCACCCGGTAATGGTCGCGCAGCTCGTCATAGAGCTTCTGCTGCGTCTCGCCGAGGTCGCAGAAGAGCACCTGCTCGCTCTTCGGCGGCAGCTCGCGGAGCACCGCTTGCTTGGTGCGGCGCAGGATGAACGGCCTGAGCGCCCGCGCCAGGTGCGCCAGCGACGCGTCGTCGAGGCGAGTCTTGCCGGCGACGCGGCCGAGGGCCGGCAGGCGGCCGAGCAGCCCCGGGTTGAGGAAGGCCATGATCGACCACAGCTCGCCGAGGTGATTCTCCACCGGCGTGCCGGTCAGGGCCAGGCGGTGGCGCGCCTTGAGACGCCGGCAGGCCTTCGCGGTCTGACCGCCGACGTTCTTGATCGCCTGGGCCTCGTCGAGCACCACGTAGTCGAAGGGGACCTCGGCGAGCTCGTCGGCGTCGCGGCGCAGAGTGCCGTAGGTCGTCACCACCAGGTCGTGGCCGGCCAGCCCGGCGAGCCACACCCGGCGCCCCGGACCGCCGTAGCCCAGCACCCGCAGCGACGGGGCGAAGCGCGCGGCTTCGTGGATCCAGTTGTGGACGAGGCTGCGCGGCACCACCACGAGCGACGGCCGGCGTTCGGCGTCGGAGCTCTCGCGGCCGTCGCGGCGGCGGTGCTCGAGCAGAGCCAGCACCTGCACGGTCTTGCCGAGCCCCATGTCGTCGGCCAGGCAGCCGCCGAAGCCGAAGTCGGCGAGGAAGCGCAGCCAGGCCAGACCCTCGCGCTGATAGGGCCGCAGCTCGGCGAGGAAGCCCGGCGGCTCGCGGCAGGGCTCGATGCGCGCGAAGGAGCGCAGGCGCTCGCGGAAGCAAGCGAAGCGGTGGTCGGCCTCGACCTTGTCCGCGGTCTCGAGCAGCGCCTCCAGGAGCACCGCCTCGCCCGGCGCGAAGCGCAGAGCGCCGTCGTCCCCTTGGGCGGCCCATTCGGCGAGCGGGGTGTAGCGCTCGATCCACTCCTCGGGCAGGATGCCGCGGCTGCCGTCGCCCAAGGCCACCAGGCGCTCCTCGCGGCGGATCGCCGCCAGCAGCTCGGGCAGCACCAGCACCACGCCCTCGAAGTCGACCTCGCCGCGCAGCTCGAACCAGTCGATGCCCGAGGAGACCGCGAAGCGCAGCCGCAGGGGACGCCGCAGGGGCCGGCCGTCGGCCTCCACCGGCCAGCCGTCGGCGATCAGACCGAGGACGAGACCCGAGAGGCGGTCGGGAGCCACGGCGACGTGCCGGTCGGGGCGCTGGTCGTCGGGGGTCTCGGCGCCGAGCTCGAGCAGCCGGTCGAACGCCGCCTCCTCGGCCTCGTCGTCGCGCGCCAGCACGCGGGCGCCGGCGCGGTCGACGAGCCTGCGGCGGCGGTCGTGGGCCGCCACCCGCCGGCCCTCGTAGTCGAAGAAGAGCGTGCCTTCGAGACGGGTGGCGCGCGGCGAGCGCGGGGTGTGGATCCGCAGGCGCGGGCGCGGCGCCGCCGCGACCTCGGCGAGGGGCCACTCCGGGGGCATCTCGACGGCGGGAAGCCGGGGCAGGTTCCAGAGGTCGTCGAGCATGGCGTCGAGCTGCGACTCGGCGACCTCGACGTCCCCCTGCCGGCGCAGCTCCCAGATCCAGTCGAGCTGACCGCCGGCGTCGAAGGGCGCCAGGGTGCGGTCGAAGAGCACGGCGCCGTCCACCAGCAGGCTGGCGCCGGCGAGCGGACGCCGGGCCTCGCCGCGGCGCAGGCGGCCGGTGAGCGCCGCCCGGGCGTCGCCGCGGCGCTCGAGGGCGACCGCGAACGTCCACGGCGATCCGCCGTCCCAGCTCAGCCGCTCGCCGGCGTCCGGCTCGGCGGCGACCTCGCCGCCGGCCACGAAAAATCGGCCGCCGGCGCAGAGGCGGGGAAGCACGCTGGCGTGGAGCAGGGCGGGGACGAAGCTCACGGCGTCGCCGAGGCGGTCGGCGCGGTGGAGCTTGCCGGCCAGGCGCATGTGCTCGCCCAGGGTGGGGGCGGTGGCCTGGAGCAGGCCCAGGAGCGGGCCGTCCTCGGAGAAGCCTTCGGCGCCCTCCTGACGCACGGCGAAGGGCCGGATCGGCCCCCACCTGCCGTCGAGGTCCTGCTCCTGCTGGTAGACCGCGACGACGAGCTGTCCGGCGCGCCAGCTCTCGTCGAGGCGGAGGCCGAACCAGGCGCGCCGCGGACGCCGGGAGCGCGCCGCGCGCGGCCTCTCCGGGTCGAGGGCGGCCAACCGGAGCATGGCGAAGCGCCGGCGCCAGGGGGCGTTCGCACCGTCGTCTTCGACAGTGCCGTCTTCCAAGACGCCGGCCGGCTCTTCGAGCAGGGATCGCTTCGCCATATGGGGGGACAATAACGGACAAGGGCCACCGACGATGGAATAATGCCCGCGAACGGGGCAGCGAGCACGCATGGCGGCCATCGACTGGTTCATCCCATCGTACCTCCGCGAGGAGCACCACGCCCTCCGGCGGGCCCGCGTGCTGGTCGGCACGGCGTTCGGGCTGACGCTGGCTTTCGTCGCCGGCACCCTGCTGCGCCTGGCGATCGGCGCCGTACACCCGCGGGCGCTGGCCGTGGCCCTCGCCAGCGTGTTGGTGGTGCTGGCGGCGCCGTTCGTGCTGCGCGCGACCGGATCGCTGAAGCTCGCCGGCGCGATGATCCTGGTCGACTACGCGGCGTCGGTGGTGGCGATGGGGGTCTACGCCGGCGGGCTCACCAGCCCGATGATCATGGCCGCGCCCATGGCGCCGCTGCTCGCCGTCTTCCTGCTCGACTCGCGCGCCGCCATCCTCACCGCGGCGCTGCTCTCCCTGGTGATCGTGGTGCTGGCGGTCCTCCCCCTGGCGGGCGTCGAGCTGGGCCGCGAGCACGAGGGCCGCCAGGACCTCCTTGCGCGCGCCTTGGTGCTCCTGATGTCGATGCTGCTGGTCACTTTCATCGCGGCGTGGCACGACCGCCAGCGCTCGGAGGTCGAGAGCCAGCTCCGACAGAGCGAGAAGCTCTACCGCTGGATCTTCGAGCAGACCAAGGACGCCGTGGCCCTGAGCACCCCCGACGGACGCCAGGTCGACGTCAACCAGGCCGGCGTGGACCTCTACGGCTTCGACTCCAAGGAAGAGCTCCTGGCGCGCGACGCGGCTTCCTTCTACGTCGATCCCCGCGACCGCGACGCGCTGGTGGCGCGCCTGCGGGCCTGCGGCTACGTCCAGGGCATGGAGGTCCGGCACCGCAAGCGCGGCGGCGAGGTCATGACCGTCCAGTCCACCGTCTCCACCGTCCGCGACGACGCCGGCGAGGTCATCCGCCTGGTCGGCATCGTGCGCGACGTGACCGCGCAGAAGCGCGCGGAGGCGCAGCGCGAGACGGTGCTCGCGGAGCTCGCCGACAAGAACGCCGAGCTCGAGCGTTTCACCTACACGGTCTCCCACGACCTGAAGAGCCCGCTGATCAGCATCCGCAGCTTTCTCGGCCTGCTCGAGAAGGACGTCGAGGACGGCGACCGCGTCAGGATCGGGAAGGACATCGGCCACATCGCCAACGCCGCCAAGAAGATGCAGATCCTGGTCGACGACCTGCTCGAGCTGACGCGGATCCGCCGCCAGACCGAGAGCTGGTCGCAGGTGCCGCTCGGCGCGGTGGCCCGCGAGGTCGTGGAGCTGCTCGCCGGCCGCATTGCGCAGCGCCGCGCCCGGGTCGAGATCGCGCCCGACCTGCCGGCCGTGCGCGGCGACCGCACGCTGCTGCGCATGATCTTCCAGAACCTGATCGAGAACGCCCTCAAGTACTCCTCCAACCGGCGGGCGCCGCGCGTCACCGTGGGCCTGCGGCGCGGCGGGGGCGAGACCGTGTACTTCGTGGGCGACGACGGCATCGGCATCGCGCGCGAGGACCGGGACCGGGTCTTCGGCCTATTCGAGCAGGTCGACGCGACCGAGATCGGCACCGGCATCGGCCTGACCACGGTCAAGCGGGCGGTGGAGGTGCACGGTGGGCGGGTGTGGGTGGAATCGGAAGGGAAAGGGATGGGGAGCACTTTCTGCTTCACCCTTCCCGAGGCCGACGCCGGCGCCGGAAGACGACGCCGTAGACCGCCAGGTTGACGATCACGACGAGGGCGCCCAGCACCGCCTGGTCGACCCGGGTCAAACCGATGGGGTAGATCACCGGGATCAGGTAATGCTCGATGAAGCCGCCCGGGTAGCCGGCCTGGCCGGCGCGGCGGCGCAGGGCGTTCTCGAGGTGGGTCAGCGGGCAGTGCACCCCCGCGACCTCGATGAGGAAGCCCCACACCGCGGCCGGCAGGTGGAGCCAGAGGAAGAACCGCCGCCAGAGGACCAGCAGCCCGCCCAGGACCACGAAGACGACAAAGGCGCCGTGGAGGACGACCACCGTATCGGCCAGGAAGCGAGCCAGCATCTCTCGAGACTCCGGTGCGCGGGGAGGAGTACACCCGCAGCCTGTGCGGATGATATAGTCCGCGTCCTGGCCTTCCCGTTCCATCCCTACCCCCGGAGAGTCGATGAATCGCAGGAAGTTCCTCACCCAGACTCTGACCGGCGTCGCCGGAGCCGGCGCCGTCGCCGCCTGCGGGGGTCCGCGGGAGGGGACGGGTCCCGCGGTCCACACCCGCCGGTCCGTCACCTGGCGCCTGGCGTCGAGCTTCCCGCGCGGGCTCGATACGATCTTCGGCGCCACCGAGGTGCTGGCCGAGCGGGTCGAGGCGATGACGGAGGGTCAGTTCCGGATCCGTGTCTACCCGATGGGCGAGATCGTGCCCGGCCTGGCGGTCATGGACGCCGTGCAGCAGGGCAGCGTCCAGGTGGGGCAGACCGCCAGCTACTACTACATCGGCAAGAACCCGGCGCTGGCGTTCGACGCCTGCGTGCCCTTCGGCCTGACGTCGCGGCAGCAGACCGCCTGGCTCACCCAGGGCGGCGGGCTCGATCTGATGAACGAGCTCTTCGCCGACTTCAACGTCCTGACCTTCCCGGCCGGCAACACCGGGGCCCAGATGGGCGGCTGGTTCAAGCGCGAGATCCGCGGCGTCGCCGACCTCCAGGGCCTCAAGATGCGCATCCCGGGGCTCGGCGGCGAGGTCATGAGCCGTCTCGGAGCCACCGTGCAGGTGCTGGCCGGCGGCGACATCTACCCCGCCCTCGAGCGCGGTGCCATCGACGCCACCGAATGGGTCGGGCCCTACGACGACGAGAAACTTGGTTTCCACAAGATCGCCCGGTATTACTATTATCCGGGTTGGTGGGAGCCGGGTCCCTCGCTCTCTTACCACGTCAACAGGAGCGCCTGGGACAAGCTGCCCGCGGCGTTTCAGGAGATATTCCGATCCGCAGCCAGCGAATCGGCGACGGTCATGCAGGCACGCTACGACCAGCGCAATCCGGCCGCCCTGGCGCGGCTCGCCCGCGAAGGCATCGAGATTCGTCCCTTTCCCGACGAGCTGATGCTCGCCGCGGAGAAGGCGTCGTTCGACATGCTCGAGGAGCAGGCGGCGGCCGACCCCGCCTACGCCAAGGTCTACGCGGCCTGGAAGCGAGCCCGTGCGGAGTCGTACCGTTGGTTCGGCACCGCCGAGCTCGCCTACGCGAGCTTCGCCTTCGCCCGCGCCTGACCCGCCCTGACCGATCCCCCGCGACCGCAGACCACACGACGAGGAGAATCCTCGGGAGACCACACCATGACCTACAAGAAGTCCAACGCCCGCGTCGGCGTCTACGCGGACGTCGCCAACATGTACCGCAACGGCGGCCAGCGCATGCAGTACGACGCCCTGCGGGAGTTCGCCTGCCGCGACCTAGCGGAGCCGGTCAGGCTCAATGCCTATGTGACTTACGACATCGACCGCGCGAGCCGCGACCACACCTACCGCGAAGGCGCCTCGAGCTTCCACTCGAAGCTGCGCGACTACGGCTACAAGGTGATCGTGAAGGAGGTGAAGTGGTACCGCGACGACTCGGGCAACCGCTACGGCAAGGCCGACGCCGACCTCGACCTGGCGGTCGACGCGCTGCTGCAGTCGGAAAAGCTCGACCGGGTGCTGCTCGCCAGCGGCGACGGCGACTTCGTGAACGTGGTGCGGGCGCTCCAGAATCGCGGCTGCCGGGTCGAGTTGGTGGGGCTCGACAATACCTCGCTCGAGCTGCGCGAGGAGGTCGACCTCTTCATCTCCGGCTTCCTGATCCCCGGTCTCATCCCGCTGCTCAAGGGCGGCCCCAACGCCCCGGTGTGGGGCGAGGTCGGCTCGCGGGTGCGCGGTTGGTGCTATTGGAACGAGATCGACCGCGGCTTCGGCTACGTGCGCTTCCTGAAGGGCATCGGCCCGGGCCTCTGGTTCACCGACGCCCGCCACCCCGACTCGCCCTACGAGACCGCCTACTTCCGCAATTCCACGTTGCCCGACGAGGCCAAGCCACACTTCCTGCCGAACCGCAACTTCGTCTTCGAGTTCGAGCTCGCCGAGTCCGAGCGCGGCGAAGGGTTCCAGGCGGTCGACATCGAGCTGGTCAGCCGCCTGTCGGGCCGCGAGCCGCCGGCGCCCGCCTCCAAGTGACGCGGGCTAATTGCCGCGGGCCAGCAGGCGGACGAAATCCGACTCGGTGAGGATGCCGACCAGGCGCCCTTCGCCGTCGACCACGGGCAGGCAGCCGTACTGGTGCTCGAGCATGAGCTGCGCGGCTTCGCGGATGTCGAGGTCGGGCCGTACCCCGACCACCCCGCTGGTCATGACGTCGCGCACCTGCAGCCGCTCGAGGACGGCCTGCTCCACCGCCGCGGGCACGTTGACCTGATCGACCAGGGAATTGCGCAGCAGGTCGCGCTGCGAGACCAGCCCCACGAGCTGACCGTCGCCGTCGATGATCGGCATGTGGCGGATCCCCCGTTCGTAGAGCAGGTCGCGCAGCTTCGCGAGGTTGTCCTCGGGCCCGAGGGCGATCACGTCTTCGGTCATCAGGTCGCGGACCATGAGTTTTCCCATCGGCGTCCTCCACCCTATTCCCTACCACTCCCCGGCCGGATCCGCAACTGCGCGTGAGACGGTCGGGTCCCGCCCCGACGGATGGGGACGCACGCCGGCCCGAGGGGTCTTGGTGCGGCCGTCGGCGTCGCCTAACATGAAGGGACCCAGAACCTGCCAGGCCATGACCTCAGCCACGACACCTGCCGCCGCCCAGCTCAAGCGCGACCTGCTCACGCCGGGCGTCGAGCTGATCGAGACCCACATCTCGTGGGTCTTCCTCCACGGCGACGACGTCTGGAAGGTCAAGAAGCCGGTGGACCTGGGCTTCCTCGACTTCTCCACCTCCGAGCAGCGTTACTCCGCGTGCAAGGCCGAGGTCCACCTCAACCGCCGGCTGGCGCCTCACGTCTACCAGGGCTGCGTGCCGATCGTCCGCGACGCCGACGGGCGCTACCGCATCGACGAGCCCGGGGAGCCGGTGGACTGGGCCGTGCACATGGTGCGCCTGCCGGAGGACCGGCGGGCCGACGCGTTGCTGGCGGCCGGACGCCTCGAGGCGGCGCACGTCGACCGCATCGCCGAGCGCGTGGCCGCCTTCCATGCCGAGGCGCGGGCGGACGAGGAGACGGCGCGCTACGGCACGGCCGAGGCCATCGCCGTCAACGTGCGCGAGAACTTCCGGCAGACCCGCGACCGGATCCACGAGTTCGTGACCGCGGAGCAGGCGGCGGAGATCGAGGACTGGCAGCGGCGCTTCCTCGAGGACCACGGCGACCTCTTCGCGGCCCGCGTCGAGGCCGGCCGGGTGCGCGACGGTCACGGCGACCTGCGCCTCGAGCACGTCTATCTCGACGCCGACCGCGTGACCATCGTGGACTGCATCGAGTTCAACCACCGCTTCCGCTTCGCCGACGTGTGCGCCGACGTCGCCTTCCTGGCCATGGACCTGACCTGGAACGGCCGGGTGGACCTGGCGGAGCGCTTCCTCGCCACCTACGCCCGCGCCGCCAACGACTTCGAGCTCTATCGCCTGATCGACTTCTACGAGAGCTACCGCGCCTTCGTACGGGGCAAGGTGTCGACGATGCTGGCGCTGGACGCCGGCGCCGACCACGCGGTGCGCGAGCGCGCGGCCCGCGAGGCGCGGCGGTATTTCCTGCTGGCCCTGGCCTCGGAGCGGCGCTCGCTGTGGCCGCCGGCGGTCATCGCCGTGGGCGGCTGGATCGCGGCGGGCAAGAGCACCCTGGCCGCCGGCCTCGCTGGCGAGCTGGCGGCGCCCGTGGTCGACTCCGACCGCACCCGAAAATCGCTGCTCGGCGTGGCGCCCGAGGCGCGGCTCGACGAAAGCCCCTGGCAGGGCGCCTACTCCCGGCAGTCGACCGAGCGTGTCTACGCCGAGATGCTGCGCCGCGCCGGCGCGGTGGTGAGCTCGGGCCGCACGGTGGTGCTCGACGCCTCGTTCCGCGGCCGCGAGCAGCGCGCCGCGGCCCGGCGCCTGGCCCGCGAGCACGGCGTGCCGTTCTATTTCGTGGAATGCCGCGCCGATCCCGACGTCTGCCGCGAGCGGCTCGCCCGCCGCGACCGCGAGCGTCGGGTGACCGACGGCCGGATCGAGATCTTCGACGAGTTCCTCGAACGCTGGGAGAGCGTCGACGAGCTGCCGGCCCGCGCCCACCTCGAGTGCGACACCGCGCGTCCGGATTGCGTCGAGAAGGTCCTCGCCTGGATCCCCGAGGCCGCGAGCCGCCAGGTCCCGGCCGTGTGAAGAAGGCGTCGGACGTGTCGGACAAGTCGGACGGGTCCGACATGTCCGACGAGCCCTGAGCGCGGTCACGCCGCCGCGAGGAGCTCGCGGGCGGCGCGCAAGTCCGCGGTCTCGAAGCCCTCCGTGAAGGTGCCGTAGACGCTCGCGAGGGCGCGGGCGTCCTTCGCGCCGCCGTGCTTCCCGCCCACGCGGCGCGCCAGGCGCAGCAGGCTCGTGGCCGCCCGCAGCTCCCAGGAGCGGGCGCCCTGCCCGCGGGCCACGGTGAGCGCCTGGCGCAGGCAAAGCTCCGCTTGGGCCGCGGCGTCGGCGCCGCCGCCCTGGACGAGCAGCTCGCCCTTGAGGCGCAGGATCTCCGCCAGGCACCAGCGCTCGCCGTTGCCGGCCACCAGCTCCAGCGCCTCGTCGGCCGCGGCCAGGCCGGTCTCGGGGCGGCGGGCGCGGCAAGCGGCGTCGGCCAGGAAGAGCAGGTTGAGCGAGCGCCATTGAACGGCGCCGGCGGTCGACCAGACGTCGATGCCGCGGCGCAGGACGTCGAAACCGGCCATGTCGCCCAGGGCGACCATCAGGGCGCCGCGGCGCACGTCGGCGGCGGCGAGGAAGAGCGGGTAACCCTGGGTGCGCGACACGCGGTCCGTGGCCTCGAGACACTCGCGCGCCGCCTTCCAATCGCCGCGCAGGAGGGCGACGGTGCCGGCCAGGCCGCTGGCGAAGGCCTGGCTGAAGGGGTGCTCGAGCTCGCTTGCCAGCTCCCAGGCGGCGCGACACGCCTCGCGGGCGCAATCGGGAAAGCCCTGGAGCCACAGCACGTGGGAGCGGAAGCCGCCGCAGAAGACCGCCGAGTCGGACGCGTAGCGCAACATCAGCCCTCCGTCGCGCTGCGGGTCGTAGAGCTCGAGGCTCGTCTCGAGGTGGCGGCGGGCGCGCGGCAGCTCGCCGACGTTGAAGAGCGACCCGCCGAGCATGCGGTGAGCCAGGGTCTTGAGCGCGGCCTGGTCCCGCGCCTCCGCCATCTCGAGGCAGGCGCGGCCGATCTCGTAGGCCTTCTGGTGCTCCGCCCGCATCCAGTGGTACATCCAGCGCCCCCACATCACCGGAAAGACCTCGGGCGTCTCGCCGACCGTGGTGCACAGGCGGTGGGCGCGCGAGTAGTTCGCGAGCACCTCGGGGGCGGTGAAGCCGCGGGTGGTCATCAGTGCCGGGCCGAGGGCCGTGCGCAGGCCGAGCTCGCGATGGTCGCGCTGGCGCGAGGGCGGCAGCGCCGCCAGCAGCTCGAGGCCGTGCTGGGCGTGACCGATCGCCTCGCGGTAGGCGCTGCGCCGGATCGCCGTCTGCGCCGCCTGCTCGCGGTACTTCACTGCCCGCGCGCCGTCGCGGCCAAGCTCGAAGTGCATGGCCAGCTCGCCGGCGATCTCGCCGGTCCGCTCGCCGAAGCCCTCCTCGAGCCGCGCGCCGATCCGGCGGTGGACGCGCACCCGCGCCGCCTCGCCGAGCCGCAGGTAGAGCACGCTGCGGTAAAGCGAGTGGACGAACTCGTAGCGGTCGACCACGGTGCCGTCGGGCCAGGTGGCCGTGCCCGCCGAGCGCAGGAACTGGCCGCGGCGCGCCAGCTCCGTGGCGACGCGCTCCGCCGCCACCGCGTCGACGCCGAGACCGGCGCCGGCGGTGGCCGAGCTGAACTGCACGCCGGCGGCGCTCGCCGCTTCGAGCAGCCGCTGCTCCTCCGGGCGCCGGCGCTCGATGAGGCCGTCGACGAGCTGCCGCAGGTCCTCGGGCACGGCCAGCTCGCCGCCTTCGACGAGCGCCGCCAGCGCCGCACGGCCGCCGCTCGCCAGCCGCTCGGCCACGAAGTCGGCAAGGTGGACGACGAAGAGCGGGTGGCCGTCGGTGCGCCGGTGGACGAGGGCCGCGAGCGCCGCGAGGCGGTCGACGTCCGGAAGACGGCGGCGCAGGATCTCCGCGACCTCCTCCTCACCGAGGCAGTTCAGCGCCAGCTCGCGGCACAGCCCGTGGAGCCGCAGGTCGTGCCGGAGGCTGGCCAGGGGATGGCGCTCGGCGTCGAGCTCGGTCGTGCGAAAGGTGCCCAGGATCAGCAGGCGGCACGGCTCGGGACGCCGGATCAGCGCCGAGAGCAGGTCGAGCGTCGAGCCGTCGCTCCAGTGCAGGTCTTCCAGCACCAGCACCAGGAGCCGGCGCTGCGACAGGGTCTCCAGCAGCTCCACCATCTCGCGCAGCATGCGCGCCGGGGAGAGCCCGAGGGTGCGGCGCCCGAGCCCTTCGTGCTCCGCCTCGCCGACGTGCCAGGGAAGCTGCACGAGCCAGCTCGGGGCCTGGCGCCGCAGCAGGCCCACCACCTCGGCGCCGTCGCGCCCGCGGCAGAGCCGGTCCAGCATCTCGAGCACCGGCATGTAGGCCTCGCCGGAGCCGTAGAACTCGAGGCATTGCCCCGTGGCCGCGACCACGTCCGGGTCGCGGGCGAGGCGGTCGAGGAAGGCGCAGACCAGCGTCGTCTTGCCGATGCCGGGCGCCCCGGTGATGAACGCGAGCTGCCGGCGCCCGTTGCGCGCCGCGGCGAGGCAGCCCTCCAGCTCGCGCAGGTCCTCGCCGCGCCCCACCACCGGCACGCCGGGGCCGCCCGCGAGCTCCTCGGCGGCGCCGGCCGGCGACGCCGCGAGCGGCGCCACGAAGCGGTAGCCGCGCCGCGCCACGGTCTCGACATAGCGGGGCGAGCGCGGATCGTCGCCGAGGGCCTGGCGGACCTCGCGGACGCACACCTTGACCACCGTGTCGGAGACGTACGTCCCCTTCCAGACGGCGCCGAGCAGCTCCCCCTTGCGCACCAGCTCGCCGGGGCGCCGCGCCAGGTAGCCGAGCAGGGCCATGGCCTTGGGCCGCAAGGCCACCGCCTCTCCGTCGCGCTCCAGACGCTCGTTGGCGAGGTCCAGACGGAAGGGTGGAAAGCGGATTTCTCCGCGGTCGGCTACCTGCTCCTCCGTCATGATCCGACGACTTGAACCGATCCTGAACCGGAACTTTACCACACCCGCCGCGCCGGTGTTCTAGGCTGTCCTCGGCGTACAGCACTGCACAGAACGTGCCTCTGGCTGACTGGGTGGAAGGGTAGTTTCGATCTCGTGGCGGGCATGTCAGGGTCTTCCGAGTGTGCTGCTCCCCGGGGAGGGAAACGTCGCGGGAGGGAATCGCATGAAAGCGACGCAAGAGCACCTGTCCCATCCCTCGTGATTCTGCCGCTCGGAAGACCCTGACGCCCCTCTCGCCCTGACCGCCCGGTGATGCCGGTCCTTTCGGCAGCAGGGTGGGCGCAGCCCACCTTGGCGAGCAGAGCTCGCCCGCCCTACAAGACCGCCTAGCCGCCCAGGCGCGTCTTCAGGCCGTGCAGCAGGTTGAGCGCCGCGAGCGGCGTCATCGCCTCGACGTCGAGCTCGCGCAGGACCTGGGCCACCACCTCCTCGGGCGGCGTGAAGAGCGAGAGCTGGGCGTCGCGCCCGGCCTGCGACGGCGCCCGCTCGCCCTGGGCCAGGCGCGGCTGGCCGGTGGGGTCGTATTCCTTGGCCTCGAGGTTGGCGAGCACCTCCTGGGCACGCGCCAGCAGCGGCTCGGGCAATCCCGCCAGCCGCGCCACGTGCAGCCCGTAGGACTTGTCGGCGCTGCCCGGCACCACGCGCTTGAGGAACAGGATCTGATCCTCCCATTCTTTCACCGCCAGGGTGCGGTTGACCACCCCGTCGAGGGTCGAGGCGAGCTCGGTGAGCTCGTGGTAATGGGTGGCGAAGAGGGTCTTCGGGCAGGCGTGCTCGTGCAGGTGCTCGACGATCGCCCAGGCCAGCGACAGGCCGTCGAAGGTCGCGGTGCCGCGGCCCACCTCGTCGAGGATCACCAGGCTCTCGGCGGTGGCGTGGTGGAGGATGTTGGCGGTCTCGATCATCTCGACCATGAACGTCGACTCGCCGCGCGCCAGGTCGTCGGAGGCGCCGACGCGGGTGAAGATGCGGTCGACGGCGCCGATCTCGGCGCTGTCGGCCGGCACGAAGCTGCCGGCCTGGGCGAGCAGCACGATCAGCGCCACCTGCCGCAGGTAGGTGGACTTGCCGCCCATGTTGGGCCCGGTGAGCACCACGATGCGCCCGCCGCCGGCGCCGAGCTCGACGTCGTTGGGCACGAAGGGCTCGGAGCTGGTGGCCTCGACCACCGGGTGGCGCCCCTCGCGGACGACGATCGGCGCGCCGGCCTGGGTGACCCGCGGGCGGCAATAGCGCCGCTTCACCGCCAGCTCGGCGAAGCCGGCCGCCACGTCGAGCGTGGCGAGGGCGTGCGCCGTCTCGCGCAGCCGCGCGCCGGCGTCGACGATCCTGCCGCGCAGCGCGTCGAAGTACCGGTGCTCGAGCTCGATCTGCCGCTCCTCGGCGCTGAGGATCTTCTCCTCGAGCTCCTTGACCTCGGGCGTCACGTAGCGCTCGGCGTTGACCAGGGTCTGCTTGCGCACGAAGTGGTCGGGAACCAGGTGCTGGTTGGCCTTGGTCACCTCCAGGTAGTAGCCGAAGACCTTGTTGTAGCGGATCTTGAGCGACGCGATGCCGGTCTTCTCGCGCTCCACCGCCTCGAGGCTCGCGATGTGGCGCTTCGAGTCGCGGGCCAGGGAGCGCGCCTCGTCGAGCTCGGGATCGACGCCGTCGGCGATCACGCCGCCGTCCTTCAAGGTCTGGGGCGGCGAGTCGACGAGCATGCGGTCGAGCTCGGCCGTCAGGTCCTCGAGCGGGTCGACGGCGGCGACCTCCGCCAGCAGCTCCGCCGCGCAGCAGCGCACGGAGGCCAGGACGTCGGGCACCTGGCGCAGGCCGTCGCGCAGGGCGGCGGCCTCGCGCGGCGTCAGCGAGCCGAGCACGGCGCGGCCCAGCAGCCGCTCGGGATCGCCGAGCTGGGCGAGCCAGCCGCGCAGCTCCTCGCGCATCCGGTGGTCCGCGGCGAGCTCCTCCACGGCGTCGTGGCGGCGGCGCACGGCCGCCGGATCGACGAGCGGCCGCCGCAGCCAGTCGCGCAGCAGGCGTCCGCCGGCGGGGGTGGCGCTCTGGTCGACCACGGCGAGCAGGGTGGCGCCGCGGGCGCCTTCGCGCTGGGGACGGAAGACCTCGAGGTTGGCGAGGGTGGTGGCGTCGAGCACCATGTAGTCGGCGGCGTCGCGCACCGCCAGGGTACGCAAGTGGGAGAGCCCGCTCTGCTGGGTGGTCTGGGCGTAGGCGAGGGCGCAGGCCGCCGCGAGCACCGCCGGCTCCTGGTCGTCGAGGCCGAAGCCGCGCAGCGTCGTGGTCCCGAGCTGGCGGTGGAGCAGCTCGGCGGCGCGGCGCCGGTCGACGAGCAGGTCGTCCTCGAGGGCGGTGACGCACGGCAGCTCGCGGTGGATCCAGCCCTCCACCTCGCCGGGCACCTTGCCGGGCTCGGCGAGGACCTCCCGCGGCCTCAGGACGCCGAGGGTCTCCAGGCATTCGTCGGTCGTCTCCCAGCGGTGCACGAAGAACGAGCCGGTGGAGACGTCGAGGAAGGCGCCGGCGCCCTTGCGGTCGTTCCACACCAGACAGGCGAGGAGGTTCTCCTCCTTGCTCTCGAGCAGGTTGGGTTGGCTGATGGTGCCGGGGGTCACCACGCCCACGACGTCGCGCTTGACCAGCCCCTTGGCGGTCGCGGGGTCCTCGAGCTGGTCGCAGATCACCGCCTTCAGCCCGGCGTTGACGAGCTTCGCCAGGTAGCCCTGGAGCGCGTGGTGCGGCACGCCGCACATCGGCACCTCGGAAGGCTTGCCCTTGTGGCGGGCGGTGAGCGTCACCTGCAGGATGGGCGCGGCGCGGACGGCGTCGTCGTAGAAGATCTCGAAGAAGTCCCCCATGCGGTAGAGGAGGATGCCGTCCGGGTAGCGCGCCTTGACCTCGAGGTAGTGGCGCAGCATCGGCGTCAGTTCGCCCTGGGTCGCCATGGGGAGGAGAGTATAGCCGTCAGGCGGCCAGGAGGTAGCGCCTTGGCGACGACCGAAAGGAGTCGGCATAGGGGGTGCAAGCGGTGTACCCTATGATGGCCGCACCCGCCGGGAGCGCGCTCCCGGCGTTCTCCAGGAGGACCACCATGGACGCTCCACGCACGATCATCCTCGCCTCTCTGCTCCTCGCGACGACGCTCGGAGCCGCCCCCGCGGCGGCCCAGCCGCCCTCGTTCCTGACCTTCGAGAGCGGACCCGTGCGCCCGCTGGCCCTGTCGCCGAGCCGCAACCTGCTCTTCGTGTGCAACACGCCCGACGCCCGCCTCGAGATCTTCGACGTCCGCGGCGGACGCCTGCGGCACCTCTCGTCGGTGCCGGTGGGGCTCGAGCCGGTGGCCGTGGCGGCGCGGACCAACCGCGAGGTCTGGGTCGTCAACCACCTCTCCGACAGCGTGTCGATCGTCGACGCCGGCGCTGATCCGCCGCGCGTCGTGCGCACGCTCCTGGTCGGCGACGAGCCGCGCGACGTCGTCTTCGCGCGTCCCGCCGGCGGCGTCTGGCGCGCCTTCGTCACCACCGCCCACCGCGGCCAGCACCGCTCCCATCCCTCGCTCGCCGGCGTGCGCGGCGCCGGCGATCCGCGGCTGACGACCTCCGGCGTCGACCGCGCCGACGTCTGGGTCTTCGACGCCACGGCCCCGGGTCCGGGCCCGGGCGGCCGGCCGCTGGCGATCGTCGAGCTCTTCGGCGACACGCCGCGCGCCCTCGCCGCGAGCCCGGACGGCCGCACCGTCTACGCCGCCGTCTTCCTGTCGGGCAACCAGACCGCAACCGTCCCCGAGGCGGCGGTGTGCGACGGCTTCCGCCCCACCGACGAGGCCGACGCCTGCCCCGGCGAGTTCCCGGGCTCGCCGGGGGGCAATCCCGGCCCCGCCACCAACCACGCCGGCATGCCGGCGCCCGAGGTGGGCCTGGTGGTGAAGTACGACCGCGCCGCGGCCGAGTGGCGCGACGAGCTCGGCCGCGACTGGTCGGGCGCCCTGCGCTTCGACCTGCCCGACCTCGACGTCTTCGCCCTCGACGCCGCCACCCTCGAGACCCGCGCCACCTACCCCCACGTCGGCACCGTGCTCTTCAACATGGCGATCAACCCGGCGACCGGGACCCTCTACGTGTCGAACACCGAAGCGCGCAACGAGGTGCGCTTCGAGGGTCCGGGACGCTTCGGCGGCTCGACGGTCCAGGGCCGCCTTCACGAGGCCCGGATCACCGTGATCGACGGCGGCGCCGTGCGCCCGCGGCACCTCAACGGCCACGTCGACTACTCCCGGCGCCCGGCGCCGGCGTCGACCCGGAAGCACAGCCTGTCGACGCCTCTGGGCATGGCCGTCTCGGACGACGGGACGACGCTCTACGTCGCCGCCTTCGGCTCGGGCAAGGTCGGCGTCTTCCCCACCGCCGACCTCGAAGCCGGCACCGTCGATCCGCGGCGGTTGAGCGGCGGCTACCTGCCGGTGAGCGGCGGCGGGCCGAGCGGCCTCGCCCTCGACGACCGCCGCGGGCGTCTCTACGTAGCGACGCGCTTCGACAACGGCGTGTCGCTCGTCGACCTCAGGACGGGCCGCGAGGTCGAGCACGTGACGCTCCCCAACCCCGAGCCGCCGGAGGTGACGGCGGGGCGGCCGCTCCTCTACGACGCCGTGGCCACGTCGTCGAACGGCGAGGCCTCGTGCGCGAGCTGCCACGTCTTCGGCGACCTCGACGGCCTCGCCTGGGACCTCGGCGACCCCGACGGCGACCTCGGCCGCAGCCCGATCCCGATCATCCTCGAGATCGCGGCGTTCTTCTTCCCCAGGCCGGTCAACGGCACCGGCGATACGCGCGACTTCCACCCGATGAAGGGACCGATGACGACCCAGACGCTGCGCGGCCTCGAAAACTCGGGCGCCATGCACTGGCGCGGCGACCGCGCCGACGGCTTCTTCGGCCGCGCCGCCTTCGACTCGGACCTGTCTTTCCGCAACTTCATCGTCGCGTTTCCCGGGCTGCTGGGGCGGGCGGCGCGGCCGTCGAACGCCGAGATGCGCTCGTTCACCGACTTCGCGCTGAGGATGGTGCTGCCGCCGAGCCCCGTGCGCGCCCTCGACAACTCGCTGACGGCGGCCGAGCAGGCGGGCCGCGATTTCTTCATCGGCCCGCGGCGCTCCGACGGCGCGCCCTTTCCCCTGCCGGGCAACACCTGCGAGGACTGCCACGCCTTGAATCCCGCGGCGGGGCACTTCGGCACCGAGGGCGACCAGAGCTTCGAGGGCGAGACCCAGATCATGAAGGTGCCGCACCTGCGCAACCTCTACCAGAAGGTCGGCATGTTCGGCTTGCCCGAGACCGGATTCGTCAATCCCGGCGACAACGGCCACCAGGGCGCCCAGGTGCGCGGCACCGGCTACCTGCACGACGGCTCGATCGACACCCTGACGCGCTTCTTCGAGGCCGAGGCCTTCAACGAGGACCCTACCGGCCTGGTGGGCTTCCGCAACGACGCGGACCGGCGCAACATGGTGGAGTTCATGCTCGCCTTCGACACCGACCTGGCGCCGATCGTCGGAGCGCAGGTCACCCTCGACGCCGCCAACGCCGCCGCGGCGAGTCCGCGCGTCGACCTGCTGCTGGCGCGCGCCGGCGCGCCGTTCGTCTCGAAGGTCCTCGGAGGACGGGTGACGGAGTGCGACCTCGTCGTCAAGGGGACGGTGGGCGGCGAGGCCCGCGGCGGCCTCTACGATCCGGCGACGGCGACCTTCCTGACCGACCGCGAGGCCGACGCGCCGCTCACCGACGCCGAGGTGCGCGGCCTGGCGAGCGTGCCGGGGCAGGCGCTGACCTTCACCTGCGCGCCGCCGGGCTCGGGCCGCCGCATGGCGATCGACCGCGACCTCGACGGCTTCCGAGACCGCGACGAGCTCGACGCCGGCAGCGACCCGGCGGACCCGCTGAGCGTGCCGTCGCCGTCGCCGGACGTCGCCGTGGACTTCACCAGCCGCAACTTCGGGGACGTCCAGGTGGGGACGGCGTCGCCGACGCGGGGCGTCACGGTGACGAACGCCGGCACGCGTCCGCTGCGGATCGGCGCGATCGCGATCCGCGGCGCGCAGCGGGCGGAGTACCGCCTGGTCGCCGGTCGCGACGGCTGCTCGCGCCAGACGCTGCAGCCGTCGGCGTCGTGCCGCTTCCTGGTGCGTTTCGAGCCGGCGTCCGCCGGGCTGCGCAAGGCGATCGCGGTGGTGCCGTCGAACGATCCCGACGAGCCGGAGGTGCAAGTGGCGTTGCGGGGCACGGGGACGTAGCGCTCGATCGTCTCAGATTGTCTCCGTCCTCTCGCCGAGCCACCGCGCGAGAATGGCCGCGAGCTCTTCGACCTTGAACGGCTTGGCCACGTAGTCGTCCATGCCGGACTCGAGGCAGCGCTCGCGGTCGCCCTTGAACGCGTGGGCGGTGACCGCGATCACCGGCAGGCGCTCGCCGTCGACCTCGCGCAGGCGCAGGCGGCGGGTCGCCTCGTAGCCGTCGAGCTCAGGCATCTGGCAGTCCATGAGCACGAGGTCGTAGCGCTCCTCGGCCAGCGCCCGCAGGACCTCGTGGCCGTTGCCCACCGCCTCGGCCCGGTAGCCGAGGTGCGCCAGGTGACGCAGGACGACGAGCTGGTTCACCGGGTTGTCCTCGGCCACCAGGATGCGGGCGCGCCGTTTCTCACGCGGTGGCGCCGCCGGTGCCGGCGCGGGCTCGGCGGCCGGATCGCCGGCCGTGAAACAGGCGGTGAACTCGAAGGTCGAGCCCTCGCCAGAGCGGCTTGCCACGCGGATCTCGCCACCCATCAGGTCGACCAGGCGCCGGCAGATCGCCAGCCCCAACCCGGTGCCCCCGAAGCGCCGCGACGTCGAGCTGTCGGCCTGGGTGAACGGCTCGAAGAGCCGCTGCCGGGCTTCGGGCGCGATGCCGATGCCGGTGTCGCGGACGCGGAAGCGCACTCCCACCTCCTCCCCGTCGCACCGCTCCGGCTCCACTTCGACGTCGACGCGGCCCCGCGGAGTGAACTTGACGGCGTTGCCGACCAGGTTCAGGAGCACCTGGCGCAGGCGCACGGGATCGCCCTTGAGCCGATCGGGCACGCGGTCGCCGACGGCCAGCGTCAGCTCGAGCCCTTTGGCCTCCGCCCGCGGCGCCAGCAGCTCGGCGATCCCTCCCAGGACCTCGCGCAGGGAGAAGTCCACGCGCTCGAGCGTCAGCTTGCCGGCCTCGATCTTGGAGAAGTCGAGGATCTCGTCGATCACCCCCAGGAGGCCCTCGGCCGAGGAGCTCACCAGCTCGGCGTAGCCCTTGGCCTCTTCCAGGGCGTCGGTCTTGCGCAGGAGCTGCGCGAGGCCGATGATGGCGCCCATCGGGGTGCGGATCTCGTGGCTCATGTTGGCCAGGAACTCGCTCTTGGCGCGGCTGGCCTGCTCGGCGGCCTCGGTGCGCAGACGCACCTCCTCCTCGAGCCGGCGGGCGTAACGCCGCTCGGCCAGGAAGCGCTGCACGAAGACGACCAGGGCGCCGAGAGCGAGGACGGCCACGCCCACGAACCAGGGCTGGCGCCACAGGGGACGGGCGACGAGGATCGCGGGCGACGTGACCGCCTCGCTCCACGCGCCCTCCGCCGTGGCGGCCCGCAGGTGGAAGCGGTAGCGTCCGGGAGACAGGTTGGTGTACCGGACTTCCTGGGTCGGCGAAGCGTAGGCGTCGAGCCAGCCGGGCTCGTAGCCTTCGAGCCAGCTCCGGAAGCGCAGCCGTCGCTCGTCGATGAACGACAGGGCGCGGAACCGGAAGACGAGGTCGTTGCCGTCGTGGCCCAGCGACACGGGACCGGCGAGCGGAAGCCTCCGCCCCGAAGCCTCGAGATCGAGGAGCTCGGGCACCGGCGGCGGCGGACGCTCGCGGTCGTCCCGGTACACGGAGACGCCCCGGTCGGTGCCGATCCACATCCGCCCCGCCGAGTCGACGGCGCCGGCGGCGCGGTTGGTCTCGCGGCCGGCCAGCCCGTCGAGGACGGTGAAGTGCCTCAGCCTCTCGCCGTCCCAGCGCAGGACGCCGTTGTCGGTGCCGATCCACAGGCGTCCGCCGCTCTCGCGGGTCAGGAAGTAGACGGGCCGGGTGACCTCCTGGCCGCCGAGAGCGACGCGCTCGAACTTGCCCTCGCGGAGGCGGAAGAGGCCGACGATGGTCCCCAGGAGGACGTCGTCCGCCTCGTCGAGGACGGCGTAGACGTTGTCGACCTGGGGATCGCCGCTGCGCAGGTTCTCCCATCGGCCGTCCTCGCGGACGCAGACGCCGTGGCCGCCGGTGGCCAGATAGAGCCTCCCCCGAGGACCGCGAAAGAGACGGCGGATGGTGTCGCAGGGCACGTCGACGCGCTCGAAGCGGCGGCCGTTCCAGCGCTCGAGGAACAGCGTGCGCGAAGCCCACACGGTCCCGTCCGGCTCCGCGAGCACGGCCGGGCATGACGCGCCGGCGTCGTAGAACCTCTCGATGGCGCCCGCCGGGTCGATCCTGAGTATGCCCTGGCCGCTCGCCGCCACCCAGAGGTTGCCGGCCGGGTCCTGCGCCAGGTCGAGCACCCAGGTGACGGTGGCTCCGGAATGATCCACTGCCAGCGGCAGCGGCCGCGGCGGCCCCTCCGCGTCGAGGAACGTCAGGCCGTTGGGGTGGCCGAGGATGATGCCGCCGTCGCGGCGCTGGAGGACGGCGGTGACCTCGTCCTCGAGCAGGCCGTGCTCGCGGCCGTAGCTCGCGAAGCGGAAGCTCGCGATCTTGCTCACGCCGCGCGAGCTGGCGACCCAGAGGTTCTCTTCGCGATCGGCGAAGAGCGCCGTGGCGCCGTGGGTGATGAGGCCGGAGGCGATGCCGAGGACCTCGGAGCGGCCGCCGCGGTAGTGGACGATTCCCCTCTCGTTGCCGAAGAAGAGACCGCCGTGGCGGTCCGGCTCGAGGCGCAGGGCGTCGTCGGGCTGTCGCGAGGGGAAGCCCACGTCCTGCGACAGCAGCTCGAAGCGGCCGTCGTCGACCACGCCGAGCCAACCGTCCCCCACGAGCCACACGCGTGCCGGGCCCTCGACCCTCTCGTCGACGGCGACGCCCCGGACGGCGGGCGAGGGCACCCGGGGACGGATGACGGTGTCGAAGAGGCCGGTGTCGAGGGAGCCGTGGTCGGGCGGGCCGCCCGCGAGGACGGCGAGCCCGTGATCGGTCGCCACCCACAGCTCGCCGCCGTGGCCGGCGAGGCCGTTCACGGTGCCCGGCAGGCCTGCCGCGAGGGTGAAGCGGCGCCAGCCGTCGTCCCAGACGACGAGGTCCGGGAAGTCCGTCGACACCGCCACCCGGGCGCGTGCGCCCCGGCGCGTCGCCGCCAGGCCGGTCACCAGGCGGTTCGGTGCGGCGAGCTCGGCGGGCGGCGGCGGCAGCGGCTCCCAGGCCCCGGAGCGCCAGCTCGCGACCCGCACCGGCGCCACCGAGCCGACGGTCCACAGGACGCCTTCCTCGTCGAGGTCGAGGGCGAAGTGGCTGGGCATGGCCAGGCCCTCGGGAGAGGAGTAAGTCGTCCAGTCGACGCCGTCGTACACGGTCACGCCGCCGCGGGTGGCGAACCACATCCGCCCGGTCGCGTCCTGGAGGACGTCGTGGACCGTCGAGCTCGGCAGCCCGTCGTTCTCCGTATAGGTGTGGACGAGATAGCGCTGGGCGGCGGCAGGCGGGACGTGGCCCGCGGCGAGGAGGAACAGCGTCACCAGGCCGAAGCGCGACATCCCTTCATTCTAAGACCGGCGTCCTCCTGATAGTCTCACGCCACCAACCAACGCCGCCACGAACCACCACGAGGGCACCGTCATGCGCCGTTCGACCACCGTGCTCCTGCTCGCCGCCACCCTTCCGCTCCTCGCCCCGGCCGCTCAGGCCGAGAGCTGGCCGCACTGGCGCGGCCCGCAGTACAACGGCGTCAGCAGGGAAACCGGGCTGCCGGCGCAGTGGAGCGCCGAGAAGAACGTCCGCTGGCGGCGGCCGCTGCCCGGCAAGGGCGCCGCGACGCCCATCGTCTGGGGCGACCGCGTCTTCGTGACCTCGACCGTCGAAGGCGCTGAGGACTTGGTGCTGCTGGCCGTCGGCCGCGACGGCAAGGTGCTGTGGCGCAAGACGGTGACCCAGGGCGCGGTGAGAGCCCCCAAGTGGGCCGAGGTCGAGACCAGCTCCGCGTCGCCCTCGCCGGTGACCGACGGCAAGCGGCTTTGGACGCTTTTCGGCACCGGCACGCTCGCCGCCTTCGACCTCGACGGCAACGAGGTCTGGAAGTCGGAGCTCATGAAGCGCTACGGCGAGTTCAGCACCTACTTCGGCCTCTCCTCGTCGCCCTTCGTCGACGCCGAGCGGGTCTACGTGCAGGCGCTCAACACCAACAGCCAGCTCGTGGTGGCGCTCGACAAGGCGACCGGCGAGGAGGTCTGGAAGCTCGAGCGCCCCACCGACGCGCGCGACGAATGCCTGCACTCCTACACCTCGCCGCAGGTGATCCGCCCCGACGGCCAGGACGTACTGCTCGTCCACGGCGCCGACTACCTGACCGGTCACAAGGCGAGCGACGGCACCGAGCTGTGGCGCCACGGCGGCCTCAACCCCAAGGACGGCTACAACCCCTCCCTGCGCCTGGTGGCGACGCCGGTCTTCGCCGACGGTCTCCTGGTGGTGCCGTCGGCCAAGCGCGGCCCGGTCTACGCCCTCGATCCCACGGGCGCGAAGGGCGACATCACCGGCGCCGAGAAGCACCGGGTGTGGCACCTCGAGCGCGGCACGCCGGACGTGCCCTCGCCCCTCGTCCACGACGGCCTCGTGTACCTGAGCGACGAGGACGGCAAGCTCTCCTGCGTCGACGCCAAGACCGGCGAGACGCTCTACGCCGAGCGCGTCCACGCCAGCACCCACCGCGGCTCGCCCGTCTACGCCGACGGCAAGGTCTTCCTGATGGCCACCGACGGCACCGTATCGGTCGTCCGCGCCGGGCGCAAGTACGAGCTGCTCGCCGCGAACAGCGTCGGCGAGCGCATCGCCGCGTCGCTGGCGGTCTCGGGCGGGACGATCTACCTGCGCACCTACGAAGCGCTCTACGCGATCGGCGTGCCGGCTGCCTCCGAGTGACTCAGGTGCGCCTGCGCGAGGTCCCGAACGAGAGGTTGGTGACCTCCGCGATCTGCATCACGGAGCTCCGATACGGCACGGCTCGACATCCCCAGGGATCTCGACTCTGGGAACGGCTCTCGCGCGACATCCGCAATACCAGGCACTTCAGCCCCCGCGCCCTCAGGACACGTTCCGCAAGCTCGCGGGCGTGATTTGGCCGGAAGGGCTCAGGGTTCGCGCTGGCATTCGCCTGATTCACGCCGATCCGTCCAGGACCGCTGGGCTCAGTGCCGGAAATGACGCCGGCCCGTCATCACCATGGCCACGTCGTGCTCGTCGGCCGCTGCCACCACCTCGGCATCGCGCATCGAGCCGCCGGGCTGGATCACGGCGCGGATCCCCGCTTCGGCTAGCACGTCGAGGCCGTCGCGGAAGGGGAAGAAGGCGTCGGAGGCGGCTACGGTGCCGGCCAGCGGCAGCTCGGCCTTCTGGATCGCCAGCTTGCAGGCGTCGACGCGGCTCATCTGGCCGGCGCCGATGCCCACCGTCTGCCAGCGGTTGGCCACCACGATCGCGTTGGACTTGACGCCGCGGACCACCTTCCACGCCTGCTCGAGGGCGCGGCGCTCGGCGTCCGAGGGCTGGCGGCGGGTCGGGAAGGTCCAGTGGGCGGGCTCGTCGGCCTCGGCGTCCGGCACCTGGGCGAGGAAGCCGCCGTCGATGCCGCGCAGGTCCACGCCGTCGACGGGCTGGTAGAGCGGGCAGCGCACCAGACGCAGGCTTTTCTTGGCCGCCAGCTTCTTGAGGGCGTCGGGCTTGAAGCCGGGCGCCACCACCACCTCCACGAAGAGCTTGGCCACCGCCGCGGCCAACGCGGCGTCGACGGGACGGTTGGCGGCGACGATCGAGCCGAAGGCCGAGGTGGGGTCGCAGGCGAGGGCGCGCTCATAGGCCGTCTTCACGTCCTCCCCCCAGCCGACGCCGCACGGGTTGTTGTGCTTGACGATGACCACCGCCGGCTCCTCGAAGAGCGCCACCTGGCGGCGCGCGGCGTCGGCGTCGAGCAGGTTGTTCCACGACAGCGCCTTGCCCTGGAGCACCTCCATGCCGCCGAGCACGCCGCGTCCGCCGAGCACCCGGTAGACGGCGGCGGCCTGGTGCGGGTTCTCGCCGTAGCGCGGCACCAGGTCGCGCTCGAGGTCGAGCACGAGGCGGCGCGGGAAGAGGTTCTCGGCCTCGTCGGTCTGGCGCTCGAGCCAGGCGGCGATGGCGGCGTCGTAGGCCTGGGTGTGGCGGAAGGCCTTGAGCGCCAGACCGCGGCGCACCGGCTCGGGCACCTCTCGTCCGCCGTCCTCCAGGGCCGCCTGGATCTGCGGGTAGTCGTCCGGGTCGACCACCACCGCCACGCCGCGGAAGTTCTTGGCGGCGCCGCGGATCATCGACGGCCCGCCGACGTCGATCATCTCCACCACTTCTTCGAACGCCGCGCCGGCCTCGGCCGTGGCCTGGAAGGGGTAGAGGTTCACGACCACCAGGTCGATCGGGCCGATGCCGTGCTCGGCGAGCTCGGTCAGGTGGCCGGCGCGGGCGCGGTCGGCGAGGATGCCGCCGTGCAGCCGCGGGTGCAGCGTCTTCACCCGTCCGCCGAGGATCTCGGGGAAGCCCGTCACCTCGGAGACCGGGATCACCGGGATCCCCTTGGACTCGAGGAATTCCCGCGTGCCGCCCGTCGAGAGGATCTCGATCCCCATCTCGGAGAGGGCGCGGGCGAAGCCCTCGAGGCCGCGTTTGTCGTAGACGGAGATCAGCGCGCGTTGAGCTGGCAGCATGGGAGTCGCACCTGTTCGGGACATCGTGTCGCGGGGCCATCATACCGCAGCGCCGCGGGTTGAGACACGTCGGCTGCTGGGCTGCGCCTCCTCGACATCTCCCAAGGCGCTTCGTGCGAGGGCTTCCGAGGACGCCGAAACATCGCTCCTCAGCTCGTCGTAATGGACTTCCGGCGAACACAGCCCCAGACGAAGGTCGCGCGTCGTGGGTTGGATGAACCGGTACGACTTCTCGTGAAAGAAAGGGATCAGGAGAATGTCACTCATGAGCTCCTGTTCGATCGCCTGGTAGGCGGCAAACCGGCTGGCAGGATCATGGTCGCGGCGCGCGCGCACCAAGAGACTGTTCATAGTCTCAGTGCTACAGAATCGAGCGAGCACGCCCTCCTGCGCGTGCAGCAAGCCGAAAAAGAAGTTGTCGCTGTCGGGATAGTCGGCGATCCAGCGATGGAAGGCCAAATCGACCCGGCCCTCCCGGATCGTCCGGCTAAGGTCTTCGGGCGTTTCCGAGATCTCCTCGGAAAAGTTAATTCCCAGTTCCTCGAGCCGGGAGCGCAGGCGTTCCCAAAAGACGGCGTACTGCCTGCGGTAAGAGGGCGACACGGTGAAGCGCAGGCTCAGACCCGTCAACATGTCGCGGTCTTCGTCCGTCGCCGGCTGCGGTGTCTGGCGCCGCTCCACTCTGCCGAGCAGGTTGGGTGGGAGCAGACCGAGAGCCGGGGTGACCTGTTCACCCAGGGTCTCCCGAAGGAGGGATTCCACGTCGAGGGCTCGGTCCAGAGCTTCTCGCAGCTTGCGGTTGGTGAGTCGGCCGCTGTGCGCGTTGAACGCCATGAAGTACGTCGAAAGCCGCGGAAGCTCGGCGTATCCGGCCAGATATTTCGGATCTTTGCGCAGCTCCGCCAAGTCCGGGGGCCGGAGGTCGGCGACCGCCGTGAATCGGCCGCTGAGGAACCCTCGCCAGCTCTCTTCGGGACCGATTCCGAGGTGAAACGAGAGTCTCTTGATCCTGGGATGCCCCGAGCGCCAGTAATCGGGATTGCGCTCCAAGTCGACGAGCTTGCCGGGCTCGAAGCGGATCAGGCGAAACGGCCCGGTGCCCGCGCAGCCGTTGGTCCAGTTGCCGCTGAACGGCTGGCCACCTTCGGGGACGATGGCCAGACCCGGCGTGCTGAGGATCGCGCGAAAGAAGGCGACAGGCTCCTCCAGCTCGATCGAGAACGCGCGATCGCTCTCGATCTGGAATCCTTCGAGGTCGCCGCGGCGGGCGGCCCTGAAGTCGGCGGCGCCGCGCACCGAGTTCAGGAGGTAGTAGAAGGGCGAGCGCAGGACTTGCTCGAACGTGTAGCGCACGTCGCGGACGGTGAGCGGCCGGCCGTCGTGAAAGCGTATTTCCGGCCGCAGGATCACCCGATACTCCTGCCCTCCACGCCGGGGCTCGACGGATTCGGCGAGCCACGGAATCGGGCTCGCTCCCCTGTCGAGCCGCATCAGGGTCTCGAAGAGGTTGGACGTCACTTCGAAATACTCCAGGACTCTGCCGCGACACGGCTCCAGAGAGCGCAAGGGCTCGGCGATCGGCACGCGGACCTCACCACGGATCGGCTCCGCCGACGGTACCGTCGCCGCCCTGGCGAGCGTCGAGTAATTGACGTAGGGCGGGCTCGTGCCGAGGCGCAGGTTGCGGACCCGAGGGCCGGCGATTCGATAGTCCACGTCGTGGAAGAGCGGCAGGACGGCCGCCGCGTCGGCCAGCAGGTCCTCGAATTCCCGGAACAAGCCGACCACCTCGGCGTTGCGCCCGTGCCGAGTGCGGTCCAGGATGCGATCCGCCTCGAGAGAGGAGTAGTAATGGCGCAGGACGCCGCTGCCGCTATGGAACAACGCGCGCGTGAAGCTCTCGGGGTCGTTGTAGTCGGCGTTCCACTGGCAGAGAAGCAGATCGATTCCCGCGTTGTCTTCCAGCAGGTCGCTGAGCGAGGCCCGGCGCTCTTCGATCTCGATGCCGAGTTGGCTCCACTGGTCGAACAGGGCGTGCTTGAGCTTGGCGTAGCGGCCTTGAAACGACGGGTGGAGCAAGGCTGTGAGCCTGACCGGCCGTTCTTCGAGCCGCCCGCAAGCAGCGAGCCGCGCCTTTGCCTCTTCGATCGTCAAGACGTGGCGCCGCCGCGCCGGATCGTGGCCGAGGACGCTCGGCGGAATCATGCTGACCGCGGGTAAGGCGAAGCGTCCCAGGGTTCGCGGAGCCAAGTGGTGAGTGCGTACCACTCCGATCATGGCCTGACGAACCTCCGGCAGGCCAGCGACCGGTCCCTGTTGATTGAAAACGATGAAGTTGACGTTCTTTTTCGTCGCGGTTCGCAGGCTCGATCGAAAGTCCGGGTCCCGCAGCAGCAGGTCGAGGTCCTGCGGGATCAGCCCGAGGCCGAGATCGAGGATCTTGGCCCGCAAGGCCTCTTCGATCGCCTCGGCTCGGTAGTACTGAAAGTCGATGCCTTGAAGCAGTGGCCGCGGACCGTGCCGCGGATTGCGCACCAACTGCACCCGCTCGGCGCTGGCCGACTCGATCTTGAAGGGACCGGTGCCGACAAACGCCGGCGCCGCGTCGCCGACCTCGCGCAGAATCGCCGTGCGGGAGTCGGTCAACAGGGCGGGGAAGTGCGGCAGCGGCTCGGTCAGGTGGAAGACAACGGCCTGCGGATCGCCGCCTCGCACCTCGATTCCGCTGATCTCGTCCGCCTCACCTCGGCCAAAGGTTTCGTATCCTCGAATCACCGTGAAGGCCGGAGGGACGTCGCGGTCCGTGATGCTTTTGCCGCGCCCGGCAGCGTGCTCGAAGGATCGCTTGACCTCGGAGGCGCTTACCCGGCTGCCATCGGAAAACAGCACGTCGGGCTTGAGGCGGAACACCAGAGAGCCCTCGTCAGAGGACCGCTCCCACGACTGACATAACCCCGAGATCCAGTTGCCGTCGGCGTCGCTGACGAGCAGCGTCTCGTAGACACAAGCCATAACTTCAGCCTTGGCGTCGGTTTCCAGAACGTGGGGGTCGACGTCGTAGATGGGATGGAGCATTGCGGCCTTCAAGATTCCGCCCGCCTCGCACTCCTCCGAGTCGTTTTCGCCGGCCTGCTGGAGGCGGTCGGCCTGCGCCTTGTAGTCGCGCGCCTGCGGATAGTTCGCCCGCAGGTTGGCGACGCGGGCGCCGAGCACCAGCAGGCCGTGCAGCACTTCCTCCTGCCCGACCTCGCGAGCCGGTCCCAGACCGCGGTCCACCCAATCTTGTACGATGTCCAGCTTGAGCAGGCTCCAGGCCATCTCGGCGGCGAAGAGCGACATCTTGGCCACCGCTTCGACACCGCGAGCCGACTTGTCCTTCTCGAAGTAACCGACCGACTTGGAAGCCTCGTGATAGGCCCGCTGGGCCCGGCCGGCCGCGCCGTGCGCCCGGGCCAGCACCTCGAACACTTCGCCTGTACGGTGGAGGAGATCTTTGACCTCGTCGGGGTCAACTGGGGACTTTAAGACCTTCAGTGCCTTGACAGCCGCCTGGATCGCGTTCTCCGGGCTAAACATCTCCAGCCAAAACCGGGCAAGCTTGATCCCGTATTGGACGGTCTGGTCGCCGGCTCCGGCTTCAGAGTAATGGTGGAGAAGCTGCCGAGTGATCTGCGGATCGAAGGACGCGCGCGGACGCGCTTCCAGAATTCGTGCGTGGGCCAAGTGCAGCTTTCGCCGCTGACGTGGGGTCAGGTGGCCGTAGACGACCTCCCGGAAGATGCTGCTGGTGAACCGCAGCCGCCGCGGGGCGCCCTTGAGGATTCGGTGGCGCTCGAGAACGTCAAGCGCATCATCGAGGCCCCGGGCGATCTCGGCCGTTGTGCGGTCAGGGCTCGCGAGCCCTTCGAGCAGCTCGCGGAGATCTTGATCGGAGAAAGTCAGGCCGAGCACCGAGGTGATCCCGAGAATCTCCTTCTGAGCCGGCGAAAGACCGGAAAGCCGCTGTTCGACGACTTCCAGGATGGTGGGGGGTAAGCCTCCTTCGGCCGAACCGTCAATCTCCAGGACGCTCAAAGCGCCATCGTCGTCTCGGCGAATCTGCCCGGTCTCCCGAAGCCACGAGATATAAAGTTGCGTGAGGAATGGGATACCTGCCGTCGCCTCGTAGATCCTCGCGACGTCCTCGTCGCGGATCCGAATCGGGCCGAGGTCGGCTTCCAGGAATTCTCGCATGTCTTCGAATGACAAGGGCTCGAGCCTCATCCGCGTGAAAAGCGGGCTGAAGCTGAACTCCGTCAGCAATTGATTAAACGGATGGTCATCATTGACCTCGTCCGGCCGGTAGGTGCCCAGGATGAGGTACCGCGGCCGCCCGAGTAACAGGGGGACGATCGTTCTCAGCGCCTTGATGGCATCCAAGTCGCGATGAACGTTTTCGATGACCAGCACCACGGGCCGGCTGCCGGCCAGCCGAACGAGACCTCGGTAGAGGAGATGAAAGAGCCACGTCTCGTCCCGCTCCGGCACGTCAATGGAACGTGGCGCGGACGGCGCCGTGTTCTGAGCGGCCTGCTTCAGCTCGCGGACCTCCCCGAGCAGCGGAAACACCTCGAGCAGATCGGCCGCGAGGTCGGCGAAGTCCACCTCTTCCTTTCGGGAGAGATCTCGATTCCGGAAGAAAGCCTGAATCAACTCACAGAAACCCTGATATGGAAAACCCTTCTCGCTTTCCGAGAAGCGCCCGCGAACCACCGCTACGTCGTGGCGTCGCGCGAGGTTCTCGAGGTCTGCGATGAGATGCCGCTTGCCGGTGCCCGCCTCGCCGCCGAGCAGCACGAAGCGGCTCTGGCCCTCCAGCGCCGAATCAAGGAGCTCGCGGAGCTTCTCGCCGGCCTCGCGTCGCTGCTTTCCCGCCACCGGCGTTGGGTCCAGCGCTCGGACCTCCGTGGCTGCCGCGGGTCGTCCGAGAAATTCGAGAAGGCGGTCGCGGACGGTGAGGTAGTCGGCCCCGACAGGAATCGCCAAGGCGTTGTGGCGGCTCAAGCCCGCCAGCTCGACGCCGAGGTGCTCCTCGAGGTCTTCGATCTTGAAGCCGTCCAACAAGATGGGCACCGTCACGCATTCGCTCTGAAGGGCGGTGCGGATCTCGCCGCGGAAAAAGTCCTCCTCCCGGTTCGCCATCCGCAAGGCTCGCGGCGTCAACAGCACCAGGAAGTACCGCCGCTTCCGGATTTCCTTGACCAGGATTTCGTCGAACCGGCCGGCGGAGAGGTCTTCCTCGTCTAAGAAGACGTCGAGGCCGGCCTCGGTGAGGGCCGCGAAGAGCTTCCTCGCCTCATCCAGGTGAGTGCGCCGGCGGTAACTGATGAAAACGGTGACGACTCCTGCCTCCATCCACTGATCTCCTCCCAGGCCTGGCTCCGGCCCATCTCGCCACGGCGGAGAGGCTCGGAGCTCCGCTCCATTAGCCGAGCCGACCGGGGTCGCGGGCGGCTCAGAGCCATTCACTACGAGGAGCCTATCACGATCCATCCGGAGTCCCGACGCGGCAATCCGTCAGGGCGGCGCCGCTTCAGATGGCAACGCGATCCCGCTGCGGTTAAGATACCCCGGATGGCCGAGACGACCCCGACCCCGGGAGGCTGGCGCGTCTACGCGCGGGAGATCCGCTTCCTGGCGATCTTCGTGGCGATCCTCGGGGGCGGCTTCACCCTTCTCTCCCTGAACGCGGTCAACGACGCCGTGATCGTGCCCTTCACCGCCGGCGTCGCCCGCGCCAGCGGCGCCGTGCTGCGGGCGATCGACCCGGCGGTGACCATGGAGGGCACGGTGATCCGCAGCCCGGCCTTCGCCGTCAACATCGAGAACGGCTGCAACGGCGTCGAGGCGATGATCATCTTCCTCGCCGCGGTGCTCGCCTTCCCGGCGCGGTGGACGGCGCGGCTCGCCGGCCTGGCGATCGGCGTGGTGGCGATCCAGGCCGTGAACCTGGTGCGCGTGGTGGCGCTGTTCCTGACCGGCGTCCACTTTCCGGGCTTCTTCGACAGCTCGCACACCGTCGTCTGGCAGACGGTGGTGATCCTCGCCGCCGTGCTGCTGTGGATCTTCTGGGCACACCGATTCGCCGCGGCGCCGCCGGCCGCGGCGGGCGCCGAATGAAACGATCCGCGAGCCCGCCGGCGGACGAGCCGCGCGGCTTCGCGCGGCGCTTCGCCCTCGGCGTGGCGCTGTGGCTGGCGCCGGTGGCGGTCGCCTGGGTGCTGCTGACGCCGTTCTACAACCGCTTCCTCACGCGCGCGGCCGAGAACCTCCTCCGGCTCGCCGAAAGCCCGAACGTCACCCGGCTCGCGGTCACCCGCACCCACTACTTCCTGATCACCCGCACCGACTTCCCGCCCAGCCGCGGCCACCTCTCGTCGGTGCGGGCCACCGACACGCACTTCCCCGTCGTCATGCTGGGGGCGTTCTTCCTGGCGGTGCCCGGCGTCGGCTGGCGGCGCCGCCTCGGGGCGCTCGGCTGGGCGCTGCTGTTCTCGGCCCTCTTCCACGTGGTGTCGCTCTTCTTCTGGGTCAAATTCGTCTACGCCACCCAGCTCGGCGCGTGGAGCGCCGAGCACTACGGCCCCTTCGGGCAGAACTTCTGGGGCCTGGGCAAGCACCTCCTCGACCTGCCCTTCAAGCTCGCCTGGCCGCTCGTCCTGTGGGCGGCGTTCTACCTGCGGCGGCTGCTGCCCCGCTAGCGTCGACCAGCGAGCCGACCGCAGCATCTGGGGTCTCCCACCTGGCCTCCTACACCATCTCGTGCATCGGGCCTTGCCTCCCGCGAACCCCTCTGCTATCCTCCCGGCTTCGTCAAGTCCTGTAGAATCTCCGCTGAAAATGAGCGGTCCTGAGGACGCCGATCGCCTATGATGAAGCTCCACCAGCTCGACATTTCCGGGTTCAAGTCGTTTTCCGACCCCGTCCGGATGACCTTCGCCGGCGGCCTGACCGCCATCGTCGGCCCCAACGGCTGCGGCAAGTCCAACATCTCCGACGCCCTGACCTGGGTGCTCGGCGAGCAGAGCGCCAAGTCGCTGCGCGGCGCCACCATGGAGGACGTGATCTTCAACGGCACCGCCGCCCGCAAGCCGGTGGGCATGGCCGACGTGACCCTGACGCTGAAGACGGATCCGTCGTTCGAGCACGCGGTGGACGGCCAGGTCCACATCGGGCGCCGCGTCTTCCGCACCGGCCAGAGCGAGTACCGGCTCAACGGCAAGGTGACCCGGCTCAAGCAGATCAAGGACCTGCTGATGGACACCGGGCTCGGCATCCGCGCCTACTCGGTGATCGAGCAGGGCAAGATCGGCATGATCCTCTCCGGCAAGCCCCAGGAGCGCCGGCGGCTGCTCGAGGAGGCGGCGGGCATCACCCGCTACAAGGCGCGCAAGCGCATCGCCGAGATCAAGCTCGAGGAGGCCGCCGCCAACCTGCTGCGGCTCGACGACATCATCGCCGAGGTGGAGCGCGCCTTGCGCTCCCTGAAGCGCCAGGCCACCGCCGCGCGCCGCTACCAGGAGAAGGAGGAGGAGTACCGCGGTCTGCTGCGCCAGGTGCTCCTCGGGCGCTGGGCGCTGCTGCGCGAGCGCATGGGCGGCCTCGACGCCGAGATCGCCGAGCTCACCGACCGCGACGCCTCCCTCACGGCCGAGCTGCACCGCGACGAGGCGGCGCTCGCCGCCGGCCGCGAGGAGCTCGACGCGCTCGCCGGCGAGCTCGCCGCGCGCCACCAGAAGCAGGCCGACCTCGCCGCCACCATCGAGGGGCGGCAAGAGTTCTTGAACGGCGCCCGCCAGCGCCTCGCCGAGATCGACGAACGGGTGGCCCGCGGCCACGAGCAGGGCGAGGAGCGGCGACGCCAGACGCAGCAGCTCGCCGGCTCGCTCGACAACCTCGACGAGCGCGCCACCGCCCTGGTCGCGGAGCGCGACGAGGCCTCGCGGATGGTCGCCGAGGACGACGAGCAGATCGCCGCGGCCCAGCAGGAGGTGGCGGCCGGCGAGGCGCGCCTCGAGGGCATCCGCCGCGAGCTCATGGGCGCCATCGCCGGGGTCAACCAGATGCGCTCGCAGCTCCAGCACGAGCAGGTGGAGATCGAGAAACGCAACCTGCGCCAGCGCTACCTCGACGAGGAGCGCACGCGCGCCGAGCGCCAGCTCGCCGAGGCCGACGCGACGCTGGCGGCCATCGACGAGACGGTGGCGGCGTGCCGCGTCCGGCTCGAGGCGAGCAGCACCGAGCGCGAGCGCGCCACCGCCGCCCTCGACGCCCTGCTGCGCCGCGAGGCCGAGCTCAGCGAGGACCGCCGCCAGCTCGAGACCGAGCTCGCCGGCCTCGGCGAGCGCCGGCGGCTGCTGGCCGAGCTCAGCGAGGAGCACGCCGCCAGACGCCGCACGCTGATCGAGAAGCTGGCCGTGCTCGGCGTGGCCGAGCCGCGTTTCCTCGCCGACGTGGTGAGCCCCGTCGAGGGCTGGGAGGACGGCATCGACCACTTCCTCGGCGAGCTCTCGGAGGCGGTGCTGGTGGATCCGTACCGCAACGGCCTGGAGCTGGCGCGCGCCCTCTCGCGCCTCGACGCCGCCGGCGCCTTCGTACGCCCGGTGGCCACCGGGCGCATGCTCGTCGACGTGGAGGACCCGGCGATCCGCTACTCGTTGCCGGTGGCCCTGGGCCTGCCCCAGGAGCTCGGCCGCGCCCTGCCGCCCGCCTACCTGGTGGACCGCGCCGCCGACGCCGCCCGCCTCGCCGAGGAGTATCCCGGCGTGGCCTTTCTCAGCCGCGACCGCATCTGGGCGGTCTCCGGCACCCTGCGCGTGCAGGGCGAGGAGGCGGCTCCCGGCGTGCTGGCTCGCGAGAGCGAGCGCGAGGCGATCGAGCGCGAGATCCCGGTGGCCGAGCAGCGCCGGCGCGAGCTCGACGACGCGCTCGGCCGCCTGGTGGAGGAGCGGCGCGAGCGCGCCACCGCCATCCACCGCCTCGACGACGAGATCGGCGAGCTGCGGCGCGAGATCGCAGTGGCCCAGGCGCGCCGCCAGGACGCCTCCGGACGCCGCGAGCGCCTGCGCGCGCAGCAGCGCACGATCGTCGAGGAGCAGGAGGAGATCGTCGCCGAGCTCGCCGCCAAGGAACAGAGGAAGGAGCTCCTGGCCCGCCGCCTCGCCGAGGCCGAGGCCGCGCACTCCGGCGCCACCGAGCGCTTCGACGCGACCCAGCGGGAGGTCGAGGATGCGAAGGCGCGGCGCGAGACCCTGCGCACCGCCGGCGCCGGCCGCCGCGGACGCCTGGAGCTGCTCGAGGAGCGCATGGAGTCGCAGCACCAGGAAGTGCTGCGGGTGCGCCAGCGGATCGAGGAGACGGAGCGCCAGCTCGCGGCCTGGAACGCCGAGCGCGAGACCCTCGAACGCCGCCAGGAGGAGCTGCGGGAAGCCATGGACCGCGCCGAGTTCGAGCTCCAGAACGCTCTCGAGCGCCGCGCCGTGGCCCAGGACGGCGTGCTCGAGCAGCAGGAGGCGCTCGACCAGCGTCGCGACGCCCTGCGCGAGCTCGAGGGCCGGGTGCAGGAGCTGCGCGGCGCCCGCGAGGAGCTGCGCTCGCAGATCGAGGAGGCGCGGGTGCGCCAGGCCAGCCTGCGCCAGGACGCCGAGCACCTGAACGCCACCTATCGCGACGAGTTCAAGCGTTTCCTGCCCGGCACCCGCCCGCCCGGAGCGCCGCAAACCGACGCCTCGCACGAGTCCGACGAGTCCGACGAGTCCGACACGTCCGACGAGGCGATCGTCGCCCCCGCCGCGAGCGAGATCCTCGAGGAGGACGCCGACGCGATGCCCGAGATGACCCGCGCCCGCCTCGCCGAGCTCGAGGCCGACCTGGCGCGTTGCAAGGCGATCCTCGAGCGCCTGGGCCCGGTCAACGTGCTGGCCGCCGAGGAGTACGACGAGCAGCTCGAGCGCGAGACCTTCCTCAAGGCCCAGCGCCGCGACGTGGCCGAGTCGGTGGCAAGCCTGCGCGAGACCATCCGCGAGATCAACGCGACCTCCAGCGTGCGTTTCCGCGAGACCTACGAGCAGGTCAACAAGACCTTCGGCGAGACTTTTGCCAAGCTCTTCCGCGGCGGCGAGGCGGAGATGCGCCTGCTCGACGAGGAGGACCTGCTCGAGAGCGGCATCGAGATCGTGGCGCGGCCCCCGGGCAAGCGGCTGCAGAACATCATGCTGCTCTCCGGCGGCGAGAAGGCGCTGACGGCGATCGCGCTGCTCTTCGCCCTCTTCCAGTCGAAGCCCTCGCCCTTCTGCATCCTCGACGAGGTCGACGCGCCGCTCGACGACGTCAACGTGCTGCGCTTCGTGGACCTCCTGCAGGAGATGGCGAAGGACACGCAGTTCCTGGTGATCACCCACAACAAGCTCACCATGGAGGTGGCCTCGACGCTCTACGGCGTGACCATGGAGGAGCGGGGCATCTCGAAGCTGGTCTCGGTGGAGCTCGAGGACGTCCAGCCCGAGCGCACGCGGCCGGCGCCGGCGGCCGCGCAAGAGGAGGAGGCGGCCGCCGTCGCAGTCAACTAGAGGGAACGTGCCGTGATCCATCGCGAAGACCATGACGGCGTGGCGGTGCTGCGCCTCGAGCACGGCAAGGCCAACGCCATCGACCCGGAGCTCTTCGCCGAGCTCGACGCGCGGCTCGACGAGGTCGAGGTCTCGCCCGCCGTGCGCGCCCTGGTCCTCACCGGCAGCGGCGGCATCTTCTCCGCCGGCGTCAACCTCTTCAAAGTTCGCGACGGCGGCGCCGACTACGTCGCGACCTTCCTGCCGCGTCTGACCGGGTCGCTCCTGCGGCTGTTCACCCTGCCGCTGCCGGTGGTGGCGGCGGTCAACGGCCACGCCATCGCCGGCGGGCTGGTCCTGGCGCTCGCCTGCGACCACCGGGTGATGGCCGAGGGCGCCGGCAAGCTCGGCCTCACCGAGCTCCTGGTGGGCGTGCCGTTTCCCACCGCGGCGCTCGAGATCGTGCGCTTCCAGGCCCCGGGCCGCACCGTGCAGGACCTGATCCTGAGCGGACGCACGGTCACGGGCCGCGAAGCCCTGGCGATGCGGCTGGTCGACGAGGTGGCGCCGCCCGGCGAGCTGCTCTCCCGGTCCCTCGCCGCGGCGGCGCACTACGGCCGGATCCCGCGCCCCGCCTACGCGCTCAGCAAGCGCCAGTTGCGCGCTCCGGCGGTGGCCCTCATCGAGCGCTACCGCGCCGCGCACGACGCCGAGGTGGTCGCGGCCTGGTCGGCCGCGGAGGCGCGCGAGGCCATCGCCCGCTACCTGGAGCAGACCGTCGGCAAGAAATGACCTGTGAAATGACCTGTGCACCGGTCCCCTACCCCAAGCTGTCGATCACCGGCGACATCGGCAGCGGCAAGACCGCGGTGAGCCGGCTCCTGCAACGGGCGACCGGCTATCCGCGCTACTCCACGGGCGACCTGCAGCGCCGCATCGCCGCGCGCTACGGCATGACGACGCTCGAGCTCAACCGCCATAGCGAGACCCACCCCGCGATCGACGAGGAGATCGACGGCGAGTCGATCCGTCTCGGCGCCACCGACGAGTCCTTCATCATCGACTCGCGCATCGCCTGGCACTTCATCCCCCATTCGTTCAAGGTCTACCTCACGGTGGACCCACGGGTGGCGGCCGAGCGCCTCGTCGCCGACCGCGGGCGCACCGGCGAGTCGTACGACGACGTGGCCACGGCGCGCGACGAGATCTTGAAGCGCCGGGAGAGCGAGGTCGAGCGCTTCCGCCGCACCTACGGCATCCACCTGGCGGACCTCGACAACTACGACCTGGTGATCGATACGTCGCAGGCGCCGCCGCGGGAGGTCGCCGAGGCCGTCCTGAATGGCTTCCGCGAGTGGACGGCGCGCGGCGGGCGCGCGAAGGCGTCGGACATGGCGTCCGCCTCCTGCTCCCCCCTTTAAGAAAGGGGGGCCGGGGGGGATTTCTCCGGGAAATCCTCGTCGTCGAGGATCTCCCGCAATTGCTCCTGGTGCCGCTTCTCGTGGTTGGCGGCGAACCGATACATCCCGGGAATGCTCTGCAGGCCCACGATCGAGTTGTAATAGTAGAGGTTGTCGAGGTCGAAATCCGGGTGGTCCCGCTGTTGCTCCTCGAGGGTTCGGAACGTCTCCAGCAGCTCCTCGCGCAGGGTCCCGATCGGGCGGCCGAAGCGCGGCCAGAGGACGCGCGGCGCCTGGCCCGGCAGGCGCCGGTCGCGGATCAGGAAGCGCCGCAGCCGCGGCGGCACCAGCACGTTGAAGAGGCCGAAGGGCACCTCGAGGAAGGGCAGGATCGGCCGCAGCACCCAGGGCACGTTCGAGTCGACGTCGGCGAGGCCGCGGTAGACGAAGGGCAGCCCCCGCCGGCGCTGATCGAGCGCCACGGCGATCTCGCGCACGAACACGGCGTCGACGTGCAGCAGGTGGTCGAGCACCTCGCCCACCGACCACTTCTCGGCGCCCGGCTTGTGCTCCGATTGCTCCTGGCCGAGCTTCTCGACGAGCGCCAGCGTCTCGCGCCGCGTCGCGCGCGCGTCCTCGAATTCCTCGTAGGTCCGTGTCATCGCCGGCCCCTTTCGTGGCGCTGACCCTGAGGATAGCATGGAGCCGGACGAGACAGGAGATTCATGCGGGACGTTGAAGACGGCCTGACGACGCCCGAGCGCGTGCGCGCCGTGATCGCCAACACCGATCCGGTGGTGCGCAACTTGCAGATCACGCAGTCGTACCACGAGCTCAGCGCGGCCCTGAACGAGCGTGACGGCGGCGTCGACGTGGCCTGGACGGCCCATGCGACGTGGGCGTCGAAGCAGGCGGGATCGTTCATCCGCGGCGAAGAGGTCCCCGCCCCGCTGCGCCGCTTCCTCGACCGCGAGGGCGGGGCTGGTGGTGGCCGTGCGATCCCGATCGTGGAGGTTGGAGGGAAGACGTGGTCCGGGTCGCCGGACCATCCCAGGAGACGGCCCACGTCGAGATGAGGCCTCGCCGGAGGCAGAGCCACCGCTCGGCCGTAAGTCGCTGATTCTGGGAAAGTTATAAGCGTCTGTCACGGCCGCCCGAGGGTCACGGCCGCCCGAGGCGCTTCGGCGCCGGAGGCGCTCGCGGCGAAGCCGCCCGAGGCGTCAGCGAGGAGTCCGCCTCCCCGAAGACGTCAAGCGGGGTACGATTCCGATCGTGGAGGAGTGCGGACGATCTGACGGACTTGAGCGGATGTATACGAACGTCGTATACTGGCCCCAGGAGGAGGTCCATGGAAGAGTTGGAAGGGTGTGGCGGATTCCAGTGGGACGAAGGCAACGCGGACAAGAATTGGACCCGACATCGTGTCTCCCGCCCAGAGTGTGAGCAGATCTTCTTCAACCGACCGCTCGTGGTTCACGACGACCGTCATCATTCCAACCATGAAGACCGGTTCTTCGCTCTCGGTCAAACTGACACCAGCCGCCTACTCTTCGTGGTCTTCATCCTCCGAGGCGAGCTGATCCGGGTCATCTCTGCGCGTGACATGACTCCCAAAGAACGAAGGAAGTACGAAAATGCCGCAGCGGACGAGCTTGAAGCCGATCCCGAAGTTTGAGACCGAGGACGACGAGCGCGAGTTCTGGGCCTCGGCCGAGTCCACGGATCACATCGACTGGAGCCGGGCTCGGCGCACGACGATGCCGAAACTCAAGCCCTCGACCCGGACCATCTCACTCCGTCTGCCCGAGGTGCTCCTCGACAATCTGAAGATGCTCGCCAACAAGCGAGACGTTCCCTACCAGTCGCTGCTCAAGATCTTCCTCGCCGAGCGAATCAACCAGGAAATCCGGCTCGACCGGTAGGCCGCGCCTGCGCAACAAGCTCCTCGACGTCCTCGGTTCCACTTCCAGTCGCGGGAGGCGAGGGGCGGCCCCCCGTGGCCGCCCAGGACGCTCCAGCGTCCTTCCGGGGACGGACGGCTGACGCCGTCCAAATCCTCCCCCCAGCCCCCTCCTTTAATTAAAGGAAGAGGAGCCGGAGAAGCTCGCGACGAAGCCGCCCGAGGCGTCAGCGAGGAGTCCGTCTCCCCCCTTTGAAAAAGGGGGCCGGGGGAGATTCCCGGAGGGGCAGCTACCGTCCACAGTTGCCGACAGGGTGCCAGGGCTTGGGGAGGAAGATCCCGCGCAGGATCTGGGCGTAGTAGCGCAACGGCACCGCGTAGGTGACGGTCTGGAAAGCCTCGGGCATTTCTCGATCGGGAAGAGCAGTCCAGCTCAGGCGCCCAGCATCCGGAAGAACGTCGTGGTCAGGCCGAAGTAGATCAGGATCCCGAGCACGTCGTTGGCCGTGGTCACCAGCGGGCCCGACGCCACCGCCGGGTCGAAGCCGATGCGGTGGAAGACGACCGGGACCATCACCCCCGTCAGCGACGCGAGCTGCACGGTGGCGAAGAGCGAGGTGCCCACGGCGAGTGCGAAGAGGGGGTTCTGGTCGAAGGCGAAGGCCGCCGCCGCCACCAGCAGCGAGCAGGTCACGCCGAGCAACGCGCCGACCTTGAGCTGCTGCCACAGGAAGTGGCGCACGCGGCCGTTGGTCGCGCTCAGGCGGCCGGTGGCCAGGCCGCGGACGGTGATCGTCGAGGTCTGGGAGCCGATGTTGCCCGCCATGCCCATGATCACCGGGATGAAGCCCACCAGCAGCGCCATCTGGAAGGCCTCCTGGAAACGGCTGACCGCGAAGCCCGCGCCCAGCAGCCCGATCAGGTTGAAGAGGATCCACGGCAGCCGGATGCCCGCCACCTTGAACGAGCGGTCCTGGTAGACGAGCTCCTGGTCGGTGGTGCCGGCCATCTTGTAGAAGTCCTCGGTGGCCTCTTCCTTGAACACGTCGAGGATGTCGTCGACGGTGACGATGCCCATCAGGCGGCCGTCGTCGTCGACCACCGGGATGGCGAGCAGGTCGTAGCGCGAGGCGAGCTGCGCCACCTCTTCCTGGTCGGTGTGGGTGCCCACCTTGATGATCGAGGAGTTCATGAGGTCGCGGAGGAGGGCGCCGGGGTCGGAGAGCAGGAGCTGGCGCAGCGGCGTGACGCCCACCAGGCGGCCGTTCTCGTCGGAGACGTAGAGGTAGGAGATCATCTCCACGTCGTGGGCGATCTTGCGCATGTGCTCGATCGCCTCGGCCGCCGTGGCGTCCTGGGACATGGCGATGAGCTCGCTGTCCATGATGCGGCCGGCGGTGTCGTCGGGGTAGGCGAGGTGCTCCTGGACCTCGGCGAAACGCTCCTCGAGGTCGACGAGCTCGCGCACCTTCTCCCTGAGCTCGCCGGGCAGCGCGTCGAAGAGGTAGACGGCGTCGTCGACCGCGGCGAGCTCGATGAGCTTGGCCACCTGTTCCACGGTGAGCTGCTCGAGCACGGTGCGGCGGCTCTGCGGGTCGATCGCCACCAGCACGTCGGAGGCGGCCTGCGGGTAGTCGGCGATGAGGATCCGGAAGACGCCGATGAGCTCGTCGGGGATGAAGCCCCGCAGCATCACCGCCACGTCCTCCGGCCGCACCTTGGCCAGCATTTTCGAGATCTTGCCGCGCGCCTTGCGCCGCAGCAGCCGGCGTACGCTGGTCGACAGCAGCTCGGTACGGCGGCTGGTCACGGTGTGCTCCGTCGGGGCCATCGAGGCGGATCGTAGCACCTCGCCCGGGAGCGCTGCGGGTTTTTCCGGCGGCCGGCGCGTTCCCTCTCGAACGAGGCCCTCGCGGGCTGACGAACTCAGAGGGAGACTACGATGCCACGACCGCTCCGAACCGTTCCCGTCCTCTTCCTGCTCCTGGCGTGCGCCGCGGCGCTCGCCGACGACATGCCGGCCAGCTTCTCGACCGCCGTATCCAGGCTCGACGCCGTGCCCGTGGCCGTCATGGCGCCGGTGGACAACGGCGTGCTCGAAGCCGTCTACGCCGACGTCCCGCGCCTGAAGGCCGGCCCGGACGCCGCCCGTCCCGACGGTGCCTGGCGTTTCGCCGAGCCGCTCGACGTCTATTTCGACCTCGGCCAGGCCGGCGCCTGGGAGGCCCTCGCCGACGGCTCGCGCCTGTGGCGCCTGCGCCTCGCCTCGCCCGGCGCCACCAGCCTCAACCTCGGCCTCAGCCGGTTCGACGTCCCCGCCGGGGCGCGGTTGTGGTTGTACGACGCCGGCGGCGACGTCGTCCAGGGTCCCTATACGGCGGCGGACCGGACGGCGGAGGGCGGTCTCTGGACGGCCCTGGTGCCGGCGGACGAGATCGTCGTCGAGCTGCACGTCCCGGCCGGCGCCGGCGACGCGGACCTGGCGATCCACCGCGTCAACCACGGCTTTCGCGGCTTCACGGGCCGGGACGGCGCCGGGCCCGCGGTCAAGCAGGGCCAGTGCCAGAACGACGTCGTCTGCCCCGAGGCCGATCCCTGGCGCCGCCAGGTGCGCGCGGTGGCCTGGTACACCCTCGAGGGTTACGGCACCTGCACCGGCTCGCTGGTGAACAACACCGCCGCGGACGGCCGCCCCTTCTTCCTCTCGGCCGAGCACTGCGGCGTCACGGCCGGTAATGCCTCGACCATGGTGGTGTACTGGAACTTCGAGTCGCCGCGCTGCGGCCGTCTCGCCGGCGGCAGCCTCGCCGACAACCAGAGCGGCGCCACCTTCCGCGCCTCCTACCGGCCCTCGGACTTCGTGCTGGTGGAGCTCCGGCAGAAGCCGAAGGCGGCGTTCGACGTCTACTACGCGGGCTGGAACGCGGCGAACACGGCGCCGGCGCGGGCGGTGGGCGTCCACCACCCGAACCTCGACGAGAAGGCGATCAGCTTCAGCAACGGCAGGCTACGGCCGGACGGCCCGACCCACTGGGAGATCGTGTGGAACGACGGCACCACCGAGCCCGGCTCTTCCGGCTCGTGCATCTTCGACCCAGAGGGCTATTGCGTGGGCACGCTGACCGGCGGGGACTCCTTCTGCCGGGACCCGCGGGCGCCGGACTACTACGGCCGTTTCAGCGTCCACTGGACGGGCGGCGGCACGGCGCGCACCAGCCTCCGGCCGTGGCTCGATCCGACCGGCTCCGGCCGTCGCAAGATGGCCGGTTTCGACCCCGCCGGCGGGGGAGGCGGTGGTGGCGGAGGCACCTGCAACGATTAGCGACGCCGGCGAGACCATGACTCGCGGCGCTCGCCCTGCGGGCTCTGGTACCATGACGCCTCCCGCGGGAGGCGTCTTCCTTGAAACGCAAGCTCGGCATCGCCCTGTTGCTCGTCGCCGCCGTCGCCGTCGGCCTGGGCCGGGCCACGGTCTTCCGGCCGATGGACTTCCCTTATACCGCGGCGCGCGCGACGGCGGACGTCGGCTACTGGGACCTGCCGACGGGCTCACGCCTCGCCTACGTCCGCGTCGCCGGCGCGGCGCCCGGGCGCGAGGTTCCGGTCGTCTACCTGCACGGCGGCCCCGGGCAGGCGGAGTTCCTTCCCGCGCAGGTGGCGTCCGCGTTGGCCGCCGAGGGCTTCGACGTCTGGTCCTACCACCAGTACGGCGCCGGGCTGTCGAGCCGGGCGCCGGCGCGGCGCCGCGGCGAGTACACGGTGGGCCGGCACGTCGCCGACCTGGAGGCGGTCCGCGCCGCGATCGGCGCCGAGCGCCTGATCCTGCTCGGGCAGTCGTGGGGCGGCACGCTGGCGGCGAGCTACGCCGCGGCCCACCCCGGGCGGATCGAGAAGCTCGTCCTGTCGGCGCCGGGGCCGGCGTGGCTGCCGGCCTTCGAGCTGGCGCAGATCCGCGTGCTCAGCCACCTCTCGCAGGCCGACCAGGCCGAGCTCGCGGAGCTCATCACGCCGTACGTCTCGCGCCTCGCTTTCCACCGCTGGCTCCTGGGCGTCCACCCGGGGGCCGCCGAGCTCTTCCTCGGCGAGCGCCAGCTAGACGGTTTCCTGGAGGCACAGGTCACGGTCATCGTGCGCGCCTACGCCTGCGATCCGCGGGCGGCGAGCGAGCTCTCCTATCCCGGCCAGGGCTATTGGGTCAACCGCCACGTCTTCGCCGACATGCGGCGGGTGCCCGATCCGCGTCCGCGGCTGCGCGCGGTGCAGGCGCCGGTGCTGATCCTGAAGCCGGAGTGCGACTACGTGGACGAGGCGGTCGTCCGCGAGTACAGCGAATTGTTTCCGAACGCGGTCCTGCTCCGGATCGAAGGCGCGGGCCACGAGATCCGGCTCGAGCGTCCGCGGGAGTACGTCGAGGCGATCCGCGCCTTCCTCGCCGGCGAGCCGGCGACTGCGGAAGACCCCGCTGCGCCCTGACGGCGGCCTGCCCATGCTCACTTTCGCGACGGAATTCTCGGGACTGCGAACGCCGGACATGTCGGACCCGTCCGACATGTCCGACGAGCCGTTTATCATTCTCCGGAAAGACCCCACCCCGCCTTGACGCAGGCCGCGGCGTCGGCCCCGGTGACCCAGTTGCCGATGACGCGCAGGCCAGGATACCGCCGCTCGAGACGCGCCGCCGCCTCGCGCGCCGGCGCGATGGACGCCGTGGGCTGCGGGATGCCGGGACGCCAGCGGCGCACCGCGAGAGTCC
>Ga0299906_10000035_pt1 | contig 137113 bp, 113 predicted proteins | sample RVTome_14_FD_200259 | JGI IMG/M metagenome (GOLD analysis project Ga0299906, IMG submission 200259) | Soil microbial communities from uranium-contaminated site in the Upper Colorado River Basin, Wyoming, United States - RVT145D125 (version 2) ...
TGAGCCCCGCCATGGCCACACGACTTTTTCGTCCATGTTCTAAACCGCCTGAGTTAGGGTGCCAACAACATGAAGCCGAACACATACATACAACAAAAAATGCAACACTTTTTGATCATTATGCCCAGAATGACAGTCTGCGGTTGAAGGAACGCGAGGTTTCCATGGGACGGTTCGTCATCGCGTGCTATCGCCCGAAGCCGGGGAAAGAATTCGAGTTGGAGAAGGTGGTCGCCGAGCACATGCCGGTGCTGCGTACGCAAGGATTGATCACCGGGCGTCCGGCGCATGTCATGCGCGCAGCCGATGGGACGATCCTCGAAGTTTTTGAATGGAAGTCGCGCGAGGCGATCGAGCAGGCGCATCGGAATCCCGAAGTGCACAAGCTCTGGGCACGGTTCGACGCTGTCTGCGACTACGAGAAGCTGACGAACTTAGCCGAGGCCGGACAGATGTTTGCGGAGTTTGAGCCGGTGGAAATGTGATACCCAACTCGGCGTGCGATTGAGTTTCGTTCTTCACGATTGTGTCAGTGGATGGGACCGCGCAAAACGGGAGTACATTGATGCCAGAGTCGGATACAGCGGGTGCCGTCACAGTTCCGGCGCTCCGCACGATCCTCAAGGACCAGTACCATGCCTGTCTGACGATGCTGAAATCAGCCATCGAGCAGTGCCCCGACGATCTATGGGTCAGCACCGAGTATACCAATCCCTATTGGCGGGTGGTGTACCACACGCTCTATTTTGTTCATCTGTACAGCCGCACGCACGCGGCCGGGTTTGTCGCGTGGGACAAGCATCAGACCGGGATTCAGGACATGGATGACATGCCCGCGCCGCCGGACATTCAGGAGTTGACCGAACCGGCGCACCGTCCGCCCTCAGGAGAGGACCTTCGGCCACAGACCGGGAAACCATACAGCAAACAGGAGATGCTCGAGTACTGGCAGGTCTGCGACGACATGGTCGACGAATCCATCGACGCGCTCGATCTAACCAGCGCCGACAGCGGATTCAGTTGGTATCCGATCTCCAAACTCGAGCACCAGATTGTCGCGATACGGCACATTGCGCATCACACGGCGCAGTTGTCGGATCGGCTGCGGTCGGCGATTGATGCGGGTGTCGATTGGGTCGGGCGACGACGGTAGGGGGTCGGGCACGGCACGCCGCTTGTCCTGAGCGAAGCGAATGGGTGCCCCTACAAACTGCTGCCTGACCCCTGCGTCTCTGCGGGCGTGGTTCGGGTTTCGAACGGGGGAAATCGCCGCCTTATTTTCCGACACAGAAGTTCGAAAAAATCTCGGCGAGGATTTCATCGGTGGTGGTGGTGCCGATGACTTCGCCCAGGGCGTCGGCCGCGGATTTGGCATCGAAGGCGGCGAGTTCGAGTTGGCCGGTGGACTTGAGCGATTCGATGGCGCGATCCAGTGCGGCTCCGGCGCGGTCGAGTGCGGCGCGGTGGCGGTCGTTGATCGCAATCGAGACCGATTTGTCCGGCAGCCCGACCGCCTCGATCCAGCTCTTGAGGACACGCGCCAGCGATTCCAGCCCCTCCCCTGTTTTGGCCGACAGGCCGAGCACGGCCGGCGGTGGATTGAAGGTCGGGGCGTGATGGGCGGCTACCTCCCGAACTGCCGCATCGGGATCGTCCGCGCAGTCGAGCTTGTTGACTGTGATCAGCCAGGGGATGGTCATCGTAGCAAAGACCGATGGCGGTTTTTGGCTGGACCAGTCTAAGGCATGGTCAATGATCCATATAGCTCCATCGGCCGCACGGATGGCGGCGTCGGAGCGTTCTACGCCGATGCGCTCGACCAGATCGGTCGCCTCACGGATGCCGGCGGTGTCGACGATGCAAACCGGCCAACCCTCGATGTTGATGTATTCGCGCAGGACATCGCGAGTGGTGCCGGGGATCTCGGTGACGATCGCCCGTTCATCTTGAGCCAATCGATTGAAGAGCGTCGATTTGCCGGCGTTGGGAGGTCCGGCGAGGACTACCGTGAATCCTTCGCGCAGAATCCGTCCGCGATTGTATCCGGACAGTAATTCCGTAACACGATGTCGTACAGTTGATAACCGCGCTCCGACAGAATCGATTTCGGTCGCGTCGAGGTCCTCCTCGGTGAAGTCGATTCCCATTTCGAGGCGGGCCAGCGCCGAAATCAGCTCATTTCGGAGCACTGTAACAGCTTGTTTGATATTGCCTTGAATCTGATTCAAGGCGGCGGCGGAGGCCTCATCGGTTTTGGCGTTGATGATGTCGGCCACGCCCTCGGCTTCGGTGAGATCGATCCGGCCATTCAGGAAGGCACGGAGCGTGAATTCGCCCGGTGCGGCGTGGTCGGCTCCCTGAGCAAGCAGTATCTGGAGCATGCTACGGAGCACGACCGGGCCGCCATGCGCCGAAAACTCGACACTGTCCTCGCCGGTGAACGATTTGGGAGCACGAAAGACGGTCGCGAGCACCTCATCTACGTGAGCGCCTGATCCCGGGTCGACGAACAGGCCATGATGAACTGAGTACCCCGGTTGGTCTGTGAGCTTCTTCCTGTCCGTTCCGCGAAAGACAGAATCGGCGATGGCCACCGCATTGGGGCCGCTGAGGCGGACAATCCCCAGTCCGCCGCGCCCGATGGGTGTGGCGATCGCGCAGACGGTTTGTTTCAGGTCGATCTTGGGGAAGGGGGGGATCGCCACGGGGGGGAAGAAACGGCGGTGTGGGTACTTCGGACAAGCGGACGGGTGGCGCGGTGATCTGTGAGCGCAGTCACGCGCAGCGTGATCGTTCGCATTGCGAACCGGGGTCAGAGACGCGGGCCGCGCAGCCGCCGGCATCTACATGCCAGGGGTATGGAACCCGATCAGGCGCCATGATCTCAAAATACCACCCCCAAGACTACGTATCTCCTCCATTTTCACCAGCCCGATTTCAGGCGCAAACCAGTAGTCCCGAGTGATATAATCGTTAAAGACGAAGCAGTAGTAGTGTAATTGCAGTGTGTGCACAGAGTCAATCCCAATCCCTTCTAATCGGACGACTCCGCCATCGGATACGACGTTCATATCGGAGAACACCCCGAGGGGGTGACTTGGAACACTCCACGTGAGACCAGTCCTCAGGGGAAGAAGGAGACGACGGACAATGGGCGGGTTGTAGAAATCTCCATAACGATCGGACACAAAGATGCACGAATCGTCGTAAAGCGACACCGTCGAGTTGTCCATGTTTCTGTATGGGACAGGCGGACACTTGAGATACTCCACCGACCATGTGCCCGCCTGCTCGCCAAAGACACCCGGCGATACCGAAAGTATGGATACGGTCAACGTATCGATACAACTGACACTGTCCTCGAAGTGGAATATCTCTGTGAGCTCAAACTGCCACTCCGTTCCCGGCGCGAACGGAAACTCATCGGCGGCGATCTCCAAAGGACGTGTCTGGGCGGTGACCACGTTCGACAGTCCCGATACATTGCCGGCTTCGTCGATCCCTTTGATCGCGAAGTAATACTTCGTCGCAGGCGCCAGATTCAAGGCAACCGCGCTCACCTCATCGCTGGCTTCGGCCGTGAGTATCTGAACCGCAATCTTGTGTGCCGCCGGCCACGAGGATTCAGTAATCGAATCAACCGCGTATCCAATCTCGTACGCCGGACAGAATCCGGTCAGCGAGTCATCGCCCGAAGCCGTCCAGAGTAGCTCGATTGTCTCGTCGGTTGTGTTCACCGCACGCAGATCGGCGATGGCAGCCGGGGGAATGATGTCGGCATCGGAATCAGCGGCGCGCTCCTCCGAACAAGCAACCGCCAGCACGAGGGTCAGAACGGCCAATGCGGCTTCGTGCGAATGCGTCAATCGTGGCCTCCAGCGCATGGCTTCCCCCCCCCCACGCAAGCGCCTCAGATACGTCCAATACCCGCGGGAGTGGAAAGAATTCCCCGCCTTGGCAACTACGACGCCGCTTCGGTCTTGAGGATGCGGCCGGAGCCGACTTCGTCGGCATCGGCGGGAGATTCGTCGTCGGGGTGGCCGATGAGCCAGACTTGTTCGATGATCGAGAAGATGTTGTAGCAGCACCAGTAGAGATTCAAGCCCGCCGGGAAGTTGCGGAACAAAAATCCGAACAGCAATGGCATCAGGTAGATGAGCATCTTCTGCTTGGGGTCCTTGGTCGAGAGCTTCTGCTGCACGAACATCGCGACCGTCATGATGATCGGGAGAATGTAGTAGGGGTCCTTTTGCGACATGTCGGTGACCCAGCCGACAAAGTGCGCACCGCGCAGTTCGATTGTGGTTTGAAACAATTGGAACAGCGCGTAGAAGATCGGCATCTGCGGCAACAGCGGCAGGCAGCCGGAGAGCGGATTGACCCCCGCCTCGCGGTACATCTTCATCATCTCCTGATTCATCCGCTGCGGGTCTTTTTTGAATCGCTCGCGCAGCTTTTCCATCCTCGGCTGCAGCGACTGCATGCGGCGCATCGAGCGCATCTGTTTTTTTGTCAACGGATGCATCACGGTCTTGATCAACAGCGCGAAGATGATGATGACGACGCCGAAGTTGGGGATCACCGAGTGCAGGATTCCGAAGAGCCAGAGCAACAGTAGTGCGAACGGGCGCACGATCCAGCGCCACCCCAGATCGACCATCTCCTCCAGGCCGACATTGTGGGACTTCAACACGTCGTAGTCGATCGGGCCGGCGTAGACCGTCCAGGTCAGATCGACCGGTTCGCCGGTGCGCAGTTCGCTGCGGACCCAGGCGGAGAATTGCTTGAGCGTGGCCGATTCACCGGGCGCGATCCAGGGGCGAGTGTCGCTGACGACATGGAACTCCGAACCAACGTGCGATGGGATCACCGCGCAAACGAAATACTTCGTGCGCACCGCGGCCCAGTGTGTTTCGCCGGTGAGCGTTTGCGTCGGTTTGTCCTTGTCGACATCCTTGACTTTCTCCAGGTCCGTTCCCATCAGAGCGACCGCGGCGAAATGGCCGTTGTCGTCGGAGGCCGAGGGTTCGGTCGGCCACAGGCCCCCGGTCCAGCCGTAACCGATTTCGCGTTCGACCCCCGCGCGCCACGGATCGGGAATCGACAGGCGCAAACGGAAATCATGCCGATCCGCAAAGAACGTGTAGGACAACATCCAGGCGCTTCCCCCAGAGGGGGACGTTCCGCCCGCGCGTGTCTGGGTAGTCAATGTTACCGTCGCGGAATCATCGCCGTGCAGCGTCAGCGAGTGCCGGTCGGAGGTAAAGGGCGCATCGGCCAAATCGAGTGAATCGGAGAATGGCTCGAAGCGCGGGCCGCCGGTGTCGGTCGTGTCGAGCAGGACAATCGGCTCGCCGCGACGGTAGACATCGTTGTAGACATAGTCCTTGAGCACCAGCCGCACGATGCGACCGCCGCGCGTGGCGATCAGCGCGTCGATCTTCGGTGTCGAAACTGTGATCGTCTCATTGCGCCAGTCGGCGCGCGCAACGAAGAACGCGGCTGTAGTGTCGGAGGTCTGTTCAGACTGCGCCGGTTGTGAAGATGATTTATCGGCGATCGCTTGCGGCTGCTTTTCGGGTGTCGCCGATGGCGAAGTTGCCGTTGTATCGGTGGCGACCGGTTCGGTTTTGGGAGCCGCTTTGTAGCCAATCCATTCCCAGTACACGGGCAAGAGCAGCACGATCGCGATTAAGACCACGAACGCCAGAAGCGTGTTGAAGTTGATCGGCTGTTTTTGTTCGTCCATCGGGATCAGTCTACGGGACCGGATCGTATCCGAACGAGCCGCCGGGACGGCAGCGCACGAGCCGTTTGGCCGCCAGTTTGCCGCCTGCGATCGCACCGTGACGCGACAACGCTTCTGCGGCGTATTCCGAACACGACGGGATGTGACGACAGCCGCCGATGAGCCATGGCGCGATCAACAGTTGGTAACCGCGAATCGCGACAATGCCGACCTCGCCGAGCAATCGGTCAATCTGATTCCACATCGCTGTCGTTCCGAACCAGTTCGAGGGTTGTTTTCATCTGTGCACACAGGTGTTCAAAACTCTCATACGCGGCACGGTTGCCATTGGCCTTGATGACGATGCGGAATCCGATGGGCCAACTCACTTTGTTGGCTCGCACCGCCTCACGCAAGCGCCGCTTGATGCGATTGCGCACATGCGCGGCTCCACAATGCCGCGACGCCACAAAGGCAAACTGCGCCGGAGCTGCCGCCGACGGTTCGCCTTCGCTCCAGAGCGCACGAAAGGCGGCGACGCGCCGTCGACCATCAGGAGAATCACCGATGGCACGCACGGTGCGCGGATTCTTCAGGCGGCATCGGCGCGGAAAAGTCAGCCCCGGTCCGTGGGCCGACCGGGATTGCCGTTGCATCGCTGTCACGAAAGTCAGTGAAGTTGCGTCCCGCGTCGCTCGACCCGTGCGGGCCGAATGGTGCGGAACTGTTGGGCGGATTACTTCGACGCTGCGCGGACGGTCAGGCGCTTGCGCCCCTTGGCGCGACGACGGCGAAGGACATCGCGTCCCTGACGCGTCGCCATGCGGGCGCGAAAACCGTGATCGGCCAGCTTTTTACGATTCGATGGTTGAAATGTTCTCTTCATAAGTCCCCTGCTTCCACACTTGGGAAGTCGTTAGGATAACCATTTTTTGCCCTGAAGCAAGGCGATTCGGCGAACGTCGCCCTGAGCGGGCCGTGGGGGCACGAACTCAAGCCCTTATTGGTCACTGGGTTGTGCCGGTTCGGCACGCGCTGCTTCTGTGTCACCTGGCCGTTGCCAAGGAGCAACGCTCCCCTTACATTGTTGTGTTATCAGGACGGTCGCGGACTGTCCGAGGATTCGTAACTGTTCAGAGCATTGTACGCACGACAACCACACGAACTCGCGCGACCCGGCCTGCCTCACCACTCAAGACCCTGCCGCGTGTTCTGTCTGGAAGCTGTCCACGCAACCGTGCGACTCATCGCCGGTACTATCTCAGGAGGAATAATGCGTCGTTTGACTTTGCTTCTCGCACGAGGTTTGCTCGCAGCAATCGGAGTGTTCGGCTTATTGAGCTTGGCGGGATGCCCTGACGAGGGCGGCGATCCCGTTGAAGTCTTTCCGAAGCTCTATGTGCTCAACCAGGGGGATGGGACGATGTTCATCCTCAATGCGAAAACTTTAGAGCGCGTCGATTCGGTCAATCTCGGGGCGGCCAACCCGCACTTCATCGAGTTTTCGCCGGACGGTCAGCACTATTACGTTGTGTCGCGCACGCTCGCCGGCATGGTGTCCAAGTTTCAAACCTCCGACAATGCCCCGGTCGGGTCCTATACGACGCCGTTTGACTTTCAGCCGACGGCCATTGCGATCACACCGAACGGCCTGACGGGGTATGTAGTCAATTTCGGCGGCGTCGACATCAGCACACGCACCAAGATCCTGAAACTGGATTTGACGACCATGACGCTCATTCCGACCAACATGACCGCCGGGGCGATGACGCATGACGCGCGGTGCACCGCCGACGGCAAGCTGGTGGTTGTGTGCAACATGATGAGCAACGACGTGACGATCATTCATACCGACGCCGACACGATTACGACAATCTCCATCGATCCGGACAGCTTGTATCCGACGCCGACGACGAAGTTTGGACCCTACGGGGTCTGCATCGACAACGGCTCGGAGTCGCTGCTAAAGCACGGTGACGGCGGTCCCCGGGCGTTCATCGCCTGCCAGCACGGCGGACAGGTGCGTGTGGTCGACCTCGAGGATTTCCATGTGACCGATTCGCTCCATGTTCCGGGCGGTCACGGCGGTTCCCACGATCTGGCGCACGGGCCGACGCAGATGTGCTATGACCGCAACACCGATCACTTGTTCGTGACGACACAATTCGACAACCTCGTCTATGCGGTGCATGTTGAGGAGGCCGGACACGATCACGATGAAGAGACATCGTGGGAAATACCGCTGGCGGCGACGCAGCCGTTCGGCGTGGTGATCTCCGACGATGGTCAGCGGGTGTATGTCGCGTGCGTTAACGCGCAGGAGAAAGGCTGGGTCTACATGATCGACAACTTCGCGCACCCGCCGGCCAAGGTCGACTCGGCGCAGGTCGGGAAGATGTGCTACGGCCTGGCGTGGCAGCCCGCGCGGGAATAGGGCGAGGAAGCGATATTGCATGGCCCGCCGCCCCGGATCCAGGGGTGGCGGGTTTTTTCTTGGCCGTGGCCGCCGCCTCACGCTGTCAGGCCGCCGTCGACGGCGATGCGCTGGCCGGTGATGTAGGCGGAGCGGTCGGAGCACAGAAACGTCACGAGATGGGCGACATCCTCGGGACGGCCGTAGCGTTGTGCGGGGATGTGTTCGATCTCTGCGCGTTCGCGAAACGTTTTCGCTTGCAGGTCGTCAGAACCATTGGAACGGCACCCCGGTCGTTCGATGAGGCCGGGGCAAACACAATTGGCGGTGACATTGTGGTCGGCGTTCTCACGCGCCAATGTCCGGGTCAATGCGACCAATCCGGACTGGCCAATGTCGCTATACGCGTGCGCCTGGTACTGCGACGGCGCGATAGAATCGGTGATCAGCACGATGCGTCCGAAACGTCGTTGCCGCATGGGATTAATCACCTCGCGCACCAGACGATAGACCAGGTCAAGATGTCTGTGCGCACACTCATCCCATTGACGGTTGTGCATCTGATGAAGCGGCGTGCGATCGTGCGATTCATTCCCACTGACGACATACACGAGAATGTCGATCTGTCCGAAGCGTTCGTAAACCTGCCCCGCCCCCCAAAGCGGACCTTCGGCCATTCCGTGTGATCGTGTCTCGGGGTCGGTCATGTTACCGGTGGGCATGGCGTTGGTGCCGAATGATTCGATGACCGCGCTGAGCGTCTCGGCGGTGTTGGATCCGGGCACGGCGTCGAAAGCGATCCGCGCGCCGTGCTGCGCCAGCGTCGTGGCGATTGCCCGGCCGATGGCATTGCGGACTCCGCAGACCAGCGCCACTTTTGCATGTAGCGCGCCATGAACTTCTGCGGGTGTGCGCGGCGAATCGCCTGTCATTCCCAATCGATCAGCGCGTCCGGGCAATTCGCGCACATACGACGGACACGATGACGTCACAGACGCCGTGCTCACAGTGTCACCTCCCGTTTTGGCGATTGCGACGATGGCACTTTCGATTCGGATCTCGTGATCACCGTTGCGAATCGATTCGGGTGTTCGGCGATCAACTGCTGCGCTGCTTCGTAGTCGTCGGCGCGGCCGATATCGAGCCAGAGCCCTGAATGATCGTGCGTGACGACGCGGCATCCGTGGCGCAACAGCTTCAGCACCAGGTCGGGAAAGTCCATGCGCGCGCCTTTCGGAATGAGCTCCAGCGCCGTGCGCGAAAACGCGTAGATGCCGGTGGAGACACGCAAGGGAAACGTCGGCTTTTCCAGGTATCCGCAGACGATGCCGTCAGCGCCGCATTCGATGACGCCGTATTCGGAATGCACACGCCGTTGGACCGTCGCGATGGAGAGATCGCGCGCGGGAGCAGCGTGGGCGTGTTCATTTAAGAAAGCCGTCAGATCGACGTCGCAAAGGACGTCGCCATTGGCGACGAGAAAGTGTTCGGGCAGTCTGTCGTCCAATGCCCGCAACGGCCCGACGGTACCGAGCGGTTCGTCTTCACGAGCATAAGTGATGTGCACGCCGAATCGCGAACCGTCGCCGAAGTACGCTTCGATCAATCCTGCCAGGTGTCCGACGGCGACGATCAACTGCGAGAATCCGGCTCGGGCGAGTTGGCCGACCAGAATCTCCAGAATCGGCCGGTCGCCGACCGGCATCAACGGTTTTGGGAACGACGTCGTGTACGGGCGCAGACGCGTCCCGCGACCGCCGGCGAGAATCACTGCGGTGTGGGAACGGTTGCGCCCTTGGGCGCGATGTGAGACAGCATCGACTTTCGTCAGAGGGTCCTCGTCGTTTCAACAGCGTTCGTCTGACCCAAACTCATGTCCAGAGTCCGGCAGTACGGCCGTTGCATGACGAGGCAATACAGAACGAAGATGATGACGGCCATAAACAGCCAGAACCCGATTCCAGACCCCTGCTTTTGTTTCATCCTGCCCCCACTCAGATTGTCGTCGTTGCGTGGTCCATCCGGCACGGGCCGAGGACCCTCTCCCGGGGTTGTGCCGACCTTGCACAGGTGATCAAAACTTGTGCCGGTAATGGGAGATGTCCGATGGAAGGGCTAACTGTTTTGGGGTCAGTGTGTTACGAGCCAATCAGAGCAGAGCCGATTTCCAAATGGCCAGACGATGCGGAAAGATTGAACGGGTCAGGCGGGAAAGGATTTCCCGCTCGGTCTCATAGCAGTCGATGATCGGATGTCGAGAATCCACCGGGCGATGGTAGCGGAGCAGGGACTCGAACCCCGGACACGCGGATTATGATTCCGCTGCTCTAACCAACTGAGCTACTCCGCCACACGGTGCCGAACCCATCCCGATGGGTCTGGCGTTCCAAGAGTAGCGTAATCGACCCGAGGGAGTCAAGACGGGGGACGAGTTTCCTGTCCTCACACTGACCAAGGCCAGTGGCACAATGGCTACGGTAAGCACGGGTCACAGAATGCCGTTGACGGGGCGATACTACGAAACGCCACATCCACAAAACGCACGACATCGAACACGTTGGTCACTGAGTCGCAGTTGACATCCGATCTGGCTATGGGGCACTGAGAGTAAGGATCGGAAAGCGGTAACGAGCCCCTGAAGGCGACGTCAACCGCTGAGACTACATCGAAGACATCTGTCGTCCCACCACAGATCGGATCACCATGACAGAGGCAGAAACAGCTCGAATCCGGGGTGAGGCAGACCCCAGAGTCATCACACCCCTGGCAGTCGTGACCAGGGAGAGCTTTCAGTTCAAGTTGATCATTCACCATGCCAAACTCGGCTGCTTTGTTCTGATCAAGATCAAGCGGAAAGAACTCAATTACACTCGCAATCTCACCAACGTCCCACTCACATTGGACTTCGAAGGACTGCGAGATCAGATTCCACTCCCACGCGCGATACGCAGGGAAGAACGTCATTACGATTTCATCCAGTCCGTCACAATCAACATCAGCGGCAGCGCTTGGATGATTACCCGACCAACCCGTCAGATCCTCAAACAAATGCGACAATTCAAACTGGTTATCGCCGATGGGTTTCATTAATTCATATCGATATCCCCTTTCAGCCCCAGCCGGGGAGTGTCCCAGCAAAGCATAGACATTGCCGTCCAATTTGGGGCGACATGTTGTGGCATAGAATCTGTTCGCCAGACTATTGTCTCCCAGAAGACCAACGAATACCAAGGACGTGTCTTGCCATTCGAATAGACTATACCCGAAGTCGTTATAACCTGAGATGAATTCTATGCGCCCATCCTGATCGAAGTCGGCAATGGCAGCGTGGCCAGCGGCACCAAAAGGAGCCACGATGTCTGCGATCACAACGAACGAATCGATGGATTGTTGATACTTGACTATGACCGCTCGGGACGAAGTAAACGTGTTGGGGGTCACATAAAGTTCAAGATACGAATCGCCGTCGATGTTTACTGCCACGGGGTGCATATAGACATTATATCCTGGCCAAGCGAATCTCGCACGTTCAGCCCAGTCGGGGGCGGAGTGGATTTGAAGTTGATCGCTCCACTGAGAGACAATCTCGAGATGTCCGTCCAGGTCTAGGTCTGTAACCGTCCAAGGACTTGCAGAGTCGATGAGAATCGGTGTCTCGCTGACGACGAGATTGGAATCAATGTCGTATCGATTGATTCTGTCGTTTTGTGAGTCTCTGCAGTATACCTCCCATACGCTGCGAACCGAATCGAAATGGATCGCGAGGCGTTCATTAATCAGGTCTAGCTCGATGATTGCAGGACACGGAGTGGGAAGGCTAACGGGAGACGCCAGCATACTCGACGGAGAATCCGGCGATTTCTCGGCCGCATCCCGGGTCAGTGTCCAGATCGGGATCCCTCCCGGGTAGCGCGCGGTCAGTTCGGCGATGCGGCTGGAGTCAACAACGACATCGACTTGCATCGAAGAGGCCGCTTGCCGTCCTCCCGTCGACGCAACCGGAATCGAGAGGACCAATAGCGACAACCCAATCGCCCCCGGGAGCCGCGGAGACCTCGTCCATTTCCATGCCATCGTGATTCCTCGGAGAGGACTATAGGACAATATATCGGCTGCGTCGATCTTTCCAAGTAAGTCGGGCGAACACTGGTTCACTGCGTTCAGGGTCGCGTGGCCCTGACGGGCAATTCTCGGGCCTGTTCAACTCACCTCCGAATAAAGGCAGAGTATTCCGCACGTCGAGACGCTCGCGCGGAATCAGACTCATTGTGGGTTCATAGGCGCTTATGTGAACCCTGACGCAAAAGCGCGTCAGGGCCACGCGTCCCAAGAGAGGACCTTCGGTACGTCGAACCATCCCAACAGTAGCGTAATCAACCCGAGGGAGTCAAGACGGGGGGATTCAGGCACCGGCTCAGCCCATTTACGACCGCGATAGTGATTCGATTCGATCCTGCAATCGATTCGGGATGCCGAATTCAATCCTGCGACCTAACCGGTGGCTCTCCAGAAGCTCCATCGCCTCAAGTCCTTTCAAGTCAGCCCGCGCTGTCATTCTGGTGATGCCGTGCCATGCGGCATGCCCACTAATTGAATAGAGGGCTTCCGGATGCCTCAGTGCATGGTCCAACAATGCCATTTGTCGATGATTGATGCCGCGAATGATCCTTAACCTCGATGCTATGGATTCCAATTCTGTCTGTTTCCTGGCAACATAACTTTGGAAACTCTCGATGGCCTTTCGGATCATCTTGAGATGATAGATCAGGAAGTATGTCAGGTCGCCCCCGTCGATCTCAGAATTCAGGTATGCCGTGCCATATTGCACACGTGCGCCCAAAATCGCCCTGGACACCGCGAGGTATTCCATCGCCCAGTAGCCATGTCTCAGGAGATACCAGTAGAATAGTGCTCGCGCCATTCGACCGTTGCCATCCACGTAAGGGTGCTCGTATCCAATCATGAAGTGCACGATCATTCCCCGTACCACCGGGTGGATGAATCCAGCTCCTGACTTGTCATTGGCGAATTCGAGCACTTTGCTCATTCTGGAATCGAGTTGTTCAAACGGGGGAGGCACATGCAAGGGTTCATCTGTCGTGGGGTCGACAACGATTATGTCATTCGATGCACGGAATGATCCGAGGTCTCTTTCGTCTTCAAGTGTCCCGGCCGCGATCGTGCGATGCAGCTCGTGCAGAATCTCCATCGTCAACTCCTGATCTGGATTCCTGTGAAGGTATTCCTTCACCTTCAGCAAGGTCTGGTAGTTATTCAGCGCCATTCGCTCGCCGGTGGTACGGGGTTTTCTTCCCGTTCTTATCATCTCTTTGGCCACCTTTCTTGTCGTGGCGGCGCCTTCGAGGATGCTTGAGGAGATCGCCTCCTCTATTGCCGAACTGACCACATACATCTGTGCCGGTGGAACTCCGGACTTCCCCGTCGTGCTTAGACTGCCGGTGGCATATTTGTCCACATGATGGATACCTTCCTGCACGGAATCAGACATAACGAATTGGAAAGGACGGTCGTTTTTGTCCAGAAGCGGCAACGGTCTGCTGACGGTCAACCTCCCAACTTTGGCGATCAGCCAGAGAATCTCTGCGTCGGACGTACCCCAGCGTTTGAGGGAGTCCCGCCGACTCACCTCGTCCCATGTCAGATACTCACGATTAATTTCTTCAACAGCCTTCCAGTAGGTCGCCCAATCTTTGACGTTGGGGCGTTTCCCCGCGGTCCTGAGTCTCTCTAAATCAGGCGGCGTGCTCGGTATGCGCATTTCTTGACACCCCTCTTTCCACTATACAGATACGTATAATTAGTAACAATTATCAATAAAATGTAGGAAATCGATTGTTTCTTACAAGATTGTACAGGTTTGTCGTGAAGAATCATCGTATTAACAATTTGTTCCACAAAGACTTAACGGATTGTTAGTGGAGCTTCGAGACGAGTCAGGTCCGTCTAAAACTCAGGGAAGATGACTCAGTGAGGATTGCCGGAGGTGCCAAACAGATCAATCGTGCTCGACGCATGACTATAGCTTGACGCGGCTGGTCGCCGCCGTGGTTTCGGGCGGCGGGCCGCCAGTCGACTGGGAGGTTCCCGCAGCACCAGTTCGTAGCGTTTGTCGATGCGACGAGCACAACAGCGCCCGCAATACAGCCGTTCCCGCCGGGAGCGGGGAAAGAGGGTTCGGCAGTTGGGGCAGATGTAGACATACCGTGCGCGCGGATGCAGCCCGTCGTATTCGCGACAATGCAGCGATGCGCCGACCCGTCGCGCCTCGGCCGCGAAGACGGCATCGTGGCGGTGAAAGACGAGATGGATCATCTCGTGCTTGAGCGTGTCGTCGATCTCCTCGGGGAAATGCAGGTGATACAGTCGTGACAGCGTGATGATGCGATGTTCGTAGTCGCAACTGCCGGCGATGCGCATACGCAATGACCAGCGCACGATTGCAGGCGGCAGAGTCCCGGCAAAGTGGACGGCATTGAATTGAGCGAAGCGCCCTGCCAGTTCGGCTTCGTCGGGGAGTAGAATCGGCTTGGGGGCGAAGAGATCGACCTGTGACGGTTGTCGGGAGCGTGGTCGAACCATACGGCGGTAATTCAACCAGAAAAGACCCAAGTGTCAATCTTCGCGCACGGGCGACTCGGGTTTGGGTTCGGGGCGTTTCTCGACCCGCACACGCCGGATCCGCTGCCCGTCCATTTCCTCGACGGTAAACTCCAGACCGAAGTCGGAGACGGTCTGTCCGCGTTGCGGGACACCGCCGACGCGGTCGTAGATCAGCCCGCCGACTGTTTCGAAGTCGTCCTCGGGCAGCTCGACCTCAAAGAGATCGGCGACGTCTTCGAGCGGCACGACGCCGTCGGCGCGTACGCTCATGTTATCGAGACGCTCGATGGCCTGATGGCGGGCATCGTGTTCGTCTTCGATCTCGCCGACGATTTCCTCGAGAATGTCCTCCATCGTGACCAGTCCGGCGGTACCGCCGAATTCATCGACGACGATGGCGATGTGTGTCTTGGTGCGCTTGAATTCTTCAAGCAGAGCATCGACACGCTTCGTTTCCGGGACAAAGAATGCGCGCCGCGCCAAGGCCGCCGGTTCGGGCGGTGTGTCGGAATGGTCGGCGCAGAAGACGTCCTTTGCATAGAGGATGCCGACAATCGTGTCGATGTCTTTGTCGTACACCGGCAGACGAGAGTGTCCCGAAGCGCGCACCAGTCGCCGGACCTTGTCCATCGAGTCGTGCGCCTCGACCGCGACGATGTTGATGCGCGGGACCATGACCTCACGGACCTCAGTGTCTTCGAGGCCGATGACGCCCTGAATCATGCGGCGTTCGTCTTCCTCGATGACCGGTTCATCGAGTCCGGCCGACTCAGCCAGCGAATCGATGGCATGCTCGACGATCTCCTCGCGGTCGGTGAACCGTTCCTGCGGCGTCCGGCGCCGATGCAGCGGGCGTGTCAGTGCCAGCACCGGACGAAATCCCCACCAGAGCAGCGCCAGCCATGCCAGACGCGGGTTCTCGCCGCCGTTGTGGCTGTCGGGAATCGACGCGCGCGGCAGAATCTCGCCGACCCAGATGCGCAAGAGCCAGACGGCAATCAGCCCGACGACCACAAACGGCGGCCCCGGCCACTCCAACTGTCGCGCCCAGCGGGGCACCATCCAGACGACGATCACAACGACCGCCAGAAACATCAACGACTTAAACAGCGTGGCCGCCAGCAGGATCTCGCGCGGGTTCCGTGTGAGCGTTTCGACGAATCGCGCGCGGTGCCCGCGCAGTTGTGTCGTTGTGATCTCGTGATCGGCCAACGTGAAGAGCTGGACCCCCGCCGATGCCGCGGCGTAGATCGCACCCAGCAAGAGGGCGATCGCGCCGGCGGTCACCAGCATTTCGAGAATCACGAACCGTGCCCCTGTCCGTTGCGATGCGCGATCAATCCACTCATCCGCAGATACTTCCGCTCGGCGCGTACCATCCGGTCGCGATCCGGGGCTGTGTGGTGATCGTATCCCAGCAGATGCAGACAACCGTGCACCGCCAACCGCACCAGCTCGTCGGCGATCGTGCCGCCATGCCCGGCGCGCCATCGGCGCGCGTGATCGTAGTTGCAGTACACCTCGCCGACCAGGCGGTCGGTATGGACTGGAGCTCCTGCCGCCAGGGGAAACGAGAGCACGTCGGTCGGGCGGTTCCTGCGACGGTAGCGACGATTCAGTTCGTGCATGACCGGATCATCGACGATGACCACTCCGATTCGCCCAGACGCGTTCTCACCGCGACCGACGCGACGCAGCGCCGCAACGAGCTCGTCGGCGGGAATCCGCACGCGCGTATTGCCGCGCGCCACGGTGACACGCCATGGTATCGACCGGGATCGGCGGCCGGGCCTCGGGACGGGATCGTTGGATTCGGAACGAGGAGATGACATCGACTGTGGCCGATCGGTTTGACTGTGACGCGCGGCCAATATAGCGGTCAAACGGGTGAACGTCGCACGTTTCCGGTGCGCTCCGGCTCGACCGGGATCGTGCTCGGGGCCGGAGTATCACGCAACCCCTGCTCCTCATCGGGGCCCGCGTCGCTTTCGGGTTCGGCCACGTCCAGTCCCAATTGCGCCGGGTACTTGACCCGCTGATGGAACACGCCACCGAGTATCTTCAGGAAACTCTCTTCGATCAGATGCAGATCGCGCAGGGTCAGATTGCATTCCTCCAGTTGTCCCGCCAGGAACTTGTCTTCGATCACTTTTTTGATCGCCGCGCGCAGACGCGCCGGTTTGGGATCATCGAGCGTGCGGCTGACCGCCTCGACCGAATCGGCCAGCATCAGAATCGCCGTCTCGCGCGACTGCGGCTTGGGACCGGGATATCGGAACTCCTCTTCGGAGGCGTCGTGGTCGTGTGCTTTGGCCTTATGAAAGAAGTACGCCATGGTCGTCGTGCCGTGATGCTGCTCGATGAAATCGATGACCGCGTCGGGCAGATCGTACTCCAGCGCCAGCTCTTTTCCTTGTTTGACGTGCGATTCCAAAACGAGCGCGCTCATCGACGGCGTCAGTTTTTCATGGCGGCTTTTGTAGTGCGGGTGGTTCTCGGCGAAATACTCCGGCTTTTCCATCTTGCCGATGTCGTGAAAGTACGCGCCGACTCGTGCCAGCAGCGGATTGGCGCCGATCGCTTCGGCCGCGGATTCCGCCAGACTGCCGATTACGATCGAATGGTGGTAGGTCCCGGGCGCTTCCAATGACAGACGCCGCAGCAGCGGATGATTCAGATTGGAGAGCTCCAACAACGTCAGATCGGTCGTGAAGCCGAAGAGCGATTCGAAGACCGGCAATACGCCGACGGCGACGACCGCGCCGCTGACAGCATTGACCAGTCCGAACCCGACGGCGTTCAGCAATTGCTCGCCGGGAGTGTAACGCAGCGCTTCCACCAGCGCGATGACCACGATATAGACGCAGGCGCCGTACAGCGCCGGACGATAGAAATCGTAGCGCCGGCGCACCGTGCGTACGGTGTACGCGGTGATCATGCCGGCGCTGAAACCGACCAGGAAGACGGTGTAGTCGTAGCCGGTCACGATTCCCACCAGCAGCGAGAGAAAGACCGTCGAGACCAGCCCCGTTCCCAGATCGAAGAGAATGGTGACAAGGATCGCGGCAAAGGGGATCGGGATCAGATACAGCGCCGGTCCGTCGGCGGCGGAGGCAAAGCGTGTCGCCAAAAGGATGGCGGTCCAGATGACCGCCAGGGCGAAGGGCGGGCCCAGGCGCTTGAGATACCGCGGCCGGAAATAGCGAAAGTGCACCACGACCGCGACGACACAGAACGCCGCGAAGACGATGCGCGCCGCGTACGGCAGCCAGCGAATGATCGCGCGTTCTTCTTCGATCTGCGCCGCGCGCGAGAGCGCCAGCGCGCGCAAGCGCTCGGCGTGCGCCGCGGTCACGCGTTCGTGTTTGGCGACGATGCGTTCGCCGCGAAAGATGCGGACTTTGTAGGGACGCACATCGGCGAGCGCCGCCTGACGGCGCGCTTCGGTGGTCTCGTGGTTGTAGCGGAGGTTGGGGGTGACGATCTCTCCGACGACGGCCAGCAGCGTGGCACGTTCGAGAGAATCGACACCGGGAATCTCCGCCAGTTCATTCGCCAGGCGGGTCCGCGCACCCTTGAGGTCGAGTATCTGTTCGCGCTGCAGCGGCAGATCGCCGCGCGCCTCGCGAGTCACCATGACAAATTGGCTCTGGGATGCAGGCAAATAACGGTTGTCGGGGAAAATACCGGAGGCGTACATCCGACGGATTACATCCTCGACGGTAAACCGCAAAGCCAGCCAGCCGCCGCCGGTGCGCGGCGTCGACAATCCGCTCAAATCCAGCCAGGGGAATTGTTCGGCGAGCCGTTCCGCTTTGAGTTTCAAGGATATCTTCGACTCGGCCATGCGTTCGGCGTAGTCGAAGAAGAGCGTCGTGGTGCGCTGGACCGAATCGGCGACCGATTGGTCGTAACTGAGAACCGGCGGCGTCTCTGTCAAGATGCGACGGCGCTCGTCATCGAGTTCCTCCTGCGACTTTAAGACCGGGAAATCGAAGGGCGCAATGATGTCGGCGGTGGCGATGTCGCCCTCGCGCGGAAAATCGGGGGGGACGAACAGGTCGGGGCGCGGAAACAAAAAGACCGATAGCGCCACGACAGCCAGTCCGAGCGCGACACCGATGCCGATGCGCCAGCGGCGAGCGGTCTGTGTGTCTTCGAAGCGCTCCCACCGCGCCCGGACTCGGGCGGTGATGGCGCGTCGGATTCGCAGCAACGATTGCAACATCGTCAGTCTCTCGGTATCGGCAGCCCAGCGGGCATCGTCAGGGTGCTTGTGACACCCGCGTCAAACCATCCATGTCGCGTGTTACGGCCGGGATTGCAGCGAGGTTGAGGGCGCGGTCCGTGTCCCGAAGGGCGCCTTGCGATGGGGACGACGGACCGGGCTGGACGGAAGGCCGTTGGCGCCGTTGGAAAGATCCGCTCCGGCGGCGCGCAACGCCTGTTCGTGACGGTCGAAGGCGCGGACGATCTCGCCCACCAGTCGATGCCGCACGATGTCGCGTTCGGTCAGCCGCACGAAAGCCACCCCTTTAATCCCCGAAAGAATCTTTTCGACCAAAAGCAGGCCCGAAGCGGCCGGATTGTCCAGATCGATTTGCGTGATGTCGCCGGTGACCACCGCCTTGGAGCGCTCGCCCAAACGGGTCAAAAACATCTTCATCTGCCCGGCGGTCGTGTTTTGCGCCTCATCGAGAATGACAAAGGCGTTGTTGAGCGTGCGCCCGCGCATAAACGCCAACGGCGCGATCTCGATCGTGTTGTTCTCCAGCATGCGGTGCATTTTGTCGGTCGGCATCATGTCGTACATGGCGTCGTAGACCGGCCGCAGGTACGGGTCGACCTTGGCACGCATGTCCCCTGGCAGGAATCCGAGCGATTCGCCCGCCTCGACCGCCGGACGGGCCAAGACGATGCGGTTGACCAGCTTGGCTTTCAGTTCGGCGACCGCCATGGCGACGGCCAAATAGGTCTTTCCCGTGCCGGCGGGACCGATGGCGATGGTCAGGTCATAGTTCTCGATCGCTTCAAGGTACTCCTTCTGCCCCAACGTCTTGGCGGTGATCTTAAAGCGTGTTCCACCCGGCGCGGCGGCTTCGAGTTGCGCTGAAGGCCCCTCCTGCCCCTCGCCGATGATCGTCATCGCGTAGTGCAAATAACGCTCGGAGAGTTCGCCGGTCTTGGCGATGTGGGTCATCAGGTCGTCAATGAGCCGCGCGACAGAATCCACATCTTCGGGCTTGCCGACAGCGATAATCTCTTCGCCGCGCGCGGTCAGCGCCGCGCCGAAACGCGCCTCGATCAGCGGCAAAAAGACACCATGCCGCCCGAGCAGCACGCGCGGGTCACACCCCTCGATGGAGATGATTCGCTGGCTGGGTTTACTCAAAGCGTATCAGACAATTCTCACCGGGATCGGGCTGTATGATGTCTTACTCAGGTAATATCGGACTGTTCGCCGATGTTGTAATCACACCGAATTCCCCCAATACCCCGGAAAGACAAATATACAGGCCGTGGGATGATTCGTTGGGGAAATGTGGGAGCAAGGATAGTGCCCAAGTGCTAATTGATTGCCATACAGAAGATTACGGCGATTCGGCGCAGGGGGGGCGCGATTCATAGCGCCCGACATTGAGGGTTCGATGAATCGAACCCCTACGGATTCCGTGAGACCCGTCGGTGTCCCACCCCCCAAGGCGGGAGAAATGCGAATGAACAAGAACTTCAATGCCGTGCGACCTCATGGTACTTCCCGAACGCCCAGAGCCCAGCGAGATAAGCTATCTCAACTAGCAGGTAGGGCACAGGGCATCACTTATTGACACGCGAGTTTCCTCGAGGACACTCGGAAGTGTATTCCAGGTCCATTCGAGAGTAAACCTTTTGCCAATAGAGTGGATCATCTGAACCGATTGACTCACATAACCGCGCGAATGAAGTGGCGGTTTCCAGTTCCGCGAAGTCTGGATTCAGTTCTTCGTCAGAAGCGCGTATCAGCTGCCCCGATGGAAACAGCTTGTGCTCGGCGATGCGAATATCGAGCTCTTTCATCCTGTATGCAGTTGAGTTCCGACCCTGCTCGGCCGCAATCTGTTCCAATTGTTGTACAGCCCTCGCATGATCCGCTTCCATCCCGATGATTTCATCGTCATCGACGAACGAGCCAGCGACAGACCATACGGTGGCATCACAGTTTTCTAATTCAGACTTGTATTCCTCATCATTGATTGTTCCGTCGGCAAATGCAAGGAACATACCCGCAACTCGGAGTTTGAGAGCAACACTTATTCGTTTCAGATCATACCCCTGAAGCAGGGACATCGGGAGTACATGATATCGCCTCTCTTGTTGTAATGAACTTGCGACGACATCGATAATGTGTTGGGCTTCCGATAGCGTCATCGTGGGCATTAGTCGCTACTCCGTCGTCATCCGCTTCACTTCCCGCGAATCTCTATCCCCAGCTCCGTCAACTGCTGCGGATCGACGGACGACGGGGAGCCGTCCATCAGCGATTGCGCCTGCGTGGTTTTGGGAAAGGCGATGACTTCGCGGATCGAGTCGCAGCCGCACAAGAGCGCGACCACGCGGTCGAAGCCCAGCGCGATGCCGCCGTGCGGCGGGGCGCCGAACTTGAAGGATTCCAGGAGAAAGCCGAACATCCGTTCGGCGCGATCATCGTCGATGCCCAGGGCGTTGAGCACGCGCTTTTGCAGGTCGGCGCGGTAGTTGCGCATGCCGCCGGAGGCCAGCTCGACGCCGTTGAGCACCAGATCATACTGGTGGCCGCGAATCTGCTCCCAGGGGTGACGCGGGTCGCCGCCGGGAATGTCGGTCGAAAAGCCCGCTTCGAGCTTGGGCAGGTCTTCCTCGAAGGGATGCGTGACGATGTTGTGCATGGCATCGTAGCGACCGGCCTCGGCGTTGTATTCGAACAACGGGAAGGAATGCACCCAGGTGAACGCCCATTTGCCGGGACGGATGTGGCCGAGTTCTCGCGCGATGCGGATGCGCAGTTGCCCCAGCGCCTTGCGGCACGTTTTCACGTCGGCGGCGACCATCAGCACCGCATCGCCGACGCGCGCCTCGGTCGCGCCGGTGATCCTGTCGAGCGATTCCGGCGTGAGGAACTTGGCGATGGGTGACTTGACACCCTCTTCCTGATACAGAATGTACGCGAGTCCTGCTGCGCCCTCGGCCTTGACCAATTCTTCCAAATCGCTGATCTGCTTGCGTGAGAGCGTGGCCCATGCCGGCGCTCTGATTGCGGCGACGCGTCCGCCATTGGCGACCGTGTCATCGAACACGCGAAATCCGGAGCCCTTGACTGAGTCGTTGAGCGTGACAATCGGCAGATCGTAACGCAGGTCGGGCTTGTCGATGCCGTAGGTGTCCATTGACTCGTCGAAGGTCATCCGTCCGAACGGCGTGATGACGTCGACGTCGAGGACTTTGCGGAACACGTGCTTCATTAGTCCCTCGACGACGGCGAAGACGTCGTCGGGGGTGACGAAGGTCATCTCCAGATCGATTTGCGTGTGTTCGGGCTGACGGTCGGCGCGTAAGTCTTCATCGCGCAGGCAGCGGGCCAGTTGGAAGTAACGGTCGAAACCGGAGACCATCAGGATCTGTTTCATCAACTGCGGCGACTGCGGCAGCGCGTAGAAGCGGCCTTTGTGGACGCGCGACGGCACGATATAGTCGCGCGCGCCCTCGGGGGTGGAACGCATCAAGAGCGGTGTTTCGATTTCGAGGAAATGCTGGCTGCTGAGATATTCGCGTGTCGCCAGCGCGGCATCGTGTCGCACGTGCAAGCGTTGCTGCAACGGTTTGCGGCGCAGATCGAGATAACGGTACTTCAGGCGCAAGTCTTCGGAGGCGTTGGTGTCGTCGACGATTTCAAACGGCGGCGTCTCGGCGCGGTTGAGGATGACGAGTCGTGATACGGCGACTTCGATTTGTCCGGTCGGCAGTTTGCTGTTCTCGGTTCCGGCCGGACGTAGCTGGACTGTGCCTTCAATGCCGATCACGCTCTCGGCGCGCAACGCCGAGGCGGTGTCCATCATCGCGGCGTCGACATGTTCGGGATGAAAGACGATCTGCGTGATGCCGTAGCGGTCGCGCAGATCGATGAAGAGCAGTCCGCCGAGGTTGCGCCAGCGCGCGACCCAGCCGTTGAGACGCACAGTCTGGCCCGTGTGCTCGGCACGCAGTTGCCCGCAGGTGTGGGTGCGTTTGATGGCTTCGATGGGGAGCATGGGCGATCTAACACCGATCGTGCACGCCGCGCGTCCTCGCGTGGCGGAGTGAAGTCACATTGAATCCACCATAGTCACAGAGCCGGCCAGCCGTTCCCCGCCAGCGTGGGTTGCGCCAGGCGAGGACGCCTGGCGTCCACACACCTTGTGCCACCCTACACCGCAAATGTCCCTTGTGTCCACTTTGTATGATCGGCATCGATATCGGTTTGTTCCGATGTGTCCATGCGGCGCAGCGTGAATCGGCCGCGGGCGATTTCATCATCGCCGACAATCAGAACATAGCGCGCACCCGACCTGTCGGCTTCCTTCATTTGCGCCTTCAGGCCGCGCCCCAGGAAGTCACGGTCGGCTGAGAATCCCAGCGCGCGAATCGCCGCCAGGATATGCGCCGCGCGCGTCTGCGCCTGTTCGCCGAGCGTGCAGACGAAGACATCAAGCGGCGGCGATCCGTTGGGAGGGGCGCCCGCCATCTCCAGCACTTCGAGGATGCGTTCCCAACCGGCCGCAAAGCCGACCGCGGGGGTCGGCGGGCCGTCGTACAATTCGACCAAGCGGTCGTAGCGTCCGCCGCCCAAGAGTGAATCCTGCGCACCCAGCCGGCTCGATTTGATCTCAAACGTTGTGCGCGTGTAATAATCCAGGCCGCGCACCATGCGCACATCGATCTCGTAGGGGATGCCCAACGATTTCAATGACGAGCGGACAGTATCGAAGTGTGACCGGTCATCGTCCGTCAGGTATCCATCGATGGTCGGCGCCCTGGCAATCAGGCGTAAACACGATTCCTTCTTGCAGTCGAAGATGCGCAAGGGATTGGTCGCGGCGCGGCGGATGCAGTCGTCGCAGAGTTTGGTCCGCACATCATCGCGTCCGAGATAGTCGCGCAGTGCCGCATTATGCGCATTGCGGGCATCGGCATCGCCGATGGAGTTGAGGATCAGTGAGAACTCGCCGACTCCGAGGTCGCGCAATGTCGCTTCGGCGAGCGTGATGATCTCGACATCGGCGGCGGGCAATGCCGATCCGATCAGCTCGGCGCCGTATTGATGGAATTGACGCAGCCGTCCCTTCTGCGGACGTTCGGCGCGAAACATCGGCCCGGAGTAGAACAGTTTCCAGGCCGGGCGCTGGGCGCCCAGACTGGCTTCGAGATAGGCGCGTACCGCCGAGGGCGTGCCCTCGGGCCTTAGCGTGATCGAACGGTCGCCGCGGTCGGTGAAGGTGTACATTTCCTTTTGCACGATGTCGGTGCTGGCGCCGGTTCCTTTTTCGAAGAGGCCGGTCGGCTCCATGATCGGGGTGCGAATCTCCCCGAAACCGAATCGCCGCATCGTGGCGCGGACGATCGCTTCCGCGTGCGTCCAGCGCGCCGATTCCTCGGGCAGCAGATCGGCGGTGCCCAGGAGCTTTTGGAATCCGTCTCGCATGACGCGCATGATACGTCAATTGTCCCGAATTTTCGTCTGTGTTGTGTCCGTGCAAAAGAACGCCCCGGACACGCCGGAGCCGGCAGACGACCGACGATACTGTCGCGTGCCGGTGCGCGGAGTCAATCGGGAAAGTGACGCGCACGATCACAGGGTCACGATTTTGCTCACGCAATTCGGCGACGGTACGTATTTGACATAGGAAGACCGTCGCCTCACCGTCAAGCCAGCAAGCCGATCTTCCCGATCGTTGACGCGTGCGGGGAAGGAACCCTCACCGCCTCCTCGTGAAGGCCATAGATCGCCGGTACGGAGGTGTGCGATGGAACGGAACCGACGGCCCGCGAAGTTTTGCTGGCATCCGCTGGCGCTCCAGCAACTCCCGCCCAATCGATTGGTGAGCGTCGTCGATCATATTCTGGCGGGACACCTGACATTGACACCGCTGGGCCTGCCGCGAACTGCCCCTGAGACCCGGCCGAAACGTTGAGTCCGGCCGGCACCGACCGGGAGTCGTGCCCGAATCGCTGTATAGCATCACCTCGCCCCGATTTACCGGGATTTCAACTTTGCTTAATCGGGGCTCCATCTACACTGGACTTTTTGACGCACGATGGTTCCAACGGTTGTCGAATCGGTTTCCGACAAAGGGAGGGCCACCGTGTCCGAATCCCGCCGTGCCCCCAACAAGATGTACTGGCATCCGCTGTCGTTGCAGCAGTTGGCGCCGGGTCATTTCTCACGCGTTGTCAATTCGATCCTCAGCGAGCGTCTAATGCTGATTTCCTCATGGCCAAAGCGCCACGATGCCAGGGTCGAACGCGGCGCGGCGCGGCGCCGCGCTCTTAGACCCCCCCGCAGCGCGCCGTTGTCAGAATAGACGGGCGATTCTCCATTGCAATTGCCCGTTCCGCACACGGTGTCATAGATTGCCGTTGTGAACGGGTGGGCTATTCGAGATTTCTCACACGGGGCAGTTTGGGGAGCGGCGATGTTGCTGGTGACGCTCCTAACGGCGCCGATTGGCGGGCCTTGTCACGCCCAGGATGCGGCCACTGCTGCGCACGATACCGCCATCACGACCGCCGATGATCCCGGCTGGGGAGAGATGACTCCGGAACGCCGCGCGGAGGCGATCGCGTACTCGACCACCAGGAACATCTTCTACTTTGTCACTTTTGCGTATTCGGCGCTGGTACTGCTGGTCATTCTCTACACCGGGTTTTCCGCGCGCATGCTGGCGTGGGCCGAACGCGTCGGGCGCCGTCGTTTCTTCACGATGCTGATCTTTCTTTTGCTCTTCATGGCCGTGTCCGAGGCGGCCTCGCTGCCGTTGACCTACTACCTCGGTTATTTGCTCGAACATCAGTATGAACTGTCCAACCAGACGGTCGGGGCATTCATGCTCGACTGGGCCAAGGGCTTTGGGGTTTCGTTCGTACTCCTGGCTGTTTTTGTCTGGATTCTCTATGCGCTGATCCGTCGTTGTCCCAAAAGCTGGTGGGCCTGGGTCGGCGTGGTCTCGGTGCCGATCCTGTTTTTCCTGATTGTTCTTTCTCCCCTGATCATCACGCCGCTTTTCTACAAACAAAGCCCGATGGACGAAGGTCCGCTGAAGACCCGGATTCTGGATTTGGCGTCCCAGTCGGGGATCGACGAGTCGCGCGTCTTCGTGCTCGACGCTTCGCGGGAAACCAAGAAGCTCAACGCCTATGTCACCGGACTGCGCAAGACCAAGCGCATCGTGCTCTTCGACAACCTGATTGCGACCATGTCGCACGACGAGGTTCTCTTTGTCGTGGGGCATGAAATGGGACACTACGTGCTGAATCACCTCTGGATCGGGTTCGGAATCGCCGTGATGATGCTGTTTATCTTTGCGTACCTCATTCACCGCTACATGACAAGGATCATTGCCATGCACACCGAGCGTTTCGGGTTCGATCGCCTGTCGAGCTATGCTAGTTTGCCGTTGATTGCGCTGTTTCTCAGCGTTTGCAGCTTCCTCAGCGAGCCGCTGGTCAACGGTTTCGGCCGTCACATCGAGCATCAGGCGGACATCTTTGGTTTGGAGGCGACACGCAACGCGGCGGCCGCGGAGGGCGCATTCGAAAAGCTCGCCAGCGCCAATCTGGCCAATCCCGATCCGCATCCGTTCATACGATTCTGGCGATACAGCCACCCGACGCTCTCCGAGCGTGTTCGCTTCGCGCGGGCCTTTCAAGGCGGGGGCGAATCGGGCGGATCGGGGGCGGCACCGATCGATTCGCTGGCATTTCCCGGCGAGACCCACCTGCGCAACATCCGTCAGTTGACGTTTGGCGGACAAAACGCCGAGGCGTATTTCGACAACACCGGCGACCGGTTGATTTTTCAGACCACGCGCGACGGCTACGACTGCGACCGAATTTTCAGTATGAACATCGACGGCGGCGACGTCCGGCAGGTTTCGGTTCCGGGCGGCGTCACCACGTGTTCGTTTTTCGCGCCCGATGGGAAGCGCGTCATCTACTGCTCGACGTATCTGGTCGATGATTCGTGCCCGCCCAAGCCGGATCGGTCGCGGGGGTATGTCTGGGCCTTGTACGAAGGATTCGACGTCTTTTCGGCTAATCCCGACGGCTCGGACATCAAGCGCCTGACGACGACGCCGGGCTACGATGCCGAGGCGGTCTACTCGCCGGACGGCTCGAAGATACTGTTCACATCCGTGCGCGACGGCGATCTGGAGTTGTATACGATGAATCCGGACGGCTCGAACGTCATCCGTTTGACCCACGAGGTGGGTTACGACGGCGGCGCATTCTTTTCCGCTGATGGCAGCAAGATCTGCTACCGCGCCAGCCGTCCCGCCGATTCCGCTGAGGCGGCCGACTACCGGGGCCTGCTGAAGCAGGGGTTGATCCGTCCCGGCAAACTGGAGTTGTACGTCATGGACGCCGATGGCAGCGGCAAGACGAAGATCACCGACTTTGCGGCAGCCAGTTTCTGTCCGTATTTCCATCCCGACGGCAAACGACTGATCTTTGCGTCAAACATGGACGATCCGCGCGGCCGCAACTTTGACTTGTACATCATCAACATCGATGGCTCCGGGCTGCGGCGGATCACGACCAACGATACCTTCGACGGTTTTCCCATGTTCAATCACGACGGGACCCAACTGGTCTGGGCGTCGAATCGCAACAACTCAGAACCGTACGAGACGAACGTCTTTATCGCCGAATGGGTGGATTGACCGGTCTGGAAACGGCCATCGGTCATGGCGATCTTAAAGGTAGACGAGCAGTCGCTCCGGGGCGATCCGGCAGTGAACCGTCGAACCGGGAGTGACCGGGAGATCCATCGGCCAGTGGGCGACCCATGGGTCCGTCGCGGGTGCGGCCAATGCGATCCGCCGGACATGCTCGGTGACCGTCACCTGCAGACAGGTCGTGCTCACACCATTGGGCGCATCGGGCGGCTCGTTGCCGGCGGGGAGCACATCCGCCGGACGGAATAGCGCCCGCACGTGTTCACCCTCGGCAAACTGACGGCCGTTTCCAGACCGGCCGATCCAGCGTCGCCCGTTGGCCTTAAACTCGATAACGCCGCCGCGCAGTTGTGTGACGGTGCCGTTCATACTGTTGGCGTAACCGAGGAACTCCGCGGTTTCGGAGTCGGCCGGATTGTTGAGCAGTTCGGGCGGCGCGCCGCACTGCCGCAGAACGCCGTTGATCAAGATCCCCAGACGATCGCAAACAGACAACGCTTCATCGCGATCGTGCGTGACGAGGATCGTCGGTATGCCGCGTTCTCGCACCAGTCTGGCGACATGGTCACGCAAACGTCCGCGCAACGGCGGATCCAGATCGGAGAAGGGTTCATCCAACAGAAGCGCCTGAGGTTCAAAGACCAGCGCACGGGCCAGTGCGGCACGCTGCGCCTCGCCCCCGGAGAGAAGTCTGGCCGGGCGATCCGCTCGATCGGATAAACCAAATTCCCTGAGCAACCGGTCGACAGCGATGGCGGTTCGGTGTGGGGGCCACCGCTGCGCCCGACAGGGAAATGCCACATTCTCGGCGAGCGTCATCCAATCATACAGTCGGTGATCCTGATAGACATTGGCGAAACGTCGTTGTTGCGGCGGCCGATTGCCCAGATCGGTGCCGTCGAAACGAACGACGCCGGTCGAAGCAATCAGTCCGGTCAGCGCGGCCAGAATCGACGATTTCCCCGCGCCGGAGGGACCGATGATCCCGAGAATCGTCCCGCCGCCGACTTCAAAACTGACGTCGTTGACAGCCGTGTACCCGCCGTAGCGGACGAACAGATTGCCGACGGTCAGCGACACGCGGGCGTTTTTCGACGATGGTGTCGCCATGTCATCGGGAATGTACGCCACTGGCCGATATGAGACTGCACCGCGTTTGGATTCGTCGGTGTATCAACCGATATTGCGTGAGGAGCGGGTTATAACCCTGAGGGGTTGAGATGATGCGATATTCCATGATTCGATACGTCGTTGCGGCACTCGTCGCGGCCGGCGCCGCGAGGGCCGAGACCACGAAATCGGCGTCACCGGCGAACGCCGGCCCCGTGACCCTGGAGCTACGGATTGCGGCTGATGCGTCCGGCTGTCCGCAGTCGCTGGAATGTTGGCTTTTGTCCTCGCCCGATTCGATCGCCGGTATCGAAGCACTGCTGACCTGGGATCGTCCCGATCTGTTCTCCTTCCAGCGTCCGGATTCACTCCGGTTCAACAGCGCTGCGCCCGTGCACCGCGACGATTCGGCGACGGCCCCGCTGCGCGCGCTGTCAGGCACCGAGCTGCGTTGTGACACCAGCGGCGGACTGCTGTCGGAGTGGGAGTATGTCGGCGCCAGCAGCCCGAATCTGTTCACGGCAAAAGTCACGCTGCTGTCGCAGATGATAGCGCAAGATTCTGTAGTCGCCAAAGCGTTGCCGCCTCTCAGCCGCGGACTGCTGTTCAGGTTGCCGCTGACAGCGAAGCCGTCGGTAGCAGGCATCGTGTCGCGCTCCGATAGCGCGATCGTGCGATTTGAACCGATGGGGACGTTTGTGGCCAATACTCGCGGAGAGTTGTACAACCCGGTGATCACACGCTCGACCAGTGCGACACAAGAAAAGTGCAAAGGCTATTGATGAACAAAGATTTAATCGAGGGGCCATGGACGGCCGTCAATTCGCGTAACTCACAGTGTGTCAATGTATTGTGGGCATTCGGCCCGGCTGTGTGTGCTGCGTTAAGTGTCGATGGCGTCGCGACGCTTCAGTTTTGCGTCCCAACCGCTTGACAATTGCCAATCTTCCTGCTAATTATGGTCAATGACTGGTGGGCTGAGGTGAAAATGCCGGGCCCCAATACCTCTTTTTTTCTGCCTAGGACGTCAAGCGAGACTTGACGGATGAAGTAACGGGAGTTGCAGCCATTTAAAACTGCGCACGGTTTGTCGGACCGATTCAAGCTCAGGTCGTTGTGGTGATTTCGGCGCTCGAGCGATGCGTTCATCGGTTCGATAAACGATAACAGACGCAGGTCCACAAGGTGTGGGACCACCTTGAGGGCGACCGCGCCTCGGGTCGCGGACGTGCCCACATGCGACAGGTCCATGCGCATGCGACCGGATGCAACGCCGTAGGTCCCTCAACTGCAAGGAGTAGTCCATGCCCCGTAACAACTGGATCCAGATGCTCGGGATCGTTGCCGTCTTGATCGTGTGCGCCGCGCTAATCCCGGCATCGGCGGAGGCCACAATCATCCGCACGGGCGAGGATACGACGATCTATCATGACACGGTTCTGACGGTCGACATCGGCGATACGCTGGGCTCGCCGGGAACCGGGGTGCCGGTCTCGGTCATCCTGGACAACCTGACGGACTCCGTCCAGGGATTTCAGTTGTCGATTACGCTCTCGCGTCCGGACCTGATGGTGTATGAATCGGACACGGTCGCGACCACCTGCTACGAATGCGCCAATCCTCCGGTGTGCGATGAGATCATCGAGGAGGCGTGCACTCTGGCGGTGGTGCCGTCCACGACCCAGGGAACACTTGTCCAACAGTGGGACTTCACCCAGGCAAACACGTTCGGCGGTCTGAACATCCGCTTGACCGGAATCGCCGACGTCGACGGCGACCAGTACCCGCTGCCGATCGTGCCCTTCGTGCAGGGTGTGCTGATCAAGGTCATCGGCCAGATGACCTGTGAGATCCCCGACTCGGATTCCGATCGTGTGGTGACGTTCGACATCAATACGGTCGGCACATATTTTTCCGACACCAAGGGGAAGGTCATCCCGGGGAATGATTCGGTCTATTACGGCATGCCCGACACGACGATCGTGAATCCCGATACGACGCTGCTATTCGACTCGCTCGTTGTCTATGAACGGCGCATTCGCATTCAGGACGGCACCGTTACGGTGCCCTATTCGCTGATCGGCGACGTGGATCACAACGGCGTATTCAATGTCTTCGATGTCGTCTACCTTGTCTCGACGGCATTCCGCAACGGAGCGGCGCCGTGTCCGTTCGCGGTGGGCGATCTCAATTGCGACGGGACCATCAACGTCTTCGATGTCGTGGCGCTCGTCAACCATGTCTTCCGTGCCGGACCGCAGCCGCTCCCGTGCTCGTAGCGGCATCGGCGTCACGGAATTGTCAATCGCCTGTTTTGAAGGGTTGACAGAATCGGCAATCGCCGGTAAGTTGCATGTGGTCGGGAAACTCAAATCTGATGTCTGTCGGTCCCTCAGCCCGCATTCACGTCTGTCAAGGGATGGGGACAACCGATAATCCGAGTCCCTCGGGAGGGCAGCTTTCCATGGCCCAGGTAGTGCTTTCCAAATAACCCTGCAAGCAGTACCGGGAAGTTGTTCTCCCCTAAGATCGGCAAACGGCCCCTCACGCGAGGGGCCGTTTGATTGATGGCAATGAGGGAGGAATTGCCGATTACACCGAGTCTGCGAAGAGGATGCGGGCGTCGATGGCGCAACTGGTCTCCCCGGCCGGAGTCACCACAAAAGGATTGATGTCCAGCTCGTGCAGGCATGGCATCCCGGAGACCAATTGCGATATGGCGACGAGCGCATCGAGCAGGGGATTTAAATCGCATGGCGGCGCGCCTCGGTATCCGGTCAACAGTTTGTATCCCTTCAGCGACTCGACCATTTCCCGGGCATCCTCCCGCGTGACCGGCGGCAGTCGAAAGGCGATGTCGCGGACGACTTCGATAAAAATCCCCCCGAGTCCGCACATCACCAGCGGGCCGAACTTGGGATCGCGCACCATGCCCAGCGCCATTTCGACTCCGCCGTCCACCATCGCCTGCACCGCGATGCGCGGATGCATCAGCTTGCTCTTCTGCGCGCGCATGATCAGTTGGGCGTAGTGCCGGGTCACCTCGTCGGCCGTACGAATATCGACGATCACGCCGCCGATTTCCGTCTTGTGGGTGAGTCCATCGGCTTCCAGCTTCAGTACGACCGGATATCCCAATGATTCGGCGATTGAGACCGCTGCGGTGGGGTCGGCCGCGGTTCGCAGCGGGGCAGTCGGAATGCCCGCCATCGCCAGCAACTCCCCGGCGCTTTGTCCGGAGAGCTGCTGCGTGCCGGCTGCGGCCAGTTCCGTGAGTTTTCGCCTTGCCTGCTCGACACGGTCGGGGACCGGGCCGGCGCCGCGCGCCGGACGGGCGCGCCACACGTTGTACTTGTGCATCATCCGATAGACGTTGGCGATTTCTTCAGGAAAGGTATAAACCGGGATTCCGGCGCTCTTCAGACGCGCGGAACCTGCCATGCCCTCGCCCGGGCCCATGAAGCAGGCCAGCAGCGGCTTGTCGGTGCCGCCGCGCGCGTCGATGATCGCTTCGGCCACCGCCAGTTCATCGATCATCACCGGCGGCACGAAGATGCAGATGAGTGCGTCGACATTGGCGTCGGCGAACAAGGCATCCAGCGCCATGCGATAGTCCTTGCCGTCGGCCGAGGCGATCATGTCGACCGGATTGCCGGTGGCGGCCGCCGCCGGAAGGTTCGCCCGTAGCGTGGCGACCGTCTTGTCCGCCAGCGTCGCCATTTCCAGCCCGGAGTTGACCGCCGCATCGGTCGCCAGGATTCCGGGACCGCCGGCATTGGTAAGAATCGCCACACGGTTTCCCCGGGGGACCGGCTGACGGTCCATCGCCAGCGCCAGATCGAAGAGCTCCTCCATCGATTCGACCCGCAGCACGCCGCATTGGTCAAAGAGCGCATCGACGCCGATGTCGTGCCCGGCCATCGCCCCGGTGTGCGAGATGGTCGCCCGCGCCCCGGCGAAGGTCTTGCCCGACTTGACCGCGATGATCGGCTTGCTGCGCGAGACCTCGCGCGCAATGCGGGTGAACGATTCCGCATCGCCGAAGCTTTCGAGATACAGCAGGATGATTTGCGTGTCGGGATCGTCGCGCCAGTATGACAGCAGCGTGTTGCCGGAGACATCGGTCTTGTTGCCGACCGAGGCGAACATCGAAAAGCCGATGCCCAACCGTCGCGCGTGATTGAGAATCGCCTCGCCCAGCGCCCCCGACTGCGACATGAAGCCGATCCGGCCCGGCAACGGCGGCGTGCGCGCAAAAGTCGCATTCAGCGAGACCGACTCATTGGTGTTGATGACGCCAAAGCAATTGGGACCGATCAGGCGCATCTTGTAGTGACGGCAGCGCTCCATGATCCGGTCTTCGAGCGCCGCGCCCTCAGCTCCGGTCTCGCGAAACCCGGCGGTGATGATGACGATCCCGCCGACACCCTTCTGCCCGCATTCCTCGACAATTCCCAAAACCAGATCGCGGCGCACGACGATCATCGCCAGATCGACCGGATCGGGAATGTCGAGCACCGATGGGTAGCACTTAATCGAGTGGATGTATTGTGCGGTCGGGTTGACCGGGAAGATTTTGCCTTTGAAATCGAAGGCGATGAGGTTGTGGGTCAGCTCGCGCCCGATGGTCCCCGGACGGCTGGTCGCACCGATGACCGCCACCGAACGGGGTTTGAAAATCTTGTCGAGTCCTTCGGGCGTATTCATGTCACGATTCATCTGCCTTGGGAGGGCGCGGTTTTACCGAACCTCGCTTTAGGCTCGGCAGAACCCTCGCCCTCCCAAAACCAACCAAGGGCCAAAATACGACGGAAGCGCGTCAGTTGTGGAGTGGAGAAGTGCGGTGTTGACAATTGTTGTCAGGTTTTGACAAGTCCCATCGGGGCACGGCGCGTCGAAGATCCCGCTTGCGGGGCCGTGCCCCTACCGGACTGGGCTGGGAGCTTTCGCCGGTCGCTGCGACGGCGATCCCTAGTTCTGCTTCTGCCGTTCGTTGCCGCGCTTGAAGTTTTTCGTCGCACGCGCCAGCAACAGTTGTGCGTCTTCCGGCGGACACGCGGCGACTTTCGTGAGAAACTTCGCGCCTTCCGCACTCGACAGAGTTACGACAACCCGTCCCCCATACAGCAGTTGCACACGATTGCCTTTCAGCGGGCGATAGCTGAATGGCGCGTTCGCTAACGGCTTGTTGCGTTCTTTCATACGTGCCGGTCGGACAAAGCGCTACCCCACCCGCTCATAAATCGCGGCGATGCCCTGGCCGCCGCCGATGCAGAGCGAGGCGCAGCCGTAGCGCGATCCACGGCGGTGCATTTCATACAAGAGCGTGAGCGTCAGCCGCGCGCCCGAGGCGCCGAGTGGATGGCCGATGGCGACCGCGCCGCCGTTGACGTTGGCTTTTTCGCGCGGGAGGCCGAGCGCCTTCTCGCAGGCGAGGTATTGCGCCGCGAATGCCTCGTTGATTTCGACCAAGTCGAGGTCCCTGAGGTCGAGCTTGGCGCGCTGCAATGCCAGCTTGATCGCATCGACCGGGCCGATCCCCATGATCTCCGGCGGGACCCCGGCGATGCCATAGGAAACGAGACGTCCGAGGACTTTCAATCCGTGCTTCTCGGCCACTTGCTTTGAGGCGATCACCAACACCGCCGCGCCATCGTTGATGCCGGAGGCGTTGCCGGCAGTGACAATCCCGTCCTTCTTGAACACCGGCTTCAGCGCGGCCAATTGCTCCAGCGATGTCTCACGAATATGTTCGTCGTCTTTGATCGTGATCGTCTCGCCTCTCCGTCCCGGCAATTCGACCGGCGCGATCTCCGAGGAGAGCCAGCACTTCTGACGCGCGTTCTGAGCCGCGGTAAAGGAACGCAGCGCGTATTGATCGGCGTCGCGTCGCGTGATTCCATGTTGTTCGGCAAGCTTCTCGGCGGTCTGCGCCATGTTCAATCCGCAGAAGGGATCGGTCAGCGCCGTCCAGAGCTGGTCTTCCATCGGCGCTTGTCCCAAGGGGATGCCCCAGCGCGCGCCACGGATGACATGCGGGGTCTGCGACATGTTTTCCATGCCGCCGGCGAGCACGATCTGCGCATCGCCGAGTTGGATCAGTTGCGCTGCCGAGACAATCGCCTGCAATCCCGACCCGCAAATGCGATTGACCGTCAGCCCCGGCGTAGTGATCGGCACGCCGGACTTGAGGCCGACATGACGCGCGCCATACAACGCATCGCCGGATGTCTGAGTGGCGTTGCCCATGATGACATGGTCCACGGTCTCGGGTTTGACATTGGACTTGGCCATCGCCGCTTTGGCGGCGTGCGCGCCCAGATCGATGGCGGAGACATCCTTCAGCGAGCGGCAAAACTCCCCGAATGGAGTCCGCGCTCCTTCGCAAATCATCACGTCAGGTGTCATTTTCACTCCTCAATCGGAATCCCATCGACAATACGCGGTTGATCGCACGGTTACAAGCGTCTTGGCAAACAGTCGAGTGGTCTAATCGACCTGACTTTGTGCGAAGCTGCGTTTCTGCGTCGCAGCTTGTGCGCCGGGCGGGCACGACTATTAACAACGGGTTACCGCTCTCGATTCGCAGCATCCAGACCTTCGACGCAAAGACTGCGTTCCGAGCGCTTTCCGGTGATTCCTCAACGGATGACCGTTCCTCGCAATCCTCAACAAGACAACAGATTACATGTTTTTCGCCGGGTCGGGCCGATTGGCACGTCGATTGTTAGTACCCAAGTCAGACTCTGGAGACAGAGTCGTCAGCAAAAGCGGTGAAGGGGCGCTGACGAAGTGGGGTGGAAGGAGTTCCCAGGTGAGGGGGGAACTCCTTCTGACATTTGGGCCCGATCGTTATGCGCAGCACTGTCGCGCCCGCCGAATCGCTGCCGGTATTCATCTCTCCATCACCAACGCGCTGCTGATTGCATACCTCCCGGTCTGGGAATATCTTTACTTGTACCGGCGACAGTTTCAGGCCGGATACTGAGGGAGCCACGGATGTCGATGACGCGGCGCAAGCGCATGCAGTTTGCCGAGAAGTACTTCGCGATGGGCCTGGATTTTTTGGAGATGGAGTTCAATCGCGACGCGGCGCACTACTTTCGCCGGTCGATCAAGATGTATCCCACCGCCGAGGCGTACACCTACCTTGGCTGGTCGCTGGCGCTGTTGGGCGACTTCGATCAGGCGATCGAGTTTTGCAAAGTCGCGATCTCGCTGGATCCCGACTACGGCAATCCCTACAACGACATCGGCGCGTATCTGCTGGAGAAGGGGGAGATCGATGAAGCGATCCCCTACCTGCGTCGCGCGGTCAAGTCACGGCGCTATGACCCGCGCTATTTCGCTCACTTCAATCTCGGGCGCGCCTTCGAAAAGAAATACGCCTTCGACAAAGCGTTTTCCGAATACCGCCGCGCCATGGAACTGAATCCGAAATACCGTCCCGCCCGCGATGCTTACTACAAGATCCTTCGAATGATGAATTAGTCTCCCGTAGCGCATTCCTGTGCGCCGCAACGGCTACCGCAGCTCATCCTCTCCTTTTCAAGGGAGAGGACGTCCAGTCCGTCGGACTGGAAAGGTGAGAGAGAGCGGCGCTTCGGTGCCGGATTGACCGACTATGCGCGGGTTAGTCCCTTGCGTTACCCGGCTCTCCTGTGTAACTTTTCAGAGTCATCCCACGGCCCGTCCAGAGCCCGATTCCTGCAATCTGGACCAACAAAACATTACTGCTGAATCGCTTTCAGCGCGGAGGCAATTCCATGAAACACACGGTGCGATTTGCGTCGTACGGGGTGTTGGTGTCGACGGTCATTCTGGTCGCGACGACTGGTGTCGTCCAAGCCGCCGTCCCGTCGCTCCTCAACTATCAGGGCATTCTCAAAGACGACCTCGGCGATCCACAGACCGGGACCTTCTCGGTCACATTCCGCATCTACCCGACCCCGGTGGGCGGCCCCGTGCCCTTGTGGGAGGAGACCCAGAATGTCACCTCCGACGCGCTGGGACTCTTCAATGTCCTTTTAGGAACAAGCGTGGCGCTTGACGAGTCGATTTTCTCAGCCAGCGACCGCTGGCTGGGGATCGATGTCGAGGGCGACGGCGAAATGATCCCGCGTATTCAGTTCGTCACGGTCGCGTACGCGCATCGTGTGGCGACTGTGGCCGACGCAACCGGGGGCCGTATCGACGGGGAAATCGCGATACACGGCGCTGGATTCACCGATGACCAGATCGTTCTGGGTGTCAGTGACCCCAATGTGGCGCTCGAATTGAGATCCGGCGCGTCCGGCGGGCAGCCCTTCATCGATTTCGCCAACGACAACGCCAGCGACTTCGACGCGCGCATTCAGCTTGAGAGCGATGGCTTGTTGAAGATTACCGGGGAGCTCGATGTATCGGGTATGGAAAACAAGATTCGCTTCCACTACGATGCCTTCGGCGACCTGCCCTCACCGTCGACCTATCACGGGATGTTTGCGCACGTGCATGCCGACGCGAAGGCATACTACGCGCACGCTGCTCAATGGGTCCCATTGGCAAATGAAGATCATACGCATGACGGTTCGGATGTCGTCGATGAGTCGCTCACCAAAGACGACATCGTCGACGAACCGGGCGCCGCGCAAATCATCTCCGGCGGTCTGGGGCTGGCGGCCGGAGTGCAGGACATCACCTCGCGCGTGATCACCTGTCCCGCGGCAGGATATGTCCTGGCGTTGGCCTCTTGTCGCGTCGCGTTCGGCCACGTCAACGGGACCACATCGCAGACACGAGTCGGCGTCTCGAATATCTCAGCAACGTTTCCCGGCGATCAGGACAAGGAGTTCCGCATCCCGTCATCGGCGCCGACCGATACATGGGTCAGCTCATTGTCGCCGCAAAAGGTCTTCAGCGTTTCGGCGGGAGCGAATACATTCTATGTGGTAGGGAATCTCCTTTCCGGCAATGCCACCGTCAGCGAGGTGACACTCAGTCTTGTCTACCTTCCCTCAGCGCATGGAACAGTAACGGAATAGCGGTGATCATGTACGATCGAATGCGAACACCCGATCGCTCGCCAGAATGAATTGAGTCTATAGTTCAGAGACGATTAGAAGGAGCTTGAGATGAAACGATTCAAACGCAGTCTGATTGGCTCACTCGCGACGGTCGCTGTTGTGTTTTGCGTAGCATCCGCAGTCAGTTTGGCGGACGTTGCTTCACAGGACAAGTTGGCGGCACGGGGCGGCACCCAATCGACTACAACCGCCAATACGGCAACGCCCGACGCTCCGGTCGCGCCCGAACCGGACGTGCCGACCGCTCAGCCATCACCCAGCCCCGCCGACGCGCAGGACTTCGAAATCAACTGGCAGTCGATCAGCGGCGGCGGCGCGATTAATACGATGTCGCCAAGCTATAGACTGTCGTCATCGATCGGACAATCGGCCATTGGCAGCGCGATGTCGGAGAACTACCAAGCGGGAATCGGATTCTGGTACGGTGCAGCCGGCAGCGGCTCGTGCGCGTGTCTGCCGTGCTTCGCCGATCCGATGCCCAACCCGGTCTGCGACGGCGTGGTCAATGTCTTTGATGTTGTCGCGGCGGTCGATGTCGCATTTCGTGCCGGAACGCCGGTCACGGATGCGGGATGTCCGCGGGAGCGTACCGATGTCGACTGCAATGGCGTCACCAATGTCTTCGACGTGGTGAAGTTTGTCGACGTGGCGTTCCGCGCCGGAGATCCGGCGCTGGCGTTCTGCAATCCGTGCTTATAGAGCGCGACTCACACAATCTGTAGAGGCACGGCGCGCCGTGCCCCTACAGGCGGTACTGAAAGCTGTCTATCTGCAATGAGGTTGCTATAGCTTGCCAACGATTAGTCGATTCGTTAGACTATAATTAAGATCGTTTGGCATCACCACGCCGCCCGCACCGGCGCCCGCCATCTCGCAGCGGCGTCCTCGACAGTTCCACAGTAGGAGGCAGTTCCAATGCGCGCTCCAAGCTTGCTCCTGAGCATGGCGGTGGTTGCGTTTGTATTGCGACCCACGTCGACGCCAAGCGACTGTATCGGCGGTGATTTTGTTCCTGACATGCATGAGTGCCCGTGCTATGTCTCCGGCGGCGAGTGGCCGCTGTTCGGGCCCTTTCTGCCCAATGTGCCCGATGTCGCGGAACGCACACTGGGCACGACCACGTCGTGCATCGAACATGGCGGCCAACCGTACTGGCAGATGCAGCTATATCTGTCAAGTCCCGATGCCGCGCATCATGCGGCCCACTACGACCCCGACTTCATCGATCGGTATCCCCGTAGCTCGTGGTGCACCGAAGTCATCGGGTACTGGCACAATGTGGTCGACGTGCCGCGCAACGACGGGTACGTGTCGGAAATGCATCCGAGCAAATACGTTTGGGGCATCGAGGAATTGCGGGAGTGGTACCAGATCGAGATGGTTTTCGGCGATGTGCTCGAGCCCGACGGCAGCCATGGCCGCTGGGCATGGGGCAGCCGTCTCGACTACGAAAACTTCATCCCCGGCGTCAATGGTCCCTGCCCCGGCGCATGCCAGGTTCTCGACAGCTATGACACGCTCACCGGCGAGTGGATTGAGACCGACGGCATAGGCCACAGCCAACTGATCGACTCGATCATTGTGTATTACCTCAACGGCGTCGTGCGACAGATCGATGTCTGTGTCATCGACGGCAACATCGCCTACGACAGCGGCCCCGATGTGTACGGTTCCGACGCCGATTGGGCGCATGTCCGCACGACATGGTACCGCGACATCCTCCAATACACGACACTGGGAGATGTCTCGCTCAAGAACTCGTACGTCTACAAGATTCGCGGCTGGGGGATCGACCTGGACGACGACGGCAATCCCTATTGCGACGACGACCGGATCATTACACGGATCGGTCCGTACTTTGGCAATTTGGTACTGCCTGATCAGGATGAAGACGAGGACTCGACCGGCATGGGCAAGTTTGCCGCGTACTTTGCCACAACATCGGCGCAGAAATCAATCTCGACCAATTCGACGCTGGTGACACTGGGCGGAGCGTCCATTCCCATCGGCGAGGGCCAGTCGTGGACCATCCCCGCGGGCATGCACCCGGTGGGCAGCCATGTCGAAATCGATGTCGACCTGCTGGCCGACTACCCATATCCCGTAGGAGGCGTGACAATCGACTGGAAAGACGGCGCGATTCCGCCTGCCTGGGAAGTCTGGTGGTCAGCGCAAAACGTCCAGATACACACGCTCACAATCGCCGAGGATGCAAACGCTCTGCCGTCGCAGATGGGCTTGGGCAGTGTTCCGATCCCGGTTGTCTTCGATCCCGACACGGCATTCACCGTCCGTTACGTCAAACTGCGTATCCCCAATCCCGTGCCTGAGCAGTATGAGATCACGAGCTTTGATTACAACTTCCGTTTCGGAGTCGACGATGACGATAGCGGCGATGTGTACTTCGACACGCACGAAGAGTGCGACTGCGGCAGCCCGGGCGACCCGCACGGCGACATCACCCGCGACGGCGTCTACAACGTTTTCGATGTTGTGGCGTGTGTCGATTACGCATTCCGCAGCGGCCAGCCCGCGCCGCGCGAAGTCACCTGCCCGTACGATCGGGCTGATGTCACCTGCGACGACGTGATAAACGTCTTTGATGTGGTTGCTTTAGTCGACGTCTCGTTCCGTGCGGGCAGCCCGGCGATGGTGTTTTGCAATCCGTGCGTGTGAGCCCGTTTAGGACGCCTTTGCATGGAGATACTCGCCCGCACGGCGGGGTGCGGAGACCGCGCCCGTACTTCTGCGTTGCCGTGATGTCAGATTAGCTCCAGTTTTCCTGTTATGATCTTGTGCATCCCCCTCGCCGATGCTTCCAGCCGGTCGATCAGCGTGCGCAACAGTGACAGGGGCACGAGCACGGTGCCGTGGGCGCGTTCGTCGTACTGACCGGGACGCAGGTGCAGCCCCAACTCTTCCAGCACGCGGTAGACCGCGCCGGTGGCGGAGTGCTCAAACGATAAGCTGATCTCACGCACGATTGTGCGTTCGACGATGCTCGCTTCAGCAATGGCTGCGCGCGCGGCATCGCCATAGGCGCGGACCAGGCCGCCGGTACCGAGTTTGGTGCCGCCGAAATAGCGCGTCACAATGCAGGAGACGTTTTCCAACTGTGCGCTGCGAAGCGCATCCAGAATGGGACGTCCGGCGGTGCCATTGGGTTCTCCGGCGTCGGACGATCGCTCAATCAGAACATCGGGTCGGCCCAATCGGTATGCCCAGCAGTGATGCGAGGCATCGGGGAAACGGCTGCGTGCGGTCTTCAGCGCCGCTTCGTGATCGTCGATGCCGGATGCCGGACTCAGGCGCGCGATGAACTTCGATGCGGTGATGAGGATCGATGTTTCGACGGCGCCGGCTACTGTGCGGAAGCGGTCGAGGGATGTCGTGGCGGGCATGCGGACAGTTATGACGGTCACAGGGTACTTTGTGATTGCGCCTGACGTACGAGCCGCAGTAGCCACGCCAAGACGCCGATTCCGATCACGGCGGCCAGCAAAAACATCGCCAACGGGCTCCACTGGGGATCGACCGGCCGCAAGGCGGGATCGTACTCGATGCCGATCGCCAAAAGCCGGTATGACTCACGCTGCAGCGACATCCCCGATAAAACAGCGAACCCCGACAACAGTGCCAACAGACGCAGCAGTATTCCCCGGTTCACCAAACCGATGACACCGGCGCCGATCGAGACCAGCGCTCCGGCCAACAGCAAGAGCCGCCCGGCCCATCCCCATGAGCCCGTCGCATGGGCCGATGTCATCGCCCAATACAGTGCCAGGACACCGCCCGCAATCAAGGCGATGGCCGCACCGGTTTGTATCGGCACGGCGGTGTGCCACCTGCGTCCAAACCAGACACGGCATGCGGCGGATGCAGTCAGGATCGCGCCGAGATAGCCGGTCAAACGGCTCATCACTTGGACGGCGGTGACCGAGCATTCCCACGGCGTGGTCGACAACGAACGCAGATGATTCCAGGAATAGGTCCACCCGATGAGAATCATCGATGCGACCGTCAGGATCAAAAACAGCTTTCCTCCTGCCGAGGGACCGTTGTGGCGATCCCAACACCAACGTGACAGATACAGCGAGTAGAATCCGATCATCAGATACCCGACAATCGCCAGCCACGGATACCCGATCCCAATGGAGGAACCGTAGAAGTATTTGCCGTACAACACTTGCACGAACAGCAGCGGCGGGACACCGAGGGTGATCACCATCGAAAACCCAACGATACCCGCGCGGTGGATCGGTTCGATCGCATAGCTGCCCGCTTCGCTCCATTCCGCGCCGAACCGAGTCCAGATCGCCGCGACCAGCAATCCCAGCGCTGCCAGATGCAGCACGAATGTCGCGCCCAGCAGCGTCACAAACAGCGCCGGCGGCGCGGGCAGGGCATTCGGGTTCATTGCGAGTCCTCCGCCGGTCCTGTCCGATCCAATTGCCGCCACTGCTCGGATCGCAGTGATGCCAGGTAGCTGACGAGATCCTCCAGATCAGAGTCGGTGCCGCCGAATGGGGGCATAAACGGTTTGAGGCGATGCAGTTGTCGCGTGTTGTCACGGATCATTTCGATGGTCCACGGGTCGATCAGCGGACGGATGGCATTGTATCCATCGACGGCATGGCAGCGCTGGCATTGTATTTTATAGATGACCCGTCCGCGTTCGATGCTTGTAGCTGTTGACGGTTCAAATCCGTCAGCGGCGACCATCGGCTCGCTGAAGAATCCTTCGCGATCGAAGCGTTCCAGTTGCGCGCGCGTCAAACCATTGGCGTACAGGTAATCGTAGACCACATACGGTTTGCGAATTCCTTCACGCACGTACTCCATGGCGCCGGTTGCGACGAGGGCGATTCCCGCCAGCAGGAGCGCCGTCTCCAGACTGACATACCGTTTGTTACGGATCAGTCCGAAGTATGCGTACAGCCCGATCAATGTCGACGCAGCGATTCCGAACGCAAAAAACAGCGACATGGCCACTGCGCCGCCCATGACCAAACCGCCCGCCTGGTGCGGGGACTGTGCGAAAAACCAAACGCTGACCGGGATCATCAACGCCAGCGGCACCAGGAAGATTGAGCCCTCATTGATGACATGACGTTTCTGTTCGCGGTCGAGTGTGCGGTCGATGTTGGCGACAATGGCGACGAACAATCCCGCCAGGGCCAGAGACGAGATCGTACGCAGCACCAGCGAGGGCCAAAAAGTCGGGTTAAGCCAGCCGTCCCAGAACGATCCGGTGGTCAGCCAATCTCCCGGTGTCAGCATGAAGGTGAGGATGCCGTTGATGATGAAGAGCGATCCCCAGGCGGCCACGGCATAGACCCAACCGATTTTGATATGGGTCCTGGTCGGAAGACGGTCCCAGTAGAAGTAGTACACGTACCCGGAGATGATCTCGACCAAAAAGAAGACCCACTCGGTCGCCCAGCCCCAGACGAACTGCCGCAGGAGCAGCGCGGTCGTCTCGGGTGCGATCAATCCGATGACGAACCAAATGCCGACTCCGGTCACCGCACCGGCGACAAACGACAGCAGAATCAGGAATCGCGCGTAACGCAGCAGAAAACCGGCGAGGACCCTATCGCCGCGACGATGCGCCCGTGCTTCCAGCCAGGGAGTCGCAATGCCCGCGCCCACTGCGAATTGTGCGATCACCACGTGCAAGATCGCAATGACGGCGATCAGAGTGGATGGTCCGATCGGACCGGGATCGAAGATAGGATAGTCCATGGCCGTCACAAATGCGGCGAATCTTCAATCAACGTCAGAAGATGTTCAGCGTTTGTCAAAACCTCGCTGACGGACGCGATTCGCGACAGCGTGGGACCGGATCTCAAGTGACCGTTTCGAAGACGTCACCCGCGGGTGGGTGACGCTGCACGTCCAGGTACGTGAACGAGTCACGGTGATGCGGTGCCCCGCTTTGTCCGATGCTACTATGTGTGGGCCGCCGGAAGCGGTCAATTGACAAAAGGTGCCATCGCAGGTAAATTGGCACTGCCCCACTTGTTGTTACCGGCCGTGATGCGAAAACTCATACAGGGTGCAGTTTTGTCGGTCATGCTGTTTGCGGCGATTCCGGCGCATGGCCAGTTCACGCGCGAGATCACCCCGTGGCCGGTGATCCGCGACGGCGACACGATCCCCTTTCCGTACTGGGGCGGCATCAACAGCCCCAAACCCTCGCTGGTGGATTTCGACGGCGACGGATTGCTCGATCTGTTTGTCGGTGAATCGAAGGGGATCCTCGGCTATTTCCGTAACGTCGGGACCGTGTCGCAGCCGCTCTGGAGTGTTGGGTCGGACCGCTTCGGCGGGCTGGATGTCGGCACGTGGCACCGGTTCTGCGACATCGATGCCGACGGCGACCTCGATTTGTTCTGCGATGCGCGCAACGGGCAGACGGCCTATTGGCGCAACGATTCGGTCGGCGAGAACCTCGTCTTCACTCTGATCAGCACGACCTTCGGCGGATTCCCCACGGCGTTCAACAATACCGGCGATTTCGCCGATTTGGACAATGACAACGACTACGATTTTTTCTACGGAAATGTCAGCGGACAACTGGAGCAATACCGCAACGACGGCGACTCCGCTAATCCATCGTTCGTGCTCGGCTCGACGTTTTACGACAGCGTGCTGGCCTTCCCCGGCGGCCTGAAGACACCGGACAATCCGCAGCACGGGTTTTCGGCGCTGAGCTTTGCCGATCTGGACGATGACGATGACCTGGATTTGTTCTATGGCGACATCAACAACACGAACCTCTACTACTTCGCCAATCTCGGCACGGTCGATACGTCGGATCTCACCGAGCTTTCCGAGGCGTATCTGCCGCTGAATACGTTCGGTTTCAACCATACGGCATTCGGCGATCTGGACAACGACGGTGACTTGGACATGGTGCTTGGCGCGGGCGGCGCCAATGACATCGACAATCTGTTGTACCTGCGCAACGACGGTCTCCCCGGTTCGCCCGATCTGGCGATCATCGATTCCAACATTATCAAGTGCATCGATGAGCGCAGCGAAGCGGTCCCGGCGTTCGGCGACCTCGACGGTGACGGCGATATCGACATGCTGATCGGCGCGGCCGACGGACGGCTGCGTCACTACGAGAACATCGGCACCCGGACCGATCCGGTCTTCGAGCGGACCAGCGACTTCTACATGGGGATCGATGTCGGTGTCTCCTCGGCGCCCGCACTCGTTGACTTCGACAACGACGACGATCTCGATCTACTGATCGGCGCCGCCCATGGGCGGGTGGAATACTGGCAGAACACCGGCTCGACGACCAACTTCAATCCGGTGCTGGTCTCCAACCAACTGGCGGGCATCCAGGTCGATTTTCTGGCGACGCCGCGCCCGGTTGACTGGAATCGCGACGGATTGGTCGATTTGGTCATCGGCGAATGGGATTTCAACGGATTCGCCAATCTGCTGTACTACGAAAACACCGGCAGCATCGGCAATCCGTCGCTGACGAAGATCACTTCGACGCTGCTTCCGCGCGCGTTTCGCGCGTTCACGCTCCCGGCGATCATCGACTGGGATTGCGACGGCGTGCGCGATTTGTTGGTCGGCGCCGAGGAGTTCGGCCTGGCCTGGTGGCACAACTCAGCGGCCGATGGAGCAGTCCCCGATTCATTCACGCTCGCGCTGCAGCCCGATTCGCTGCCCGGTTCGACAATGGGCTGGCGACTGGCGGCGGCGTTCGCCGACATTGACGGCGACTACGACCGGGACTTGTTCATCGGGGAAAACGACGGCGGCGTCAATTTCTACCGCCGCGACGGCGAGTTCTGCAACTGCCTGCGCCACGGTGACCCGAAAGCCGACGGAGTCACCAACGTGTTCGACGTGGTCATCGCGGTCGATGTCGCTTTCCGCAACGCGCCGAATGTCTACACGGACGATTGCTGCCCGCACTTCAGCCGACTGGATCTCAACTGCGACTGCATCGTCAATGTCTTCGACGTCGTGAAATTCGTCGACATCGCCTTCCGCAACGGCGGTCCCGGTTGCAACCCCTGCCTGGCGGGCAACCAGTGCCCGAAGCCGTAAGAGCATTCGTCATACTGGCACGATTGCAAGACCATACCGCTCCGACGGCAGTGGTGGGGCGCCGACGCTTACTCAACGACAAGCGGATTGTATACGACCCCTGCCCCGCATATCTTGGCCTCGCTGTGGCCGAATGAGGGCCGTTGACGCATGATCGGGCAGACCATCTCACATTACAGAATCGTCGAAAGTCTCGGCGCCGGGGGGATGGGTGAGGTGTATCTCGCCGACGACACGAAGCTCGATCGCAAGGTGGCGCTCAAGTTCCTGCCGTCGTCGCTGTGGAACGTCGCCGAGGCGCAGCAGCGGCTGATGCGCGAGGCCAGGGCGGCTTCAAAACTCGATCATCCCAACGTCGTCACGATCTACGGGATCGAAGAGTACGAGGGGAAGCCGTTCATCGTAATGGCCTATGTGCGTGGCTCCACACTGAAGCAGTACTGCACATCGACACATCGGACCATCGATGAGTTGATCGGCCTGGCGTTGCAGATGGCCGATGGCATCCAGCATGCGCACGACGCCGGTGTCATCCATCGCGACTTGAAGCCGGGGAACATCATGGTCGACGAGCGCGGCCGTGTGCGCGTGCTCGACTTCGGCATCGCCAGTTTGCGCGGCGCGGCCCGGCTCACGCAAACCGGCAGCACGGTCGGGACGCTCGCCTATGCGCCGCCGGAGATGGCGCAGGGACAGGACGCCACGGCGGCATCGGATATCTACTCGCTGGGAGTGGTGATGTATCAGATGCTGACCGAACGGCTGCCATTCGACGCCGATCACGAGGCGGGTTTGCTCTACAGCATTCTCAACGAGCAGCCGCGCCCGATGCGCGAATCCCGCAAGGAGATTCCGTCGGGATTGGAGAAACTGGTCCTTCGCTGTCTCGAAAAGAAACCGTCCAAGCGGTTTGCAAACTGCACCGAGCTGGCCAAAGAGTTGCAGCGATTCCGCGCGCAGACCGCAATCGAACCGGAGACGGCAGCCAGCACGGCAAAACCGTCGATCGCGGTGCTGCCGTTCACCAACATGAGCGCCGACCCGGAAAACGAGTATTTCTCCGATGGACTTTCCGAGGAATTGCTCAATGTGCTGGCCAAGAATCCGGGGTTGAAAGTGACGGGACGCACGTCATCGTTCGCATTCAAGGGTAAACGCGAAGATTTACGCGAGATCGGACACAAACTGGGCGTCGAGACGCTGTTGGAAGGAAGTGTGCGCCGAGCGGGCAGTCGTGTGCGCATCACGGCGCAGTTGGTCAATGTCACCGATGGATTTCATCTGTGGTCGGAGACATACGACCGCATGCTCGACGACATTTTCGCGGTGCAGGACGATATCGCCAAATCGGTCTCGACAGCCATGAATGTCACGTTGCTGGGGATGGCGACGCCGGCAAAGCAGGTCAATGTCGAAAGTTACAATCTGTATCTGCAGGGAATGTATTTCGCGCAGCGGTTTACCGAAGAGGCCGCCGCGCGGGCGGAAGAGTTGTTCCGCCGGGCGCTGGCGATCAACTCAGATGACGCACGGGCCTGGGCCGGGCTGTCTCGGGTGTATGCGATCGGCGCCGGGTACGGTTTCAGAGATGTCGCCGAAGGCCATGCCCTTGCCCGGGAAGCGGCATTGAGGGCGCTGGCGATCGACGACAACCTCGCGGACGCGCACGAAATGATGGGCTGGATTTACATGAGCTTCGAGTTCGCTTGGGACAAGGCCGAGCAGGAGTTTCGCCGCGCCATCTCGCTGGCGCCGGGGGACAGCCGCATGTCGACCGGACTGGCGACGATCGCGGCGACTCGGGACCGAGCCGAAGAGGCATCGCGGCTGGCCCGGCGTGCGGTCGAGCTCGATCCCCTCGATCCGATCGCGCACAAGTACCTTGGCCGCATCCAGTGGTGGTGCGGACAACTCGATGCGGCTCGCGAATCGTATCGGAGAGCGCTCGAGCTCAGCCCGGGTCTGACCAGCGTACATGCCATCCTTGCTGGGATCGACATGCAGCAGGGGCGACTCGATGATGCGATGGTTGAGGCCATGAAAGAGAAGAAGCCGGGATATCGATGTTGCAGCCTGGCCATCATCCATCACGCGCGCGGTGAGCCGGCCAAGTCGGAGGCCGCGCTTGGGGAGTTGCTCAAAGAGGGCGATCAGTGGGCATTTCAGTTCGCGATGGTGTACGCATTTCGCGGCGAAAACGACCGGGCGTTCGAATGGCTGGAACGCGCGTTCGCGTTGCACGACTCCGGGATCCATTCGATTCGACTGCACGACGTCTTCACCAATCTGCACAGCGACCCGCGCTGGCCGAAGTATTTGGAGAAGATCGGGCTGGCGGATTAGGGCCGCTTCTTCAAAGCCAGATCAGGCGACGGCGGCAAAGACCCGGGCCGGTTCCGAAAGATCGAGGCGGATTGCTGGTCGTCGCAAAATGAACGGCATCGACTATCGCGCCAACCCCGCTCGTTGCCCGTCAGCTCCCTCTCCCGCAGAATTCCCAGCTACTGGCGCGGCGTGAATAGCCGCTAACGGTCGCGGCCCACTCGTTCCGCACGAGCCGACCCGGCCTGCTGATCCCGGTCCATACATCGTCCTCCGTTCCTCAGTTTCGCCCGGAGGGCTGGCGCAAACCATCAACTTTAAAACGCCAAATCCATCCGGGTTGGTCTGAGATGGGACAAATTGCCGAGGGGAAGGCGCGCTGTTGCCCGGTGCGTGTCGCTCGCTGCGGCCGAGCCGCGACTTCAATATGACGGGAATATCGGGTCGACTCGGTGGTATTGCGGCGATGAGAGATCTGTCAGATTCGCGCGCGATTCACTCGACAAGGGATCTGGGGGTGACAGATTGCCACGCAGATCGGAGTGCAAAATGAACCGCCTTCAGGGACCGAAAGGGCGAGGTGGACGATGGGCCGCGTTCGCTTTATTGGCGGCGCTGGGGCCGTGGCTGGCGTGCGTGAGCGAACGCGGAGTGCAACCAGTTGCGCCCAAGTACCTGTTGTACATCGGCTGGTCAGGGCTCGTTTCTGATTTGGCTGCGTACATTGAGCAGTACGATCCGGAACTTGATTCTACAGTTGGGACCATTCACGGAGGTTTTGGGCTATTCGACACTCGAGTTGACTTGGTCACCTCACCGGACGGTCGTTGGATGGCAACCCAAGTCTCACAGCGGCCACCACTAATATGGGATGTCGTTTCCGGGACAATGATCGGAGCAGTTCCAGGGGTACCTTCTGTCTATAACCAGCTGCCACTATTCTTGCCAAATCAGGATGCAATCCTCACAGTGTACAAGGACAGCGTTGTCGTTCTCTCCCTGCCGGGCTTAAACAGGATTGCATTGTGGCCCGACTTCATACGGTACCCACAGATAATTCCATCCACTGGACAGGTCATTGCCATTGGAGCTTCTGACACGGCAGCGGGTAGTCTAAAATACACGTTTTACATCGCAGATACAGACAATGGCTCCATCGTCGATACCATGTCGCTTACACCGGACTCGTGGCTGACCGACGTCCTTATCTGGCGGTATTGCACTTCCGCTTCGGGCGAACAGTTGTACGCCTTAGCCCTGACGCGTGATTCCGGTGCGATCGCTCTGGGCTGGGACCTCAGAGAAGATCGCGTCTTGTTCGCAGAGCACATCTGGACAATCAATGGCCGGTGTGCGGTGAGTCCCGATGGTGACGAGCTTTGGGTTACTGACCCAGGGTCATGGGACGGCCTCGAGCCAGTTTGGCCCGGACTGATACACGTTTTTAACGCGAGGAGCGGCACGCGCCTTGCCACAATTGAAACCCAGGGGATCGATCCTCAGCATGCCGAGAGTCCATTATTCGTCCTCGATGTCGTTTTTCATCCTGACAGGCCGGAGGCCTATATCGCTGCAGGATGGAGAAGTAGCGGACCAATTCTCGTCATCGACACAGAAACAAAATCTGTGGTTGATGAGATTTGGCACTCGTCAAGACGATCGCCGGTTTCCATTGATTTGGCGCCATCTGTGCCCTGATTGGAGGCGTGGCCATGACCGCTCTTGGTCTCCCAAACGGGATCGACATCAGGGCTTGTCTGAGAAACGCTCGCTACTCTGAAGTGCATCAATTCGAATGTACGCGACCTCGATGGGCTTAACGCGGGCCCATCAAGGTGGCTTATGTGAACCTTGACGGATGAGGCCCCGTCAGGACCACACCGCCGCCGCCACTGAGCCGGTGGACCCTGCCTATGAATCAGTTGACGGAGGTTTGGAAAAGATCGCCTCCAGCACGCCACCGGCGATGGCGAGCGCCTTGTCGGAGATGCGGCCGCAGAGGGACAGATCGTTGCGCGGGTCGATGTCGCCGATCTTGACGCCGGGAGTGACCGGCAGCCCGGAACGCATCAGTCCGCGCACGATACCGTCGAGTTTGGCGCAGACCTCAACGTCGCCGATGCGGGCGACCAGATCGCCGACGTTGACTTCATCACCAATTGACAGGATCGTTTCCATCACGCCCGTTCCGGGGGCGCGCAGGACCCGTTTGATCGTCTCGCCGGCCAGTTCACCGGGAACGCCGGTGTTGCGTTCGGCCTGCCCCTGCCAGATGACCCGCCCCAGGTTCGGGCCGCGGTTGGTCTCGATCACGCAGTCGACGTCGTCGCCGGCTGTGAATCCCGGTCCCAGACCGATCACGCGGCCGGCCATGCCAACTTCGACGCCGGTGTTGCGCTTGGCCAAGACCGCGTCGATAAGAACGTCGGCTTTGAATTCCCGCAGACGTGACGGGTCCGGCGAGACCATCACCGCGATTTCGTTGCGCTCCCAAGCTGCCTGACACTCCGACATCGTGCGAACTCGGACGGCTGTGACGCCTTCGATCTTCTGATGGCCGTCATACACGGCCTCGGCGAAGCAGACCCAGCGGCGTATCGCGGTGGGGCGCTCGATTTCGGTGATTAAGACATCGAAACCGCAACGGTGCAGGCGCCACGCGACGCCCGATCCCATCTCGCCGCCGCCACGGATGAGGGTGCGATCCTCGAGTGAGGACGTTCGGCGGGACATGTTCATAATCCGGAGCGGGGGATGGAGTGTGTCGAGGGGGCGTCGTTCGATCGGCCTCTACTCATCCGATGAGATCTCGTCGGCTTCGACCGGGGGCGGCAGCGGCAGACGGATGCGCACGTGCTCCCATTGCTCTGATGTATCGACGTCGGTGACGACTTCATCGGAGTCGATGGGGACATCATGCACATCATCGTCGTGCGCCGCCAGGATCGATTTGGCGCCGACATCGCCGCGCAGCGCCAACAGTTCATCCAGATACTTCAAATCGATGATCACCGGGTGACCGCGTTGTTTCTTGTACTTCGGCGCGACGATTCCCTTTTGCGCCGTTCGAAACTCGTCGATCAGCGTATTGATGGTCGCGGTCGCCACCAGCGGCATATCGCCCATTCCGATCATCACGCCGCGAACGCCCGGCGAGAGATAGGCGAGTCCCCGCTGAATCGAGCTGGACAATCCCTGGCTCGGACGGCTGTTAATGACCACTTTCAGCCCATCGAGGCGAATTTCACCGACGATACGGCGTGCATCATGACCCAACACAACGATAATCTCCTTCAGATCGGCTGGACGGTAGCGATCCAAGACGATCTGGAGCATCGTCGCGTGTTCGTGCGGCAGTAATGGTTTGGGTGCGCCGAGCCGTTTGCCGAGCCCGGCCGCGCAAATCAGACCGGAAATCATCAACCCTCTCCCCCGGTGGTGAGGACCAAGGGACAAAGCCTTCTGTTAGCTGGAATGTGTCCGCTGGGCGCGGCGGATGCAATCGAAAACGGCAGGCCCGCCCTGTGGGAGATGACAATAAATCTACGAAGTTTCTATGGAAGTCGTTCCAGCACCACCGCGTAGCGTCCGCCGCAGATGTCGGCGCTTTCGGCACGGGGATCGCCGGTCAAATCGATGGTCAGGAGTGACGCAGGTTGATCGGCAACGAGCAACCGACGGGCGGCTGTCCGCACCTCTTCCTCGCCGCAACCGCCGCCGATCGTGCCGGCGATGGCGCCGTCCGCGAATACTGCCATCTGCGCGCCCAGCCCGCGCGGGGTCGAGCCCTTGCGCTCGACGATCGTTGCCAACACGGCGGGCCGACCCGTTGTGATCACTTCGGCGACACGCGACCACAACTCTGAGATTCCCGAGGTGTCGGCGGTCGCGCCGGGAGACGGCCGCTGCCCCGCGTCAACGCCGCGCCGGACTGCGATCATCTCGGCGGCGATGGAGACCGCGATTTCCTGCGGCGAATCGGCGCCGATCGGCACACCGATGGGAGCATGAATACGATTGATGAACTCCGCGGCCGCGCCTTCACCCTTCAAGCGGTCCATGACCGAACGCACACGCCGTTTCGAGCCGATCATGCCCAGGTAGGCGCAATCGGAGTGTCGCAGTGCGCGCAAGATTTGCTCGTCGTGCAAATGCCCGCGCGTGACCAAAACGACCCACGGTCGCTGCGATGACGCACAGGCGCGAGCCATCCGGGGAAATGAATCGACCAACCGTTGCGACGCGTCGGGAAAGCGCTCGGCGGTCGCGAATTCGGCACGATCGTCGCAGACATGGATGCGAAATCCCAGCCCCGTCAGGAGCGGCGCCAATGCCTGCGCGATGTGCCCGGCGCCGAAAATCCATGCGGTGTCGTGTGGCCCGATGCGGCTGACCAGCAGACGCGCCGCATGCGCGTGATCACCCGGCAATCGGGCTTCAACAATCATCGCGGAGACCTCGCCGATAACCCTGTCGAACGAATCATCGAGCGCCGCGGCGGCATCAGACAGCGGCCCGTATGGGATGCGCGACGGACAAACCTCGACAATCAGCCGTTCACCCAGGCGCGGATGTTCGTCGGGGCCGATAACGAGCGCCGTCAGCAGCGTCTCATCCCGACGCAATGATGCCAACGCGCGCGGCAGCCAGTGTTGTGTCGGATGGTCGACTGTCATCAGTCAGCACACCATGCCGGCCGGGCCGGTACGGCAACCCGACATGCTCGGCAAAGAACAGTATGTGACAACCGCGAGCGGAGAGGCAATCGATACGGAGAGCGGGCAGACCTGACACGACACGACCGAATCGGCATTCGGACGTTAAAACCGCCCACGTCCTGTGGGCGGCGAAAGACGTGCAATCGACGAGACGGGGTTTGATCAGCCGCCGAAAAACCAAGCCGAAGCGACCGCCGTCTTCTTGCCGTTGACCTTCACGGCAAACGGCTTGTTTTGCCGCACGACGGTGCGTGTGCGGCGACGGGCCGTCTTGCCTTTGCTGCCGCGACGGACCGCGCGGCGCGTCGTGCCGTTGCCGCCAAAGGCGTGACTGGCCGAATCGGCACTGTGTCCGGTCCGACGAGTCCGGGACTTGGCGGTACGTGAACTCTTGCGTCTGGTGGCCATTACATCCTCACTGTCCATGGCGTTCGCTGTTGTGAAATTCGGGGAGACCCCACCTGCGTGACGTCTCCCCGTTGACATCGGAAATCCAGAGCTTGTTTAGCCGTTGAAATTGGGAATGTTGCCTTCAACGGTGTCCAGGGTGCCCTGCAGCACGATGCGATACTCACCCGTCGTCGGGTTGACCGACTCGACCTTGCAACGGCAGGCCGAAGAGTTGAACATGATCTCGGAAATCTTCCACTGCAGACGCGAAGGGGACGTCGGGCTCTTCTCGACCGTGTAGACGTCCTTGATTGTCCAGTTGTACGGCATTGTGAATCCTCCCTTGACCGGCCTGCTCCGTCACCGCGACAGACCGGTGGTGGTGTTGGTTGACACTGACGGTGCTGATACTCTTAGAAGCCGGGACCGAAACCGTGACCAAACGAGATGGCCTGGTTATTGTCCATATCCAGCGTGCCTTGCAGCACGATGCGATACTCGCCCGTCTCCACGTTACAGCCCTCGACCTTGCACTTCGTGTTCACCGATGAGAACACCAGGTTGCAGACGCCCTCGTGCAACTGCTTCGGCGAGGTCGGCGTCTTCTCGAGCCAACGGAAATCGTTGTACGTGAATTTGCCCATGTTGTCACCTCCTCCTCTGGGTGATTGTGTGTTTGTACGACGGTACAGCCGTTATGACCTGACTGCCTGGTTTTCAGTTTTGCTCGTTCTGCTCATTCTTGCCGGTCTCCGGTCCCCGGCAACACAGGAAGAGCCGGTAGTCCGGTTCGCCGAGGATGATCGGCACGGGCATCGTGTCGGCCGCCGGAATGCGCGCGACGACGTGACGGTCTTTCCGCTCGGCGACCGTCTGTGATGTCTCGGTGTTCTTAGCGACTGAGTTCATCGTGACCTCTGCTGTTGCCATTGAAGAATTCGAACCGTTCCAGCGCACTGATCGCCCACTGCGCGCGGATCGGACACATCGCGAGCGCCGCGGCCAACTCCGCGCGGTCGATCCGGCCGGGCTGCGTGTGCGCCCAGTGCGCCGCCTGCACGATGTCGCGGTAATGCGGCGACAGGCGCGGCTTGGCGAACATCGACGCGACCAGAAACGTCGCGAAGTGCGCTGAAAACGCTCCCACGTACGGGTCGTCGCACTCGACGAACAGGTCGAAGCGATTCTCGGGATCGCGGTGTCCGCAGGTGACGCCCGAGCAGCGCGACATCGACGTGACCGCGCACTGCAGATCGACGATCACATGCTCCACCAGATGGGCGACATCGGCCACTTCGCCGACCCATTTCATCGAGACGCCCCGGGTTTCCTGCAGATACAACGGCGTGTTCTCCCATTCTTCGCAACAGGAGTGATCCGACAGCGTCGGAAACAGGCGCGCCAGCGCCCGATAGATCGTGAGAAAGCCGTTGGTCTGCGGCGGATCGTACCCCTCCACGTCCATCGTCACGACCAGATGATTGCGGTCGTCGCGGAAGTTGTGGTTGAGCATGCGTATCTTGGGCACGCGAGCGTACTGAATGCGGCGAATGTGCATAGTGCCGGAGTGTTCTCATCGCCGAGAGCGATCGAAACGTCGTCGGTGAAGTGACGTTGCGGGCCTGCGCCCACCCAGTTTATCGTCCGGGTGAGCAAACGGCTTTAGCGGGTTGCGGACGATTGCCGCCGGATGTTCAATTCTGAGACTGCAAGGGATTGCACAGCGACCGCTTCGGTCCGGGTTTCGCCGCGATGGGGCTGTTGCCGGATCGTCCCGTCCGGGGCGATTTTCCGGCTTGACAGCGCGGGCGCCACGATTTATACATGGCCAATCGTCCCATGAATCCGATGGGAGGCCCAACAGTCGAATGATCAATAACCGCGAAAACATGCTCCCGACGCTCGCGTCTTTGAATGCGGGCGGACAAGCGACCGCCGGCGCGGGCGCTGTCGGGAAGGTTGGGCCGTAGTGTAGGTATTTCCATATTCGTGGAAACTTCCACCGCCGCCCATCAACAGACGGGCGGCGGTTTTCTTTTGGACTTCTATCCGAATTGAGGAATCGAGATGAGCTGGGCCATCGAGACTGAGGACTTGCGGCGCGTTTTCAAGGGGTCGCGCGTCAAGCGACTGTGGCGTCGCCGCAACACGGAACGCAACGGCGCCGCCGACAAGGTCGCGCTCGATGGGGTCAGCCTGACCGTCAATCGGGGCGAGCTGTTCGGCCTTCTGGGCCCCAACGGCGCGGGGAAGACGACGCTGTTGAAGATTCTCTCCACGCTGCTTTTGCCGAGTTCGGGGCGCGCCTGTGTCGACGGCGTCGACGTCGGTCAGGACCCGGAACGGGTGCGCCGCGTGATTAACATGGTCTCCGGCGGCGAGCATTCCGGATTCGGGATCCTCACCGTGCGCGAGACAATCTGGATGTTCGCGCAATTCTACGGTGTCCCGGGACGCGTCGTCCGCGAACGCGCCGACCGAATGATGGACACATTGGGTTTGCGCGACGACGCCAACACGAAGATCTCAAAACTGTCGACCGGGATGCGCCAAAAGATGAACATCATCCGGGGGTTTGTGACCGACCCCAAGATCCTGTTTTTGGATGAACCGACGCTGGGGCTGGATGTCGGCGTGGCGCGCGAGGTGCGCACATTCGTGAAGGGCTGGATGGCCGATCACGCCGAACGCACGATCATCCTGACGACGCACTACATGGCGGAAGCCGATGCGCTCTGCGACCGTATCGCCATCATCGATCATGGCCGGGTGTTGGCCTGCGACACACCGGACAATCTCAAGCGCGATTTCGCACCCGATTGCCTGTATCGCATCGAGACACCGCTGCTTTCCGACGGCCACAATCCGCTCGACGGGTTGCCGGTGATCAGATCGGTGGCGCTGGAACATCGGGGCGACCGCGGGCGCACTCATATCCGTGTGATTCTGCAGGACGAGCACGGCATCACGACGGTCACGGACCGCCTGCGCGAACGCGGCGTGCAATCGCTGGTGGTGTCACGACTGGAGCCGACGCTGGAGGACGCGTTCCTGAATCTCGTCGGACATGGACTGTCCAACGGCAGCGAGGAGTCGGAGGGTCTGCCCTCATGAGCGGACGACTTCAAACCAATTTGCGCGCGATCTGGGGACGCGCCTACGTGCGAGTGGTCGGCGCCAACCGCGAACCGTCGTGGCTGATATTCGACGTGCTGTTTCCGCTGTTGGCTGCGTTCGGCTTTGCTCTGGTCTATCGCGGAATGGGCGCACCGGAAACCTACATCGGATTCGTGGTTGTCTCCGGTGCGATGCTGGCCTTCTGGCAGAACATTTTGTGGGCGATGGCGGCGCAGTTTCACTGGGAAAAGGAGATGGGCAACCTCGAGTTGTACCTGATCGCACCGGTGGCGCGCATGTCCATCCTGTTGGGTATGGCCATCGGCGGGCTGCTGTTGACCGCTACCCGCGCCGCTGCCGTGCTGACCATCGGAACGCTGGTGTTTGGCGTGCAGTTTTCCGTGAGCAATTGGTTTCTCCTGATTGCCGTATTCATGGTCACCATGGCGGCCGTCTACGGTTTGGGAATGCTGGCGTCGTCGTTGTTTATGCTCTTCGGACGGCAAGTCTGGCACACGGTGAATCTGTTTCAGGAGCCGATCTACTTTGTCACCGGATTCTACTTTCCGGTGCGGTCGCTGGGCGGCGCCGTGGCAACGGCGGCGTCGGTCATTCCATTGACGCTGGGTCTCGACGCGATCCGTCAGTTGATCTTCTCGGGGTCGCCGGTCAATCCGCTGCTCTCAGTAAACGCGGAACTGGCGCTGTTGGTGGTCTTGGCGTTTGCGCTGAACTGGGCCGCGCTCAGGGGTCTGCGATACATGGAGGAGTTGGGCAAGCGCACCGGGCGGCTGACGTTGAAGGGGCAGTAACGACATCGGGATTCATGTGATTGGTCGCGTGTGGAAGGGAAGGAGCGTAGCGAGATGATCGCGTCAAGCCAAACGACCGCTGTCGCGCTGCCCGAGCGCATGACCAGACTGCGGGCGCGCCGGGCGGCGATCTGGGCGGCGGTCAAACTGGGCTGGGCCATTGAGGCAAACTGGACCGACCCGTTTGTCTTCATGATCTATCAGGTGGTGCGCCCGTTGTTCGGCGCGGGGATATTGATCGTGATGTTCACGGTCGTCACCGGAAAGCCCGCCAATGACCCGTCGATGGCGCAACTGTTCATCGGGCAGGCGTTTTTCTTCATGGTGCTGCTGTCGTTGGAGAATACGGGCACGATCGTGTTCTTCGACCGCGAACGGTTTCAAATGATACGCTATGTCTATCTGGCGCCGATCGGTTTCGGTTGGTACATGGCAGCGCGTGGATTATCCCAGGTGATCGCATTAATGACCGCGGTCGTCGTAACGCTCACGTTCGGCATACTGATCATGGGCATGCCCTTGTCGATCACTCCCGCCGAAGTACCGCATCTGCTGCTGCTTTTGTTTCTGGGCGGCATCGCGACATTGGCGCTGGGTGTGCTGTTGGCGTCGATTACCTTGACGACCGCGTTTCATGGTCTCTCCATTCCCGATGGTGTGGGCGGCGTACTGTTTCTTGTGAGTGGTGCGGTGTTCTCGTTCGATATCCTGCCGGGCTGGGTCAACTCGATCAGCCGCGTGCTGCCCTGGACCTATTGGTTGGAAGGGATTCGCCGGATCATCGTCGATCGGCCGTTTATCGCCTCGCTGCAGGGTCTGTCGGATACGGATGTGATGCTCATGCTGGTGTATGGGACGGTCGGCGCCGTGGCCGCGGCATGGGCAACATTGCGCATCTGCACACACGCGGCCATTTCCAGTGGCGGATTGGACATGAAAACCGATCATTAAACCAACGTGCCACGCGGGTGGGCACGTCGCGCTGCCTGCACCGAATGTCCTGTCCCTTGTCCCGACCGTGGGCGTGGTGACGTGCGCGATGCCCGGAGGAGAGTGCCATGACTGAGATCGAACGAATCGCCGATCAGATGAGACGCGCATTCGAGGGCGGCGCCTGGCACGGGCCGTCGGTGACACAGGTACTGGAGGGGATCGCTCCCAAGCAAGCGGCGGCTGCGCCGATCACGAACGGACACTCTGTCTGGGAGATTGTCTTGCACATGCGGACCTGGATTGATGTCGTCCATGAGCGGATCGCCGGCGCCACGGTCGATGTCCCCGACGATCGAGACTGGCCGGCGGTGTCGGCGGTAAACGCCTCGTCCTGGACACGCGCACAGGAGGAACTGAGCATAGCGCACCGCGCGCTGCTGGATCATGTCATGAGTATGTCTGACATGCAGCTTGACCAGATTCCCGCAGGCAGCAAGTCGACGATCTATGTGCAATTGCACGGGGCGATCCAGCACAATCTCTACCACGCCGGTCAGATCGCGATTCTGCGCAAGGCGTTCTGACAATCCGATTTTATAACAAGAAACCCGCTTTTCAACGGAGCGGGTAGTCTGGGCAAACCGCTTGACCGTCCAACCTCGATTTGCCATTCTGGGCGTCGAAGCGGCTGAGTCTTGCTGCGGTGGCGCTATCGTCTAGGGGTTAGGACGGGTGGTTCTCAGCCATCAAACCGGGGTTCGAATCCCCGTAGCGCTATTACCGACCATTGGAAATCGCCCCCATCTAACACTCGCCCCGGCTTCAACATAGCTTCCGCCTCAAAATCCCATTTCGCCCCGTTTTCGAGGGGGTTTATGCGAATCTTATCGCCGAGCATTCTCGACAATGTGTGTCGCGCTTGCGGCAGCCGGTCGGCGTGTCCGTTGAGTAGTTCCCTCACACTCGCTATCCGATTCCGAATTGTCGCGGCATCGAGGGTTCTCGGGCGCTTAGAATCCAAATCGGTACTGTCCATCTGAAGTCTCAGCCGAGCGAGTTTCGACTCGCGATCGCTGAGCATCTGACGAATCCGCTCAGACGTGTCGCCTTTGACGATGAAGCCGGACAGGTTTTCGATTTCCCTCTCCAGGTCTGTGGCCTCATGTGCCAGCTTCGTAGATTGGGCCGGACCGACTTTGAGTCGTTCGGCGATTCGCTTGTTTAATCTCTGAGCGAACCGATTGATGACCTTATCGTCAAGCAGCCCTCTCTGTAGCCCTGAGAGTAGGTCTGACTCGACGCTCGCCCGCGAGATTCTTCGGTTGTTGTCGCAGACCGCTTTCCCTCGATTCCAGTTGTTGTTGCAGGTGTATGACGAGTAGCGACCTGACGACGCGACGACCATACTCCCGCCACATTTCCCGCATTGCATCAGACCGGAAAACAGATACTTGCCTCCCGATGTATTGGCTCGCGATCCGCGAAACTTTCCGCCTTTCCCTCTGATAACATTCGTGCAGGCGTTCAGGTTCGCTTGAACCCGCTCCCAAAGCGGCTGATCGATGATTCGCAACTCGGGCCGTTCGTTTGCAACCCAATCGCTCTTGGAGCGTTTCACCGGAACACGTTTGCCAGTCCCATGCACCTTGACCCACTTCGTGCGCCCCCATGCCCAATCCCCGATGTATTTCGGATTCCGAAGGATCGTCCGCACAGTCGATGTACACCATGTCCCCGGCGCGGCATTGCGCCGGTTGTTCCTGGGGGCGGAGATTCCGGAGACGTTCAATTGATGCGCGATCCCTTTAAGCCCGAGCCCTTGTGCCTTCAATCGAAAAATCAGTTTGATCGTTTCGGCTTCATCGGGCTGAATCTCGATCCTGACCCCTAATCGTCTCGTGTGTCCAAGCCGATCCTTGGCTCCGGAGGGGTCAAGCTCCTCGATGTATTTGTACCCATACAACCGTCCGCCCGCACTGTATCCCCGTGAAATCTGACCCGACTGCCCACGCCGGACCTTCTCACGCAAGTCATCGAGGAAGATTTCGTTCATGAGTGTCTTGAAGTAGAGGGGCATCTTCGCATTGCCCATGCTTGTGTCGATTGAGTCGGCGACACACACGATTTGCAGTCCCAACGACATCAGTTCTTCATAGGTCGTCAGGACTTCGACCGAGTGACGACCCAATCGGGACAGATCATCAACAACGAGAAAGTCAAACCGGCGCTCTCGGGATGCTGTCTTCATTGCCAAATACCCCTCACGCCGATCATCCGTCCCAGTCACTGCATGATCCGAGAAGATGAGACCGTCCTCAACAGTCCATCCCTTCCCCTCGATGAAGCGGCGACACTGACGGACCTGATCCTGAATCGACTCACGCCGCTGCATGTCCGAACTGTATCGTGCATAGATTGCGCATCGCATTATGATTTCCTCCGCTTCCGGTATTCTTTCAGCGCTGCCTCAAGAATGTCCGACACTGTCACCCCGTCCATTGCTGCCCACACACGCAAGTCTCGCATCATTTCATCCGGCAGAAACGCACTGAATCGCCCGTAGCCGGGATTGACCTTGCGTTCGCCGGATTTCGACGTTCGAGTGAATCGTGACGGTCTGGGCATGACTCCCTCAACTGATACGTGTGTACGTACAGTACGTGGGCGAGGAAAGTCAAGCACAATCCGAGTCGGGCGACTCTGGTCAGCATGACATGGCTTGTCCGCCTATGGCGGAGTCGATGATCATCTTGAATCGACCGCCCAACGTCATTCCCGACAATGGGATGCATGATTTCTTCAAGGAAGTCATCTGAACTTCTTGAACGACTGCCGTAACAGGCCCATTCACAATAGGTTATGTGTCCTGTTCAAGGTTCTCAACCGCATTGTTCCTCAGCTCCCAGACCCAACCGCCGTCCCCACGCTGACCACCTAATTTGTTGGCCCTCCGCGACCGCACTCCGGAACGACCCTTCGCACGCTCAAGACTTTCCTTGCTGATTCCCGCTTCCCGAGCGGATTTCATCAGCACTTTGGAAGATATGGGGCCATCCGCCAATTCCTCCTGAAGGAACGCAACGGCTGAATCGACTGCTGACTTTTGATCCCCGATCAGTGGCGCGGCTGTCAAATCATCGGCAGTCAAATCCGATGTCCCGCACCAGCCGAATTTGCCGTCCGGCCCGATTTCATAGCATTGCGAAACTCCCTTCGGCGAGAGATTGTGCTTCGCGTGCGCGATGATTCGGCGTGATGGGTTGTGCGGGTCCTCTCCCGCGAGCATGATCGACCGTGCACTCGCTGCAAGATCGATGCTCCCTAATCCTCGATAAATGGCTCGGTCTCGCGCCGACTTCGCCAGATGACGGATGCAGACAATGGCACAGCCGAACTCCTCGGCAATCTCGGCGAGATTGTCCAGCAATGGCCGCGTTTGATTTGCCCGGTGCATATCCGTGCTCGCCCCGAGAAATGATTGAATCGGATCGACAAAAACGAGCGATGGCATCAGTTGCACGATGGCTTTGCGGAGGATGTCCACATCCTTCAAGGTGATCGGATGGGGCCGCATTGCATCACTTCCTACTGTGGTCGCCCCTCTGAGACAGTGAATCAATTGTGCATCCCCGTCTGCCTGATCGATCCTCGGACGCAGTGTGTCGGCCAGGCCGTCTTCGCGGATCAGAAATAGCGATGTTGCCGCGTCAGTGCGCTCGGTCGGTTTTCCATCAGCGCCAGGCAGCGAATACCCTCTCGACAGACACGCGGCGGCCTGAATGGCCAGTGTCGATTTGCCGACACCCGGATCGCCGTCGATGAACGTCAGCTTCCCAAACGGTATGTATGGATGCCAAAGGAAGCGTACGACCTCCGGCTCGACATCGGCCAGACACACGACGACCGGAACTCGATCATCTTCATCGCTCGACTTTTTGCAACCCGGCTGTCGATACCGTCTGCATACGCCCTCGACTGTTCCCCTGATCTCCTGCTCGGTCAGCCCTGCATCAGCGAATCTCTGTCCGATCATGGCAATGATGTCATCCTCGGAGTGTCCGTCTTGATTCAGGCGACCCGCCATCTGGGTGAGCGTAACATTGCGGTTTCCGTTCTTAAGATCGGCGAGAGCCCGTGTAATCCAATCGCGACCTTTGATCGGTCGGTCGGTACGTGGAGAGACAGCCGCCGCCGAATCCGCCCAATCATCGAAATCTTGCAGATTGTACCGCCTGTCCGGATTCGATTCGACGATTGTGACCGGTTTCGGATTCTCACGGTCCTTGAGATTGAATGTCCCCGGCACGCGCAGAATCCGCGCCAATTCCGCCGCTGACCTGTCCGCCCCCAGTGTGTCCGCCAAGCCCCGCAGGTATCGTTCGACGCGCACAATGTCCCGCTGGCCCTCGATCAGCTCCGCTTCTCGCAACAGCCAGTAGAGGTGGTATCCCCCGCCGGAATCGACGATGAACGACGGCGGCAACGGGAATCGCCGAATGGCCGCAAGCGCTTCGACCTTGCCTCCGCCAAAGCCCTTACCGTCAACATCAACCCAGAGACACCCAACGGAATCGACCGACGCCTTCGACCCGTCCTTGCGTGATCGCGGACAGACTCCGAAATAGACATTCTGATTGCCGCGTCTCACGGCACCTTGTGCCGCAGTGCGCAGTTGCTCGACCGACTGGTGATATGACTGAGTCGGTTTACCTTTCGAGTCGATGCACCGCAATTCGATGAACGACGCGCCCAAGTCCCTGAACACCGCGTGCAGAAATTCACTGATCTTTGGATCTGTCTGACTGGTGGGCATTGCTTGTCCCGGTCGCATGTGATCCCCCTGAGTCCTGGGCTGTCTCTGAGCCGGAGCGGTCGAACATCCTGGCCTCCCATTCGGCGAAAAGGAGGTCCTCGATCAGATCGAGGAAGTCTTCCCAGGCCCGTTCTTTGTCTTCGCTCACCCGACAACCCGCGAATAGAAAACCCCGGTCGCCTGCAACCGGGGATCGGAGCGACCGGGGCTGATGGGCTGTAACCCGCCCTTGTTCACGTCTTCGCTTAACCCATGTCTCGATCATCACCGATCCCCGGCGTGATCATGCCTCCACGCTAAAGACCGGGTGCCCGGAAACCCCGGAACCTCGACGGAAGATTTCCGGGTCACTGCATCTTTTTGTGAAAAAAGTCAGTCTGGCGGTGGGTACTTCTTCGGTTTCCTATAGAGAACGAACATTTGACCACGACTCCGGCGCTCAGAGCCGACGATTCCTTCTGCTCTCATGACTGTTTTCCAGATCGGAGTTTTTCGCAGCCGCTCTGCCGGTGCGAGTTCCTTGCCCCACTTCGTGTGCGCTTGAATCCCCGCTTCTACCGCCACTTCATCTTGAAGCATCGCAAGCGTGCCGTCTTGTTCGTACGCTTCCACCATTGTCAGCAGCATCAACCGGGCCTCCTCGGGCAGCGAGGGCCAGTGTCCGTCGTAATTGACGTACCCGCATCCGTCTGTGTAATAGAAGAACCCGCGCGGCGGCTCTATAGCCGGATAAGGACAGCCTGACTCTCGGGATTTGCGCTCCTTGGGCTTGACCGTGATTTCACCGCAACGCGGATCGAGCAGCATCTTCTCGATGCTGAACAGGACCAATTCAGCGGTGTCGAATGGGACACGTTTCCCATCCTTCTCACGGTCCGATGCATTGAGAAGCCAGTCCGCGCTCAATCCGCTTCGTTCAAATGAAATTCTGTAATGACCACTCAAGGGCTTCCTGGCTGTCGCGTCAATCGGATCTGCAGAACCCGAGCTCTGATCAGCCGATGGTGTACTCGCAACAGTGACGGCCTCCGCGCCTCGCTCGCCTGTTTCGGACTGTTCTTTACTCAAAGTGTCCAGTGAGAACATTGCATCGAGGTACGCAAGGAACTTTCTCGATGCCTCCGGGTCGGGCATTCGGCGCGCGTACAGAAATTCGGCTACTTCGAGACTCCCGGCTTCTTCCAGCACATCGGCGAACTGCCCAAGAAACCTATTCATTTCATCTTCGCACTCGTCTATGTCACGCTCCTCGATGTATGACGGGCGGAAAACCGCTCCGCCACGCCATTCAAAGCGGATTTCGCTGCAGGCAGCGCCAGCGTCGCCAAATGGTTTACCCATATTCTGCAACAAGTCATTGCGAATCGGGGCCAATCGCCGGTACTGCTTGGCAATGTCTGCATGCGACAACTGTATTGCCGCCTCAGGATCGAGATCGCGATCATGCAGCGCATTCCTGATCGCATCTAAACCAATCGTTCTGGTCACGTCCGACCTCATCACAAATCCAGGCAAACCAGAACACACACGCTCGATCCGTGCGAGATCGTCTCCCAAGAACGGCCCAGTCAAGAAATCGAGTGCGTTGTAGCTGAAGCACTCTACACCCAACTTCTGCTTTTTGCCCCCGAGCACGCCGCAAATCGCGCGGACTCTGTCCCAAAATCGCAGCCCCGGTTGCATAGGAGATGCCTCCTCAATCCCGTTCACCGAATGAACGAGTTTCACGCTCTACAGCGCTGGAAACCACTGCACAGTCTGTAGAAACAACTCGCGGACGCCCCAAGCAGGATACTGTTTCGCTCTACCGGTCGTATCGTATTGCGATCCCCCCCAAGCCGTCAAGCCCAAAACTTCAATGATCTGTCACGCCTCTAACGGCTGGAATCCGGCAGGCAGTCCCCTTAGATTCCCCTGACCAACCAGTCTGACCGGAGGAATTGATGGCCGAAAAGAATGCGAGGATACCTGCCAAATCCAAGGCCACGGCCCGGACCTCTCGCGGGCCGACAGCGCAAATGACTATGGCTGAGAAGGACGGCAAGCACGACAATAATGGCAACGGTGGGACAGGACTCATTCCTGCGCAGCAAGTATCCCTCCCGGACCAGAAGGCCTTCTTCAAGATACCGGCGCGGTTTGGACATGTACCGGTTGCCGAAGAACCATTGGGCTACGATCCGAGTCGGAAATTCGAGCACCATTACCCCCGTGTCGAACTGCCGTTCCAGCTTGTGGACACGGTCGAGACCGGTGTGCGCAGGCGGTACGAGAGGGACGAACTGTTTCCCAATGGTCTCAATCGACTTTTCTTCGGCGACTGTCTCCACGTCATGCGAATGCTGCCCAGCGAGTGCATAGACTTGATCTACATCGACCCGCCATTTTTCTCCGGACGCAACTACAACATCATCTTCGGCGACAAAAACGAGATTCGCTCGTTCTCAGACATCTGGGAAGGCGGCATGCCCGGCTACCTAATCTGGCTCAACGCCCGTCTGTACGAGATGAAACGGCTGTTGAAGCCGACAGGGAGCATCTACGTTCATCTGGATTGGCACGCCGTGCACTACGTGAAATGCGAACTGGACCGGCTTTTCGGTGCCGATTGCTTTCTGAATGAGATTGTCTGGCACTACCGCAGTTTCCACGGGAACGTGAAACGCTACTTCGCCCGGAAGCACGACACCATCTTGCTCTACACAAGATCGCAGTCCTGGAAGTTCAACCGCTCATTCTCAGACGAAAACGAGGACACTATCGACTATACGCGATGGAAAGAGTACTTGACGGATGGGTACAAGATTCTCGGCGCAAACATGCCGATGCAGGACAGTCGGTTCGTCCGCTTTCACAAACGATGGGTTCGCGAACACGGTAGGGAACCTGGGCCAGATGACGTTGTCTACGAAGTCGTGGGCCAGGCAAAAGACACGGTATGGGACATCAAGCCAGTAGATCCCAAAGCGACGGAGAGAATCGGCTATCCGACACAGAAACCAGAAGAGTTGCTTGAAACCATTATTCGGTCGGCGACCGATGATGGAGACGTGGTCGCTGATTTCTTCGCTGGTGGCGGCGGCACGCTGGCGACAGCGCAACGTTTACGCCGTCGGTGGCTCGGTTGTGACATTTCCCGCGTAGCAGTCGCGCTCACGGCGGACCGGATCGCCCGGATTCTCGCGCCGAATATTGGGGAGGCGAAGCGCACTACCAAGGCCACGAAGGTGAAGAAGGGTGAAGGGCTCTTTGCGGGAATCGTCGAGAACCCGACTCTCACCACGGTCGAAGACTCAAAGAAGAAAGCTGTTCAAGAGTCTATCGTCCCCCTGATCGGTTATACCGTCGAGCACTGGGGCATTTACGAGATCAACCGGCTGACGAGACTCTCCACCGAAGAATTCCGGTCGTTCGTACTGGCCTGCTATGGCGCGCGAAAATGGACGGGGGCTGATCCAAACATCCACGGCGTGAAGGGTGCTGAACTCCTTTGGGTGACGGGGCCGAAAGAGGCCGACGTCCTGACAGCTTCGGACGTGAAGCACTTCGCGCAAGCTGTCATGAAGAGCCGCAAGCCGGAAGAACGGCAGGCGGTGATGATCGGTTGGGGTGTTGATCCCAAGTCCCGAACCTATGCCGAACAGGTGATGGCGCTGGGTGAGCAGAAGCCGATCCAGTTTATCAAACTGCGCCTCTGGCCCTTGGCGGGTGCGGAATTCAAAGCGCATGTCACGAGAAAGCACGACAAGTACAGGGATTTCTTCTCCTTCATTCTGCCGCCGGACATACCGCGCATCGGCGTCACCCGCTTGTCCACGCTGAAGTATCGCTTCGATGTGTCGGAGGCCCGTTCGATGAATACGGGCGGTAAGATCGTGAACGTGCAATGGGATTTTGACTTCCGCGACGGCATCTTCTCCGCGACTCAGGGCTACCAGCTCTGTCGCAAAGAGAAGAAAGGTCGCGGAGAAAGCGGATTCGAAGGCGAGACGACCGTCGAGTACACATTTGATGATGTGAGTCCGGGGAGCGAAGTCGCCATCGCCTGTCGAATCCAGGATGACTTGGGCGGCGAAGGTATGCGAGTCCTCAGTTTGCGAATGGAATAGGAAGCCCCAAGGATGTTCAACAGTTTCCACGGTGAAGTCCTGCGGTCCTACACCACGTGGGTGGCCTCCAGATTTAGCACTCCGGCAATTGACGAACGAGTACGGGACTTCCTGTTGCACCTTTCCGTTGAATCACCAGCGGGAAAAAATCAGGCGCTGTGGCCCCACCAACGAGAGGCCGTGCGCCGGACCATCTACGCGAATGAGGTGCTCCAGCCACATGACGCGGGATGGAAGGACCTTCTCTTGAACATTGTGACAGGGGGAGGCAAGACAGCCATTATCGCGGCCATCATGGCGTACCTGCGTGTCTGCCACGAGGTACGAGCATTCCTCCTGTTGTCACCCAACACGATTGTGCGGGAGCGGTTGAAGACCGATTTTGAGCAAGCGAGCCGATCCGACTCTGTGTGGCGGAAATTCAATCTATTCCCGCCCGAGTTTGCACACTACGTGCATGACATGACATTGCACGTGCTCCAGCCGGGAGCGGGGAGCGCCGGCATTCGCAGTGCCGCGGTCACGTTGGGAAACATCCACCAGCTTTACTCTTCGAACACTCAGGGCGCAGAGAACCTTGCTGTGATCCTCAATCACTTGGGACGTATCGCGGTGTTCAATGACGAGGCGCACAATACGGTAGCGCCAAAGTACGATGAAGTCCTCGATCTTCTCTCACAGTCAGGTAAGACCATTCTACGAGTGGACACAACAGCAACGCCAGACCGCGCCGATCGGGAGGTGCCGCGAAGCCGCATGATCTGTCTCTACGGTATCAAGGAAGCGGTGCGTGACGGGATCGTCAAAACGGTCTATGTCTGCCAACCCAATATCAAGACGGTAGAGCTGACATACACCGACACGGAAACGGGGCAGGTTGTTCGAGTCGAGGAAGTGCCATGGGAGGAGATCGAAGCAAGACAGATTCCGGCGACCAAGTGGGTCACAAGTCCGAAGCCGTTGCGCCAGCAACTTGACATGGCGGTCCGGCGCTTGGAGGAGCAAAAGAAACGCGCCCGGGGCCGCTACAAGCCGATCCTGTTCGTCGTTGCCGTTAGCATTAAAGACGCCTACAACGCAAAGCGCGCTTTGGAGCAGGATTTCAAGTTGAAGACCTTTGTCATTGCATCGAAGGATGAGGATGCAACTGATGTGAGCGTCGAGCAACGGCAGGAGGAGCTTCGAGTCGCCATGACCATTGGAACACCCGCCGATGCCGAGGGCTACGACGCTGTGGTGAGCGTTCTGATGTTGCGCGAGGGTTGGGACGTCCGATCAGTTGCTGTGATCGCACTACTCCGTAAGTTTTCGTCTGAGGTGTACGGACAGCAGGTGATCGGGCGCGGTCTGCGTCGCATGTACCCCCGAAACTTCGAGGAGAAGGAACGTTTGGTTGTTGTGGACCATCCGAAACTGGAGCACGGCTGGCTGTGGAACAGGATTGACGCCTATGTGAAGGCAAATGTGGGCCTGCAAGACGAGTTGGACCTCGATGAGGGTCAGAAGGAACAGGAGGAATTCGATTCCTCTAAAGACCAGATTTCCATTCCGGAGTCGCAGGATGGACTCGGCGAAGAAGTAGAACTACCGGAACCTGATCAACTCGAAGACCGTCCACTTGGCGAAGATTGGGCAGAATATCTGCGCTCAGTTACATATCCCAGAGAGCAAGTGAGCGTCACTCGTGAAGAACGTACAGGCGAGAGCGAACGCGACCTCACCGGTACGGGGTTTGTCACGACCGTCGCATACTCAGACGCTGAGAGTGCAACAGGTGACGATTTCGTTCCTCCAAAGGAATCCATCCCTGTTGAGGAACGGCAAAGAGAATTGTGTGACCAACTCTTCAATCTTGCCGTCGAAGTACTGTTCAACAACGGTCTGCCGATGAGTGGCCGCGCCGTGGTCTACAGGGTGCTACTCTCGCATGTCAGCGACAAATTTCTCGGCGGACAGACAATTGGCCAGTGCGCAGCGGAATCGCAACTGTTGTTCCTCCAGGACAGTCTGCACTACGTACGGCGAGTCTTCGACCGTCGCGAGCTACTCACGGCGATATTGGAGAAGCCCCCGGAATCATGAGTGAAACCGGCGTACTTGAAGGCCTGAAACGTTGCACACGCACCAGCGAGCCCTACGACTCGAATTGGGAGCGCGAATACATGCTCGTGTTGGAGGACGATCCCACTGTGAAACGCTGGGAGCGCTGCCGGTCTCTTCGGATTCCGTACACGAAGGCAGATGGTTCTAAGGCCAACTACAATCCTGATTTCATGGTGGAGCGTGATGACGGGTCGAAGGAACTGCATGAAGTGAAGGGACACCATCTACTTGGAGACGAAGATACCAAGCGCAAGCTCTCGGCCGGTGAAGCATTCTGCCGTGCTCGGGGAATGGCGTACAAGGTCATTACAAGGAACGTGTGATGGCGCGGTATCGCCATGGATGGTCCCGTGGATGGAAGAAGAGTCAACGGGGAAGCGCTGGAGAGTGGTTCGACTCTTACTGGGAACTCCAATACATGGACGAGTTGGAGCGCGATCCCATGATCCTGCGCTGGACGAAACATCATGGACTGAGCATCCCATACCGAAAGTGGTGGGGCGCCCGTGGTCGCTATGAGCCGGACTTCCTTGTGGAGCTGATCGGAGGGAACAAAGAGCTGCGAGAGGTCAAAGGAGAACATCTGTTCCGCGATGCTAACACGGCTCGAAAGTTACGAGCTGGGGATCGATTCTGTCGTGAACGTGCAATGATATTTCGGGTCGTGACAAAAAGTGGCGTGAACCCGGAGCTATGGAGTCCGGGAGCGGACATCGTCCTCGAAGAGAGTCCGGCGGTTGAACGCCCTGTTTCCATTGGAGACTCACAATCCAACAAGGCGAGAGATTACCGAGTAGTGCTTGTGGCCATCGCGGTGCTTATTGCCGCCGCCCTTTGGTTCCTCTTGAAGACGAGATGAATTTCACGCTCCGATTTCCTGAACCGACTGACGAACGGCACGATGCTGGTGCTCGAAGTGAAGGGCCAGGACACCCCGAAGGACCAGACCAAGCGCCGATTCCTCTCCGAATGGATCGAGGCGGTCAACACCCACGGCAGCTTCGGGCGCTGGGCCTCCGCCGTCTCCCGCCACCCAGCGGATTTGGAAGGGATACTGACAGAACTGGCCCCCGTCCTTCAACAGCATAGCGTAGAGCTAAGTCGTATTGGCACAACGACATGCACGGCCAGTATCAAGATTCAAATTCTACGTTTCATTGGACTGAGTGCCCTCCCGTGCCATGATGGGCTTCCGTTGGGGTCTTGGGTACGAGTATCTTGGGAGAGCCGAGGATAACCGTCCATCGGCTGCAATGGTTCGACGGGCACTTACCTGTGAACGGATGCGGTACATTCCGCCAGGTTCGTGTTCAGATCATTAATACTCCGAGCGTAAGTCGCAGGGGAAAGGTGGGCGGCGTGCAGAAGCGACAGTATCCGTGCCCGCAAACGGTGAAGTTCTTGAGCCAACCGAGCCATCAGTTGAAAGGTGATCGGAATCCCGCCATGTGCCATAGCGACCCAAATTGTTCTACGTCCGTCGATTCTAATCTTGACAGAATTCTCGATAAGTGTGAGTGTAGGGAGTGGGAGGATGGTAGTTGCTCCGAACTGCAAATACTGGGGGTACGATCGAGAGCGCGCGCTCTGTCGAGTTCACGCTTGCGGGGCAAACTTTTCGTGTCGCCCCAAGTTCTGTCCCCAAGAAGCTTCGGGGTACCCGTCCAGGTGTGATTCGTGTGCATGCCGCAAAGATTGGGGGGAGGTTGTACCCAGTTAAACAGGTCGTTACCATCGTGACTGGGATTCCGGCAGTTGACTTTAACAGTCATCAGGCGAGACAGATAATCCGGCGCCTCGGTTTTCCAGTATTGGCCACTGAGTAAAGAGGAGACGCATGTTGACACACACGGAATTCGCATCGCCGACGTCCGAACAAATGGACAAGAAGCGGCGCAAGATTCTCAAGTATCTTCGCAGAGAGTCATTCCGTTCTTCCCACTCCGAAACTTTTCCGCTCTCCTCGGGGATCAAAAGCAAGTATTACATCGACTGTAAGGCATCACTCGCTTTTCCAGAGGTTCGAGAGCTGGTGGGAGACCTCATTTTTGAGATTGTGCAGGGCATGCAGTTTGATGCAGTAGGGGGACTCTTCATTGGTGCCTATCCGATGGCTATGGCGGTCTCTGACGCCTACTACAGGAGAGGCAACGCTGGTATTCGAGCATTCGTGATCCGAAAAGAAGCAAAATCCCACGGGCTACTGAAGCTGATTGAAGGCGGCGTTCGTGAAGCGAGCAGAGTGCTCATCGTTGACGACGTGGTGACGTCCGGCAGTTCGACGGTGGAAGCAATTACAAAGTGTCGCGATGAGGGTCTTGAAGTGGTCCGAGCCATCGCACTTGTAGATCGTCAGGAAGAACATGGAGGAGAAAACATACGTAAGCAGGCCGTAGAGTTTGATGCGCTCTTCACTTTAGCCGACCTGATTGAGTTTAATGAATCAGACCAAGACGACTGAGCTCGCGACACTTGTGTCCAGCGGACTCAATTGTCCAAACCTCCAAAAGCTTTCAGAAATTTGTGGGCAACGAGTGAATGAGTTGCCAATCCTGTACTGGCCGTTGCTTCGCATCTTTCAAGAACTCGCCGATGAGTATGACGATCAAGGGATCACCTCAGCTCGCTACGAAGCAGTAAATTCTGCACTGCAATCTCCATTACTCGAACTCTTTAATCTTGATCTAAGCACCCCGAGCGACTTGACATCTGGTCTAAATCGAGTCCTGTCAGCGTATATCCATCTCTGATGGATCAGTCGATTGTTTCTTGGAACCGGTCCAGATGGTTTTTATCACGCCGCTACTCCTGCCGCCATCGCGACGGGCATCCATGTCGCGACTGCAAGCGACCCTGCGTGATGGCTGATATGCTCAGTTACGCAAAGCTCAGAATCACCAATTGGAATGTGACCCAAAAGTGATCTTGCCACTTCTCCGGATCGTCAATCTTGCGGCGTGATTGAAGGGTTCGACGAGCCGGTCGATGTCATCACGGTTTTCGAGAAGGGAGCGATGCGTCCCATCCGCTTCCGATGGAAGGGACACGTCTACAGGATCAAGTGGGTCGTCGGAAAGTGGCGAGAGTTTGAGACGAACACGCCGACACGTCACTTCTCGGTCGTCGATGCGCACGACAACACGTACGAGTTGGTGTATGACGAGCGGCGTACTCGGTGGGTTGTGGAGCGACTGCGGGTGGGTTAGGAATCGCCCTCACCCGTGCTGTTAGGGTCCTGACTTGGGCCGTTCAGAGTCGAGGACGACGATCTTGACGATTCGGTCTCTCCCGCCAAGTACTTGGCTTCGGCATAACGCAGGAGCGGCAAAGCTGACTTATGAAGTCTGTCGGTATCTGACTGGTTTCCATGCTGCCAGGATTCATCCCGCAATTCGTACTCCCATGTGTCGGGACGCGGCAGTGATTCCCGCAGCCGTTTCAGTTCCTCCGCCGCTTCCTCGGAATTGCGCCACACTCGCCGCTCTCTTTGCGCTCGTGGGTCACACCCCAGACGCGCTAAGGTGGCATCCGTCAGAACCTCGACATCTGCGCCCGCGCAATACCGTCTTAGCCGGTCTATTGGATCAGCCGCATTGGGGTCGCGGATTATGCACCGGATGACGTATTCCTGGAGCAGCACGATGGGAGCAATCGATTCCACATGCTCGAAGATGCGCTTTATGCGCCCTTCATCACTCGTGTCGATTTGAGACTCCAGCTTCTCGACGCGTCGCTCCAGCCCGGCTTTCAAGACTGTGCTCCCATGTCTGACACCTTGGCTTCTGCCCTTACCATAACGGGCGCGGAGAGCCGTTCTCGAAGCGCTCAATCGCGTCGTCACGCGGCTGCCCGATGATCTTTGCGCATCTCCTCCAACGTTGTTTCGAGCTTCTCCAAGCGTAACTCCAAGTCCGCCGTCTCTCGCGCCCGGATCAGGATATTGGAGAGATAACCGACTGCGTTGGCGACCCGAATGTCGATCTTGCCCGTCCGAACTTGATTGATCGTCTCGACCAGCAGGTCCCCGACACTGCCGACCGTAGCCCCTTCAAAGGCCGATTCTTCGAGCACCCGGAGTGCGATCCGCTGCCCCGTCGTAATCCCGCCCAGTCGTCTCGCCTCAGCCATTGCCGCTTTGTTCTCCGGATCATGGGCCGAGCAGTATTCGCTGCCGACCAAGCGATACCCTCCGCACGGTTTCCCGTCCTTGTTAACCGCCTCACACCAATTCTGGCTACCGCTGTTCGCCACGCTTTCTGGTCACCTCACTGACCGGGTAGGGGGTCAGCCCCGAATTCCCGGCATTTCATAAGCGGTTACGCCGCCTTGAGTTTGATCGTAACTTTGACTGGCGTGTCCAACAGCCCGTCAATGCCTTGTAGCGCTACCAATCGTCGCTGATAATCCCGCATAGCTTCGGTTGCACGGATCGACCGGGTGATCCAATTTGCGGTGCGGATGGTATAAGGCCGTATCGGTATGAGACCTTCCCGGCTGCTTGTAAATTCACTCCTGCTTGCGCTCGCAGGGTGCGCCGGGAGATCAGCACCGTGGTATGGCCACGGATGCGACTGCATGGTTCCTCCGGACAATCGACCGCCGCATGCGGAGGCGGCCGGCATGTGCGATGCGGGCGCGCGTCGCTTTCACAATGTCATCACTGAAGGCGACAACATTCTCGTGATCGACTTCGTGCACGTATACGACAACGGCGAGGGAAAGAACCCCGATGGTTCCGGATCGAACTGGGGCTGGATGGGACCGATCCCGTGGAAGCATGGGCCGGTTGGCAATCTGCACGTTCGCATTTGCGGCGATGACGGCAGAGAGTTGCGTCATCTGAGAAACCTTCCCGGACCGGCGCGCACATTGCCGCGCTTCGAATGGACAGACGACCAGTGCATGGCGTATCTGAATTTCGGAATCTGGGACTGGGATGAGACACCCGACACGGCGGTCACCGTCTGGGTCTACGAGAGCGATCCCGGCCCCGGGCGCGAACACGACACGCTCATTCGTTCCTTCATCAATCGTAGTGCGTCTTCGAGCGTCGACAGCACCTATTTTATCCCTCGCATTGAGTTCCGTACGACAACGTTGCCCGAGACGGTAACGTCGGCGGATCGAAATTCGCCATCGCTTCCGGCCGTGGATTGACTTGCAAACGGCCTCACGTCGTAGTCGTTGCAGTGCGCGACGCACCTTGCCGTGTGTAATTCAACAATCCACCGGCCAGCAAGACTTCGATATTGAATCCCGTCAGTTGGTACCGGAGCTTAAACTGTCCGGCGCGTGTCCGATTGACGGCATCGACCGGCTGTCCTGTGCGGAGCGATTTGCGCAGGTCGCGCAGCTCGAGCATGTCGCCCTGTTGCATTCCGTCGTAGTCGGCCGGATCGGCGAACACCAGCGGCGGGATACCGAAATTGATCAGATTGGCGTGATGGATTCGTGCGAACGAACGGGCGATGACCGCCCGCACTCCGAGATAGGCCGGCGCCAATGCGGCGTGTTCGCGCGATGAACCCTGCCCGTAATTGTCGCCGCCGATGATAATTCCGCCGCCTTTTTCCTGGGCCCGTTTCGGAAACTCCGGATCGATACGCACGAATACAAATTCGGATATCGCGGGAATGTTGGATCGCAGCGGCAGCACTTTTGCGCCCGCCGGCATGATGTGATCGGTCGTGATGTTGTCGCCGACTTTCAGCAAGACCTCGGCCGCAATCGACTCCGGCAGCGGTTTCATCTGCGGCAACGGCTTGATGTTCGGCCCGCGGACGATTTGCACATGATCGCCGTTGGCCGGCGGTTTCTCGATCAGCGCATCATCGATGGGAATCGATCCGGGGAGGGCGACGGTCGGCTCCACGCCCCACTCGCGCGGATCGGTGATCTCGCCGGTCAGCGCACAGACGGCGCAGACTTGCGGCGAAGCGAGATAGACATTGGCGTCTTTGGTCCCGGCGCGTCCCTCAAAGTTGCGATTGAAACTGCGGATCGAGACGCCTCCCGACGGCGGCGCCTGGCCCATGCCGATACAAGGCCCGCAGGCCGACTCGAGGATGCGCGCCCCGGCGGCGATCATATCGGTCAATCCGCCGGTCTGAGCGATGGCGGTGAACACCTGTCGCGATCCCGGGGTTACAGTCATGCTGACGTTCGGGTGCACATGACGGCCCTTCAGTATGGATGCCGTGACCAACAAATCGTACAGCGATGAATTGGTACAGGAACCAACGCAGACCTGATCGACCTTCAGTCCGGCGACATCGCGCACGGCGACGACCTTGTCGGGCGAGTGCGGCTGGGCGATCATCGGTGCCAGCGCCGACAGGTCGATGGTCAGCACCTCGTCATATTCCGCGTCGGGATCGGCCGCCAGCGCAAACCAGTCGGACGGCCGCTCTTGAAACGCGAGGTATCGTTTCGTCTGTTCGTCCGATGGAAAGATCGACGTCGTTGCCCCCAGCTCCGCCCCCATGTTGGTGATGGTGGCGCGTTCCGGCACAGAGAGCGTCGCCACGCCCTCGCCGGTGTATTCGAAAATTTTCCCGATTCCGCCCTTGACCGTCCGCTGCCGCAGGATCTCCAAAATGATGTCCTTGGCGGCCACCCACGGATTGAGTTTTCCGAGCAGGTTGACGCACACGACGTGCGGCATCGTGAAATGAAATGCGCCGCCCGCCATGGCGACCGCGACATCGAGCCCGCCTGCGCCGATGGCGAGCATCCCCAGCCCGCCGTTGGTCGGCGTGTGCGAGTCGGACCCCAATAGCGTCATGCCGGGAACGCCGTAGCGCTCCAGATGCACCTGGTGGCAGATGCCGTTGCCGGGTCGCGAGAAGTCGATCCCGAACTTTGCGGCAACCGACTGCAGATACCGATGGTCGTCGGCGTTTTCAAAACCGGTCTGCAGCATGTTGTGATCGACATACGACACCGACTTTTTGGTTCGAACGCGCTCCAACCCCAGCGCCTCAAACTGCAGGTAGGCCATCGTGCCGGTCGCGTCCTGTGTCAGGGTCTGATCGATACGGATGGCGATCGGCGCACCGGCGGCGATCGTGCCGTCGACCAGGTGCGAACCGATGATCTTCTGAACGATATTCTTACTCATGGTCACCCTCGGTCTCTTTGCGTCGAATCGGAGTCGTCACTCCGTATCCGCATCTTTTCTACCGCTGCCTGCGTCGCGCGATGAGAGACGGTTACGGAGAGTCTGACGCGACATGCCCAGCACAGATGCGGCCTGCGCCTGATTTCCATCAAGGTACTTTAGTGCGCGGATCAGCATTTCATGCTCCACAGTCGTCAGAATGGACGGGCCATGGCCGTCGTCGTACGCCGCCACCAGACGTTCAAAGACGAGATCCAACAGATGTTCGTTTGTCAATTCGTTTGCGGCGCTATCGACCGGGTGGGGTGCTGTCTCCTGAAACGAGATCGATTCGGGCAGTAATGTCGTGCCGGCTGTGACGATGACCGCGCGATCGATGACGTTTTCCAGCTCACGCACATTGCCGCGCCAATCGTGCGCCATCAACCGGGCGACCGTTTCCTGCGGGACATGTTCAATCGACTTGTTCTGCCGGGCGCTGCTGCGGCGCACGCAATAGCGCACCAATTGCGGGATGTCATCGCGCCGGTCGTTGAGCGACGGCAGATTGATCGTAAAGACATTGAGTCGGAAGTAGAGGTCTGCGCGGAACGTCCCCTTGGCGACCATGTCGGGCAGGTCGCGGTGTGTGGCCGCGACAATCCGCACATCGACGGTGATCGGTTCGCTGCCGCCGACGCGCTCGATGACACCATCCTGCAGCACGCGCAGAATCTTCGATTGTGTCACCGGGCTCATGTCGCCGATCTCATCGAGAAACAAAGTGCCGCCGTGCGCTCGTTCGAACTTGCCGAGGCGTCGTTGTTCGGCCGACGTGAACGCGCCCCGTTCATGGCCGAACAGCTCGCTTTCCAACAGCCCCTCCGGGATGGCGGCGCAGTTGACCGCCAGGAAGAGTTTGTCGGCGCGTTTGGAATGGTGGTAGATCGCCCGCGCCACAAGTTCCTTACCCGTGCCGGACGCGCCGATAATCAGGACGCTCGCGTCGGATGACGCGACGCGACCGATCTGCTTGTAGACTTCCTGCATCGGTCGCGAGAGGCCGACCAGCGTGTCGGCTTCCTCGGGCAGTTCAGCATCCTGGACTTCCATCCGAACTGCGCGGGTCATCAGCCGATAGGCGGTGTCGGCCTGCTCGGCCAAACGGCGAATCTCCTCAACATCGAAGGGTTTGAGGATGAAATCGTACGCACCGCGTTTGACCGCCTCGATGGCGTCCTCGGTGCCGCCGTAGGCGGTCATCATGATGACCGGCACTTTGGGATTGAGCGTGCGAATGGCGGGGAGGACATCGAGCCCGGAGCGTCCCGGCATCCGCAGATCAAGAAAGACCGCCGAGTACGAGCGCTCCTTGAGTTTTCTGAGCGCCTCTTCGCCGGATTCGGCTTCGTCAATACGATACTTCCTGGGGTCGAGTATCCGACCGAATGCGAAGCGCAGATTGGCGTCGTCGTCAACGACCAGAATTGTCGGCATCGATCGATTCCCCTGGAGACTTCGGCAACGTGATATAAAAACTCGTACCCCCGCTCGCGTGCCCCTCGGCCCGAATATGGCCGCCGTGCTTTTCCACGATAATACGAGCAATGGAGAGCCCCAAGCCCGTACCCGCGGCCTTTGTCGTAAAGAACGGCTCGAATATCTGCTCGCGCAAATCCGCCGGCAATGCGACTCCCGAGTTCCAGATGGAGACGCGCACGGTGTCGCGGCCCGGTGCGTCGGCGGTCAATCGGATCGTTCCATCGTCGGGGGTTTCGTCGATGGCGTTCAGCAGGATATTGAGTATCACCTGCCCGATCTGAGTGCCATCGGCCCGCACTTGTCCGCAGCCCGGATCAAAGCGTCGTTCGATGGTCAGATTCTTCGTTTGTGCCTGGGGACCGATCAGATCGGCGATGCGTCCGAGGGTGTCGGCCAAGTTCATTGGTGCCAGCCGGAGTTGGCCGGGACGCGCAAACTGCATGAAGCGCAGGATCAGCGTCTTGAGCTTGTCGATTTCATCCAATACGATCGTGTAATCATTGCGTCGCGGATCATCCGTGGGGCGTTCGTCGCGCAGTGCGTGAATCAGCGCTTTCATCGTCGTCAATGGGTTGTTGACCTCATGGGCGATCGACGCCGCCATCATTCCGATGGACGCCAAACGGTCGGCGTGGGCCAGTTGCTCGTGCAATCGCCGTTCGGACAGACGCACATCGTGGCGTTCGACCACCGAGGCAATCTCCCGCGCCACGGCTTCGATCAATCCGCGATCCGCATGCTGGCGCGCCTGCGGGTGAAGAGACGTGGGCTCATCCGCGCCGCCGATTTCGACCGTGCCGCGCGGCTGCGCTCTCACCGTGACACCCGCCGACTGTCTCCAGTGACAGTCCGCTGAGGCGGTATTGCCATATTCACGACCATCGACGGTAATGCGCGCGCACACCTGCTTCGGTTTGGGAAACGCCGTGGGCAGGTGGTCTGCGATTTGCGTGAGAGTCTCGTCGAGCGACCGGTTTGGCACCAGCGCGGCATTGGAGATTTCATAGAGGCAGCTGAGTTGACGTACTCGTTCCGCCAGTGAGACTTCTGATTGCCTGAGCTGATAGGTCAGGCGGCTGATCAACCCATAAAGCAAGCCCGCAGAAATCAGGATGAAAAAGAATCCTTTGTAAGTGGAGAGGCGCGCCCAGAGAGACGGCTCGGGGACCAGGGCCAACAGTGCCCGATCGGAGAACAGTATCCAGGCACTTCCGAGTACGACATAAACGATGCAGATCTGAAGGGGTGTTAGGCCCCGTTCAAAGAGGACGAAACGACTCCACAGTAGGCGCAGGATATTCATCGCAGGGAAGCGATCGATCCCGTCATTTTTACTGGATTCGGGATCGCGCTGAACCGGGATAATATAGGAGTGTCGGACGATGGCGACAGACTCACATGTGGAGAATCCTATTGCCACACCGGGATGGTCTGCAGGGCGCGCATGTACTGGGCTCGTTCGAAGGTGGCCGGATCGTGCACGTGCTGCTGACTCATGCTGCCCTTCATCTGTTCGACGGAGGCGTACTCGTTGTCTTCCATCCAGCGAAGGAGGTCGTTCTTGACCGTCGTGAGGTGCCCGATGCCATTGCGGATCAAGGTCGCGCACATCATCGTCACATCGGCGCCCGCCATGAGCATTTTCAAGACATCGGGTGCATCATGGATGCCGCTGGTTGCCGCCAGCGACGCCGATATGCGACCGTAGAGTATGGCGATCCAGCGCAACGGCAGACGCAGCGCCTGGGGCTGAGACAACAGGACATTGGGGGTCACTTCGAGCCGGTCCAGATCGATGTCCGGCTGGTAGAAGCGATTAAACAGCACCAAGCCGTTGGCTCCGGCGCGATCGAGTCGTGCCGCCAGATGCGCCATCGCGGTATAGTAGGGGCTGAGCTTGACTGCCACCGGAATGGCGACCTGCGATTTGACCGCTTCGAGGATCTCGATCACGCCGCTTTCGACCAGTTCGGCGGCCACCGTGGGATCGGTCGGGATGTGATAGATGTTCAGCTCGACCGCATCGGCGCCCGCCTCCTGCATGCGGCGCGCGAAGTCGGTCCAGCCGCCCAACGAGAAACCGTTCAGGCTGGCGATGATCGGAATGTCGACCGCCCGCTTGGCGCGGGTGATGTGCTTTAAGTATTCCTCCGGGCCGAGCGTGTACTCGGGCACTTCCGGAAAATAGCTTGTCGCCTCGGCGTAGCTCTCCGACCCGAATGTCAGATGATGGAACAGTTCGAGCCGCTCATGCGAGAGCTGCTCTTCGAACAGCGAAAACAAAACGACGGCCGCCGCGCCCGCATCTTCCATGTGGCGGATGTTGTCGACCGATTCCGACAGCGGCGAAGCAGAGACAACCAGCGGACTGGACAGCTTCAATCCCATGTAGGTGGTCGACAGGTCCATCGGGCGCTCCCCGGGGTTACGTTGTTGCGACGGCCGGATCGGCTTTTTTGGTCACCGTATCCCCCGCTCCATTGGCCGCCAGGCGCTCGTATGTCTGTCGCAGCGTGTCGGCGTCGTGCTGCGCGGCTTTCCACAGCTCGGCCGACAATGCGGGATGGCTCTTGGTCAGCATTTTGAAGCGGTTTTCCATCAGCATGTAATCTTTGACGCGAATGCTCGGTGCACGTGAATCCAGTTGGAATGGATTTTCTCCGGATTCCGCGCGTCGGGGATCGTAACGGAACAGCGGCCAGAGCCCGCAATCGACCGCCGCCTTCTGGCTGTGCAATCCCTTGGTCATGTTGATGCCGTGCGCGATGCAATGGCTGTAGGCGATGATCAGCGACGGACCCGGGTACGATTCGGCTTCAAGGAAGGCGCGCAGCGTGTGCTCGTCTTTGGCGCCCATCGCCACGCGCGCGACATAAACATTGCCGTAGCCGGCGGCCATCAGCGCGAGGTCTTTCTTGCGGGCCGGTTTGCCCGCGGCCGCGAATTTGGCGACCGCAGCACGCGGTGTCGCCTTCGACATCTGGCCGCCGGTGTTGGAGTACACCTCGGTATCCAGCACGAGGATATTGACGTCGCGGCCGCCGGCGAGCACATGATCGAGCCCGCCGAATCCGATGTCGTATGCCCAGCCGTCGCCGCCGACAATCCAGACCGATTTCTTCACGAGCATGTCGGCGACGCTCGTCAGACGGCGCGCAGAATCGGTATCGCGTTGGGCCAATATGTTCTTGAGCGTTTCGACACGCGCGCGCTGCTCGAAGATCCCCGCTTCGTCGGTCTGCACGGCGTTGAGGATTTCGTCGGCAAGCTGCGTACCGACATCGGCGGCGAGTTGCTTCAGCAGCAGACGCGCCCATTGGCGTTGGCGGTCGATCGTCAGACGGAACCCCAGCCCGAATTCGGCATTGTCTTCAAACAGCGAGTTCGACCATGCCGGGCCGCGACCGTCGGTGTTGGTCGTGTACGGTGTCGTGGGCAGATTGCCGCCGTAGATCGACGAGCATCCCGTCGCGTTGGCGATCAGGGCGCGGTCGCCGAACAACTGAGTGACCAGCTTGATGTACGGAGTCTCGCCGCACCCGGCGCACGCGCCAGAGAACTCAAAGAGCGGCTCTAACACCTGCGACTGCCGTATGTTGCCGTGCTTGACCCGTGAGCGGTCCAACTCCGGCAGCGTCAGGAAGAAATCCCAATTGGCTTTTTCGGCATCGCGCAGCAGCGCCACCGGCTCCATGTTGAGCGCCTTACGGCGTGTCTGGGTTTTGTCCTTGGCGGGACAAACATCGACGCAGAGCGCGCAGCCGGTGCAATCTTCGGGCGCAACCTGGATCGTGTACTTGAGCCCCTGCCATTCTCGATCCTTGGCGTCGAACGACTTGAACGTCGGCGGCGCAAGATCAAGGTGCGATGGCTCATAGACTTTGATGCGGATCACCGCGTGGGGGCAAACCATGGCGCATTTGCCACAGGCGATGCAGATATCCGGCTCCCAAACCGGAATCTCCTGCGCGATATTGCGCTTTTCCCATTGCGTCGTGCCCATGGGAAAGGTCCCGTCGCATGGGAGCGCGCTGACCGGCAGCGAATCACCGCGTCCGGCGATCATCGGCGCCGTGATGTTACGGATGAAATCGGGCGCGTGGTCGGGGACAACCGCCGCGGGCTCCCCGGTACTGGTGGCCTCGCTGGGGACCTTGACTTTGTGCAGACGATCCAGTGTGGCGTCGACGGCAGCGTAGTTCATCCGGACGATTTCATCGCCCTTGCCTCCGTAGGTGTCGGCGATGGCATCCTTGATGCGAGCAATCGCCTCATCGCGCGGGAAGATGCCGGAAATCGCGAAGAAACAAGTCTGCATGACCGCATTGATGCGCCCGCCCATCCCGGCATCGCGCGCAACCGCGTAGGCATCGATCGTGAACAGTCGCAACGTCCTGTCTATGATCGCCTCCTGCGTCGGCCGTGACAGACAGTGCCAGATTTCGTCGGGCCCATAGGGGCTATTCAGCAGAAGCGTACCGTTGGGTGCGGCATAGCGCACAACATCGAACTTGTTTAGCAGGCCGAACTGATGGCAGCCGACGAATTGCGCCTGCTCGACGAGATAGGCCGAACGAATCGGTTCGGTGCCGAAGCGCAAGTGCGAAACCGTGACCGAGCCGGCTTTCTTGGAATCGTAGACAAAATATCCCTGGGCGTAATAGTCAGTTCCCTCGCCGATGATCTTGATCGAGTTCTTGTTCGCGCCGACGGTGCCGTCGGAACCCAGCCCGAAAAAGACACTCCGGAACCGGTCAGCGGGTTCGGTCGCGAATGCCGGATCGTATTCCAGACTCAGATGCGTGACATCATCGGTGATCCCGACAGTGAAATGGTTCTTCGGCTCGTCTTTGGCCAGTTCGTCGTAAACGCCCTTGACCATCGCCGGTGTGAATTCTTTCGACGAGAGACCGTAGCGTCCACCGATGACGACAGGCGGTTCGATGAAGCGCGAGCCGTTGCGGGTTTCCTGTTCGCGCAACGCGGTGACGGCATCGAGGTAGAGTGGTTCGCCGAGCGCGCCGGGTTCCTTGGTGCGGTCCAGGATCGCGATCGCCTGCACGGTCGGTGGCAGCGCTTCTATAAACGCTTTGGCGTCAAAGGGACGATACAGTCGCGGCACGAGCAGGCCGACCGATTCGCCATTGGCCGTCAGCCAGGCGACGGTCTCACGCACGGTTTCCGCCCCCGATCCCATGATCACGATCACCCGTTCGGCGTCGGGATCGCCAAAGTAGTCGAACAACTTGTAGCAGCGCCCGGTCAGCGTCGCAAACCGATCCATCGTGCGTTGCACGATCTGTGGACAGGCGTCGTAGAAGCGATTGACCGACTCGCGGGCCTGGAAGAAGACATCGGGGTTCTGTGCCGTGCCCCGCACGACCGGATGATCGGGGGAGAGCCCGCGGGCACGATGGGCCAGCACGAGCTCTTCGTCGATCATTGTACGCAGCGTCTCATCGTCCAGAACCTCGATCTTCTGGATTTCGTGCGAGGTGCGGAAACCGTCGAAGAAGTGCACAAACGGGACGCGTGTGGCCAATGTTGCGGCCTGCGCGATGAGCGCGAAGTCGTGCGCCTCCTGCACCGACGCCGAGGGCATAAAGGCAAACCCGGTGGTGCGCGCGGCCATCACATCGGAGTGATCGCCGAAGATCGACAGGGCGTGCGTCGCCACCGAGCGCGCCGCAACATGAAAGACCGCCGCCGTCAGTTCGCCGGCGATTTTGAACATGTTGGGAATCATCAGCAGCAGACCCTGCGACGAGGTGAACGTCGTCGTCAGCGCCCCGGTTTGCAGCGCGCCGTGGACCGCCCCGGCCGCGCCCGCCTCGCTTTGCATCTCCATGATCGTGGGCGGCAGTCCCCAGAGGTTGGGCGTATCGGCGGCCGACCAGGCATCCGACAATTCACCCATGGGTGACGAGGGGGTGATCGGGTAGATGCAGACGACTTCGTTGAGGCGGTAGGCGACGTGCGCGGCGGCCTCGTTTCCATCGATCGTTTTGAAATGTCGCATCATGGCGTCCCGAGTCTGCGCCCGCGTGACGGAGAGGACGTCGTCACGGCGCCGGGCGACTTTATAGATGGCGTTGGCGCGCCTGCCGACTGAGTTGGTCACGGAATTTCGGATGCGCAATCCCGATGAGCGCCTGCGCCCGTTCGCGGATCGACTGACCGTGCAACTGCGCCGCGCCGAATTCGGTGACGACCCAATGTACGTCGCCGCGCGAAGTGACGACTCCCGCTCCTTCATCCAACACCGGCACGATGCGCGAGATCGTGTCCCTGCGCGCCGTCGACGGCAGGGCCAGCACCGGACGCCCCCCTTGCGAGCGAGCGGCGCCGCGAATGAAGTCGACCTGCCCGCCGATGCCGGAGTAGATATTGTATCCCATGCTGTCGGAGCAGACCTGCCCGGTCAAATCGACCTGAATGGCCGAGTTAATCGACACCATGTTTTCGTGTTGCGCGATGATAAACGGGTCGTTGACGTAATCGGAGGGATGGAACTCGACGACGGGGTTGTCGTCGATGAATTCGAAGAGTTGTTGCGACCCGAGCACGAAGCTGGCGACCATCTTTCCGGGATGCAGCGACTTGCGGGTGCCGGTGATCACGCCTGCCTCGACCAATTCGACGATGCCGTCGGAAAACATTTCCGTGTGGACACCCAGATCACGACGGTCGCCCAGATGATGGAGCACCGCGTCGGGAATGCCGCCGATGCCCAATTGCAACGTATCGCCGTCCCGGATTAGCGCGGCCACGTGGCCGCCGATGCGATCGTGCAGATCGCTCATTCGGACGCGCGGCAGCTCGATCAACGGCCGTGATTCCTCGACGCAATACGTCAGGCGGCTGACATGGATGAAATTGTCGCCGTGCACGCGCGGCATGCAGTCGTTGATCTGCGCGATCACATACCGGGCGCTCTGCGCGGCGGACAGCGTGCATTCCACACCCACTCCCAGACTGCAGTATCCGTGCTCGTCGGGCGGTGAGACCTGGATGAGCGCGATATCGATCGGCAGATCGCCGCTGCGAATCAGTGCGGGAATCTCCGAAAGGAATACCGGGACATAATCGGCGCGGCCTTCATTGACGGCCGCGCGGGCATTCTTGCCGGTAAACAGCGAGCGATGGCGGAAATGGGCGGCCCATTCCGGCTCCATGTAGGGTGCGGTGCCGAGCGTCAGCAGATGGACGACTTCAATGTCGCGCACGTGCGCGCCGCGGCGCATCATTGCTTCGACCAATGGTTCGGGTTCAGCGCAGCCGGGATGGATGTAGACGCGCATCCCCGACTCCAGCAACGTCAGGGCGTGATCGGCCGAGACACACTTGCGGTTGTAGACCGCGCGCCATGCCGGCTGATGCGCCGGTGCATCTCCGGGCTCATGCGCGGATCGTGCTGGTTGCTCGCTGATCACCGTTGTCTCCATCGGCAACTCTATCCGCAATGCGGCAGGGTCGACACCGCCGCCGCACCGGCACCATAGGCCTTGCGATTGATCTCGCGCCATTCCGCCCTGCCCAACCGCTCGATCTGTGAGGCCACCAACTCCTCGGGAAACAGCCGCAATATCGCGTTGATCGCGCCGAAGGCGACCATGTTCATCGATTTGGACGATCCCAGATTGTTGGCCATGCGGGCGAAGGGAATGCGATGAATCTCGATTCCCTTGTGCTCCCAGCGTTTGGTGACGAACGAATCGTCGTATACGACCGTTCCTCCGGGCGCCACCATCGGACCGAACTTCTGCAGCGACGGCTCGTTGAACGCCACGACCATCGTCGGCGTCGATACCAATGGCGAACCGATGCGTTCGTTGGACAACACGACGTGGCAATTGGCCGTGCCGCCGCGCATCTCCGGACCGTACGATGGCAGCCACGACACCCGATGTCCGCGCAGCATGCCGGTCTTGGCCAGGATCATGCCCAACGACAGCACGCCTTGTCCGCCAAACCCGGCGAGGATCATACGATGCGTCTCGGCGCGGATGCTGTCACCGTTCGATGCGATGCCGTCGCCGTCGACGCCAAGAATGGAACGATAATCATGCAGCGGAACGGTGATGCGTTGGCGGGTACGTGAAGGCGTCTCCTTACGCCGGTCACAGAAGACCTGCGCGGGAAACACCTTGGCCATGGCGTCGGTGATCCACTGACGCGATTCTACCGGATCCATGCCCCAGCCGGTCGGGCAGGGCGAGACCGCCTCGACCATCGAGAATCCCTTGTTGTCGATCTGCGTCTGCAGGGCGCGGCGGATGGCGGCGCGCGTTTTCAGCACATGCTTGCTCTCGTCCAAATGGCAGCGCTCGATGTAAACCGGTGCATCCAGCACCGCGAGCAGTTCGGCCATGCGCAGCGGATAGCCGGTTGTGGCCCAATCGCGCCCGGTCGGGCTGGTCGTCGTCTTCTGGCCGATGAGCGTGGTCGGCGCCATCTGGCCGCCGGTCATGCCGTAGATGGCGTTGTTGACGAAGATCACGGTGAAGTTCTCGCCGCGATTGGCCGCCTGCAGGATATTGTTGCCGCCGATCGAAGCCAGATCGCCGTCACCTTGATAGCAGATGACGATGGAATCGGGATGCGCGCGTTTGACCGCGGTGGCGACCGCCGGGGCCCGCCCGTGCGCCGCCTGGATGTTGCCGCAGCGGAAATAGTAGTAGCCGAACACGGCGCAGCCGACCGGCGAGATGAAGATCGTGCGCTCACGCACGCCGAGGTCGTCGAGCGCCTCGGCGATAAACTTGTGCAAATTGCCATGTCCGCAGCCGGGGCAGTAGTGTGTCGCCTCCGACTCGACACCGGGCTTGCGCTCGAAGCGCTCATAGAATGATGCCGGCTTGGCGAGGACATCTTTCATCTTCCCACCTCTACGGTGCAGCGCGCGCGCGCCATCTTCCTGATCGCTGCCAGCAGTTCCTCGGCGGCCGGAACATTGCCGCCGCAACGGCCATGGAAGGCGACCGGGACTTTGCCGTTGACCGCCAGCCGTACGTCGTCGATCATCTGCCCGGTTGACAATTCGGCGACCAGCATGCCCTCGACCTGATCGGCCAGGGCATTGAGGCGATCGGTCGGAAACGGATACAGCGTGATCGGGCGCAGCAGGCCGACTTTGATCCCTTCCGCACGGGCGAGGTCGACGGCGGATTCCAGCAGGCGTGATACGATTCCATAGGCGACCGCGACAAACTCGGCGTCAGCGACACGGTATTCCTCGTATCGGACTTCGTCGCGACGGAGGCGTTCGTACTTCCCCTCGAGTTTGCGCACATGCGCTTCCAGTTCGTCGGGGCTGAGATAGATCGAATTGATCAGGTTGTTCTGCGTCGCTGCCGTGCCGTCGACCGCCCATGGGCGCTCCGGAATCTCCGTCACCGGAAGCGGAAATTCGACGGGCTCCATCATTTGACCGACGAATCCGTCGACGAGGATGCATGCGGGATTGCGATAACGGTCGGCCAGCTCGAAGGCGAGCATGGTCAGATCACACATCTCCTGAGCGCAATTGGGGGCTAGCACGATCAGGCGATAATTACCGTGGCCGCCACCTTTGACCATCTGATTGTAATCGCCCTGCTCGGGGGCGATGTTGCCCAGCCCCGGCCCGCCGCGCATGACGTCGATGATCACGATCGGCAGCTCGGCGCCGGCCGCGTAGCTGATCCCCTCCTGCTTGAGACTGATCCCCGGCGAAGAGGAAGCCGTCATCGTGCGTTCGCCCGCGCCGGATGCCCCGTAGCACATGTTGATCGCCGCGATCTCGCTTTCGGCCTGAAGGAATGTGCCGCCGACCTGCGGCATGAAGAGCGCCGCGGTCTCGGCAATCTCGGAGGCGGGCGTGATCGGATAACCGAAGAACGAACGGCAACCGGCCAGGATGGCGCCCTTCATCACCGCTTCGTTTCCTTTAACGAGTACTCTCCCCACACGGACCTCCGAGCCACGGTTTATGATGCCGCCGCCGACGCGTGTTTCTTGTAGACCGTGATGGCCCCCGGTTCCGGGCAATTGTAAAAACAGATCCCGCAGCCCGTGCAGTCGCGTCCGGTGTACCGGGCGAATCGGTACCCGCGCGCATTAATCAACTCCGACATGAACAGGCATTCTTCGGGGCATGAAGTGACGCAGAAATCGCACCCCTTGCACAGTTCCGATTCGATCTCGACGCGCGGGATACTGTTGGTGTTTTGGTTCACGGTCGTCTCCCCGGACGCGACGTCACTGAGCGATGGCGGTTGTGTGATGATGTTGGCCGCCTTGTTCGATCAGCGTATGGACATCACGGTACGTCGTCCGCAATGAGACCTGACAGACGCGGGCGATTTCTTCAAGTCTCATGTCGCGCCTGGTTTGCCAGAGGTCGCGGACGATGCGAATGCGATCTTTGCGTTTCATTGATATCTCCTTGCGTCAGTTTTCGGTTCTCGATCTATATCCACGGGAATCCCCTCATTGGATTTGAATCCTCATCGGGTCTATCTTCCGTCGTTTGCGGCGGATCTTTGCCCGCGGTCACGTGATGTTCGCCGTGGACTGCGTCTGAGATTTTGGTCCAGCAGCGCGGACAGTAGTGGCCGCCGGGAATGGAGCACAGCAGCCGTTCGGTATCAGTCAGTCGATATCGGCAAGTGGGACATTCGATCATGGCGGCCTCCGTGTTTGCTCACACGCGCGGGTTCAGAGCAAAGGCGTTGCCGATCGAAACGATTTCGGAATGGGTCAATTATGACATTGCCGGGGAACGCGATACGCAGGCGGTGTTTTCTCCATTCGTTCAGTAATCAGATGTGATTGGCCGCTGATGTCTAAAATCACACAGCCGGCTGTCTAAATCTGGCCAATGGACAAGCCGGAGCTCGTGATTTTGCCGCCATGCGTCTTTGAGCGGTTTGATGTGCTTGTGCGGCACCGAGTTGTTTTGACAGCGCCGAGACACGCGGGGCACTCGCGTTGCTTCGTCAGACATCAGCATCCATAAGGAGGTGATGAGCTATGAAGCGTTACGCGCTCATCGTTGCCCTGATCGTCATATCCGGCGCGATCATCGGCGGTACATCCGCCATCGCGCAGGTCACCGTGGCCCGGGAAACCGCCGTCGTCGAACGGCCGACGGTCAACGTCCGTCTGGGACCGAGGACCGACTCGGATTTGTTGGGCCAGGCCGTCCAGGGTCAGGAGTTTCCGGTCATCGCCAAGACCCGGAATTGGGTCAAGATTCGCCACCCGACGTACGGGGACGGGTGGATCTATCTGCCCCTGGTGACGATCCGCACGCTGCCGGTCGTTGCTCCCAAACCCGTCGTGGAAGAGGACAACGCCCAACCCGAGACACAGGGTACCGTGGTCAGCACATCATCGCGTGACTGGGTTCTCCCGGTCATCGTGACGGTTTTGGTGCTGGTACTGATTCTGACCATCGCGCTGACGGCCGGGCGTGGCGATCAACATCTGTTGCATCACCATCTGTGACATCGGGGACCGGACTGAGAAGTGGGGTTTGCTGTACTTGGTCCGTGCGGATGTTACCGGTGAATCCGGGAGCGCTCGATTTGACGGATCTTCAGCGTGAGGAGTACCGCGACCAGCAAGATCAGAGGGATCGTGAATGCGAGACCGACGCGCCGCATGCGCAGGTCGTTTAATGCACGATCGCCCTGGTCGATGACGATCCGGGCCGAGGCAAGCCCCTCGTCGATGATGGCGCGAAACTTTTCGACGTTGAAGTGATGCACCGCGGTGCGCGCCTTGATGAGGGCGGCATCGGCATCGTGGAGGTCGAACCTTCCGCCTGCGACTTTCACGCCGCCTCGTTGGGCCCGCTGAATCTTGGTGTGCGCTTCGGCCAGAGTGAGTTTCAGCGTGTCCAGTGCCGAAGCCATCGTGGCCGCCGCTATATACCCGTTATCGCCCTCGGCATGGCAGGTGATGCACAGGGCATCCTCGCTGACCCCCAGCATTGCATCGGTGGAAAACTGAATGTCATGATGTCCATGACAGATGATGCAGTCGGCGAGTCCCAATTCGGCGAATGCCGCCTTATGCGGACTCGCGTTGAAGAAGTCACGGTTGTTGGCATGGCATTCGCCGCAGACCTGAGAGATCGAAGACAATCCCGGGGGCGTTGCGCCATGATTCCCATGACAGTTGTTGCAGGTCGGCGCCGCCAGGTCGCCCTCGTCCAGAAGCTTCACACCGTGAACGGAGGAGCGATACTGCTGTTCCTGATCGGTCGGGATTTCATACGGACGCATGTGGGCATCCTTTCCGTGGCATTCGCCGCACGTCGTGGACACGTTTGTTCTGTAGACCGGTGAGCGGGCATCGCCGATGGGCCGGATGCCATGGATGCCGTGGCACGACGTGCAGGTCGCCACATGCTCGTCCCCCTCGGCCAGCGCCTTTCCATGGTGGCTCGAGCGATACTCCAGCATTTGATCCACGCGCAGCTTCGGATTGAATCGTTTCATCAACTCGACGTCGGAATGACAGTCCGCACACAGAGCCGGAATCTCGCTTGGCCGTGGCGCGCCGCGAAATCCCTTCGCACGATCGTGGGCGCGTTCGGCATCGTGTCCGGTGGACGGGTCGCCGCCGTGACAATCCTGGCACGAGAACTCCTTCTGGTAATGGATGTCCTCTGTAAACGATGCAGCCGGCGTGCGCAGCCGTTCGATCGTCAGGCCCGCATGGCAATCAACGCAGGAGTTTCCCGTTTGCGCCGTCACTGTCCGACCCCACAGGACCACCATCACGCCGATCAGCGCGATGAAATAAACCCGGCTGCCAAACCCCTGCATAATGTTCATGAAAGATACCCAAGAATCGTGAAAGCAACGATATACACGATGACACCCCAGCCGATCACGGTGAACAATAGGTTGCGTTGCTCGTGGCGCGCCTTGCGGTCGAGGAACGGCACCAAAACCATCGCCGCGCCGCCCACCGCAAAGATCAGGATGCCCAGCAGCTCTCCGTCGATGAAGAACACCTTTCCCGGAATGTACTTGAGCGTTTGAAACATGAACATGAAGAACCACTCGGGGCGGATTCCCGCCGGTGCCGGAGCGAGCGGGTCAGCCTTGACTCCCAGTTCCCAGGGGAACACCGATGCCAGCGTCACCAGTAATCCCAATGCCAGCGTCCAACCGACCAGATCGCGTAAGGCAAAGCTGGGCACAAACGGCATTTGTGGGCAGTCCTTTCGTTTCTGGGAGATCGGAACACTCATGCCGTGCTTCTGCACCAGTACGAGATGCACGATCAGAAAAAACGTGGCCAGCATGGGCAACACTGCGACATGGACCCCAAAGAACCGCGTCAACGTCGCCCCGGTGACATTGTCTCCGCCACGGGCAATCTGGAGCAACCAGTCTCCCACTAACGGGATCTCGCCGAGAATGTCTGTGCCGACCTTGGTGGCAAAGTACGCGAGTTGATTCCAGGGGAGCAGATATCCGGAGAATCCGAAGGCCAGGGAAAGGAACAACAGCAGGGCTCCGCTGATCCATGTCAGTTCGCGTGGACGGCGATAGGCGCGCAACAAAAAGACCGAGAACAGATGCACAAATGCGAAGAAGATCATCAGGTTGGCGGCCCAGGAATGGATCGAACGCACCAGCCACCCGAAGGGGACCTCGGTCATAATGAATTCCACCGACTCGAAGGCGGCCTCTGCAGTCGGTCGGTAGTAGAGCAACAGGAGGATTCCGGTGCCGACCTGAATTAAAAAGCAAAACAGCGTCATCCCGCCGAGGTAATACCAGACGGTGTGTCTGTGAACCGGGACACGCTTATGTGCGAGAAGATCAGAAACGACGTGCAACCCCAGCCGCTCGTCCAGCCAATTCCAAACTCCCTGTTTGGAAACGTTCGCGTTCATGTCCGGGTCACGATGATGTGATCGTCGCGGACGGCGACATCGTAGAGGGCCAACGGTCGCGGCGGCGGGCCGGCAATGTTGTTTCCGTTCAGGTCATAGTGCCCGTTGTGACACGCACACCAGATATGCTTGAGGTCGTCACGATACTGCACCGTGCAGTCCAGATGAGTACAGGTTGCCGAAAACGCGCGGTACTCTCCGGCGTTCGTCAAGACCAGGAGAGCCGGGTCCTTGCCGAAGAGGAAGATCTTGCCGCTGTTGGGCAGCAAATCACCGACACGGGCGGCCACGACCTGGGATGTGGCTGCCTCCGGCTGCTGCGGCGGTACGATGAACCGCGCCAGCGGATACACGACAGCGCCCAGCAATCCCGCGATGCTCGATCCCAGGAGCGTGTTGAGAAACCCGCGACGGGAAAACGATTGTCTGGTCTCGTGCGACTGGTCCCCGATGCTCATCCCCGGCCCGCCTTGCGACCCGATCGCGCCGCGTGAATCCGGAAGCCGGCTTCGGCGCGCCTGACCATGGAGCATTCAATCACGATGCACCCGGCGTCAAGCAGAATACGCGGCACGGCTGCGCATCAGGCAGCTGCAGCGCACAATCATCGGATCCGTCTGCGATGTGCTTAACGAAACGAGGGTCGGCGTCTTTCGATACCGACCCGGATTCCGTTTCCATACAAGTCGGAACCCTACTTCGTTTCGGGCTTCTTGGGATGCTCGTGCACGCCGGTCTTCAACGCTTCCGCAAAGACGAATTTCTTGTAGAAGGGGCTGCGCTGATTGTGACAGCGCACGCAGGTGGCCTCCGTGATCGGCAAGAGTCCGGCGGCGGCCGCGAGTTTTGGGTCCTTCATGACTTTCATTGCTTTATATTCCGATCCCGGGCCGTGGCACGATTCACATCCTACTCCCACGAGGAGCGAATCGGATTTCGATTTGCCGATCGAGTGGCATTCGACACATTCAGCATTCTTCTGTTCTTCCGGTTTGAGGACGTCCCACGCCTTGGCGTGAACTGTCAGCCCCCAGGAATCGTACTCCGCCTTGTGGCACAGCTTGCAACTTTTGTCGCCGACGTAATGGAAATTTTTCTCGGCCCACAACAGTGTGTCGGACTTTCCCGGAACCTTCATTTCAGCGGCGGGTTTCTTTTCGCCTTCCTGCGCATTGAGACCGCTGCCCCAATCGGCTGTGAATGCCGCCGCCGCCAAAAACGCCACCACCGACAGCACGACCATTCCCCGTCCCGAGCGCAGCCCTTCCGTTGTACGTTTCATTAACTCCTCCCAGAGTGCAACGATCGCCCGCGGCGAGCGTTGTCTACCAATAATACACGTAGAGAACTCCGCGAGAAAGCCAGGATTGCTAAATTGCCCCTGTTTTGGTCCTATAAGGGATTGGGGATCACTGCGCAACCCCACTTCATTGCAGCGATTCCGCTATCAAACGCCGCGCATGCTCATAAGGTCTCGGACAAAAAGCGTCTGTTTTGACATCCGCCCAATCGCCGCCGTCGTAGTATGGATGCCGGGTTGCCGACATTGAGATCAAACGCAGGCAACCGGGGTACAGATGCCGACGGAGAGTTGCCATGGGACTTGACAGACGCCGATTTCTGACCACGCTGGGTGCCACGGCCGCGGCTGTTGCGGTCGGTCGCGACGCCAATGCCGAACGACATGCCGCTGCCGATTGCGACGTCGCTTGGGGCGTGCTGGTCGATACCGTGGTCTGCATCGGGTGCCGCAAGTGCGAGTGGGCCTGCGAACAGGAACACAAGCTGCTCAATGCCCCCCTCGCCAACTACGACGACAAGAGCGTATTCGCTGAGGATCGACGCCCCGACGACAAACGCTACACGGTCGTCAATGAATACCGTGGCTCCGATCAGCGCCCGCACACGATCAAGATGCAGTGTATGCACTGCAACCAGCCGGCCTGTGTCTCCTCGTGCATCGTCGGCGCGCTGACCAAAGACCCGCAGGGGCCGGTCGTGTACGACGCCTGGAAGTGCATCGGTTGCCGCTACTGCATGGTGGCGTGCCCGTTTCAGATTCCGGCCTACGAATACCACAACGCGCTGACGCCGGAGGTGCGCAAGTGCACCTTCTGTCACGAACGCCTGGCGCGCGGCGAACAGCCGGCGTGTGTGGCCATCTGCCCCAATGAAGCGCTGACCTTCGGTCGTCGCGAGGATTTGATCGAAGTTGCAAGGGCACGGATTCGTCACAATCCCGGAAAGTACATCGATCACATCTATGGTGAGCACGAGGTCGGCGGTACCGCTTGGCTCTACCTGCTCGCGTCGGACGTCGCCTCGACCGGGCTTCCCGAACTGGGAAGCAATCCGATTCCGCCGCTGACCGAATCGATCCAGCACGGAATCTTCCGGTCGTTTGTACCGCCGTTGGCGCTGTACGCGTTGCTGGGGCTGGTCATGTACTCGACGCGTCGCAACGGAAAGTCTGAGCCCACCGCAGAGGACGATGTTGGCCCCGAATAATCATGCGCGCCGCGTCACCGTCCGATTCTGGACATGGGGCACGACGATTCTCGGCATCCTGACAGGGGTCGGCGCATTGCTGTACCTCTACCGCCTTCTCTTTGGATTAGGAGCGGCAACAAATCTCGACAATCAGTACCCTTGGGGAATCTGGATTGCCGTCGATGTCGCCTCCGGAGTGGCACTGGCCGCTGGCGGCTTTACGACCGCCGCATTGGCCGACATTTTTCACAAAGAGGAGTATCACGACATCGTTCGCCCCGCGCTGCTGACGGCGATGCTCGGCTACACATTCGTCGTCGTCGGCCTGCTGGCCGACTTGGGGCGTTACTATAACGTCTGGCATCCGATGCTCCCGGGCATGTGGCAGGGCAATTCCGTGCTCTTTGAAGTCGGCATTTGTGTGATGATTTATCTCGCCGTGCTCTACATCGAGTTTTTGCCCACCGTGGTGGAGCGCTTCAGCGGCCGTGTCCGTCTGCCCCGTCCCTTGCAGTTTCTAAACCGATTCTTCGAAGCGGTGATGGAGGTGGCCGGGGCCAATCTGCGGCGCTTCATCTCGGTTTTCATCATTGCCGGCGTCGTCCTGTCGTGCCTGCATCAGTCGTCACTGGGCACCTTAATGGTCATCGCCGAGACCAAGATGCACCCGATCTGGCACACGCCGATCTCGCCACTGCTTTTTCTGCTGTCGGCGATCGCGGTCGGGTTTCCGATGGTCATCGTCGAATCGATCGCGGCGGCTCGATCATTCCGCCTGAAACCCGAGCGCAGAATCCTGTCGTCGATTGCGGGATATGTACCGGTTCTGCTTGGTGTTTATCTTGTGGTGCGAATTGTCGACCTGACCATCCGTGGCGTCTGGGGATACGTGACCGATCTCTCCACTCACAGCGTCGCCTTCCTCATCGAAATGACCGTGGGCGTGCTCTTCCCGATGGCCATCCTTGTGCAGGAGCGTTGGCGAAAATCACTGCCGGCGTTGTTTTCCGCGGCGCTCATGGTCGTGGGGGGCGTGGTCATCAACCGCATCAATGTGTTTCTGGTGGCGTACGAGCCGTTGTATCCGACGCGCACGTACTTCCCGTCCTGGATGGAGATCGGTGTCACGATTGGGCTGGCCAGCGGCCTGATCCTGGTGTATCGCTGGTTCGTGATGACGTTCCCGGTGATCGCCGCGTATCCTGCCGGCGTGGCGGAATCAGTGGAGGCGAAGCAGCCGGTTGAGACCGTCTCTGAAGCGGCCATTTCGCAGGATGGGTGATGAGGCGTTTTGTTCCGATTGTTGTGTTTGCCGTGTTATTGATGGCGGCATGGTCTGCGGCACAGACCAGCGTCGCGCACCGTCAGCCGCTCTCCATATTGGATTGCCGCCAGTGTCACACGTGCGACTACCCGACGTCCGATTCGCCGTGTCTGATCTCTTGCCCGCGCATAGAGGCGGTGCAGAGCACCGCTCCGCACGATGCCGCCGAAGGGCCGGCATCGATTCTGCTCGATAAGTTGGTCGATCTGTACGAACCGGTGCAATTCAACCACCTCGCCCATGCGAACATGTCGGGGATGGGCGGAGATTGCGCCACGTGCCATCACTACAGTCCCCCGGGGCGGATTCCGCCGTGCAGCGAGTGCCACGAGGCGTCGCGCACCGAAGACAATTTGCGTATGCCGTCATTGAAGGGCGCGTACCACCGCCAGTGCATCGCCTGCCACCGTGAGTGGACACACGATACCAAATGCACGGCCTGCCATGCACCGCGCTCGGGTGCGATCGCGCCGACCGACAACGGGCTTTCCGGGATGCTGGGATCCGCGCATCCGCGTATCGCAGCACCCGACATCAAAGTTTATGAGACTCCGTACCAGCCCGCGCCGGTCGTCACGTTTTTCCATCAGGAACACATCGACTTGTTCGGGCTGCGCTGCGTCGACTGCCATCAGAAAGAAAGCTGCAGCAACTGCCATGATGTTCTCAAACCGGCGCAAGCCGTCGCGAAAACGCCCGAACAGGTTCACGCGGTCTGCAACGATTGCCACCGTCAGGATGCCTGCGCCAAGTGCCACGACAACGCGCAACGCCCGCCGTTTACGCACGCGTCCACCGGCTGGCCGCTGAACCGTTTCCATGCATCACTGGAGTGCAGCTCTTGTCACGCATCCGGACAGCGCATCACACAGTTGGATCGCGCGTGTACCGGCTGTCACGGTGACTGGACGCAGGAGTCGTTTGCGCACGCAGTCACCGGCCTGCGGCTCGATGAGCTCCACGGCGAATTCGACTGCGAGGGCTGCCACTCGGAACGACGATTCGATGTAGTGCCGACCTGCAGCAGTTGCCACGACGACGAGCGCAACGCGTACGATGTCCCGCCGGGGGAACGGATCCCCGGACTTCAGTGAACCGACCAATCAACAGATTCCCGTGAATCGACAGGAGTGCGGCGGAGTTGTCTGGCCGTGCCGCCGTTCAAGCCGTGCCCGGCGGTCCGCCTTCTTTTGGCTGATCAGGGTGTGCCGGGTCCCCCGAATCCGAGTCCGTAATGGGTGTCCCGGTCACGGTGTGCAGCGCCGGGTCATCGGGATGTTCGTGCCGGTACATCTCCAGCGGGATGTGACCGGTCAGCCAGGAGGGGTTCATCGGATAGACGCCGGGGCTGAAGACGGTGGAGTACAAGTGCCAGATGAACACCGCCAGCGTCGCCAGCCACGCTTCGTAGTAGTGGACCACGAGCATGACATCGAGAAATCCCTTGGGAAACCAGCGGACGGCCAGGTTTTCGGCCCACATGAAGAAGCCGCTGATGATCATCACGACAGTCCCCCACACAAGCGCCCAGTACTCGGCCTTTTCGACGTAGCTGAAGCGGCCGAAGCGCGGGCGCTCGGGGCGCAAGTCGAGATTGTAAGCGATCATCCCGCCGAACTGATTCAAATCGTGGCGGCGCGGGAAGATGTCGGCCAGGAACCGGCGGCCGCGGTTTGTTCCCAGGTAGAAGATATGCCAGATGGCCGAGATAATGAACAACACCGCCGACACGCGGTGAATGATGCCGCGCAGGGGAAAACCACCTTCCCAGCCGAACAGGAATTTGACCCACCACGATTCGGAGAACCGCAAGGCGAAACCGGAGATCACCAGCACGATGAATGTCACCATGAGGAAGGTGTGCTGCCAGACCTCGCCCAGAGTCATGCGCCGGACGCGCGGACGGCGGCGCATCGTGAGCACGATCTGTTTGCGCAGATCGATCAGCCAGTGTGTCACCATGGCGCCGATGATGATCACGATGGCGTAGATGTAGATCTGCCGCACGATGAGCGCGGCCGGCGTGCCGCTGACCCCGGGAGGGCCGTGGATCGGCCGCTGCGCCACCGCCGCCGTAATCCCGGGATGGCACGTGCCGCACGTATGTTGCAGGTTGGCGGCGTGGACCGACGAGGTCGAGTCCGACGACGGCAGGATGCGGTGCGCCCCATGGCAGGAGGCGCAGTTGGCGACCGTCAGATCGCCCGCGCGGCTTTTGAGACCGTGATAGCTGTCGACCCAGGTCTTCAGCCGTCCGGTCGGGATGCCGTATTTTTCATTGAGCCGCGCCGACTCGTGGCAGGGTGAGCAGGTGGCTTCGGCGACACGGGTCGGGCTGACCGGTGAGCGCGGGTCGGTGGCGCGCAGGATACCGTGTTCGCCGTGGCAGTTGGTGCACACCGGCGAGGCGGTTTGCCCGCGCATCGCCAGTTGTCCGTGAATTCCTTCCAGGTAGTCCTGCGCGATGTTGCTGTGGCAACGGCCGCAGGTGCCCGGGATATTGAAGTGGTTGACGGACGATTGCGGATTTCCCGGCGACAGGATGATGTGCGCGGTGCCGTTGGTCGAATGGCAGTCGTTGCAGGTGGCGGCGAGATGGACCCCGCCCAGCGACGCGCGGCCGTGGACGCTGTTTTCGAACAATTCCACCGGATGCGCCAGCAGGATCTCGTGCTTGCGCACCAGGTCGATATCTTCGTGACAGCGCCCGCAGGTCGCCGGAAGATTGAGGGGATTGACTCCGGACTCGCGTTCCGAGGAATGACGGATGTCATGCGTGCCGTGGCAGTCGGCGCACATCGGAATATCCTCGCCGATGCCGACCGCGAGCCGACCGTGCCACTTGTACAGCTCGGACTCCGTCGAATGGCACTGGCCGCAGTCGACCGGCTTTAGCTGGTCGGCATGGGGGAAATCGTCGACCCCCTCAAGATCGCTATGGCAGGACACACAGTCGAATCCGCGATGGGTCGATTGACTGAGGGTTTTTTCGGTGACAACGAGCGACTCGGCACGGGTCCCATAATCTTCGAACATGTCTTGTACGGAATGGCACTCCAAGCAACTGCTGTTGTCGGCACTGACGTGTCGCGCCGCGAAAACCACGAGGCAAAACAGCGACAGGAGGATGCGCGCTGCGGCCCCGCAACCGCGATGCCCGGTTCCGTTCGTCAGCCGATACCTGGTGGCGAGATCATCCGGCATGCGAGACTCCTAACGGCGCGGCAGTTCCTCCAGAGTCGGTATCGGATTCTCTTCTTCGTAGGCGAGCAAATCGTGACATGTTGAGCAATCGCCCGAAATGGTCCGTCCATCCGGGGCGCTGTGTGCTTCATCGTGACAACGGAAACAGCCGTCCGAGCGGGTGTGTCCGATGTGGGTCGTATAAGTGCCCCACGTGACCTTCATGGCCGGGAAGACATTGCGCAGGTAAATGTCGGCGATCGCCGTTCCGGCGCGGTTGACGGCCTCGCTCTTTTCCTGCTCAATGTCGGGGTACTGTTCACGGTAAAACGTTTGCAGGCGCGACGGTATTTGCCGCGCGGCCTCGTCGCGCGTCGCGTATTCCGTTGTCAGCAGTTCGACCGCCTGCCTCTTGATGTATGGCAAGGCGGGGTCGATCTCCAAAGACACCATCGCCTCATCGACCGCGAAGGCCGGATCGTCGAACACATGCGACGGACGGTTGTGGCAGTCCATGCAGTCCATAACGCGACGGGGCATGGCGCGCAATTCATCGGCAGTCAGGCGGGAATCGTCCGAGACATACTCGGTGGCTGTTCCATCCGGGCCGATCATCCGCACATAGGGAATCGTATCGCGTTGCTCATCGAGCGCGACATACTCGATCGAATGCTGGAAGCTGGTGTGCCAGTGGATTCCCTCGACTTCGCCGGTGGCGATGTTGCCTCCGCCGATTTTCATCAGAAGAACGTTTTTCACCGACGTGTTGGCCTCATCCTCCTGATAGCGCGTTTTGACAACCAGTTTGGAACCGTGGAACTTCTCCGGCCAGTGGCAATGTTCGCAGGTTTCACGCGCCGGACGCAGGTTGTGGACGGGCACGGGGATCGGGGTGCTGTAGGTCTTAAGCGCCACGGCAAAGACCTGGCGCACGCCGGAGAGCTTGGATTTGACGAACCAGTCGGCGCCCTCGCCGATGTGGCACTCGACGCAGGCCACGCGCGCGTGGGGGCCGTGGCGGTACGACGTCAACTCCGGCTGCATCACCGTGTGACAGACTTCACCGCAGAAGGTCGTCGTGTCCATGAACACCAGACTCTTGTAGGCGGTAGCCATCATGAAGCTGATTACCAGAGTCGCAGTCGCGGCATAGACCAGCAGTCGGCGTCGGGTGCGTACCGAGTCTAAATCGATTTCCACCCGAATCAGATTCGATGCGGCGGCGCCGGACTTCGCGCGGCGGCGCCGTTCCCACGCCTTGCCGGCCGGAATGAGCAGAAACCCGAACGTGGCGATGGCGGGGAGCACCAGCAGAGCCACCACGCCGACATAGGGATTCCACTCGAAGCCCATCCAGTCGGCGACGAGGATGAATGCGATGATGAGAAGGCAGCATGCCGCAACCAACACCCCGGCAAAGCTGATCGGATTGCTGATGAGGGATTTCGGCTTGATGATGCTCCTCCGGCTGCTGTGGCTCGCGCTGTCCGACAATCAGCCGACCGATTGTCTTATGGTCAAGGGCACTTGCTTCGAGTGATGTTCCGGTTTGGGGGTCGATGCCCGGATGCCCGTTCACCATTTCGATTCGTACATCTTGACGGCGTTGCAAGCCGCATCGATTTTGGAGAGAACATGGAAATCGCCGCACTCGCTGTGCTGACTCTGATCGCATCGGTCGTTGGCACGCTGACCGGTTTCGGCACTTCCACCATCATGGTTCCGGCAATGGTGCTCTTCCTGCCGTTGCCGGAGACCCTGCTGATGGTCGGGGTCGTCCACTGGTTCGGCGACATCTGGCGGGTCGTTCTCTTTCGCGCCGGTCTGCAATGGCGGTTGATCGTTCTCTTCGGCATCCCCGGGATCGTCACCAGTTACATAGGCGCTCGCGCCGCATTGAGCATTCCTTCGGGAAATGTGCTTCGTATTCTGGGCATCGCGCTGGCTCTCTACGCGGCCTTCTTGCTGTGGCGGGGGGCGCTGCGGATTCATGCTGGCAACGCAGCGGCGCTCGTTGGCGGGGCCCTCTCCGGTTTCACCGCCGGACTCCTTGGCGTCGGCGGTGCGGTTCGCGGCGCGTTTCTGCTGGCCTTTGAACTGCCTGGGGCCGTCTACCTGGCCACCGGCGCGGTGATCGCGCTGGCCATCGATACCATTCGATTGACGGGATATCTGCAAGGTGGCGCGTCGCTGCCCTCAGATCTGGTCGCGGCTCTCATCATGATGGTTCCAACCTCACTGGTCGGAGCGCGATTGGCCAAGGCGTTCGTCGAGCACGTATCTCCGTGGGCATTTCGGTATGTCGTGGCCGTGTTCCTGCTGCTTGTTGGCACCAAACTCGCCCTGTTTCCTTAGCCGCCATCTCAAGCGCTCTGTCAACGTTCTCACAGCGAAACGGGCCGTCCCGCGTCGTGCAGGACGGCCCGTTGGACGACTCACTCAAGCCGGAAACTACAACCCGGCGATCCGTCGCTGGATATCCACCCAATCCATCGTGGCTTCCAATACCGCATTGGCAAAGGCGGGATTGTGGACGCTCACGCTCAAGTCGTGGTCCAACAGCAGGAAATTCCAGACCGCGCCCCGCGCCTCCTCTGTCGCCGGAATGTTTCCGGGATTGACCAGTTCGCCATTGGCCTGTACCCATCCCAGGGCGATCAGCGCATCGCGCAATGCGTGCAGTCCTTCTTCAAACTCTTCCTGGGCGTCATCGACAAACCCGGTCAGCGACGCATCGGTCTGGTCGCCGTGGCAGGCCACGCATCCTTTGCCATTGACCCGAATACCGCCGCTGGCTTCGTAGTTGATCGCGAAGGTGTGTCCTCCGGCCAGCGCATCCTGGGCGACCTCGGCCATGTGGCAGTTGACACAGCCATTGGCAATGTTGTTATGGCCGTGGTTTTTCGAATACGGACCGTCGAATTCATACGCCCCGATGCCGGCCAAGATGTTCGATTGCGGACCGTGGTGTGGTCCCCAGCGCGACGATGTGATCGCCGTCGCGACGTCCGTGATTGCCGGAACCGGAGAACGCGCCTGGTGGCACATCGCGCAGGTGTTGCTCTCCTGCTTGTCGTACTGGCCGCCAACCCACATATCGGTCGGGCCCTGTTTACGCAGACTGAAGTCTTCGTTAGTGTGCGGCGCGTGGCAGGCGAAACAGCCGATGGGCGAGGATGTCTCGACGTCGATCTCCTCGCCGGTGGCCACGAAATGTTGATATCCCTCGGTCGTGTGGCAATGTCCGCACGTGGGGCTTGATTCGGAGCCGCGACGGACGAAGGATGCCGCGTTTCTGTGCTGCGATGCCGAGTATTCGGTTTGGACCGCCAATATGTAATTGGCCATGTTATAGTCATCGGTGTGACAGTTCATGCACGAGGCGGTTCCCGGTGGACCGGCCGGTCCCTCATCGCCTTCGCATCCGACGAGCACAGCAACTGTCGCCATAAACGCCAAGGGCAGTGTCCAGTTCAGCAGTCTCTTCATAGCAAGCGCCTCCGATATGGTCGACTTGGCGAAGCTTTCTCTTCGCGAAGTGTGCCGCTTATGTATCGACGGCGATGCGACATGGTCAAGGGAATTAGAAGACGTTTTGTCACAATGAGACGACACATACGACGCGGATGTGAGAGTTGCCGCCGACAAGCTTAATATGACCGGAACAGTCTTAATACAGTTGTGACTACTTCAGCAGTGCTGAACTAACGTGGGCCGTGGCAGCGCGTACAAAAGCCGATTCCGGTCTCACGGCTGGACGGGTCGTGGCAGACAAAACAGACCGCGTTGTCATCGTCATGCCACGAACCCTTGACGTCCTGCATGAAGCCGTCAGGGTGCGGGGAAACAGCATTGCGATGGCAGGTCAGGCAGGTTGATTCGGCGCCGCTTTGGTCATGGCATCCCGCACACAACTCGATGTCGTTGCGGGCGATATCGGCATGCGCCGCAAAGCGGAAGTCGGCGACTTCGTGCCAGACCGGACGGAACCGTCCGCCGTCATGGGCGGGATCATGGCAGGCGACACAGAACGATTCGGTCTCATGGCAGATGGCACAGTCGGAGGTCTTCGCGCGCACATCGCTGCCGTGAGTAAAGCGGTAATTCAACCCGTGTGCGCGCTGGAGAATCAGGGGATCGAGACCGCCCGCCGCACCGGCCAATGGCCCGATGCGGTCTCTGGGGGCATCTTCATCACCGACGACTGCGAAACCCAGTGCGGCGCCGTCATGGCACTCCTGGCAATAGGTCTGGGTGTGGCATTGTTCGCACGACCGGGCGTCGGACCGCGCCACATCGACATGATCCAATACCCAGTCGGCGACGTGGTCCTCGGGACGACGCCATTCGACTTGTGAGTGGCAGACACTGCAGTCATCGTTCATCTGCCGTTCCGCGTGGCACGCGACACAGCCGTCCATCGCCGGCAGCCGGAACGGCGATGTCGTCGCCTCGTCGATGCCCTCGTGGCAGCGATTGCAGTCCAGGCCGACAGTTGAGCTGTGGAGTGCATGGGAGAAGATCAGTTCACGCTCGATCGCCCGTTCGGTGTAGCCATAGCGGTCGATGTCGGGTTCCTCGTGGCAGCCCAGACAGAGTTCACGCGATGGCAGCAGGTTGTCCGCCGAGGTTGTCGATCCAGTGGCGGCTTCATGGCAATCGGCGCAGGCGATCTCCGCGTCGACCACATGGACGCGATGAGGGAAGGGGATCGCCGCCTCGCTGGGCCGCGAGCCGATCAGCACATGGGCAACCGCGCCGACAAACACGATCAGCGAGACGGTCACGACGAGACGGCGCAGACGGCTTTCGTGGCGTGTCGCAGGCATCTTATGATCCATTCCCCAGACGATTGAAGAACCACCAACTCACCCGCGCGATCACGCGGAAATCCGACTCATCACCGGCAAAGTCCGACTGCGTCGTAATATCTTCAGACAGGAGTTGGGCTTCCAGATCGACATTGGCCGTGGGCGCGACACTCCAGCGAACCCCGGCCCATGTTGCCACCGCCCAGTTGGATTCATTCTGGTCCTCGTAGAGTTCGTAGCTTGCGTAATTCGTCCCCGCCCGCAACAGCCATTTCGGTGAGAGCGGAATCAGAGTTTCCCCGCTGAGACCGAGGGTGTTTCCCGATGCGCCGGCCTTAATATGCAGCATCGCCGAACCGTAACGATGGGATAAACCCAGATCGAACCGGCGGGCGTCATCGTCCCCCAGATCGACCAGCGCCCCACCGGCGTTGGCTGTCCAGTGGCTATTGAGACGGACATTGAATCGGATGCGTCCCTCGTAGTAGTCCGCATCGCTGAATACCCACATAATCGAGTTATAGGCGATGTTGGGGCGGCGATACCGGAACTGTCCGTGCACCGACACCGTCGGCGAGGTGCGCCAACGCAGCGACAGATGGCCGCGTCCGATGCGACGCGTCGGTTCGTCGTAGACGAGATTTCCATACAGCGATCCAAATCGTTGGATCGTGCGCCGCCAATCGATCCCGACCCGCCGCGCCGCCAGATCGTCGACCTCGATGTCTTCGTAAACTCGGGCGCGGTGCAATTCGGAAAACGCCACCGCGATGATGCCGAGCGCCCCTGTCGTATACCGAAGTTGCCCGCCGTACGTGCGGCCCTCGTCCCAGGCCGTCCGGTCGACGACCCCGTCTTCGGGGGCGTGGGTTCCCACGAATCCCTCGAGCGTCAACTGCCGGAACGGATGGATTGCGGCTGAACCGCCATCTAAGAGAACTGTTCCGGTCGGCCAGTTGATGCGGTGGCGGCCACCGGACAGATCGACCGCGTCCCCGATGTCACGCCAGCGGAAGTTCAGATTATACAGCCGGTAATCATCGACATTGTCGCCGCGATTGCGCGCGTCATAGCGGCCCCGCACCGACGTGGTCACCATCAGATCGCGCCCGCCGATACGGGCCAACTGGAGACTGAGTGTGCCGGTGTTTTGGAGGTGGCGTGTGTCGGTCGTGTCCGTCTCGCTGCGTTCCCACAGGTAGCTGGAGATCCCGACCCGACCGGAGAAGATGGTCGCCTGCGCGGTGGCGGCGCATAGCACGCCGACCAGCACGACGGCTAACGCTGTGGTTCGTCGGCGGTCTGAATGGGCGCTGGGGTTCATGCGAAACCTCGGGCAGTTATTATCGGTGGCTGGCTGATCAGCGTCGATACCATGACCTCTCGTCGGTTGAAACGCAACGGAAACATCATGCCGTCCGCGAGATTTTGACAGGCGGTCGGGATGGAGTCGCACCCCGCTCAGGAGCCGCATGCTCAAACTATTGACATCAATCAGTCCTTTGTGACAGGAGGGGGGCAAACCGCGTATCTTATCTATCAGGACAGCATGGCTGGATTGGGTGACAGGCGATTTTCGGGAATCCGCATCACGGCGGCGGCATGGCTTATGTCCATGCTGCTGGGCTGCGGCGAGTCGGATGCCCCCAGTGGTCCGGGTCGCATCATTGCCGGCGTCGATCTGGATGAGCTCTTCGCGGCCCCGACCGTGTCCGAGAAGAAGGCGGTCAAAGCGGAGTGGGCCAAACGCGATGTGTCGGCTGTCGATGCCGCCATCGTGGCGGGGAACACGCTGGCAGCCGGGCAAGGGACACTCCAGATTCACATCGTATCGCACCGCGTCGACGATGTTCTCCACTACGGTGCGGTGATCGTGCCGGAGGGCGCCGCGCCGCATTCGCTGCCGATGCTTGTCTATGCCCACGAGGGCGACAATGGGATCGATCTGGATTTCCTGCTGCAGTACCTGCCGCTGACATTCGATGATCTGCAGGAGCAATTCGTGTTTGTGGTGCCGTCGTTTCGCGGCGAACGACTCCGCTATGACGATGTCGATTACCAATCGGAAGGCGGGGCCAGCCCGTGGGATCGCGATGTCGACGACGCACTCGCGCTCGTGCAGGCTGCGGCCGAGTTGTTCGACGCGGCCGATCCAATGCGTGTCGGGATCCTGGGTTTCAGCCGTGGCGCCACAGTCGGCATGCTGATGGCGATTCGCAATCCGCAGATCGACGCCGTGGTTTCCTACTACGGTCCGACCGATTTTCTGGGTCCATTCGTCGAGGACCTGGTGATCGAGGCGCTGGAAGGGCAGCCGCGCGACTTGCCGGGCGTGCAATCGCTCAACGAACAGTTGATTGCGCCATTGGCGGATGGAGTCTTGTCGGTCGCGGATGTACGGCTGGGGCTGCTGAGACGCTCGCCATTGCACTTTGCGGCCGACTTGCCGCGATTGATGCTGCATCACGGCACAGCCGACGACGTCGTCCCGGTTCACGAGACGGAGCGGCTGATTCAGGCAATGGTCAAGCTGGGACGCAACTCACCGGAGTTTGTGTTCCACATTCATCAGGGCGCGGGGCACAGCCCGCTGGGCATGCTCTCGAGTCTGCCGGAGTCGCGCGCGTTCCTGGAATTCCTCACGACTCCGTCTGTCGCCGTATTCTGAGCGTGGATCGCAGTTGCGCGCATCTCGGATACTGCATGGGCCTCAAGGCCCGTCGCACCTCACGAACAGCGGACGCTTACGATCGAATCGCAGTGGGACGGCCGTCGGCGTCGACGGCGACCATGATAAACTGGCCCCTGGTCGCCAGAAAGCGTTCGCCGGAAAGGGGATGTTCGGCGTGCATCTCGACACCGACCGTCACGGAGGTGTTGCCGACCTTCAGAACACGCGACTTCAACTGCACGATCGTCCCTTCGCGGACCGGCTTTTTGAACTCGACCCGGTCGGAAGCGATGGTCACGACCGTCTTGCGCGAGAATCGTGTCGCGCAAATCCACGCGGCCTGATCCATCCACTGCAGCGCGTGCCCGCCGAATAGACTGCCGAGGTGATTGACCTGATACGGGAACACGACTTCGGTCAGGGTGAATTCGGAGTTGTCCAGGGATGTCGTATTGTCCTTCGGCATTGACGATTCTCCCCAAAAGCGATGATGGTTCGTTACCGGCCGTGTCCGATACGGCTCAGCACCCGCGCCGGCAGGGTGATCAGCGTGTGAAGCAACTGAAAGACCGCATCGACCGTGATGCCGATCAATCGAAAGGGCAGCATGAGCAGCCAGACGATCGGGTACAGCACGATGGCCAGAATCGCGATCGGCCAGCACAGAAACAGCAGGAAGAGCCAGATGATGAAGGTCAGCATCTCATTCCATACGTCTCAGGTTGACTATGGTTGCGCCCCATGAGCCGCCGCTGGCGTGTTCATGACGGTATCTGCTGACCGCCGGGTGCTTCTCCAGGATCGCGTGTACGACACTCCGAATGGCACCCTTGCCTTTTCCGTGAACAATCCGCAGTTGATACACACCATTTGCACGGCACGCGTCGATATACTCGCGTACGACTGAGTCGATTTCTGCGCGTGCAAACTGGTGCAGATCGAGCGTGCCGTCGAGCGGATAGTCGACCGGAGCATCGTTCGGCCTACCCATGTCTGCTCCTGCCGCTCTCACTTCGGGATCGGATGATTTCGTATGCGATCAATGCGGCCAGGCGCGCAGTCTGTCCGTCGCGGTCGAGTGCCGGATTGCATTCGGAGATATCGACACTGGCAACCGGATGCTGCATGACCCGACGCGCCAATTCGATGATTCGCTCTGATGTGAAGCCAACCGGAGAGGGCGCCGAGACACCGGGCGAATCGGACTGACGGACACAATCCAGATCGACCGACATCATCAACGAAGCGCCGGCCCGCCTGAGAGCGCCTGCGAAGGCATCAATGGCGCTGCCGATGTCACGAGTCATCGCATCGCCTGTACTCAACCATTGAAACTGCCTGGTCCTCATAAACTCGAACGCCGCCGCATTGTTGGACTGTTCTTGAACCCCGATGCACAAGTAGCCGCCGGGTGTCAGGGCAAAATCTTTACTCTCGGCCATCTGGCGAAATGGTGAGCCGCTGTGTGCTTTGCCGTTGCGCAGCGGACGGACATCGAGATGCGCATCGAGATTGACGACACCGCAGCGCCGCTTGAGCTCCGCGTAACCTAAGAAATGCCCGAAGGCGGTTTCGTGCCCGCCGCCGATGATCAGCGGAAATGCCTCGGCCCGGAGCACGGCTGATACAACCGCGCCAAGGGCCGCCTGCGTTGCCTCGAGGTCATCGTTGCAACGGACATTCCCCCAGTCCCGAATCGTGCCGATCTTGTGGGGTGCGACCAAGCGCGCAAAGTGCGAACGGATCGCATCGGGTCCGGCGGCGGCGCCGGGACGTCCGAAGTTGCGACGTACCCCTTCATCCTGTGGAAAGCCGATCAGGACAACATCGTCCGCGCGCAACGAAGCCGCATCCGGCGTATCGAGGACGATCACGTCACCCAGGCGCGCATCATCGGGGCCGCGCGAGGAATAACCGGCGGCGTAAACCGAATCGCTCGATTCGAGCAGTTGGTCGAGTTTCGCCTTGGTCATCAGCATCCCGCACGGCCACGATGCATTTTCGGGGGCAAGCACACAAGCGGCATTCCCTCCGGCAACAACCGCGTGCGTCTGAGGATCGTTGGGTGATGAGCGAGCTTGAGATGGCAGGGAGATTATGGACCGGTGATCGGGCCGCCGACCTGGCCGCGGTCGTCGGCTTTGATGATATAAATGTCCTGATCGCCCAACGATGTTTTGGTCTTGCCGGCGACGATCAACCCGCCGTCAGGCGTCGCGGCCACGGATGCGGCTTCGTCGTCGTTGGGTCCCCCGAGGGCAACATCCCATAGCCGCTTGCCGAAGTAGTCGACTTTCACCAGGTGAATATCGCGATCCAGACTGCTTTCCAGCTTCTGCCAGCCCGCCATGACAAATTCTTCGCCGGGAACGATGGCAACCGCCTGTGCCGTTTTGTGCGAGTATGTTCCGCTGTTTCCGGAGAACCCCGACCAACGCAGGATGCCATCGCCGGTCGTGCGATAGAGAAAATCGATCGTATTGTTTTGATACAGCACCTGACTGTGTCCGGCGAACACCAGATCACCGTCGTTTGTGGTCACGATATCCTCCCCGACCTCAAGACGGTTTCCCCCGAAGCGCCGGCTCCAGAGCCGATGGCCGCGTGAGTCGAATCGCTGCAACATCAGGTCGGAGTAGGTATAGGGCGCATCGACGTATCCGGTGACGGCATAATCGCCGTTGGACAACTGCACGACCGAGTGGCCCATCGTCACGTCCGTGTACGACGTGTCCCATTGGCGATAGCCGGTGTCGTCGAGCTTTAACAGGTACAACCCCAGCGTCTGCGGAAGCTTCAGACGCCCCAGGCCGGTGATCATCCAGCCGCCGTCCTGCGTGGCAATGACGCGGCGTCCTGACCCATGCCAGCCCCACCAGCCGTACCACACCCTCTGCCCGAACGCATCGACGCGTTCGACGTAGACCAGTTGCGTGGCGCCTCCGTACGACTGTGTTTCGCCGGTGACCATGTAGCCGCCGTCGGAGGCCGACGCCACCGAGTATCCGTAATCGTCGTCGGCGCCCCCGATTGTGCGATCCCACTCCATCTGGCCGTCGGCGCTCAGCTTCATCAGGTAGATATCGGTCTTGCCGTTACCCTTCGAGTCGGTCGATCCGACGATCACGTATCCGCCGTCGGGAGTCGGCACGACTTGTTCGGCCCAATCCTGTCCCGATCCGCCGAACGAGCGCTGCCATGTATCGATCACACGCCCGGAATCTGCGGCGATCTGCGCCTCCGCATCTTGAAAGTCCGCTGCAAACGCCGGTATCGACGGCGACAGCGCGGTCGCGTCCAGATTGACACCGCCGTGCACGCCGCCTTCGTAGCGCCAGCGCCATCGTACGCCCTCATCGATCGTGCCGCTGAACGACGTCGTTGGTGTCAGGTCCATGATCAGACTGGGCGGCTGGTCATAGTAGGCGACCTGCATCTCCGCCCGCACCGCCAGACGGCATGAGAGGCCGCCACGTTCGTACCAGATAAATGGGTGCGCGTCGACCGTCCGGACCGGGTTCCACACCTCGATCCAGTTGTCGTTTCGTGTGCGGGCACCGACCAGCGGCGTCGCGCTGGTGCTCAGGCCAAAACGCACGGAGTCGGGTTTTGCGGCGGCCACCGAGTATTCCAGGAACAGACGCGTCGTTGCGACCGATACCACGGGCAATGGCCCGACACGGTGCGACAACACATGCTCGAACGCCGCTAATGGGATTTCTCCGCTTTGCTCGTGCGCTCCTGCAGCCGCCCATACGACATCGGCCCAGAAGGTGATTTTGCCTCCGGCCAACGCCAAAAGCTCATTGAGTGTTCCGTCGTCGATCGTCGCCGCAATGTCGAGCGACGGGTCGAAGCGTATGCCGCCCGCGACCAGACGCAGGTCACTCTGCGTGCTCTTGTCGTCGCCCAGCGGGCTCAGACCGGTCAAATCCAGCCCTGCTGACGTCATCAGAATGTCCGGATGAAGATCAAGAAGCCGGGCGGAAACGATTTCTGTCGGCAGTTCATCGGTGTCCGAAAACACGGGAAGTGCGAGTGCCGCGTGATACGAGCCGTTGCGGATCGCATCGGTCAGCGACGCCGGCTCCGTCGCGCAAAACCACGCGCCCCCGGTATCGGAGATCGCGGTGATCCGTCGGAGAAATCCCAATCCCGATCCGCTGGCAATGATGTCGCCGGCGGACAAGACCGACGCTTCCGCAGTTCTTGTGATCAGGCAGGTTGAGTCGCTGACGTCCGCCAGGGAAAACCCCGACGCAATGTCGAGGATATAGAGATTGCTTGCGGGTTCAGTCCCCTGTCCCGGCCCGATTGCTCCATCACCCCCGCAGGTCTGGAACAAGAAGAGGGCTACCAGCGCCAACAGAGCACTCGCTGCCGCCGGCAGTCGCCTGAGCGCTAACCCGCATTTCGTCGGATGCCTCTTGGACCTCACGTCAACTCTGTGCACGCTGGAATCGAACGTAGCTTGCCGCCGGTCGGGGAGGGTCGACCTTCAATGCAATAACATACGAAGCTTGGGATTATTCCCCACAATCTGTCCGTCCGCGACTTGGGCGCTTGCAGAATCAGTCGACCTGAATGCCGCACAACGGGTTACATCGAGCGATAAGTGCCTGGGCCTTGGCGGCGGTCGCTCGCAAATCGTCAGGGGACCATCGGAATCGGGATTCCTGCGGGATGAAGTAGGTTGCGAGAGGTCATTCGTCCGCACGCGTTACGGGCGCGGCCCAACCGGACGCCAACCGTTAATACCACACCAAGTTGGTGCCGAAAACTATGAAGGAGCCTCGCAGTGTGTGGGCGGACAAAGGGGCTCATTCGATCCTTGAAAGGAACATCAACGACGGCGGGGTATTCGCCGTCGCGTGTTCGTCTCTGCGTGCGGAACAGCGTCCATGCCTCAGTTAATGTTCGACAATCAGGAGACCGATCGACGCGCTACGACGGGTGAGGGAGCTGCGTCCGGCGCGTACGATCATTCGCATTTGCCTGATAGCAATTCGGCAACCAGCGGGAATGTCTTGCACCAGAACGAACGGGTTCTGGGGGTCATCGCCGGTACGTCGAATGCAGCCAGCAGCGAAGAGTTTTTCAGCTTACTGGTCCGTTCGCTGGCATCCGCACTGGGCGTGTCATCGGTCGTCGTCGCGCGGATGCGGGACGATTCACTCTCGTACGCCCAGACACTGGCGGTCTATCACGACGGTCAGACTCGTGACAACTTCGATTTCGAACTGCGCGGGACATTGCTGGAACCGATCCTGCGGCGCACCGTCGCATTCTATCCACAGTCACTGAAGTCACGCCAGGGTCCCGGCCGGCTCATGCAGGAACTGGAGGCGGACAGCTTACTGGCGGTGCCGCTGATCGGGACCGACGGACGCACGATCGGGCTGCTGGCGGCAGCGGATCGTCGTCCCATCCGCGACGGCGAAGCCGCACGATCCCTGCTGACGCTGTTCGCCGAACGTGCGTCGGCCGAGTTGGAGCGGCAACTGCACGAGGCCGCATCGCGGCACCACCGCGGCCTGCTGAATCTGATCGCCATGATTTCGGCGCGATTCATCAACATGCCGATTGGCCAGATGGACGAGGGGATCAACAATGCGCTGCGCGCGGTCGGCGAGATCGCGGGTGTCGATCGCGCCTATGTATTTTCCTTCTCGGGCGATGCGTCGACGATGACCAACACGCACGAATGGTGCGCGCCCGGAATTCCGCCGCAGATGCACGAATTGCAGCGGCTGCCGGCGACCAGTCTGCCGTGGGGCATGGAACGGATGCGCGCGTTTGACGTGATGCACGTGCCGCGCGTCCGCGATCTGCCCGCCGCCGCTTCCTCGGAGCGCGCTATTTTCGAATCGGGGGGCATCCAATCGCTGATCTGCGTGCCGATGGTCTGCCGCCACACGCTGGTGGGCTTCGTCGGCTTCGACTCGGTGCGCACCGAGAAACATTGGGGTGAGGATGACATTGCCTTACTGCGGATCGTCGGCGAAATCATCGCCAACGCGCTCGAACGCAAGCGCAGCGAGGATGAGTTGCGCGAACGGGAGGTCCGCCTTCGGCTTTCGACCGAACAAATTCCTGCCGTCCTCTGGACGACCGATCGGCAGTTAAACCTGATGACAGTGACCGGGGCGGCCCTGCGGACACTGAAGCTGGACCCAACGTCGATTGTCGGACAGAGCGTGGCCGGCATGTTCAGCGCGCCGGAGGCCGTCTCACAGGCGCTGGAAACACACCGTCGTGCGCTCACCGGCGAATCCGTCTCGGCGGAAATCGGTTGGCACGAGCGAATCTTCCAGTCCCACGTCGAGCCGTTGCGCAACGATCAGGGCCGCATCACCGGTACCGTCGGGATCGCCGTCGATGCCACCGAGCGCAAACAGAGCGAGCAGCTCTCCGAGCTGCAGCAGCGCATCCTTGAACGCATTGCCATGAGCGGATCGCTCGCTGATGTCCTGAACGCGCTGTGTCGCCACGTGGAGCGGGTCATGCCCGGTGCGTTGTGCTCGGTCATGTTGTTGGACCCGGAGGATCGAAACCTTAAGCTCTACGCCGGTCCGAGTCTGCTGCCGCCCATGACCGCCGCGCTCGCCTCATTGACCCCCGGACCCGCGTCCGGCTCGTGCGGCGCGGCCGCTTACACCGGCACGGCTGTCTTTGTCGAGGACATCCGCACCGACGATCGTTGGCACGATCTGCGTGCGGAGGCCGAGGCACTGGGTATCCGTGCGTGCTGGTCGATTCCGATTCTCTCCGAGTCGCAATCGGTCGTCGCCACGTTCGGAATCACGTTCACGCACACGGCAAAGCCGACGGCGTTTCAGCGACGCCTGCTGGAGACAGCCCGCCATCTGGCCGGGATCGCCATTCGTCACCAGCACGCGCGCGAGGCGCTCAGCGACTCCGAACAGAAGTGGCGCAGCATTGCCGAGAACTCCGCAGACTACGTGATCATCATTGATCCGGAGTTTCGCATCGTCTTCATCAATCGTACCGTGTCCGATCTGTCGGTGTCGGAGGTCATCGGGAGCAGGATTACCGACTTTCTCGATGGCCGCAATGCGGAGATCGCCCGTGCCTGTTACCAGCGCGTGCTGAGTTCGGGCCAGCCCGACTTTTATGAATGTTCATACACACCGGGCGGCGAGGGAGTCCACTACTTCGCATGCCGGGTCGGACCGATCCGGCAGGGCGAACGGGTCGTGGCGCTGACGGTCAGCGCCACCGACGTCACCGACACGATGCGCGCGCAGCGTGCGCTGCGCGACAGCGAAGAGCGCTTTCGCCAGATGTCGGAGACGATCGACGAGGTTTTCTGGCTCACGGATTGGTCGAACAATCGCGTCGTCTATGTCAGCCCGGCGTATGAGCGTGTCTGGGGGCGGACCTGCCAAAGTCTCTACGATGACTCGCGCAGTTGGGCCGACAGCATACACCCCGATGACCGTGACCGCGCGTATCGGGCGTTTGTCCGTGATGCGGAATCGGGCAACTACGACATTGAATACCGACTCCGGCTCCCCGACGGCACCGAGCGGTGGATTCACGATCGCGCATTTCCCATTCACGATGAGTCGGGTCGTGTCTACCGTCTGGCCGGCATCTCCGAAGATGTCACCGAACGCAAAGAGGCCGAGATGCAACTGTCCCGGGCGCGTCGTCTGGAGGCGGCGGGCCAACTGGCCGGGCAAATCGCGCACGATTTCAACAATTTGTTAGGGCCGGTCCTGGCCTATCCGGAATTGATCCGCATGCAGATCGAGCCGGACAGCCCCGTCGCGCGCATGTTGAGTGACATCGAAGACGCCGCCACGCAAATGGCGGAGATCAACCAGCAGCTGTTGACCCTCTCGCGGCGCGGACATTACAACATCGAAGCGGTTGACATGAACGCGCTGACCGAGCGGACGTTGCGGACACTGGAGATACCCGAATCGATCACGGTCGACTGTCGTCTCGGAAGCGATCTGTTGCCGGCGCGCGGCGGGCGCGCACAACTGGCCCGTGTCATCGCCAATCTGATTCAAAACGCGCATGAAGCGATGGGTAACGACGGCACACTCACGCTCAAAACCGAATTGGTCTATCTCGACACTGATGTCCAGCGGTATGAGTTGATTCCCGCCGGCGAGTATGTCCTCTGGTCGGTCGGGGACTCCGGCGGCGGAATCGATCCGGGGATCACCAACAAGATCTTCGATCCGTTTTTTACGACCAAGTCAAGCGACAAGCGGCGGGGCAGCGGATTGGGACTGGCGGTCGTCCATTCGGTCGTCCATGACCACGATGGATACATTGATGTCGAATCTACCCCGAATGTCGGCACGACCTTCCGTCTCTATCTTCCCGTGGAGCGCACGCTCGATGTGGCGGCCGACGACCCCGACGAAATCCCGCATGGACATAATGAACACATTCTCGTCGCCGATGACGATCCTTTGCAGCGCCGGCTCGCACACACGGCGCTGGAGCGCCTTGGCTATACCGTCACCTTGGCGACCTGCGGCGAAGAAGCCGTCGATCTGGCCGCCCGGCAGTCATTCGATCTGTTGATTTTGGACATGATCATGGACGGGATCGACGGGGCCGAGACTTATGCACGCATCTGTCGGACACATCCGCAACAAAAGGCGATTGTTCTGTCGGGTTACGCGTCCGGGGATCGCGTCGAAGATGCGATCAATCTCGGCGTGCGTCAGTTTTTGCCCAAACCGGTCCGGCTGCCCGCTCTGGCCAACGCCATCCACGCGGCCCTGCACTCCGACAACGGCGGTCGGCCCGCATCCGTCACCACGTCGCGCGGCTAAACCCGGCGGCTCAGTCTGTCGCACCCCGATCACATCCGGTCGTATCGCCCATCAGGCCGGGATGTTGCCGCCTTGTCGTCCGGCAAAGACGGTCTTCCTGAGGATGTCCTCCATCAGGCACCATTTGGTAAATGCCGATTGCAGCAGGTTGGCGCCGACGAAGGCCGTGAACAGGAAAAAGTAGGGGCTGACAAACCAGCCGAGGGCGAGACTGGCCAGCACGAACGTGCCGGCGATGGCGCGGATGACCCGTTCCAATGACATCTGTGTTTCCTCCCAGACTCCCGATTGGGCAATCCTAAAAACTGAAGCGCAATCGGGCAAAGGCATTCGAGTTACCCTGGTACTGTCCGAACGTCGTGTAAATCTCGTCACCGCCGATAATCGATGCGCCGACTGATACGCTGACCGCGTCGCTGAACAGATAGGTCACGAGTGGGCGCGCATGATAATCCTGATCGGTAATTCCCCAGAATGCGAACACGGAGAGCATCAACGTTTGGTGCATCGCCCACTTGGTGATCCGCACGGTAGCGGTCGAGCGCAACTCGTCGAATCGTGGCGCGTCACCGGGAGAATCTGTCTCGGCCAGGTTATCCGGCGTCGTCCAGATGACGAAGTACTGGGTGCCCGCAGTCCATTCGCGCCCTAAACTCTTCTCAGTACCGGCAAAGGCACGAAGCTCGGAATTGGCGATCCAGGGATGGTTCCCGTGTGGATCATCGAGCGAGTGGTAATACGCAAACTCGGCATGGCTGAGAAACGAACCCAGTGGAAGACGAATACTGGCACCCCATGCAGCGAGTTCGGGATGGTATAGCCAGGCGCTGTCCTGATCAAACTGGACCCCGACCGGCACCGGCCAGTGGCCCCAGTAACCGTACAGTGCCCATTCGGAATCACCAATACGGCCCGCGAACCGGGCTGCTGTTTCCGCATGTCCTGTGACAAAGCGGCTGACGCCACTCTCCACGGTCGTCTGCGCAAGAGGGTCATACAGTGAGATTCGGTCCGGGTCTTCGATTCTGTCCTGCGTGAAGCGTGGCGATACGGCCCACTCGAAGGTCGTGCGGCCGCTGTAGATGCTTATTCTCAGCAGACTCTGCGGTCGCTTAAGGTAGGAGTCATCCAGGCCGACGAAGAACGCAACCCAGTCCTTGGGGAATAGGTCGTTGGCGAATACGAGATCGCCGGTACCCCAAGTCGCGACCTGCTGCCCTGCTTTGATATCGAGCCAACGAGCCGCACGGAGTAGAATGAAAGCTTCGCGCAAGTCGACGCTGGTCACAAACGAAGAATTCTGGGTATTGTCGCCGATAACGTCAATGCGAACGAAGATGTCTGAGCGCTCGCGGGAATCGCGCATAGAAAGCTGGCTTCTAATTTCACTGCGCGGATGATCCCAATCGAGAAAGTCGTGGCTTGGGTCCAGTGCCCGATTGAATTCGACTCGAACCGCCTGGATCGTCTCGACGAATCCTCCCAACTGAGGCTGCGCCATCACAATCGGCGCTGTTGTGCACATCACAGCAGAGAATACAATGATGCGGATGGTCGGTCGCATCTACTATCGCGTATACTCGGCTGGTGGGTTCTTCAACAGCCGCTCACTGAAGTCGTCGGCTTTCAGGATCGTCGTATAGCTGATATTGTCAAAGGAGATCATCGTCTTGCGTCCGTTTTTGAGATCCTCCATCGTGCGTTCGGTCGCAGTGGGGAAGCCGTCGATCGTCTCGATCTTGCCGACCGTGAAGCGCCGTGTCAGCGCGTCCCCGCCGTCGAAGTATTCCTCCTGCAATGGCAGCATCGTCGAGTCATCGACCCAGACAATTCGATAGGCGTAGTCCGCCGTGCCGGGATCCTTCGGCACGGCCTTGATCTTTCGCGCGTGATGTCCCATCAGTGTGTCGGCGCCGATCAACGTGTGAGCGTCCAATGTCGGCAATCGCCCGGAGACGTCCTCATAAGTGAATTCCGATCCGACAAACGACGTGCGCCGGTCATCGGCGGCGATGCGTTTGACCAGGTCGAGCGCCGGGACATACAGCCACCGGTCGTCATTGCCTGCGGCGTTCTTGTGCACGAGAAAGGCGGTGCGGCGGACATCGGCGGGCTGGAGAAAGTATGTATAGTAGCGCTGATCGCCCATATCGGCAACATCGCGGCGCAGCATCCAAAACTCGCGAATGCGCGTGTTCCCCTTCTTGTCGGTCAACGTCATGGTGACACGCGCCTGACCGCCATCGGCGGCGTAATAATATACCTGGTGCGACTGCGCCATCAGTGAGTCGGCATCGACAGCGTACGCCGGTGCATTCAGCAGAAGCAGCGCGAGTAAAGTGAGAATCCGGTATCTCATGATGAGACCTCCTCGATGACAGGATCGGAGGCCGCTGCCGGTCGGCCGGCCGATTCGACGGATTGTCCCCAGGAGGCGAAGCCGCGCCGTCGGCGCAACATCATCAACGCCGGAAGAATCAGAAACGTGGCAAAACCCGACAGGAACATGATCAGCAGAAAAAACGTACCGACCGTGACATACGGCACCAGGTCGGAAAACAGCAGCGGGACAAATCCCAAAGCGATAACGAAGATATTGCGCGCGATGGCGCGCGCCGGTTCCTCGAACAGAGCTTCGAGCGTGGCGCGCAGAGAGCCGTTTTGCGCAAACAAATCCTGCCCGCGTTTGAGAAAGTGGATCGCAAAGTCGATCGAGAGCCCCAATGTCAGCGACGAAAGGATCGCGATCGGCATGTCGTACGGCTTGCCGATCCAGCCGATCGCACCGTAGACAACCGTAATGGTCAGCGACAACGGCACCATCGAGATCAGACCGAGCGATACGGAGCGCAACAACAGGATCATCATGATCAGCACAACGGCGAACGAGCCCAGCAGCGCGTTGCGCATGCCGGAGACCATCTTCTCCTGCCAGATCACGTTGACATAGCTGAGTCCGCCCCAGGCAAAATCGAGCCCGGCAGGAGGCGGGGATTGCGCGTTGAACTGAGCGGCCGCGTCGACCACCGCCCGCACCGAGCGATTGTCGCCGTCGCGCATCTGCACCCAGAGCGCCGCCTTGGCGCCATCGGGGGTGATGAACTTGAAGAGATCGCCGGGATCGCCCCCGGCGGCTTCGTAGAGAAACAGCTCTTGCGCGATTTCATCGGAGCCGTCGGGGATCGCGTAATAAGCGGAATCGCCGTTTTTCAATTCGTAGCGGACTTTCTTGACGATATCGGTGATCCCGGTCGTGCTGCCGACCTGCGGCATCTGGTCCAGTCGCCGCTGCAGTCCCTCCATCTGGCGCAGCACGGCCGCATCCTTGACGGTCCCTGCGGGGGTGTCGGTCGCGTCGAATTCCAGGTACGCCAGATACGGTCCGGCCAGGTGCCGGCCCAGTTGATCGTCGGCGATCCGGATCGGATGCGATGGCTTAAACCACTTGGTCGGGTTGTCGTTAATTTCAATGCGGGTGATGCCTATGAAGGCGAGCGCGATCAGTGCGGCCGAACCGATCAGCACCGCATGGCGCGCGCGCATCGCCAGCCGCCCCACGCGCGGGAGCACTCGTCCCAGGAGGGATCCGCCTTCGTCCTGGCGGCCGAAGTTGGTCAGCGTGCGCGACGGCAGCAGAATTGCATAGGCCGTGTTGAATGTGACTGTCAGTACGAACGCAATCGCCACACCCAGCGCGACGAAAACGCCGAAGACGCGCACCGGCGGGATCGGCGCGCTGACCAGCGAGACAAATCCCACAAAGGTGGTCAAAGAGGTCAGCAACATCGGTGAATACAATTCATTCACCGTCCCGGTAATGGCATCGCCGGCGCCCGTGGATCTTTGGTAGCGGTCGTGGAATTCCGAGAGGAGGTGAATCGAATCGAGCACCGCGATCGGCATCAGAAAAATCGGGATCATCGAACTCATGATGTGCAGGGTGAATCCGGCGGCGACCAACAGCCCCATCGTCCAGATGACCGTCATCATGGCGACGATCATCGGGGCGGCCACGACCGAGAGGCGGCGGAAGAAAACCAGCATCAGCAGGAAGATCAGCAGACCGGCGGCCGGAGCGGCGATGCCCATTTGGCGAAACATCTGTTTGCCGAACGTTTCCTCGGCGACCGGCAGACCCGCGAGATGGAATGCGGGAAATCCGCCGTCTGCCGTGATCCATTCATGGATGTGTTCGGCGACATCGTGCGCGTACGATTTCGACTCGAGCGGGATATAGACCGCGGCCGCCAGACCGTCGTCGGAGGCGACTTTGCCCCGAAGGATCGGGTTTTGCCGGATCTTCTCGGCCGGCGACGGCTGGTGGGAGCCCCAACCCTGGCGATCCTGCATCAAAGGGCCGACGACCAGCATACTGTCGGGCGTTCGGTAAATGTCGTCCAGCGTCGATGGCGCCCAGACATCGCCGACCACGACGCCCTCCATCTCCTCGATGACCGTCACCAGAGCTGCCAGTTTGTCGTTAAATACCGGTGTCAGCAGCTCCTTGTCGTCGACAAAGCCCAACACGAGAAAGTCGGAGAGGTCGAATTCCTCCTTGATCCGATGATGTGCCAGGCGCACCGGCTCATCGGCGGCCAGCATGTTTTCCGGATCGGTGTCGATGACGGCAAAGGGAATCGGGATGGCCAGCAGGATCGTGATGACGACCGCAACGCCGATCACCATGCGAGGGTGATTGACGGCGAGCCGGACAAGTCGGTGTTTGGGGTGCACCATGTGTCTGGATCCGATGCGGTCGGGCACGTGCACAGTATCACAGATACGCGAACGGATCAATGGCGATGGTCACTGCCAGTGGTTGCCTGTGAGCTTTTGACAGTCCCGATCCGCTCCGTAGGCCGTTGACGCCTCCAGAGTAACCCGTTTGGGGGCATCAGCTTTGGGATCGGAAGAATCGGATTGGTTCGGCGCGTCTGCCCCATCGCGATGCCGATCATTGTCAAAGGACGCAAAATTGTTATCTTGGCATGGTGTGAAGAGATCGGGGCGTACGTTTCCTTTTCCAATTCAGAGACAGCATTGTCGGGTTCCTAAGATGCATCGCAGACGGTCGCACGCCATAAGGATTGTTCGTCGGGTCATGACGCTGGCCTTGGCCGTGGGGCTGACCCCTTCCGATTCTGAAGCTCAGGTCGTCGATTTGTTGCCCGATATCATCGTGCGCGAATCGGACCTCTACAACAACGACATCTCCACCAACATCATCCCTGGTCGGACGCACCTGCGTCTCAACAACGGCACCGCCAACATCGGCGCGGGGAAGCTCATGTTGCGCGGGGTCTGGCCGCCGACCGTCGAGGGCATCACGGTCAATCAGCGCATTTTCCGCAGCGACGGCAGCTACTACGACACGCTGGCCGGAGTCTTCGTCTATCATCCGGGACACAGCCACACGCATTTCGAGGGATGGAGCGCCTATCGCCTGCGGGTCGTGCTTCCGGGCAATGGTGTCGGCGACGTGCTCGGCGAAAGCGAGAAGACCAGCTTCTGCCTCGCGGATTTGTCGGTCTACGACAACACGCTGCCCAATTACAATCCCGCCGGCGAGTTCTTCACCTGCGACAATCTCGTGCAGGGAATCTCCGTCGGCTGGATTGACGTCTACACCAAAACACTCGCCAATCAAAACATCGACATCACTGACATCCCCGAAGGCGTGTATTGGCTCGAATCGGAGGTTGACCCCGACAACAGCGTCGTTGAGTCCGACGAGACCAACAACATCGCGCGCATCAAAGTGGTCATTGGAACGAATGGGCTCTTGCCCGACTCCTATGAACCCAATGACAATGTCGGATCGCTGGCGGCCCGGCCGCCGGGACAGCCGAACAGCCCCAACCTCGGACCGTGCGATCCGCAGATCACGGTTTATGACTTGTCGATCCACGAGCCGGGCAACGACGATTACTTTCAGTTCTATTCCAATCACACCGGGACCGGATCCGACTTCGTGCGCATCAACTTCCAGCACGCGATGGGTGATTTGGACATGCAGTTGCTGAATGCCGCCGGCCAGGTCCTGTCGCAATCCACCGGAGTGACCAACAGCGAGACGATCTCGATGAACGGCCGCGTCGAGGGGTGGTACATCATCCGTGCCTACGGATTCAACGGCGCCACAAATCCGTTGTATTCACTGACCGTCGATCCGCCGTCCAATACGCCGCCGGTGATCACGATGATCGATCCGCCCACCGGGGACGTCGAACGGATTCACGGCTTCGAAACGTATACCGCGGCCTGGACCGTCATCGACAGCGAAGCGGATTCGACCTGGGTGACGGTGTATGTCAACGCCGCCGCCACGCTCGACGGCAATGAAGTGATGCTGGAAAACGGAATCTTCGTTCCCGGTGCACAGGGGTTCCATGTCGTCAATTCCGCGGAGTTTCCTGCCGGGACATATTATGTCTACGGCGCGTGCACCGACGGCGGCACCACGGTCGGCGATTGGTCCGACGGTACGGTGACGTTTACGGCGGCGACCGATTCCGATGGGGACGGGGTGTTCGACTTTCAGGACGTCTGTCCCTACTTCTACGATCCCGATCAGATCGGCTGCGTGCGTCACGGCGATCCTTACCCGAACGGTGTGACCGATGTTTTTGATGTGGCGTTGGCGGTCGATGTCGCCTTCCGCAACGGCACGACAATCCTCGATCCTGAGTGTCCGCACGATCCGGGCGGGCGTGCCGATGTCAACTGTGACGGCGTGGTCACGGTGCATGATGTCACGCAACTCGTCGATGTCGCCTTCCGTAACGGCACGGCGGCGTTCTGCAATCCTTGCGACTGTAATCCGTACCCGACCGGGTGCGAATAACTGCGGTCCGATTTCCCTCGCGCGGGAACGCGAGAAATCATGACGCCTCCACGATTGTTCTGTCTGGGTCTTGCGGCTGCGGTGATAATGTCTGTGATCGCCGGCGCCGCTGCGCCCGATTCGAACACACGATCGCCGCATCCGAAGACGGCCGATCTGTCGACCGCCTTCGACGCGAACGAACTCCTAATGGCCGTCTCGAATGTCGGATCGTTTGGTTTCGACCCGACCGGCGCGTTCGGCGCCGGGGGGTATGGGATGTTCTTCCCGCGCGGAACCGCGATGCCGGTCATGTTTGCCGGCGGATTGTGGCTCGAGGCGCTCGTCGGAAAAAGCGTGGTCGTCTCGGCCGCCGATTACGGATTCGACTACGCGCCGGGACCGATGCAGAATGGTACGTTTCTGACGGACAACGACAGCTTTCGCGTCTACAAGATCAATCGCGGCGACACGCACGGGAACAATCCCGACTATGCCGAGTGGCCGTCTCACGATGGCGCGCCGATGCTCGTCGACGCAGACAGTTTTCCGGTGCTCGACGGCGACGGGCATCTAGCGCCGCTGATATTGGGCGATCAGACTCTTTGGTCGGTGTTCAATGACACCGATCCGTCGCGCCGCAGCAGCGGTACCGGCAGCGGCCCGACACGAATGCTGGGCCTGGAGGTACAGTCGACGGTCTGGGGGTTTGGCCGCGCCGGACGCATCGGGCGCATGATTTTTGGACGACTGATTCTGATCAACAAGGGAGACAGCACGTTGATCCGGACGCATGCGACACTCTGGGCGGATGCCGATATCGGCAACGGCGCCGATGACTTGTTCGGCTGCGACAGTGAACTGGCGATGGGATACACTTACAACGACGGCGACGATGCTGTCTATGGAGCGTCGCCGCCTGCTGTCGGCATCCAGATTCTCGATGGTCCGCCGTTGGCGGCTCTCAACACGTACCGCAACGGTCAGGACCCGCACAGCGATGTTGTCGCCGTCGACCTGATGCAGGGATACAACCGCAACGGCGAGCCGCAGTACGATCCGTTTGCCGGCGAGGAAACGCCGTTTATCTACAGCGGCGATCCGGTAGCGGGCACCGGCTGGATCGACACCAATCCCTCAGATCGGCGCATGATGGTGACGGTCGGACCATTCGACATGGCGCCGGGAGATCAACAGCGCATCGACTATGCGGTGTTGGTCGGCCAAGGGGCGGACGGGATCGCATCCGTCGCCGACCTTAAGGAAAGTGCGCGTCTGGCACGGGCTTTGTATGTCTTCGGGTTCTCGGTTCCTGCGCGGGCCGATTTGGACCTGCTGCCTGGAGACTGTCCGAATCATCTCAATCAGCATCCCGATGCAGGGATCATAGCACCGCGTTCCACGTCGATTGCATACGGGCCCGACCTCGTACGCGCTGCGGTGTGGGGCAGGCCGGGTTTCGACGTAACAGAGCTGAACTTTGCGTCACTGCTGCTGGCCGGTGTCGGTGCGCAGTCCGTCGTTCTCGACGATCGTGGTGGTCCGGTCCCCGCTGAAGCCGGGCGCTGCCCCTGTGGCGACACACTCCCTGACGGCGACACCGACCTGATCTTAGGATTCGAACGCAGCGCGTTGTTTGCGGCCATCGGCGACTTTGACGATGGTGAGCAACGCTCATTGCCGTTGACGGGAACGACCAAGGGGGGCCTGCCTGTTGAGGGCTCCGACTGCGTAATTCTCTTCAGCGGCCCAGTTCCTGCGATTGCCGCTCCCCATGAGGAAACAAGAGACAAGCGCGCCCGCATCCGCGTTGGCGAGGGAAGACCCAATCCCTTCAACGCGGCGATGACAGTCCCATACGAATTGAGCGCCCCGGGGTCCGTTTCGGCCGAAGTCTATGATGTGCTCGGACGGTTTGTGGCAACGCTGGTCGACGGCTACCAGGGTTCGGGCACGCAGCACCTGACGTGGCAGGGCGCGGACTCTCACGGCGCCCCGGCGCCGTCGGGTGTTTACTTCGTTCGCATCAGTGTCGGTGACGATCACGTCGTGCGAAAGGTGTTGTTGCTGAAGTGACGCGCGTCCCATCACGCGGCACGGTCATTCCGGGCAGACGGGGATAATCCTGTCCGTTGCGTCTGCGCGATCGCCACTCCGACAAAAATCACAATCGCCCAGATCGCCATCGAACGCGTGAACTGTTCGCCCAAGAGGACCCATCCGGCCGCCGAGGCAACCACTGCTTCGATGAAGATGAACATGCTCGTGTTCAACGATCCCAATCGGGCCAATCCCGCATTCCACCAGTAATACGCCAGCCCCGAGGGGACGAGGCCAATGGCGGCGACAATGACCCATTCGCGCATCGTCAACCGACCGATTTGTTCGGGCAGATTCCCGGCCCCCACGGCCAAAAACGCGACAAAGCCCAGGGTCATGTGAAGCGCCGTCAGCGGCAGCGGGTCATAGCGCGACAGCCGCGCGCGCGTCATGACCGTGTATCCCGACCACGTGAACACCGAAAGAAACACCAGCAGATCGCCCCAGTTGCCGATCATCGACAATGATTGCCATTGTCCCCTCGCTATGAAGAGCGTCACTCCGATCAGCGCAATCGCCAGCCCGGTCAGTTGACGCTTTGTGACGCGTTCGCGCAAAAAGCTCCATGCCATCAGGCCCGTGATGGGCGGAATGATCGTCAGTATCCAACCGGTGTTCGTGGCCGAGGTGAAGCGCAGCCCGGTCAATTGTGTCCATTGATGCAGAACGATTCCGACAAGGGCAGCGCCGAGGATGATGCCCCAGTCCTTGCGCGCAGGGCGTTGGGTGCGTCGTGTCGCAAACGATAACAGCGTCAGCGTGATCGCCCCGATGCCGAAGCGCAAAACCAGAAAGACCGGCGATGAGAGCTTGGCCAGGACGATTTTCGTGTACGGGAAATTTGCGCCCCAGGATGTAATCGCCGCCAGGACAAAAATCACGCCCACCAGCGTCGAGACACCGGCGGGCCGCGCGGGCAAATGAGAAAGGGCGGCCGTCGCGGCCGCCCCGGTCGTCTCTTCCGTGGACGCCTGGTACGGCACTACGTGCTTTCAACCTGGCGCTGCAGCCAGCGACTCATCTTTGCCTCCAGCAGATCCAACGGCAATGCGCCATCGCTGAGCAACTCATCGTGGAACGTGCGAATGTCGAATTGTGCACCGAGCGTGTCCCTGGCCCTCTGTCGTAGCTCGAGAATCTTTAACTGGCCGATCTTGTACGCCAGCGCCTGTCCCGGCCAGGCGATGTAGCGTTCGATTTCCGACTCGATGTCATGATCCGTCAGCGCGGTATTGGCGCGACAAAACGCGATCGCCTGCTCGCGCGACCATCCCTTGTCGTGGATGCCGACATCGACCACCAGACGAACTGCGCGCCATGCTTCGAAGGTCAGACGTCCAAACTCCGAGTACCAGTCGTCATAGAAGCCGACTTCCTTGGGCAATCGCTCCGAGTACAGCCCCCATCCCTCGACAAACGCCGTGTATCCGCCCTGCTTGCGGAATTTCGGCAAGTCTTCCAATTCCTGTTGGATGGCGATTTGCAGATGGTGGCCCGGCACCGCCTCATGGAAGGCGAGCGCCTGCATCGTATACTTCGGGCGTGTGCGCGGCTGATACGTGTTGATGTAGAAGTACCCCGGGCGCGAACGATCCTCCGGCGCGCTGTAGTAGTAGGCGGCTGGCGCGGATGCCGCGCGGAACTCTTCGATCTCGCGAAAGTCGTAGGGGGCTTTCGGCAGTCGGCCGAAGAGTTCGGGGAGTTTGCCGTCCATCTCTGCGAGGATCGACTTGAATCCGGAGACCAGCGAGTCCTTGTCCTCGAAAAACATCGTCGGGTCGGATTTCAGATGGGCAATGAACTCCGGAAGCGATCCACGGAATCCGGTCGAGTCCTTGATCGCCTCCATCTGCCTACGAATCGAGGCGACTTCCCGCTGTCCGATCTCGAAGATCTCATTGGGCGTCAGATTCGTCGTTGTGTATCGGCGCGCGAAGTACGCATACCGTTCGCGACCGTCCGGCAATGCATGGCAGCCGACCGAATCGCGGCAGGCAGGCAGGTACTCATCGCGCACGAATGCGCCGAGCTTGCGATACGCGGGGACGACGTCATCGTTGATGGCCGCCAGGATGTCGTCGGCGATACCCTGTCTGTCATCGGCGACAATCGACGAATCGATCTCTGCGAGTGCACCGGCCAGCGGGCTGTCGTTGGGGTCATCGACGATCTGCGCTTCGATCTGCGGCACGGTTTTCTCCATGATCACGCGCGCCGGCACCAATCCTTCGGCCATGCCGGACCGCATGTTGGCGATCGTCTGATCGACGAGGGCCGGAAACGCGCGCAGCCGACGGATGAAGTTTTCGCAGTCGGCCGGTGTTTCGAATGGGTGGAAGGTGATCAGCTCCGGAAAGGAAATGTGCACACCGTTTTGCTGCGACACGGGCATCAGGTGCCGTTTCCAGCGCATGTCCTCCAATGCGAGATCGATCTCGCGCTCGAAGAGTTCGACATTCAGGTCGCCGGAGGCGACCCCGCCCTTGGTGCGAATGCCATCGAGGCGTTTGCGGAATTCCTGCAGCGCCAGACGTTCGTCCTCGACTGCCGCAGGCGACACATCTTCGAGCAGACTGTCGAAACGATGATCGCCTTCGTAAGTCGCCCACGTCGGATTACGGGCCATGCGGTCTTCCCAGTAATCGGTGTAGAGCAAGTCAAGCTGCTCCATCGGTGGCTCCGTCTTTGCACAGCCGGATAGAAGCGGCGCCAGCAGAAGTGCCGCGCACAATTTCATGCGTCGCAGAGTGGTCATGATTCATCCTGTGGTTTGTATTCGCAGAAGTACAGTTCATTGCCGTCGGGATCGGAGAATGGAGCCAGGCGCACCGGGCCATCATCGATGATCGGACAGTCGAAGTGCACACCGGCTTCGGTCAGTCGCGCCACCATGCCGTCTAATGGTTCCGGCGCATCCAGCCCGATGGAGATCGCCCCGCGGCTGCCGGGTTTGGGCATTCCTTCGCCGGTCAGATGCAGTCCAATCACGAATCCCTTGCCCGCGTCAATCGACGCCCACTCGCCGCCGCCGGTGTACATGAGCTTCATGCCGAGCGTCCCGGTGTAGAATTCCAGCGCGCGGTCCATGTCGGAGACAAAGACCGTTGCATTGCCGCCGTAGATCATTGAATCGCCTCGGTCACAAGTGTCAATGACATTGGATTGGTGTCTCTATCGGCAACCATACCTACTCTTCGGTGGCCCCGTTGCCATTCTCGCCATTCTCGCCTTCTTCTTCGGTGACCACGCGCGCGACATCGATGACCTTGTCGCCTTCGTCCAGATTAATCAGGCGCACGCCTTGTGTGGCGCGTCCCATGACGCGCAGCTTTTCGACACCCATGCGGATGATGATGCCGCGCTGCGAGATGATCATCAACTCGTCCTGATCGATGACTTCCTTGATCGAGATGACCTTGCCGTTGCGGTCGGTCGTCTTGATGTTGATGACTCCCTTGCCGCCGCGCTTGGTCAGTCGATAGTCGGCGATGTCGGAGCGTTTGCCATAGCCGTTCTCGGTCACCGAGATCAGGGTGGAGGCGCGCTTGACCACGACCATGCCGATGACGGCGTCGTCTTTGCCGAGAGAAACGCCGCGGACGCCGTATGCCGTGCGTCCCATGGAACGGACATCGGTTTCGTGGAAACGCACTGCCTGGCCATCGCTGGTCGCCAGAATGATCTCGTTGGTGCCGTCGGTGATCCCCGCCTCGATTAACTCATCGCCCTCGGGCAGGTCCATGGCATTGATGCCGCCGCGACGTGGATTGGCAAACGCTGAGAGGGTGGTTTTCTTGATGGTCCCCTTGCGGGTCGCCATGACGATGAAATGCTCATCGTCGAATTGTTTGATCGGCGCAAAGGCGGTGATCTTCTCCTCCGGTCCCAATTGCAGCAGGTTGGCGATGTTTTTCCCCTTGGCGAGTTTGCCGCCCTGCGGCACCGTGTGCACTTTCAGCCAATAGCAGCGTCCGGCCGTGGTGAAAAACAGGATGTAATCATGCGTCGAAGCGATAAAGAGGTGCTCGACAAAGTCCTCGTCCTTGGTTCCCATGCCGCGGACGCCACGTCCGCCGCGCCCCTGTCGGCGATACGCGGAAACCGTCAGCCGCTTGATGTAGCCCTCATGCGAGATGGTGAGGACCACGTCTTCTTCGGCGATGAGGTCCTCGACGGAAAAATCGTCCTCGGCATCGATGATTTCGGTACGGCGCGCATCGCCATACTTGTCTTTCATCTCAAACAATTCATCGCGGATGATGCCCATGCGCAGGTCCTTTGATGCCAGGATGCTGCGGAACTCTTCGATCGCCTTGATCAGCGATTCGTATTCGCTTTCGATCTTCTGACGCTCCAGCCCGGTCAGGCGCTGCAGGCGCATGTCGAGGATCGCCGCCGCCTGCACGTCGGAGAGGCCGAATTGCTCCATCAATCCGGTCTTGGCTTCGGCCGGTGTGGCCGACGCACGGATCAACCTGATGATCGCGTCGATGTGATCGAGCGCGATTTTGAGCCCTTCGAGGATGTGGGCGCGTTCCTCGGCCTTCTTGAGGTCGAATTCGGTGCGGCGGCGGATGATGTCGTGACGGTGCCGCAAAAACTCCGAGAGCATCTCGCGCATCGCCAGCGTGCGCGGAATGCCTTCGACCAGCGCCAGATTGATGATCCCGAAGGTGATCTGCATCTGGGTATGCTTGAACAGATTGTTCAGCACGATTTCGGGGATGGCGTCGCGCTTGAGCTCGATGACAATGCGCATGCCGTCACGGTCGGACTCGTCGCGCAAATCGGAGATGCCATCGAGCTTCTTGTCGCGCACCAAATCCGCGGTCTTCTCCAAGAGGTTGGACTTGTTGACCTGATAGGGAATCTCCGAGACGATGATGCTCTGCTTGCCGTTGGGAAGCGACTCCACATTGGCGCGCGCGCGGACCGTGATCTGGCCGCGTCCCGTGCGGTAGGCCTGGCCGATGCCGGCGCGGCCGACGATCATCCCGCCGGTCGGGAAGTCCGGGCCCTTGACGTAGCGCAGCAGCTTGTCGTCGGCTACGTCCGGATCGGCGATCAGCGCCGTCAAGGCGTCGACGATTTCGCCGAGATTGTGCGGCGGGATGTTGGTCGCCATCCCGACCGCGATTCCCGAAGAGCCGTTGCAGAGTAAGTTCGGAAAACGGCTCGGCAGGACAGTCGGTTCCTCGAGCGTGTTGTCGTAGTTGGGGACACGCGCGACCGTTTCCTTCTCCATGTCGGCGAGCATCTCCACCGCAATCGCCGACATGCGCGCTTCGGTGTACCGCATCGCCGCCGCCGAATCCCCGTCGACCGAGCCGAAGTTTCCCTGACCGTCGATGAGCATGTAGCGCATGTTGAAATCCTGCGCCATGCGCACCAAAGTCGGGTAGATCACCTGCTCGCCGTGGGGATGGTAGTTTCCCGATGTGTCGCCGCAGATTTTGGCGCACTTGCGGTGCCCCGCGCCCGGCGCCAGATTCAGATCGTTCATGGCCACCAGAATCCGGCGGTTCGATGGTTTGAGGCCGTCGGCGACATTCGGCAGCGCGCGCTGGGTGATGACCGACATCGAGTAGTCGAGATACGAGGAACGCATCTCCTCTTCGAGGTAGACCGGGATCACACGTTCGCGTTCAAGTGCCATCGGATCCTCCGTTAATCCTGTAAAACCAGTGCCCCCGGGCCCGACGCATCTGGGCCAACTTCCTTCAGGCCAGTAATTTACCCGTCACGCAGACGGCGTGCAACCCTTTAATGCAGGGCCGAATTGTTGAAGACATTGCCGGCGTGGCCTGTACCAATCTGGGCGGCGAAAACGATTGAGGAACCTATCGACGCCTGCGTATGTTGAGTTCGGCCGCTCCTCGGAGTGGCCATCGTATTGATTAGCCAGTCCGTCACGTGGAAGGAACGATTGCGGGCCATGGATTTGACTGCTGAAATCACCAGCCAAGAGGGATGGAAGCGAACCCTCAAGGTGACGGTTCCGGCCACCGAGATCGAGACGGCGTTTGATCAGGCGACCAAGGTCTATCGCCAAAAGGCGAAGATTCCCGGATTTCGTCCCGGCAAAGCGCCCGAGAAGTTAATCAATGAACGCTTTGGCGGCGCCATTCATCAGGATGTGCTGGAGACCGTCGTGCCACGCGCGTTCGAGGGGGCGTTGCGGCAACTGACGCTCAATCCCATCGGCAATCCGGTCTTTTCAGGGCTCGATCTCAAGCGTGGAGTGGATCTGAGTTTCCAGGTCGAACTCGAAGTGCGCCCTGATCTTCCAGTCAACGGTTACAGGGGGCTGAAACTTAAGAGACTGATATACGAGGTCTCCGATGCCGACGTCGATGGCGCGATCGACCGTCTCCGCGATGAGGCGGCGACGCTGGTCGAGGTGGCGCGTCCCGCCCGGGAAGGCGATGTCGTCACTTGCAACCTGCAGAAAATCTACGACCGCAACAACCGCGTTAAGAAATCGCAATACGACGGCGTGAAACTCGAGTTGCGTGAGGAGCGCGCCCGTCCCGAATTCCTCAAGGGCATCGTCGGGATGACGGTCGGCGAGGGCAAGGAGATCGAGGTGCAGTATCCTGCCGACGACAACGATCCCGATTTGGCCGGCAACACGGTGTTGTATCGCGCGTGGCTCCAATCGGTCTCGCAAAAGTTCCCGCCCGCAGCCGATGATGAATTCGCCAGGACCGTCACCGGCGGCAAGGCCGAAAATCTCGAGAAGCTTCGAGATGCCCTGCGTGCCGACATCGGGCACCGCGCCGCATCCGCCTCGGCCCGCGATCTGCGCCGTCAGATGCGGCGCGCGGTCGTCGATGCCAATCCGATCCCGGTGCCGGAAGGCTTCTTGGGTCGCTACTTGGACGATGTTACCAAGCGGGTGCAAGAGAGCAACCCGAAAGTATCCCCTGAGCAGGTGCGGCAGCAGTTTGCGCCGATGGCGACCGAGCAGTTTCGCTGGGACTATGCGCTCTACGAGATTGCCAAGACCGAGAAAATCGAAATCGCCGACACCGAGGTGAAAGAGATCATCAACAGTTGGCCCCCCGATGCGCCGGAGAAACCCGATCCGGAAAACATCCGCAACACTCTCCTGGAGAATAAAGTCTATGAGATGATACTGGCGGCGGCCGAGGTCGAGCAGGTTCCGTATACGGCGCCGTCGCAGTCACGGATCGTCAAGCCATGATCTCATCACGGTTGACGCCGAAACGCGCTCGGCGCCACAGAGGCGCCGCTCAATCTGTTCTGTCAACGGCCGATCCTTACGGCATGGGGGTGGGTCAAACGTTGTCCCGGCCGCAGACAGCGGGCACAGTTCTCAACACCATCGCACACGCAGAGGAGTTATGAGCCAACCACACGACCGATCATCGTACGGACAGTTGATACCCATCGTCGTCGAACAGACCGGCCGCGGCGAACGCGCCTACGACATCTATTCGCGACTGCTCAAAGACCGCATCATCATCCTGGGGACGCCGATCGATGACAACGTCGCCAACGTCGTTGTCGCACAACTGCTGTTTTTAGCAGCCGAGGACGAGGAGCGCGACATCTTCCTGTATATCAATTCGCCGGGGGGATCGGTCTCGGCCGGATTGGCGATCTATGATACGATGCAGTTCATCAAACCGGCGGTGGCGACCACGTGTGTCGGCATGGCGGCGTCGATGGGCGCCGTGCTGCTGGCGGCCGGCGCCGCGGGCAAACGCGCGGCGTTGCCGAATGCCCGTGTGATGATCCACCAGCCATGGGGCGGCGTGCAAGGGCAGGTCTCCGACATCGAGATCCACGCACGTGAGTTGTTGAAGATCAAGGAGCGGCTCAACCATATATTGGTTAAACACACCGGCCAGGACCTCTCGAAAATCGAGCACGACACCGACCGCAATTTCTTCATGTCGCCCGAAGAGGCGAAGACATACGGCATCATCGACGAAGTCTACGAAAAGAAGATTACGGAGAAGAAATCGAAGTAGTATATTCCGTTACGGCAATCATTGGCCCCTTCGGCGTGGGACATTCGCTATCGCCGTTCGGGGTCTGCGAGTGTGTTTTATTGATGGTCTGCGAATTCGCTGCAGACGTCAAACTATGAGGTGAGATTTGGCCAATCATCGCAACGAGCCCCCCGATCAGACCGGCAAAGCGACGGTCGGCAGCGGCGAGCCGCCGCACGGCAAAGACGAGTTCTGGCGCGGACGTTGCGCGTTCTGCGGCAAGGAACCGGCGCGCGCCCGCAAGGTCTTCTCGGGCTTCAATGCCCTCATCTGCGATGAGTGCGTCCGCACCTGCTATGGGCTGCTCTCCGAGGCGGCCGCCGAAGAGACGGCCGAGGAAGCTCCCGACCGCCAGACGCTGCCGCGTCCGCACGCGATCAAGGAGTTCCTCGATTCGTATATCATCGGACAGGACAAAGCGAAAAAGATCGTCTCGGTGGCCGTCTACAATCACTACAAGCGGGTTTTCTATCCGGAGCTGCAGGAGGAAGTCGAACTCGACAAGACCAACATTCTGCTGTTGGGACCGACCGGAACCGGCAAGACGCTCTTGGCACGCACATTGGCGCGCCGGCTGCAGGTGCCCTTTTGTATTGCCGATGCGACTGTTTTGACCGAAGCCGGATATGTCGGCGAAGATGTCGAGAATATCCTCGTGCGGCTATTGCAGGCGGCCGACTACAGTGTCCGTCGCGCCGAACGCGGGATCATCTACATCGACGAAATCGACAAGATCGCGCGCAAAGACGCCAACCCGTCGATCACGCGCGACGTCTCCGGCGAAGGCGTGCAGCAGGGTCTGCTGAAAATCCTCGAGGGGACAGTCGCCAATGTTCCCCCCAAGGGAGGACGCAAGCATCCGGAGCAGTCGTTCGTCAAGCTCGACACCAGGAACATTTTGTTCATCTGCGGCGGCGCATTCCACGGTCTCGAAGAAATCATCAAACGGCGCATCGGCAAAAAGAATGTCGGTTTTCATTCCGATCCCGAGGCGCTGGCGACTTTGACCGGTTCGGACATTCTGGCGCGCGTCGAGGCCGAAGACTTGCTCGAATACGGCCTGATTCCCGAGCTCATCGGGCGCCTGCCGGTGGCGGCGCCGATGGATGAGCTCGACCGCGAGGCGCTGTTGCGCATCCTGACCGAACCCAGAAACGCGCTCGTGCGTCAGTATCAGGCGCTCTTCGACATGGAGGGAGTCGCGCTGGAAATCCAACGCGACGCGCTCGATGAAGTGGTGGCACGTGCCCTGAAACGCAAGACCGGGGCCCGCGGCTTAAGATCATTCCTCGAAGGCGCGCTGTTGGAACTGATGTTTGAGCTGCCGTCGCTGACGGGGCTCAAGAAAGTCACGATCAACGGCGATGTGATCGCCGGGCGGGCGACGCCGGCATTGGAATTTGCCGAGGCCCGCAAGAAATCGGCCTGATGCTTGCCTCATCGGCTATCGTATCTGTCACACCGATTCATCAGCCGACGAACACCCGACAACCCAATATCCGTTGAGCGATTGTTTTGGAAGCGCGCTTCCAACAGAGTGTTTTTGTGTCCGGCGATCTGCCGCAGGACAATCGCATCGAAGTGGCGGTGGCGGGAAAGTCGAACGTCGGCAAATCTTCGCTGCTCAACAAACTCGTCGGCGTGCGTGGTCTGGCAAAAACGTCGGCCTCGCCGGGCAAAACGCGATGTCTCAACTACTTTCTGATTACTCCCGACACCGGCGCGCCATTTTATTTCGTGGACATGCCGGGGTATGGGTATGCGAAGGTCTCGCAAACAATGCGGGATGACTGGGCGGCACTGATCGAGCGTTATCTCAAGGATGCCAAACGCGCCGCGGGAATCATCGCGCTCTTCGATGCGCGGCGCGAACCGACCGAACAGGACACCGATTGGCTGGCATGGCTCGCCGAGGGTAGTCGGCCGTATCTGGTCGTGCTGACCAAAACCGACAAGTTGTCGGGCAATGAACGTGGGCAATCGCTTCGACGTTGGACCAGAGCAGTCGGCAACGCGGACGCCGCGCCGTTGATGACATCGGCGGTGACGGGCGAGGGGAAAGATCAGATCTGGGGATGGATCAATCGCGTGCGTCGTGGCCGTGGGGCTGCGGTCCGCGCGTAAGGAGAATATGGAAATGCCGAATCGCGTAGTACTGGGCGCCCAGTGGGGCGACGAAGGCAAAGGGAAAGTCATCGACGTTTTGGCGGGCGATGCCGACCTGGTGGCGCGGTTTGCCGGCGGAGCCAATGCCGGGCACACGGTCAAGATCGACGGACGCACGATCGCGCTGCACCTGCTGCCGGTCGGCGTGCTCAGCGAGCGGGCGCAGTCGCTGTTGGGCAACGGCGTCGTGATCGATCCCTCGGCGCTTTGCGCCGAGATCGACGAAGTCCGCCATCGCGGATTTGAGACCAAAGGACGTCTGTGGATTTCGGCGTCGGCGCATCTGGTGCTGCCGCATCATCGTTTGATCGAGGCGCACGGAGAATCATCAGCGGGTTGCACGAAGATCGGCACCACCAACCGCGGCATCGGCCCCGCCTATGCCGACAAAGCGGCGCGGCGCGGTGTCCGCACCGGCGATCTGGTCTCAGTCGAGCGACTGCGCCGCGCAGTGCAAAACTCAGTGGGCTTCTGGGACGGGATCAGCAACGGCCTGCTCGCGCAAAACGGGCTGACTGTCGACGGCATGGTCAACGAGCTATTAGGATATCGCGAACGCATCATCCCGATGTTGGTCGATGCCTCGCGTATGATCGATGATGCCGACCGTCGGGGCGCGACCATTCTCTTCGAGGGAGCGCAAGGCGCGCTGCTGGATATCGACTTCGGCACTTATCCCTTTGTTACATCCTCGACCACGACTATCGGCGGCGTGATGTCGGGTTTGGGCGTGTCGCCGCGCGTGATCGACCAGGTGGTCGGCGTGGTCAAGGCGTATACGACGCGCGTCGGCTTGGGCCCGTTTCCGACCGAGCAGGAAGGCACAGTCGCCGACCGCTTGCAGGAGCGCGGCCACGAATTCGGCGCGACCACCGGACGCAAGCGCCGCTGCGGCTGGCTCGATCTGCCGGCGCTCAAATACGCGGTTCGCATCAGCGGCATTTCGCATGTCGCGATCACCAAGCTCGATGTCCTCGATGAACTCGCCGAGATTCCGGTGTGTGTCGCCTACGACGACGGCGGCAAGCAGAGCGACGATGTCCCCATCGACATCACGCGCTTGGACTCGGTCAAGCCGGTCTACCGCAGTTTCCCCGGCTGGCAGACTCCGACCGCGGGCTGCACCGACTACGACGATCTGCCGCCCAACGCGCAATCGTACCTGCAATTCATCTGCGAGTCACTCGGTGTCGAACTGCTGATGGTCTCGACCGGTCCCGGCCGCGAGGAGACGATCTGTCTGGATCGGGCGGGAGCGGCGGTGTGATTCGTCACTGACCATACCCCTTCGGGGCACAGGCGGTCAGTGGCACAAGGCATTGATCAAAGACACGATGTGCACTAAAAAGATGATCAACGACTGGGCAAATGAACCGTAACTGAAGGAAGGCATAGGGAAACCGTCGATCATGTGGAATGGAGGCTCGCCGTGAGAGAAATGAATGGAATCAATGATCTGCTGGACGCACTCGAACTAATCACATGGCATGAAACTCCAGCGAACGTACCTCGCGAGTTCTTTACCCCAGGGATGTCTTGGCGCGGATTGTTCTCCATGGCCGGAGACATGGGGGGAGGTGGGACACTATTCCCTCTGTTTCCCGAGATTAGTGGCTTGTCAGATATTCGCGCTTATCCTTCGGTGAGTTTCCGTCATGAGTCGTTGAGGTCATTGGTGTTTCACATACACGGGCAGGATCAGATCTCACTTGCCTCATACCGCGACCTCGCGATGAGAATCTTCCATGCAGCCTCCCATAGGTTTGGAGGTGCGAAGCTCAGGAATGTGGGATTGCTGTCAGGAAGTCCAGATGTACAGGTGACTTGGCAAGGTGCTAGGTCTACATATGGGCTAGATGCCCATCCGAAAACACGGCGGATATCGATTGGTGGCATCCCGCTCGACGGTGAGTTGCATCAGATAATCTGCGGTCGATTGTATACAGCAGAAGACTTCAGAGAGTATCGGGCTGCGTAGGACCGCCGGGTGCTCCGGGCCTCGAGCCAGGATTTGAGCTGAGTCACCCTTTGGGTGGATACCAAAGTGGAGTTCAGAAGGCTGAGCTGTCACTATGCGTGCGATCATAGTATTGCTCATTTCGCTCTTGGTATCATGTCAGCAACTTGACAGGCAGTGGTCACGATACGCGAGTAGTGAGCCAACAGTATCGGCTCAATTGGCGGGCGGCTATAAAGACTTGGCTTGGGGACTTGGAGTGAAGTCCGCTCGCCCTATCGCGAATGCCTTGGGCAGAGTTAGTGACACTAAATCGAACGATCCTTTTCACAACGTAGTTCCGTTCACGTCGCAATCGCACCTAGTCTCGCTAGACTATGAAGTGAGCCCGTGGTTTTGGAACGACTCACTGTTTGCAGTCAAAGTGTTCTACTCCATTGACTATCGTGTCAAATTCCTCAAGCCCCACTTGTTCACTGATGAGTTCCAGATAGTAGAAAACCTCTTGATGGCAGAGTTTGGGCGCCCTTTAGAGATGCGAAAGATCGCACCCACAACCACATTAACGGCTGTGCAGAGAATAGCACTTGGAGAAGGGGACTGGTTCAGTAGGTGGTTGACACCTGACACCGAGATCAAACTCGAGCTTAGTTGTTCTACTTGCTCAGGTAACGTCTTGGGACTCTCTTTGACGGAAGATTGGCAAAGTAGGTATCTCTGGCCATCACTCTCCAGCCCAGCATTGCACGATATTGCCGGCAGAATTACATCTGGGATGTAAAAGCTTAGCGGGTGCGTGGCCCGGCGGGTGGCCCGGACCTCGGGGCCTGTTGAAAAACCCTTGCGGGTAGAGTTTGCGGTGTGAAGTTGTGCTCATGCAAACACGACGCGAGCAGTTGGGCTACGAGATGACGCTGCTGC